>Ga0247808_10000020_pt1 | contig 210875 bp, 266 predicted proteins | sample UWRJL089202R1_FD_179914 | JGI IMG/M metagenome (GOLD analysis project Ga0247808, IMG submission 179914) | Plant litter microbial communities from Arlington Agricultural Research Station in Wisconsin, United States - UWRJ-L089-202R-1 | ecosystem: Environmental > Terrestrial > Plant litter >...
ACGGGAAAGATTCATGGTCTGGGAGTTGGTTGAATTGAGCCTTGAGTTCCATGAGAGATATTCCTTAAAATGTGACCGAATGAAAGGGCCACATAGCGCAGTGACCGATGCTGTCGTTATTTTCGGCCGCTGAAGGAAGAGGAACTTATACGCTCTATTCAGAGGCCGACATAATGCCGGCTATCTGAATGAAGCGGAGAGTACTCATGATGGAATCATATCACATTGGCTATGACAAAGAATCTTATTTCAAAGTAAAACTATTTTAGCGCCAACGAGGTTTATTGAAGTCTTCATTTGCCGCATAGTCAGCAAACCATTGCTCGGCCGAAAGATTTTTACCTTCCGCACCAGCATGGGTAGCTCCCTTAAGAACACCGTCTTTATCGTAACCATGAATTTCGTAACCGTTCTTTAGGAAAACATAAACGTCTTTCCATTGTCCGTAGGCTGTAGCTTTCGGAATGATGACCTGCTCTTTAGGAATGACGTAGGCTTTAGCGTAGGCGGCTCTAGTTTCATCTTCAGTCCAGTTGTTAGCAGCAATCTCTCCCTTAAGAGCTTTACCTCTATCTTCTGTCGATTGCCAATCTATAAAATCTCCGGTTCGAGAATAAGTAGTAACGTAGAAAGCTTCATTAACGAGAAGATGTTCCCCGTCAATTATTATGTTCTCTTTCGGAACCTTATACTTCTCCGCTAATTTATCTAGTTTTGAAAAACGAGACACGGCATCCTTACCGTGGATGGCCTGATTGACGATTTCCGCGAATGCTTTAGCTTCGTCTATGGAACCGAATTCGGCGTGCGGAGTGTCCTCCCCCAGAGGGCAATTACCAGGTTTTGCTTTGCAAACTCCGGGATTACCGTCTTTATTAATGTGATACCTAGCCATCGCAACCTCCTTTTAGTGTGTCCAATATTTTTCTAACGCACTAGAAGGAAAATTGCGACGATTTATTTCTTTTTTGGAGCCGGTTTCTTACGTGGAGTCGTGGTTTTCTTGGGCGCAGCTTTCTTTTCGGCCGCAGTTTTCTCTGCCTCTACCCAAAGCTCTTGCACTCTCTCAAAACTGATAACTCTGGGATCTTCCGTTTCAGGAAGCCCTCTGAAAACAGGTCGGCTCTTCGGTGTAGCCTTGCGACCAATATAGGCGCCGCGCTTGCCAATACCTACAAGCCACTTCTTATCCGGTGACCAGCGAGGAAGTTTTACCTCGGCGAAGAGGTCGGCTATTTGAGCCATCTCAACCGTTTCGATTGTAAGCCCTTCCGGAATCAAGTGATTGATAGGCTGAGGAACCGAAGCTGCTGGTTTCTTTCCAGCGTCATTGGCCTTCTGGTAATCTGGGTGAATAGCCTGGAGATAGGCTCCGAATCTTCCATCTTTAGCCCAGAGCGACCAACCTTTGTATTCGCCGGCCTCAAGAACCCCGAGTTCACGAGTATCTACTTTGTTAGCCGAATCGGTGAAGGCTTTCTTGCACAGCTCCACATCTTTGTATTCAAAAACATCAGAATCGTCATCAATACGAACGGCTGGCAAGTAACCTTTATCGTTGGGTTTCCCATTGTCATCCTGGAGGAATGTTCCGAACTTACTGAACTTGATGGAATAGCCGTTGTAAAGATTGATTATGGAGTACTTCTCGAGTTCCTTGAAGTCAATAGCTGCTGAAAGAGTCTCGAGTAGTTTTTCAAAACCGTCTTTACCGTGCCAGAATCCATCGAGGAACTTTACGCGATCCTGTTTCCACTCAGCAATCTCATCGAGTGAGTCCTCCATTTGAGCGGTGTAGTCATAGGCTGTAAAAGAAGGGAACTTTGCTGCAAGAAGTCTTGCCACGGCGAAACCGAGCGGAGTCGGGTAAAGCTGTGTACCCTTCTTGGCCACGTAACCGCGATCCTGAATCAGTGAAACGATGGATGAGAACGTGGAAGGTCTACCGATGTTTTTGTTTTCGAGCTCAGCCACGAGCTTCACCTCGGAGTAACGTCCAGGAGGCGTAGTCTTGTGTTCTTCGTTTGTCAGTTTAGCAAGTTTTACAACTGTTCCCGACTTCAAGTCTTTGAGTGCCATTTTAATCCTTATCCGTCGTGCAAGAGGGCCAGCTCAAATCTGGTACGATTTCCTCTAAATCATCGGATTCTATTTCATCCTCTTTTATTAAAGAATTTTCATAAGCTTTGTTCACCATTTTAGGCACCGACCTCTTCATCTACCTGGTAGATCGTAGTCCATCCCGGTTCGTGGATTTCAGTTTCGCTAGCACTGAACTTAGCTTTCTTATCGGTGGCGTCAAAAGTGGCCGTCCAGGTGGTGCCCTCACAGTCAATAGCTTGTGAGGCTAGAAAGCGAAGACGAATCAAGTCGAAAACCTGCTGCTTCTTAGGGTCAGAGAAATTCTTATTGACTAGCTTTCCGCTCTTGTCATCCAAAACCGGACGGATACACTCGTGACCGCTGTTTCCGTTACCTTTGTCCTTGTAAACCCTAGCGGCCGCAGGAAGAAGATTAGCTCCGAAAAGCTTTGTGATTTCTTTACGAGCCTCCGCGATTGCCTCCGGAGCCGCAACAACTGAAACGGTACGGATATAAGTAACGGCACCGTCTGAAGCATAGAGATCCTGGAAATAGCGAGTGATTTGTTTAGCGCTCTGACGAGTCTTACCACCGATGGACTGAAGTCCACTAGATGTAGTGAACGGAGGCTGTGGAGCACGACGGTAGGGCTTGCTTGAGACATCACCCACTTCGTAGCTCTTAGCTTTGAGGGCTGCTAAAGTAGTTTTGAGGTTTTCGTCGGTGATGAGTAGGTAACCTTTAGTAAGCTTTCCATCATCATCAATTTTAGAACCGTCACCGACTTTTTGGCCATCGAACTCTATGAGTTTAGCTTTTGTCCCGTCGAACTCGCCCCAGATGCTGTAGAAGGAAACACTGGTGAAAGCTAGTCGACGTTCTTCCCGCTCAACAATTAGTCGTGTACCGGGAGTCTGAACTCTTCCGGATGAAGTTCCAGGTTTGATGGTTTTCCACACGTAGGGAGAGGAACCGTAACCATAGAGACGATCCCATTGAGCTCGTGTGAGAGCGCTTTCAGCTTGACCGAAGAAGTCTTTAGGCTCCTGCTTTTTGAGGTCAACTCTCTTCTTGTTCTTTAGCCCCTCTTTGACCGCCTTCTCGGTGATCTCATTCCAAGTGGCTCTGTAGGTGGGGATAGTTGGTTTTAGCTGTTGAAGCAAATGCCATGAGATAGCAGCACCCTCGTTATCGGCGTCGGTGCCGAGAACAAGCTCGTCTACGGTCTTGAGAATCTTTTTGAGCTCCGCAACAACCTTTTTCTTGTCCCCGGAGACTCGGTAGAGCGGCTCGAAACCGTTTTTAGTATCTTGAGCGTACTCGGTGTACTTTTTCTTCTCATCTACGGACATATCTCGCGGAGAGGGCATCTCCGTAATGTGTCCCACGGAAGCTTTCACCACGAAGTCATTCCCGAGAAATTCGGAAATGTGCTTAGCCTTCGAGGGAGCCTCTACGATTATTAGGGTCTTAGTCATGCGCCTATGATACCAATTCGGACAGATACCTGTATTTTCATGAGTGGATCACACCTAAAGTTGAATAATTTGCGCTTTTTATACTCGTCACTCGCGGTGTTTTTGAGATGGAGATCAAATCTCTTTTGCTCACATTACCAAGTTCGAACGGAAGTCCTTCATCGAGCCAGGCGCTCAAATCTGCTCGATCACTTTCTAGATAAAGTTCTCTAGTGAATAGCCAAAGCCCATAGGCGATGACAGCCGCCGAATGACCCCCATTAGCGATGATGGTAGGTTTGCTACCTTCATAACTAGAGTCCGCAAGGATTACTAACTTGTCATCTTTGCTAACTTTCAGTTTAGCGAGTTTGTTGAACTCCGCGAAAGAGGGGTTAGCCAACATGAGTCTCCGCAATCGCTCAGGATCATCGGTGAGGAGCTCATAGATGAAATCTCGAGGATCATTTGTGATGGTAGTCAAGGCAAAATCCTATCTTTTGAGAAGCTCGCGTTACTTCTGCTTCATTGTACCGAAGCTAGTGTTGAAGAATCGCGGTTTATCATCAAGAAAGACGATAGTTAACCTAGAAACCTCCGGAGGCGATCCCTGTGAATAAGAAAAAGATTTGGCTTATATCCTCCGGGTTGGTGGTCGCGTTAGGCCTCGGCGCTGGGACAGTTTACGCCCTTAACCAACCTTCAGCTCCTCCTATTAGCTCTGAACAAAAGCTTATCCCGGATCCGATAGATCCTTCATTTCCTCAGAGCGATTCAGAGGATTTGATTGTTCTTCAAGAAGAACTCCTACAGAGTGGTTTCCTCACGGTGGAACAACCTTCTCTTGAGGGCGGAACTTTGAGCATCACTTTATCCGTTGACAGTGAACTAACTCTTGAACAGTTGCAACTCATTGCTAGTAAAACTCTACTCCTACATGATGTGAGCGAGCTTCTTCTAATAGTTCACAATAAGAACGGAGATGTTCTCGATCTTACAAAAATCATTGAACCTATTATTGGTGGAGAGGGTTGGAAAACCTACGATGGTAAAACTTCTATTCTCTCAGAGACAATGAGAATTATTATTGATTACAAGGTTCCAGGAGAACCAGAAACTCCGGCTGACCCAAGCACTCCCGAGACAGAAACTCCTACTAAACCTGAAACCGGAACTCCTGCTCAGCCTAAACCAGAGGCTCCCACGGTTCCTGCTCCTGCTCCAGCCCCGCCGGTGATTCAGCCACCTGCTCCACCTGCACCCGCGCCAGTTGTTACTAGTACAGCTGAAGAATCTGACATGCTCGCTCGAGTGAATGCAAAGAGAGCAGCTAGCGGTTTAGGCGCGCTTACATTGAATAGTAAACTTACGGCTGCCGCTGTACTTCAGGCTGAATACCAAGCAACCAATAAAATGATGACTCACGATGGAAACGGCGGGCTTGGGGCTCGAATTAGCTCTAAAGGTTACAACTGGTGTGCCGCAGCTGAAAACGTGGCCATGGGTTACGGAAGCACGGAAGCTGTGTTCAACGGCTGGGTGAACTCATCGGGACACTTAGCTAACATTCTTAGCCCCAATATAACCGAAATGGGACTAGCTTTATCTAAAGATAGTAACGGAACTCCCTATTGGGCTCAAGTTTTTGGAAAGAGTTGCTAACAATTTCTTCCTAGCGGTATAGTGATAGTGTAAACAACTACAAGCAAGGATGGAAAAATGTTCAAGTTAGAACTCCACCCTGCTGAAGGTGGCACCGACAGCGAGCTATTTGCTCTCGATCTTGCCTCAGCAGTGGCAAAATATTCAGGAATGACGATCAGCAAAACTGGTCGCATTGTCTCACTGGTAGCTGAACACCGTCTTTGACCCAGCCGTAAAGGCTTCGCTCCTTTCACTCGCAGGAGCTCATAGAATCAAGCGAGTTCCACCCACGGAGACTAAAGGTCGTCGCCACACCTCGACCGTGATGGTTATTGTGTTGGATCAAGCTACTTCACAGCGCAAAGAGATAGCTAAGAGCGATGTCCGCGAAGAGTTCTATAAATCTTCAGGAGCCGGAGGACAGCATCGCAACAAGACCATGTCGGCGGTGAAGCTCACTCATATCCCCACGGGGATTACGGCGATTTCAGCTGACGAGCGTTCACAGCATCAGAATCGTGAGATAGCCTGGAAGAGACTAGTTGAAAGAGTAACTTCCGACCACGATGGTAATCATCGAGCTGAAGGAGCTAGCGCTAAAGCCGAGCAGTTCAAATTAGATGACGCTTGGGCTTGGGTGGACTATGCCGATGAAGTTAGAGCACCAAGTGGGAAACGCATGTCCATGAAACGTGCTTTGAAAGGCGAGCTTCGGAAAGTGCTTAGCTAATGAGATGAAACTCAGTCGTGCCCGAGAATGATAATGGCAGAGGTTTCAGGGCCTAGTTCAATTGTTATGGGTACTGTGGGTGGGTTTGATGTGACAGTTTCGGCCATGGGGAATCACGTCCTAAAGGGAGCTTACAGGTTTACCTTAGGAATATCGTGATTCCCCATGAAGCTCAATCTTCACCCATGATGATTTTTACTAATTCATCTAGTGTTTCAATACTCACTTGGAACCATTCGCTTCCACTTTCGGCAGTTTTCCTCCATCTTCCAAAAAGACGAAGTAATCTATGAACGTTTTGCTCTAAAAGGAAAGCTTCCGCTTTATCGGTGGTAGGAAAAGTCCAAAGAACCATGAGATCTTCGGGAACTTCAGTTTGGGAACTTTGACGAGTCAATCTCTCTTCAAGAGAATAGCCGCTAGCTCCAATTTTGACTAAGGGATCCTCTGATCTAAAACCCGAAGAGGTGACTAAAGATGGGTAACTATAAGCATAGATTCCGGGTGAGCCATTTTTGATCGGACTAGGAGTAAAAGGTTTGCTTTGATTATTGTTTGGAGAGAGAATGGTGGATTTACCTCCAAGTGATTCAATAGCTTGGTCGGCCCATTCAACTACTGCTTCCGGAAATTCTTTCCTATTTCTGTCAATAAATAAAGCTAAATAGCCCGTCTCGTTCTTGTTAAGCTCAGAGGTGTTTTTACCTTCTAGCATCGCCTTGATAACATTGAGGTTTTCTAGGACATTAGTCGGATTCTCATGGCTCAAAGCTCTTCGAATGTCTTCTAAAGTTTTACCATCTTTATGTAAACGGTAAATTCTACCAAGACGCTGTGTGTCTTTTTCGAGTAATCTTTCAGCCAATTGAGACATTCGTAATCCAATGAGAATGTGGGTCGTGTAGAAGGCCTACATCCTGAGGTTTACTCTGGATCGGCTATATGGATTATCAGTTTTATCTCTTCCTACTGAGTAGAGATTTTAATTTCTGGAAAAATGTAAGCTCTTTACGTAGTCTTTCTATTTCAAATTCGTGAGCTATTTTCTCTAAAATTTTAGTTTGCTTTTCTAATTCTTCTTGAGTATCTTGCATACTAAAGTATGACGATGCAGCATAAAAAATAGCTCCGAATCCGAGAATAATAGCGCCGAGTCCCGATTTACCATTGTCAGCTATTAAAGTTGCTCCAACAACTATGGCAGCTATCAAACCAATAAGTGAATAAGCTCCAATAACTATAACTTTACGTTTCATCAAAACCTTATCAATTTTCCTCTTCAGGGTGCGCTAGAACATACAAAGTAGCTCCGATTTCCTTGCGGATTCGAGCAACCTTAGCAGCGGAAACCTCTTTATCTCCAGCGCGAACCTTACGAATGAAATCTTGCATGTGAGCAATCCCAGCTCTAATACGCTTGTTCTCTTCGGGACTGTAATCCTCATAAAGAGCGAACTCGCGGAATGCCTTGATACGGCCGAGAGCTCTAGCCTTATCTTTCACTCGGATACATTGGGTATCCTGAATCCAAGAGTAAAGCTCTTTGTTACCGCGGTCCTTATTGCAATTTTGGCAAGCAAGTGCCATGTTTCCATAGCGGGTACCACCGACCGGATCCCTATCTAGTTCCGGCGAAACTGGAGTGATGTGCTCCCCGGAAGCCTGACGGTAGGCTGGGGGATGCTTGCTTAGAACTCGATTGCAGTAGCAGCAACGGCCACCAAAGTAGAGAACTGAGGCAATGTAACGCCTCTTAGTCATGTCATTATTCAATGTACTCATAATCACACGCTGAATTGAATCTCTGTTATTGGTAGTCCACTTACGAGCACCGGTCATGGAGCCAACCTGCTGGACTAGGATCTCGCTTAGATCCTTTAGATCCACATCGTTACCTAAGAACTCTCGCAGTTTAGTAGCTGCGGCATCTTCACTTTGCAAAAATACGTGAATCTTCTCTACCGGATCATCTTTGAAGTTTTCAATCATCTCAGCATCAGTGAGGGCGCGTTGGTATTGATCGTAGAACTTCTGAATGAACTCATAGTCCTCGGTCTTCATGTTTTCAGCGATCTTATTGGAACCTTTCTCAAGTTCCTGAATCGAGATTGCTTTACCTTTACCGTGGGCTTGAACGGAGTTCTTGTCAGCGTGAGGAAAAGTACTATTGACACTCTTCTCAGCAAAGTGCTTTTCGAGAGCCTTCTCGTTGTACTGCTGGAGATAGCCGTTTTGCAGCTGCTCTTGAGTTAGCTCCTGGTGCTCTCCGTGAGGACACCCGTGCTTTCCTCTGTTCTCAGGAAGTGCGCGGCAAACAACTAAGGTGCCATCGCGTTTCATGCCGAAGGTCTTTGTGCTCATGAATTGATCCTTATTTCAGTAGTCTTATCTAAACTACTTAGGACAATTATTCAGAGTCGTGCTCGTCCAAACGCTCTTCGAGCTCAACCACCCATTTAGGTTTAGGCAGGTCGATGGAGTCTTCCGGCTTGTCAGTTCCATCTGAATTGAAGCAAAGAACCACGCGGGCGGCGAGAGCAATAACGGCCTCTTCAAAAGTTTTAGCAACAACCTCAAGTCGCCAGTCGCCGTAGTGGCTGTTGTAGCTCGGCTTTCCCTCGCTATCTTTTTCCACATGAGAACCGGCCTCCAAAGCTACCATTGTTTGTTCGGGGTCAGATTCGCAGTGGCGATCCTTCCAAACGTGCTGGTGAACCTTGCCCATGTAGCCCTCTTGAGACCAGTACCAGGGATTTTCAACTAAATCGGCGACAATCCAAAAAGCGGGGTGCGAGTCGATTAGATGATAGGCGTTGAAGAAATCGTTTGGTTCAGCTTCGTACTTCTCGATGTAAAATAATGAGTCCTTGTAGCTTGACCTAAGTGATTTGTGGCGATCTTCATCCGTGTGAGACATGACCAAAGTGGTGTAACCTTTACCACCCTCACTCGGATAGGTGAGCATGAACCCCTGGCTCTCTGGGAAAAGGTTATAGACGCTCTCATCAATAAATAGATCTTTATCCGAAGATAGAATAACCTTGTGGGCGTCCTTCAGCTCCGAGAATATCTGTGAAGTTCCATCTACGGAAATAAGCTCTAAGCTCTTTCCATCCTCAGCTACAGTTAGCTTAAGAGGAGTTTCCTTCTCGGGAAGTAATTCCTCGAGCCAGCTCGGTAAAGCAGGGAGGTTTTGGTCTTCATGGGCGATTCGTGTCATGGTCACATCCTATCGAAAATTTTTAGTTTCTTCGTTTCGGTACAATACTTTGATCGGTAGATAAGCCGAGGAGGTGACACCGTGGGAAAATCAACATTTTCTGAAAATAGACTCCACGAGATCAAAATCGAATCGGACCTCGAGAATAAACAAATTGAAGAACCTAGTTCACCAATAAAAACTTCGGATTCTTTACAGGATCAAGATGAGCGTTGGATTAACGAAGGCGGGCATTTACTGCCATGAGCTCCATCGAAGATCTAGCTTGGGAGGCTCTTTACGGAGTTTCTGATCCCGAGGTACGAGTCAATATAGTGGACCTTGGATTGGTTTATGATCTATCTGTAGATAAAGAGGCCGGTCTAATTCGCATGACAGCCACCTTGACATCTCCGGGGTGTCCTTTACAGGATGAACTTACGGAAGAGATTACAGCCGCATTAGCTGGGTTGAGCGATAACGGAGTAGCCATCGAATGGACTTTCAATCCTCTTTGGAGTCCCGCTTACATGACAGATGAGGGTAAAGATCAACTACGTGCTCTCGGTGGGTTTATCCCGACTTACTAACCTTTGGTAGGCGCTGGCTTCGATTCTAGCGCGGTTTCGTAATGCTTATGACACGTTGTTTATCCAACGAGATAAGAAGTAGAGATTTCATCTGAGGCGCCAACTATAAAGCCCGCCTCGCGTGCGCTTCACGGCGCAGAGTCGGCACTAAGCCGCTAAATTGGAACCCGAGCCAGCGAGGCGGGCTTACGCTTTAATATCACTATCCACGAGCGGCGATAAAATCATAGTTGCTAGCTAGTTTCTTCAACTGAGCATTCAAAATTTTAGCTTCATCGCTAGGCAGTGTCTCTAAAATTCCATGATTGATCTTGAAGATTTCTCTATCTTCAGCACAACATAGCACATTGCCATGATGGCGATCCCACATGAACAGAGCCAAAGTGCATTGCGGGCTCATGGAAATCTTTACGTCCTTGTAGGAATACTGGATATTCCCGTTTTCAAGGTTTAGTCTGTCGCCGATTTTAGGTAGGTCGAAGGACAAACGGATGAGCGGATCAAAATCAAATTTTGCCATTGTTACTTCTTTATAGTGGGGTTAGAGCGACTTGAATATCATGGTGCGAGCTGCCTCATAAACAGAGTGACCACCGGTTTCGATGTCCTGATAAGCTTTGAAGAGAAGACCTCGCTGTTCCTGAGGTTCTTTGTTGATAGCCTCGGCGAGCTCTCGGCGGCCGTGACCAATCCCGAGCTCTTTCACAATTGCGTCAACTTTAGCTTGAGCCTCTTTCGCGCTTTTCTGAACCGGAGCAATGAGCTCATCGTAAGCGATTCTCTTGCGGTCAGCGATGAGTGGAGAATCCTTAGCTAGCGAACCTACAAGCTCATCAGGGAAATCAATGGAATCACGAGAGGCTATGGAAGAAAGCTCTTTACCGGAGAGCTTTGTGAAATTGGTGGCGAGCTCTTTTGGAGTGCTTGCGTAGAAGAACTTACGCAAAGCGTGATACTCCGGTGGCTTCACCTTATAGAGCTCCTGTCCTTTAGCTCCAGCTACAGTCACCACAAATCCTTCGGTGTTCTGACGATAAGGAGCGCGGACTGCCTCAGCTAGGTTAGCGTACTGAAGTTGCTCAGATGATTGGAAACCGAAACGTTGAGCCAGTTCAGTGTTGTCCTCAGAGGGTGACCAGTGCCCTGTGCCGTTATCAATACTTCCTAGAAGTACTAGCTCTTCACGATCACCGTAGACCACGGGGTGAGGACGCTGAGGAGTGATGATCTCAAATAGAGGAGTCTTACCCTCTAGGGCAAGCGCAGCAAACTCTTTCTGCTGTTCGGGAGAGAGCTTACGAATTAGCTCGGTTCCAACCTCTGCCTCTAGGGAGCTGAACGAACCCTTAGTGGAGATACTAATTCCCCCGTCCGGAGCGACATATGCAAGTCCCAATGCGCCGTTCATCTTCTCAGACACAACAGCGGGAGCATCCCACGAGATTTCAGGAGCTTCGGAAACTGTTACGCCTTCATCGTCATCCACGAGTTTTACTCGGGTCCAGTCGCCTTCAGCCATCTGTTCCACGGTGAAGAACTTAGGAAGACCGCGACCCACAACTTCAGCTTTCAAGAGGTCACCGTCAGGAAGATTGAGAATAAGACCTCGAGCAAGCAAAGTCTCTGGTGTCCACATGCCGCTGTACTGAACGGCCTTAGTGTAGCTGTAAACACGTAGATTAGAGTCATCCGGGTGAGCACGCTCTGAAATCAATCCCTGATCAATTGCCTTAGCGAAAGCCTCGGGATCCGCTAGTGCGGAAAGAGGCACGATTGAAATTTCTTTGTTTAGTGAATCGCTGGAGATTTCCATACGAACTTCGTAGGCCTTTCTTGCCGCTTCCGGCGTGTCGTAGTGCTCGTCAACGGAGCCGAAAGGACATTTACCCTTAGCTGCTCGACATTTACCAGCTTCGCCTTTGGCGTTCAAATGGAATTTACTCATGGAGGTCTTTCTAAATCATGCTGGTTTGTCTGTAGAATAAAAGAGGCCCAAACATTATTTCGTCTGGGCCTCTTGATCGAACCTACTTAGTTCGGAAGTCATGCCAGTGATTTGTGAATCTGGAGCTCAGGTTCCTCGCGAGTCTCTGAGTCATAATCCCGCTCCGCCTTTCTGGTCCCAACACTGGCTAAGGGCGGCGAAGCATTACTAACTATACTAGGTTAATCTTGGAATGTCAAATTAACGAGCTTGAATGAAAACGGCATCATCCTTCACGGTGATTGCATAGCCCTTGCGAGCCTGATCGAACTCGCTCTGTGAGACGCTGATGGTTCGCTGGACCATTTCACCATCCGAGTCTTCACCCTCGAAGAGAATCGTCCAAACATCCGGAATGTGACGGACACGGTCCTCGGTGGCTCCGTGGTAACCGGTGTAGAACTCACAGACATAATCGTAGTCGTACTCACCGGTGGAGTAGTCATACACGTTGGCGTAATGGCAGCCGTAGTCATAGGTAGCTACATCGACCTGATAGGTCTCATCGTGAGCTGCTGAGTAGGTGCTTCCGAGGATGATTCCCTCGGACGGAGGGGTGGCAACACAGCCAGCCAGAACTAGAACCGCGATAACGGTTCCGATAACAGCGGTAACAACTCGAGAGAGATGCTTCATGGGACTCCTTATTCAAAACCTAGTAAGGAGCACCATGATACATGGTTTAGACTAAGAAAGTCAACTAATCTCTAAGTTTAGGTGGAGGAGTTCCTAAAGAATCACGGTCACGCTGATCAAGCCTGCTCCAGAACATGTGTTCTTCACCGGGAAGGTTCTCAGCAAAATACGGATCACTCGGGGTTGATGTCAAACTCTTTAGCTCTTCAGCGGAAGGCTTATTGGCCATGAAAGTGCTGTAAAGATCAAGTGCTTGAGCGCGAGCGGCGACTCCTTCTTGAGTTTCCTTATATGAGATCACATCTTCATCGTAGGGACTCTCTTCATCTTTCCATTTAGCCACATGCTTCGGAGTTGGATAGTGAATTCTGAAACCTTCGAGGGTTTTCTTTAGTTCAGGATTCTTTCCAACTCCTCTGAAAGCGAATGAAGCAACATCATCGCTAGAGTAACGCTTCAAAGCCTGCTCTTCATTGTCTATGCCGTACTCAGACCAGGTATTGTCACCGTTAGCTTTGAATTGTCTCCATTTTTTAGCGGAATCGAAAATACTCTTAATACCGAACTGTAAAGTAGCACCATCTAAAGTGGCGGCTTTAGCGATTTCCGCTACTCCGGCTGATCCTGGAAGAATTGAACTTGAGAATCCTCCGCGCCAGTAGGAATCAACTATTCCCTTACCCGTGGGCCCGACTTTATACTTTTCAGGATGCTTTCTTTGATCCTCTTCACGCTCGGTTTGCTGGCGTTTTTCCACGTATTCTTTACCCGCCATGGAGAGCTCAAAAGCTTTACGAGCATCTTCCGCAGAACCGTAGTGAGCTTCATCGCCACCGAAAGGACAACCGCCCTGAGTAGCCTTACAGGAGCCCGGTTCTCCGGTCTTAGGATTGATGTGGAACTTAGCCATTTTTCCTCCATATGAAAGTTCTTAAAACTTTCTAACAGACGGCACAGCTCCAATGATATGATTGGGTTATCACTTACATTCAAGGAGAATTATCTTGGCTGCTACCAACCCGCATATTTTGAATCAGCTGGAAACCATCCGCGAAGAGGCCGAGGGAGACCGCGGCGAGCTCTATGAGCTCTACGGTTCCGCTATTCAACCTGTACTTTCTCCGCTCTTGGAACTCCTCGAGGCGAACCTTGAGACCAACCCCGAGCTGGTTGAGGCAGTTCTTAGTAAACTTCTCAGTTAATCACTAAAAGAACAATGGCGACTACCTAAAATACGGTAGTCGCCATTGTTCTATAGTCGAAAGATTAGCGAACTTTTACATACTCGCTTTGGCGCAGCTGAAGTAGTTCATTGCCGCCGGCGTAGGAAACGCTACTCTGGAGATTCTCCTTGATGATCTGGAGAGTGTTAGCTAGCGATCCTTTGTAAGGCATGAAAAGTTTTTGGCCTTCCACGTGCTTTTGCTCGCCCTTCTGATGCTCACTAGCCGAGCCGAAGAAAGCCTTCTTCATCTGTCCGTCGATCTCAAGAACCTCGCCGGGATTCTCATCGTGACCGGAAAGCATGCCACCGATCATCACTAGATCCGCTCCGAAAGCGATGCTCTTAGCGATGTCACCGTATTTGCGAATCCCGCCATCGGCAACGATCTTCACATGGGGATGGCTAGCATCCAGAGCTTCTGAAACTTGAGCAACGGCAGAGAGCTGCCAACCGTAGCTACCGAAACCGGTGTTTGGGGCGGTCAAGCATGCCATGCCCGGTCCAATACCGATTTTCACGGCATCCGCACCAGCATCTGCTAGACGCTGAGCTCCCTCCACGGTTGCCACGTTACCAGCAATGATGAATACCTTAGTGAACATGCTTCGAATGGTTTTCACCATACGGAAGACCTCTTCGCTATCTCCGTGAGCAACATCTACAGTCACATAGTCAGGCGCAACCCCAGCTTGACGGAATCGCTCGATGATAGCGTAATCGGCATCCTTGATCCCGAGGGAGATCGAGGCGATTTCATCCTCGAACTGCATAATTTTAGTGAACTCCACCGGATCCACATCGAAACGGTGGAGCACATAGAAGTAGCCACGCTTAGCGAGCCACATGGCAGTGTTTTCATCAACGATTGTTGACATGTTAGCGGGAACTACTGGAAGACTAAATGTGTTGCCACCAAATTCAGTTACTACTGAGACCTCACTTCGGCTTTTTACTACACATTTGCCAGGAACTAGCATGATGTCATCGTAGTCAAAGACATCTTTAGCGGGACGGTACTCGTTAACCATTACAAACTCCTAAATCGGTTCAGGCTTTTGTATCAAAAATTAGTGAGTTTTCAACAAATCCTCGAGCGGATCCTTACGGTGTCTTTGAATAGGCTCCGAAAACCTGGGTGTAGTAAAATCGCCCGGAGGAATCCTTCGCTATCCCGATTCCGATGTAGTTGTATTTCTTATTGAGCATGTTCGCCTTGTGGCCGGGACTATTCCACCAAGCCTTAGTTACGGCTTTAGGTGCGTAGCCATATGCAACGTTCTCCCCGGCGGCTGTCCAACCCTTTGGAATTTGAGAGCTGTACTTGGGATTGTGAGACATCTTTTTAGATTTAGCTTGACTCTTTGACCAATTCACTGCCACCGTGTTCATCTTCGTACTCAGTTTGAGTGCCTTTACTCCTTTAGATTTACGATAAGCGTTGGTCTCTTTGAGAATCTGCTGCTGTACTTCCGCTAAGGTCATACCTTCGAACTTATCTGCTGCTTGAGCGGGAACGGGAGCTGCAAAGACGAAATAGCCGACTAAAAGAGCTAGAGCTAGGCTCATGACAAGTAGCTTTGCTTTAGCGTTATAAAGTTTTGTGACCATGAAACGGCTCCTCGGATGTTGACCCGAAGGCCTTACTTAGCTATTTATATCGGAAATCTCATGAATCTACAATAGTTTTCTGTGGTTATGGCACAATAGGAACATAATGCGTTTCAGGAGGAATCATTCCATGGACAGTGAAAATAAAAGCTATAAACGAATAGTGGCTTTTCTCACAACGATTACTAGACCTTTCATCAAAATTGAGGTGGTTGGTCTGGAGAATATTCCAAAAGACTCCGGCGGCATCATAATCTTGAATCACGTTTCTCTTTTAGATCCGGTCCTAGCCGGAATAGCGCTTCGAAACACTAGACAAGTGCGAGCACTAGCTAAGGAGAGCCTGTTCTCAAAGCCGATCATCGGTAAAGCCATGGAAAACATGGGACACATTCCGGTCCATAGAGGTTCACATAAGGCTAAAGATTCACTTGCTACCGCTTTGACTAAGTTGGATGCTGGTGAACTTGTTGGTATCTATCCGGAGGGCACAGTGCCTCCTGATTTGAACGAGCTAGGTTCGTTCAAAAGTGGCGCCGCTCGATTAGCACTTGCTAGTGGCGTTTTGATTGTCCCCGCGGTTGGCTGGGGTGCTCAAAAGGTTCTTCCTCGAGGTAAAGGAAAGTTGAAAGCGATTGTTTCGGCTCTTTTCCACAAACGAGTACACAAGATTGTGATCGGTGAACCGATCGGACCGTTCCCGGGAAATCCCGAGAGTAAAGAGAAGATTGACGAACTCACAGGAATTTTCAAAGAGGAAATTCTGAGACTTCTTCCGCAAGTGAAGTAACGATCCAGTTGGTCGCCAGTGGCGCTGGCTTGCGTTCTCAGCAGCTTTTATATGCTTTATGAAACGTTGTGTGGTGAGGCTAGCCTCGAGAGTAGAGCGCAAACTGTTGGTCAGTTACTATTAGCTCAAGCCCTTTGGTATCTACCAAGAAAATAGCTTTGGTCATCAAAATCTGTACCGATTCGTCCACTATTTACGAGGAGCTCAACAGCGTCCTCAGCCTTAGCTCTAGCTTCATCTGGTAAATTACCCTGAGATTCTACCGCTGAAAGCATTGAGACCATATCTTGGAGCTCTTCCTTTGTGTGGTTGTTCTCGGGATCAGAAAGTCCTCCAACTAAGCTGTCAATTGCTTCTCGGCGTGCTGCTGGAGTAGGACGTATCTCACTGTCCTCACTTCCTTCGTACTCTGAGAGCTCGTAGCTGAGAGCAGCTCGGCCTCTTTCGAGAACCTCTTTAGCGGAATTCTTTGCGGTGGTGGGGTTGTAACCACGCTCCATGAGGGTTGGGTTATTCATTCGCCATTCATCTTCACGGTCTTGAATGGCTGTGGATTGTTTTGCTTGGTATGCAGCTTTAAGTTTAGCTACAGAGGCGGCACGCTTATCAAGTAATTTCTTGAACTTCATGTTGTCTCGTATGCGGAAAGCGATGAGTGCTGCGCCGAAAGGTACAGCTAACACAAGTCCTATGGAGCTTCCGGTTGCGGCACCTACTACCGCTGCCGTAGTTCCAGCTGCTACAAGCCCAACGCTTCCTGCTGCTGCCCCGCCCACCACTGCACCAACACCGGCACCGGCAAGAAGCTCCTTACCCATGGCATCGAAAGTAGGCTTCTTGAGAGTGTTGTTCGTGGTGAACTCACCAGCGTATTTCTCCTCCAGGTGACGGTAGGCCTCTTCGTGGGTATCGAAGTGAGGGATTTCTGTCTCTCCGGTTTGAAATTTGCACTTTATAAGCGCGTGGCAAGCACTCACCTTGTCCGTTTCAGGATTGATGTGAAGTTTAGTTGCCATGGGTGCTCCCTATTTCAAAACTTTTCTAATGACTATTTTGTAAAATCTCCATAATAGCGAAACTTGGATTGAACTCCGCAATGGCTTTTTCGCCTATTTTTAGTACTAAATAGGAACCGACAAGAGTCTCTCCTAAACCAAGTCCTTCATTATTACCGCTCTCTAGGCTATTTAAGAACAGCTCTTGTGAGGACGCGGTGAAGTTTGAAGAGAAAGAGCTACCTTGAACAGATTTAGAGATAATCTTGGAAAGGCGTTCTTTTCTATCCACCGCCGGTAAGGTTTGATAAACCGAATTGGCCGCGACATAAATGGTATCGAGAAAAAGCTGTAGAGTTTCTAGTTGCTCTTGCTCTGTTAGATTTTGATCTAAATTCGCTAACAAAAAGGCATAGAGCCGAGTATCGTCACTATTGGAGAACACTTGAGAAGACAAACTTTCGAGTTCCGGCTCCTTGAGCAGCAATTCAAATGCTACCCAAAGCTCTATTACAGAATCTTCTTTCACTTGTTCATCTCTTTTCATTTCAGTTCTTTCCTACGGTCTCAAAATAAGAGCAGGAAGCTGGAATTTATTCCGATGAAGGATCTATCAATCTGTGTACCACTTGTGAGGTTCTCTTTGCCACGAATAAAGATTTTCCACTGGCGCCTCTTGACTTAGCACAAGATACTTAGCTCTACGTTTGCTATTGGATTTCAACCAGGCTAATCTGTGATAACCGTCAATTAGCTCGTAAGAACCATCTTTTCTTTGAAGAACAACTCCCGCGTAAAGGTCTCGAGAATTCTTTTTAGCTCCGACTGGATTCTCCATTGGTCGAGGATCTTTTTCTCCGGCTTCCACTTGAGAGGCGCTTGGCAGAACTATATCCTTGATGCCGATGGAGCCGCTTCTCCATTTTCGAGCTTTCTCAACTTTAGCGTTCTTTCTTCCACCATTTTCAGCTTGGAGAGCGCCCTTGATAGCCTCGAGTGGCTTTTCACCGGCGGTTGCGTAACCTTTACCTCTTAGGTAACCGAGAATGTTTTCGGGACCAGAAGCATCATCTTTACCGTAGTAGTAATCTTCTAGAACATTCACGAGTTCTTTTGGTGCGGTGATGCTTTGAAGCTCTTCACCGTAATAACCGCCGCTTACCTCATAGCCGAAGTCATCGCTATGGAAGTTATCCACGAACGGCTGTAATTTATCTCTTAGCTCTTCCGGTAACGGCTCGTTCCAGGGAAGACCCAGCTGGCTTTTAGCGAAATCTGAGAGCCCTTCTCCATCGTTATCCCAACCTTTGATGGTGACTCCGGTAATGGTACGACAGCGGCACAAATCCGAGTCCTGATCGTGGTCATAATGCTCATCGGTCTCATAGTCGAGGCCGTAGCGAGCATCGTTTCCAGGCACGGATAAACCGTTAGAAGGTGTAACGATAGGCGCACCGAGTCTGCGAGCTGCTTTAGCTTTCTCTTTGGCGGCCTCTTTGTCACGTTCGGTGGTCATGCGAGCTTCAAAGCTTTTACGAGCTTCCTCCTTAGAAGGATAATGCTCTGTTGTCATATCCCCGAAAGGGCAGCGAAAACTTGCGCTACAAGCGCCTACTTCACCGGTTTCTGGGTTTACGTGGAATCTAGCCATGGAATCTCTCCTTTGGAGGCTTTCTAAAATCTATGGAGTTGCTCATACTACAAATCCCGCATAACTATCATGCGGGATCGTAGCTAGAGGACTATTTGTTCAATTCAGTTGGATTGAATTCCTACGGCGCCGAATTCTCTGCACCATTCGCGGTAGTCCTCGCTGGAACGATCACCGGTGAACGGTGGTACTTCTCTTTGCTCAACATCCATGAGTTCCTCCTTGAATCAATACTACCGAAAGTTATGAAGACTTCTCTAACTAATCACTATTGGTTTAGAAACAATCCATGATTAAGGAGTTGTCATGTCGAAATACCACTTAAATCCAGAAACTGGTAGAGTAGGCGTTTGCAAAGCAGAAAAACAATGTCCTCTCATAGCAGCCATTCACGGCGAGACTAAAGAAGAGGCTCGCACCAATTACGAATACACCATGATGTCCATGGCTTTTCCTGTGCTAAAGAAAGAGAAGCCTTTTGAACCTAAAATCATCGAAAGTTTAGACGATCTTGAGGTAACCTCAGGAGGGCAAAAAGACTTTTACGGGAAAGACGGCTATTCAGAAATTATTTGGTTAAAGCACGAGGGTGAAGTCATTGGTTATGCTAAAATCATGAGAGAAAAGGTCTGGTGGAATGCAGATAGACAGCCAATCCCCATTGACAAGTTAGCTAAACCTGAAGACAAAGAGGCCTTCTACACTGTACTTGCTGATTTTGAGGTGAGAGCTCCCGGCTTAGGTCACGGTAGGAAAATCCTAGAAAAACTCCATGGGATTTACGGGGATATTTTCACTACCGGAGGAGCTACTCCCGAGGGAGCTAAATTCCTAAAAAGTAACAAAAATCTGTTCTCACAAGATCCCACATATTCATCGGGAGGCTATTACGAGAGAACTAATATTGGTAGTTCCGAATTCGACTCTTCCTATGAATCCATGTCTTTTGTTCAAGATTGGGACAATAGTCGGAGTAAGTTCCCTCTGTGATTTTATTTTTCCTCTTCGAATGAATCATTCCATTCAAGTGAATATCTCTCCATCACCGACCCAACTATTTGAAGATAACTCCAGGCCAATTCTTTTGAAGAATCGGAATCAGGGTGAGCATCTCCATCATCATTTCTGACGACTCTTATCCAATCCCAAAGATGTTGATCTTTTGTATTTCCATCAGATTTCTTACGAATTTTTCCAGAGTTAACCGCTTTAGTAACCTGTTCACCAATGGTATTTCCAATGAATCCATGTATAGTAAGAAAACTTTGCACAGCAGTTCCTACATCAGTTATACAATCCTCATAATTCCCATTTGAGTATTCTTCTACAGCTTCAAAGAATTTTGAACGAACATCATCATATTTTTCTTTTTCAATGAATATTTCCCACAAATTTTTCAACCCTTGATTTGCAATAGAACTGTTGTTAGGAACTAATTTCCCCTCAACAAATACTTTGTCATATCTCTCAGTTTCCAAAATACTATTGAGTAGTTTTTCAAAACTAATACCATCATCATGGCCTGACCGGTCTTTTAAAGTTTTTAGCCAAGCTCCTAAAATGTCACAGAAGCTATATTCATTCTTTAGCAAATCTTCAGAAAAAGGACCTCTAGCATTGAAATTTGAATTTACATAAACAAAATAATAAGACCCGCGAAGGCGCAAAATAGAATTTATACTCTTAAGATAAAACTCTTCCTCTTGATAACTAATCATTTCAGCCCAAATAGCGTTTAACGTAGTAAGCAGATATGTAGACGGTAATTTGGAAAAAGGTGAAATGCCTTTTTCTTCCATTTGGGAAAAATTCTCTTCTCTTTTTCTAGCTGAATAAACCATTCTATTCCTATTGTTCAAGGTATCAACAAGTTCAATATCATCAGAAAATTACTCAATATTTAACTATCCCCATACCCAAGCTAAAGGTACTCCCATAGCGTCAAGTTTTTCTTCATCGTAATATTGGAAACTTATCTTGTTGTTATACAGTGATATTCCAGAGCCATTTTCGTAGGCTAATAAAGCTTTATAAATTAAGTTACCTTCTAAACAAAAAGCGTCCCACCATGTCATGTAATCGTTCGTTATTTCCTTACGGAACGCCGATTTTCCTTCCAAAGCAACCGCTGTTTTTATCTCGTGGCCACTACCAAAGTAAGTACTAAAAAACTCATCCGGATGCCAACGATGCATACCTATATATATTTTTCCAGATGTTTTATGAGTTATTTTATAGATGTAATGGATTCGCATTCGAGCGAGACCAACACCTCTTCTGACTCTTGGTGCCATTGCTTCCTTGCAAGAAGGCTTGTAATGGATAACAAAATTACCATCACGGCGAATTTCGCTTCCTTTTTTATAGATTTCGTGGCAAAAATCGCAAACTCCATATTGCCGAGCTATACTCATCTAAATATCCGAAACTAATTGTTTTTGATGGAGCTTTTAATCGATTCGTATTTTTTGATTGACGCTTTCGCCCAATCAGATTTTTCTATAATTTTCCAAATTACGGGACCACTTGGATCTGTAAAATATTTAGTCCAAAATGCTTTGAAAAAGAGGAATTTTAGTAGAATCCAGAGAGCTAGGGCTTCGTCTAAAGATTCATCGACAAGATTGACGTTTGATTCATCTCCATGTTGGAAGTAATCTCTATGCTGCTTTATCCTAAGCTGCCAATTATTTGGCTTCTTGAATGATTTTAAGTCAACGAAAGCGCTGAAATCTGAGACAATTTCTTTGAAATCTTTTGGTTTTCCTAATGTGTTCACTTGTGGTCTATTGAGTTTTTTAGAAGCGGGCTCTATCTCGGAAATAAGCCCGCTCAAAGAAGAAATGAGATCAAGAGATCCAATAGTATTTTTCTTAAGTAAATGAATAGATCGCTTAAATTTTTCATAGTTGTCAAAATATTCTTGAATCCAGGAGAAAAATGGACCTTGAAATTTACTAAAAATTTGGTTTCGCCATGGATTTTCCAAATCGTAAATTGAAACTAAATTACCATCAGAAATTCCTGATAATAAATTTGAGTTGAGTGGTTCTTGAAATGCAAATCCCCAAAGAATTTCTAGTGGATAGATTGCAACATTTTGTGCCTCATTTATAGAGAACGGTTTTCCTCGTTTTAGGTTAAAGAATACTTCGTCTTTACCTGTACCATCGACAATGACATATTGTCTACAAAAATCGAGAGTAAATCCATTTTTTAGCGTAAATGTGTGAAAAATTTCTGGCTCTTTAGAGCCAGCTTCTTTGTGAGCTTCGAAGGTGTTAGGAGTGAAAAAATGAGGTCTGAACCAATAGGCACCCGGTAATGCAAATCTTAACTCATTCCAAACTTTTTCATTGTCAGGCTCTTTAAGAGAAATTCCAACAAATGCTATTTTCCAATCTTCATAGAAAGGACTTAGTCCTTTTCCTCCACCAAAAGACGCAACAGTAATAGGCACTTGTGCAGCGGTTTCTAATATCTGAGATGATTTCGAAGCACCCTTAAATAACCCCGAACCATAAGCGCTAGCAGAAAGCCTAATCCTTTCTTTATCTATATTCAGGGAACCTTCATAATGAAGCTCTCCTATAGGCGGCATCTCATCATATGAAACATCAGCATAAAAATTGACACTTCGAGGAGAGAATTCTCTGATCGAATAATTTTCATCATTATTGTTTATTGATTCAACCATATTTCTACTCTCCTATTCTTATGGAATTCAGCTGGCTCTGTAACACGATGGGAAGAACAGTGGCAAACACCCAAATAATAGCGAGTGTTTCTAGCAACTGAGCTCTTGTATGTATAACCACATACATTATATCAAAATTCGTTGAGTTCTCAACCAAATCTAGTATTCTTACGTAAAGGTGCAGGCTAATTCTTTAGAGAAATAATCTTTTGAAGCTCCTCAATCTCAACTGCTATCTTCTCTCGAATAGGGTCTCCGAGACCGCGTTCAATCTTAGCACCTTCTGGGCGAAGAGCGTCCACATGAACCTGAACTCTTTCTGCAGCCTCTCGAATAAGTTTTGCCTCACTAGCTGAATACTCTCTATAACCAGCGAACTTCCTAAAAGAATTGATGCGAGCTAACGCCCTTCCTCTTTTCTCCACGGCAACCGGAACGCCCTTATCTTTCAACCACATGTGAAGATCAGAGTTTGCACGAGACTTGTTGCAGCGATTACAGGCGAGAGCAACATTACCGAAACGAGTACCACCTACGGCGCTGGTTTCGTCCATGGGAGTCACCGGAGTAATATGCTCCCCGGTGGGTAGGGCAACTTTACCGCCTGGGTTTCTACTAAGAGATTTCTCACAATAGCAGCATTTACCTTTGAAGTACAGCACAGAGGTTACATAGTTTGTTCTGTCCATGTCATTGTTCAAATTGGTCAGGATCACTCTAGCGATTGAATGGCGTCCTGAAGTACTCCAACGATGTGCGCTACTCATTCCTCCGACTTCGGTCATGAGTAGATCACTCAAAGCCGTGTAATCGGTATCCTCACCAAGATATTCCCTGAGTTTTACAGCTCGCGGTTCATCGCTAAGCAGATAATTCTCCATGGATTCCGCTGACTTCACATCTGAGATGTTACTAAACTTTCCATTTGCGACTACTCTAGCAAAGTCATCGGAAACGCCTTTTACTAAATCAAAGTCCTCCTGAGTGAAGAGCGGAGCTAAAGCTTCAGCATCCTCACGGAGCTTCTTCAACTCCGCTATTGATCTTTTCTTGCGAGCCGTGGAGCTCTCTTTCGGTTTTTTAGGTAGTTCTGGGAATAGTGAGGTGCCGCCAGTTTCAATATGTTTCTGGATGGCAGCTTCGTTGAATTTTACTATGAAACCACTCTTTAGCTGCTCTTCGGTGAGCTCCATGTGGTCACCGTGAGGGCAGTTGCCTTTACCTCGGTTTTCCGGAAGAGCTCTACAGAAAACGATTGTCCCATCGGCTCGTGTGCCGAAGATCTTTGTGCTCATAGCTTGTTACTCCTAATGGAGCTGTTTCTAACCTTCGAACATAATCAGCAAGTGCTCCAGCGAGCAGCTGCTCGAGTGAAACTAAATGGCTCGTTGGGCACACCACCGTGTGTCATGGCGAAATAAATACAGGCCCCAGCGATGCTCGAAGTTGGACGGTAGAGCGATGCACGATGGCTTGTCGAATCCCACCATTTTTTAGCTACGGTGGCGCCGGTGTTAGCCGTACCTCCAGCTAGGTTACCGTCACAGCCGACAGAGGGTACGCCATCACTTCTTTGGCTTCCAATATGACCCCAAGCGCTCAAGGGGTCAGTGCTAGGATCCTCAGCCATCCAGAACAATCTCTGTTCCATACAAGAGTCATAGCGGAAATTAGCGAAAGGAATTCCAGGAAGACAGTTCTGCATTCTTATAGAATTGTAAGCAGTCGCAAAAGAAATAAGATCATTGGTTTGGGTTCCGGTAACTCCCATCGGGGATATTTTGCTAGGAGCATCTAATGAGTAAGGCGTTCCGGAAGGAGGAGCGCTACAGTGATCGAGATAAATAATGCCAATCGGGAAATACTTCTTCACTGAAGGATCATCCCAAGGTTTTACCTCAACGGTGGCAGCAACCTCAGTTGGGCCCAAGGATAATGAGGTGAAGTCTACAGGCTGTTCTTCACTTGCTTTAGGCTCTCCCGGCTCAACTGGGGTAGGTGTAACGGGTATCGGCTCAGTGTAATCGTTAACTAAAGTTTCGGTTGAATCTGCACTATTAGTCGAGGTAACAGTTGCTACAACCCGACTTTCAATCTCAAGCGGTTCCGCTATTTTTTGAGAAGTTTTAGCGCCGGAAGTAAAGCTCTCGGGGCTATAGGTACCATCGGCTAAAGGACTGGGAATTGATGAAACGATTATCACTACCGAAAATAATGCACTAACGCTTAACGCAACTCTACCATTCAAGGTTTACTCCGATGTTCAATTACACTTGTATATTATCGGTAGATAAACTCAACTATTGAACAATCGTCCGTATTCCAAGGAACTGCATACGGTTTTCTCCATAGAAGCAGGACTGAAGAGCAAACTCACCTTGAAGCCCGATGAGCTCTGCGGTGGTTGCCCAGGTTTTCGTCGTGTTGCGAACCTCGATCACTTCAAAAGTCTCGGAGCGACCTTCGATGTGGAATTTTGTTCCGACTTCCCAGGTGAGTATAACATCGCCGCCGCATCTATTGTGAGCTGCATATACTGGAGGTACCCCTAGAGTATTAGTGTAACTCGTAAGTTGTAAGAATTCACCGCTACAGGCATCGAGTTCTCTTTGGCCGCCCTTGCCAGCGACTTTGATAGTCGGAATCTCCTTTGTAATTTCAAGATTGACTTCACCTAAGGTGGCTTTTAGCTGTCCGTAGGTTCTTTCCACAGCTTGAGGAGCTACCGTTTGTGCTGTGAGGAGGCCTGCTCCCGCTAGCATAAGTGTTGCTCCTAGAAAACCCGTAAAGGTTCCTAGAAAAAACTTATTGCGAATTGGTCGCTTCATTATTTCCTATGGTTTAGCCGAAGTGGAATATCGTGGATTGGATTATATCCAATGAGATACATTCCATAGAAAACATGGGTCTATAACCGTGTCCACAGGCGCTGGATCGAAGCCTCCACGAGCTTTATGGCAACTTCGCAACGTTGTGTGGCTGTTCCACCGCGAAGTAGAGAGCGAAGCTGGCGACTTAGATAAGGCCTTTGAGACGAGCCTTCATAACCGCAATAGCTGTGAAAGAATCTGTTATGCGACCGTCAAGTACGGCGTCCACAACTTCATCGGCATCCACCCATTCGGCGGTGTCAACTTCTCCATCCACTGGAGTAGCCTCTTCCGTGGAGGTTTCGTCAAGATTCACGAAGTAGAGACCAGCGCGAGCACTTAGTGCTCCGGTATCCGGATGAACATCACCGAGGGAAGTAATGTGCTCACCTTGAGCGGCAACACCGGTCTCTTCCGCTAACTCACGAGAGGCTGAAGCAAGGTTACTCTCACCCTCTTTACTTCCTCCGCGAGGAATTTCCCAAGTTTCGAGGCCGATAGCATAGCGCGGTTGCTTCACCATGAGAATCTGTCCTTGACGCACCGTGAGCACGGCGGCTCCACCGGCATCCGGTTTACCGACCACTGTGAATGAACCGTAACGGCTAGGAACAGTTCGAACCTGAGCGCGCCCGTTATCGAAAACAGTATCGGCTTCACCGGTTGAATCTGCTCCGCCGATGGGCTTTGAGAAGAAACGTGGTTCTGGCTTCTTTGAAAGGCTGCTTATGGAACCGTAGCGATTACCGAGGTAAACCTCAGCATCCTGCACGCTATCGAAATGTTCATTGCTTGAAAACCGACAGGCGCGCTCCTCCGCTGAACAGGGACCTACTTCGCCCTTATCGTTGATGTGATGTCTTGCCATGAACTCTTTTCTATAAGAGTCGCGCAAGAGTTCAATGATTATGAAGCGTAGTGCTCGTGGTAATGAGAATCCACTAGTTGAGGAAGAGCATAGGTTGCTATGCGGCTATCTTTTCTTAGCATCCTACGGAACAGGTTATCCTCCGGAGCATATTTCAAAACTACTCCACGACGGAATGTTGCGAGTTCAGGCTCGAATTCCAATGAATCCCAATCGGGACTTGGTGTAAGCTCTCGATCCGCGATGTAATCAATTGTTACGGCGTTGAGAAAAATCTTGAAATCGTCTTCACTAGTAAACATTAGTCCTCCAGGACTCTTTTACCATACCAGGCGACCTTCCTTGTCAACAGTCGTTCACCAAGTTTGTTAGGACCTAGCTCAGACAATTCCTTAGGAGAAGGCCACTTACTCTGGTCATCCGTGTTGAAACGTTCTAAAGTTTCGGTGACTTTATCCTCCTCTTCGGGAGTGAAGTCCTCCTCCTCTAGAGCTGTCCAGCACTCTGACAGAACCCCGAGTGGTTTACCGTCCCAGTCAAAAGTTTTAGCCCAGCGAAGAGCTCCGTCGAGACGGTTTTCATCGTTTTCAGCCTCCGTGGAGGCAGCATAGACTTTGACTTCTTTTACTTTCAGCTCTTTGAGCCAGCTCTCGTATTCATCGGTAAACTGAGAGGCAAACCCATGACCTCTGTAATCCGCCTCAAGTGACATCCACTCATTGACAGCATATTTACCAGGAAGCACTAATCTGCGAATGTTACCGATCGGTTTACCGGCTTCGTTGTAAATGTGAGCTTCCCAATCGAGGGTTTCTCCATCCCAAGAGGTTCTTCCCGTTTTGACTGTAAGGTTCTGAGCTCCGAATGTTCTGTTGAAGCGATTGTCTAAAGCTTCCATTAGATCTGGATTGTTCTCTTCGGTGAGCCAGTTGATGGGCTCGTTGGAGCTCTTTGCGCTTACAGGTCTAATTTCCATGGAGCCTTCGTAGGCTTTACGAGCATCCTCAGCTGTGGCAAAGTGCTCTTCGGTGGAACCAAACGGACAATTCCCATTTTTCGCGCTGCATTTCCGCGCATCGCCTTTGCTGTTGATGTGGAAACGGTTCATAAGGGAGTTTCTATAAATAAACTATTCACTTATTGTTTTGTTTAGGGTCCGACTTCTCCAGCTACCCTATTAGCTACACCTACAAGATCACAACTGTCAAGTTCATTGACGAGCATGGCAGGGGTCGAAGATGTCTTGAACTTCTCTAAGAATGAATCAGTTAGCTCGAGACACTCCTGATAAGTAGCGACCTCTTTTTTATTTGCCTTGGAAAGTTCTTCAGTATAAAGCACATTGTAATAAGTAGTGATTTCAGTGCCATAAACATCTAAAGCTTCATCTCGTTCAGCTAAAGCTTTATTACCCGCGTCTATGAACGCCGCATCCGATAAACTAGAAGAATTTTCCAATAGCGATTGAAGCGCTATTGCATTTTGGCTATAGAGATCGAATCCTTCGCCTTCCACAGCGGGACCATATACTACAAATGAATTCGCCACAACTACAGCTTGAGAAACTTCAGTATAGGTCGCTAATTTTTCTTTTTCAAGATCGACTGCGGAAGTGCAGCCAGTTAGTAGAGCTAGAGTTGTTCCTACTGCGAGTACTACAAATGCTTTTCTCATTGGTTACACCTTAGGTTATTCCTCTGCAGGATTGAACGCATCAATTATGATTCGATGCGGGAATACTATCGGCGGAAATCATTATTTTGTCGACCCACTTTGATAGGATAACCACGTAACCAAAGCGGGAGAACATCATGAGTTTAGAGAATTTTTACGCAGTAACGGCCACCACAGCTCCTCTTCAAGAATCCGATGGAATCCGAGATGTAAACCTCACCGTTCATCATCTTGGTACACTCCCCATTCCCTCTAAAACCGTAGGGGCGGCAGATCCATTCATTCTCGATGGTTACAGCATCTTCGAGGTACCGGCTACCGAGGCCGAGGTCTACGTGACGGTAGCCGATGTCACCGAAAATCAGAATGGTTCACATGTTCGTGAAGCTTATCTCTCCCTAATTTTCTCTGACGCTGAACCGGTTGACCTAAAAGCTGCCAATGCCGTGGACAAAGAGGAGCTCACAGACGGGGATTTCTACGGGGTTCCGGTGGATGCTGGTACAGTTTCGTTCTTCGATGCCGTGGCCATGAACAATTATATTGACCACAATGAGTATGAAGAGCAGGAGGTCATCGCCGACCTTTGGATGGACCTCATGGATGAAGAAGAAATTTCACCGGAGGGGACAGCTCTAGTAGCTTATCCGACCGAAGACAGTGAAGATCTAATCGCCATAGCTCACTCCGGCTGGGGCGATGGTTTCTATCCTGTCGTCAAAACCGTAGATGCCGATGGAAAACTGCTCGGGCTCCACATTGATCTTCAGGTTGTTGGAACCTTTGAAGAAGATGAGTGAAACCGTGGAAATCAAACAGAATATTTACAAGTCGGAGCGGGAAGCTATTCTCGATGTGCTAGCTCAATTTGAGATTGAGGCAAGTGCAGAATTGACACCGAAGCAATTTCAGGAGCTTATAGCCGATGAAATCATCTTATCGCGTAAGCGAGTCAATCCGCTTACACCGGAAGATCGTCGTAAGATCATCGCCATGTACCATAGTTGATTTGTTTTTATTAAAGAACAGGTCATCTAGCCGATAATTCTAACTAACTGCGAAAGGATTTATCATGAGCGAACTAACCCCAATCCTATGGGATACACTAGATAAGCTATTCACTTCACCCGAGCATGAAGCCCTGCTAGAGGACCTACTCGATGACGAAGACGGTGATAAAGTCACACTATTCCTGCGTGAATCACTTCCCGAAGGGCACACTAAAGAGGATTACGAAGCGGCTCTCAAAGGTATAGAGGAGCTCGCCTGGTTCGTGACAGACGATGTTGAGCAGGAGCTCATCTCGTTTGAGGAAATTCTTACTGAGTACCCAATCCTCAGAGGCTTCTTCGATGAAGAGTCCACCCGAACATTGATTCACTCATTCCGCGGTAAAGACAAGATCCGTTACAATCAGGTGGATTACTTCCTCGGAGTCTACCTTCTAGGTAAAGCTGAAGAGCTACAGAATCCTGGTTTTAGAGTCGTAGACAAGCTTTACGAAAACGTTTGAGATAAACGTTCCTTCCTTATCGAATATGGTGGTCACCACCCACGCTGGATCGCAGTCCAGTCGAATTTCACATGCAAGTCGTAACGTTGTGTGCCCTAGCTGAAGATAAGCAGAGGATCAAGCCTAGCGCCACGAAAGCTTAAGGGATAACTCGTAACTTTAGTTGACTTCCTGCAATAACTAGTGTAGTTTTGTATTACAACCTACGCTACAAGAATGGAAACCTGTGCTCGCGCTGCTTATCGTGATCCTGGCTCTCGGCGCCTGGATCTCCTTCGTGATCTCCTGGGCTCAACTCGCCAGTTTCTTCATCAACTACATCGGGGCAGGTTACTTGGACAACCCTGACCCCAACTTCTGGAACACTGGAAACTTCTGGGCCTGGGTAATCACCATCATCCTGCTCGCGGTGGTTATCTGCCTAATCAAGCTCGTGGCTGTCGGAACCAACCGTCTACTCATCCTGGCCGTTTACTTCGTGAGTGGTGCAAACTACGCCGCGCTCAGTCAAGTTCGGATCGCCTCAGTAGTCATCCAGATTTTCTGGCTTATTTTCAGCATCTTCACCGCCATCACATTACTGCAGTTCTTCGCCTCCTACCCGGAGCTCACGGATTGGTTCCGTGAGAGCAACTGGTTCGCCGGGATCCTGCTAGGAATCTCCACCTACACCCTCACCTCCCGTTTCAAATTCTCGGAGGATGATTAAGTAGTATGGTGTATGATTACAATATGAAAACCACAGGAACTTTGCTTCCCGCTCTGTCGAGGCTGACGGAGCTTGATACGCGATCCATCATAGCGTCTATCCATCCTAGCTATCATGAGCGATTTCTGCGTAAGCTGTCAACCTCAAAATATGATGCTGGGGATCTTATTCTTTTGACTAACGGAAACTTCACCACCGTTAGTAGCTTAAAGTTTAGCGCCTATAAGCATCGAGGTCCTTTCACCATTCATGGTCAAGAGTTCCGAGATCGCTCTGGAGAATTTAAATGGCCAATTCTTCCAGAGAATAAACTTAACAACTACTGTAAAAACCCTTTCTGTGAAAATCGTTTAGGTCGCAATCAAACAGCTTTTTGTTCTAAAACTTGTTCAACTTGGACCAGTACTTTTCAAGCTTTAGGTGGGGGTAGAAAGGTCTCATTCACACCGCAAGGTATGCGCCAACCAATCAAGATTAGACTCAATACCTCGGATATCACAATTCAAGCTATTAGGGTGGCGACTAATTACAGCTGTGAAATATGTGGCATCCATGAAAATACACTTTGGAATAGATTAAGTGTCGACCATAACCACATTACAGATGAAGCACGTGGGATGCTCTGTCCAACTTGTAATAATGGTTCTACCCCAGATATTCCAATATCTGCTCTTCCGGGTATCGAACACTATATTACTCGGGGCGATGATTACTGGTACAAAAACCTAACGAAAGAAAATTACAAGACTGCGTTGGATAAAATCCTCGCAAAGTTCTTTGAGGTAATTCCAGAATACGATGTTGAAAGAACGCTAAAAGTGTTAGGCTTAGAAATCACTTTTGATAGTCTAGGCGTTCGCAATACTCATATAAATGAGAACGACCGATTATTCTGATTGCAACTCACCACAAAATAGGAACGGCCTCAAGAAGTTTCATATTATTGAGGCCGTTCTTTAGTTAAAAATAAAGCTCATTCAACCGAATATACATCCATGCCATGGTAAAGAGCACCTAACTCCAAAAGAGGAACAGGCTTGATACTCCTCAACTCTGGATTCTGACTCCATGCCGTAGTGGATGGTGGTGGATAAAGATGAAAACCATAGCCGCTGGGAAGATTTTTCACATTGTCTTGCCAGCCTTCCCAGAGGAGGTTGTCATAAAAGCCTTCTATGCGAGAACCATCAATCAACCAGGACAGGAATTGAGAATAAGGTAAATCTAGCCCCGCCCACTCTAAAGTGTCTACACTCAAAAAGCAGATTGTTCCGGGTTCAATTCCGAGCCCTCCGCCGTCCAAAGCAAATACTCCGCCAAAAACATCGTAACCGATCACTAACATATCTGGGTAGTTATCCAAGGTGGTAAGCTGATTCACTTTTGATAGATCAGGGATCTCGGACGAGCCACTGCCAAAAATTCTTATGAGGCCGTTATTGGAAATCAGCCCACCAGAGTTTAGGACCACAGCGCCTAGATAAGATCGGCTAGTCATTTGCAGTTTTACTAAGGCTTCTTTTCCTTTGACCAGAGAGGCCGGAATTATCTCTGGCTTATTCGGAGATAGAGCAATCTCCTCTAGGATAGCTTCCCAACCGGATTCGAGATTTTCAGTGAGCTCTTCTATTGAACGCATAATCGTCATAAAATCTATATCGTAAGAAGACGATGACTAAAATTCTTCACAGAAGCAGCGAAGCTATCCCACGAGTTTTAGCGAAAGTTATGGGATGAGAGAGCAGTCGTTTAGGCAATGCCATGGCTTCAAACCAGGGAGTTATCTGAACCGTTTCCGGCGCCAACACTGAGAATAACGGTAACCACTGCTCTAACTCCGCATCGCTCTTCCTGAAGTTCAGGTTTTGGATAGAGACGAGCACACGATGCTCCTCCCGATCCAGCTCTACGGCACAGAAATAGTAGCCCTCGAAATGCATGAGCGGAATGTTCTCATCTAACAGCGAGAGCATGGGATGGCCCTTAGTGAAAAGACGAGCATCCGGGAATTTCTCGAAACCTTTAGATGATTTGAATAATCCGCTAGCCGGAACACCCTCTAAAAGATTCTGAAAAACTTCATCGAGAGAGTAACCGTCTCTAACTTCTACTGCTCTTGTGGGTATGAAAAATTGCATGGAACGGCTATCGCCTTAGCTCACGAAAGAACTTTAGGTTTAGTCGGCCTCTAGGTCAGTTGAGAACTTCCAGTAGAAGCCCACGGTGTTTCCGTAGTAGTCCTCATTGGAGGTTTCAAGACTCAGAGCCGGGAAGTGACGCTCAGCGAAACCGGCAATATCTTCGGCAAGCTCTTGAGCAGCAGGGTTGTTCTCCTCGAAATCCGGAGCGAGTGAGATGTAACCGTCGATGTCTTCCCAGTTGTTGTTGGTCTCATCGGCATTCACCTGGATGTTGCTACGATCACCGCCACCGGCTTTCAAAGCCACCAGGTTGATCAGGGTCTTTACCGCATCCTGCTCGAAGACCTTAGCGCGAGCTCCGCGACCATCCTCCAGGTTGAGTACCTCACCCGTGACTCCCGCCTCGAAGTTCGGATTCTCGGAGTACTCGGCGGAAAGAGCGTCCAAACGTGCTCTTACCAGGGCCTCCTCTTCCCGCTGGATTCGCTCAGCCTCTGCCTTAGCAGCCTTGCGCTCTTCAGCTTTGGTGGCAGCCTTGGTGGTTCTGCGAATAGCCGCAAAGGTCTTGTTCAAACCCTCCGAGAGCTCGAAAGCCTGGCGAGCATCCTCAGCCGTGGAGAAGTGCGGATAATCGGCGCCGTACTTGCAGCCGCCTTCCTTGGCGGTGCAGGCTCGTGGTTCGCCGTCTGGGGAGATGTGGAATTTACTCATGAGTCACTTTCTAAAATAGGAAATCTACTAGGTGGTTGGAAACTACGGTCAAGCGGGAAGGATCTCGCGGCCCGAAGCACGCAAGTACTCTACCGCCGCTCGGTAACGGTTCAGCAACTCATCAGCCACCGGCTGCATCACTTCCAAAGGAACCACCGGATCACCCTCGTCCTCCTCGAAGTCGTCACCGTCAGGAGTCGTCTGAGCATAGAGGGTACCGGGATCATCCACACACCAATCGTAGCCGGGAAGAAGCTCCTCGAAAGTATCGGAAGCCAGATAAACCCACAGGAGGGAACTCTCATCCGTCAGAGGATCCAAGTAGTAATTCGCTCGCAACCCATCGGGAGCTTTCACCGTCAGATGTGCCGGAGCCTCAGTCACCTCCTCGTCACTATAGACATTCTCCGCCACATGAGCCGCTACATCGAAAATCGCCATCGTCAAACCTCCACAGTAAATACAATCTTACGAATCAATCCTATTGATTACTCAAACCATCACCGCAACAGTTCCTCGACCTAAAACTAGTTAACCAAAGCTTAACTACCGAGGCCGTCCCTGCTACTCAGTTCAATTATACACCATAGCTAGTGGTTCTGCTTGAGATTCTCAAATTTGATTCCAAGTTATAAAATCAGCATCCATAGACTCTTTTACAAAAAGATGGCTAGTCAACACCATTATCAATTGCTCACGTTGACGGCTAAATTCCACTTTATCCGCTTCAACTGATCTGTCTTTAAACCTCACTACTCCATGAGAATTTTTTACATCTGCCCCATTTCGTCCAATAAAGTTAGGATCAGTTGTAGGTGCATGGAACAAATCTACAGTAGCAATTTTAGTAAACAACTTTTCATAAAAACCAACTAATAATTGTTTGTTAGCGAGCCCTTTTACCCAATCAATAGTGTCTTTGACAGGAACTTCAAGTTTACATTCTATGAAACCCGATTGTCCTATTTGATCTTCAGGAATATTTTCTGTTGTATATGAAAAAATTCCTTTATTGCCTTTGACTTGCTTGGTATTAGGATGTACTCTTGTATTTCCAAAAAGTGAGTTCGCAACTAAAATAATTGATTTTACATCATTGTTTCTTTTTACTAAAGAAACTAAATCAATTGTTCCCAAGTCTACATTTTCATCAGGTAATCTTATAAGAAATCTAGAGTTTGAAATTTGACAGTTATGCGGTTTATTACCCTTGACCATTTAGTATTAATCTTTCATCAGAGTAAAATGGAACTAAGGATGATTTGAAATGCTCACTTTGTGTGCTTGCACTAAATGAACTAGTTACTTTTCTTGAAAGCTTTGCTTCAATATGATTATTTGCGCTTGCATTCATCGTTTTCTTTATTTGAACTAAAGCAGTATCCAATGACAACATTTTAGAACCTAAAAGCTCGTATGGTTTTACCCAATGACACAAACCAGTTTCGGATATGAATAAAGAAATCATATCTTTATTTGATTTTCCCCACGCAAACATAACGCTTCCAGTGGATTCAATAATGAGTTTATCGACATATTTAGGAAACTGTTTATTGTCTATAGCCTTCTGTAATTTATCTATAGACAATTGTTGTTTTTTACCAACCATCAGTTTTGCCCCCAACTTTATGTGTTTCATTTCAAATATCACCAATAAGGTCAATGGTGAAATATCTAACCTAAACTGCTATTGGAAAACATATTTCAAATATCTGCTAACAGCGGGAAGTTAGTTCCGGTGGTGCGGTTCAACCAGCGCACCTTAGCATCGTATGAGTTAGTGTAGCCTTCGGAATCGGTATTTCCTTCATTCTCATAATAGGAATCCAAGGCATCACCCTGATCCTGGAAGTCGCCCATCATGTGGTCATCCCAAGGTTTCACCACATCCCACACCTGCTCGTGGGTTAGTTTAGGGCTCACGTCACGAGTCTCGAAGTAGTAATCCCGAAGAGCGGTATCCTGGCGAGAAACCAAGGCTCTTTCAGAATCACTCAAATCTTCCCAATCGACTCTATAGGAAGGAAGCTTACGCTTGCTCTGCGGAGCAGGAAGCTCCTGAGCGGACATTTTCTCTTCGTAGGCTTGAGCGGCGCCGGCTAAAGAAGTGAAATGATTGTCGGCTCCACCGAAAGGGCATTTGCCTTGGGTGGATTTACAGAGACCGATCTTACCGGTCTCGTTATTGATGTGGTATTTAGCCATGAGTGAGCTCCTTTAGATGGATACTTTTCTAACTCCTCTCCGTTGACAAACAGTGAGGCTATCATATATAATTCATTGACAAACAGTTTAGGAAGTGACACCTTATGCTTACTCATAAGCAAGAGCGAGTTATTGAACGCTTGGAACTCCCCGGCGAGGGTTGGACTTTTGACGATGAAGGCTCCGCAACACTCACCATTGAACTAGAGGGTTATTCGGATCGTTGGTTCATCAGTGACGATGGAAGCATGAGCGTTCAAGAGCGCTCCGAAGATGGAGCAACCTGGTTCCTCATGTGCCCAGATTGCGGCTACCCCGCAGACAGCGAAGAGCATCTCTCCGGAGGTTGAGCTTAATTAACCTCTAATAGGATTTTTCAATCCCTTAAATCCAATGTTCTTAAAGTGTAATCAGAGCCCATACGCCCTTTTTCAACTCTTTGAGTTACAGGAAAACCTAATCGAGATAATCTGCTCCACACACGTAAAGCAGGTTTTTTAGGGAGGTTACCTGATTGCAAAGGAGAATCAAATTCTTTTGCTAGTTTTCGAGCTAGATAAATATACATTGAAATACCCAAACCTTGCTTTTTGTACTTTGGCTCTAATCTCACTTGATGTACCACAAAGCCTTTGTAGGAATAATCGGTTCCAAAATGATGAGCTTGACCGTCGCTCTCTGCAGTTATGTAACCAATACGTTTATTGTCTAAAAACAAAGAGTTTTCACAAATACTTACTTTGTAATGTTTTTGAGTTACTACATCATTATGATGAGCGCCGATAACTTTTCCGTTTAAAACAGAATTGCTTTTCCAGACAACTTTTAAATTGCCCAGTGATGTTGTTATCTCATCTATGATTTCAGAGGTTGTCCCGAATTCGCTATTTTGAATCAAGTCTTCTTTGACCAATCTCTCTGGCTTAGTACTTGTGCTAGATAATGGTGATTCTAGAATTTTCTTGGATGTTTCATATAATGGATCAGATGATACTGGAATAGTAAACATGATAAATCTCCTAAGATTATGAAGAAATATCAAGAGATTCAAATTTGAATTAACTTTCCGAGTAAATTAGGCAAAAACAAAATAATTCATAGTTTTTCTTGATAATCCTATGTAGGAAATTTACAAAGGATATAAAAATGAGTGAAAGTTTCAGTTATGAAGAGATTTATTCAAAGGTTAGAGAAGTAATTGAGAAGGAGCAGGGGGAAAAACTAAAAAGAAGTGTTTTCTTCTCATCCGATGCTGAAGACCATATAGACTCCCTGACTGATTTCACGGTTAAACTAATCCTCGAAACGAGCAAATACAATACTACTACGGACAAAGAGAAATTTCTAGAAGATAGCATCAATAGTGTAAAAAATTACTATTCGGCTTATGGTCCCAAAAGCGGCATATGGATATCAGAGTTTGTAGAAGAGGTTTTCTACGAAAATGCCGATCAAGGTAGCTTTGTAATTAACGCTGAAGCGCAAAAACTATTAGACGATAGATGGCCACTTACTTATGTAAGTGCAATATTATTCAAATCATTTCAAGATCAAGATGAACACACAAATTTTGTGGATTTCGTAGAATCCAGGAAAGAATTTATTCTTAATGATGAGCAAGCGCCCCATATTGATGAAGACAAATACTACTCTCTTATCGGATATTACGAAGAAGAAGATTTTGCAGCTTGCTATCTTTTTGCTGCCGGTTATGCGGAGAGTGAATTCTCTAGAATTAGAAATTCTAAAAAAGTTCAATTTTTCAGAAAAATAGCTAGCGAAGAATATTCTAAGGTTTCAGGTGATTGGAGAGATCCAGTATTAAGCGGCTTTGTTCAATCGGTTCAAAAACATTGGGGAAGCGTATCATTTCCCACTAATCTTTTTCCTGAAATGAGTGATTATCCCACTCGTCATTCTCTAGCTCACGGCATTCCGACTAAAAGGGAAATCAGTAGAACAGACGCGCTTCAAATGCTATTAATACTGCAAGCAGTACCTTTTTGGTTAGAACATTTAAATGAAGCATATGAAGAATTAGATTTCGTTTTGGATTCTCATAATTAAACCTGAATTTTTGTGGACTCATATCGTTCAGGAAACAGTCTAAACAATCTTCTCCAAAGTGTAGATCTTCCTATACCTAATTCGGCAGCCATTTGTCTGGTAGATAAACCTTGAGTCTCTAGCTTGAGTATTTCAGCCTTTAGCTTCTCGTCAGACCAATCAACTATAGGAATTGGTGGTTTCGCATTTAGTAAGCCGAACTGATCAGCTATGGCTCTTACGGTAGTTACACCGCAGCCCCATTCATTGGCTAATGCATCCCAAGAAAGCTTCTTAGCTATATGCTCTTCAATTTCTGATTTAAGCTGCTCCATAGTCTTGTCTCTGGTATAAAGAGCGCCGACCGATTGACGTTTAGATCGTAGTTCAATCTTTGATTCGGCAAGTATAGTTCTTACAAGAGAAAAACTTATGTCTAATTCCACAGCTATCTCATTCATCGGAAGCTTCTTCTCTACGTAGAGCTCAATTATAGTTTCAGCGTATTTATCTAGATTAGATTTCAGCCGGTCGAGTTTTTCTCTAATTTGATAGCTCGAACTCTTTCAAGTGTTTCCTCGCCCATATCTTTCCAACGCCAAGATATTGATGGCTTCCTACCCCAGAATCTTGGGTTCAGTTGATCGAACCAAAGAGCCTCCATAAGATGAAGCTCTTTACCGGGACATTCAACTAATGGGCGGAAACTAGCTTTGGTTCAAATTCATCATAGTAAATTTGAAAGAGCTTATTGTGGTGTTTGCCCTGAGCTAAATCGAGGCGATGATGGCTCCAGCGGATTTCTATATCCGTTGATTGTCCAACATAGAGGCACTCATCGGTGTCCTCTAAAAATATTCCGTAAATTCCGGTTGTCATGCTAATCCTTAAAAATATTCAAATGGATTGATTGTTTGGCATGACCTTATATCAAAAAAGTAGTGCCCCGGAAGAGCATGACTATCGCCAAACAATCAGCTTCCGGGGCACTACGTATTAAATTATATCACATGAGATGTGGGTCAAAGGGCGCAGCTGACACATTCGTCATCATTTTCGTCCTCTTCAACAGCGAATGTTCCAGCTGCAAACATTGCCTGAAGAGTCGAAAGTGCGTTAGCTGAAACGGTCTTGCCTTCTGCTTCAGCTGCAGCCTCTACGGAACCGTACTTCTTGATGTCGGCTACCTTGATCGAGATCTTCTCAGCGGCAGCGGCCTCTTCAGCTCTCTTTTCTACCTGGATAGCATTGCTAACAGAGTTAGCTACTGCGGTACCCTTGAGTGCCTTTTGTCGTAATCTAATGTAATAAATGGTTTTTATACCAGCGCGCCATGCCTTGATGTAGGCCTTGTTGAGGTCACGAGTGGTGGACTCAGCGGGGAAGAACAACGTGAGAGAAAGTCCCTGGTCAACGTGTTGTGTAGCTGCTGCGTACACATCAATGATGGCGTCAGGACCGATCTCGTAAGCATCACGGTAGTACTCGATGTTGTCATTATCCATGAATGGTGCTGGGTAGTAGACGCGACCGATTTTGGCTTCCTTGCGGATTTCAATTCGAGCGGTGATTGGGTGAATTGAAGCGGTGCTGTTAGCCAAGTAGCTGATGCTTCCTGTGGGAGGCACGGCCTGACGGTAGGCGTGGTACATTCCGTGCTTCTTGGCCTGGCTCTTGAGCTTCTTCCAATCCTCAACTGTAGGAAGCACGATGGAAGTCTTCTCGAAGAGTGCCTTGATCTTGTCGGTCTTGATCTCGGACCAGTCCTGGTCAATGTACTTGTCGAAGTACTCACCGGTAGCGTACTTGCTACGCTCGAAGCCGTCGAAAGCTTCACCTTTTTCCTTGGCGATCTTTACGGAGGCCTTGATGGTCTCGTAGTTCACGGCTAGGAAGTAGAGGTTAGTGAAGTCAACTGCCTCGGGGGAATCGTAGTGAATGTGCTCACGGCCGAAGAACCCGTGGAGGTTCATCTGTCCAAGACCAACAGCGTGGCTGCGTCGGTTACCCTCTGCCACTGAAGGCACGGAGGAGATATCCGATAGGTCGGAGACGGAGGTTAGTGAACGCATGGCTGCTTCAATGGTCTTGCTGAAGTTGGGGCTGTCGAAAGCGAGAGCCACGTTGAGCGAACCGAGGTTGCAGGAGATGTCCTTACCGATGGTGTCGAATGAAGCATCAGCGTTGAATGTGCTCTCCGTTGAGACCTGGAGGATCTCGGAGCACAGGTTGCTCATGGTGATGCGACCATCAATGGGGTTGACGGCGTTCACGGTGTCTTCGAACATGAGGTAGGGGTAGCCGGACTCGAACTGAAGCTCAGCCACGGTCTGGAAGAAGGCACGAGCTTTGATCTTGGTCTTGCGGATGCGGTGGTCGTTCACCATCTCTTCATACTTCTCAGTTACTGAAATTTCGGTGAACGGTACTCCGTAGACCTTCTCCACATCGTAGGGGGAGAACAGGTACATGTCCTCGTCCTTACGGGCGAGCTCGAAGGTGATGTCTGGGACAACGATTCCGAGTGAGAGGGTCTTGATACGGATCTTCTCGTCGGCGTTCTCACGCTTGGTGTCGAGGAAGCGCATGATGTCCGGGTGGTGGGCGTTTAGGTAAACGGCACCGGCTCCCTGACGAGCTCCGAGCTGGTTAGCGTAGGAGAATGCGTCCTCGAGCATTTTCATTACGGGAACAACACCGGCGCCCTGGTTCTCGATCTTCTTGATTGGAGCACCGAACTCACGAAGGTTGCTCAAGTTGAGAGCAACTCCACCACCACGCTTGGAGAGCTGAAGTGAGGAGGTGAGTGCACGGGAGATGGACTCCATGTTGTCCTCTACGCGGAGGAGGAAGCAGGAGACGAGCTCGCCACGCTGTGCCTTACCGGCGTTGAGGAAGGTGGGTGTTGCGGGCTGGAAGCGACCGGCCATCATCTCATCGAGGATGTCGGTTGCCACTGCTTCGTTTCCACGGGCTAGGTAGAGAGCGGTGACTGTTACTCGGTCTTCGTAGCGCTCGAGGTAGCGGCGACCGTCAAAAGTCTTGAGCGTGTAAGCGGTGTAGTACTTGAGCGCACCGAGGAAGGTGGGGAAGCGGAACTTTACAGCGTAGGCTCTCTTGAATAGGTCTTTTACGAACTGTGAGGAGTACTGCTCGATTACCTCTTCCTCGTAGTAGCCCTGGTCAACTAAGTACTCGAGCTTTTCCTCTAGTGAGTGGAAATAGACCGTGTTCATGTTCACGTGCTGGAGGAAGAACTGTCGTGCTGCCTTCTTGTCTTCGGCGAATTGGATTAATCCGTCTTCTCCGATGAGATTTAGTTTCGCGTTGAGTGAGTGATAATCGGTATCACTGCCTCCTACGGTCTCTAGATCTAGTGTGTCTACTGTTAGCGACATTTTGTTTCTCCTCGTGCTGCGCTTTGATTTTCGGTGTTAATTTTTGGGTCCTGAAGATTAGAATAGCCTAGCCAGACCTAAAATCGCTCGCGTGAACCGTTCACCGCTAATTATCTTGGATGAAGTGATAAAATTTCGCGGTTTTGCCTGAAAAAGTCAGGAATCTATTGGGTTTTTATGGCGATTTTAAGTTATGGGTCAAGCTGTGGAGCTTAGGAGCTCCGCCGGTCCAACAAAATCCGGTATAGAGTCTTTCTAACAAATCTAGACTGGAATTGCAGTCAAATCTATATCGAAACTAGACTTTCTACCAGATTTTTTACTGCTCTTTCTCGAGTTCTTCTTCGAGCTTCTTACTGGCGTTGCGCTCTGCTTTTCTATCTTCAGCGTTGCGTCTTTTTAGGGCGTTTTGAGCGGTGGTTCTCATGTGAGAATCGAGTGCCACATCCCTAGCATCCGGAAGTCCGATGTCATCACGGGAAATCTCGGTGCTGGTTCTACGCATGAATGCGAAGAGGCCGATGATTAGAGCGATGATTAGTGAACTTACGAAAGTGTAACCGGGCTGCATGGTGACAGCGAACATGAGCACGAAGAGCACGGCGCCGATCACGGCGGATACTCTCTGTCTCATGGTGGGTGAGAGACGAACTCTCCAAGTGCGGTAGTTCTCCACGGTGCGGCTACGGTAGGTCACGTAGGCTAGAGTAGCGGAGTAGAGTAGGATGAACAGAGCGAGGGATGCTGGGATTGCCACGATTGCTCTCACGAAGATAGCCCACTGATCCCAAGGGAGAAGGAAGTCAGCTAGGAAGCCTAGAGCGGCCGTGAGGATCACTCCCGCTGCTGAAAGAATGAGTAGTTGACTACGGTTAGCGTAGTACTGATTCCTGATCCAGATTAGGGCCTTACGGAATGGCATTTAGAACAACCTCTCTGGGGACATGAATTTTTCTCGGGCATCTTTCATTGCTAAACCTTTAAACGGGGATTTGAGAATCCTAAGAGCTTCCTCTTTAGCGTCCTCAATTAGATCCGAATGTTTTGCAAGGTTGGCAAAGATCATATCGCTCCGCCCGGATTGATCCGAGGAGAACATTGTACCCTCTCCTCTGGTTTCTAGGTCGACTCTTGCGATTTCAAAACCGTCGGAGTAATCCACTAGGGACTGAAGTCTGCTCTGAGCACTCACGGTCTTCCCGAGCGAAACGAGATAACAGCGGGAGTGCTTGCTATTGCGACCAACTCGACCACGAATTTGGTGGAGAGATGAAGCGCCCATGCGCTCCGCGGAGAGGATCACCATGCGAGTAGCGTCCGGAATATCCACACCGACCTCGATCACGGTGGAGGCTACGAGCACATCAAGTTCTTTTTTCTTGAACTTGTCCATGGTTGCTCGCTGTTCATCAATTTTCATCTGTCCATGGACGAAACCTACTCGAAGAGTGCTTAGGGCGCCTTCCGAAAGCTCTTTGTAGGATCTTTCCACGGAGGCGGCATCCACCTTGGTGGAATCCACAACCATGGGAGTGATTACGAATGATTGATTTCCCTGAGATGCCTCTCCAAGGATATCCATCCAGATGGGGTGGAGTGTATCCTTAGTGATACTCACCGGATCCTCCTCGATCCATTTAGTTTCGATGGGGAGTCTACCGGCAGGCTTATCCTTCATGAGAATAGGGTCAATGTCACCGTAGTAGACCTGAGCCGTGGAGCGGGGAATCGGGGTAGCGGTCTGTAGAAGAATATCCGGAGCTTTACCGTCTTCACGGGATGAAAGAAGCTTTGTTCTTTGCTCGGCACCGAATTTTTGCTGCTCGTCGATGACCACTAAACCGAGGTTGTTGTACTTCACTGAATCAGAGAAGGTGGCCTGGGTTCCCACGATGATGTCAATTTCACCGTCGGCTATGCGCTTTAGAAGAACTTTCTTCTCAGCGGCTTTGATGCCTCCGGCTAAGAGCTCAACATTGACAGTGACTCCGTATTTTTCGGCCATGAGCTCACTCAGTTTTCGAGTGTTTTCAAAGAGCTGTCGTGCGAGCACATCGGTTGGGCCGACTATCACGGCCTGGTGTCCAGAGTCCACTGCTTGCAGGCAGGCGAGCTGGGCTACCAAGGTCTTACCGGCACCCACGTCCGCCATTAGGAGTGTGGAGCTCGGAAGACTGTTGGCCAACTTCTCGTTTAGTTTTACCGTTGCTCTCTTTTGAGAATTGGTTAGTTCGAACGGAAGAGATTTGATTCCCTTAGCCTGGAGAGCTCTTTCTCCACCTTTGATGGCTAAACCGGGATGGGCTTCCACATTTTTCTTACCATCTTGAATGATGAGCTGTAGATATACTAGCTCGTAATATGCCATGGCGAGCACGGCCTCATTGTGGGAAGGAAGATCCGAGGGAGTATGCATCTCGGCTAGGATCTCTTTATAGGGAAGTCTTCCCTCGGCTTTGAAGTAGATAGGAAGCTTCACATCTCCCATGCGTTGTAGAAGTTCCCGCACGGCTGAGATCAAGAAACCGGAGGTTATACCGGCGGCTTCACTTTGACGATAGATCGGAACCACCGGCATGGTGATTCCTTCATCGAAGTGCTCTAAGGATTGTCCGTTGAGCTGGAGGTTGCCGTTCCAAAGAGATACGGCTCCGGTAATGATTACATCGTCCCCGACTTTGAATTTCTTTTGAAGCCAAGCTTGACGCCAGAATGTACTCGGGATTCTCTCACCGGTGGCGTCCTCAACTGAGACTCGTAGCCCACCAACCCCGGTGGTGAAAGAGGAGATGGAATAGATTTTCCCGATGATGGTGGCTGTTTCACCCTCGATTAGATCGTCAATGAGCTGTGGTCTTGACTTATCAATGTAGCGGCGAGGAAGTCTGAATAGAAGATCGTGAAGAGTAGCGAGCTTCAGTTTCGCAAGCTTATCCTCTAAAGTAGCTTTAGAGTTTTTGAGAGCTTTCCAGTTTTGCACATTGGCGGCCACGATGTTGAGCGCTCCGATGGGGATCTCACGAAGAGAATCCACTGAACCATCGAAACCGGGAATCGGCTCTCTGTTTAGCTTTATGAGATCCTTGTGAAGTTCAATGGCGGGAAGGTTTGATTTCCAAGCATTGGTGGCTACCTCTAAGTCAATCACCTTATCGAGTCGGAGTTTGAATCCGTCTCGTCCGGGATATGCACCTAATCTTGTGAGAAGCTCTTTGTAAACTTTTAGGTTAGGAGCTAGGATCATAACGGACTTACCGTCTTCAGCCAGCTCAGCTTTCGGCAGTGCTACTTTATTGGCGTAGCTCGCTAATTTTTCTCCGGCCTCTTTTGAAACTCGAGTCTTTCGACCGATGTTTCCCTTGAGCGCATGGCGTAGAGCGAAAGCGTTTAGGGTGGCGAAACGAGCCTTATGAAGCCAGTAACCATTCTTTTGCTCGCTAACGAGCCCTAAAAGATTACGCACATCCGAATTGGGGGCGAGGTCACTCCTAGTGAATACTAGAATATTTTCATCATCCAGCTCCACTATACAGCTGTAATTGTCAAACAGCTCTTTGGTAATTTCTGGAGATCCCATGAAGCTATTCTACCCAAAACTTACGAGAAATTTTGGCTGGCTCAGCGCTGTTTTGCTGCCCTAAGCACGGCTTCAGTGGAGGTTACACAAGCGATAGCCTCTGAATCGAGAGCCTCAACACCGTTCACTAGAGCTTTGGCAAACACAAGATCGTTGCGCTTATCCTTGAACTCTACACCGGAGAAAGCAGTCACGAGACCACCGAGGTTATCCCTAACCTCCGAGGAGAGACCGAGAATATAGAATGCTCTATCCACCGGCTGAAGTGCTTTAGCCTCTTTCAAGGCTGCCATGGTGGAGAAGGTGAGTTCATCCGCGTTGATGGCGCGGATTGCCACGGAGGCTTCATCTTCAGCTAGCTCTTGATCCTGCGAGATAAGTTGAGCAACGATGTTTCTGGTTTGAGCTGGAAGCTTACGGTACTCGTCTGCAGCAGCAATGATGGCGGCGGCGTGAGCAATCTGCTCTGCCTCCGTTTGTCGCACCACGGTAACCTTATGGGGAGCTGGAGCTGCCGCAACCGGCTCGACCACGGGAGGAGCCAAGTGCTGAGGTTCTCTAACAGGAGCTGTTGCCACCGGAGCCGGGGTGACTACCGGTTCAGGTGCCGCTACGGGCGCCACGGGGACCGCGAGAAGCTCTTCAGATTCCGCACGAAGAGCCTCTAGCTCCTCACGAACCTGAGATTCGGATTTCTTCGGCTCTTCGTAAACTGGTGGGGTTACGGGCTCGAGAGAATCGACCCCGAGGAGTCTATCCAAATCTTCATCAGCGACATCGAACTGAGGAGGTTCTACAACATCCTCTACGACTGGCTCGATTACCGGCTCTGGGACTACAGAGACAGGAGCTGTGCTTGCCTTGAGTTCATCATCTAACTCATCTACGGCCGCGCTTCCAGCATTTGCTGCTGCTTCTAGCAGAGCATCCATGTCCTCGTCATCGTCAAAAGTGAAGGCGTTACCTTCATTCGACTGTGGAGTCATCTTTTTGTCCAATCGTCCGTGCCTGCACGGTTAGTTTACCATTTCGCAAAGCGAGCTTCAGGCCCTTCTTTTCTTGACCCGCAAGAACTGTATCGGCTAGAAGGTTGTAGACGTTTTTCCCAATGACTCTCTGTACCTCTCGAGCGCCATATTTGGAAGCGTCAGCCATGTTCGCAATGTAGTCAAGAATATCACTCTTAGGCTCAGCTAGGGTGTAGCCTCTCTTCGAGATACGCTCCGTTACTAGACCTATTTCCTTAGCGATGACTCCGCGTAGAACGCTTTGAGGAAGTTCGTTGAAGAATACGAGCTGGTCAATACGGTTCACAAGCTCGGGACGGAAAGTATTCTCTACTGCCTTGGTCACGGTCTTGGAGGCATTGAGGTTCCTGTGAACGTACTGAGTGTCCAGGTTTCCGGAGATGAACCCAGGATTCTGCTTATTCAGTTTGTCGGCTCCGATGTTTGAGGTCATAATCACGATGGTGTTGGTGAAGTCAACTGTGTGACCCTTACCATCGGTCATGCGACCGGCATCTAGAATCTGTAGGAAGCTATCCCAAACCTTTGGATGAGCTTTCTCTACCTCGTCAAGGATGATTACTGAGCGTGGATTCTCTTTCACGAAGTTGGTAAGAATTCCACCCTCGTCGTGGCCGGTGTAGCCGGGAGGAGCACCGAAAAGCTTAGCGGCCTCGTGCTCTTGCCCGAACTCGCTCAGGTCAACTCTCTTGTGAGGAATCTCCTCAACCATGAGCTCTTTAGCTAGAGAGAGTGCCAATTCAGTCTTTCCAACACCGGTGGGGCCTAGGAAGAGGAATGAGCGTAGGGGCTTAGTTTCGAGATTCAAACCGGCGGCTGGGATCTTCAATCCTTCCACCACATCCGAAAGTGCCGTTTCCTGTCCGAGAACTCTACGAGACAAACGGCCGTGAAGAGTTTTGAAATCTCCGAACTCGATTTCGCTTTTGTCTTCACCTTTGAGTCCCGGAGTCTTTCCTCTACGGTCAGAGCTCTGGATGGACATGATACGAACACCGGGGATCTGCTCTTCGAGCATGTTCTTGATGGCGCTCTCAATGTCATCGTCGTCCATTTCACTCATGGACTCGGCGAACTCTTCGAGGCATGAGTAGAAGATTCCCTCGAAATCGGTGAAGGTTCTCTTGATTGCGCGGCCGAGATAGAGCTTTCCGTTCTTGTCTCGAACCTCCGAGCTAATGGCCATGAGTGACGCTAGGCGACCGATGGCACGAGCAAAAATACCCGGTTGAACACAAACCATGCCCTGGCGTTCTTCGTCCATATCCGCGTCTACTAGAAGCTCACCGTGCTTCACAGCGTAATTCACGAATAGTGCGATGTGTTTACGTGTCATTTGAAGCTCGGGATAGGTGGAGTTCACCTTATCGAGCATGGTGACCGAGAGCTGCTGAATAAGATCGTTCTTATTGAGGTAGATGTCATTTAGATCAATGATCTGCCATGAGGCCCACTGCTTTACCATGCCGGAGCTCTCGTGCTTCTGCAGGTGATGAAGGGTGGGGACGCTGAGCTCTAGAATAACTCGTGCCCCTAAGCCGGAGAGTCCGATTGCGGCATCTACAGATTCGGTCACATAGATCATTTCAGCAATGTCTGTTTCAAATGCTCTCTCTGTGATCTCGATGTAGTCCTGCCATCTTCCGTTGGTTCCGCCTTCTACGAGGCGGGCATGTTCGATGGGCACATTGACAAACTCCAGCTTTAGCTGGCCCGCACGCTTGAGGAATACATCTCTATTGGCATAGAACTGCTCAATGAGGAATGTCTTACCAACCATGGGGTTACCGGTGACAATAATTTTACTGCCATCGGGGTCTAACATGATTACGGCTAGATCATCTAGGTATTCCTGGTACTGCTTCGGCATATCCTCATAGGGGATAGCTATTGATTGTCGGTCCAAAAAGTTTCTGTTGAAAACCAGCTCTTGTCTTTTTGGGAATAGGCCTGAGGTGGTCAAAAACTCTGTGATTGGATCGCTCATGAGCATCTCTCCTTTAGTCGTTTATTACTTTTCTATCATACCAAAAATGCAAAAAGCCGAATGAACATCACGGTTCATCCGGCCTCTTGTTTTCGCTTAAAGCGAACTAATTATCCCTCTACGCGGACTTCCCAAAGGTTGGAGAACCGGTTGAGCCAGGCAGCCGCAGTGTTGAGCTGATTGGAGATTTCTTCTTCTCTTCCGTTGGGGATGAGTTTCACGAAATCGTCCGGCTCCGGAAGTGAGGTCAATCCTGAGAGCACATTGAGGAAGTTGTAAAGGTCAACCTTGTCCTGAGGAGACAGCACATCTAAGCCGTCATCCGGAGCTGGGTCGCCGTACTGACCACCATCGGCGGCTCTACGCTCACCGTCTTCAGGGTTGTTGTCGAGGAAGGCATCTCCAGCGGCTTCGAGGCCACGGTGATAACCGTCCTGCTCAGCGTCAGCTAGCCCCTTTTCGCGCTCCTGGACAGCGGCATCGTCTGCACGCTTCTGGTCACGGATATCCTCGATGATACGCTCAACGGTGTCTCCAGCCTCGTCGGGGTCAAGCCCGTCGGTGGCCTCTCGGATCTGTTCAGTGATCTTCGGGAGTTCACGCTTGATGTCTCGAGCCTGAGCCTCTGTTAGTCGAACGATGGTGCCGTCTGGGGATGCCTCTTCAAGAAGCTTCACAGCTTTTGAAAGGTCGAGGAGCTGGTAGCTTCGTGAGGATGAGATGTCGAACTCTGCACGAACGTAGTCGGCCCAGGTCTCGTAACCTAGCGCCTTGTGAGCTTTACCCTCGTGGGCCTGAGCTAGAAGTACGTAGGTAGCGGTCGCTGCGGCACGAATGGCGTCGGTTAGCTCGCGAGCTTTCCCTTCGCTTAGTTCGAACTCTAAATCGGAATCGCTGATGAGTTCAAGAGCATCGCCCTCGGCGCCCTCTTCATCGAATTCCAACTCATCTAGCTCGTCATCGAAGTCATCGTGATTGTCTCCGTTAACATCAATTTCGTCAAGGATGTCTGACATGCTTTACCTTTCTTGTAAACCTGAATTCAAATATCAGAATCCTGGAAGTTGATTCCCAAATAGTACCACTACTAGGACGGGGAGTATAACAATCGGAACCATGGGGAAAGAAATCTTACTAAGAATACCTTTTAGTGAGAAGCTCTTCTTCCAGATGGAATAGCCTATGTAATATACTGAAATTGATACCACTATGAGCAGTGCTGCCCATTGGATACCGGCGATGGCCGTGGTGGGATAAGCAGCCAACACAAGAAAAGTAAAGGCGCGCCCATCTGAGTCACCGATTCCAGGAAGGAAGCCGATGGCTACCGCTGCCACGGTGAATACTACATAGAGCACCCAATCAGTTTCTCCACCGTAAGTAGAGATAATCAAGGCTCCGGCAGCGGCCGCGAAAACGTTACCGATTCGCATTATCCAACGGTCAACATAGCGCACACGCAAATCTGTAAACAGCGACTGGAAGAAAACATAACCTCCCACGGCGGCGAAAGTTATTGCCTGGCCGTGATAGCCGTTAGCCAGTGAAAGAGCGAGAGCTCCTAAACCAAAAACTACTCCGGCGACACCCGAATAAATGGATAGTCTTTTCCAATTGGCGTCTAAAGCAGGATCCTCGGAAACCCATGTAGGTTTACGCAAAAGGGAGATGGTGGTCTGAAGTCCCACTCCCAAAAGTCCGAGGAGGCTAAAGATCACCATCTCCCAAGGTGCGGTCATTGGCTATTATTCCTGCTCAGGGATTGCTAGGAGGAACACGTTGTCAGCGGCGGTGTCATCATCGAAAACAGGCACGAAGATGAATGCTGAATTACCATCACGCCACTTGAACTTTGCGCGGTTTGTAGCAATGGGACCGAGAGCCTCATTGAGAATAGCGCGGGCGAAACGAACTCGTAGAGGCTCCTCGAGACCCTTGATCTCTTCCACATTCACTCGAAGAGAGTTGGTCTCTTTGATGTCAGCTACCACGATACCCTTTTTACTGAAAGTAAGAAGGATACTGGTCTCATCGTAAGCTAGGCTTGAAATCGAGGAGATAGCATTGCGGAGCTCGGCGACGGAGAGCAACGCCTCCGCGGTGGTGTCAGAGGACTTAGTCTTGATTGCACCGTAGGCGAGAGGCTCAGCGGTGCTCAAGGCGAAGAGCACGATACGGCCGTCTGGGAAAGCATAACCGAACTTCTGAGCTTTTGCTTCGTAGATCAATTCGATGGAGTCGATCTTTCCTTTGGAGGGGGAGATCAATGAAGCACGCTCTTCAGCTAGGAGCAAGTTCTTTGCATCCTTGAAGAACTCCGCAGAACCTTCGGGGTTGAATGGAAGAACAATCTCACCGAGAGCGTAGCGGTCGGTTGCCATGATGGTGATTGTCTTCTCCTCTGCGTCGAGCTTGAGGTCAACGGTACCGATCACGGGGAATACACCGGCGTTCACGGGATCGGTGAGCTTAGCTAGCTTAGTGAGAGCGTCGAAGTACTCACCGTCCGAGATGTTTCCGATGACTTCGTAGCTAGGCTGGTTACCGATACGAGCATCGAGCAGCGGAAGAGTATAGTTTTCCTGAGGACGGGTTACTACGAGAGAAGTTCTCGGGTCGCTCAAATCCTTTGAGAAGGTAAGGGGCTCAGTGTGGTCACGGAGAGTTGAAGCGAAACGCTTGAGGAACGGGGCGCTGAGAGCAAGCTTAACTTCGGTCTCACCCTTTTCGAGCTCGATTGAATCAACTTTGATTGAGCTCTTGATGAAAGAGAGTCCGTTGATGTGATTGAGGTGACCGATACCGTCGGCATCTACCACCAATGCAATATAGCTCTTGTCATCTTTAGTGTCTAGAGCCTTTGCGACCCAAGCAACAGCTTCGACAAAGCTCTTAGTGTCTAAAACAAGCTTCATTTGAGTTCCTATCTTCCGTAATGTTTATGTTGTACCAATTATTGGGATGAAATCGTGGGTAGTGGCTGACATTCTTAGCTATAGTTTTACTTACATGTGAGCATGTGCAGCTCCTGTGAGAAACTCGCTTAGACTGTAAGCTGGTACCTCCTGGACGGGGTTAGTCAGCGTTTAGCCGACTTACTTCCGTCCGCCTCAACCACGAAATCTCTACCCGAGACTAGAGTGCGTAGTTTTATCTCTCCGGAGGGAGAAAGTGTGCTAGAGAGTTTCTCAAGACTGTCCGCACTGGTGAAAACAGCGATCAAATCTCTTGAGTAAATGTGATCGAGAATCTGTTCCCAAAGCGGAGCAACCTTGTCCGACTCCGAATCCGAAAGTGTTCCGATTCCATCGAAAATGTAAAGCTTGTAACGCTCATCCATGAGAGCCTGAATCATGTCAGCACCCTTGAAACCGCGGGTAGCCCAGTTGAGAAGAATTGGTTCAGAGATCATCTTGATCTGGGAAGGTGTCGCTATACCTCTACCGATGAAACGGCGAACGAGAGCGTAAGCCACGAATGTTTTTCCAGCTCCGGAGGCTCCGGTGAAGAAGAATGAGCCACGAGGATGACTCTTTAGAGCCTCGATGATTTTCTCAACCACCGGCTTCTTGATTAGATTGAGCTTAGCGTCTTTCCAACGATCCGGAAGTTCTCTATCCCATTTATCGAGAGCCGCGACTCTTTCGCTGTGCTCTCTTTTAGCTTCAATTGAGGAGTAGCGCTCATCTAAATCTTTAGTGAACTCACGGAAACTAGCGAAATCGGTTTCGTTGTGCTTTACAAAGTTGAAATCTTCAGTAACCCCAGAGGTCCAGAATTCATCTCTTTCGTCTTCCATCAAATTCTCCCTCTGCGGCGAGACTCGCCGGGCTTCTCACGTGGTTTCAAAGAACCGTTGTCAAAAAGTCTACCTCTAGCATCCAGCACAACGGCCGTCATGAGTTGGTTATCTTGATAGATGCTGTTCGCAACCTCAATGAATTTTTCTTCACTCCACTTTTTCGGGATAACGAGCTGGGAGTAGAAGCGCTTGAGTTCACGAAGCTCCCAAGCTTCACCTTTCACCGAGGCCTCGAAGAATGAATGGAAACGGCTAATCGGATGTTCGGTCTCCAAGTAGCGGGAAAGGAAGGCGGTGGCCTTTTGAGCGTCTGTTAGCTCGATGAGTTCAGCTGTGGTGATGTTGTCAAACTGAAGTCCTGGGGCTTGACGAAGCAGCGGATCAGCTTTAGCTGACTCAAATTTTGAAGTCTTCTTTTTTCTCATGGTCGCCTCCTTTCTAAATTTTATCGTTGTTACTACGGGTTATTGTACCGAAAACGCGGGTTCTACGTGAGCTAACTGCGATCAAAAGTCAGGATCGTTGAAGTCGAGATCCAAATCGTCATCGTCTTCATAGTTGTCAAGAGCAGCAATGTCATCATCTGTTATGGTGCCCTCCACATCCTTAGCTCTCTGAGTTTCACGGAATAGAGAACACTCTAGATTCGAGTGGCAGCGAATTGTCTTATTGGCTTCACCGTTACGGTTCTTAGCCAGAATGACTAAGGTGTGAGGAATGGTGTCATCCATGGTCTGATCACGGTGAAGAAGAATAACCGTGTCGGAGTCCTGGGCGATGGCGCCGGATTCACGAATTCGGTCTAGCTTAGGTAGTGGATCTTCATCGTTGTTACCTTCACGGTTCACCTGAACTAGCACCATGATCGGCACCTGAAGCTGCTTTGCGAGAAGCTTCATGTTTCTCGAAAGATCGGAGACCGCCTCTTGACGAGATGAGAATCTACCGGTCGGTGTGATTAGCTGTAGGTAATCAATGATAATCATGTCAAGACCCATGGGAGACTGAGCTCTACGGAGAGCTCGAGCCCTGATGGATTCCACGGTTACCTTTGGATCCGTATCAATGAGAATCTTCATCTCGTTGATTTCGCTCTTTGCGCCTTGGAGGATACGGCGCTCGTTAGCATCTAGAGTACCGTTCTTCAAGTTATTCATCGGAACGCCGGTGATGGAAGAAATCATGCGGTCTTTTAGCTCGAGCTCCTCCATCTCGAGGGAGAAGAATAGCACTGATTTAGCTGCTTTGGCGGCGGCGACGGCACAGTTGATAGCGAAAACGGACTTACCAACACCGGTTCTAGCTCCCACGGTGATGAGCTGTCCCGGAAGCCACCCGCTGGTGTATTTGTTTAGGCTTGGAAGAAGTGAAGGAATTCCCTGAAGTCCGGAGGCTCCGTCTTCATTGGTCTCTGACACAAGTTTTCTCTGCTCGAGAATCGCGAGGTATTCATCCATGGAGTTACCCATTTCAGCCACGGTGCTCTCGTCGGAGAGTTTGTAAAGCTCGCTGTTGAGTTCACCTTGAAGCTGTGAGATAATTTCTGATGCTGTGATACCAGAGTCAGGCTTGAATAGCTTCTCATGTTCGGTGAGAACAACTTTCATGCGAGATTTCGCCGAGTGCTCTTTTACGATTGAGGCGTAGACCTCTGCTGGAGCCTCAACTCGCCAGCGTTCGCCGCGAACTTTGAAATCGTAGATTGCGGCAGCGCCACCGACCTTAGCTAGAAGACCTCTTTGATCGAGATCCTTAGCGATGGTGATCGGAGTGATTGGCTCATCTGCTCGTGAAGCATTGATGATGGATTCAAAAACTAGCTGGAGGTCTGGCTCTTCGAAATCCTCAGGATTGATTACCTCTAGAACCCGGTTTACGCTTTCACCGTCTGCTACTAGAGAGCCGATGAGTCGTCTTTGGGACTCTTTATAGAGGTCGTTCGATGCCATGATACTCCAGTCGCTGAATGCTAAAGCATCCTAACAAAAAATCTATTAAATAGCTAAGGCCCGACACTGAGTATCGGGCCTTAGCCTGCAAACGATCCTAATGGATCACTTCCTCAGGAAGAGGTTTATGAAGACCGTGCGAGACGGTAGCGGCCGATGGTTGCCTTGGCAAGAGACTTAGCCTCTTCCACGTCGGCAGCGCCACCAACCTTGCTTGCGGCCATGATCTTCTGCACGATTTCGGTCATGTAAGAAGTCACGAGAGCCTCAGCGTTAGCGTCGGCGATAACGTCGAGCAACGTGAGGGTCTGGCGCCAGGTCTTGACGTTGATGAGCTCAACAACCGCACGGAAGATGATGTTGGCCTCCGAAACGTCCACGTTGGCCCAGTCCACCATCTTCGGGTCACGAAGAACTGCGGCGGGGTCGATGATCTCGTTCTGAAGAATCCAGTCACGGAACTCCACAGTGGAGGAGCGTCCGACGAGACCGCTAGCAATCTCATCCTGAAGTGCGGCGTCCTTGCGGTCAACGAAAGCAAGAATTCGGGAAAGGTTGTCCCACGAACGGCGCGAAGACCAAGCGTAGCGAAGCACCTCTGCCTCGGAGGGGTCATTGACATTGACACCGTGAGCTTCGGGAGTTCCCTCCATCTCGTTGTTCTCCTTGTGGAGGAACGAGGGGTTGTCCTTGAGGAAGGAAACGATGCGACGGCGCCAGTAGGTCTCGTCCTCGGAGACCTCTTCGCCCCAAGCGTTGAGCATGCCGGAGTACCAGTCATCCCGAGGGGACTTCCACACCAGGAACAGGAGGCGGTTTGTGGTGGGCTTGTCGAGCTCCCAACCGTCGGCGGCCTGGTCGGTGGGGTTCATGGCGCCGATAACGATGGTCTCGTCAGGCATCTTCTCACCGTTGGGGAACTCGCGGTTCTGGAGAAGAGTAAGCATGGATGCGCGAACTGCACTAGAAGTGTTGGAGAACTCATCCAGGAAGAGCACAACCTTCTTGCGACGGATGATCTGTACCTGCCACCACGGAGCGAGGTAAACAGTACCCCAGAGAGGATTACCCTCTTCGTCATTGGCGATGATCTCACCCTTGGGGAGACCGGTGATATCCGTGGGGTCCATCTGGGACCCGAGCAGGGTAATCAGGTGATAATCCATGGACTTCACCATGGAACGGATGGTCGCGGTTTTACCCACACCGGGGGCACCTACGAGCATTGTAGGCACACGGGCCTCGATGGCGGCGCGGAGCGCCTGAAGCGTAATCGCGTTTGAAGAGGGTAGAACCGAAGTTTCACCAGACATATTTTTCCTCCTGGAATCGTTTGCTAAATCTATACTACACCAACGATGTAGGAGATGCAACTCAACTAATCAAATTAGTCGAGAAATCTCAAAAATCTCTGTAATAGGGAAGGACATCTCCGATGAGCTTCCTAGGACCGCTGTTGGAGAGGAGAACAGTGTTCTCATCCGACTGCTCAGCCATAACCTGGCGACAGCGACCACACGGCCCGATGATAGGAGCGAGCTCATCCTCGGTGGAAGCCTCGACTTCACCGCCGATGGGCATTGTACCTTTTCCGACGATGACGATTGCCACGAAAAGGCTACGGCCGCCACTGATGTTTGCGGAAGTCATGGAGCATTCGGCACAGAGGGTTACTCCGTAGGAGCCGTTCTCCACATTGGTTCCGGATACGACGCGACCATCCTGAAGAAGACCGGCAGCACCCACCTTGAAATTGCTGTAGGGGCTGTAGGAAAGCTCAGCGACTCTGCGCGCTTCGAAAAGTAGTTGATCCCAGACTACGGGAGTAATGTCATTGTTAGCCATGACATAATTGTATCAAAAATTAACGGAAAACAACCGAGAGTTTTAGCTTGTAGATGGCGAGAACTTTGAATAGAGCATTGAGATCTACGCGATCACTCTTGGGATCTTCGAGCTCTTTCAAACGGATCGGAAGCACCCCAGCAGCCTTAGCCACTAGCTTTATATCCGCTTTGCCACGAGCCTTTACGAGCACATCCACGAGCTCACTTCGAGAGCGAACAACTCGAGCACTCTCCACATCTAGATTGATTCTAGAGTGACCAATGTGAAGGTTACCGCAGGAGGTAGTACACCAATACCAGTTGCTGGAAGGGTCTTCACGAAGCTTCGTAGGAATTTCACTCTCACTTCTATAGCGACGTTTGAAAACCCACTTACCATCTCGCTCAGTTTTACACTCTCTCGGGGCTTCCTCCGGAGTTTTCGCCGGAGCTGCCATGGAGGCACATTTGTAGCTGTCATAGAGGCCGAGAACTACAATTTGTTCAAGCTTCTTTCCGCATTCTTTACAGCGCTGTCTTTTTGGGAATAACGTATCTGACAATTTACTTTAAATCCATTCCGAGAAGTGATCTTCAATGAGTGCTTCACTTGGCGAGTCGAGCCCCTCATGTTCAAAGAGTATAGCTAATTCAACCCCGGAGACTAAATCAACGGAATCTGCATATTCATTTAGAGCTGAACCTCTAGGAGCAGCTTTAATGTCTTCATACTTATCAGTTATATGCCAAACGCCGTCTTCGAACCAGAAGATACCGCAAGGAGGATTGTATTCAAAACGTTCTTGAGTTTGTAGAAAATCTACTACGAAATCCCAGGTTCTCGGAAGCCCCATAACTAACGGAGTAAGATAAATATCTCTATCTCCGTCGATTGCTTCGAGGGGAGACATTTCATGGTCGCTAGTGAGATAGAGCATTTTGTCACCGCTTATGAAGAGGGAGGCTCCGAACCCGTCCGAATATCTAGAAATTTCACGGTATGTTTCACCGTTGGGAAGTTTCTTTTCTTCTCCAGCTTCGTAAATCTCTCGACCGATGTAGTATTCCGGCAAAATTCCGGCCCCTGTGAGCTCCAAGGCGCGCTTGTGAAGGGCCTCCGCTACGGCTATAGCTACCTTTGAATCGGTTAACCTGTCCAGGTAAGCGTTATGAAATACAGACATTGTTCCTCCATTTGATGAAAGAACTATCACTTAGAGCGCTTTAGCTGCGCGTCTCTGAAGATGTTTGAACTTTGGAAGATATTCCGTAACACCCTGAAACTCAAAATTAGTAACGAGCGCCAGTAGGACTGAGGCGTTGAATTTTTCGGGACTCCACTTATCTAGAAGCTGCCAACCAATGGTCTGGAGCAGGTCAGGCTCCCCGAGAGGCTCGGGACTAGTCTCAAGAAGTCGTTGAATAAGCACATCCACTGAAGCTCCGGTGAGATTTGGATTACCAAAAGCAGCCATGGTGAGACTGAAACGCTGTTCCCAAAGGCCCTGTGCAGCTCTCGTACTCCACATGAGCTCATGGTAGGGGTCGAGTCGTTGGCTGTCGAACTCTACCATCTCAAGGAGCTCGTTCTCGGAAATGTGTGGAAATTCCACTATGGAGTACTTCAACGGAATGAGCATGGCCATGTAGTTAATGCCGAGATTTGTCGAGCGGAGGAAATCTGCAGTTTTGAACGGCTGTCCGGTCTTTTCAAAATTATCCACGGCGATGGCGACTTCGGCCGCCTGCTCCTCAGTGAGCGCTGCGGCGACTCGCTCGGGCATGAATTTATCCATAATTACATTATACACCATAATTCATAGGTCCTATTGTTAAACTAAGATTCCCCGCAACTTTTTCAAGCTACGGGGAATTCTTAAGTGAATTTTAGTCGTCTGACTCTTCCTCTTCGGTAACGTCAACCTTCTCGACGTTTACCTCGCCACCCTCGTCTAGCGCGACCTTTAGGGCTGCGGAGAGACGGAGGAATAGCGCTTCGTCCTTCTCAAGACGCTCAACTGCCTCAGCCTTGGACTTAGCGAAGGTTTCACCGGTGGCGGCCTCCACGTAAGTACGGTTGTTAGGCATGGTAATTACACCAATGTCGGGACCAACGGTGACAAGCTCTGCAGCTTTGTTGATTCCCTTGTTGAACGTAAGAACGGTTAGACCCTCACCGAATGGCGGAGCAACTTTGTTCTTCACGATCTTGAATCGAACTTCGTTACCGATGACCTCTTTACCGTCCTTTACCTGCTGACGACGGTTGACCTGAATACGCTGTGAGGCGTAGAACTTCATGGCCTTACCACCGGTGGTGGTCTGAGGAGTACCGGCGGGGGAGAAGCCACCGATTGCGTCACGGGTCTGGTTGATGAAGATTACCGTGCAACCGTTACGGTTTGCGGTACCGATGAGCTTCTTCAATGAGCGAGACATGAGACGAGCAACAAGACCGATTGAACCCTGGTCCATGTCACCTTCGAGCTCGAGCTTCGGAACAAGAGCGGCGATGGAGTCAACCACGATGATGTCTACGACACCGGTGGCTGCTAGCTGCTCGGTGAGCTCAAGTGCCTGCTCCGCGTAGTCGGGCTGAGCAACGGCCAGGTTGTCAATGTCAACACCGAGCTTCTTTGCGTACTTGGGGTCAAGAGCGTTCTCAAGGTCGATGAACGCTGCGGTTCCACCACTGCGCTGCACGTTGGCTACCACAGTAAGGGCGATTGAGGTCTTACCTGAAGCCTCAGGACCAAAGATCTCCACCAAACGGCCGACGGGGATTCCGCCTCCGAGAATGGAGTCAAGCACGAGCGAACCCGTGGAGATTGTTGAGACATTACGCGGCTTGTCACTAAGCTTTGCAATGAGCTGACCGGAGTCAGAAGATAAAATTCCCTTAGAAGCGTTGAGGTGCTTTAGGGCGTTATCAAACGCTTTTAGCTTAGCTTCGTTCGGCCCGAGTTCTGCCATTTTTCGTCCTACTTTCCTTAATGTGGGCTGAAGTTTAATACAGGTTATTGTACCAAAATCTACCTCAAATGAAATTTACCAAATATTTTTCTACTTGGTTTTCATAGGAGTTCAACCCACCGGAATTATTCAGACTCCGGGCGTTCCTCACGAATTATCTTCTTACCATGAGCGCGGCGCTTAGTGGCGGCTCTATCTTTTTCCGCCTTCTTGACGGAGCTATTTGCCGGATTCCACCAGCCCATACGCCGTTGGTAGCGTTCCACCCAGGTACCCTTATCGAGATCCTGGAATTTACCCATTTTCCCATCGGAGGAGCTGTGCCCGTTATGGCTGCCGATGTGATGCTTAGTCAATTGCCGGCCCCGCATTCATCCCGGGCTTGTCTCCCACGTAGGTGGGGCCGAAGAACTCTGGGTTCTCCGACCCCTCCCGCTTACGCCAAGTGACTGAACCGTCGGACCAAAAGTCCACGATAGCCTTCTTGTAGTGAGCCTCGCAAGTACCAATGTCCTGCTGGAGGATCATGGTATCGACTAGGGTTTTCTCAGCCATTACTTTCCCTTAGCTTCATCAATGCAGATGATGGGGATAATGCGCTTGAGTGACTCCGGAGCGGCACTGTAGCCGCCCTCCTGAGTCACGAGGATTACGGACTTGAACTTAGCCTCCCGCACCTCACGCTCCACGTCTGCCCAGTCGATGTAACCATCGGTGCTGAGCACGAAGATATCAGGAACGTCCTTCTTGGCAACAACAGTCTTGATGTACTTCCAAGCCACGGCCATCTGAGTTCCACCACCACCGTGAAGACGAATCTTCTTTACGCTGGTTACGGGCTGAACGTTACCGACCTTAGTATCCACAGAGAACATGCTAAGTGAATCCTTGCCCTTAGCAACTTCTTTCACAATTCCCTCAATCTCATTGAGAGCACGCTCGTAATCCTCATTACCCATGGAGCCGGAAGTGTCGATAGCGAGGGTCACCTTAGGCAGGTAGTTCACCATGCCGGGGAAAACGAATTCTCCACCGGTGAGGCGACGAGAAACACGCTTGTAGGTGTAGTTCTGTCGTCCACGAACCACCGCGGCGCTCGACTGAGAAAGAACCTGCCGAAGAATCTTGCGCCAGTCAACCTTCTTCGGCATGAGGTGCTGGAGAATTGAATCCCAGAACTCATCCATGCTTCCGGTTCCTCGGCTCTTCGAGTTCTTCTGCTCAACGATTCGAGCAGCCGTGTTAGCCTTTGCGATGGTCTGCTCCACGTCGGAGGCGCGCTGAATTCCAGCATCGTCAGCAGCATTCTGGCGAGACTCGGTGGCTTCACCACAGCTCCAAGGGTCGCTGCCCTGACCCTTGCCCTGGCCGGAACCTTGTCCCTGGCCCTGGCCTTGACCGTCTCCATCGCCGTCTTCCCCGTCTTCATGGTCCTTGCCACAAGTGCACTGAGGTCCTGAAGAGCCGTGCTGGTGTCCGCCGGGCTGGTTTCCTGGCTGCGAGCCACCGGGCTGAGAACCAGCACCGTCACCGGCACCCTCGCTCTCCCCAGCTCCGCCGTCACCGTTTTCATCTCCCGGTTCGGAGCCTTCGCCGCTTTCGGACTCTTCGCTCTCGCCAGATTCCTCAGACTTGTCCTTAGCGGAATCCTTCTTTTGCTGGTCCTGCTCCTGCTGCTTCTTCTTGTCCTCTTTAGCCTTGGTTCCGTGAACCTCGCACTTGTCCTCTTTCTCTTTTTGCTCCTTGTAGAGAAGATCAGCGTAGATTTCCATGGTCTTCATGGGAGGGTAGGAGTGGGGAGCGCGATCAGGAAGCTGACCTTCTTTTAGGTCAACGAAAGGAACTCGGTTGAGCACCGTGTTGATTTCAAAGTCTCCGGCCAGGTTGAAGAGCTGCTGAGATGTTTTGAGAGCTTTCACTTCCGAAGCGCGCTGGAAATGGTTGTTTAGAACGTGCATGGACTCGTGGAGAAGCACTGAACCGCGCTGAACTTCGTCCTCGAGCACGTAGAAGAACCAATAGCCAAGCCCAACTCGAGCGTAGGGATCGGTATAGGCAGTCGAGGCTGTGGCATCCATGAACGGACGCATGAGAGCTAGGGCATCACGGAATGCCGGAATGAAAAGCACTGCCTTGGAAATAGCCTTACCGTAGATAGTGCGCTCTTCTTGAGTGAGCTTCCTTACGGGGGATTCGTCAAGGTCCTTCTGGAGCTGAGCTTTTCGCTCGTCCGAAAGACTCTGTCCTCCGGGAATGATAACGCTGCCCATGTGTGCCTCCTAGTAAGTTCATATCCATCCTAACAAAAACATGGAGGAATGTCAAACACTATAAGAGGTTAACTTACAGCTAGAGATATGAACCCGAAGAATAGAATAATTAGAATTACAGCCACCACGAAAGCGAGAGCAACCGCGATCCAACCCACAATAATCGCAATGTGAGCATATTTGTTCTTTAACCCAACCTCTTTAGAGCGAAGCTTTGCGAGGTATCCTAAAATTAAACCGACTAAGGCAAGCGGAGCTATAGCAATACCTACTACGCTCAAGATTAAAGCAGCAAAGCCGAGGGTCTTTCCGGGATAGGTTTGGGTCTCCAAAGAGAATGGGCCTTCCTGTGCGTCTAAGATAATTGGGTTAGTCATAATGTACTCCTCTTATCAAAAATATCACAGCTCTATTGGTAGGATATTGCTCATGCATTCAAGGTTAACTGCTTCGGCGCTCAATGAGCTCACGGCTCTTTTGAGGGATTCTCGACGACACCTCGGAGAAATCTACCGCTCCTATAGCCATGGGCTTTCCCCGAGCGAAATTGCTGAAGAGAAGGGGCTTTCTGATCCTCGTAAAATAGAGGACTCCATGAACGCTCTCCTGGTTCTTTTCGGACGGAAACCTCTACCTAAAAGAGCCGCCGGAAGACAGAAAGCGCTTAGCGAAGCTGAGTATTGGTTGAACTCCAATACAGTTATTTCACAGGAGCTTGAAGAGCATTTCAATAAATTGCTTTTCCTAGGTAAACGAACAAACACTCGTAAGCACTACGAGCCCGAGCCGGTGCTAGAAAGAATTATTCCGAAACGGCGACCGGACGGCTCGGATGGTCGCCAAGCCGGAGTTTATATTCTTACACGAAGAGAATATTTAGCCGACTTCGAGGCTGGTCGCTCCAAGAAACTTCTCATAAAGCTTGGCTATTCGGATTCCGTGTGGGAGCGTATAGGTTCTGCACAAACTTGGGATCCAGAACCGTTAGCAATACTCCGTGTGTATTTAGTTGAGAATCCAAAACCGGTGGAGGTAAAATTCCACGTAATTCTCGACACTCTCGATCAGCAATACAAACTTGGAGGCGGCACCGAATGGTTCGCAACCGATCTTTCGCTCATCGACTCGATAGCTAAAGCATTAGAACTGAAGGATTGCAGTCAAGATGAAGAGCCTCTTTGACCGAGAGCCGATAGTTTTCTCCTAAGAAAGGTGCACCTTGGACGAGAATAAACCATCTCATTTAGCTTCAACAGCCGTTGTATCTGTAATCTTCGGCGCGGTCTCGCTTTTACTTTACTCCTATCAGGTTGCACAGCTCACCATCGGTGGTGAAAATCTATTAGAATCGTTGTTTGCAGCGTTCGCTCAAGGTTCGCTGATTCTCGTAACAGTCGGTTTGGGCGCCGTAGGTTTTATTCTCGGACTAATCGCTAGAATTTCCACGAGTAAAGGTTATCCCGACTTTCTACCTGCCCTCTGGAGCATGCTCCTCGGATTGATTCTAGTAGCTGGACCTTTACTAATCAATATAGTTGTAAAGCTCATTGCTGATTTTGTAAATTCTCAGAAACTTGATCTTCAGTTCGTCATGTATTTCACTTTAGGCTTAGTCGCTCTTATCCTGGTACTTATCTTAGTAATTATTATGGTTAGTAGTAGAGTCAGAAAAAGCGAGAATCAAGGGCCCATCATTGAAAAGCGTTTTGCTAAAATAGAAAAGCAGAAAATCGCTAGAGCCGAAAAAGCCGCTAAAAATACCCCCACGGTAGCGGAACCTTTTCAAGAACAACCGTTAGCACAGCAGCAACAGCAGGTAGAGCAAGTAGCGCCTGCTCGCCCAGCTTTCATCTCTCAAAATGCAGATGGAGCTCCGGAGCCGACTCCTCCGACAAATTGGAACGGCTTCCCGAATTCCTGAGTTCGTTTCGCAGTAATCGGTAGGATACCGTTTCAATCGAAATGCATCCCCAGACGATAGTTAACACGTCTTTTACCAGGAGTATCCCTTGCAATTTTTGAGCTACAATCTACTAAAGCATAAAGCCATAGCAGAAGTTGAAAATTTAACTTCGAAATATGAGCCTGACGCTCTCTGCCTCCAAGAGGTAGATGTATTGAAACTTCCTTCAGCTATCGGTCCCCTTGAGCTTGCCATCGGCACACAAAAGAATCGGCTTGGTTTAGCTATTTATTTGGATATGACTAAGTACTCCGTTGAGGATGTTGCCTCATACAGACTTAGGGATGCTCATTACGATAGATTAGCAGCACCCGCCCATGAGCGGCTCCTTGGAATTAGGGCAAAGAACCTAACCACTGGTGAAAAGTTCTCAGTCGGTTCATTTCATGCCTCTCCATTAACAGCCTTGAACGCAATTCGTAGACATCAAATTCGTGATGGACTTGAGAAGCTCAATACTCTCGGGGAGGATTCCCCGCTAATGATGTTGGGAGATTTCAATTACCCAGTTTTCAGAAAGAGACTTGAAAGTGAGATCAAGGCTTCCGGCTATGATCTCCTAACAAGCAACGGTCAAACCTACAAGAACTACAAATTTGTAAAAGGCTATTTCGATTTCGCGGTTGCTAAAGACTTTTCGGTTCAGTGGTTAAGAACCTTGAAACAGGGCGCCTCGGATCATCTTCCGATTCTAGCTCGAGCCGAGCTAATGCCCGCAACAGCGTAAAGCTTTTACTTTAGCTTATCCAGCGGCAAAAAGAATCCCTGGAATAATTCTTGTTTTGCTCCATTGATTTTGATTATGCCTCTACCGCGAACATTTAGAAGTGATCCTCCGAATTGTGGAGTAGCGCCTAGAATAGAGAAGGCAGTCGCCGGGGTAGAATTACCCATGAGTATACGGGTTTCAATGTTCTGATTGATTTCCCCCGGAATAATGTCAGCATCAATTCTTTGTGCGCCAAAAATTCCGTAAATACCGACTGCTCTGCCTAGCTTCACAATATTTGTGATGAGCCACTTCATCTCCACTTGATGAGCATAAGGAAAATCATTAGAAGTTGTTAGTAGAGAGCTTAGTTCGTCTATCACAACATAAATGGCCGGCAGCTCATCCGGTAAATCCCTATAGGTTTTGACTTTTGCCTTATCCAACAGCGAATAGCGTTTAGTCAAACTATCCGAAACCTTCCGAAGCATGGTGAAGGAATCCGCAATAGTGGTCACAATCTGATCTTGCGCTCTGTATTTATAGCCAGCAAATTCGATTCTCTTTAGATCAATAACTCGAAGTTCGATAGACTCATGAGCTAAACCGTGAGCTATGAAGTTCCTAAGAACCACGCTTTTACCGCTTCCGGCGGAGCCCGCAATTAACACATGGGGAGAAACCCGTAAATCTAGAGTGATCGGAGTATTTGCGAATCCTTCCCCGATTTGAATGCTTGATCGAGGGTCCCTATTTTCAACTGCGAGAACTTCGACAGAATCAATCTTCAAACCTCGAGGAATATCCAGCTTACTCATATCCACAAGCCCTTGATTTTCGAGCAATTCGAAGAGACTTTTGTAGCTATCGCTGTTAGCGGTGATTGTTAGCTGAAATGGTTTACCAGCGAGACGAGGGTCGCTACTTAGTAAACGAATCGAGCCGTTTTTGTGATCGTAGCTTATACGAACATCGGCTAATTGTGTGCTGTCTTCCATGACAATATCCTTTTCTTTGGCCGGATTCTACCGGTGAGTGATTTGTGTAGTCTTAGTACACAAGGATAATTATCAGTTTAGGAATTTTGATTAATCGTCTAATAGTTTTTGTACGGAATTAGTAGGATTAGCAGCGTGGAGCTTCTTTAAATAATCAAAGTTAGCTGGACTTAACGCTCTTTTAGCTGACCTAGGTACAGGATCTCCGTTTCCAAAGCGTCTAGGTTCATTCATTAAGAATCTCATGAGAGACTTAGAACGCACGGCTTCATCGGAATCACCGTTATCAAAGAGAGCTATGGGATAGAGCAGGGTGAACACACCGAGGTCCGGAGCCTGTCTGATCGTGGCAGCGTCGGTGCCCGCGAAACTTTGCCAAGCCGAAGTGTAAGGGTATGGCTTATCGTTTTCTTTAGCGTCCTCAACAAACTTGTCAAACTGTGAAACTAGCTTAGCAAAACGAGAAGTAATTCCATCTTTATTGAGTCTCTTGAAGATTCCCCTAGGAAGGACATTCAATGCAATCTCTTCACGAGCGAACTCGACTTCCGCTAAACGCTGCTCAAGGATACCCTCTTGCACGGTCATTTCAACGGACTTAGTAAAAGCTACTTCTTTTCTTGTATGGCGTTCCTGTTCCCCATCGGTATTGAAGTAGACATATTTACTATTAGGGGTAGTGAGGATAATCTCTTTTATGATTGCTCCACTGGGGAGAGTGTCTCCTACTTTTAGTTCATCGTAAGAGACATCAACAGCTACCATTTCCTTGTGAAGCTTTATTGAGGGTACCACTATGAGTGGAGTTTCGTAGGAGCGCTTAGGAACAAAATCGTCCTCTAGCTCAAAATCAGTTTGAAAAGTCTCCATGGTCTTTTCGTAGGCTTCGCGAGCTTCGTCGGCGGTTGGGTAATGATCCTTTTCAATGTCTCCAAAAGGACAATGCTTGATCCCGCGACAAACTCCAGCGACACCGGTGGTTGGATTAACGTGAAACTTAGCCATGATTAGCTCCTCTAGAGAACTTTTCTAATCGGATCATTTGGAATTTAGTCACAATTCTAAAAAATGGTTACTGAACATATGATAAAATGAACCAACGACAATTAGGGGTATTGAATGCTTGAATTCATCTATGCTTGGTGGTATGACGAAGATGAAGAGATGGACATTCTTTATCTCAACGAAAAATCTTATTTCGAAGAGACCGGATACCTCATGGACGGTTTCGATGGGGACGAGCTTTACGATGCCACGGAGCCCATCATCGAGAGACTCGGACTTTTTGAGCTCTCCGAATGTAACTACGAGATCACCACTTCGAAAGAACAAGTGACTAGAGAGCTCGATGCTCTTCCGAATTTCTCTTTCTCCCAGGAATTCCAGGATTTGCTCGACCAAGAGTAAATCCTTGCTTAAGCTAGTAGGCCCGCAACCAAATCAGGTTGCGGGCCTACTAGCTTAAGGATTTAACGAGCGGGAACAATGTTTGGAGTTACATCAACACTTTGTCCAACGGAAGCTACCCCAAGCCATGTGACAATTAGCAGAGCGAAAATTAGGAAAGAAATACCTACGATTATCCAACCGGAGATTACCGCTACTTTAGCTGAAGTGTTTCCATAGCCAGCTGCTTTAGATTGACCGAGAGCTACATAACCCATGATAAGCCCGAACAATGCCGTTGGGAAACCTATCAAGTTGATTAGGCTTAGAACCATAGCAACAATACCTAAGGCTTTACCAGGGTAATCGGTATTTGGCGCCTGATAAGGGTACTGACCTGGTTCGTTGTAGTTGCTCATGGTTTCCTCTTTATTGAAGTTGAGGAAAATATCGTTCTACCGCGTTAAATAGTTTACCCCGATTCCAATGGTGCAGAATCGGGGTAAACTATTGTTAGAGGTTATCCACCATGCTTAAGCAAGAATGCCGAGTTGATGGCTTTGAAGTTCGGCCGATCACCGAGCTCTTCGAACGACTTAGCATTGTTGTTCCACCACACGACACCCTCGGTGAGAACCTGTGGGTTGATGAGCGACTTGAGGCCGTTCACCTGCTCAACGGCTTCCTCAACGGTCTTCGGGAACTCGAGCGGCACCAGAGGAGCCAAGTTTTCCGAAACCCACTTCTCGAAAGCGATGGTCTCGTCATTGTGAGCGGTAGGGAGGATGTAACCGTACGAGAAGATAGCCAGTCGAATACCCTGGATCTTGATCGGGTTACCCTGAATTCCCTCACCGAAGATCTCAGCCTGGATCACACCGTTCTCAGGGATGATCTCAGCGAGATTGTACTGACGAGCGATCTTAGCGTGAGCGTGCCCGCCCTCGAGTGAGAGCTCCCAGTTGCGACCGGCAGCGTGGAGCTCTCCGTCGATCTTCCAGAAGGTAGCCGAGGTGCCGTCGATCTTCTCGGTAGCCTTCCACTCGGTGGTGTCGAGCGACTGAAGGAACTCGTCTGTGAGGTTCTGCACACGCTCCGAGTCAGTCTTGCGAGCAAGCTTCGTCGGGAATGCGCCGATCTGCACCGAACCACCGGGGAGCGGCGGCTCGTACTTGAAAACACCGAGGTTCTCAAAGGTGATCGAAACCTCTTCGGGCGTCGAGTTCTCCGTGAGGCCGAAACCGAGGGGGAGAACAAGCCCCTGCGAGATCTGTCCACGAAGCTTAGCAGTACGCAGAATGTGAACTGCCACGTCCTGATTCTTCGGGTTGACTACAACCTTCTCCGAGCGCGAAGCCAGAAAAGCGAACTCAGGAACCGAAGTCGGAAGAGCTGCGTCGATCTCAACGTAAATCACACGGTCGCCCGCAACAAACTCACCCTTGCGGATAACGATCTTCCAACCACCGATAACAGCGGTCTCCAGAGCGTCAGCGTTAGGGTTTTCGTCCACGCGGTCGATGGTCTTAATTTGAACAAGCTTACGGAGTTCAGTCATTTTGGCTGAATCCTTTCTTGGAGTGAAAGAAACATTTGAAGCCACCAGCCTCACTCCTTAGGCAAGAACTACTGTAACATGAACCAGCGACTTTTGCAAACTAAGAATAAATTATTTTTCTTCAACTAAAGCGAAAGGCCAAGTGAACTCATAGCTCTTTCCATTTTCTTTGATTATGCCACCGAGATATTTGAATTCTACTACAATTCCCATGTGGCTTATGGTGATTGAGGTGCGATCTCCCATGAAACCTACACCGCGAATTTGAAGACAATTCTTCATATGCTGAGGATCTATTGTCCCCTTTGCGATTCCTATAAGTTTGAGAAAGTTTTCAGAGTGAGAATCTTGAATAGTCAAGTGAAGGCGCCTTTTACTAGAGAACACGCCTCAATATCATTTAGGTAACGAAAATCAAGAGAGTGCCGAAAGGGCTGAAGATGTTAGGTCACCGATTCTACGAACCATAGCTCTATTGAGCTCATATTTGACCTCACCTTCCACGGCACTAGCGGCTGCTCTACTCTGTACAGCATCCGCCACGGAAGCGACATCTGCTCTAAGTTGAGAGTCATATTTGGAATCGTGGATAAGGGAGTAGCTTTCACCTTTTTCTTGAGCTCTAGTAACGAACTTGTAAAGCTCCTCGACCCGTGTATCATTGACTAGAGCCTGATCTAAACTACGCTCGGCTTGTGTCAAACCTTCGGTGGAAACACCGGGGCGACCTTGGAAAGCTTTCATAACCTCGATGGGCTTAGCGGACTCAGTGATTATTGCGTGGAGCTCAGGGTGAGTTTTAGCTGTGGTGCTACTAGCTAGTGCCACGGTTACTAAAGTTTTGTGCTTCTTTATGAGAGCTCGTTTTTCTCTTTGGGAGGGTTCCGCCACTGAACCGGAGGGAGTCTGTAAGACGCCGCGATCAATGAAAGTTTTTGTCAATTCAGGAGAAAGTGAACCGATGTCATTGGCACCAAGGGCGGAGACTAGAACCCTATTGCTTTGTCTAACGGCGATGAGATCATTTACGCTCTTACCTTTTAAGTTATTCGCCGCGTAAGCCCAGTAGGCGTCTCGACTCTTTAGATCAACAGCTTTCTCATTTATGTGAGAGGTCATGAGTGAGTACTGTTCGCTAACACGCAAATCCTTATAATTCGGATTCAATCGTAAGAGCTCCTTGTGAGCTCTATCTAGAGTGTGAGCCACAATAACATCCGATGGAGATTTAATGTGCTGCTTAGCCACGTCGGCAGCTAGCCCACTACTCAAAAGTTCCCCACTAGGAGAGTAACGAGCTATGGAGGTCGCAATGTCCGGAGCGGCTGATTTTCCGGAAAGCTTTGAGATAGCCACTCCTCTTTCAACTCTAGTAGCTCCGTAGGCAGCTAAAGCAACGCTACCGCCGTTTAGTTCTTCACCGTTTGAACCAAGAGCCTGAGGAATAATAACATGCCCTGTTGACTTGTAAGGGTTGCTCGGTACTCTACGAATAGCTCGGCCAATAGCCTGAGTCATTGCTCGCTCGGAGGTCTTCTCATCATCTGAAATAACCACGGTGTCAATTTCATTGATGGAGACACCCTCTGAGAAAATGTCCACATTTGCCAGCACTCTCTTATTAGGATTCCATCCTTGAGCGGCATCGTCAGCCGTGAAGCTCTTACCTCTGAACATTCCGAAAGCAACCTCACGAGCTTTCTTTACCTCGGACTCCTCACCGGAATAGGCGGCTTGCACATCCACATGCTCAGCCAATAATCTCATGCGAGCTCTGCGACGTAATTCAGGATCATTTGAGTTTTGTGAAGCCTCTGCTTGTGCTAAAGAAAGTCCTTCACTCTGAGCTAATGCCACGGCTTTGAATTCATCTCGGAAAGCCTTTGCTTGTTCTATGGAGCCGCAGTAGGCCAAAGCGTTATGGACAGGATTCTCGGAGCTCTGATCCGCAGCCATGGCGTTCAAAGTAGCGCTCACAGCTGAATATGTCTGCACCGATAGGTTAGCTTTTCCAGGAATTGGTGAGTTCATGAGTGTTCCGCTAGCGTCAACGAAACCATCTTTTGCTTTCATCAAGTCACCTTGAATGAGAGCCGAACGAAGCTGATAGTCAGGACGAGCTAAAGAATTAGTGTCAATTGCGGTTTTCTGAGAGATGTAACCACCCACGCGGCCTACCACAGTGCTGTCATCTGAGTAAACAGTTATACGAGCTTTAGGATCAGAATCCATTAGTAGGGCCTTTTCTTTCATGGCCTGTACCCTCTGTGGCTCATCAATTATCTCTGTGTAATCTCCGATTGCTGAGGGATCATCACTCACGAGCTCTTGAACAACTGGAGTGGCTGTAGCGTAAAGTCTGTGTCTCGCTTGAATTGCTCCAGGGATCTCATTGTGGAAACTCCTGTAGCCGGAATTCAAACCTTCGGTTTTAGCACTTGAGGATCTTTGCTGGCCGAGAATATTGTGAGCTTCATCGTTCATTAGAAGATCAACTTCAGTTGACACTCCTTTAGCTGCTAGCAGAGCCTGAACCTCTTGCACTTTGCTTGAAGATTCGTAGGTTGATACGATCACAATTTTCTTACCCTCGGCGGCAGCAGCCTCCCAGGTCTCAGCGATCTTCTCCATGGAGACAGCGCCGTCTTTTTTGAACTCTCTAGAATCCGAATGAACCTCGATCACGGCATAATCTTCATCGAAGGTTCCCATGGAGTGATCGTAGCGTCCGTTCTTGTCGGGTCTTAGATCGGAAGAGGTGTCTTTAGCTAACTTGATACTCGAAGTGAGCACCACAACGACTCCGTTGGCCTCTTCCTCTTCCATCATTAGTCTCATGAGTTGTCTACCCATGTAGGACTTTCCGGTGCCGCAAGCGGCTACAAGTTGAGTGTTCCCATCTTCAACGAGAGCTTGAGCCACTCCGTTCAAAGCCTCTATTTGCATGAGTCGCGGGGACAATTCACCGTAGAAAACCTTCTCACTAAAACCGTCTTTAGGGTCAGGATCAAGTTTTGTTACTTTTGAGAAAAGCTGTGAAGCCATGGAGAGCTCATGGGCGCTTTGCGCCTCAGCCTGAGTGGCAAAATGCTCTCCGCCGAGTGGGCAGTTTCTCACCGTAGCCGTGCAGCGCTTTGGCCCATCATCGGTGAGATGGTAAAGAGCAGTGACCATGGTAAACCTCTTCATGTGTTGTTTGTTCACATGATGTTGTGTGTTATGACTTATCTAATGAATCTAGCTGATTTTAAACGATAGCTATATACCTACTCGTATATATTCCAGGGGTACTCGCGTGAAATTCCTTAAGCCTTTCGGCGTTGCTCTTCTCTCTTTAGTTTTAATTTTAGGAGTCGTAACTCCAGCCAACGCTGCCCCTAAGCAATATGGCGCCACGGTGAACCTAACATATATAGTTAGCCAAGACTATACGAAACTCACAAGTAAAGTAGTTCCAATAAAGCTCTATGGAGGCTACGAGGGAACATCATCCATCGCCTGGGACACTGTTCAATACTCGGTTACCGTTGAGAAGCGACTAGGAACAAAAGGGGAGTGGACTTTGGTGGATACTCCTGTTATCTTAGGAGATTGGGGTTTTGAAACTACCGTTCCTGCCGTTACCATGACGGCAAAATCTCAGAAAATATATTACCGTTTCGTTTCAGCACCTAACGATACCGTGCTAAATTTATCTACCTCTAAACCCATTTTAGTCACTTACGAGAATCAAGCTAAGTATACGGGTTTCAAGAAAAGCCTTTGGAAAAGTGTAAAGAAATACTGTCCCACGGCCGTGGTGAGGGTGAAGGATTTATCTGGTAAACGAGCGGGACTTTATAGGGGAGGCTCGCACATCCTCTATGTGGATAAAGCTGTAAAGAAATATTCATCTGCCAATCAAAAAGCTGTCATCCTCCACGAATGCGCTCACCTAAGACAATCCATGGACTTTGCCACAAACTCTAAATTGAATAAGACCCTAAAGAAATATTTCAAAGCTCCTAAAGGAGTGTCTCTAGTTGAGCATTCGGCGGATTGCGCCTCCATAGGCATGAATCCGAAAGGTTACATGGGGTACGGTGGAACCTGTACCAAAGCCGAAAGGAAAGTGGGGAAGAAATTACTTCTCGGCACTTTAGCTTAAACTAAAATCCCTCCTAAGCTTTTGATTCTATCCTTGAACGATGTGCTCGAAGAGCTAATCTAGGTGTCTTAGAATCGAAACCATCGCCTACCAGCGGTCGGTTTCAGCTTAGGAGGGATAGGTAGTTTTTAACAGCTACCCCAGCGAGCAGCGGCGCGAGTAAAGCTAGCAGGCTCGTTCGGAACTCCACCATGGGTCATGGCGAAATAGATGCAAACTCCAGCAGTGGATGAGCCCGGACGATAAAGCGATGCTCTGTGACTAGAGGAATCCCACCATTTTTGAGCGACAGTGGCTCCTGAGTTGCCACTTCCTCCGGCTAGGTTACCATCGCAGCCAACCGAAGGCACTCCATCACTTCTTTGGCTTCCGACGTGACCCCAAGCACTCATGGGATCCTCACTCGGATCTTCAGCCATCCAAAACAATCTTTGCTCCATGCAAGAATCATAACGGAAGTTGGAGGGAGAAACCTGCTCAAGACAGTTGGCAGCACGAATTGAGTTATATTGAGCGGCAAAGCTCTGAATGTCACTCGAGTTAGTACCGGCAACGCCGAGTCCTGAAACTGTTCCGGGAGCGGAACCTCCACCGCCAGCGTTACCTGGACAGGCTGGCGGAGCAGGAGGTGCAGGCGGAGCCGCGGGAGGAGCAGCTACCGGCGGAGCTCCAGCAGCAGGTGCATCAGCTTCGGTAGCTTCTCCAGCTTCCTGCTCGACGGGGTTACCGTCAGCATCTACTTCAACCTCCGGGGTCTCTGTCGGAGAGGCAGTCGGCTTAGGCGTTTTAGTTGGGGAGGGAGTTGGTTTCTGAGTTTCGGATACTTTTGAAACCGGAACCGGGGAGAAAGCCGCGTAAGCAATCCCGACTCCTGCTATTGCCACGACTAGAGACAATAGTAGAATTACTAATTTCTTGTTCATAAAAGTGAAGCCCTTCATTTGCCTAACGGGTAAGCTAGGATTGTTGACAAAAGAAGTCAGCTCGCTCCACCCCAGTGACACTGACGAGATATACTACCTATTTCTCGAACATAGTTGACAAAGTTTAACTAAATCTTAACTAACAAGATTCCTCTATAGAAAAGTGTTTGTGTATCATATAAATCCCAAAACCGGACGAGCGGGACTTTGTAGAGCCCAAAAACAATGTCCTTTTGGCGGGGCGGAAATTCACTTTGAGACTAAATCCGAAGCCAACGATTATTCCTTACGCAGCATGCCGGCCGTGCCATCACTGAAGAGCAATAAATTATCCGCAGCCGGAACTTTAGTACTTAAACTCGCGAAAGCTCAAAATGTTCTCATCGAGAAGAGTAAAAGCGGATTAGATCGAGCAGATGATAAAAATTTCTGGAAGGACATCGAAGTTCGCAATAGTTTTCGAGATAAACTAGAGAAAGAACTTCCCTGGGACGATTCAGATGCTCCAGCTTACGACGATAGCGAAGTCTTTTCAATCTCTAGCGATTTCATTGAAACGGATGCTCCCCGTCGAGGTTATTCCAATGATTTCCTAAAATTCGGTGCCGGTGAAGAGGAAGCTTATGCTGTATTAGATGAAGCATCTAAACTTTGGTTGAAACGGTTGTCAACCGCTGAGGTGAAGGCAATAGTTATTTACAACTTTAGCGCTGATTCCTACGCTAAAATTCAAGCGGGGCTAGAGGAACCAACAGAAGACGATAGACTCTTTGTAAAATACTTCCATAGTGCTCTTGATAAAGCCCCTAAAACAGCTAAGCCCTACGTTGTCTATTCCGGTGTTTCACTTGAAAGACAAGAGGACATAGCCTCACAAGCTGAAAACGGAGCAATCGACTTGAACCGGATTCAATCTGCTAGTCTAAATCCTGCTCAAGTGAACCAATTTTCTCACTACCACGCCGCCGATGGAGTTGTTCTAGAGCTACGTTTAAATAGGATAGCTTCATTGTCTCTCTTCAATATTCATCGAGGAGAAATGGAAGTCCTGGCTCCTCCAGGGAAATATGAGCTCTCTCAAAAATTGACTAATGTTGGATATTTCTGGAATGAAAAGAGTGGCCGGGAGATGGGAAGGGTCTACCAGGTCGATTTTACAGGCTAAACCGATAATTCATATGGATTTGGCGAACATCACACGAAGGGGAACCACTGTGGCCGAAACGAATAAAACGAAATACTTTAGACTCGATGGTGGAAACACTGTCCTACAAAAAGGCGACAATGGATGGGAGCGCTGGGATCACGCTGATGGGTTAATCTCCACCAATGTGAAATGGAGCGAAAGTGATCCGCGATTGATTCAGGTGAGTTTACAAGAGGCAATCGCACTTATGAAGTAAAAGTCTCATAGCGATATTCCTCTCGTTGGATAACAATCCTCACGAAGGAGTGATGCGAAATGACTAACATCAAACTAACTACTCATTTTGGAGTTCTCTCAGTTCCGGTCGGTGACGGCCCGAGAAAGAGACGAAGATAAAGATCCTAGAGAAGAGGCCCGACTCAATGAGTCGGGCCTCTTCCTTTAAACTAGTAAGGCGGCGAAGCCAATAACTTCGCCGCCTTACTAGTTTAACTTAGCTTCGGTCGAGAATCTCAGTGTCTTCCCTGTTGAGGAAGTGAGCCGTTACTCGGAGCTCCGGAAGAGCCTGCCTAAGTTGTCTCATGGATTCCACGGTCAAAGGAGCGAGTAGAACTACGATTGAATCGTAATCCTCTCTTTTGTTTAGTTCGAAAACTTCAAGTGCCGATTTTAAGCCTGAGCTCAAATCAGCTACCTCTTTTCGCACTACACTTGTGTTCATGTAACTTACATTGAGGATCGGATTCATAGCCTACTCCTATTTCCTTGTAACTTTGAATGGCCGCTCAAAGTTACAGAGGTTTCTAATCGGAGGGGAGCTCTGGTAGCTCCAAAAGATCGTCCTCTTCGGTTCCTTTTTTATCGAAACCTAAAGAGCGATTTTTTCTAGTTAGCTTAGTCACAAGCTCTAAACCGTCTAATTCTTCTTCACTAGGTTCGAAGAAATCAGGCTCAACCCACTCTGCGGCGTAATCCTTATTGGGATTACCATCGGCGGCGATGTCACCGTTGATGTAAGCCTGTTCCTCTTGCCATTCTCTCCAGTCCTCTCTTACGAGAAACGCTGGTTTTTTAGACTCTGGAGAATATTTGAAGCTATCAAAATCCTCCGTGAGTCCCATGATTAAATTCCTAGGAAGTCTCTCTTGATTTCGTGCTTACCGCGAGCTCCGATGAATGAACCGGCGATCTCTCCCTTACTAATTTTTAACACTGTGGGGATGCTTCGAACATTGTATGCGGCTGCTAGGGCGGGGTTGGCGTCCACATCTACCGCTACGAAATCAAAGCCACTCTCTTCGTCGGAGAGCTCCTCTAATACGGGGGAAAGAGCTCGACAGGGTCCACACCAGGATGCCCAGAAATCTAGGATTACCGGCTTCTCGTGGGATTTTTCGATTACTTCTTTGGCGAATGTTTCTTCAGTGATTGCTTTCAAGTTGCTCATGCCAACTTCTCCTATTCATAAATGGATTATCAAGCCAAACCTCAAGATTACCCCGACGAATAAGTTTTAGAGCGGCGAAACCGAGGGAGGAGATTGTACCACCAGCCATGATGATGAAGAATGCCAGTGTCATAGCGATCGGATGAAAACCAAACGCATAAAACACGACAGCCCCAAAACCAAGAGTGAGTAACAATACACCCATGATTACAAAACCAATAGAAAGCCTTTTCTTTTGCTCTACACTTTTACCAGCATAGAGCTTCTTTAGCTCGTTAGCAGCCATGACTTTCTCCTCGACTTCAACCTTGAGGTGAAGCGTGGGAAAATATCAATTCTAATCTCTAGTGTGACTAATGAAGCCGGGAATTTTTAGAAGAGCAGTGATACTGAAACTTTTACCTGTAAAGCACTTTTCAACTTCGGAAAATTGGCTATCTGAGATATAGCCCATGAGATTCCAAACTGTGAAATCCTCGAGAGCTCGAGCAACCACATCTTGCCCGCTTATCAAATTCATAACTAGAACCTCTTCGTTAATCACGAAGATATGACGATGGGAAACTTGCGCTCCATTCACGGGGAACCCTCTTCCTGTTTTTCATCATCGAAAAGAGTTTTAGGTACACTCTTGCGAATGCGCTCGGCAGATTTCTCTAGAAATTCGTCGTCCAATTCGCAGCCTGAGTAAAAACGACTTGCTCTCACCGCAGCAACCGCAGTGGAGGCGCTTCCCATGAATGGGTCAACAACAATGTCACCGATGTTTGAATAGGCTTTAACAAGCCGCCCGATAGCATCTAAGTTTTTAGGTGTGGAATGCCACCCCACATAGTCTTTAGATGTGGTGTGATTTTGCAATTGCCAGATAGCGGTGGGAATAGTTCCTTCTGTGTAATCCTCCCCGGTGCGTATATTTTTCTTCATTTTTCGAGGAATTCTAACCTCGTTGGGGTTCCACACGACATTTTCACCTTTAGAGTAAACCCAGGCGTATTCATGCTTTCGCGCAAAATCTTTTTTACTGCGGCCACCCCAGTTGTTTTCCCAGATAATCTCTGTGCGAGCTAATGCTCCGGGAAGTTCGTTGAGAAGTTGTAATTTGAACTTCAAAAATGTGTCAGTTTTGAGGGTACCCCAAACTACAAGCACGCGGCCGGTTTTTAAAGCGCGCCAAGCTTGTTCAAGCCAGCCTTTACACCAGAGAAGATACTCCTCCTCTGTTTTCCATTGCTTATCCCAGCCCTTATTCCCATCGAAACCGATGTTGTAAGGAGGATCAATGATGAACAAATCAACCGACTCATCCGGAAGAGAGCTCAGGTACTCAGTGGCATCCTGTTTTACTATGGTGTTGATTAGCTCATTGGGTATCAATTGGTTACTCTCTACTAGAATTGTGCTAGTAAAGTCTCCTTCCGCCTTTTATTGTACCAACGAGTAACTCTACTGGCTTGCGTTCTGTACTAGCGGTAGGATGCTCATGGCGTTGTACGAAATTGCGACTAAACCCGATTAGGATTGATCCTGAGGATAGCCAGCGGGTGCTAGTGGCGTTTTATTTGGTACCATTAGCTCATGGGAAAACTATACTTTAGGCACGGCGTCATGGCTGCTGCTAAAACATCAAACTTACTTCAAGTTGAGTTCACTTATCAGCAGGCGGGCATGAAAACTATTTTAGCTAAGCCTTCCGTAGATTCTAAAGGCGGTAAATTCATCGTCTCTAGAATAGGTTTAGTGAAAGAGGCTGATCTTCTCATTGACGAAGAGATGGATCTCAAAACCGTTATTCAAGAGCTCTTACAAAAGAATAGGGAGGAAGGAACTCCCATCGCTTGTTTCCTCATTGATGAAGCGCAATTCCTAACGCCCCACCAGGTTGATCAGCTTCTTTGGTTAGCTGTTTTTGAGGATCTTCCAGTGTTAGCCTACGGGCTCCGTTCAGATTTCCTCACTCAAGGATTTCCGGGCTCTCTACGGCTTCTAACAATTGCTCACTCCATCGAAGAGATTAAAACCGTTTGCCCTCACGATGGAAGTAAAGCGCTCTTCAATGCTCGTAAAACACAAAGCGGCACCTACATCACCGATGGCGGTCAAGTTGCCATCGACGGCGAAGAGGTAGAGTACGAATCTGTTTGTCCCAAATGCTTCATGGAGAAAGTTGTTTCTCTAGCGTAAAAGTTTTAAAAGAAAAATGGCCGGGGAAGAAATTATCTTCCCCGGCCATTTTTCAGATGAACCCTAGTTTTAGGGCTACATCTTTGGTCACCAGCCACACGTGGTGCCTCTTCGCCGTGAGGCTGTCGAAGTAATCTCGGGCACTTGCCTCCGAGCCGAACTTCTTAACGATCTGTCCGTAGTTCACGATTACTACCATTGTGTATCTCCTTTTCGATTTTCTCATTTGACAAAGAAATCCGACGGCGCAGAAAGCGCTAGCCAATTTCTTTGTCAACGGAATCGAAGGTTAGATCACATGGGAGCTTATATCAAATCTCTGGAGTATAGTTTGCTAGGATGGGATACTTCCGCTTAGCGGCGGCAGTACGGGTGAAGAAATCGCTGTCAGTCCAGCCGATTCCAAACTTACGAGCATAGTCCTTGACTTCGCTCATCTTTTCGTAACCTGCGTCTATCAGGTCAGCCACAACAGCCTCGGTGAGTACTGTGGAGCCGCGGGAGCCGAGTTGAGTCAAGGAGTTCAGGATAGCCGGCTTGCCGGTTTCTAGAAACTCACTCACATATTCGGGAGAGCAAACAGCCCAAACCGTGTGATGGGTCTTTCGGAGAAGCTCCGGAGTGTAGCCATTATTGAAAGCCGTGATAACCTGGCCTCCGTAATAGCGGTTGTTGTCCACGAAGTAGTCCAGCCACTCGAGAGGGAAAGACGCCGTGTAGAACCCCTCGTAGGTGAAGAAGGTAGTCTGCTTGAATCGAGCGAAAGCTTCATCAATCCGGCTGATCCATGAATTTACAGTCTCGGAATCTACTCCACGAGTTGCCACCATGAAATTGTTGAAGTTGTTAAAAAGGTCTCGACCGCCACGAGCATAGAAAGCATTATCCAGGAAATAACCGCCCCAGTGGCTAAGGTTTCGATTCCCCTCGTGGTCAACCTCATTCACCCAGAGGGGAAAGAGATCATCGTAAAGATTACGCCAGACATCGTGAACGCCGGCCTCTACCTTTTCAAGCGCAGCTCTGAAAATCTGAGGAATTTCTTCCCGGCGGTTTCTTTCCTCAACAGTTAGGTTCCTGCCTTGACGGTCATTGGTTCGCGCCAAGACCTCTTTGGCATACTCGGTTGATTTGAGAACAGTGTTCATGGTTCCACACTAACATTAAACCGTTGATTTTGCAACGGATTAATCAGTGTGAGCTGTGCTACTCCGTTGGTTTTTTGACCAATCGTGCTTACCAGCAAACCACTCGGCGGAATCCACCTGGGGATTAGTAAAGATCTTTACTGTTCTTCCCTCGTCCTGAATTTGGAGAATCGCGCCCGGAGCTAGAGTGAAAGCGCGAGGGTTACCATTCTCTCCGATGAGCTCAAAGCGAGTGGCATCCGGAAATGCGTAAGTTTTGACTTGCCCGCTCTCGTTCAAATCAGGAATTGCTTCGCCGATCATTCCGTTCACATTAATATCTACCATTATGCTAGTCTCTTTTCAGCGGTAAGAGGGCGATTGCCGTAGAGCCTATCGAAGAGGATCACTTCGGATTCCACGGTTTCTCTACCTTTAGAATCAAAATAGGTCATCCCCGGAAAGTCGGGACCTTCGGCCTCTGCTCTTTTACCGGCTAAACCGGCGAGTTCGTCTGCTCTAATATTGAGAGGTGGAGAGTTCTTCTGATGAGCTTTTACCCAAACGAATTTGATCGGATCTCTTCGCTTATGACGAAGGGCGGTAATCTCTTTTACTAAATCAAGATTCAAGATAGGCTTCTTGTCTGCTTTGACCCAGCCTTTCTTTTCCCAACCGAAAGCCCATTTATCAACTATGTTCAAAGCATATTGTGAATCCATTTGAACTGTGAGCTCACCACGAGGATGAAGAGCTAGGATACTGAGAATAGCATGAAGTTCAGCTCTATTATTTGAACCGCCGATCATCCCATTAAACATCCAGGCTCCATCTTCACGAGCCCACGCCCAGCCTATGGCGGTTTTTGGATCACCGTTTTTTCTGGATGAGCCATCACAGGCTATTAGCATTGATTTTCCTTTGGTAGCTTAAGTCGAATTATCCTACCAAGTTTTTATGAGCTCTAACCTGAGATTAGTCAATTAACTATTGAGTGTTACCGCGATATTGGTTTTGAATTTTGGAGAATCTCATGAAGAAAAACCTTGTAGTTGTTCCAGTGGTAGTTTTGACCTCATTACTTCTATTAGCCGGTTGCACCACTGCGTCAAACGAGAGAGCAGAGCCTAAACCCACCGAAACGAGCACTGTTACGGAAACACCTACTGCGAAGCCTGAAGTTGTTCCCATCGAACTAACTGATGTTGAGGGTTTCCCCGGAGATGCTGCCTCTTTCGTATCCGTTGGAGATAATGATGCTGGAAACAAAGAGATAATCTTCAAAGGTACGGCAGACAATATTCTGACACTTCAAAAAGGCTTCGAAGAGGCCGGCTATACTTGGGCTGATTTGAGCAACGGAACAGGAACAAACGTGAGCGCCGCAAACGAAGAGTTGATGGTTATCATTTCCGTGAAGGATACTGAGACCTACTCTTACACCATCGTAAGTAATCAATAAGTTCTACGTTAAATAGAAAAGCCTCGCTTAATTCAACAGCGAGGCTTTTCTATTTAGTCTTATTCAGTTATAAACAATTCAGCTTTCGTTAGCGTATCGCTTGGTATAACAAAGCAAGGTCCCTCTTGGATTCCGACCCAAGGCCCCTCTTTAGCTAGTCGAATTCCTAGCTTTGAAAGCTTTGTGGCGAGTGAGAGTGGAATATCCGTGAGATATTCTTTATCTCCCAAGGTGCTCAAAAGGATAACTTTCCCGTTGACTTCTCTCCATCCGGCCTGAATTCCCTGAGTAAGCTCTTTTTCTTCAGAAAAACCACGAAGCCAAAGCTGAGAATTCTCTGAAATTTCGTCCCGTGGGCCGGAGGCCACAACAAGTCGACGTTTCAAGTTTTCATAGCTCATTTTAGATCAGGTCCTTGAGCAGTTCATCGGCATCATTTCTGCGTAGCAGGGCTTCCAGGTCAACCTCAACATGAAAATCGGATGCCGAATTGAAGTCACGAATGGCGTCTAGGATTTCTCCGTTGACGATTTTTACCACGTTACGAACCATGGCCTTACGCTCCTCGACTCGGTTCCACATGTCGGGACGCTGAATCATGTCGAAGAAATACTCGTCGCTCAGGGCTTTGTTCACCTTGTGGAGCATGTGTCCGTAGGAGACAGCCGCAAGGTTGATCTGGTGACCATCGCCACGGTTCTTCAACTTCTTGAAGAGTTCCTGAGTCATTTCGATCACGCTAGCAAGAGCAGTGGCGGTCTTGAACTCTTCGAGCTCAACGAGCCGCTCGAGGTCGCTCCGCAGGTCTCTTAGTTCGCTGGAAATTTCGGCGGGCATACCGTTGGCCTTGGTGGGTAGAAAACGAGCTAGTTGCTTTCGCTTCTCTCGCCCTGCTTTGGTGAGTTTAGCGATAACGGGGATACCCACGCCCCCGGTGAGCACACCGCCGCCGATGAGCCCGATAATCAGATAGAACAGTCCGGCTTCCATGATTCTCTCTCTTAGATGAGAAGTGGGCGAGGTATTGTTTCAACCTCGCCCACTTTCGGGGGTTTTACTTAACCGGCGTCAACCGTGGGGGTCGGCGCGGTGCCGTAGTTCGGCTGGTACGGGTTCATACCGGCCTGAATCGCGAGGTAGCGAAGGTAAGCATCCGGGCCGCCGTAACCGGAGATGGTTGCGGCCTGAGCCTTGGCCTGCTCCTCGGCGACAGCGGTAGCTGCCTGAGCCTCAGCGATCTGCGAAACCTTGTTGGCCTCGGCAGTCTCAGCGCGAACCTGAGCGTTCTTGCGGTCCTGGTAGAGCTCCTGGAACTCAGCGTTGGGTGAAGCGCCGAAGATCGAGACATCACCGATCACGAAGAACTGAGTGTCACCTTCCATGCGGTCGTTCACTGCCTTCTGGACATCCTCCATGATGGCATCCGAAAGCTCATCGCGGACCGAAGGGTCAAGCCAGAGGTCCTCAACCGAGTAGTTCACGGCCTTGTTCTGAGCGATCTCGATAACTGCGCTGGAGATGTAGTTGTCCATAACCCAGAGCCAGCCCGAGTTGTAGGTACCGTCGGCATTGAAGTATGCCTGGCGGGTGCGACCGATCTTCTCGTGGAACTCCTGAAGAGTCTCACAATCGGTGACGAGGGTGAAGACTGCCTTGACCTTGAGATTCACGGTGTTACCCGTGCTGTCGGTGACGGCGAGGTCTCCCTGGTCGGCAGACGAGCCGGCCACGTTTTCGGGATCGAACTTGTCACTGTTCCAGACATCCTCACGCTGAGTGGTGGGATAGCTGTAGTACGTGTCATCGGAGACCTGCTTCACACCGGGATCCACACACTCAACGAAGGCTCCACCTTCAGTAAGGCCACCGGAGTAGCGAAGTGAAACCATGGAGGGATCAGTGAAGTGCTCGGTACATCCGGTAAGGGCTACAGCTGCGACGATAATTCCGCCGACGGCTGCAAGCATCTTTGCCTTCTTCATATTTTTCCTTTTCTAAGGTTGGTCAATTGGTTTTGGAACAATTAGACCCTAACACGGATAAAGATCCATGTCAAATCAGAAATGAAAAATTTTTTAGAAAATCTCGAGCAGGCTCAATGGATTATTAGTCTTCGCTAAAAAATTGTTCGATGGCTGCTTTATCCAGCTCATCGAGTTCACGAAATGAATCGGTATCAATGACTACTTCAGCAATGATTCCGTTAGCTATGTCTCTCTTGACCGCCTCGATGGCATCAATTACTACTTGAGCGGGGTTTACTTCGACAGTCAATTGTTATGCCTTTCAATAATTAAAGGAGGAGGCTACCATGGAGCCGATGATAGCTATGGCTACAAGGAAAAAGCCGACAGTTCCAGCCACCCGAATCAGTGGACTAGTTCCACGGTTGAATGGTTGTTGGGTTTGAGTCTTCGGCTTGCGTCTACTCTTCTTTTTAGCCATGATTAATCCTTATTACTCTGTTCGTGGATAGTGACGAACCGATTACAGTTCATATATTTTACCAAAGTAGGTTGCTTAGCAATTGAGCTTGTAAACAACGGGATAATGGTCACTTGCTAGACTATCCCCGATTCTAGCTGAGCCGCCTGAAACCTCTTTTGAGATGAAGACTCTGTCAAAGTGATTCCCGTTTTTAGGATCCTTCCAGTCGTGAAAACTATCGTGATCCCAGCGTTCCAGATTCTCAACCACCGAGTTTACCTCCCGAATGCCTGCCGCGGCAAACTCTAGAAGAGGCTCTGAGCTGTTGAAATCGCCAGCGATTATCACGAGCTCATCTTTTTCCTGATTATTCAGCAGATGTGTAACAAGACTTCTTTGCGCCTCGGCTCTTTTCAGCTGGGTTACTTGACTCTCCAACAATTGAGCTCCGGAGGTCTGGTGCTGAAAATGCAAAGTGTAGAAAGTTAGTTTTTGACCGGAGCTAAGAGTACCTTTCACAAAACTGCCGTAGCGATTCTCAAGGATAGGTACCTGTGAGAGTTCATGCGGTAACCAGGAAGAGAGTAAAATTTGTCCGGCTCGATGGAGCTTGAAAACCTCAGGTCTCCAAAATATGGGTAATCTTTCGTGAAACCTATCTTTGAAAAGCTTATCCCGAGAGGGAATGTATCCAACCCAGCCTCGATTTTCTAATTCTTCGGTGAGCTGTTCGCCTTGAAGATGTGGCTCGTTAAATTCAACCTCTTGAAGTCCAACGAAGTCGAACTCTTGGTCGATGGTATCAATTACACTCTCTTTTCTTTCAATCCAAGATGCTACACCTTTAGTCAAATGATCGGTGCGAGGCATCAAAATATTGTAGGTTCCGATACGGAGCGATGACATTAAATTCCTTACGAGAAGTGTCGAATCGCAAGACACTATCGGCCTCTACTAATTCTTTGAGCCGAACTATTCATCGCATTATCTGCTACAAGCCATGACCCACTGGAACACGCTGGCTCAAAGCCTAAGCGGGTTATGTCCATAACTCGCACACATGTTTAGGTTAGCTAAAGCAGCTTAGAGAACGCGAGCTACAGCCTAAGGGAGTAACCTATTTACCTAAAGTTTTGATAAGAGCTATCGTAAGATAAACAACTCTAAGTTAGGCAAGCTGTGCAAGTAATAGTGGCCGATTGTTCGGCTAAATACACCGGCCGGGGGGATACTACTCTTCCCCGCGGTATTCGAGCGATCCTAATAAAAAGTGACGGCTCAGTCTCTATTCACAATGACAACAGCAATAAGCCTTTGAACTATATGAAGACAGCCTCCGTATTCAAAGATAAAAATGAGCTGGGGGAAGAAATTTGGACTTTCGATGCTCGTCACGAATCTCTTTCCATCACAATCCATGAAATTTTTAGCATGTTTGACAAGGAACTGCTAGATAAGGAAACCGAACCGGGACTCGTAAGAGACGGTACAGAGGCTCAGCTACAAGAATGGCTTTTTTCTAACACCGGCACTTTAGGTTTTGGCTATCTTCCGATCCAACGAGAATTCAACACCGGGGCTGGCGCCGTGGATCTTTTAGTGTTGTCTCCAGAGGGTTATCCGGTGGCTGTTGAGGTCAAACGAGTCGCCATGCTCGGGGCAGTGGATCAAATTCAGCGCTATGTTGAAAGTATGAAGACACTGCCTCCGATGCTTTTCAATGATCCGATCACTGACACTCCAGTAGAATTGGATTTCACTAAAACCATAGGTTTAGTCGCCGCTTTGGATCTAAGACCTAAAATGTTAGCATTAGCCGAAAAACGTGACATCCCTACCGTGGTCATTCCTCCTTATTGGAAAGATACTGTAGAGAGCTGATAATTGTGAGCGAATCTAAACCTCCCCATGAGCAACTCATAGTTGCCGACGTGGCAGCCTGGCGAGCGTGGTTAGACGCCAATGAAAATGATTCCGATGGTGTCTGGTTAGTCTTAGCTAAAAAGGGAACTCAAATTCCAACAACTTTAAGCTACGCTGAGGCGCTTCAAGAGGCCCTATGTAGTGGCTGGATAGACGGACAACGAAAGAGTCTCAACGAGACTACTTACTTACAAAGATTTACTCCGCGTCGGAAAAATTCAATTTGGTCTCAAAGAAATGTTGATTTCATCTCCAATTTGATTTCAGCTGGGAGACTCCGCGAAAGAGGGAATAAAGAAGTCCTAGAGGCTCAGGCCGATGGTCGTTGGGAAAGAACTTATTCGGGGCCAAGCTCCACGGAAGTACCGGAAGATCTTCTCAATGCTTTGAAAGCTTCTCCGAAAGCCTCCGAAATTTTTGATTCTCTCACCATAGGAGAAAGATATCCTAGTCTCATCGGCATAGTGACTAGCGCTCCGGATAAAAGAGCGGCGAAAATTACTAAATGGATTGAAAAGCTAGAGACAGCTAACGAGTAATCACTCTCCGATAGGTCTCAATAAGCATTAGAGATAATCTCTGAAATAAAATTCTCGATCCGAGAGTTTTCAATTTTCCCGCTAACGAATTCCCGGAGAACGAACCATGGCTGAAACAAACGAAGTAAAATATTTCCACCTAGATAAGAGTAAAGGTGGTACCGTTCTTAAGAAGGATGCTGGAGCTTGGGAACGCTGGGATGCCGATGGTGGTTTTATTGGAACTAGCTATGATTGGGATGGTGTTCCAGAAAGACTCACTCTTATCTCTTACGATGAAGCTAAAGTGCTGTTGGTGTTCTAAATCGAGTATTACAAAACTGAAAAGGTATATGGCGGTTGACCGAGCTTGAGTATGATGATATTCCATCATATGAAAAAGCTTGAAATTCCGTCATTTCCTTTTTCCATTGACGAATCTTTGCCTCCACTCACGCCTCCGAAAGCTACCATCGAATCGGCACGACAAGTCATGGTAGGTACCGATGAAGAAGCTTTAGTCGATGTGCGTAAATTTTTGATTCCTACTGATGTTTTATACCAGAGTGAACCGCGACTAACGAGAACATTAAAAGGTGTTTATTTGAGGGAAGAGGTAGCGAAGCGTCTCTTGAGAGCTCACAAATGGTTGAATACTAAAGGCTTCGGGATAATCATTTTAGACGCCCATAGGACGCTTGATTTTCAGACTGCTTTAGTCAACTTCTATAGCTCCCCCGATTTGGGTGAAGGTTTTGTTTCCCCCGTAACTGCCGATGAGCCTCTTGTGCCTCCGCATCATACGGGCGGGGCGGTTGATTTAACTCTCATAGAGAACGGGAGACGTTTAGCTTTGGGAACAGACTACGATTCATTTGAACCTGAAGCTGCTCCGCATATGCTCGAAATGAGAGAAAGTGATCCGCAAGCTCGGTATCTTAGACGTTTACTCTCTTTTGCTCTTAAACGTGAGGGATTTGTTCCTCATTATCTTGAGTGGTGGCACTGGTCATACGGCGATCAATATTGGGCAGCTGAAAACGATTTTGATAAATCACTTTATGGAGCTATAAATCCCTAAGAGTAGGCTTAAACGAAAGTAGGGCAACCCGTTTGGGTTGCCCTACTTTTTTAGTTATTCTCAGCTGACGCCAAGGTCGGCGAGAATGTCACCGGAAGGCATGTCAGGAGCACCCTCAAGGGTGGTGGGCGAAGCCGCGGCGATAGCGTTGGCAACGATCTGTCGGCGCTTGTCAGCGTCCACAGTGGCAATGTCCTTCTCACCCTTCTCGAGGGCGGAGAGCGAACGAGCACGCATCTCGCGTCCCCACTTGTCAGCCTCAACAAGCGAAGCTGCCTGGTTGCGAACGGAGTCGATGATCTTGAAGACCGTCTCCTCGGTGATAACCGGAGCCTGCGAGGACATGGCGACCTGCTTCACGGCATCTGCCGAAGCCTCGAAAGAGCCCTGAATCATGGTGTTCGTGGCCTTCTGGAGCGAGTCGCCCATCTGAGCACCCTGCTTGGCACGAGCAGCCTGCTGCCACATGGCGAGCCCACGACGAGCAGAAGGAATACCCTGGGTGCGGAACACGAGCAGACGGCGCTGCATGGAAGCGCTCACGAGGATAAGATTACGAAGCGTGGGAGCGCTTGCGTAGCCGAGGAAGAACTGCTGACGCCAGTCGAACCAGCTCTTCTCGACCTCGGTGAGGCCCTGAGCGAGGTCAGCGGTGAGCTCAGTGAACTCAGCGATGGAGTAGGGCTTACCCTCGAAAGTGATCTGCTGCTCGCCCTTGGCCTCTGCAGCCTTGAGCACACCGTCCATGAGAACGAAACGGTTACGGAGGTACTCAGCGATTTCCTCAAGTGCTGCAAGCACAGCAACCACGGACTCCATGGTCTCGAGGGTCTGCTTGTGGAGCTTGCGAGCGCGGTCGGAGTTGTCACCGAGCTTGAGCTCCATCTCGCGAACCTTGATCTCGGCATCGTCAAGACGGTCAGAGATCGGCTTTGCATCGCGGATCATGGTCTTGATGGTGTAGCCGGCGCCACCGAAGAATTTGGCGATCTTGGAGACGAACTCCTCCATGTTCACGTTACGGTACTTGGCGTTGTAGCCATCGAGCTCACGAAGAAGGTTGTTCACGATCTGGTCGGCCTCGGGAAGCTCGATATCCTTCTGCTCGTTGAGCAGGGCGATGGAGGCCTGGTTCATCTTCTCCATGACCGGAGCACCGAAGTTGAGGAGCTGGTTGTAGTCCTTGACCATTCGCTCGGCGACGAGTGGAGCGCTCTTCTTGAGAGCAGCACGCTGGTCATCGTTGAGGAGTGAACGGAACTCGAACTTTGCCTCACCCGGGTTGGCGGCTGCGGCATCCTCGGCGGTAACTCCTGAGAGGCCGGCCTCTAGTGAAGACTCGGGAGCCTCCTTCTGCACTGCAGGGTCTGCAAGCAGGTCTGCCATGTTGATTCCGGGGATTGCGGATGCGGTTGCAGCCATTTGTCGTGCCTTCCTTCTTTTTTAGGATGAATTGTTTGGTTGGATGAAATTTAGTCGTTGTGCGGGAGACGTGCGGCAAGCGAAGATCGAATGAGTCGCTGTGCTGCAATGAGATTCTTCAGAGTGGGCACCGTGTTATGGCGAACGAAAACGCGGAGACGGTGGTTGTTGAGCTTCTTCTCGATCTCGGTGATAACCGAAGTGAGTGACTTATCATTGACGGCCTGGGCGCGAAAAACATCGAGCAGGTCCTCGAGTGAGGCGGCGAAAGCAACCTCGGTGGCGATGTTCTTCTCTTCGGTGGCGAGGCGCTCTTCGAGCTTCACGATGTTTGCGTCCACATCGTCACGGAACTTCGGAAGGGTTTCGTCACGCAAGGTCTTAACGGTGCCGACGGGGTCGATTACCTTTGCCTTGATCTTGTTGAAAATTCCGAGCAGTGTCGGTTCCTCGACCGGAGCAGTCTCTTCAGTCGATGCCTCTTCGGCGGGGACAGCCTCAGCGTCGGCGAGGATGTCCTGAAGGGTGACTACCTTGGGAAGGTCCTCGGTCTCGATCTTCGGCTCACCGAGCTTCTCGGAGATGTCAGCGACAGTTTCAGCTGCAACCTCGGTCTCAGGAACCCCGGCGGCGAGCTTAGCGCGAATGTCAGCGAAGAAACCCTTGGCTGCAGCGACATTGCGGTCCCGAATGGCGGCGAGCGCCTCAGTGTTGATGATGGAACGGAAGTCGATGGTCTCGTCGGCAGGCGTCTCAGTGGTCGGCTTGTCGGCGGGCGTGGTGTTGTCAGTCATGGGGTGTACTCCTTGTTTTTCGTACATAGTTAATATTACACGGTTTTGGTAACCATGCAACTTATTCTCGAATTATTTTGAAATTGTTTTTGTTTTGATTCTTTAGCGGGTTGAGGGCTTCGTAATCATGTCCTGAGCGTTCGGCTGATCCACCGAACGGAGAAGAGCATCCAGTGCCACTCGGAAATCGAGGTCGCGGCTGGAGTTTACCTGCTTGATGTTCTCGAGGATTTGAGCATCGACAGCCTTGGCGGCCGAACGAACCTCGGAAAGACGCTCATTGGGGCGGTCCCAAAGGTCGGGACGGCGAGCAATGTCAATGTAGTAGTCCTCACCGAGAGCTCCGTTGAGACGCTCAAGTGTGGTGGTGTACTCAACTTCAGCAACACCCTTCTGGCTCTTTGAGCCCTTGCGCTCGAGACGAGCAAAGAGCTCGTTGATGTTGCTCAGGGTAGCGCTGAGTTCGTTAGCGAAATCGACGTACTTCAAAGCGCGGTAGCGCTCGATGATGTCCGCAAGCTTCTCTAGCTGGCTCTTCAACTTATCGCTATTGATTGCCTTGGTGGTGACTGCCTTGACCTTCTTGCCACGAACACGCTTGAGTGTGACAATCACCAGAGTAACGATCACGGCGAGAGCGAGGACGAGTCCTCCACCCACAACAACCGGGGCAGCATCGAAGTCAGAACCACCAGAAGTCACCGGCGTGGTAGTAGTAGCAAGGGCAGATGTAATAGCGCCCTGATTTGCATTGAGGTTATCTACCCCAGAGCCTCCGGCAAGAATCGGAAGAATTGCTGCTGAACTAGTACCCGGAACAACACCATACGAAATGTTGCTTGTAGGGTCAGCGTTCACCACGATAATGGTGGAATACTCAGATCCGAGCTGACCTTGAATTTGAGCCGCGATTTGATTTGGAGTGAAGGCGGAATTACCGTTCACCTCCATGACAACAACTCCGATACCTTGACCGGCAAAACCGGGGTCAGGCGTTCCGGCACTGAGACCGGGGGCTACGTAGCTGCTGCCAGCCTGTAGTGTAGCCACAGCGTCGGAAACCTCGTCGGCGTGAGCCGGTGCTGCACTCGCAAAAACAAGTGCGGTTAGGACAGCGACAAATACGGCGCCGCGTGAGATTGCGTTCTTCACTATACTCCTAAAATCCTCTACTATGGTTACTAAAGTGTCGTAATTTCATTCTACACGAAATCCTAGAGAGTGCAACATTAGACAATAAGGATTTTGGAGCGAAACTCCCGAGCAAAGTATCTCGGTTATTCAATCCTTCGATAATATCGAGAAGCTTGCTCAGAACGCGAGCCAGCGTGAGCCACGATGGGATTAGACCCTAATAGCACCAGTGAGAATATCCGCGGGAGAATTAGCAGGAGCTATAACTGTACCTCCGTTATATCCTCCGTGAACCGCTTGACCATCGCCAATATAAATTGCCACATGGGTTCCGGAACCGGCGTTTCCATAGATCAAAATGTCTCCCGGATTGAGTGAGGAGATATCTACTCGTGTTCCGAACCCGTCATATTGCCAAATTCCGGTACCTAGATCAAGGCCACCCTGATCTCTTCTTTGGATTAGTCCTATGGCAGCCAAACTATTCTGTACTAGATCGGTGCAATCTTGAGCTGTCCCTAGCTGTGCGAGCGCAGCATTTACTAAGCCCTCTGCTCCGGAACCCGAAGGAATATCTTTGTAAACCTGAGGTCCTGCGGCAGCGATGATTTCAGCTCGAGAAGTCACCGTATAAGAATCCCTAGCAAGAGGCTCTATTTTGTCACTAGAGGAGACTACTATTGATTGTGAAGGCAGTTCCTCTACCTTTGTGGGAGGTTCCGTAAGAGCATTTTGGTGGGCTTGAGCCGCGAAAGCAATCGGGGCTGGAAGTATAAAAATCATCAATAGCGCGGCCGTGGAGCCGACTGCCCCGAGACCCTTATGGAAACCACTTAACATTTAAAACCTAACGAAATAAAACTTACTCAACACTTTTATCACAAAATTATAACAGAGCATATCACAATGCAACATTTTATTGCGAAAACAACACAAATAAAAGAGGGGCTAACGCTAAGCATTAGCCCCTCTTTTGGAAACTTCCTGGTTTAGAAGTTGTTGATTACCGACTGGAACACAGCCTGGATCTTTGTGGGATCAGTTGCGTCGAAGAACTGCCCACCACTGGCGGCAGAGATCTGCTTCAGCACACTTGCATCTGCACCGTCACCGTAAGCGATGGTGAAGATTCGCACGGGGCTTGAAGAACCACCCTCGGTCTTGCTGTTCAGCTTGATTAGAAGTGAATCAAGCGACTTGTTGGAATCCATGTCCTGACCATCAGACAGAAGAATGATGGCGGTGATGCGGCTGGGGTCAGCCTCGTCAACCATGTAATCGTAGGCAAAGTCGAGAGCGTCATACATCGGAGTACCCTGACGGAATTCATCGTTGGTGTACTTGATGTCCTCAACGGCTGTCTGAGTGCTTTCCTTATCGCCGTTTAGAGGGCCGAATTCTCGAATAACGGTAGTTACATCACTGTTGGTGGGCGGAGCAGGGTTTGTGGTGAATGTCCAAATACCAACCTCGTCGGTAGCGCGGAAGTTGCCAAGAGTAGCAACCGATGCCTGGAGGGCTCCATCGAGCTTTGTAAGACCGTTACCAGCCGGATCGTTCATAGAGCCGGAAACGTCAATAACCTGAAGAACTGCGGAGCCCTTGCGAATCTGCTTCCACTGATCCTTAGCGGCAGAAACTACCTCAGCCGAAGGCTTCGGAAGAGTCACGCTGGGCTTCGAGGGGTCAATACCGACCGTCTCGTTGAGATACGGACTCACATCAACAGATTCGTCAAGAGGACGGAAACCGTACTGAGGAAGAATCTCCTGAGCAGGCTTAGTGTTGAGGAACTCGAGGAAGGCAGCGCTAGCGGTCTTCTGAGCGGCGGTAACCCAAGGCGAGCTGAGAACAACGGCGGGGTTGTCACTCCACATGGAGCCTTCGGTGGGGTACACAGCGACTAGCTTCTCAGCAGGAGGAACTAGCTGCTCGCCAGGTGCGACGGTGTGGCTGTCGGGGTTTCCCTGATTGTACCAGAACAGTGAAGTTTCCTCGAGGGCAATGGCTGAGACGTAACCTGAACCGTTGGTTCCGTTCTTAGAATTGTTGTAAAGAGTGGTGAGAACCTTACCGGTGGTGTCACCGTAGTGAATTGCACCGGACTCGAATGTGCGAGAGAAGTCCTCAGCGGCAGCAATGTCCTCCACCGTAAGTCCATCGGTCTTGCCGCTCGCAGCATAAGCTTGAGTAAGGATAACGGAAAGACCCGTGGTCGAAGTGTTCGGATTGGTCTTAGCAATCTTGAACGAGCCCCAGCTCGGCTTTCCTAGGGTTGCCCAACCGTTAGGGTCGGCGATGTAAGACTCAATGTCCTTATAGCCGATTTCCTTCTCAGGATAACCGAGGGCCTTAGCCATCGTTTCGGGAACACCGAAAACAACCGGGGTGTGACCGAAGTACACCGGGTCGCTCAGGAGGCCGTTGTTGGTAGGACGAGAGTTGATCTGATCTACCCAAACGCTGGACGCGGGGGAGTAAATGGTTGGGTACCACTCGGGAGCGAACTCCGGCCAGGTGGTGGGATTCTCGGTCAGGATGTTTGCACCGGTACCGGAGGAAACATTGATCGGCCATACGGTGGCGCACTCACCCAGAGAGGAAGCCTGAGAGGACTTCTTGAACTCAGCGCCGAGGGCGTCCATGAGGTTGACCTTCTCAGAAGAGGTCGCCACAACGATGGGGGTACAGCCGTCGGAGCCAGGAAGCGCTCCGCTCTGAGTATTCGGCTGTGTGGTTGTATCACTGCCTGCGACACAGCCAGTGAGGGCGATTGTGGCAGCGACAGTGAGCCCGACAAGGCCGAGCACGCGCTTAGACATCTTCATGAGACTCCTTATACTTTGATAATTTAGGTGCAAGTACTATACTAACACACGGAATAGCTACAGCGCAACAGTAGCTAGTATTTTTATTTAGACAACTTTACTTGCTTCTAAAAGGACTGAGTTCGCCTTTTGAAGATCCTCTATAAAATCAACCTCAACCGCGTAAAACTCATTGATCGGAAGAGCTTTCCACTTCATGTCAAGCCTAATTGACTCCACAATTCCGGCCTCAAAGTAAGCTTGGTTAGCTTGATGAGAGAGGTACTTAGTGAGAAGAGTTTTATCCTTAGACGAGACGTAGTTAATACCTACAGCCTCCCCAACCCCGTTAGTGTTCTCTTTCGAAACTTTACTAATGAAGTCATCTTCAAGGGTATATTTCATCTCTTCATCGCTGGTAACCCCTTCGGTTACAGCCATGAACGATTGATCTGCCTCTATGAGAGCCACAGCTTTACTAAGGACGAATGGAGAGAAAACAACATCACCATTCAGCCAAACAACTCCATTGGAACCCCACACGGAACGCAAACCGAGAGTTAATGAATGGGCGGTGTTGCTCATGTCAAAAGCGGGATTGTAAACCGGGGTGACTTCTCTTGGAATTGCCTCAACAACCTCTTCAAAACGATGGCCGACAACTACTCGAACTCGTTTCAAAGCTTCGACACCAAACACAGCGGCAATGTTATCCAATTGCTGCTGGATGATGGTTCTTCCGTCATCTAATTGGGTTAGAGGCTTCGGAACAAAACCGCCTAGACGGGTTCCTTTACCTGCTGCTAGAATAACGAAATGTGGTTTGTTGATTTTCATGGTCCTTCCTAAGGATATAGATATAGACCAATTGTATCAAAACCAACATTTTAGTTGCTTTAGGTAACCAAACCGTTACTCAAGCATATCCTTTACGGAATAGATCTTGAACCCAAGAATGCTGTCGATGGAGACCTGGAATTCAAGTTCCGAACCTTCTTTCAACTGAATAATGCTCTCTAGAAGCTGATCATTGGTGCTTTCAAAGCTCTTTCTGATAGCATTTAGCTTATCGTCCGCATTTCTCCAGTGAGTCGGGTTTTCCTTGATGTCCTGGTAGTACTTAGGCCCTACAAGAGTAACGAGCTTCTCGAAAGTGTTTCCGTACTCGAGGAAAAGGATCTCCCGCTTTACCTTACCGGCCCCCATGAGTGTGATAGCTTCACGAAGCTCTGAGAAACGCTCAAGCACGCTCTCAATGGAGTTAGCTAACTCTGGGTCCGTCTTTGATAGCGAAGGAATGAACGAACGTAGTGCGGCGATGTTCTCTGTGAGAAGCGGGGTTAGCGGGTGTCCACTTGCCTCGCGAGCAGCGCGTGCTCGTTCCTTCTTGGCCTGTTCCTCTTTAGCTGCACGATCAGTTTTACGCTGCTCGGCAGCGAATTCCTTTGCCTTTACCTTGTCATTTTTAGCCGTGCGCTTAGCGTTCTTAGCTGCATTGCGAGCATAGGTGCCACGGCGCCACTTGCGACGGAGGTGAAGGATTAGAGCCACGATTCCCCAAACGATAAGAGGGACACCAAAAATGCAACCGAAAACAATTCCGACGATCATTCCGGTATCTCCATCATCACTGAATGATCTCTGTGACTTGTAAATAGCATCACTATTGCGGAGGATTTCCCACCCGGCATCCGTGGTTGTGATCGGACCTTCTGCTGAGGAACCGCCGAGGATTTTACTAACTGCTAGCTCGAGTTCCGGGTTGTTGGCAGATACATAGATCTTGTCCTCACCGGAATAGTTCACAACTAGAATGTTTAGGCTAGTAGAGTAGTCATAGCCGTCCTCCTGAAGAATGAACTGAGAAAGTTCCTCCGGAGCATAGCCGTTGAGTGAACCGGAGTCCACAACCACAATGGATGTGTATGAAGAGAAAAGCTGGTCATTAATCAAATCAGCATTGGAAATTTTCGCTGGCTCAATTACAACGAGATCATCACTTGAGTTATCCAGCTCATCGAGAATAAGCTTAGTTAGCTCAGTCTCCGAGGGAGCAGCCGCGGCGGGAGCAGCGATTAATACCCCACTCAAAGCAAAGCCGAGAGCAATGAATGTAGCTGTAACAATCTTGAAAATCTTCATTTGAGCTATAACCTATCTACAGCCGGTTAGCTGTTAGAATCTGTGTCGATGAGAGCGGAGGCGTCAGCGCTATCCAATGAGTTGATGAGCGAATCGAGAGAAACCTCGTACTCGATATCCTGGCTCGCGTTGACCTGCTGAATGTTCTTGAGAAGCTGAGCAGCCGTTGCTGCCACGGCGCGCTCGACAGCTGAAATGCGCGCTTCACGATTATCCCAGAGTCGCGGGTTCTTCTTGATGTCAAGGTAGTAATCAACATCGAGAGCTTTGTTGAGCTTCTTGAGTGTGTTGGTGTAGTTCACCGCTGCGAGACGGTGTGCCTGAGAATCCATCTTGGATGAAATTCGAGTGAATAGCTCTTGAGAATCCTGAAGAATCTCGTTGATACTAGCAAAAAGCGGGGAATCGGTCCTGCCGTGGATTAGAGCAATCCGGCGAAGGTTCTGAAGTTGAATCTTCAGGGCATCCGGAATTGAACCGTTTAGATCGAGTTCAACAACCGCAACATCGCCAGTGTTCTTATTACGGCCGAAAGAGCTGCTGCCCATGATGCCCGCCGCGAAACCGATCACTCCGGCGGCGCCAGCCGCGATTGGGAGAACACCGGGAATAAGCAAAGCCACGGCAGCAGCTGCCGCCGCTCCGGAGCCTAGGCCCACATAGAACGGGGGCTTTTTCACAAGCTCATTGATAGCCAATTGCTCTTCCTTTCTAGAAGTCTATTTACTACAAAGCCACACTATCATACTTCGTGACTCTTACAAAATCATTTTTGCGTGTCGTCCGAGAGTTCTTGCGCCAAAAGCGCTGCACCGGCGACCGCGGCAGGCATGATTACTACCGGAATAAGAGGTATTGAGAAAAGAAACTGACAGGTGGCGCCAAAGCTCCACGTAGCTCGGAAATCGCGTAGAAGAACTTTCGTTTTATCTTGAGCATAGACACCGCGAGGAACCAAGGTGCGACCGAGGAGCTCTTCAGCGAGGAAGAACGGAAGGAATGTCCAAGTTACTACGAAGCTTAGAAAACCGCCGACACCGGGGATTAGCCCCACGATGAAAGCAACAACAGCCACGACTAAACCTTTGAGTACTAGGAGTAGGGCATCCTTTATGCCGATCATCCAGGAGGACGGAGGTAGTTTCACTCCGGATTCAGCCTCTATTTCTTCAGCGATCTTGGAATAGATCGGATCACCAATTGCGAGAGCTAGAGCGGTAAATAGCACATAACTAAGCACCGCGCCGGTGGCGATTATGGCACTTTGCACAGCTACGACAATAGCTGTTGCCGCCCATGTCCAGAGTCCTCCGACGAGAGGGTTCACTAGCGAAGCTAAGGAACCGCTGAACACCACGAGAACAATGAAACCGGTTCCAAGTAAAAGTCCAGCTATGGCTGCGGGAATAGCTCCTAGCAAAAGGAATCTTGGGTGAGCAAATAGCCATTTCAAACCAGCGAAAAGACTAAGCGGACCTCTTACGAATTTCAACGGTTTAACGTTCTCATCGAAAACTCTTATGATGTTGCTCATGTTTGCTCTCTAGTTAGATGAGTTTCGCAAGATCCTGAGGAAGGTCAGCTAGCGTAACGCGCTTGAGCTGCGCCTTAGTGTTAGCCTTCTTGCTCTTGGAAAGACGATTGGCCTGGTTCTCCACGAGAGCCTCGAAGTACTTACGAGCTTGACGGCCGTTGGCGAAATTGCGATTCTTGTGCTCAACAAACCACTCGAAATCCTGAAGCACCTTAGCCTCAACGGCGGGAGCAAGGGTGTAGTGGTTCTTCTCAGTCATACCGGAGAAGATTGCGTAAAGCTCTTCCGGTGAGTAGTCGGGGAAGTGGATGGTGTCATTGAAACGGCTTACTAGACCCGGGTTGCTGTCCAGGAATCGTTGCATCTCCACAGGATAACCGGCGGCCACAAAAACGAAGTCATCACGGTTGTCCTCCATGAACTTCAGAATGGTCGTGATTGCCTCTTGACCGAAGTCGTTGTCTCCACCTTCGGGAACGAGCGAGTATGCCTCGTCTACGAATAGCACACCGCCCTTGGCAGCCTCTAGCTTCTCCTGAGTCTTGATAGCCGTTTGACCGACGAAACCACCGACGAGTCCCTGGCGGTCCGTCTCAACCAAGTGACCCTTGGAGAGGCGACCTGATGCCCTGTAAACCCGACCGATGATGCGAGCCAATGTGGTCTTACCGGTTCCGGGGTTTCCGAGGTAGGCCTGGTGAAGACCGATCTCCACGATGGGAAGCTCGTGAGCCTTACGCTCATCTTGAATCTTTAGGAGATTCACGAGAGTTTTCACATTCTCTTTAATCTCCACCATACCCACGAGAGCATCGAGCTCCTTGAGCACATCCTCCATGGTCTCGGGAGGAAGCTCTTCGGTGGCGGTCTCTGCCGCGGGCGTTGCCTCTGCCGTGGGAGCTGCTGCGGCGGGAGCAGGCGTTCCTCCTCCGAGAATGTCCCCAGCCGAAGGAACCTGTCCGGGCTTAGAGTTCTTCATAAAGTCCGGGAGCTCACGCTCACCGGCGGCGGTGGGAAGCAGATCAGAATTATCCGGGCCTCCACGAGCGAGCAGACCAAGAGCCTCCGCCTGCTTAGTGAGCTTATCAAAACCATCGGAAGCTCCCGTGCGAAGATGCTCGGAATACTTCTCAAGGAAAGTTTTGTCGTCAGCCATTAGCGCTCTCTTTCTTAGCCTAAAGCGTACCTACTGGCAGCCTCGGACTAATCCTATCAAACATGACGCTACAGCGCAACTCTTATTTAGAATAACCCTTAGATTCTTCCTGTATATCCTCAATGGTCTCGAGATATAGTTCAGCTTCACTAGGATCACCGAAACAGCGCTTTAGCTCCTCCTGTACAAGTTCTCTAGAGCTATGACCAGGATCAAATTCGCTTAGCTTAGTGTAATTTAGGGAGCCTGTTCTCACTACACCGCTTCTGTAAGTGTCATCATCGAATTGGCCACGAGATGCGTCAATTATCCACCCGTTGCTTTCAACCCACCAGTGAGCTTCATTCACACCATTTTGAGTAGTGTACTCTCCTCTAACTAACTTATGTGGAATATTGTTTTCGAGTAGATCATAGGAAATGAAAGCTGAGGCGCCTAAACAAACACCGGCACCTCCGCCATAGAAATCATCATTATAGTGGCGAATCAGATCAGAGGTTGTGGCGGTAGCAACTAATTTCTTGGGTAACCCAGGCGGGGGCCAAACTTGTCCCGATTCAATGTAGCTCTCGGCATTGAGCTCAAAACCTCTGCGAGCCTCTTCTATAGAATCGTAATGCTCGTTCTCTTCAGCATAGGGGCATCGACCTTGGGTCGCTCTACAGAGACCTACTTCCCCACTACCCTGGGCAATGTGATACTTAGCCATAATGAGCTCCTTCTGAAGAATATCTAACTAAATTGCAAATGTCGCTCGTTTGTGATATAGTTTTTCTATACCTAAGGAGTAATTGATTACCATGAAGGCTTCTCGCTAACTAACTGTCGCCGCCGTTATTCGGCCGCCACTCCGTTTTAGTCGGAGTTCACAGTAGTACCGCCGTTTCTGAGCATTCGCTCACGGTGTAGCGCATCCTAAGGAACCCAATGGAAATCTATCCCTCCATCGAGAGAACAATTATCAAGACCCCCATTATCGCTTTCGATAAGATCGACGGTAGCAACATTCGTGTGGAGTGGAATCGCAAGAGCGGTTTCTCCAAGTTTGGCACACGTAAGCGTCTACTTGATCCGAACGAATCTGTCCTAGGTGAGGCCGTTGAACTTTTCAACGAAAAATACTCTCAGGATTTAGAGCAGATTTTTAGGAAAAAGAAGCTGCAAAGAGCAACCGCCTTCTTAGAGTTCGCTGGAGCTAACTCCTTTGCTGGACAACACGAAGAGGAGGACCATGACATTACCCTCATTGATCTTCACGTCTACAAAATGGGTATGCTCACCGGAAAAGAATTCCTGAACTGGTTTGGAAATCTTGATATCCCGGGAGTGCTTTATCAAGGCACACCCAACGAGAAATTTATAGAAAGCGTCAGGAACTCAACCCTAAAGAATATGGGGTTTGAGGGAGTCGTATGTCGTGGAGGAATTGACAATCGCCAACGGCCCATGAGCTTCAAGATCAAGACCAACGCTTGGCTTGATTCCGTGAAAGCAAAATATGGAAACGATCCTAAAACACTTGAGTACGTTCTGTAAGAATCTAAACTAAAATCCTCCGCACCGTGAATAATTGGTGCGGAGGATTTTTAGCTTATTTGATTATTCTCCACTGTCCTCAGTGACATAGGGAGAAAGATCAATCTCATTGATCTCTGGGATTTTTATGTTAGCTATGTCTTTTAGTCTTTCTAGACGATCTTTTTGCTCCTGCTCTTTCACAGGGTTGTAGCATTTTCCGGGTTCACCGGGAACATCACGGTAAAGATCACCGTCTTCTGGACGACAAGTTATCCAATAACTCATACCCACGCTGACATTACGAGTTTCTTTGGAGCCCTCTTCTCTAATGGTCAACATATAATTAGGGAGAGTTCGGCGGCCGCCTTTGGACTTATATTTCTCAATGACTTCAGCCCCGACAATATTAGTGGTGGCGTCCTGATACTCTCTGACAATATAATCGACGGAGAATAAAGCAGCTATGGAGACAATAGCTATAATCGTAAGAATCCATCCAGGTAAACCTTTTTTAGTTTTTGTGTCTTCCGTGGGAGAAGCAGGCTGTACTGTCACTCTTACTACTCCAATTGTTGAAAGGTTACCGAGGTCAATATCAGAGGGTTACTGGTTAGGGTTCCATTCAAGAACGTTCATAAGTAGGTGACCTTGACCGATGGCATCATCTAGAGCGTGGTGTGTATGGGGAGCATCGCTTTTTAGTAGGAACTTAGGCATTGAACGCTTACTTGCCTTATTAAAGGCTACCCCGGCTTTGGTTGCGTACATCTCTTTGATGTCTCTTACTCCGCTGAAGCCGAAAGGACTCTCAATGTGGAAGTGCTGGAGGTACCAGTAAACAAAGAGCCAATCGAAGGAGGCAGGGTAAGCAGCGAATAGCGGACGAGCGTCCAGAACCTTACTCAGGTTGGTCACCCAGGTAGCGAATTCTCCCATGCCAATGTCTGGATCGCTCCCGTGGACTTTCATCCATTCGTGACGAAGCTCACCGGTGGGATCCTCCTGGTCGAAACCTTCTAGAAGACCCACGGCGATTGCCTCGGGAATGAAATTTTCGGAGATAGGTTTAAGCTCAACGTAAAAACGATTACGCGGATCTTTTCGATCAAAACGCTCAAATGTACCATCGGCTTTGCGAGCTCCGGCAGCGAAAGCTCCGAGTGATGACATTGAGTAATCTCCCGGGATCGGCCCAGTCGCCTCAATATCTACCGAGATGTAAAACTCAATGTAGTCTGTCATTATTCAACCTTTTCTTAAAATTTAGTAGTTTCTTCTAAAGTCTGGAGCGAGGATTAGACAAATAGAATCATTCGTGGTACCATCCCACTTCACTTCAAAACCTTCAGCTTTGAAAGCTTCGGCGACTTTTTTGGCGATCTCGAGAGATTCTTCCTCTTCACCCGTGGTACCGTAGTAAACATATAAATCTGGGGCTGCTCCTAGCAGTGTATCCGATTTATCAATATCTTCAGAGGTGGTTTCATCTTGCTCTTCATCATCCTCAAAACCATCATCCAGGTCATCTTCGTCTTCATCGTAGTATTCTTCAAATTCACGAAGAACACCATCGACCCAAATGAGTTTAGGATCTTGACCGATGAAGGTCCAAGCATAGGCTCCGGTGGAACCCTCTTTGATCGCATCTCCGCTTAGAGCACAGCTTCTGCAGCACTCATCAACCAGATCGGTGAAAGCTATATCCTGGGCCTCTAGAGCAGCTACTGCTCTATCGTAGCGTGGTTTTGTATCACCAAGCTCTTTGTATTTTGCCTCTAGCCAAGCGCTCATTCTTTGCCCTTTGCTTTCTTGCGAAGCTCTTTTTGGATTTTCTTGAGCTCTGAGAACTTAACCGGGGAGGAGTACTTGTTCGGGAAAAGAATAGCTACCCCGAGATCGGTAAGCCAAACTAATGAGGCTCCTTCGGTGGATGCCGAATTGAAGTTCAAAAGTCCTTTATCCGCAAGCTTTTTGAGAGAAGCATTAGAGCGAGACTCAAAAGTCCAGGTCTTATTTCCGAGGCGATAACGGGCCGCGAGGACCTCTAAGATTAGAGCCTCAGTAGGTGTAAAATCGAAGTCATCGTAGGTGGTAGCCATGGTGTTTCCTTTATTCTGCTAGAATAGCGTAGATTCTCTTACGCAGCGCTGAAATGTCGTTGGCAACTCTCAGGACGTTATTGTCACTGGATTTTGCCAATACGGAAAGAGCCTCGGAAAGCTTTTCGAGTTCCTGCTCTAGAGGGTTCAGCTTTGAAAGATCTTTCCCATTGGAGAAATCCCAAAGCTGAGCAACGAGTTCTTTGTTTCGCTCGAGGAAACTAATACCTTTGCTAGTCAAAGAGTATTTAGTTTGTCCATAGGTGTCACCTAGGCGACTCTCGATCAGTCCCTCATGCTCAAGAGTCTCGAGCGATGGGTAAACCGAACCGGCACTCACACGCCAGACCCCGTTACTCTTCTCTCTGATGAGTTGCATGAGTTTGTAACCGGTGTAAGCACCGCCTTTAAGCACGCTAAGGAGACCAAGCTTCACCTCCCCTCGTTTGGCACGAAAGCTCCTACGAGGGTCGTCATCCGTACTCCGAATGGTAATATTTGTGTTAGTCATTTCATCTCCTCCTTCACCTAAATTATATCGAAGATAATACTAAAGTAATCATCAAGTGTTTCTTTAGTGTTACTTCAGTATGTCTTACGAAACATTATTTTTGCGTTAGACGCCCCATGCGAGACGTTCCTCTTCCATGAGCTTAGCGGAAGCGCCACTAACGGCGTTATCCAAAGCCGCAGCATCCGAAACACCCGCGGTTAGAGCGAATAGCTTCTTCTTCTCTGCGAGGTTTTTCACCCAGCGCTCGTCTGCTGTGTTCTTGCCTCGTAGTCTAATTACTCGTACGGCCTTTGTCTGTCCCATGCGGAAACTACGGCGGATAGCCTGTTCCTCTAGCGACGGCTTCGTCTGAGGTTCTACCAAGATCACAACGGAGGCAGCCTGAATATTCAGGCCCGTGCCACCGGCGGTAATCTGAGCAAGTAGTACTCCAGGCTTTTCGGCCTTGGTAAATTTATCAACTTCTGTAAGCCTTTCAACGGAATCAAGATCTCCGGTGATCGGAGTGTAGGGATCGTCCTCGTGGAGGACCCGCTGAAGCACGTCGATTGTCTCACGGTAGAAGCTGAAAATAAGAACCTTGTGCCCGTTCTCATTGGATTCACGAACAATATCCTTGATACGCTGAACGGTGGAGGAGTTCTCTCCAGCAAGAATCTTAGCGCGGCGAGCCTGGTGCCAGTCGTTGTTCTTCAGGGCACGCTTGTAGTACTCAGCGTCGGCATCCGAAAGTTCGATGTACTCTTCATCATCCTGGAGCTCCGGGATTTCCTGAAGCACATCCACCTGGTTGCGGCGCAGGTAGGCAGGAGCAATTGCCTTACGGAAGGCGGAGTAGGCTAACTTATCTGCGGGGATAGGAAGGCTCGGCTGCACGTAGTGAATAAGGGTCTCGAACTCTTCAAGCTTGTTCTCTAGAGCAGTTCCGGTCATTAGAAGTGCCCGCTCACTAGCCTTGAGCCAGGGAAGGATCCCCTTAGCTCGACGAGTTTCCGGATTCTTGATGTAGTGAGCTTCATCCACGATAACTAGAGCAGGTACCGCAACACTACCGATTAGCCAGTGCTGATTGACCTTCTGAATGCTCTCGAAAGTCGTGAGAGCAATTCCGCCTTCGCTTACCCAGGAGGTAAGATCGGAATCTAGAGTCTCTCCATGAAGAACGTAAGGAACGAAGTTGGTGTGCTTGAGTACCTCACGGCGCCAGTTCTCCAGCACAGCTAGAGGCATGGTAATAAGGAAGCGATTATCGCCCTCGTTGGAGAGGTGATTCATGAGTCCGAGGGCTGTAACGGTTTTTCCGAGCCCCATTTCATCACCGAGAAGCACTCGCTTCTGGTGAAGGGCATACTGAACACCGAAAACCTGGTAAGAGCGAAGCGGGGACTTCATACCGGAAAGATCAACTTCAATGTTGCGGATTTCTGAAGTTAGCTCCGGAGCAAGGAAGCCGGAAATCTGCTCAAGGCTTAGAGCGTTGAGTCCCATGGAAGAAAGAACGGCCTGGTAGGTGGCCGGATTCTCCTTGAAGAAATTACGAGCCTCCGTAACAGTAGGATCGTTTTGATCAGCGCCGATGAGCTCCATGCGCTTCGAGTCGGAATACACGTCCAGCGTACCGATGAGCTTAGTCACTGCCTCTTTGTTGCGAGCAATGAGATGAAGCTGATTGGGCTGATCCCGCAGAAGCTTCTCTAGCGACTCAAAGCTGCTGCGAGAAGGATACGGGCGTTGCTGATCCAGGTAAAAACGGTAGACAAGACGCAGGAACTCCTCAAAAGCCGCATCGGTGTCCGAAAGGCGAGGATAACCGAGCAGTCGCTTCTGATCCTCCATGTAAACTTCGATCATCTTCAAGCTTCCCTGAAGTGTCTTCGATGAGAACATGTAGGGGTGACTCTTAGCGAGACGCATGATGTCACCAATGCTGTGGCTAGGGTAGCCACCGCCGAGAAGTCGTGAGCCACGGTCATTGCCGTAAACCTCCACATCGGCGATGCCGGAGAGAATCTTACGAGCGAAACCCTTGCCCTTAACCTTCTGTGAGAAGGCGTCAATGGAAAGAGTATCCGCGTGGTTCTGTGAACGGGATGCAGCTAGGTTGTTGAGCGCCGAAATTCCGGCCGCCATGAGGCTATCCCGACGATTGAATCCCTCGCGAAGCGTCTCGATGGAGGAAAGAATTTGAGCCATCTGATCGAGGTCGATGGTGGAAATGACAGCCTCGGGGGGAAACTCCTTGAGCGAATCAAGCTTCAGCAGAGCTGCTCGCCAGTCCTCAGCGTTAGGCACGGTGCGTCCGCTAGAAAACTGCGAACGAGATTCCACGAGATCAGCGATGTGGTGAATGTTCCTGTTACCAGGGTTCGTGGCGGAGAGGAGAAGTTGAGCGGCGCTGCGCTTGTTGAGCTGACGCTCATCCTTCTTCACCGGCCACCAACGCCAACGAAGATAACCCTCGGTCGGAGGAATAAGCTCAACCATGCTCTTCAGGTCATCCAAGAACAAATCAGAGTTAGGAAGATTCAAAAGGTCGTGAGCAAAGAGAAAACCACCCATGGCGAGTTCGTTCTCTTTGGTGACCGGAACAGCCACGACGGAAACTTCACCATCACGAAGAAAAACGCTAATGGAGTTACTGAAATCACCCTTGCTCTCCGAAAGCTCAAGAGTGGTATCTTCGAGAAGTTTGTTAACCTCTTCGATGGCATCGGCCGCGACACGAACCTTCTTACGATCTTCACCGTTGAGGTTCTCCTTAGCATTGGGAGAGTTGTTCAAACGGGGAAAGAAGGTGTCACTGCTTGGCTGCCACTCATTGAGAAAGCTGAAGTCGGGAGAATCTTCAACGGAGCTCATAAGCTCGTTGATGATCTCAGTACCGCGTTCGTGGATTGCCATGGAACTATACTACACCATGGGAACGATTTTTGCACCTTCTCTAGGTAAAATTTCGTCCATTATGACAAGTGCCAATAGATAATCCAATTGATTATCATTTGCTAAAGCTGGGTCTCCAACAAAACCTTCATAAGGTGGAAGAATTCTTACCGCCTCAATAAAACTTCTCAACTTAGCAACAACTAATTCCATTAGAGCTAGATTAGGATGGATAATCAATTCCTCAAGAGTTACTAAGAAATCAGTTCCTTTGGCAGCACCATCTGTTTGAGCTTCGGTAAGTACTAAGATGTTCTTATCTTTAGGTCCCCAGGTGGTCAGTTGAAAGAAATCGTTCACAGCTTTAGAGTAGAGCTCGTAGGTTCTTTCTACAAAAGGGTTGTGGTGACTCAACCTTTGATCCAAAATAGCGAGATTAGAGTTCATTATCTCAGTTGACTCTTCATCCAACCAGGGACTCAGTTGTATAAACTTTTCTTTGATTTCCTTAGTCTCGGCGATTAGGGTCATCCTAGGAATAAAAGGAACCTCGGCTTTACCCGCCATGTTCCATTCCTGTTTCAGAGCAAACTTTGGTGTAGCTTTTGAGAAATTATAAAGAAGCGTCCTCGACGCGGCTATCACGGTAGAGGTTTTGAGTTGTGCGAAAGCTGGAAAATCTTCCATGGCTTCCTTACTCTCGTCTCTCCAAAGAAAGCGCAGGAACGGCATCCTCTAGCACTGAGACTAAAAGATTAGGTGAAATTTCGTCCTCTGATTTGATTATTCTTAGGATAACTTTATGAGCATCAAAAAGCTCATCGGTGGAGAGTGCGCCCTGATCCTCTAGAAACTCTAGCGCGTCCATGACACCGTTGGTGTTTGCCGCCGTTGAATCCTCACGAAACGTTTTTACTTCGACCGAGTGTTCCCCGGCGGATATTAGGAGATTGTTCATAAGCTAAATAACCTTACTTAACGAAATTCTCGGTGGTGGTACCAAAGGTCCAGTCGATTGAGGCTGTGCCTTCCATCTCATCTTTGTAGAAATCGGTGTTACCGCTTCCATCATCGAGTAGATAAGGAACAGTTACATTGAAGTCTAGACGATCCACTACCTTGATTGGGAAATTCTTATACATGGCAAAGCTTTCCCCCACTTTCCAGGAAAGAACATCTTTGTCATACTGTGGTTGAGCTACTCTGTAATAACCATCTGAGTCGGTGTAGCCTAATTTGAAGTCAAATGCGGCATTGTAATCTTGAGTAACAAAAGTTGCATCCCATTGATCAGAAGAAATACTCGGAGCAGAGAAAGCCAATGCGCTATCACTAGTGTTGATCGGAGTGTCACTAGTGTTGGTGAAAATAAATGAGAAGTAGGCGATTGGATCACCCTTTGTAATTACCGGTGTAACTTCATCTCGTAGCATGTAGCCTTCGGAATCCGCAATAGCCGGTTCTATAGCCAATAGATAGATATCCACATCGTATCCGTCAGCTTTGATCGTACCTACGGGCTTATCGCTAGCTACCATATTCTCAGCCCAACCGGCAACTTTATAGTCACCGTAAGTTGTGGCCTCTAGATTTACCGCTACGGCATTATTCGATTTATCCGCAGCCTCTTCAGCGGGGGAGATAGCATCAATAACAGGCTGAGCCCAAATAGTCACAACTGTTCCTAAAATTGAGGTCACCACGAGAGCTCCAGCGGCTAGACCAAATTTCTGTAGTAGAGATAGACTCTTTTTTACACTTCTCTTGATCTGGGTTTTAGTGACTAAGTTGCCGGCCTCGTCTTTAGAGGTGGTCTGCTCTACCGTTAGAGTAGCATTGTGTTCGGGATTGAGATCCGGAAGCTCTACACCGGAAAGATCCGGGAGGCTAAAAGTTTCCTCAGTTTGGATATTGGGTATCACGGGACGGCGGTTCGGTAAACCTGGCGGTCTCTGTCCGGGCAAATCACTCATGATACTCCACTCTAAATAAGTCTTTCAACGAATATCATTCGTTCTAAAGAGATTTTACCAAAATCGGCATTTTCACATGCGAAGCGATTCTGGATTCTGCTGTACCCATTCGTTTAGTTCTTTTAGCAAATTCATGAAGAATTCCCAGCTAAGGCCGAGAATAGGAACTATTATGAAAAGAAGCAATAGACTAAACAGTACCCCGAGCCACCCGAGAATTATTCCGGCTAGTGACCAACCTCTAGCTTGAGGTTCTTTGGCAAAAGCAATGTGTCCGATAATAGCGGCAGTGGCGGAATAGAGAAATCCTGGGCCGGGGATAATCGGCGCGACTAAAGCAATAATAAAAGAGGTTAGACTTAAATTTCTTTTGATGGAGGGCTCGGGTGGAACAGTTTCGACAGGAACTAAATCACTCACGAACAAACACCGTCAATAGAGCATGAATTCGATGCTTTACCGAAGGATAAAAGACCAAAACCAGTAGATTTAGCTACTGGAGGCTCGTCACAGCAAGCTACTATGTGGCTGACACCTGGAATCGAATGGCAGGAACAGCTACAAGGGAAAGTTTCTACTAGAGTTTCCGAAGCGGGCATGGCATCAATATCATTCATAACATATACTAACTAAATTAATAGAGTCTTATTTCCCAGTCAACTTCTTGAAATGCTGGTTTGCAAACCGCATATTCAGCTCCCTCTTGGATGGGAGCTAAAGCGATGGTTTCTTGAAGCTTAGGAGAATAAATAGCTTTCGGTAGTGCTTTTAGCTGAGCTCTATCTATTTTGAATGATTTTGTTCCAGAATCCCAATCTAATTGATTAGAAGAGATTATTTCATCGGCAGCAGGTAAAACTGAAACATGTAACCATTGTCCCATGTCATTGGCTCCGAACTCGGCTAGATAGCCTTTAGACTCAAAAGCTAATCTTGCTTCGTTTGCTCTAGGCCAGGAAGACATTTTCAATGAAACTGAACCATCCGCATTACTTATGTGCTCATAAACGGTGTTCCCGCTATTGTGAGCAGTCGCAAAATGAGCGATGGCGTTAGCTTGAGTACCGTAGATTCCGTTAGCCTCTTGGGGAGATTTTTGAGGAACATCAATTTTTACGAATGAACTATTAGCCTCTTCAAAAGCTTGACGCGCCTCTTCGGCCGAGGAGAAATGTTCAGCTTCGGAGCCGAAAGGACATCCACCATTATTTGCTTTGCAAACTCCGGCTTCACCTCGGTCATTGATGTGGAACTTAGCCATAGAAAGCCTCCTTAGGAAGTTTTCTAAATGCTTTGGGGATTAATCTACTCAGAGATCAATAATCACAACACCGTCAATATCCGTGCGCGGGCGCCGTGGAGCAAAATCCGGCTTTCTCGGCATGTATTCACCGTGGAACAGCGGGGATGAGATAAGCATGTCTGCCGTGGAAACATTACAGGCCGTGGGAACATTCCAAAGGGTTGAGAGTCTTAGAAGAGCTTTCACGTCTGGATCGTGCGGTGCCGGAGTCTCGGGATCCCAGAAGAAAATTAGGGCATCCAATTGCTGCATGGCTATGAGAGCCCCGATCTGTTGATCCCCACCTTTTGGTCCCGAGAGCAACCTCTGAACATGAAGTCCTAGTTCCGCCTCTATTAGAGTACCCGTGGTACCGGTGGCAACCAACTCATGGGCAGATAGAGTGCCTCTGTTGAAAGCACACCATTCTAGTAGTTCGCCTTTTTTGCCATCGTGGGCTACAAGTCCTATTTTCATAGAAAAACTATACCAAAAACTATCTAGACGGTGGTATAGTTCCTCCAAAAATCAAAGGATTTGTAAAATGATTCGTCTGGAAAAGATACTCCTTCCCGTGGGAGGGCTCATTGCTGTGGTCGCTTTTGGCGTACTTGTTTCTGTTGCTCTTGAGCCCACAGTGAAGCCTGGCGAAAATGTGAAAAATGTGGTGAGCTCCTATTCGGTAAAACCACTAACTTTCAAGCTCGTAAAAGAGCTAGATCGAACGATAGCTGAGAAGATAGTTCGCGTGAGCGGGGATGCTCTTGGAAAGTCCGCAAATAGCTCCAATGGGGATTTTGTCGCGCTAAAAGATGCGGTGGCTGCGGCGGCGAAAACTGCTCGTGATTTGACAACTATAATCCCGTTCAGACAGTTATCTATAAATGGAAGCATCTATACTAGTGAATACCGAGCATGGTTGACTAAAGATGTTGAATATGAAAAAGAGCTTAGGATTAAAAAACTAGAGGCCGCTGTGGTTCAATTGGAAAATGCCATTCCTGGAGAAAATGCCGCTATAGAGGCCGCCGAAGCTGAGGCTGCCAGAGTCGCCGAAGAGGAGTCAAGTTCAAATTATTATTCAGGCTCCGACGGCGGAGGAAATGAAGACCTCAATTCCCGTGTGAGTAGAATTTTCGGGTCACTTCCCTTCTACTTGAGCTACTCAATCGAAGGTTGCCCTGGAGGAGCCCTCGCTTGCTACACTTACACTACTCACTATCTAAAAGTTTCAACGAACATTTCAGGCTATAGCGATTGCACCCTTCGTAATGCTTTGGCTCACGAGTATAGACATTATATTCAGGACATAAGTGGCTGGTTTGCTTTTGATTCAAATGGGCAGTTAACCAATAGAGATTGGCTGGAATCTGACGCCTACGCTTTCGGAGATTCCTACGGCTGCTGAGTGAGTAAAATCTCTAAAAGCTCAGAGATTTCTCATTTTTAACGTGAATTGATATAGGTTTTACCTTAATTCCCGGCTCTGTAAAGGACACTCTCCATGGCCAATGAATCCATCAGACTGACTTTTTCTGAAGATGGAGAGCATATTCAACTCTCCAGGCTGGATGCAGCCATGCTTCTCACCTGGATACTCGGCGGTGACCACGATGCTGACATTCCGGAAACTGCTTTCAATTCCCCCGCTGCAGCGCCGCTTTTCGGTGGAGTAGAATTCGAGGTCCCGGCGTTCGGCCATGAGGATGCAACAGCGAAAGCTGAGGAATTTGTACCGCAGGCAGTTTTCGAGCGGGTTCAAGAAATTTGGGATGAAGATGAAGTCGAGCTACCTCCGGAGGAAACTCTTGAACCCATCGCTCCACCGAAACTTCTAGCATCTTCCGCCCGCCACGCGGCACAAGCTCCAGTAGATGCTTTTCCGGAGCCTGCTCTTCCGGTAGCTGAACCTGCTGGCCCAGAACGTCATTTAGTAGCAAAGCCAGTAGTTGAGAAAACTCCTCCGGTAGAAATTATTGATCCGGGAGATTTCTGGACTCAACCAACACCGGAGGAAAAAAGAATAGTAGCTCCGGTAGAGCGCAAGCCAAATCCTGAAACCGCAATCCCAAGTTTTGATCCGGCTAGAGATCAAGTGGAACTTCCCGGTCAAGAAGAGAAGCCCTATTGGGAAATAGAGGATGAAGAGGCACCTGTGCCGCCAGTTCCTCCGTTACCGAGAAGAACTCAAAAGTAAAACGTGATTATTTTTGTTAGCATGATCTCATGCACAAGAATTTTTCTAAAGTCGATGTAGCAAACAAAAAGCTCATCTATACAAATCCGCTCATTCAAGCGAAGATCATTAACCGCCCTAATCGCTATGTGGCTATAGTGGAACTTCCCGATGGTTCAATTGTTCGTTGCCACACTCCGGTCGGCGGCCGCATTGGCGGGCTAACAATTGATGGGCTCCCCTGTCTTCTCTCGGGACCTCACGTGGGACGAGCCACCGATTATACTGTTGAAGCAATTGGTTTAGGGCAGAAAACAGACCCGAACTTTCAATGGCTGGGAATCAATCAAACGGCAGCGAACTCATACATCAAAGAGTTCATGTTAGCTGGTTTCCTTCCAGGGCTTATGGAGGGTATGACGGCTGAAAATGCATCAACTATAGTAAAACCCGAGAAGAAACTGGGAGTCGCTAGAATTGACTTCTACGTTTCATCCCCAGAGTTGACTAATCCTGATCTCTGGATTGAAGTTAAGACTCCGCTAATCAAATTACATACGGCTATTCCAGCTTCCATTCCGGTGAAAACTGATTATGGCACGGATAGCGTCGGTGGTCGTATGCCTAAGCAAATGACTGAACTTTTGAAAGAGCTTGCTCTCGGTAAGAGAGTTATTCTGTTAGCCGCTTTCGGTTATCAGAATACGCTAAAGACTAGCGATGATCTAAAACTCAAGGATAATCTAGATCTAGACAACCTAATAACTAGTGGCCGAGCGGCTGGGTTAGAGTCCTGGCAATTAACCTTCGAGGTTGATAAACTCGGGGTAAAGCTGATTTCTTACGAAGAGCTTAAATAAAGAAAGGGGAGCCCGCGGGCTCCCCTTTCTTTATGGTTTTATTCGATTGTCGGCGCTGCGGAAACCGAACGATTTCTGCGTAAGGTAATTACCACAATCACCGCGATGAGAATTACAAGAAGAGCTATTCCTCCTATTGCGAACGGAACAAAGCTTACTCCGGCGCTCAAGGCACCGGTGGCCTTTAGCGATTCCCCAGCCTCTGCAGATTCTAGTATGGAGGCTTTATCCCAAGTTACGGTTTTCTTATCCTCTGAAATAACATTGGAGAAATTAGCTTCTGAAATTTCTCCAGGGAATGTCACAATCATATTGAACTCGTTAATTACGGAATCCCAAGTCATACCAGCGCTCTCACCGGCGTCACCCATGGTTTCGGTGAACGAAGTAGTATCGAAAGTCACTTGAGCGGAATCACCGACTTTTACAATGTTGATTCCCTCGGTGGGATCCATTTCACTAACTTCATCTGTTTTCTTGATACCATTCTCATCGAACTGCACAGCCACTAGAGATTTAGCATTCAAAACACATTCTTCTTCTGTTTCGGTCCAAGTGGTTTCGACTGTCTTATTGTCAGTCAATCCCTCTTCTTGGCTCTCTTGAAGCGCTGCACACACATCGGTAACCTTTTCTCCACCGGCTTCGAGCATAGTTTTAAATGCAGCCTTGTCATATCCTACGGAATAGGAAGCATTGGCTGTTTGATCTTCATTGATGGTTACATTCATGGAGATACTCATACAGCCAGTGAGTGAGAATAAAATGATTACTCCCGAGGCTACTGTGGCTAATGTGCGGGTAGTTTTCATGGAAGTTTCCTCATTTTCGATTTAGGTTCTATATCGTGGTTCATAACTACAGGCCACTGTTGATATAAGTATATGTTTCGGGCAAGTTACGCCCAGGTTTCCCGCTCAAAAGGCGGTCAACAAATTTATCGCCCAGGAGGGACACAAAATGTCAAATGATTACAATTCTCTAGTAGAGCAAGCTCGTCAGCGTCCAAATTCAACTGCTGCAATCGCAGTAATTGCAATTGAGACTCATCACTATCAAAGAGCTGAAGCTCGCAAGCAGGCAGTCAAGTCCTTCTTCGGCAAGATTTTTGGGAAGAACAGCTAAATCCCAAATAAGAGAACGTTTTCATTAGACGAAACATATCATTCGTTTTATGAAAACGTTTCTTTGTTTAATGACAGTCTAAGCGGCTGATTTTATAACCTTCACACGTTGTCGATGAACGTAGTAAGCTCGCTTAGGCTTCGAGCCAGTGCGTCTGAGGCCATAACCTCTTCCTTAGATTCAGTCGTCTTTCAGAGCTGTTTTTGTCTGTCCAAGCCCGACTTCTCTAATGATTTTTATAGCCTTCAGAAGATTTCCAGCGTTACCTTGAGTGATTTGTCTTCCCTGAGAATCGTAAACAGTATCATTGAAAGATTCGAGAGCCTTGCCGGTGCTGTAATCGTAATCCCTCACTGTTCTGAGAACAGTTTCCATGGCAGAGAAATAACCCCGACGAGTTGTCTCACTCGCGTTTTTACTATTCTCACTAAGCTTTTTCCAAATGGGATGCTCACTACTCTCATAGCGTTTGAGAGCGGAATCCTTCTCAGCCTTGAACTCTCCTCGGCGCCAGCGCACCGCAAAGTTGAGTCTTTCTTCAGTCGAGTAATCTGCCCCATTGGCTGGAGGCATCACGGAATATTGCCAATTGATAAAGTTGAGCTCGGCCTTCACGGTTAGCTCATCTACAGCCGTGGGGTCACCCTCGTTTATACGCTTTGCTAGTTTGACATCTTCAGCGTAGAGACGGTTTTTTAAGTAGGGACGTTGGTACTCTTGCATGAACTTTTCAAAGGCCTCAACATCTCGACCAAAAACCTCATGGGAAAATTCTGGATTCTCTAGCTCTTTAGCGAACCATTGCGAGCCGTTCATTGAGCCTTTTTTCATGTTACAGGTACCACAGGCTGAACCGATGTTACCGACAACTGTGATTCCACCCTTGTCGGCGGAGGTGATGTGATCGTTGAGATAAACGTTCTTCTCAGTGCCGCAGTAAAAGCAGCGAGCTCCAATAACTCCGATAAAACGCTTAAGATAACGCTTGTGATCGAACGGGGATGTCCAGTGAGTGTCGGCTAAACGTCTGATGTTTTCGGTAGCGCGATCCGCCATGGCTTTAGCGGAGTAGGTTATCATTGAATCAATGCGCTTGTATGCCTCTTCGTTCTTGGAGCGATGCAAAATTTCAACTGCAGCAAGGCCATCTTGACGATTTTGAAAATGGTTTTCTGAGCCGCCTACACCACCGAAGGGGCAATGTCCCGTTGTGGTTTTACACAAGGAAACATCAAATGTTACTGGGTTAATATGAAAACGAGCCATGAATTCCTATCTAACTTAGCTGAGTTTAGAGAGATCCAGCCAGTGGGCTCTTTCAACAGTATGTTCCTTTGGTGGATCCTCCGCGAACTCATAGAGGACTTCGCTATACGAAAGCAGTAATTCTATCGGTTTTCCTAGCCAAACTGGACCGAAAACATACTTTGCTTTCACCCAGAGCCGTGGATTTACCTGATAAAAAGGCCCATGCTGCTCCAAATCCAACGGAAACGAATAATCTTCCCTAAGAGACCGCACCCAAAAATCCGGGGACAGTTTTTCGTGATTTTCTACAAAACGCATGGGGGATTCTCCTAGAGTGGTCTCTTTATTTCATGGTTCTTGAGAAAATTCCTAACGGACACATGATTGCCCACGGCATCCCAAAGCTCCTCGAGAATTTCAATTAGGGCATCTGTTACGAAGATAGCATCGAGGACGTCTACCCCAACAAGTGAAACTATATTGTGGAGTAAATTGGTCTCTTTGGAATCAAAAGTGAGATACTCTGCTTCGCGGGCAGCGGGCGGGAAAATTGTCTCTTCACCACACACATGACAGGTTGCGGATAGCCCGCCTGAACCGAGGGTCTTATCCAGTATAGCTCCGTGACAGGTTGAGAGCATTTTCAAGACTCGTCGTTTATCAGCTTGAACGCCGAAGGAACGCGGAACACCGATAACGTAATCCGCCGTGAAGGAAAGACCAAAGTTAGTCAAGAATAAAACGGTACCTCTCGACGCAACCTGATGTAATTCCACAGAGTAATCCATAATGGTATTCTACATCAAAAAAGCCTAAATAATCAAAGCCCAGTCAGGTTTAACATCTCAGCTCTCCAGACTAGATAGCCTTCGAGAGCTTTAACTGTTGACTCATCCTCAATGGAATATGTGCTTTCCCCGGTTTCATCAGTAAGGGAAATCAAAAGTTCGAAACTTGAGAGTATGGTGAAATCTTGAGCTAAAGCGCTAAAACTCAAACCAAAGAATTTAGGTCGTTCTCCTTCGAGAAAACTGAGAGTAAAATCGTCCAATGAGTAAACCACAACGGTGGCTCCTGTAGAGTTTTCTAGCTCTTGAGGTGAAATTTGGTCACGCGAAGCTTTAGTGAGCTGCTTCACGGCATCCATTGAAATCTTCATGAGACCTTTCATACTTCCTTTGAAGCCTTTTCAAAAATATCGCTTCATTTAGCTGATTATGTATCTATCGTGGTAGTGAATAACCGATAGTTTCATCGTGAATATTTCAAGCTTAAGAAAGACTAGAATCTTAGTCTACTGTGGAGCCGCGGCGGTCACCCTCGGACTCATCGTGGTAGCTTGGAACTTGATTAACGAAGATTCACCGGAGACGAAAGCCCTCAATGAGGCCGCGGCTCTTTACGGCTACAACGGGCACGCTGATGTCAAGAACATTGTGAAGATTGTAAAAGAATCTATCCCCGGTGGCGAAACTGACCTTAGTGAAGAGGGAACAAAGTTTTTGAACGGCTCCGCTAAAGGTTGCACTTTAGCTTCGGATGAGACCATCTACGGCGGGCAATGGCAAATTGACTCTCGTTTTGATTCATCCAAAAAGGCCTCTTCGGATGAGTTGATCGCAATAGGTGAAGCTATAGAGAAAGAGCTTCCGACTTTCACCAACTCACTTGTAAAGAATGATGAATTGAAACTCTCAGATGAGAGCGGTCGAGCTATAACCCTAACAATAGTCGGCGAAAGCAAATACCAAGTGCTAGCTCTTTCGGATTGTAATTTCAGTTAGATTAGAAAAGATTACTCAAGGAGTATTCAATGATCTACCATCAAACACAGGAGGGGCCTAAGCCTTGTCGAGCTAAGAAAAGAGCTTGCCCCATTGGTGGTAAACATTTTGAAAGTTTAGAACTAGCACAAGCGGCTTATGAAGCGGAGCTTAGCAATGAGTTCGGATTCGATGGAAAACCTAGAGAGCTTTCTTTCGGAAGTCTTTTTCAAAGACCTGTTTTCGATGAAAGTAAGTATTTGCATGAGACCGCGGAGTTCTTCAAAAATCTTAGCGAAGAAGAAATCGAAGCTTTAAAAGGATACACATCTTTTCGCTATGGCGAACTGAACGGGGCCCTTTATGAAGGTAAAGCTAGGAAAAAGAGCATTGTTAGTGATGTGAAAGCTCTCGATTCGGCTCTTCTGAAGGCTCCAAAAGCTCCTGAGCTCCTATGGAGAAGTCTAAGCGGAAGAACACTTCCTACGGAGTTTAACAATAAAAAACACAAGGTGGGAGAGATAATTCACTTCTCCGGTTTCACTTCGACTAGTGAAACACCAGATGCGCTCATGCATATTCCCAATGATACCTCTTACTATATGGAGGATGTCCCTAGCGATGAATGGGAAACCGATCCGAATTTTACCTATCGAGTAGTACCGACGAAGGATTATACGGAGGGACCAGCTCGTAATGTTTTGTTCAAGATCCACGCTAAGAAAGCTGCTCCTGTCTCATCTCTTAGGTCAGTATTAGCTGAAGAGGAGTGGCTACTTCCTCGGGATAGCAAGTTCCGTATAGTGGCGGTTCATAGAAATGTGAATATTGGTGAGCTAAATCATCTTCGCTCCAATAACACAAGAGCACAAGTTTACGAAATAGAAGAAGTGTAAGAGTTTCATCTCTTAAGAGCATTGTGATATACTTAACTTAAGTTACGCCGTAGCTTAGGGGTTTCTTGATCGCCCTTACACAACAAGAGTGGGGTTCCTCCAACGCCCACGCAGAAACAAGGAGACGCAAGTGGTAAGCGTAAATCTAGGTATCCTAAACGGAGCCGCAACATGTACTCCCAAAATGCTCGAAACACCTTGGGAAGTCGATACTAAACCCGGCTACGGTCCCGGCTCGTCCATGGGTGACATAATCCCCGTAGGATCTCCGCGGCAAGGTGGTTTACCTGAAATTTACCGTAAGCTTTCTCAAGAAGAGCTTGATGCAAAAATCTGGGCCGCCAAGAAAACACTCGGTGACAAGCTAGTAATTCTCGGACATTTTTATCAGCGGGATGAAGTTATCCAGTATGCTGACTACGTGGGAGATAGTTTTCAACTAGCGAAAGCGGCTCAGCTAAACCCCGAGGTTGAATCCATAATCTTTTGCGGTGTGCATTTCATGGCCGAAACCGCGGATGTGCTCTCACAAGCCAATCAGAAAGTAATCCTGCCTAATCTCGCTGCCGGTTGTTCCATGGCTGACATGGCCGATGAAGACTCCGTAGAGGAAGCATGGGAACAGCTAGAGACTGTTCTCGGGAAACTTGATGGTGAAGTTATCCCAGTCACCTACATGAACTCCTCAGCGGCTCTGAAAGCATTCTGTGGGCGCCATGGAGGAGTTGTTTGCACCTCTTCCAACGCTGTAGCCGTGCTCAAATGGGCCTTTACTCAGGGGAAACGAGTTCTATTCTTCCCCGATCAGCACCTCGGTCGAAACACCGCCAAGAAGCTCGGAATTCCCCTTGAGGAGATTTTGCTTTGGAATAGCCGCAAGCCAAGTGGCGGCTTAACTGCAGAGGCTATTGAAAATTCGAAAGTTCTTCTCTGGAACGGTTTCTGCAGTGTTCACAAGCGTTTCACTGTAGATCAGATCGCTAAGGCAAGAGTTGATTACGCAGATAAAAACCTTCGAGTGATCGTTCACCCCGAATGCTCCATGGAGGTAGTTGACGCTGCGGATGAGAATGGTTCTACCGATTACATCACCAAAGCAATTGCTGCGGCTACGGAGCCCACTGTTTTCGCCATCGGGACTGAAATCAATTTAGTGAATCGTTTAGCTAACGAATATCCTCAACATGAGATTTTCTGTCTAGACCCGGTTATTTGTCCCTGCTCGACCATGTATCGAATTCATCCCGGCTACATCGCTTGGGTTTTAGATGAATTGGTTGCTGGTAGAACAGTGAACCAAATCGAGGTTCCTGAACTTCACAAAAAAGAGGCTTTAGTGGCCTTGAATCGAATGCTTTCCCTCCCGCCGGAGTGATCCTCCCCATTCGATATTAGTTTCTGTAGCTAGTAATAGTTACGGAAAATCATAAGACTTTCCAGTGTCGCAGAGTTACTAACCATGTAAACAAAGCACAAAGGAAAGATCGAAAAATGACAAAATTTACTCCATCAAAACCAGAGCTAAGAGAATTTTACCTCTGCGGAATCCGTACCGGTTACTCAACACCTCGTCAAGCTAACCAGGCAGCTCAGCAATGGGATAACCACGTGACTTACGACTGTGAGTACTGCCCAGGAGTTCATCACGTAAAGTCTGAGGCTTTCGCCTCTGAGGATAAGCTAGTACTGTTTGCGACTGAGCACTGGACTAATCTCATAGAGACCGTCTACACTCGTCCATAAAGTTAAATAGTAGAGGCGCCACCCTTTTAGTTCGGGTGGCGCCTCTACTATTTTGGTTTAACGAGCCTCTGTGGCGCAGATGCTGTCGTATTCCGTGAAACGAACCAACTGCGGCGCGGAGGTACCATCGTTGGAAAGGGTGGATGCCCAACCGAAATCTCCAGCGCAGAAGTACGCTACGTTGGGGATATTGTCAGCATTGCGGAAAAGCTCCACATTGGAGGTATCCGAATACTTGTCAGGCTGAGTTCCTGAACCGCTGGAGCGGTCCTGATTCGCGGTGGCGCAGCCGGTGAGGGCCAAACCAAGTGCGAGCGGAACCGCGAGAAGTGCTACAAACTTTTTCATCATTCCTCTTTCTTTACTTTACTAGTGGGAAAAGTACGGTATCTCTGATACCTCTTCCGGAGAGCACCATTAGGAGTCTGTCGATTCCAATGCCGATACCTCCAGTCGGTGGCATGCCATGCTCGAGAGCCTCGAGGAAGTCTTCATCTACACGCATGGCTTCATCGTCACCATCAGTGCGAAGTCGAGCCTGCTCCTCAAGACGTTCTCTTTGAATAACCGGATCAACTAGCTCAGAATAGCCGGTGGCAATTTCAAATCCATCAATATAGAGATCCCACTTCTCCACCAAACCAACGATGGAACGGTGAGGTGCAACTAGCGGTGAAGAGTCCACGGGATAATCAAAAACGAAAGTCGGTGCGGTTAAGGCTGGCTTTACGAGCTCCTCCCAAAGTTCCTCAACGAGCTTTCCTGGAGTCGGAACATCGAGCTTGATCCCGTGCTCTAATCCAAGGGCTACCAGGACCTCGAGTTCAGTTTCCGGTGTGATTTCCCGATTCAAAGCTTCGCTAAGGCTTTCGTAAAGTGAAATACGGGCCCAAGCATTTGACGACTCTCCCAAGGTGGAAACAGCGTGAATGTTGTCCTCGGATTCGGCACCCATGAGCGGAGCCACGTGAGCGGAGGCGCCTCGAATCAAACCTTCCACAAGATCAGCCATCTGGTTGTAATCGGCATACGCCTGATACGCTTCCATCATGGTGAACTCAGGAGAATGAGTGGCATCCATACCTTCATTGCGGAAGTTACGGTTGATTTCAAATACTCGATGGAAACCACCAACTACTGCTCTCTTCAGGAAAAGCTCCGGAGCAATTCGAAGATAAAGATCAGCATCCAAAGCATTGCTATGAGTTGAGAACGGTCGAGCCGTTGCTCCACCCTGCTGAATCTGAAGCATGGGGGTTTCAACCTCCATAAAACCATCTTCATCCATGGCCTGGCGAATACCAGCGATAACCTTGGACCGCAGACGCATCCGGTTTCGCGAGTCCTCATTGAGAAGAAACTCTAGATAGCGCTGGCGCGAGCGTGTTTCCTCACTGAGAGCATCGTGCTGATTCGGTAGCGGACGAAGAGCCTTGGAAATAACTCTCCAAGAGTTCACGAAGATTGAGAATTCCCCGGTGCTCGAGGCTCCGGGATTTCCATCGAGCTCGATGAAATCACCCAAGTCGACTAGCGCCTTGAGCTCCGCATGGCTTTCATCTCCGATGGTTGCTCGCGAGAATAGTCCCTGAACTCGATTACCGCCGCTATCCTGGATAACCAGGAATGAAATTCTCCCGGCGTGACGGAGGCGCATCACGCGGCCCGCCACAAAAACAGAATCCTCACTCTGCTCGTTAGCCTGTAGCTCACCGAATTCTTCCTTGAGGGCTCGAACGCTTCGCACGGCCTCAATCGCCACCGGGTAAGCGGTGACCTGGCTAGCGATTAGCTCTTCACGCTTCTGTAGACGAACTCTCATTTGTTCGTGGTCAGTCATTGCCTATCTTTCCTTTCTCAAACTATCTATTAATGAAAACTACTACTGCTTATTCGAGGGCGGGGTAGGTTTCGAGATAGTGAATTGGCGAATAGCGGGACCGTAAGAATGAATTGAAAGATCCTTGTCACTGCGAGGTGAAAACTCGATGATTTCTCTTGAAATTTCCAAAGCTTCATCGAGCCCCAAACCCCGGTAACCAGGAATGCTATTGCTCGATGCTGAATAAACCCGCACCGAAATAATAATTGCTCGCAAGACTTGCAAACGAGGGTTCTCATCGAGTGACTGACCATCGAGTAGAGCTGAAAGTTGCTCTTCAGCCTGCCGCAAAAGAATTTGCGTGCTAACCGCGAGAGTGATCTCAGATTCAGCCATGGCTTAGGCGTTCCTAACTATTTGTTTGGTTTTATCCTACACCATAGCTCACAATAGTTCAACTACTAACGGTTTACTTCCCGGCTAAGCCGCCTAAAAGATGGCTGAACGATTGTCCGCCGCCAAGATAAGACTCCGGATCAAAAGGATCAAGAACTTTCAATGGTTCTTTAGCTGCTATGGCGTTAGCAAATTCCTTAGCTCCGGAGGCTATTCTCTTTCCCAACGGAGCCACAGAATCACTATTATCTCCCCAATCTGAAGATGCCGCGAAAACCCCGGTGGAAACTACTTCGCTATGAAGATAGGCAAAAATCGGTCTAATGGCGTAGTCAATTGCTAGAGAGTGACGGGCTGTTCCGGCGTTGGCCCCGAGGAGCACAACTTTATTTTTCATACGATCAGGGTCTAATACATCAATGAACATTTTGAACAAACCTGAATAACTAGTAGAGAAAATCGGGGTTACAGCTATGAGAGCATCCGCTTCGTAAACGGATTCTAGCATACTTTCTAGCTCTTTTGGAGCAAACCCAGCTAGCATATTGTCTGTCAATTGATGAGCATAATCTCTTAGTTCAAATGTTTTGGTTGTTGTTTCAATTCCTTTTTCGCTCAGCTCCTCTAGCGCTGCGTTCAAAAGCCTATCCGCTAGCATTCTCGTGGAAGATGGAGTTGATAACCCTGCTGAAATGACTACAATTTTTCGTTCGCTCATTTGAATAATCCAAACGCTGAGCCCTTAGGGGCAGTAGTATCGAAATATGGTAAACCGGCCGTTAGATTATCTCCTCCGGCTGCCGTTGGGCGAGCCTGACGGCGTTCGCCATCACCGTATTTTTCCTGAGCTCTAACTTCATGAGTTTGAGCAGGCTTAGCTAGCTCTCCTCGACCGTTCAAAAGCTCTTTACGAAGCTGAGGGACTAATTCCCCTAGGAAATCGAGCTGCTCTAAAACAATGGTTAGAGGAAGTCCCGCGTGGTCAATTAAGAATAACTGACGCTGGAAATCTCCGTAGAGCTCTTTCATAGTGGCGTACCGATCAATTATCTCCTGGGGTGAGCCAACTGTTAGAGGAGTCATTTTACTGAAATCTTCGAGGGAGGGTCCGTGACCATAAACCGGAGCATTGTCAAAGTAGGGTCGGAACTGCTTTACGGCATCCTGTGAATTCTTAGCAACAAAAACTTGACCACCGAGACCAACAATTGCCTGCTCTGGTTTTCCATGGCCGTAATGAGCATAGCGACTTCTGTAGAGAGCAATCAGTTTCTGGTAATGGCTAGAGGGCCAGAAAATGTTATTGACGAAGAATCCATCACCGTAATAGGCTGCCTGTTCTGCTATTTCAGGGGTCCGAATTGATCCGTGCCACACGAAAGGTGCGATTCCATCTAGCGGGCGTGGGGTAGCGGTGAAGCCTTGCAGTGATGTCCTGAAGTTACCCTCCCAGTCTACCACGTCTTGATCCCATAGTTTTCTCAAGAGATCATAATGTTCTAGAGTTAAAGGGAGTCCTTGACGGATGTCTTGACCAAACCAAGGATAAACTGGCCCAGTGTTTCCTCTACCTAGCATTAGATCCATACGACCATCGGAAATATGCTGAAGCATGGCGTAATCTTCAGCAATTTTCACTGGATCGTTGGTAGTTATGAGTGTGGTGCTCGTTGAAACAACTAATTCAGTGGTTTGAGCGGCGATTGCAGCCAAAGTAGTCGTGGGCGAAGATGACCAAAATGGGGGATTGTGGTGTTCTCCTAGAGAGAAAACATCCAACCCAACCTCTTCGGTGTGCTTCGCAATGACTAAGGCGTTCTTGATCTTCTCGGCTTCACTAGGTGTATAGCCGGTTGTAGGATCAGCGGTTATGTCGCTTACACTCATAACCCCAAATTGGATTTGAGTTTCATTACTATTCATTTTTAGCCTCTTGCGTTATTTATATGCGTTTGCATGTAAAGTATCTAACGCGGTGACTATCGGAGTTATTCCCGGTTTAGAACAGTGTCCCGCTACTCACATTGAGCTCTGGATTAGCCGTTAGCAAAATAATGTCACCATGACAACCGGCAGGCTTGCAGAAACATAGTAAATTCTTACCTTTGAGCTCAGTTTTTACTTTGTTCAGAAGGTTTTCATCGGCCTCTAAATATACTCTGTACTTAGCAATCACTTCAGCTCGGTTTCCGTCTTTTCCGATAACAAAAGGATTCCCGTAAGGACTTCCGCGACCAATGTAAACCGCATCGCTGGGGGCATCCCCATGATGCTTGTTGAATACCTTGGGCACGGAAACCACTTACTTAGCTGCTCGTAGAGCTGAACGAACCGCCATGAGAATAACACCAAGGTAGTTCTTACCGGGGATTTCCGTGGTAGTTGAGTTTCCCCAAGTATCATCGCCCCAGTGGTTAGTTTCCACTAAAATAGCGTCACCGGTGTCTAGAAGCTTGCGCTTTAATTCAGAATTACCGGCAAACTTCTTAGCAATGATTTCTCCCATGACCTGCTGAGCAAGTCCTTCAGCCCAGCCGTCTCTTAACGGGTAATCACGAGTTTGGCCTAGTTTCTTGGAATCACCTGGAGTTTTCGCCTTACGGATCTGTTCACGGTATTCGAGATCATCGAATTTAGCCGCCTGGAAGGCGTGTTCGGTTGTGGGATAGACAACGCCGTCATACTCGACCTCCGCAAACCAGAAATTTGAGAGGAAACGGTATTCTTCGAAGAACCCATTGATGAAATCAGTCATTATCTTATCCTTTTACCAGTTGTAGAGTGAGAGAACTTCTCTCGCGGCTTGTCGCCAAATATTTTCGTCTAACGGAAGACCCTTGAAATAAAGGGGCGCGGCATCCTTTGAAATAGAGAGATAAAGTGTTCGATCATTGTCGAAGTTACCTAAACCTCTACTAACTGCGCCGCCTATGGCTCTACGAGCTTCCGGCGCATCGCCATGGATCTCGTGTAGTGAGATATGGAAACGGAGATCACAATCTTGAGTTTCTAGAAATTCAAAAGCTTTCACAAGTGCGGCGTCGAGATGAGTCACATGAATTGATTTGATACCCTCGGCGGCGAGGCCGGCTAAAATACCAGTGCCGAAATCCGCGAGATGTACGCGATGTTTATCTCTTTCAAGCATGAAAACTTACCTCATTTCTATAGAGGTATTGTACCCATTAGTAATCCAGAAATATGCGAGATCTATGCTGATCACTCGGGATAGTCATCATCCTCTTCGGCCATGCGCTCAATTAATGCCTGAGGCGAACGGATCGACTCTACCCGAATAGAGATGTCATCGGTATCCTCGTAGCCAGCCACGGCAGCGTTAGCCTCCTCTACGGAATCAAAAGGACCGTAAACCTCTGTGTAATCAATGTCTCCATCGCCTACTATTGCTACCCACATGATAAACTCCTTAGTTCTATGGAGTTATCCTATCGAAAGCGAGTTACTCTGACTGCTTCGTGAGGCGAGATTCGGGACACTCTTCAGGACCATAGAGCATGGCATCGTAATAGTTTACCCGACAGTAAACGCAGCGCTCTCCATGATACCAGTGGCCGCCGCGCCCGTCCTGCCAGGGATGCTGTGAACGAATAGCAACCTCTTCAAGGCCAACGAGAGCTAGAAGATCAGCGGTGAGTTGAATGGTTGAATATTCCTCTTCATCGAGAACCCTTGTGATGGTTTCAAGTGGAACCCGAGGATAAAGCGTATTTGCTACATCTTCGTAGGAGAGACCAAGCTCTTTAAGCCTACGGCCGATAGCCTCGATAGGGCGCTCTCGCACATAGAACACCCTATCGGTGTTTGGATAGATCGGAATCTCAAAGACTTCCGCCTGGATAGGCCTAATCTCATCCATTAGCTAGCCTCACGAATTCGCTGAACAATGGTAAGCTCGCTCACCGGTGCCCAGTTGTTAGCGTCAACTCCCACGTGGATTTCGCGTGGGTGCTCGGAAGCCTTGTCAGCGCTGTGCGTGTGCCCGTGAATAAGCCACTTGCCGTCGTCCTCAGGACGAGCGAAAGCAAGCTTGTCGCTGCGGCCCTCGTAACGCTCAGGCGAGTATGGAACGTGCGAAAGGCGAACCTCAAGAGGGACACCGTCAACATCAATGGTGATTAGCGGGTGAAGTTCGAGAACTTCGTAGCCCGCGTCCTCATACATGGGAAGGAATCGAGCGATTCGCGTCTCAGTGTTGAGCTTCGGAAAAATCTTGTCGTGGTTTCCGGGAACCAGGTACTTCTTTCCGGGGAATGCCGCGATGACCTTGAGCGACTCTTCGAAAGTTCCCATGGCGATGTCACCGAGGTGGTAAAGCTCGTCCTCGGGAGTCATAGCGTCCCATGCATTCTTGAGAAGAATCGAGTGCATGTGAGCAAGATCGCGGAACGGTCGCCCGTCCCCGAGCTGAAGAATGTTTGCGTGGCCGATGTGCCAGTCGCTGGTGAAGAATCGCATGAAACGATCCTATCACGGGTTATGCGGCTGAGTCAACCTCTTCCTCAGTAATCTTTTCTGCTTTACGTTTCTTAGCTATGATGATTAATCCGACTATGGTGATTGCGATTGAAACACCACCGGCGGCTAATCCGATTCGTGATTTCAATAGGTCGCCGGCTTTAGGTGCTATGAGCAGTGTTGCGGCAGTTCTATAGCCTTCACGGGAAAGAATACGGCGTCGGTCTTCCACCGTTACGCCACTAGCGATGGCTATGACATTAGCGGGGAAACCGAAAGGAAGTGATGCTATCCCGCTCCAGAAACCAACTTTAGATAGAGTGCTCGTGGAAGGAGCCTCCCCAAGAGCCTTCTTATAAAGTATTTCGGTTTTAGCCGGGACAGTTTTTGCGAAAGCGATGGCAGGTTTACTAGCCTCCGCTGCTTTCTTATAGTTGCTCTTAGCAATAGAAAATACATCGGAGGCTTTTGAAATACCTTTATCTGCAATTTTACTAGCTTTTTCTGAGATTACATTTAGCTTTGGCATATTGAACTCCTTAGGCTCGATATGAAATATCGAATAGCCAAATGATTAGATATTGTTTAGGGAGTGATGAAATGAAAATATTCCATGTGAATCCAGAGAACGGCAACGTGGGTGTTTGTTCAGCTCAAAATAATAATTGCCCGTTCGGCGGCGAAGAGATCCATTTCACCTCTAAAGAAGCAGCACGTTTGAACTATGAGCAGAATCAAGGCTCCAGTTTTCGAGAAAACCTGAAATCCAACGAGACTAAAGTTGATGTTCAAGAGATTCTATTCACCAGTAGAGTTGTTTTGATTCTCGGTGAAAGGTATACTAAAGAGGCGGATGATCTTCCTCTAGGGTCAGTACTCATCGGGGTGGACAAGCATTCCCAAAATAAGACTTTCTTCACTAAATTAGAGGATGGTAGATGGTATAGCCTCTACGAACGTCAAGACGGCTCCGTCGGAGTAAGTCATTTACCGCGAAACATAAGAACGGTAGAGGGCTCTGAGCGCGCCCACGGAGATGAGTTATTCTTCTCTCAGCGGGATCCGGAGCTAAGAAATAGGGTAGATAAAGCTATACATGATTTTGAGCGCTCTACTGAACTAATAGCTTCACAACTTCACGAGACTTGGCGCAATGCGCGAAAAAGAGAATCGTCTCGTTGGCAACCTCTCATAAAAACCGATCAAGATGGAGTGAAAACGGATATTGCTAACACCGATTTTGGAGCCCTTCCACGAATCTGGCGCCAGGAGAACTTAGATTCAGCTCGAATCGCTATTCTCATCATAGAGGAATCGGATCAATACGGCGGTAAATTCCCCATTCGTCCTGCTGAAGAAATTCACAATGAGTGGCTCAGAAGAGCTAGTAAACCGAAGAAAAGTCAGAACGTTCCCTACGGCGGACTTAGCGATTATGAAAAAGCTAAGGATATCCGAGTGCTTGCTACGGCATTGAAAATAATTCAAGAGAACTACTGATTTTTTATCCGTTTCCGATATTTCTCTCGGTGGAATCCCAACAGACTATTTGCAATGTAGCAAACAGTTGATATTACACAACTAATAACCATTACTAGCACTCCTGTTTGGATGCTCTCACTAAGGACGACTTACACCCAATGAATAAATTGAGAGTAGCTCCAAAAAAGTTAACAAATGTTTTCATTGCTTCAGCAGTAGGGTGCGCTTTACTTTTGAGCGGAACGACTTACGCCCTATGGAGTGCCTCAGCTCCCGCAAACACCGCTGCAGTTATCACCGATGGTGATCTTAAGGTCACAGCCGGAACCACCTCAAAATGGATTGACATCACTAAGTCAGCCGCTCCCGTTACCTTGGATTCCCTAGAGGGATTCCTCCTAGTTCCTGGAGACAAGCTTCAACTAACTCAAGATCTAAACGTCATCGTAGTCGGTGACAACATCACGGGTAAACTAAAAGTTCTAATCCCCAATACCACGGCTAGTGCTGCTCTTCTCGCACAAACAAAAATGACACTCACCCTGTTGGACAAAAACAACGCCGTGATCGGAACAATTACTCCTACGGTGAACACCACAAACTCTCTAGAACTAGAGGTTACTAGTTTACGTCAAACCGTTGCTGCTGGTGAAACATATAAAGCTCAAATCACTGTAGAACTTCCAACAACCGCTAATAATGCGACTAAAGTGCAAGCCGGGGCTCTTCAAAACATCATTGTTACATTGAACCAAGGTGCTCCTTATGTGGCCCCTTATCCCACAGCTAATCCCGCCGCTCAGTTCGCTTACACTAGTAACACTAGCGGCGTTACAATCACGAATTACACCGGTTCTTCAAAAGATGTAGTTATCCCACAGACCATTACGGTGGCTGGAGTTCCAAAACCAGTAATTAGTATTGGTGAAAAAGCTTTCTGGAATAAAGCCCTTACTTCTGTTGTAATGCCCGACACGGTTACTTATGTAGGAACACAATCATTCCAGTCCAATAAGCTAACTACGATAAAAATTTCAAAAGCAATGAAAACAATAGGTTTCGCCGCTTTCAACGCGAATCTTTTGACTGAAGTTTCTATTCCCGATTCAGTGACAACTATTGAATCCGCAGCTTTCGGACAGAATAAAATTGCTACCCTAAAACTTTCGAAGAATCTAACTAGTATAGGGGGTACAGCTTTCGCTGACAACCTTATTACTTCAGTTGTGCTTCCTTCCGGAGTAAAAACTCTGGAATCACAAGTTTTCTACAATAACCGATTCGCTTCAGTAACTATCCCAAGTGGGGTTACTAGCATCGCCGGCGGGGCATTTACAAGTAATGTCGCCGTAATGAACGTCTACTTTGAAGGCAACGCTCCAGCAACAGTTGATGCGAGCGCCTTTGGAGCTAGTGCAAAAGCACTAGTTTATCGTCACACAAATGCTACTGGTTTTACTAACCCATGGAAGGGTTACCAGACGGCGATTTATTGAAAATAATCTTTTCTTAAACCGCAAGAAAAGTCAGAGCTAAACGGCTCTGTCCCTAAATAAGGAAACCCATCAAATGAAAAAACAAAACGCATCATCCAAGAAGGTGACCAAGGTAGCTGTAGCGTCTGTCTTGGGGCTTGCGCTTCTAACCGGGGGTAGCACATATGCCCTCTGGAGCTCAAACGCCACCGCAAACACTGGTGGAACAATCACCACCGGTGATCTACAGGTATCTGCAGCTGCTCCACAGAAGTGGTTCGATGTTAGCACCGCGACTCCAGTTGAGATCGCATCGCTAGCTGACTACCGTTTAGCGCCTGGTGACACTATCAAGCTCAAGCAGGACATCAACGTCATTGTTGTTGGAGATAACATCTCTGGTATTTTGACCGTCAATGTACCCAAAACCACCAGTGCAGCGATTCTTGCTCAGGCAAAATTCGTACTTACTATCCTTGACAAGGACGGTAACATTGTAGGTAGCTCCGAGCAGGTTGGTTTGAACAATCTAAATGTTGTTATTGACGAACTGCCTCAGACTTCAGCCACCGGCGAGAAGTACACCGCTGAAATCTCAGTAGAGCTTCCTGCTTCTGCTGACGACGCAACCAAGCAACAGACAATCTCATTGAGCAACATCTCCATCGTGCTCGATCAGGGTCCCGCTCTTTGAGCGTTCGGCAACTAAGAATCTTCAACAAAACAAGGATTAGATAAGAAATGAAGAAACCAGCTAAAGTAGTAATTGCTACGACATTAGGCGCCGCGCTACTCCTCGGAGGAAGCACATACGCTCTCTGGACCTCGACCGCAAGCTCGGATACAGCCGCCACCATTCAGACAGGTGGCTCCGATCTAACGGTAGTAAATCAGGGTGCATGGGTTGACGGCCAACGCAGCACAATCGAAGGCGAAACTGTTTACATCAGTGACATTAACGCTTTCCGAGCAGTTCCTGGTGATAAGCTAACTTTCACCCAGGATTACAAGGTAAAAACAGCTGGGGCTACAACGCAAACTCGTGTTGCGCTTGATTTCCCCAATGATGCAGCTATTGGTGTAGCAGCTCTTCGCGACCGTGGCATTATTTTGTCCGTTCGTTTAGAGGATGGCTCCGGTAACGTTCTTGCCTCTTCGTCCGCTACCGATAACACACTCGCAACTAACTATGTAATCAACGGAGCAACTGCCACCGCAGGTAACCCAGTCGTAGTAAAGTTCGAATTTGAAATCCAGGGCACCGTAACCGCTGAAGACACAAAGAAATTGCAAACCGTAATTTCCAACGCTGTTCTTTCAGCTAACCAGATCAACTAAACATTGATATTTAGGCAGGTGAGGTTGAAAAGTTCTCAACCTCACCTGCCTAATTTTTCTTTCATAAAAGAACATTCATTAGTTAGGAACAACTACCATGACGACCGCAATAGAATCTGAATCTATTGTTGAAGAAAAACCGGAAAAATTCTCTATTGTAAAAGGGTTCTTGAAAGGTTTACTTTACGGATTAACCTTCATAAGTATTGCGCTTATTCTCGCTACCATCGTAATACCTCGATTGATAGGGGCTGTTCCTCTCACCGTACTCACAGGATCTATGGTTCCCACATTCAATCCCGGGGATCTAATAGTCACGATGCCGATTGATGCTAGTGAAGTCAAAAGAGGCGACATCATCACTTTCCAACCGGAAAGTGGAGTCAACACACTTATTACCCACCGTGTTGAAAGCGTCGGTTTCTCCATCGGAGGGGACACTGTTTTCGTTACTAAAGGTGACGCTAACAATGCATCTGATGAGCCAATAATCGCTGATCAGGTAATGGGTAAATATCTTTACCATGTTCCTTACGTGGGCTATCTAGCCAACGCTATTCCCACAACTAACAAACCAGTTATTATGCAAGTATTGGGAATCGGATTTTTCATCTGGGCAGGAATCCAAGTTATCCTAATAATTATTGGCAATTTTCGTAAGAAGAAAAAGAAAGATCAATCCGAAATCGTTTAGTATTTTCAAAAACAACTTCTTCTATATAAGATATTCACCGATATTTTTGGTGGATAAATCATTTTTCTCGTGCGGCAAAATCCCAAAAACAAGTACTAAAGGTAGGAAATGCAGAAAAGCAAAACTACCCTATCTATAAAAAGGATAGGAGTAAGCCTAGCCTCTGTAATCCTGGGAACAATAGTAGCCGTAAGCCTTTTTGTCAGTGATAGCACCTATGCTAATTGGAAAAGTTCAGTAAATCAAGAAATCAATTCTCATATTCAAACCGGGAATTGGTCTAGCGAAGCCGCTCCTACTTTTACTAAAACGACTATTCCCAACGTAGCTAAAGGTATTAGTTACTCCCAAGAGATAACCACAACCGGAAATGATGTAACCTTTAGCGTTTCCTCGGGAGCTCTTCCCCCAGGTTTTGTTTTGAACACAACAACTGGGGTAATCTCTGGAACATCAAACGGCTCAGGCGATTACAATTTCACTCTAACTGCCACCAACCCTGGAGGTTCCGTAGCTCAAGTTTACACAATTCGTATTCTTGAAAGCACTCAAATAATCCCCAATGGAGGATTTGAATCGGGTATGGCTAATTGGGCTTGGCGATTCCCCGGAGGAGATATTGCCTCAGGTTCTATCCCGAGCAACACTGGTTCTTATGCTGGGGCACGATATGCTCGAATAACCGAAGGTATGCTTGTATCTGACCGTGTGAATGTTACTCCCGGCGAGACTCTAACGCTTAAATTCGCTCATAGAAATGTCGGAGTATTGAGCTACTCGCTTCCCTATGTTGGGATTATCTATTACGATGACTTAGGAAACATAGAGCAATCTTCAGTACTCTACAAAATGGATCCCGCTAGTGTTTGGACACCATTGTCATACACAATTGTTGTGCCAGCCGGCTATAAATACGCTGAGCTTTACTTCTCTGGAGACTACGAGGGTGGAGCCACCACTGTTTATGACGGCGTTTCTCTAACCGGTCTACGCTAAACCGAAGAGCGAATAATTCCGCGGTTACGAGGGATGAAGACCTCGAGATGATCTTTGGAATAATTCCAAAATTGAGGCTTACCATCGCCATCGTAGTGACCATCAAAATAACGGGTGCCTCCGGGCTTGTTGATAAGTTCAGCGAGTTTCTGAACACTCATGAGAGTCCAGTCTCCTCCGATTCCGCTAGCTCCAGCGGCCCCGTTTGCCGTGAAGCGAGAGTAAAGATCTCCAGAATACCAGAAATTACGCATGGGTAGAACCTTCTTGCCTACCTCTTCAACCCATTTGTCTTTCGCCTCGTAGAACTTGCCGCTCACATAGGTTTCCTTCTTCTGGCCCTCGTCATCGAGGTAGAAAGCCTGTTTGTGAGTGTACCCCCAGGAGTCAGTAACCTCTTCGAAGAAAATGGCCTCCGGTGAGTCATCGCTGTCATCATCCTTGAGATACCATTTTGGATCCTTCGGATTGTCCGAACGAAGCTCTTTCGGAGCAAGATCCGTGTACTTGTGATAGGCGAAGAAAATGTCAAAGTGGGGATAAGGGAAAGCCCAAAGACCTTTGGCTTCAGGAGCGCGACCCGCCCAGCGGGACTGCTCAGTAAACTTCACGGGCCCAAGACGCTGAAGCCTGAGGAACCCTTTGCGAAGCTGAATACTTTGTGCCATGAATCAATTATACACTATAAAGAGGTAACGAGCAACGATGAGTATTAGATAGGATTAGTGAATAGGAGATAACCATGATTCGATACCACATGAACCAAGCCACGGGGGAGCCGGGTTTATGCTCAGCTAAACCAGGAAATTGCCCTTTCGGTGGGGACGAAGCGCACTTCACATCTCCCGAGGCCGCTAGAAAAGATTTTGAAAAAGCTCAAGCAACTTTTCCGGATAAGAAATGGACCCCCACTACAACGGCGCTAGACATAACGGATGCACTAGCTAAAACCCCATTGCTGGAGGCCGGGGAGAAGTTCAGCGCTGCAGAAGACAAACCAGTAGGATCACTCCTAATTAGACTTCACCATGAATCCGATGACAGCACATACCTCATAAAGGCGGAGGACGGTAAATGGTATCCCATAGTTCGAAACTCTCACTTCATCTATTCCTTAGCTAGAAGCGCGACTCCAAAAGAAAATATGGAACATTCGGGAAGCATAGGATACTACTTCCCCAAGCCTTCTGAAAGTTTCGCTAAAAAATTGTCCAAAGTAGCTAAAGAAGACAGAGCCGCAGCGGTTGCCAAAATAGGTAAGTTCGTACACAACTCAGTTAAATATGATTACGCTGAATTTTCGGATATTAGGGTGCCCTACGGGAATAGATCATCGGAGGGTATTAAAGAGCTTTCAACCACGAAATATGAAGAGCTTCCTTTATCAGCAAAAGAATACTATTCCAATCTAGCTAATGGAGCTATTGACGCTCTAGAGGCCTACCAGCAAAATCCAGAGGATGTGGGAGTGGTTAATCGACTCTTCGAAAACATTTCCGAAACATACTTAGACGATGAAGAGATAACAAAAGCAAATCGTGGGCAGTTGAAAGAGATTCTCACAAGCGCTGGTTGGGTAGTTAAGACTTGGAACTAAATAGTTCTTCGTAGAGGGGAAGAGTTAGCTGCAGGTTTTTCATGCCACGCTCTACAATATTCCCGTACTTGTCTTTTTCAGGAGGACATGAAGCCCAGGTATAACCACGAGCTATGAGATAGTCCATTAGAATACGAAGTTCCTTCTCAACCACATGAGTTCTTAGCCACGATGCTCTTTTAACGGGACTCATACCAGCATCGTCATAGCCGAGATAATAAACGAGATCCCAACCGGGAACCCCGACTAGCATGTGTTCCGGATCTATGACTAAAAGGCGATCCCCACTATAGATCAAGTTACCAGTGTGAAAATCTCCATGGAGGCTTGTTCGACCATCTAATTCCCGAACCTTGAAATAAGCTTTTTCGAGAGCTTTCTTTCTGCTACTTGGAACTTCATCCGGAATGATTGGATCCGCAGGATCAGTTTTGAAAAGGAATAATGATTGCCATTGCTGAGTAGGCATTTTGTCAGGATCTATAGCGCGAATCTTGCCTATGGTGCGCCAAAGGATATCTAATCTTTGATCTTCTGGCAATTCGGCTCCATCGGAACCTCCGATCCATTCGGTGGCGTAAGATGCTCGCTCTTCGGAATGAGCAATGAGTTCGGGTGATACACCAGCTTCATCGAGGAGTTTTATGTTAGCTACTTCACTAACGACTCTCTCTTTACCTTCGGGAGTATTTCCCCATTTTAGAAAAACTGGACCGTCGCTGGTGTGGACTCTTACCTTTGTAGCGTCATCGCTAAAAGTGTGTAAATTTTTCAGAACTGGTGAAGTGACAGTAAGTCCTAACGCCTCAGCCTCTTCGTAAACAAATCTTTGGTCATCCGATAGCTCCATCATGCCATCCTTTCGCTCGAATCCTAATATCGAGCAATGAGAATCACTATTCTCCAAGGTTTCTTGGCATAATAAGCACTGAAACACTATGAATAACTTCTTTGAGACTATATTTCCTTTCCTCGGGACTTTTGTGAGCGCATTTTTTGTGCTTCTATTTATAAGTTACCTTCTTTTGAAAACGATTAGACAAGAAAATCGAATCAAAAACATTATTGATGCTGCCGAAGAGGAATCACATCTAGAGCGGGATCCCTGGAGAGTTTTCAAGTTTGCTCCAAAGAAAAGAATAGTCAAGAGAGCAGAAAACCGCTGTGAATGGCATTCACCTAAAGGAGTTCGTTGTGAACTGACCAATGACCTTGAGGTAGATCATATCTATCCCTGGGCAGCTGGAGGTTGGACTATCGAGAGCAACGCTCAATTGCTTTGCCATGGACATCACATGGTAAAAGGTGGGCTAGTTCCCACCGAAGAGGAAATAGCTAGAATTGAACAATACAGAGAGCTTTATTTTCCGGAGGATGTAGAAACGACAGTGCGCTGGCGCCCTTCAGAAGAAGAGCGAGCTATCCACTCTCCCAGCCTAAAGAAATAAGTAAAGCCGGTAACCAATTAAGGTTACCGGCTTTACTTATTTAGGACAGTTACTTGGTTAGTTCGGCCATGGCCTCGTAAACGAGAGCCTGAACTTCTGCAAGCCTCTTGCTGCTTACAAAACCCGAAACAACCTTTGGCACGGGAAGACCGGCCTCTTCAGGAGTCTTGTTACCCTTCTTACCATTGCAAGGCTGGCAAGCGGTAGCGTAGTTTCCCCAGGTGTTCTTACCACCTCGGGACTTAGGGAAAATGTGGTCAACGGTGTCACCGTAGTTTCCACAGTAGACACAAGTGAAGTTGTCACGCTGACGGATGAAGTTCTTTCCAACTTCATCGTTAAGTCCGTAGACCTTGTCATAACGTCCAACGTACCTGAACAACGAGATAACCAAAGGCTTCTCGAGTGTCAGGTGGGCGCTACGAAGAACCGAGCCATCGGTTCTTGGGAGAAGGATGAACGACTTCCCACCGTGAAGCGAAGTGACTGCGTCCTGCCACGGAATGGTCAACTTGACCTCCATTGCAGAGTTAACCACAAGGACACTGTCCTTGCCGATCTTCGATTCTAATTCTTCGTGCTTGCTCATTTTTTCACCTGCCTCCGAGGGGGTACCCCTCTATGTTATTCGGTTTCCTATGGTCTTGTCAACTGCAATTTTACTTAACATTTTGTATTGCCCTCCTAATTTCGTGAAAAGCTCCAAGCTCTTCAATTTTTTGTCCCTCAAGCTTTGCCTTGAATAAAGCAAAGAGTGTGGATTTATCTCCAGCTAATGATCCTACTGTAGCTGCAAAACGTTTCGAAGGATTATCTCCCACGAAGTGGCTTTCATCTAAACCATCAATAAGGTTTTTAGCCTTAGCGATTTCTTTAGCTCTTGGTACGAGTATCTCTTTGAAATACCCCTCCCTAATGGTGCGAATGAACTCGTAGCTCTCATCCCCCTTGGAGAATCCATCTATCTCAAGTACACTCTTGATCGTTGGGAAGTAACTAACATCTTCATGTTCCGCAATTTTCAAGAAATCACCGTAGGATGCCTCTAAATCTTGAACTAGGGCTCTAGATTCTTTTTTAGAGAACATGGTCACAATGCGGTGCAACCTAATGTAATCATCCTGCTTGATTTTGATTTTCATTGGGTTAGCTCCTCCAACCGAAACGACTACACCTTCACGGTTATCCCTAGAAGGTAAAGCTAAAGCTTCAGTTAGATTTTGAGCACTCATTCTTTCAACGGTGGTTAACCCACGGGAGGTCCATGAAGTCAATTGCTCAGGAGCAACATTCCCTCCATCCGCTTTCGATGACCCACCGAGAAGAACTATGTCCTCTTTGTCATATTTCAAAACAATTCGGTTGCCAGGCCCCACTAACTCAAACATGGCAGTAGTATCTCCGCGCTTGTCCAAAATTTCTAGCGCAGCTTGAGCTTTCTCCGGATCCCGACGTAGAACTTTCGTGTAAGTTTCAGCCTGCGGTGAAGCGAAACTACCTTTAGTTGCTAGAGCGGGGCCTCCATCTGGATGACGGTAGAGAATTCCTAATGAGCCATCCATTTTGTCGTAGACCTCAGCTGGTGCATCGAAATCAAGGGTGAAGAAAGCATCTTCAGCGGATGAGCTGTTCTCCTCGTCTCCGAGGTGCCAACCGGATTCCTGCTGCTGCAGAGTGAAGAATTTAGCCCAAGGGCGCTGCAAAACTTCTGCATCGCTTAGGTCATTTGCACCTTTACGAAGAATAAGTCCTCTAGCGAGCTTTGTAGCATCGTTCCACTTACCTTCGATTTGGGTTTTTACACCGTAGCAAAGGAGAACTAAGTTCGGGTCATCGGGATGAACACTTGTGTATATGTATTGCTGCTGAATCATCTTGTTCATGAGTTCAGTATCCATGATGGAACTTAGAGCGATGGAAGAGCTCTCCTTTGAAAGACTCGGCGCGACAGCTCCATTAGCGGCTTCGAAAGATTTTCTAGCCTTAGCCGCGGAGCTGAAGTGCTCCTCAGGAGAACCAAAAGGGCATCGCCCGCTCTGAGCACTGCAAACCCCCGGCTCACCGGTTGCTGGGTTTAGATGAAACAGTGTCATGGTGTTCTCCTCGTCTTCTAATAGTTTCTGGAGGGCCTGGTGGGAATGTTCATAGTTACGGAGTAACTCGCTTAGACTGCGTTCTGGCGGTTCCTGGCCCCGGTTTATATTGTGTTCTGAAATGCAAAAAGCGGAAAGAAGCTTCGCCTCCTCCCGCTTATCATTTGGATTAAGTATCTAAACGGCTGAGGCTCCTAGATTTTTGGGATCAATGGCTCCGCGGGTTTGGACTGGTGAGGCTTCTAGTCCCCATGAATCCGTTTCCACCTGAGCCGCGAGCTTGCTCACAAATGAGGATGTAAATAGCGCCATGTGCTCGTTAGTTCTATACTGAACGTTCATGGTTTCACCTTCCTCGAACTCTGTGTTAGCGGTCATGGGAACTATATCAACTAGCTTTCAAAATAGATATACTTAGGATCAGAATTTATCTGACACCGGCGGAGCAGCGGAGGCTGGGCCACTCCAACCTTCCAACCATGCCTTTTCTCTAGCTTCCTCTAAAGGCTTTTTAGCGGCTGCTACAGCCGAAGCTATTGTTTTAGCTTCGTCCGCTACCTCTTTCAATTTTTCAAAAGGTTCTTTCACAGCTTTCTTATTGGAATCGTGAACTCTATTGGCATCTTTGAGCTCAGAGCCGAGCATGGAGCCCCTAGCGAATTCCTTGCGAACAGTGACATTACGGCGCCCTACTTTTTCGGTAGTGTTGTAGGAGCCTGTGCCTCTGTCACCTATCAGATAATCTTTGAGTTCGCCAGCTGGTAAAGCTTCAGCTTGAGAGAATAGAGCTTGGGCTTTATTCAATTTTTCTGAGCTATCTCTGTAGTTCTTTATGTCAGTGAGGAAACGGTAGGAGTTGAAACTCTTGTAGCCCGCTAGAAGCGCTATTGGTTCAGCCTCTTTCGCAGTCAATTCCTTCTTATTAGTGAGTAGATTTAGTGAATCGTTTGCAAGTGCAGCATTAGCTTGCTTACTGATTAAATTCTTTTGGGCATAATCAAATTCACGTTTAGCTTTCTGGTATTCAGAGTAAGCGGTGCTGTCTTTAGCTAAAAGACTCCAAGGTGGCTTTACTCCGTCCTCAATTTCTTTATGAGCTGCAGCGATGTTCTGCGCTTTAGCAAGAAGTTCTCTTTGTTTCTGAGCTTTCTCCTTATCTTTTTCACTGAACCCTCCACGGAAATAAAAATTAGCGTAGGTGCTATCGAAATCATCGTCTTCATCTCTGAAATATTGAGGATGTGATTCAAGCTCTTCGTTGTTAGCGGCTAAACAGCCGGGTTCGTGAGAATCATCCCCTGTTTCACAGTAGCACTCTCTGTTCCCTCCTCCTTGACGGGTGTGGAGCACGATGAGATACTCTCCATCATTGAGTTCATCTTCGGAGGATTTTTCAAACCATGTTCCACGATCACGTTGAGCATAAACCGGAGGACTAAGGAATTGCTCAATAGAGGAGTACTTAGTTTCGATTGAACCACTATTCACCGCGTTGACAAAGACTTCGTCATCGGCCCACTGCTTAGCAATTTTCTTTTCAAGAGCTGCCGGAATTTTTCCATGCCATTGAGGAAGAGCCTGAGAAATATCGGTGGTAGGAACAGCGAAAGAGCTGTGATCAGCCTCGAAGGCAGCTCTGGCTGCCTCAGCAGAAGTAAAATGAGTTTCCGCGGAGCCGAAAGGGCAATTTCCATCGGCAGCTGAACATTTTCCTGGATTACCGGTCTTTGGATTGATGTGGAATAAATTCATTGAGTTCAACCTAAATCGACTAGTTTGATAGTGCCGGGCTTACGTCCGCCGCTTCCGCTATCGTGAGTGAAACTGACACCGTACTCATCGGTTTTCCAGCTAAAATTACTTCTACGCATGATTCGTTGGTTGATCCACTGTAATTTATCTCTGTCTGGTACATCCTCAAAGCGCTTAGGATCTTTGCCAGTGAAGGCCCAGAGCTGACGCCCTACCTCGATACGTTTAGCATCCGTAAGTCTGTTGAGTGGAGCAACCAATTCGATGGTCTTGAGATCGTTAGCTTCATCGTAGTATGTTATTTGAGCACTAACCGCTTTGGGCCACGCTCCGGAGGCAGGAAGATCCTTTATTGCTTTAGATTCGGAGTAGCCGGCGACCCCGTCTGAATACTTCCCTGAGTCTTGAAGATTTACAAGCTTCTTGAATTTATCCGGGGAGTTTCTGTCAGAAGAAACTTTGATTACTCCACGGCCGGGAGTACCTAAGAGATTCCCGCTCTCATCAAGAGGATTCATCTCCGCATAGCTGTTTCGAGCGACCGCCTCAACAATGTAAGCGCTACCCTCTTTATCGTAGTAGCGCTCTCCCACGCGAACAACATTTAGGTCTAGCGTGTTTTCAGTCATGGTCCAACCGGCCATGGGAGCGGTGGGTTCCTGTTTATCGTCTGCCTCTATTTCCTTGAGTCGATCAAGTACTTTAGGCCCATGCCAAGGCACCAGAATAGTGCCACGGCCACCGCCGTTCACCAGGACGGTTTTCTTCCCATTGGAGTTGGATTTGAAGTCCGCGTGAATTTTGCTCCAGGTGCGGAAAACGTTGGAGTCAGCGCCGAATTCAGCTAAAGATTCACCAGCGGCATCTAAATCTCCGTACACGGCCTGCTTAGTCTCATAAGCAGCGCGAGCAGCCTCCGGGGTGGTGTAATGCTCGCTTTCGCTACCGAAAGGGCAGTTACCTTTTACGGCTGAGCACTTACCTGCTTCGCCTTTAGTGTTCACATGAAATTTAGCCATGGTTCTCGCTCCTTTTATTCAATATCTTTCAAATTGAAACGCTTAGCGCTTCCAAATCCATGAAGGGTTCTCATCATCACCGAGATTAGTCGGTTTTCCCAACTCTTTTCGAAGATTAGCTCCGATGGTCGCCCATTGCTGTGGGTTGAGACCGTGCCAACGTTCGGTGACATAATCATCTAATCTAGATTCTAGATCTTGAGCGGCGTAACCGCCGTCATCCTTAGTGAATTCAGTGCTGGCAATCCCCGCTTCACGCTTTACCTCTTCTGAATCTGGATAAATGTCAAAACGAAGCTCACGAGCCATGTGAGGAGTAGCGCCGCCTACCTCTAGTCTTCCTCCGTGCTGAAGGATAGAATTCCCCAGCCAAGCACGATCATAGCTACGACCCTTCTCAAGACGAGTCAGCTGATCGTAGTCGCCAGAAACAAACTTCCATGAGCCAGAGCCATAGAGAATGTCTTTCTGCCAAACTTGACCATTCTCAATGACTAGGCGAGTTCCATCTTCCGATTCATCCATGAGCTTTCCGAATGCTCCGTAAACCTTATTGCCCCAGAGTTCTTTAACGCTAATCTCTTCACTCATGGGATCGTAGATGGCTAACACTGCTGCTTTCTGAGGAGGTAGCTTTGACTTCCAAATGAAGTGCTCGAATGAAGCCTGTTTCTTCTCATAGGCGGCGCGAGCCTCCTCTTTACTCTCAAAGTGGATGTCTTCCCCACCGAATGGGCAACCACGCTTTTCGGTGGCTCGGCAAACACTGGGGTTACCGGTTTTAGGGTTTACGTGGAATGTCATGGTTTTCTCGCTCATTGCTCGTTTAGCGGAGTTGCTGGGACTACTTTGTAAATTCTCCACCCGTGATCTTTGACTAACTGATCGACTCCGTTAGTTGGAGAACCGGATGGAACTCGAATGAGATTGTCATAGCCGGTGAAATTGACATCTTCATCAATAATGCGTTGGCCGGTTTTCTCATTGATTAGTGAGATGATGTCCCCGTGGTGAACATCTTCAGGCTCATAGGTGTTTGAAATCATGTCCATATAATCTTCGTAATAAACACGGGCCGCTTCGGCGGTTGTAAAGTGAACGTTGTCATCGCCAAAAGGACAGTTACCCTGTTGAGCGCTGCATTTTCCAGCAACTCCGGTAACTGTGTTAATGTGATACTTGGCCATGTGAACTCCTCGCAGTAAATATCTAACTAAAATCAAAAGTTAGTTAAATAGCAAACGGTAGCTGTCAATCTGAGAGGAAGCCTATGTGGATCAACGTTGTGTTCGTAGACCCGAGGAAACCCGCTTAGACTGTAAGCTACCGCCTACCAAGGGGATCAGAAACGATCAATAACCGCCGACTTCGGGGACCCATTTGATTCTAATGGGAGTAACATTGTCAGGTACCTCTAAACGACCGCCAACACCTTTGATTCGCCACCAAATTGCGACCTCGTCATAGAGTTCACCCTTTTTGAGGTTATCAGTAATGTTCGGAAAGTTTGGTAAAATTTTTCCAGGAACCGATTCAACTCCAACCCATACTCCACCATCGCCTAGATCATCCATAACTTGCAATGTCCATCCGTTTTCCATCACTAACCGAGTACCATTAGCGAGTTTGGTGCCTTGACCAACAAGTGTTCCGTAATCTGCCATACTTTCTGGCTTGGCGGGATCAAAAACATATTCTGTAAAGTAACCTGGCTTCTGAGGTACTACTGATTTGGATGTCCAATCGTGGAATTCAGATAGTTTTTCAGCTGCTGCTTGAGCTGCTTGATTTGGATCCATAAAGTGTTGGTTTCCGGTACCAAATGGACATCTTCCCGCAGCGGCGTTACACCGAGTGGGTGTGCCAGTCTTAGGGTTTAGGTGCCAATATTCAGCCATGGAGCTCTCCTTGAGGTTCAATCATTGGTACTATCGCCCTTTTTGAGCTCTTCGAGGTTATCTGTGATCAGATTACCATAAATAGTACGAATGTCATCTCTAACGCTTGCGTCAAGATCTCCTGAAAGCTCTCCAACTGAGAGTCCCTGCACATCATAGCTGTACTCAACCATGGCTTGAGAGTAGACCAAAGCGATGGTTTCCGTAGCTTCAGCTGTACCAGCTCTCCATAAGTGAGGAATTTGTTGAGCTGTTTCAGTTGGGATGTAAGGCGCCAGTTTCTTAGGTAGAGCCGGGATAGTACCAGTTGCATTAGCTTCAGCGTACTCTCTGCGGAAACCTTCTGCGAATACTTCAGCGATGGTTCCAGCCTTTCCGGTTTGACCATCTATAATTTGGAGCTTGTCTAGAGATTCGTCCATAGATGATTCGGAACGCTGTACAAGTTTCCTAGAGAGCTCTATGTTATTGCCGTTTCTATTGGCAACAGCTGCATCAATTCCCTTAGCATCTGAAGTACTAACACCTCGGTATTTATCATTCATGTAATCTGCAGTTTTGAAATTGGCAGTTTGCCATTCAGCACCGTCGGCTAAAGGATCACCGTTCTCAGGCTTTTCACCGTTCATACATGCAGCGCAAACCCAGTTACCGTTACGGTCCTGTCCACCGTTGAATTCCGATTGTCCCGGAGTGAATAGCGGGTCTTGGCAATAGAAACATGTTTCTTCTTCCGAGATTTCCTGATCGGAACGAAGTTTAGTATCCATTTGTTCAACCTGTCGAGCGACTCTGTTGAGAATCGGTGACTGGTAAGCAATTCTTCTGAGCTCGTTTTTAGCCCCCATGCTTGCACCGCCTCCGGCTCCATAGCCGGACTTAGCTCCCACCGCCGCACCGGTTAGGGCAGCCCCGCCGACCTTACCGACATTCTTGGCTACTCCACTGACCGCAGCTCCACCCTTCTGCATCATAGGAGTGAATGTGTCTTTGAGATTACCACTAGCGAAATTGAAGCTGAATATTCCGGAGGCTTTGTCAAAAATCAGGGTACGGAATTTGAAGAGAGCAATTGAGACAATGCTGATCATCGCAACTCCGAGGAAGTAATTGATCTCACTTGTCTGGTGAAGCACCATGGAGATAATCACAAGAGATAGAACCAGAAGAATACCAGCAACTATTCTCTTCATAACGAGATTTAGTACTAGTTGTCCCCACTCCTTGAACATTCTCCAACCGTTACCAGGCCAGCTTCCTAGGAGAAGGAATATAGGAGCGAATGCCATGGCTACCGCGAGAGAGATAGAGTACATGGCAGCCAAACCAGCAAATGCTAGCGGAGCGAGATTTCCTACTATAGCGGGGATGACGCTAGAGAAAGCAACACCCATACGATCAGTGGGCTTCGCACCGATCCAGGTCTGCCAGTAATCGGTCGCAACTTTTGAGGTATCAGGAACGATTGAATCTACGGGAGCCGTATCGGTCCACGTTGTTTCATCGGCATCACAAGCAGAGTTAGCGATGTTGGAATTTGGATCACAAGCAGTCTCTGTTGGGATACTATTGCTTTGAACAATCTCATTGTAGTTACCTACGGCATCCACAATTCTCCACCAGTCATTGGCCACACCATCCGTATAGCTCGATGGTTTTACCGACTGCTCTTCACCCAAAGCGGAATGTGCATTAGTTTGAGTTGAGATCTGGAATATTGCCCAGTTGTGCATGATGTATCCACCACCGAGAGGCACGGCAGCGTCACCTACCCAAGCTTCATTATCATTGGCAAGTTCTTCACTGTCTGCGTAAACAGATGTGTCCGCATAGCCTTTAGCCCAGAGGTTTTGGAAATCAGTTCCGAACTGACCAAGAGTCCAGGGTCTCAAAACATAGGTGTACCAAATCTGGCATCCAACGACGGATTGGATTGAACCGGCAGCTTGCTCTAGGAGACCTTGAGATTCCTCTACATTTGAAGCATCGGTAGGTTCACCGGGATTTACTTCGATCAAGCCATCTGCATCTTCGGAGGCAGGAACCTGGTCCCCGTTTGCGTTAACTGTATAAGTACCGCCCACGGAGCAAAGTCCGTCTCCGGCGTAAATCCCGGTGCCCAAAGCATTCACAATGAGCGATTGAGCCACAATGGAAATGTTATTTGGAAGTGAGATAAAGAATAGTGGGTTTAGAGCAACAATACCCGCTAGAATCCAAAGGCCGATGCTCTGAGCAATACCACCAAGAGTACGACGGTAGGCACGCTTTACAATACCCTGCCAGAATGCCCAGCAGGCCATGATTAGCATGATTCCGAGTAGGAACGGAAGATAAATTCCAGAGTAAAGTTTCTGGAAAATACCATCGCTACCACTTATGAGGTCACCTAAACCGGAGGCGGTAACAATGTCAGAGAAAGCAAGCCCTATTAGAGCGTTTGTTAGTGCAACAATGCCCTTTGTGATGTTGAAGATTCCGTTAGCTATAACGTTAATCCAGTCAGCACCGAATACGGCAGCTTTGTTAGCGGCTACTAGAGAACGAACGTCATTGGAATCTTTAGCTCCACCCCAGGTGCTGAGTGGGGCGAGTCTCTCGTCATAGAGAGCCCCTATTCTCATGTTGACTCCGGTGGCGTTGGAGTCACAGAAGTTGACTTTTAGGTAATTCCACTCTCCACCATAGGATGTCCACGAGAGACCTGCGAAACCAAATCGGTCATAAGGATTGACTTTTTGACCACCGTTAAAAGCTGTTGTGGTTTTATCAGTAGGATCAAGACTATAGCCAAGTATTGTTTCATTGACTTCCTTGAAATCATGAGTAATACCCAGGAGTAGGTTCAATCCACTATTGACCTCTTCTTGCCCGCTAGAGATAGCACTTTTCGAGTTAACCAAGAAGTTGATGTCATCGGTGAACGTTACTTGGTATGCTAGATAAGGAAGAGAGCCCTCACCAGCCCAATCACACACAATCCATTCAAGCGGACCGTCATCTGCCTGAGCAACTCCAGCTTGAGTTATTGCTGAAGAGGAAAAACCAGCAGCGCTAAATAGCACCGCGAAGATTAGAGCAAAAACAGCGATGAAAGATGAACGGCTTCTTTTCTTAACCTTGGCGGTAGCTTCTAGGTAGGTGGAGCCCATCATTCACGCTCCTCCTGTGGCTTATTTCTTCTTGAATTTTCCATATCTTCAATGGACTTATCAACATCACCGACAATGTTCTTCATAACTATCGCTGGTGAGTTCTTGAAAGCATCTTCAGCATTCTTCTCTCTGTAACGCTGCTCTACTTCACTTAGAGTTTCTCTAACCTTATCGAGATCCTTCTCAATCTTGTCTAGATCCTTAACAATCTTTCCGGCACGCTGACGAGACACATTGGTAAAGCCTGCTTCATCGGTAAATGTTGCATTAATAGCTTCAGTTACATCTGCCTGTGTGGAAGCAGCAGTGAGTTTAGCTACCGGAGAATCTGGGCCTCCACTTGTGTAAAGCTGTTCTCTGTATTCACTTCTGGAATTGATTAGATTAGTTTCTACAACTTTAGCATCACGGTAAGCATAAGCTATAGCCATGTCATCTAGTTTTAGAGCTTTTCCATCTGCTTTAGGTGGAGTCGGAGGTTTCAAAGTGATGAGAACATCCTTAGTCGAGTTCTGAGTCTCGTCCGCAGGAGGTACCTCGACCATTAGCTTACGAGCTACTTGTCTTTGACCATTTTCATCATCATATTCTTCTTCTTCAATCCAGCTTCCACCCACACGCTCGTGAGCTCTGTAGAAGTCGGTCTCTTGATCCTTGTACTTATCCAAATCTTCAGCGTATTTCTGGAAAGCTGGGAGTTGACCTTGAAGCTCATCCATAGCCTTCATAAAGTCGACATCTTTTCTGGAATCTACTTTAATAGTTTCGGAGACCTCTTGAGCAGTTCGTACCGTACCTTCGAGGAATCCGTAGCCCATACGTCTTTGCTTACGGTTGATCTGACTCACGCGAGGCTGAGCATAAATTTCAAAGCCCTTCTTGGCTCCTGCTCCCATGGCGATACCAGCGATTGCTCCGGATGCACCGTACTTGAGTTCCTCTTTTCTTCTTTCAGCGAAGTTAGCTAGAGACTTAGGAGCAATACCGCCGAGGGCTTTATCTGTCTGAGACCATGACTTCTCAAGGCCCTTGACCCCATCGAGTCCTGCCATACCGGTTCCCCAGTTGGTGGCTTTAGAACTCAAATTGGCAAATGCCCCACTACCTGCGCCTCCGGAAGAGAGAGCAAGTTTCATAATCGGTCCGCGGAATTTCAAGAACACGATGCAGATAACAATAGCTGTGAGGAATACGCTCGCGTAATCGTTAGCGGTTCCTAGGACAGACATGAGTAGTGAGATAAATATTGCCACAACAATCATGAGAGCTATCCTCTGGATACAGAGAGATACGATTGTCATAACGTATTCTTTCACGAACTTTCTGCGTGGGGGGAACATACCCAAGAGAAAGACGAAAGGAATAAAGATAAGCATGAGAACCGACACGAGAGTAATGATTATCTTAGTGAAGGAGTAGGCGATTATGGTTACTGCTCCGAAGATAGCCACAACCATGCTCATGAAGCCAACGCCTAGTCGATCCGTTGGATTCATACCAGACCAGGAATTTAGATATCTAGAATCGGTTCCTGCCCCGTTATTTGGTCCTGCTTGCATATCTACAATACGGTAGAAGTCCTTGCTTTGGAGCTTGAATCCAGTGAGGTTTGCGTTGATCGTGGTGGAAGAACCGAGCTTCATTGAATCGAGCTGGTATAGACCCCAGTTGTTTACAATTCCGTCGGCTCCACCCATATCTACTTCCGCAGTACCCACGAGTGATTCATTGGTGTTGAGCATTTTGGAATCATCTAGATTACCCGGAGAAGTTCCCCATTGAGAGTAAACCCAAGGGTAATAAACGAATGCTTTCCAGTTGGCACAGAGAACTTCACGGATAGGATCATCAGAAAGATCGTACCCGTCATCGAAGAGGCCGTTGACATCGGTAACCGAAGAGGAGCTAGCTCCGAGATCTAGGCTATCCCAATCCGCCTCACCTGTTCCGGTAGGTGCTGCGCTAGAATCAGCTGAACACATCTTGTCATCGTCCACCACGGGACCCAAGATAAGCGAAAGTAAAGCTTTCTCAACGTTTGAGGGAGCTCGGTCGATGAAGTTTACCACATCGGCTGTACGCATCATAAGTACGGCACCGAGGATGAACGTTAGAGCAAGCAATCCAGCCGATACGAACATTTCACGGTAACGTCGGCGGACTCCAGCCTGGTATAGGATGTAAAGTCCAGCGAAAGCAGCCACAAGAGCTGCCAATGGGAAGAAGATGCTATCTCTCATGCCGTCAATTAGACTTATTATCGGAGTTTTGATTCCGATAGCGTCCAAAATCGGTGAATAGGTCCAGGTGATGAACTCGTTGGAAATTTGAGTTGCGAACTGACCAATGGTCATCATTCCCTGAGAAATATTTCCTAAGGGCTGTAGGAAGAATGGATAGATAGCTATTGAATTTACGCCGAGGTAATTGCTGATGTGGCGAGTGTCATTACCGGGGTTTTGATTACTCTGAGTAGGATCATAACCGTCACCGAATAGTCCACCTTGAATCGGAGCTCTATAGCTAGCTTGAGGGCAAAGCGAATTGACATTACCGTTTTTATCAAAAGCTTTAACTAGGATTGGTGTTCCCTGGTCTCCACCGGAGATAGTGTCATTGTAGAATCCGTTGGTTACATCGGTGCCATCGGCGTTCAAACAAATGTAACGCTTCCAAGGTGAGTTGAAGTCGAACACATCTGGGTTATCTTGAGTCCAACGAGCTAGTACAGCCTCGTTTAGAAGACTTTCTAGCCAGCCGGTGTTTCTTGTGGACTGATTCTTTACTTCGTTATCGTGAGCAGCCTCGCTCCAAGCCGGTGACCAGCAATTTGCGATGAAGTCAGTGTAAGCCGTCTGAGGTTGGTCACCCTCTGTTGAATCAGCATTAGCTGGAGTACAAGAAGCTGCGCTCAAAGCGAAACCATAAGTACTTAAATTAGCGTCCCAATCTCCAGCAGTTTCTTTAGCTTTTCCATACCAGGTATTGAATGACTCAGCTTTCTTGGTCCCATCAACCGACCATACTGCTGTACCAATTGAGTATGTAGATCTTGAAACAGATTTCCAATTGCCAGTATCTGATGATGGCCCTGTTGTTCCACTGACAGCGGTAGAGTTTTTATTCTGGTATGCGGTGCCGCCGTAATAAACGATAGCGCCACCAGCGTAGGAAGTTCCACTAACCCAGGTTCCAACCTCAAGCTGATCAAATCGCGCAGTGTTCTTTACACGTTGTTCAGCGAGACATGAGGTCTCGCTAACGCCAGGGGCTTTAGTGTTGTCATTGCCATCACGAGATGTAATTTCTACTAGAGTATTGCCGCTACCAGTATTCTCATAAACTTCACATTTGGAGATAGCCTTCTCAGGCCCCTTACCCATAATGGCTCCAGCAGGATCAGTGCTCTTAAGCCATTCGTCGTAAGTTTCGTTCTTAGGCATGGAACTATTCATGTAGCTTAAGAAGGCTGCCCGAATTTGTGCTGCTATCTCTTGACCAGACATCTCTCTTAAACCGTAGGATGTAGCTCCATAATTAACTCTAAACCAGCCGTAACTCAAAACTACGTTAGCGTCCGAGGTATCAAGCAGGGTATTCATAGCTCCCGAAGCTCCACCTTCGAAGAGTCCTGAGAAGAATCCTCCAATGGCTCCGAATATTCCTCCGGTATTCCAACCCTCGGCAGCCATGGTACCCGCCGTGGTGAAAGCTCCACCAATTGCATTACCGATTGTTTTTGCTGTGAGGCTAACCGAATCGAAGAAGCTGAAGTTTGTTAGCAAACGAGCCGAGTTCAAAGTTTGAATATGATCCCATTCTCCAAGGTAACTTGAAACTTGAAGATCATAACCGTAGAGCTCTAATGCAGTGTATTTTGCCGTAGCGCTCGAAGGGTCAATAGGAACAGCATCTCCCGGAATTCCTTTAGACTGCCCGAAGGAGGGGAAAAGTGTTCCGACTGCATTTATCGCAGTAGCATTTTGAGCGCCGGAGCGATCAAATAAAGCATAGAGATTCTGTACAAATTGCCCCATGAAGTTGGGAACATCACAGTTGTGGTACACAGGGGTGCCCGCACCCGTTTGATTATCGTGACAGACGTAATTACTATAGGACATGCCTCCGTTAGGAGCATAACCAATTTTAGTGGCCTGAGCTTGAGTACTTCCGGAAACAGAGGCATCTGGCAAATAATTGATGTACTGCGGAGTTAACAAACGTCCAATAACATATTGGAATGTGTCGTTATTGACTCCATCTTTATACTGATCCAAATAATCGTTGAGAAGCTCCGGATCTGAGCCGTCCATGGTGCTCTCTAAGGCCGTGGAGTCAAATCCATCCTCTGAGCCGTCATCCGCTAGAACAATGGAGGGGTTTAGTCCCATGCTAAAGACAAAGATCACCATCACCATGGCAAAAGCAGCCAAAGCACCTACAAGTTGAATAACTTTAGGCTTGTGACCTACTCGTCTTTGGGGGCCGCTGAGGTAAGCAGCCACGGGGCGAAGCGTCCTCATTTTAGCAAAAACTCCCTAGTGTTTCTCGAAAGGGGAATATCGACCCGTTCCCCAGATTGCAAAATGAGTTTTACTCGGTAGTTGCGGTGCCCGAACCCTGAAGAACCAAAGCCAGTCGAAGCTCATCTAAGGTCATGTAAGGAGAGAGAATCCATTCACCATTGATGTAAACAAATTCAAGGCTGAAGCCGTTTACACCGCTAGAGCTATTTACGAAAATAGTAGTAGGAACATAGGCTACGCCGACTTCTTGATCTAACACAATAGCTTTAGCTGCATTGTCGTAGAGTGGGGTAATAGCATCAGTTCCGCTAGAGGTCTTGGCTAGGAATGCTAGAGTAACGATGGTTTGGTAAAGCGTATCATCAATGGAGTCATCGGTGCCTAAAGAATCGGCGTAGCGTACTTTAGCGGTGAAAGTCTCGGGAATTTTAGTGGTTCCCGCGTCAATGCCTTCCATCAATGTTGTAAAGTCAGTTTGATCAGTCGGGGCTCCAGCAGCTTCAAATAAAGCAGCAGATGCCGCCAAAACGTCTGCCTTGTCCTCTTCTGCAGTTTTACCAGAAAGAGATCGCTCAACTGCGGTGGTGGGTGTTGTACCGGTTGTTTCAGTCGTAGATGCGACTGGTTTCTGAACGGTAACAACAATTAAAATCACTACTGCAATAGCGATAAGTACGGCGGCACCGAGGCCAATCCATGCAAACTTAGATTTCATGATTTTTTCTTCCTACTTAATGCTATTGAGAATACTATCAGTGCTATTGCACTGAAGAACGCGATTACCCCTAATGTTATAGGCCATCTAATCGCATAAATTTTTATGAATGTTGGAATCCAACTAAGCCCCAAACTACTAACTAGTTCAGCTACAGCCGGATCTGAATTATTCACCTGTTCAACTAGAGTTCCAGCACTTGTACCACCAAGCTCTGTAAAAGTGGTCTCCATAATCAAAATAAAACCGATACCAATGATTAAACCCAATAGAGCTATAAAACCAGCTAAAATGAATAGGAGTTTAGTAGCAAATATTTGTTTTTGTGACTTTTTACTAGGTGAGAGCTTTGAGCGATTATTTTTTCTTATTTTCGCAGCAAAAGTAGCCTCTTCGTGAATGGAACTCATTTAGGCTCCTTAGTTGAATATAGCTAAAGCTGCACAGAGTACCACTAAGAGGCCTAGAACTACAACTCGTAATGGATTTTCCATTACGGAGTTGAAAAGAGCCTCGCGGAAACCACTAATCGGGGTTTTTGCTTTTTGAATTCCGAATGTTCCACGGTAAACATCGTCTAAACCATCTTTTAGGGTTTTCGTGAAGTTTTTAGTGAGGATGAAATCCACACTTTGACCGTCGGAGGCTTCGATACGAAGGATTGGTGGCTCAAGCTTTAGCTCTTTTTTAGAGCGCATGATTCCGTCTTCTCTATAGAGGTTTTCGATTGACCAGGCAATCATTCCCTCCTGCTGCTTGAAAACTCCGTAATCGTCCGAAAGCTCAATCTTGTCATCCTCTAAAGCTTGGATAGCGAGCTCATCATCATCTTCAGGAATAGGTGTTGCTACAACCGGAACGGAGATTTCAGAATTATCTTCTACTACTCGCTCAGGAGCTGATTCTTCTTCCACTACCGCTAGTGATTCAGACTCATCCTCTACCGAGACAACTGACTCAATCGGGGTTTCAGTATCGACTGGAACTAGCTCTTCAACCTGCTCAATTACAACCTCCGGTGTTTTCACCTCGAGTTCAGTTTCAACTTTCTTTTTGCGAGCCATCATAGTCCTTATTTTGCGGTAGTGGGGATGTCATATCAAAGCGCTATGCTTATGATACCTTTTCAAGAATATTTACATTGGGGGAGAACGAACGCCAGTTAGGTGCGCTCCAGGTACTTAGGAGATATGGATAATCTTCGAGATCGTCAATAGACCAGATAAGCCAATCGTCTCCGGCTTGCGAAAGCACCAGGTTGACAGTTTCAAAATATTCTCCAGTGTAGTGATTCCAAGGAGAATCTGCGCCGCCGAAGGAGGATTCTGTTTTGTAAAGGTTCAAAGTGCTAGTGAAAGAGATTTGCAAAGGAAGTAAAGTTCTTCCCTTATCCTCGTAAGCTTCGCCAGGTGTAATGAGAACGTTCTTGATCCCATATTGAGCTAACTGCCCACTCCAATCCGGAGTGTAGGTGTCTAATGTTTCAGCAAAGTACTGAGTAACATCCAACTCGCCTCGAGGATCCAGTAAAGGAATGATGTTATCCTCATAGGTTTCGGCTCTAGAGATACCAAAATCGGTGTTTAAATAAGCGCCTTTGTTGGCATTTACAAGTTCTTGAGAGTAGGAGAAAGCTTTCGTCTCGGAGGAGCTTGTGCTCAAACCGAATGTCCCTGCTGCAGTGATGAACTCTTCAGCTCGTGCTGAAGCTGCAGCTACCTGATCTTCGGATAACTCAGGTTTAGCTTCAGTGCCCGAAGAGCCAAAAACCGTTGCTAAACCTACGACTAAAGCGATTATTACGACAACTGCACCAACGCCAATACCGATTCCTTTGAGGATTCGTTTTTGTTGCGCTGGATCAATTGGCTCTTCACTCATCAGTTAACCACTAAGCTCTCTTCACTAACAGGCTTTACATCAATGATGAGATCACCGTTGAGGGTGTAGAACTCATCAGTAGCAAAAGTTCCTAAGGTGTTCTCAAATGAAGTGATGTACCATGAACCTGAGGTGTGCTGGAACTTCAAAGTTAGTTCACCGACAAATTTACGAAGCTGAATCGTCTTCACCGAAGGAATAACAACCCCGTTTACGTTTCCACTCATGGAGACTGAAATGTAAGAGAGAGTTGAGGATACCGGAACAGTGACCGTGACTACGGTTTGATTTCCTTCAGCTTGAGGCTTATTCGGAACCGTGATAGCTTCATCAATGGCGGTCTCTACAGAGAAGGGCACCAAATCAGCGAATTCGTTTACTTCACTGTCAAAGCTGTTGGTGTTTGTGAGCAAACGTAGAGCGACCTTAGCGTCCTCTGGAGAGGTGTGATCCTGACTGGCGAAGAAAGAGTCGATGGAATCAACTTTTACATTGTCGGGGTTTCTGATAGCCTCGGGATACCAACCGTAGTTACCTAGTTTAGTAACAAATTGCTCGGTAGCGGCTTTGATTTCTGCTTTATCACCATCAGTTAGTGTTGAATCAACTGTCACGGCTGGTCCGCTCGGGGTCTCTTCCGTTTCCTTTGGGGCAAAAATGCCCAAAGCTACGATCACTATTGCTAAAACTCCTAGAGAGCCAAGAGCAATATAAATTATCTTTTTCTTATCCACGTGAAACCTCCAACATCATTGTACCGAAATCATCAAGAACCAGCGGCGGCGGCTGCTGCACTAGCCCATTCGGGAACAGCTCCAAGGTTTGGCATCGGTGCTTGAGCGGGGAAACCTTCACCGGCACCCTCAAATGTACCTGTGATAAATGTTCCTTCGAATCCTTCACTCTTCGGAAGAGCCCAACCGGTAATCTGTCCTCTTTGAGTGTCGCTTACAACTCGAGGTCCAGGAGGACCGAAAGCGATACCTCCACCACCATTGTCAATAACAAGCTCATCTGTGAGCATTACGAAAGTGTGTCCAGCAGGGGTACCATAGTGAATGGAAACTATTGCTCCAGCAGGAGGTCGAGTAAGTGTCGCTCCAGGTGAAGAAGTACCATCGCCCCAGGATTGACCGTAGGGGTTGCTTCCGGTGGAAAAGGACCAAGCTTCATACATTTCTGGATGAGCTTTATAATTCTGATAAGCGTTTGCGTTACCCATGTAGTTCACTAGATATGGAGATAATCCATAGATCAAAGCAACAATGTTAGGACATGCGGATGCCCAAGGATTGGGACTTAAACTAGATTTCGGTGATTCAGCAAGCTCAAATAACTGACCACTATCCCCGCCGAACTCTGTATAGTGATTCTGAAGCCAGTCTCCACGTTGAGCTAGTCGCTCAAGCATCTCTCCCGCTGCGCCACCGGTACTTGTCGTTTTTGTCGTTCCGTAGACCTGCACTGAAGTTACGGCCGTGATAATCAACACGGTTACGACTAAAAGAACTAGCGCGGTGACCCAAGCCCAAGGATTGATTACGAAAGCAACAAAACCTTTAGCGAAACCGGCTGCGGCTTCAGCTCCAGCTTTAACCCCGTTTACAATTCTATTAGCTTGCTCAACTTTTTGCTTGACCTCTTCAGCCTTTTGCATGGCTTCACCAACGCCTGGAGCTGAACCAGCCGCGTTCTTTGCCATGTTAGCGGCAGCACCGGTTGCCATGCCTTTGAGGTCACCGGCATTGGTCGGAATTTTGCTTTTTGGTTTTTCTTGACCTCTAGCGCTCTCGACGGAATCACGATTAGTATCTTCAGGTTGTGAAGCTAACTCTTCTTCAGTTTCGGGAGCATCGCTATCATTTAGCTCGCGCTCATCGTCATTCTCTGCCATTTGAAATCACCCTCGTGTGGTTCTCGTCATTTGTGGTTATCGGCTGTCACCGTGTCGCCTAGCGCCCCTCCGGGCCACGTGGCTTGTTTGGTGAGGGAGGCTGAATGGGACCCGGCTCCTGGGGAGCGGAATTAGGGTTTCCACCTGGACGGCTAGGAAGTAGTCTTTGAGTTGCTTTCACAACTCCGCCTTCAACCTTTTCAGCGACTTTAGCGGCCGCTGTATCATCTGGACGCAATCTAGACGACACATTGGTGTTCTTAACCATCTTAGCGAGAATATCAAGCTCTGAATCAGTCATGGCAGATCGAGCATCTGTATTCAACTTCTCTTCTAGCCTCTTCAACATGGCTTGAGTAGCTGAGTCGTTCCCTGGTCGATTAGCAATTGCTTGAGCTTCCTGGACTGTCTTAGCGATTACAGCTTTTTGGTGATCTGAAATACGATCATCTGTTGAGTAGGTCTCAGGTACTGAGAGTTTCACATTTGTACGGCCGTCGGCGGCAGAAGCTATTTTTTCTTCGCCACGAGCTCGAGTTGCCTCAGCGTTTCTAGTAACTTCAGTCAATCGAGTGTTTGCGTTCTCAATATTTCTCTGGTGATCAGAAATACTTCTCTTAGTTTCCTCAAGTTCTACACGGAGTCTTTGCATTTCTACCACGTTGGAGCGCTGTGAGGCATAGTCGTAATCGGCTTGGAGCTGTACTACTTTCTCTGTTTCTTTTTCGACTATTCTGCTTTCGCTACGAATAATAGCTTGCTGTGGGGCACCGAGGACTGCGGAAGCTACTGTTCCTCCGATCACATCTCGAACGGCACCAGCGTTGGAGCGCTCATCTAGAATCTTCTGTTGGGCTGCTTTTATCGCTAGATCATTTTCACGTTTCTGGGCTCTAGCAATAGCATCGACATTGTTAGCCTCAAGTTCTGTTACATGCTCACCCTTAACAATGACATCGGCGTTAAGGGTTGGCTTAGATGTCTTAGCAATATCCTGGAGAGCTGCGACTTCATTTTGTAGAGCAGACTCAACAGTAGCGGTCTTACTTGCTTTAGCGCCTGCTGCGGCAGCTTCACCATCGGCGTTTCTGAGCTTTCTGGCTGTAACAACTTCACCGGGACCGAAGTCTCGGATGGTGTCTTTTAGGGCTCCAGATTGTGCTTTGGCAGTTTCAGCATCATTTCTTAGAGCAGAAGCATGCTCGATGCTCTTCTGTAGCTCTTCAGCTGTCTGATCCCACTCGTGCTGCAGCTTACCAAGATTACTTTCGGCGGCTTTTCTGTTCTCGATAGCATCCTTGTAAGCTGTTTCGTTGATCGAGAATCCGGCGCCTGCAGCAGCCACTTCTTCAAACTTAGACTTTTGAGTAGGATCGGATGTTTCTCTTATTGTTACTCTTTCAGCAATCTGATAATTATCAGAAGCTTGACCGAGCATTTCTGCTCCTGAATGCGATGGAGTGTCATATTTCACTTCGAACTGAGCTCTAAGATCAGTAGAACGTTGGTGACTCTTTACACTAATATCTTGGTATTTGTCTGCTAGCTCAGAATTTCCAGCTGCCCTAGCGTCTACGGCTTTACGGGAATAAGAATCAGCCTGTACTTCAGTTCCTCTAATAGCTGCATAATCCGCTGCGGCTTCTGGGTTCTCTCTAGCCCATTTGATTTCAAGAGACTTATCCAAACTTTGGGAAACTAGAGCATCTTTTGTCTCTAGCTTCTCGCGAAGATCTTGCTCAGTTTCAGCTCTTTGCTTGAGCTCTCCGTTACCTTCTTGAAGCGACTCAGCGATTGGTCGAGCAGCGGCAGCATCTCTACGTGCCTGCTCCTCAGCTCTACCGGCATCGCTATCCATCTGTGAGGCCTGTTGGGCAATTTGTGCCTGTTCCTTGCCCTTGTCATTCTTCATGTCAGTGGAGATAGATTGAGCTGCTTGCATAGTACGAGCAACCACGTTATTACCCTGCTTGAGCTCACGCCATGCGGCCGTACCGAAGCCCTGACCCATACCCTGACCGGTAATTGCTCCAGCTGCGGCTCCAGCAACGGCAGCCGTTCCCATGCGCTTACCGAAACGTCCTGCGTTACTAGCTGTACCGGAAACTCTAGACATGGCAGCATCAGCCATATCCGTCATTTTCTCTCCACCCATATCCACTCTTCCGAGGATACCGATGAGCTCCTTACGGTACATTATGAGCGCCACCGTGATGAGAATAATGAAGAGAATAGTTACGAACAAATCGCTCGCTGTTCCGAGGATTGCCCCATAGAAGGTAATCGCAACTAAGAGGAATATGGCAGAGACCAAATATTTCAAAATATTCGATACGATCTGCTCGAGCCAACCGAACATGATTCGCTTACCACGACCGGCGTGAAGACCGATCAAGAAGAACACGGGAGCGAAAGCCAGCATGAGCACGGCTATTACATAGTAAACAAGCGCTGTAATGGCGGTGAATAGAATTAGTGCGCTTCCAACGATGGAAACGAGACCGGCGACCGCACCCATGCCCCACTTGTTGAAAGCTCCATTTGCGTTGGTGTAGTTACCCCAGAGAGCTTCGTTGGCAGGAAGTCTTGACATGACGTTGTACCAGGTACCGTCAACTTGAAGATTACCAGTAGTTATTGCACCACCGTTAGCTTGGGTCTTCATAAAGAGATCCCAAACGGCAAGGTTACATACTGCTCCGGCCCCGGTAGTGCTGGTAGAGCCAGTGAAGATTCCACCCTTCATTCCGTTATAGCTAGATGAAGTTTTCAGGTTGACACAAATATCTCTAGGGTTACCATTGGTTGTGGCTACGTCACCATCTGCGCTAGATGTAGACGTACCCTGAGTCCAACCGGGACCAGAAAGCAATTCACTAACTGTCTGACCAGTGCTTCCATCAATAACGGAGTTTAGGTCAAGTTGACTGAGGCCAACTCCGTATGCGCCACGAGCGTAAGGCTCTAGAACGAAGGCTGACCAAATAGCGCAACCCATGGAATTAACATAGAGCGCTGTTTGATCGGTAGCTCCAACAGATGCGGTGGAGATACAAATGTTATCTTTCGCCGTATCAGTGCCGGTAGTTCCTGCGCCTGCACCGCCTCCAGTACAGCCCGCCCCGTTAAAGGCTCCGACCACACAACCCAACATGGTATTGCTGACCACCATGGGAGCTTTGACAAGCATGCTTGGGTTCAAGAGGATAGCTAGACCGATGATGAATGAGAGGACGAGCCAAACGAGCTGACCCAAAGCTTGACGGAATTGACGCTTTACGATACCTGTCCAGAAGATAAGCATGGCGGTTACTAGAACAACTAGAACCACGAGAGGCTTATAGATACCTGAAGTTAGATTACCTAGAATACCACTATTGCCGCCGACTCCGGTACCACCATCGGTGACATCGTTGGAGCGACCTCCGATGATCTGAACTAGGTCGACACAGCCGCTAGGGGTTGTGCCTACGGGAATGTCAGCGTCACAAATGAATGAAGCATCGAAAGCTGAAACCGCGATCCATGCGGTTATATTACTCACGAAATTAGCAAGATTAATACCCATAGAACCAATTGAGGTTACTAGAGTGGTGAAAGTACAGTTTCCAAGACTTCTGGCATCTTTAAGTTCCGCCGGAAGATTTGCGGACATGGGAAGCTGATTCCCAGTGCGGTCAGCATTGACAGCTTCTGCAGCTTTGTCATAGGTATCGGTTAGGAAGTCCTTAGAATCTCCTGTACCACTGAAATTGCTCCACCAAAGAGAGTTAGGTACAACTTCAGAAAGTGTAAATCTTCGTCCACCGGCGTCCGGTAAAATGATGGACCAGTTGGCAGTCCAGCTGCTTCTTCCGTCCATGTTAGCGCCGATGACACCACAAACATCGAATGCGTTGGCTACGGAGGCTACCGGTTGGTTTGTTGTTTGATTAGTTGTAGCTAAGACACCACCAGTAACGATTGTCCCAACGAGTGCCAACACTGTAGCAAATCCGGCGAGCCAGGAGCCTAAACGGCGCTGGCTCGACTTCTTTTGCCCAGTTGGAGACTGTATATACTGAGCACCAGTCTTCTTAGCCATGGTCCGCCTAGATGTCTTTGAGGTTAGCAAGCTTGCAGAAGGCAATATCACCTTACGCTTCTACAGTTCTAACTGATTGCTAACGCTCTAAACTATTCGTGAGACCGAGCGTATTACGCCGCAAGATCACTAGGAAAACGCGCCAGATCACGAGCCAGAGCCGCGGAATATGCAAAGAGCCCGAGAACGCAATGTCCCCGGGCTCTTTGTTTGTTCCTCTTACGAAGTGAAATCACTCAGGTTGAAGATGTGGTCATCCGAGGTCCAGTCTCCGGTGGAGTTCTGAATGTAGGCTCGGTCGCCCTTCTGGATTCCCATCCAGAACCACTTCTCCTTCACCTCAGCCTTATTCCAGTGGGTCGGAACGCCGTACTGTCCATCTGTGATGACAAGAACGTAAGGCTTGATGCTGGTTTCCTTCTCGAGCTGGTTGGCGTAGTTCATAATAGCCTGAACCTGAGTTCCGCTACGGTGAACAATCTCGCGAGGACGCTGCGGGTCGAAGACCCGGAAACCGTCGGACCAGGTGATGGGGAAAGCCTTGATCAGCTCCGGCGGAATCGACATGGCGAGCGCGGCGAGGTCCTGGAGCAGACGCTCAGGAATCGAAACGCTCATGTCCAGGGCGATGATGAAGCTCGGGATGGAGTCACCCTTACCCTTGGGCGCATCGAGCCGCTTGTTGGTCGGCAGGATAACGTTGGGGTAGGAGTGAAGCATGCGCCGGCGGGGAGCGTGCCAGGAATCCTTGTACTTCGGGCGACCGTGGTCACGAAGCTTCGGGTTGATGATCTGAAGAAGCTTGACCCAGTTCATGTTCATGGTCGAGAAGCGGTCGATAACCTGGAAACCGTCCTTGGGCGGTGCCTCCGAGTAACCGGGACGCGGGGTACCCAGCTCGTCGGCCAGGTCCTCAAGGGCATCCTGAAGATCCGCAGGAAGCTTCTCAGTGTCAACACCATTGACAGCCTTGGTGACAGTGTCCACGATGATCTTCTTCAGGTCATCCGCGTCAACATCACCCTCGCCGATGATGGCGATACCGTGGCAGGAGCTTCCCTGGTCGCCGGAGGTTCCGGTGCCAGCGCCGTCACCGGGCTGGTCGCCGTTAGCATCGCTATCCGAATCTCCATCAGAATCCCCGTCAGAATCCGAATCGGACTTGTCATCCTTGCCGGAATCGCCCTTATCGGAATCATCCTTCTCATCACCGGAATCTGAATCGCTGTCATCTCCCTTGTCCGAGTCATCCTTGTCAGAATCTTCGTCCTTGCTGGAGTCATCCTTCTCGGAGTCCTCACCCTTACCGGACTCGGAATCATTCTTAGAATCACCATTCTGGTCGGACTTGTCCTTGGAGTCGTCCTTGTCAGAGTCGTCCTGCTCGTCCTTCTGGTCCTCTTCACGCTGGGCAATGATGAAGTCGTAACCCTGCTTCGAAGAGAAGAGAGAGAAGTCCTGGTTGTAACGCTCGAGACCCTTGTAGGTTCCGTCCATGGTGGTGAAACCGATGTTGCCCGGGAGACCATCGTTGATGATGCACTCATGAGCGTCGGCGAGAACCTCACGCTCGGGGTAGGCAACCTTATCGCCGGCCTCGCGGAGGTGATCGAGAGCCACGTGGAATGCCTCGTGAGCAAGCACTGCGGCGATCTCGGAATCCCGAAGCTTGTGAATGAAGTGGGGGTTCATGTGGAACTCGATACGCGAATCACCGATGTTCACCTGAACCTGAGCGGTGGGGATGCTCTCGTTGGGGATCGGGTAGCCAAGTCCTGCAACCAGGTTGCCGAAAGCTCGGTTTGCGAGGTGGATCATGTCCATGCCTCGGGAGTAGTCATCCATGAATTCGTTGTTGTCGAACATAGTTCTATGCTATATAAAATCTTCCTAGAAGTCAATACTTCTCAAAGAAGTTTATTGAAGTTTTTCATGGCTAAATAGCCTTTGAATTTTTACTTCCACGGTTAAATAAAAGTGGCGCAACTCGTTTGAGTTGCGCCACTTTTATTAGTTTCAAGCCGACTGGAGAGCCGTCTCGAGCTCACGCTTCTTGAGCGGAGTCCACCCGTTGGTGAGGTTGGCGATGTGGGTGGGGTTCATGGCCCGAACCGCATCGCCGAAGTCACGCATGATGATCGGAACACCCTTGGAAGTGTTGAGCGAAACACCGATGGAGAGCAGAACCGAGTTCTTCTGGTCATCCGTGAGCGCTGGGTTCTTCAGCAGCGTCGAAACGAGAGCACCGGTGGCGGCGCTACGCTGATCGGCGATGTTCTTCATGAGAATCTGGTTGACCTCATTCTGAATTCCACCGGCCGGAGCCTGAACCGGAGCGACCGCCTCGGAGAGGATTCGGAACAGCTTGGTCGAAACCGCCTTGTCCGTGACCTCAGGAGGAAGCGTGTCCATGACCGTCTGACGGGTAGGGATGCACTTGAAAGCTGCGGTCATCTTGTCCATACGGCGGGGCGAGATGTAGGCGATCTTGTTGGCGGCGCCACGGGTGAGGGACTCCTCGTAGGTCTTGTGGTACTCGGTCCAGAAGCCTGCTGCAGCCTTACCAAGACGGTCACCGAACTTGTTGACGAAGTAACCGAGCTCGATCTCCGGATCAGCCTGGAGGTAAACATCGAAGCGGTCCATGAGAGCCTTGTCGAGCTCATCGGTGGTGTACTCGTCGGTGACCGGGTTCATGGCAGCCACAACGGCCTTGAGCTTCGGGAGGCGAACTCCGTTGATGGAGTGCTCCAGGATGATCTCGAGGATGGTGTTCAGAGTACGAGCATCACCACGGTTGAGCTCATCGAAGAAAATAACCTCGGCGTCCTCAATGTCCTTGGGACGGTAGTACTCGACGGTCTTCTCGGGGATGTTCGGAACCGGAATACCGGTGAGGTCGGTGAAGGAGTCAAGCGTAGCGGCACTGTAGTACTTCACAGTGTAGCCGAGCTGGTCGCAAGCTTCCTTGAGCTTGGCAGTCTTACCAACACCGTGAACACCGGTGATGATGATGTTGAGCTCGTTAGCGATGTAACCCTTGAGGGTCTTGACAGCCAGAGTAGCCACGGAAGTGGCTCCTTTCCTTGAAGATTGTGATTTATTAGTTTTCGTTTGCAAGATCAACTATACATAGTGACCATGGTCAGCGCAACCTTTTCTTGTGAAAAACTTGAAAAAGTTTTGAAGAAATTACACTTTTCTGGAGCTTAGTAGGTGAAGTGATCCGTGATGAAATAGGCGATGAATCCACCGATGAGAGCCGCCATGAGGGCGAAGACCGCGATGAGCACGTAGAACCCAACATCCTGAGGAGACATGAGGGTGTAGAAGTAGGAATCCCCATCAACCACCTTGTAGGCAGCGTAGTCGGTGCCGACAGTGGCGCTTGAGTAGAGGTTTTCACTGAAGGTCTCATCGGTGCCCGAGACGGTGAAAGTTGTGGGATAAACCATACGAGTGCAGTAAATAGGAACGGTGACTTCACCGATCTTGTTGCTCCCGCACTGGTAGGTTTCGGAGTAGGGCGTGCCGAGCGAAAGCACACGAGCGTTGACATCAGTGACAGAAACACTATTCGACCAGAGCATCATCGGAATAGCGACGGCAGCGGCGGCGATGATGGCCACCACAATCCCCAAAACTACGGAGAGGTTATCCAGGATAGAGTTCTTGATGTCGTTCATAGGACTAATAATACATGGGTCCTATGACTTGTCAATAGTAAAGTTTAACTTTTTGTAGGATGAGCACTAAGCACATTGACTAGCTCATCTAAGTCAACAAGTGGCGCATCCTCGGGAGCTATTTGCTCTATAGATAAGAATTGTTTCTTGATTTGCCTCCACGAAACTCTAGGAAGCTTTGTCCAAGCAATGTCCTCATGGAAAGGTCTTTTATACCAGCGGTTATTCCGTTTTTGTAGAAGAAGTTTCCCACCATAATAGGTGTAAGTTTCATCACCGTTGTGCTCAATCTCAGAGGTGGAATAGCACATAAATAGAAGACCCGCTTGCGGCTCCTGAGCGTTATCTCGAGAGAATCTGCTAAACAAGTTTAGTTTCTTTCCACCAGGCGAGTTATCACCGAAAACTCGAGCTCCGGAAGCCAAAGATGCAGCTTATCTCTGACCCCTTGAGATATCTCATCGGAGGTAACAGTATCCGTCTGTACGGACCAGATTATTAAACGAGCTAAACCGCGACCTTCTAAGATCTCCGTAGTGAGCCAAACTGAACTATTCAATTCCCATGAACGCAGTTGAGAATCTACGGATTCTGAGAATTTTTGAAGTTCGTCAGGTGAGGCGATGTTGGTAACCTCTATGAATGTCTCGTAATAGTTCCCCTGATCGAAAGAACTATTTGCGAACTCCACCGGGAGCTCTTCAATTCCTTCTCTCAGAGCTACGGCAATACGTCGAGCGCCGTTAGCCACATAGGCATGTTCACCATCGACATCTTGATAGCGTTCAATCCAAACAGGATTGCGGAATTCTCCACAGCGCTTGTAACTAGAGTAGAGTTCGTTCATAAGAGCTGGCTCATCTTTATAGAACTGGGTTACTGCGTCGTCCCAAGTAACCCAATCACCAAAAATCGGTGGATATTGAGCTACTATTTCAGCGACTTTCATTGTGCCCATGGGGCCTGGCCTTTCTCATCTGAAGGCGGACATGATCCTGAGGAGACTCATGAAGATGTTCCAAAGGTCTAACCAAATATTTAGTGCATAGGTGGCTGGGTGTGCGGTGGTTCCATATTTAGCGGCATTCTTGAGGCTTTGAATGTCATACATTGTCCAAATGGAGAACAGAACCAATGCTCCCATGGCGATTAGAGTACCTAGCCAAGAGGCACCAATAAGAATATTCAAAAGGGATACGGCGATTAGACCGAGTGTAATGAAGAATAGAGGCTTTCCCCAACCTTGAATGTTGGAAGGGGTGGTCCAGCCCCAGATAGCCATACCACCGAAGATCACGATGGCACCGACGGCTGCCTGGAAAATCAAGCCGCCCATACCGGCCTCCACGTAGGAGTTAAGCATAGGATACGAAATCGTTCCCAAAATTGTGGGAATAGCGATGGCTAACGGCCCTGCTACATAACGATTGAGTCGCACGAATGCTGAAACAATCATTACCCCAAGAGCAACAAAATAGAGGGGAAGTACTAAGGAAGCTGGAATCAGAGGGCCAAAGAAGAACACTCCAACGGCCATGGCCACGAACGAACCGGCTAGCCATGTCATCACTTGTGCGAAGAACTTAGGATTCGTCGCTGGCGAAGTTGGGGTTTGCTGCATTACTGGGTAAGTCATTCACATATTCCTTTACTTGAACACCAATATCACCATTCTACCGCTGATAGTCACTAAACGACCGTATGGGAAAGGACGCTGGCGGCCATGGAGAATTTGATCGGAGCCGTAATAGCTCTTGTAGTTCTAGCTTTGATCGTTGGAGGAGTATATCTCCTCAATAAGTATAGAGAAAAAGTTCGTCTTCGTATATTTGAGCTCTACTCCCTCAAATTCAAGATAAACGCTCCTAGCGCCTATTCCGATCCGAAAGGCTACACAAGAGCGGTCAAAAAGTCAGTTAAACTAAAATGGAGTAAATTCAAGCTCGTCGGAGTCGTAATCAAGGGTGAGGCCGGAGCAATAGATTTAAACGATGGCTTCTCCTTAACTGAGTACTTCAATAAGAAGAGAGAAGATGGCGAATTTATTCCAAAGTTGGAGCTAATCGAATCCGGGATATTCAGCGCCACCTTCCATCACAATAACTCCAATGAGGCCCTCTTCTGGCAGGATGAAAAATCGGTATTTTTAGCTCTTAAAGCACGCTATATTATGTTGGAAAGAGAAAAACTCTGGCCTACAATTGATTTGGTTGATTGGGATTCCACGAAAGAGCCTAGTTTTTCAAAAGTAACCGTGAGTAAGCTCCCCTCTAGATTACTAGAAAAAAGTGATCTAGATACTTTAGTGAAGTCGATTTCCACAATGTTCGTGAAACAAAAAAGAGTGTGGAAAGCTAAACAGCTCGACTCGAGCACAGTTGAGTTCATCTCCTTTGATAAGAACTCGGATGAAGCTAAAGCTGGCGATTCCACCTTCACTTTGCAAAATATCTTGATGAGCGTCCTCGGCGCCAATAGAGATAAAATGTTTATTTCCTACTCTAAAGACATGGTAAAAAATGTTCACGTCACCGGTGGCGCTGTAGATGGTTTAGCTCTTGCCATGAACAATGGTTACGGGGCAAAGATCAATGAACCTGAAACTTATCAGCTCTTCGTGAAGGCTTTCATCCGTGAAATCAATAGAGAATGGCCGGGTGAGTGGAAGTCTCAGAACAATCTACTTAAAGATGGACGAATTCTTTTCAAGAAATTCTAAAGAATGTTGGTCACGGGAATTTCGACACTTTCCCCGAGTTCCATCATGGCATCCGTGGTCATTATAGAGCCGACAACTAGCCTGTATTTCTTGTATTTTCTTTTACCGGTGAGTGAAAGAAGCTGTTGAGCGAAAAGCCTACCATCGTAAGAGCGAATTTTCTCCTCCTCTTCACCTTCACCGGTTAGATCCTCGAACTTCATAGAGTTCTCAGCCACATGGCCGATTGAATCGGCGACTCTTTCTATGGCATAAAGAAGTTCTTTGTTGGAAGCGGCCTGGAGCAGAGTAACCATGTCGATGAGTCTTGTTTCGACCGATTCTTCTTTCTCGGCCGTGGTCTCGAGAAGTTCAATGGCTTGGATAGTCGCGTTTTTGAGGAGACGCTTTCCATCCTTTTTTCTTAGGGCGTGGAGTTCCCAATCTAGTTTTGTCTCGCAATACCAAAGGTGATTTCCTGAAGCCTTGATTACTGAGCCGTCATCGAGTTCAATCTCCCACATGGTTTCCGGAAGATGTTCATCGTAAACTTTGACCACGGTTACCGGCTCGCCGGAGCCGATTAATACATCTCCGGGAGCAAGGTCACCAAATTTTTTCAAGGACATGGTTATTCTCTCTCGTCTTTAAGCGCATTGAGGTAGTCCCACCAGTCGCTATCTTGCTCTTTTAACACACTCTTTTTTTCGATCAACCAATCGGATTTTTCCCCGACCACGAAAGTGAAACTTCGGAGTGTGTCCGGCGTCATACGATCCCACATTATTCCGATGTGGATTAAACCGAAATGTTTACGATAAATAGGTAGCTTGTAAAGCTCTTCAGCGAATTTTTCATTATCTTCACCGATAAACCAGGAAAGATCAGTGGCTTTTATCAGTTCAATCGGTAGTTTTTTAGGATCGTCAACCAGGATCAGTAAAGCCAACCGCTCATTTTTGCCATTGAGAAACATGTCTGTGAACAGCTGTAGAGCTTTTTTATTGGTTTTTAGAACATTTATGCTCTCATCGTCTAAATGGATGAAAGCAAGGGTAACCTTGCGGTGAACCGCACCGTAGGGGGTTCGAGCATAATGCTTCTGAGTTATCAACCTAAACTCTTGTAGATCCGTTAGCAGATGTAGGAGCGATTTTGGCTGACGGTAGCTGAAACCTTTGAAAGCTTTAGTCAAACGCCAGGAGGAATCCTTGAAAGTAGATTTGAAGTCGTAAAGTACAACTTGGCCGTCCTCCCTAAACCCAGATTCACGGTATTGAGCCTTTGGGCGTCTATCCGACTGCTTAGCGGTCAAGCGAGTTCTAAACTGAGTGGAGGCTAAACGTGAGGCGCGTCTTATGCTTTCGAGGATGACTTCTGGACGGGAACCATATGCAAAAACAGCATTGTGGCAGTAGGCGCCCGCCCAAAGAGCCAAGCGAGGAGTCTTTCCGACCCCGAAATTCACATTTTCCGGTCGAGCAGACGCCTGCTCGGGGCTAGTATCAAACCCCAAAACACTCGTTAGCCTAGCGGACATTAGAACTCCTCACAGTTATGTTACCAAACAAGAGGGATTTAGCCTAACTCCGCGATAAAAACAGCCTCGATGGATGAATAGATAAGAATGTCCTCCGGTTCTACTACTGCCACCGGAGGTGCCCCGTCAAAAGCTCCCACTTTAGCCATGGCGCCTCTCGGAGCCGCGCCGAAATAATCATTGCGAGCAGGACGATCCGTCATGGATGACAAACGAAGCGACTCCGGCTTTAGGTTGTCTCCCACGGCGTAATCTTCAGCAATGCTTCTAGCTCTTGAAACAGCCTCTCTACGAAGCTCCCGCTCATGACCTTTTCTAGCCTGCTCACTAATTCCCCAGGAGACCGTGGAGGAAACAAGAATTTCATTGGACAACGCAGCTACGAATTCTCCGAGGGCAGCTAGGTCAACAAATCTTACTTTTATAGAGGAATCAGTACGGTACTTCAGCGTAGGCTTTTTACCATTCCACTCGTTGAATGAGTAGCTTCGTGGAGCTGTCGCTTTGTCGTCAACGACCGCCGAGTTTGTATTCAAACCTTCGATAAGTCGATTATGTGCTTCAACCACTAATCTGTAAGACTCCTGTTTTGATTCGGTGACGGAGCTCACATGGACATGGACTAAACCAAATTCTGGAGCAACCTCTAATTGAGATTCGGCAGAAACGTGAAAAGTAGGATTTGTCAAAGTTACTCCTAAGAAGAGAGCGAAGAGATTATCCCCGCGATGATTATTAAAACGAAAAGCGAGGGGAGTACTATTAGCGCGGTCTTTTTAGTGCCCAGGCCACCCGGCGGTATGAGTGGTTTCACCTTAGCAAAAAGCGGTTCAGCGTCTCGAAGACGAGTAAAGAAATTAGTTGACTCAGCCACGGTGGCTCCTTTCGACCTAATTCATATCGTCCGAATCTATTTTAAAAGACGATAGCACGCAGACTTTAATAGGAAGAAGTCTGCGTGCTATCGGAATGGTTATTACTTACCTGATTCCTTGTCTAGCAAGGCTCCAATTACGGAGTGAAGTTCACTATTGAACTCCGAGAGAGTTACGGTGTCCTCGTCAATCTTCTTTGTTTCAAGCTTGACGGTCTTCCCGTTGATCTCTTTTGCAACCGTGATGGTGAGCATTTTACTCCTTGAGTTTAGCGACTAAGATGTGGATGAAGCTTATTCCATCCACCGAGATAGTCTATCGCTTTGAATCAGCTAACCGTTCCTCAACAGTGATATATGTAGAGGAATAGGAGAACTGCTCAATGAGAAAAGCTTTGGTAGGCTTAACAATCGTCGGAACATTACTTTTGGCGGGTTGTAGCTCTAACGTTGCGGCTGAAGGTATGTTTACGCCGCCCGGAATTGAATTAGGCTCCACCATTGTAGATCCTCCAGCTCCACTCCCCGATGCTCTTCCAGTTGAGGAAGAAACCGAAGGCCCAACTACAGAATTAGCGGAATGCGCTCCCATTGAGGATATTCTCCCAGTAGCTATAGAGGAAATCAATCATCCTAATTCTTCAGATGGAAGCAAAGCATCTGTTTCTGGAGAATTGGTAGTGTCAGCTAGACAAATGCCTATAACTTCACTTTACCAGAAGAACTTCAACATACTGATTGAAGCTAAACTTGACTCCGGTAAAACTATCTGGTTCGGCTCACGCACTGACATCAATAAATATGAAGGCTACCAGCAGCTCGTGTTAGAGCCTGGAAGAAATGAGCCTATCTTTGGAGCCAACGCTGCGGCTTATGAAAGCTTCATCTGGGGTGGCGGAGGACCCACATCGAGCATAGTGGCTGAAAGCTCAGAAAGAGTTGAAGCTTACGCTCACTGTTTCTCAGCGGCGTCTTGAACCGCGTCGGCGATTAGATCTTCCGCCACTGCCGCCAACAGCGATTAGTCCGGCTATCAGGAGCACGAAACCAACACCTGTAACTATAAAAGTTGCGGTTTCCGGTGTGCCGTTTACAAAACCCATGACTCCGGTGACCGCAAGAACTATCCCAACTAAAATTAGTATCGCTGGGTGAGTCCAGAGATCGCCGTTACCTCGTGTAGCCATGAAGACACTATCGAATCTCAAAATTCGTATTCTTTATTGGCGTTTCAACGAACTATTGAGTTATTATTTTCAGCGGCTTCCTTAGCGCTTAGAAACAAGCTGGAAACAAAACTGATATGGTTTCCAATACGCTAACCACTAGGAGGTATCATGGGCACCATATTTGTTTTCTTATTCATGGTGGCTATGTGTTACGCCGCTTACAGGATTTTTAAGAAGTACATTCCTGAGATGAAAGTTAACTCTATGCTTAACAAATTCTTGGTGAAAGAAAGCCCAGTACAAAACGGCGGACGCCAGCCACATCACGATCTCAACAGCTCCATGAGCAACGATCATAGACTAAAAGAAGTCAATCAGCTCGAAAGAGTTTTTGAGAACGGTTACAAAGTCAGCGCCGAAGGCGAGTGGCGCGGGTAAAAACTCGCAAAATTGACAAAACTCAAATCTCCATATAGAATAGTATAGCAAAGCTAACTAAGCTGAGGAGATATAGTGGAATCCGTAAAGAATTTGTTCACGTTGAGAAACGTGGCTATCCTAGCGTCGGTTTTCACAGGAGTTGTGCTCCTTGTAGCGCTCGGCTCAATTTTCTCTCCTAAGCCGGCGGAAGCACCAACGATTACAGCGCCTCCGGTGGTGGAAACCCCGCTCCCAAGTGAAACTCCTGCTGAGGTAGAGGTCAATGCCCCACTATATGCCGATTGTACGGCTGTTTGGGTAGCTCTTGAGCGTCCCATCACCGAGGCAGACGAGGGTTACCCGGACACGAAACCAAACCTTTTCGATGGAGACTCCGACGGAATTGGCTGCGAAGATAATCCAGCTACCGAAGAGGATGAATCTCAAATCGACTGGAAAGCCATTTGGGATGAGACCAAGGGCAACGCTGAGCAATTCGGAGATTGGGCCGGCCCGAAATTGAAGAATTTCTGGGAAGAGTTCGGAGCGCCAACACTCGGAGACGTTTGGGATGAGACCAAGAACATCTTTGGGCTCACTCGATGAATCAGATGCGGTTGAACCAACTCCGCGCAGCTGTCCTAGGGGCCAACGATGGAATCATTTCCGTCTCCACGGCTTTAGTAGCTATAATCGGAATTCTCGGCATTAGAGAACTAGTGCTCACAGCGGTAGCGATTCTATTTGCGGGAGCCATTTCCATGGCAGCCGGAGAATATGTCTCCGTGTCAGCTCAGGTGAATCACGAAGTTCCCTCTGACGATGGAGTAGTAACATCGGCGCAAGCACCTATTCACGCTGCTGCGGCCAGTTTCGTAGCTTTCCTGGCCGGTGGAACAATTCCTGCCGTTTTGTCCGTTGTGACTGAAAATAGTTTCATAGTGGTGATCGCGGCCCTTGCTTTGCTCGCAGCCTCTGCCGCTCTTACAGCCAATAAAAAGGCCCGCATTAAGAGCACAGTGCGCTTGGCACTCGTAGGAACTTTCGCTTTAGGCATTTCACTTCTAGCAAACATCGTGCTTCACCGGCTCGGAGTTTAGAGGAACGATAGAGTGATAGAACCATTTGTTGAAATCTTAAACCGGAAGAGGAGCCGCGCCGTGATCTACTCGCGTAACTCGAAGCAATATGACCCACTTCCTTTTGTCGCTCCTAGTGGGGAAAGATTCTCCGTAACCTCAGCTCCCGAGGGAAGCCAGGAGGCTCCGAGAACAGTTTTTGTTCCGGCTCACATAGCGTTAGATACAAATCCAATTCTAGCTGGAGTCCGAGTAGTCTCACGTAATCAGCGAGATTCAACTTTAGCAGTAGCTAAAAATTGGCTAGAGCTTCTAGAAAACATTTCTAGTGAACTCCTAATCGCCATCACACCAAACCTAAATTTCAAAAAGATTACAGAGGCTAAAGTTGTACTGCAGCGTCTAGTAAATGTATTGAGCAGACCGGAAGGGGAAGCCTCTCATGGGAAGATTCTCGGATGAGTTCGTTGCAGCCGCGAGTGAAAGATTGGAAGAGCTAAGAGAAAACTCCCCCACTCTTGTTTTAGCAGTGCTTGTCTCCGATGACGGATTTGAAGTCGCAAGAACCCCGGCTGAAGAGGTTTTAGATGGCCGTTTCGCCTCCATGGCTAGTTCGGTACAAGCACTGAGCGATGCTGTGGTTGAGGATAGAGATTTCGGAAAGAACGACTCCGTAATTATCCAAGCATCTAAAGGTAAACTCATTCAGATTCGTCTAGCGAGTTCCTATGTGCTTTCGGCACAGTTCACTAATCAGGATCTGCTCGGCCGCAATCTCATTGATCTCCGTAAAGCGGCTAGTGCGCTCAGGAAAGTTCTAGTGGAGAATCCCGAATGAACGGCGTAAATTCGATCATAGCATTTTTTGAAGAATGGAAAGCTAAACACAGCTATTTTTGGCATGACGATCCTAGGCGCTTCATTCAGGGCTTCGTGGATACTCAAAACAACTTGATGAGTGAAGATTTCGCCGCAGTAGAAGAAATTTGGTATAGCGCCACCGATGAAGAGGTCGAGCAGGCTAAAACACTTTTCAAAGGACTATTACAGGTGATGCCTCCAAGACTACCGGGGGAATTAGTTTACATCCTAGCATTCCTGGGGGATCAGGCACACGGTGCTCATTTGACACTTCTCGGGCCCACCATCTTTCCAGATGAAGAGAGCTGCTTCAGCTTCTTCTCTGAAGTTAGGGAGATTTCAGAAAATACTCAAACCCTAAAGGTGACCATCACCGACGAAGACACTTTCAAATCCTTGTCAGGTAAAGATGTTTCTGTTAGTAGAATCGAAAACACCGAGGCTATCAAAGAGCTTCACCGTAAACTGGTGGAGAAGGCAAAGAGCCTTGGAGGTACCCTTGTGGCCTCCGACCAGGCTCTAGATGGTTTCAGTCCTCATATCTCACTGAGCGAGGGAAAAGTGTTCTCTATTGGAGAAACTTTTGAACTTGAGCGCATCGCCTTCTCGATACATCCCGGGGCTAAGTTGAACATTACCGCATCGGAAGTCAAGGGAAATTTCCGACTAAGAGATTGATTCTGACAGAGCTGTTTCAGCGTTTGAACACGTCCTCATAGTTTCGATAAAACTCGACTGGATCGCGAGTGGTGACCTACCACACCGTTACAGATGGTTGCTATTACGGGAACTTTATTGTTCCTTATTGGCAGTTTCAACTACGAAGTGATAAAAGAACTACCGCCTGTAATCATGGCTGTAGTTTCAACTAGATGTGGATCCTAATGGGAAAACTTTCGAACGGCTTCAATGCCGTTTTACATGAAGTAAAGAGCGCACCCTCAGCGGTGCTGTTGCTCATACAGACCCTTCTTATTCTGGCTTATCCATATCTCCGCAATAATCTAACCGGTGCGGTATTCCTAGCGATTACCACCGTGTTCATGCTAGGGGTGGTTGTTTTCGTTATCAAGAAAACGCCATCTCTCACTTGGGTGGCTATCCTTTTCGGGATTCCCAGCGTAATCACCGCCGTTTTAGAGGCTTTTATGCCGGGAAATCAACTCCTGTTAGCCATGACATCGGTATTCCACCTGTGCTTTTATTTCTACGCTTCTTTTGCGCTGATTAAGTACATCTTCGCGGACAACATTGTGACTAAGGATGAATGGTACGCCACTGCGGCAGCCTTCACCGTAATTCTTTGGGGTTATGCTTACGTTTTTCTGCTAGTCGAGGTCTTCACTCCAGGCTCATTTAGTGTTTTCACCCATAGTGAAAATAATTTCTTTGAGGCACTATTCCTAAGCTTCACCGTTCTTACTAGCGTGGGCCTCTCCGATGTTATGCCTCTAACCGATCAGGCGCGAGCCGTGGTTATGATCGGCGAAGTCATCGGACTCTTCTACATGGCTTTGATCGTCTCTCGACTAGTTGCCATGTCCCATGCGAAACGAGTAAGCTCAAATAGTTGGGTTTCAAAAACCGCCAAAAAGGATGTGAATGATGACACTGAACTATGATGAAGGTCTTAAACTCATCGAGACCGCCGTTTGGGGTGAGTCCGCAGACGATACTCGTTTGGTAGCTCGTTTGCTTCTAGATATTAGCGAGAACCTCAAAATTGCTAATCGCTTGAAACTTAAAGAGCTTCAACTAAAAGGAGCTGAATTATCAGCCGAAGAGCTAACTGAACTCGGTTTCCCACTAGCCTAATCGGCGTAAGGGAATGAGCCCATGTTCTTCACATGCCAATAGCTTTTATTGTCCAGAGTGAAAGTGGTTTCGTCCCCCTCTTTGGGGATAGCGATTTCCACAAATCCGCCAATAGTCCCGCTGAGGACACCTAGATCAGTGTCAGTCATTTCGTAGTCATCATCGTCTTTACTCATGAGCACATTAGCTCTTTCTGAACCGCGATGGCCTCGAAAACCTCTTCAGTTTTTCCATAGCTAAGGGCGTCAATGGGCCTGGCGCCGTAGAGCTCGACATTACTTCCCAAGAGGAAGGACTCGGAAACCTCCGGAACAAAAATCGTTGAAAGCTGATCAAGTGCTTCCACAACTCCCGAAAGGTTTTCAGAGACCTTGTCATCACTCCAACCGGACTTTAGTGAAATGTTTAGGGCTTGTCCCCAGTTAGTGCTGTTAATCATTTGGTGCTCCGGTTTCAGTTGTTTAGCAGGTCTTCATTGGTGGGTCTGTGGAAGTCAATAGCGACCCAAGGTCGCACTTCAACTCTTCCCTCCTCCACATGAGGGATGATGTTTCTTACGTACTGTAGTCGTCGGCTTGCACCTTCACCGAAGCCTTCGGGTGCATCCTTACTGTACTGGATTATTTGACAGTTATGAATCTTCCTTAGCGGGTTCACTTCATCTGCCATGAATTCTTCATCGGTGATTCTTTCAAGAACCACGCGGTTAGCCTTATTGAACTCGCCGTGAGCGACCGCCACAACCGTCTGATCAGAGCACTCACGGTGAAGGGTATCTAGGAAGTTGCGAACTCTATTATCCGCTACATCCTGAACCGATTCCCCACCCGGCGGACGCCAGTAAAGAGGATCCAAATCCATCTTCTGAGCATTGAGCTTGTAAATGGGATCCTCGAGGAACTGCTTACGAGGAACACAGTCGATGTCTCCCCAATCCCGCTCGCGGATGGTGCGGTTTACATACCATTCCACAGAACGACCGTGCTCGGTCAAACCAAGAAGACCGGCCGTCTGGCGAGTTCGTACATAGGGAGAAACATAGAAGCGCTTTTCCTGGGTCTGGCTGATCTGCTTGAGCTCTTCACTCAGCCACGCACCGATGAGAATAGCCTGCTCGCGTCCAAGTTCGGTGAGCTTCCAGGTGCGACCGGGAGTCGTTACGAACTCATCAGTATAGGAGCTGAAATCACCGCGCTTAGCTTTTTCGGTGGCGACATTTCCTTCTGACTTCCCGTGCCGGACCAAAAATAGATGACGTGGCATACTCATCTTAGGCCTCCATTCGCTAAAGTGATAAACAGGTACGTTACAAGTATAACACACCCTAGGGCCATTAAAGTCGCAACTGTGATTCCTAGCCCATTAAAGAACCCATAGCTTCCCTGCCAGAATCGCTTAGTGAACAGCGATCTAAAGGTTAGGCTCCTGATCTTTCTTGAAAATCTAATTTTCCAAGGAAGCTTCGCAAAGATTGAAAAATAAGCCTGCTCCTGAAACACGGGATGATCCTTGATCTCCTGCAGCTCTGGATTCAGGTGCTCAAATTCACCTTCGACGGTGACCTGCTCTAACACATCCGTAGGAAGAACTCCCCTGGAAGCAAAATCAACTAGCTCGTCCCAAAGTCCGATTTCTCTTTCACCGGAGGGGGTTCCGTCTTCGTCAGCCGGTTGATACCCAACTGTGATTGGCTGAGTGGTTAGTCCCTCAACTAGAGCCTGGCGAGAAATGTTCTCTTCATGCCAATCCGTGATCAGCTCAATGGCGGCGGTTTTTGTCTCTTCAAAAGTTTTACTCATTCAAAGCCGCCAAACCCTCGCAAATGCAGAGTTGAGAGGCGAGCAATGGTTTCGGGATCACTAATGAGAGCATAGCGATTACTCAAGGAGCGAAGAATAGTGCTTGGAGCGGAAAATGTGTGCAAAAGCTCTTTTAAAGCAGCAACATCTTCTTTGTCTAGGACAATAGCGCTCTGATTTTCATTAATTTCTACGGTTACTTTAGCCATGATTGATTCCTAAATTATCTGGTGGCGGGGCCGCGACCCAAGCCTCGATTTTGTCGAGGTCCTCGGGAAGCAGCGCAGCAATACTGTGTGTTCGCATAAGAAGTTTATCGTAGCTGTTGACAGGCTTCCAAATGTCATTCGGAATACCTTTAGCTGAGCCGAGCTCATCATCAATCCAAGCGAAACGATCCGGCTTGAGGTCCTCAACCAAAAACTGAGCTGAACGGAATTTCCACCAGCGCGGATTTCCAACATTCAATGATGAGCCCGTGAAGCGCTCATCGGCAAGAACTTTCGCTCCACCCCAGCCTAGCTCAACCATGAAAGGATACTCCGCACGGTGAGGCACATAGCCTTTCAAACCGAGCAGTTCCTCAAGCTCATCGAGAAGCGCCGGTGACTGAAGCCAAGTAGTAAGCCAGGCTCCCTCAACATTTGGAAGTGCAAGGACAGCTTTAAGGCGCTCAATCATGGGCGGACGCCATTTGATGGGCCACTCAGCGATCTGACCGGACTCCAGTTTTCTAGAATTCTTTGTGAATGCGTTTACTACTCCATCCACATCGAGAGCCAGGATAATTTTTGGAAGCAGACGCTCAGTTGTCATCGTTCTTCTCCTGGGCAGCAACGTAGATCTCGTTGGCGATAACGGCCATCCAGATAGCCTGAGTAACGGGCACGTTCTGAGGATCGACCGCAGTGAGAGTTACCTTGTCCCCGATGGAAAAGAAATCGCGGTCGATCTTGTAGGCAACAGAACCGTCTGGGTTCTTGATGTCGGCGGTGAAGTTAAAGGAGAAATTCTGCTCCATTGAACCGACAGTCTCACCTGCAGCGTTCTTCAGCTGGAAGCTGTAGAGAAAGAACGAGAAGCTCTGGTCGATTGAGCCGGTCTCCTCCACATTGTAATCGTAGAGCTTAGCCGAAGAGTTCACAACTCGGTACTGCTCGGCCTCGGCTCCCATGAAATTTCCGGAAGCCGTGTAGAGCGAATAGGTGTCACCGATTGTGTAAATCGGCTCACCGTTGATCTCAGCCACCTCGGTGTCATTCACCTTGACGCTCCAGTGATCTCCCCAGGAGATGGCATCCTTCTCGAGGCGAATGGTCTCAGCGTCCGAGAGAATACCCAGAGTCGCGTAGTGGTCACCCTCGTCGGTAACCGGCTTCTCCTCTTTCATGGAAGAGATGTTGAGTGCCGAGCAACCGGTGAGAGCGATTGCGACCAGGGTGACGGCGGCGAGAGTCTTGATTAGCTTCATGGTTCAATCATACACCCAAGAAGCAGAAAGGTCAAAAATAAAAGTGTTGATTATTTAATAAAAATGTGTAGTATTAACCTACACCCCTTATTCGGTAGACCCATCGGGCCCCGGGTAAGGGGTGCTCAACTTTTTTAGATGAATAAACATTCCATCCGGGGTGAGGGTGATCGTGCGGATCTCGTCATCGAAATGACCGATGACAGAGATATCTTCCCCGTCACGCTTAAGGTAAATCTTTGTGGCTCCATCGGCTTTGAGCCCTGCTACAATTTGGTCCTTAGAGTAGCGCTTATCAACAACTACCGCTGGGGGTTCAACTCCGTATTGAGGGAGATTTACAGACATCTGGGACATAGCCATAGTCGATTCCTTCCGTTTACGAGTTGAACCGAAACTCAACTCTCCATGAGCTTCAACCATTCGAAGAAAAGCTTAAGCTAAGTCTATTGTAACCGTTTCAAACGACTTAATCAATTTCTGCGTGATCAGAGGCGAAATTCAACGGAATCTCAATTGACCCCACTGAACCGGAATCTAAAATTACTAAAGAGGTCGAGAGAGTGATACCGGAGGATAAATCTGTCGAATCCTTGAGCGTATCTTTTTCAAAAGCTCTTTGAAGTCCTTCCATGGCAGCATTTACCACCGTGGATGGCTCTTCCTCTTTTTTGATCTGTTGAAATAGCGCCATTATATGAGTCCTTCTCGGTTGTATCCCGTACTATTATCAGTGCTATCTAGTTTAGCAGAAATCCAAATATCTATATTAGCTAAAAGCTCAGCGCCCACGTGGTACGCCACTGGTTCGAATAGCTGAAATGCTGAACAATCGACTGGAGCTTCAAAGACCCTCAGCTTTATCACCGAATCGTCCGACAATAGTTGTATGGCTATGAGTCCAGAATGACGTTCTACCACTACGCCGTCGAGGAAAAGGCTGGGGTTAGATTTTGCTTCGTTTAGTTGAGCGGATGAAATTGAAAGGATCATGGAGCCCCCTAAGTGCTTCCGTGCGTTAAGAATATCGCACTTCTGATGCCTTTTCTTGACAGCTTTTGAGATTTTACTCTCTAAGCATGGTCTTTCTCGCCTCAACATTAGCTGAGAGCACCATTAGCATCGTTAGGAGCGAATCCTTATCACGAGCGTCCACAGTGAACACCGGAGCTAACACGGAGGGATAATGCTTCTGTAGGAGCTCTTGGTATTGCACATGGGTGGGGAAAGGCGCCACATCGGAATGGGTGATCCCGACAACTAATCCTCCACGCTCATGAATTTCTTTGAATTCTTCAATAAACTGTAGAAGATCTAAAGCAGGATTTGGATTGTCATTTTTTACTAAGACCAGGAGACCTACAGCTCGTTTCTTGAGAATGCTCCACATGAAATCAAATCGTTTCTGTCCGGGGACTCCGTACAATCGAAGTTTATCCGTGTCAGAGAGAGCTATTTCCCCGTAATCGAGAGCAACGGTGGTAGTTTCCTTATCCACTCGATCCCGCTCTGAATTTTTTGCTTCAGTTTTGATCGTTTCAATATCTGAAAGGTTGTTGATAGCTGTAGTTTTACCGGCGCCCATGGCTCCGACTACAAGTACTACGTGTTCAGCCATTACTTCTTCCCCAACCTTTTCCTTAGCAGGCCGAAGAGCCCGGTAGATTGTTGCTCTTCGACTTTTTCTTCCTCCACCTGCGGAGCAGCCTTCATAATTTCACTAAATGAAGGGAACTCCTGTAGAGGTACAGAAATTTTTGGCGGTTCAAAACCAGGTACAGATAATGGTGCAGATTTTTTAGCAAAATCGGGTTTTTCTTCATCCTCGAAGAATGAGGGCCCACTAACCATGGCCTGATTACCGCGATTAAGCTCAGGAGGAGCCTCGAGAGTAGGTTCTTCATCGAAGAATTCCTCCGGGGCTCTATCTGGAAGTTCCTCATAGAGCGTGTCATCTGAGAACACCTCCACGGGAGCCTCATTATCTATGTAGAACTGTTCAGCCGGGTTCTCCTGAGCAACCTCTACATAAGGAGTATTTTCGAAGTTCTGGTATTCTTCGACCGGAGCTTGATAATTCTCGAATGTTTGAGTCTCTTGAACTGGCTCAGTTTGGTCAAAGAAACTAGGTAGCTCCTGGAATCTTTCTTCAGCCGGAGGTTGTTGAGTCTCTAATGGAAGCTCTCTTAGCTGAACCTCAAGTTCAGTTTCTTCAGCTGCCTCGATGAGCTGAGTTGGTACCATGGGAGCGCCGGTTCCTCTGAGCACTCCGAGAAGGCTCAACATGCTTATGAGTTTCTGACTGTGTTCGATTGATGTTCTAGCGACTAAAGCTAATTCATCAATGGTAATTGAGCCGTTTGCGAGCATGGAGATTGAACGAAGATCATCCACCCCGTAGGAAATTTCCGTTAGGTTAGGCCAACGAGAAAGAGTATAACGTTCGCCGAGAATGAGCCATAGTGCTCTTCCAGTCACAAAAGCTCTCTCGCCTATGTTCCAGAGCAAACCGTCAAGTGATTTCCAGGCAACCCAAGGGTAAGGAGGATTTTCAGGATCCACGGGATGTGAGAAGATTTTTACACCGACCGGCACCGCAGGAATTTCGCTCATAACCGTTTCCATGTAGAACCTACGAGTGTGGAAATCAATCCAAATAGGCTTCATGTTCTTTGCAGTTAAAGTGAGTAGAATCGGCTGACCCATGCTGCTAATAGCATGGATCGCGGCTACAATAGTGTCCCAGCCATCTGAAGAAACTGGTCTTGAAGCGGGTGCTGCAAACTCCGGGGGCGCAACCTTAGCGATAGGCACCCTAGTCGGTAATCCTCCGCTTGCGGGCATTCGAGGCGGCCCTGCGGTTCCTGGGTTTGACATTAACTGGCGGCTTTCAATCATTGTGAACGGTTCAAAACCAATATCACAAAGGTGTCGCGCTACCCCACTTATTTGTCAAGTGAAAGTTTCTTCAAGCGATTGAGACAATTTTTGCAAGTAACCAATGTTAAATCGGAGGTTTCTTTCACCATGGGCTGAGGAGTATCGTGAGCGGTGATTGCTCCGCAAGTGTGAGAAACCCGGTTGATTTCGATAATAGCTTCGCCCGCAGAGGCGCTGAAATGAATTCTAGGCGTAGCCATTAGTACTGTCCATTCTTGTCAGTGCGGAGAATAACTCGAGCAACCCAGCTAGGAAACCGAATGAGCCAGGGTTGAATCTTGTACTTTTTGAAAAGGTAGATCTCAGCTACATACTCCCCTTTAGCGCCCTGGTAGTGAAGACCCTTACGCCAGGAAGGATAGAGCATTGTGAGGGAATATTCACTCATATAACCGGTTTTACGGCGAAGATAAAAGGCTGTCATTTCAATCTTTTACCAGGTTAAATTTCTGGGGGTTACGCTTGATAACTTCGAGAGACACGAGAGCATCATCCGCCGGATTATGATGAGTGATTTTCATGCCATAGAAATCTGCCATCATCTTGACTCCGCCACCGCCGGTGCGCTTGTTACGACCGATAGATGTGCGAGCGATGGGGAGAGCATCAACCCAAGTGAGCTTTAGTTTAGCCAACCCGAAAGCCTGCTGAGCAGCGAGCCAAGCCCTACGATCCGATTTGAGATCGTGAGCTACAAGCACAACATCGTCCTCGAGGGAAGCAAGACGCTCGTAGAGCTCAATGAAATGCATGCCACCATCGGTTTCCTCCTGAGAAATCCCATTCCAACGGCGATGTTCCTGGATGGGGAAATCCTCGTGAAGCTTCACAAAACCATGCTCCTGAGTACCATCCATGAAAGCAAGCCCGTAGGCACAGATGCTTCCCTTGAACTTATTGGCATATTCGAAGTCAAGTCCGATGTAAGTGGTCACAGAATAAATTTACACCACTTGTCGCACGGATGCAACGTTTAATTAAAATGTCGCCCGGATGCAACAGACTCAATCCCTATTGAACAGTTTCTTTGCCGCCACGGTGGGGAGCTTCGTGATCGGAATTTTTACTTTGTTATCCGGTACTTCATTAGTCCAGAAAACATGAGGATGGGTAAGCTCGTTCCAACCTCTTGGAATCGCTGAGTAAAAACTATTGAAAAAGTAAACTGTAGCATCATTCTCGTCTAAGTAGGAGAAGATAGGAGGAAGCTCCGGGGAATCCTCTAGAGAAATAGACTCTTCGTTAGCTTCCGTATGAAGCTTCCATCGCATTACAGCAAGCTCATAGAGCGCCGCACGGGTTTCCGCACGAGTCGCTTTCGCTGGAACAACGATTTGAAAGGATTTTTGATCGGTCTCAACTATTGATTGAGAAGCAATCCTAGTGTTGGATTCTGTTTTTACGGAATCCGCAACGGTCTTCTTATAATGTTCGATCTCGGCGAAGGCCTCCATGATGTCCTCTACCCTGTTTTCGAGCTGGCAAATCCAGCTATTGCAGTGCATAGCGGCATCTTCATAAAAATGGAAGTGTGTCATGGAAGTTATATTTTCTTTAGCTGGTCAAAATTTCAGTCACCGAATTGTAACTAGGAAACTAAATAATAATCGCTATCCAACGGGATTTTCGTTGTTTCTTTTGAGCACGGCATCTCTAGAGGCCTTTATTGAGGCTGCGAAAACTCTATAGAAGTTAGCTCTTTCAGCCTCTAAATAGGCTGTAACTTTTCTTGTTCCTTCATCGAGGATAATCTGTTCCTCTGCGGTGAGTGGCCCTGGATCATTAATTTGCATTGAAAGCTCCGTTTTCCTAAGAATCAATTTATCAATGAGGGCGAGAAAATTATTTCTTTCGATTTGACCGCCGCGAAAAAGTCGTGTAAAGTACACGACTGTGGTACATTTCAGAAAAATTGTTAGAAATATTCGTCAAAATGATTTTTATGTTGATATAAGTATCCGTACCCACTAAACAACCCAAGGAGATGCACTGCGATGCCAATTAGATTTCTCGCAAAAGTTCCACAGGGGTGGCAAGTCACCTCAAAACTAGAGGTATTCCAATTCCCTGGAGGGGAATACCACCTCAAGAACACTGAATCCGACGAGATCTCACTCGGCGCCATTCTCTACGGAGACGCTCCTGAGGACATCATCGCTCTCGGCCTCTGGGCCGACCATGTTCACCAGAAGGGGGAGAAGGCAGTTGCTTACATCCCCTACTTCCCCGCAGCCCGTGCCGACCGCGGCGACCCCTTCGGAGCCAAGGTCTACGCTGACATCATCAACAGCTTCAATCTCGATGAAGTTGTGATCTTCGATCCGCACTCCCCCGTAATCGTCAGCCTTCTCAACAATGTCACCGTTGTGGATTCGGCTCGAGTTATTCGCAGGGCAATCGCCGGTCATCACGGAGAGGCTTCCGACCATGGTTTCGTTGGAGTCATTGCTCCGGACAAGGGTGCTGTTGATCGCGCTCAGCGTGCCGCAAAGGCTCTTCACCTGCCTCTTTTCAAGGCTACGAAAACTCGTGACGAGGCCACCGGAAAGCTTTCCAACTTCGCAATCGAAGAGCTCCCGGCCGAGGGCCGCTTGCTCATCGTGGACGACATTTGCGATGGAGGCGGAACCTTCCGAGGGCTTGCAGATGTTTCAGGAGTTCCTCGTGAGCGCCTGGCTCTCTGGGTTTCCCACGGAATCTTCAGCGGTCGAGCCAACGAGCTCAAGGAGAGCTTCTCGGTTATTTACACCACGGATTCTCACCCCGGCGCTCGACGTGAAGACGTTGGCGCACAGGTCATCGCAATCCTCCCCTCACTCATTACTCGATAAAACAAAACTAGGAGAATAACAATCATGTCGAAGTACGCCCCAGTCGCCTGCCTGTTCCAGACGGACGCATACAAGCTCGGTCATATCCAGCAGTACCTACTCTCGGGTAACGTCTCGCGAGTCTACTCGAACTTCACCAATCGCAAGTCGCGTATTGAGGGAGTCAACCACGTTGTTCACTTCGGTCTTCAGGCCTTCCTCCAGCGCTACGCCATCGACGCCTTCGAGCCGTTCTTTGCGGCCGACGAAGATCTCGTGGCTTCGCTTTACGAAGAGCGTGTGACGAGCATTCTCGGTCCGAACACCATCGGTTCAGACCACATCCGTGCTCTTCACCGTAAGGGTTTCCTCCCTCTCGAGTTCCGTGCAGTTCCGGAAGGTACTCCGGTCCCGATCGGTGTTCCCTCGTTCACCATCGAGAACACCGATCCTGAGTTCTTCTGGCTCACTAACTACATCGAGACCGTGGTTTCGGCCGAGGTTTGGCAGGCATCCACTTCAGCAACCATCGCTCACGAGTTCCGCAAGATCTTCGTACGGGACGCAATCGCCACCGGTTGTGACATTGCTGCGGTCGACTGGCAGGGTCACGACTTCTCGTACCGTGGTATGAGCTCGAGTGAGACCGCCGCGGCTTCAGGCGCTGGCCACCTTCTCTCGTTCACTGGAACGGACTCGCTCGTCAGTCTCGAATGGATTGACAACTTCTACGGAGGTGCCTACATCGCAGGTTCGGTGCCGGCTACCGAGCACTCGGTAATGTCGACTGGTATCGCAAAGATCGGTGAGCAGGAGCTCTTCAGCCGTCTTCTCGATCTCTACCCGACCGGTATTTTCTCAGCAGTTTCGGACACTTTTGACCTTTGGAAGGTCCTCACGGTTTACCTGCCGAACCTTAAGGAGAAGGTCCTCGCTCGTGACGGAAAGATCGTGATTCGTCCTGACTCGGGTGATCCGGTTGACATCATCACCGGAACTGTTCCGTGGACGACCGGTGACCGTAGTCACCTGACTCCCGCCGAGAAGGGTGTCATCGAACTCCTTTGGGACACCTTCGGTGGAGCCGAGAACGCTGCTGGGTTCAAGCTTCTCGACTCGCACGTGGGCATGATTTATGGTGACTCGATCACTCGTAATCGAGCAAGCGAAATCAATGAGCGCCTAGCCGCTAAGGGTTTCGCAAGTATCAACTGGGTGGCTGGTATCGGAAGCTTTACTTACCAGTACAACACGAGGGACACATTCTCGTCGGCCATGAAGGCTACCTACGCCATCGTGGATGGACTCCCTGTCAACCTGTTCAAGAACCCAATCACTGACAACGGAATGAAGAAGTCGGCTATTGGCCGTCTTGCCGTGCTCAAGAACGCCGACGATGAGCTCACGCTTATTCAGGAGGCAACCCCCGAGCAGGAGGCTGCAAGCGAGCTCAAGCTCGTGTGGCGTGATGGGAAGTTCATCACTAAGCAGACCTTCCCCGAGGTTCGCGAGGTGCTTGCAACTAGCAAGTACTAAGTTCTAAACTAAAGGCCCTGCCATAATTTTGGCAGGGCCTTTAGTGTTGGATAAATAGGAATAGAGTTCGTTACTCAGACGTTTTGATAAAAGTGATTAACTTAGGAGTTTTAAATGACTGATTTTGACGATGTATTCAACGGTAACATTGCCGTAACGGATGACGAAAAAACGCAACTTGCCCGGCACTGGCTAAAGAGTGAGTACAATATTGAGGTTAAAGAGGATCAGGTGCTCGCCGCCATATTAGACGTTCATCTTCACAACTCGGATGCACCTCAACATTTCGCACATCCGCTCATCGACTCCACCTATGGAGAGTCAATCGTCCAAATCGTCTTCGCAACCGGAAACTGGCATTTGAGCTACCGCAAAGAAGGAAAAGAGGACTTCACTCTTGTCCACCCAAAGAGCGAGGGTAAATCTTGGAAAAATATCCAGAATAGAAGCGCTGCTTTGGAAATCGGACTTATACTAAAGAACGGTGTTCTTGGTGAGGTAAGAGAGCCGGTTCGTGTGGTTTCCACCCCCAGCGCTTTCATTGACGGTTCAAATGTGCAACTCGTTATTCCGGAGGAAACAGTTAAGGATCCCACAATCGGTTCTGGTTCAATAGATATTCTCTCCGGTTTAGGTTCCACAAGCTACGGTTCCGTAACCATTGATCTTGGCACTTTCGGAGAGCCGGAAAAGAAAGACTAATCTCGTTCTAGTAAGAATAGCCCTAAACTTTCATTAGTTTGGGGCTATTCCTTTCTTTTCGTCAAGTTGAATATAACTTTGATATAAAATGTCATACGGGGTTCCTGATCGCCCGTTCTCAAAACAACAAGGAGATCTAAATGATTGAGAAAACTCTTAAAGTAAAAAGTTTCATCCTCATGGCGGCTATGCCTCCAACAATAGGCCACGTTGACCTAATCAATTTCGCCCGAAATCTCACAGGAGACGCTAAAGTTATCCTAGTAACTCGAGGTGATGAACCTTTCCAGGAAGAGCGATTCGAGGCCCTGACGGAGCATTTCAAGAACTCGGAAGGAATCGAACTTCTGCAGCTTCATCAAGATGGGTTAGAGGCCGAAGGTGATGAGTACTGGGCGGATGTGCTAGCTGATTTCGGTTTCGTAAAAAATGACATTCTTGTGGCTAGTGAAGACTGGGGCGCAGTAATCGCTGACATGCTCGATGGGCAATTCTTCCCTTATGACATGAATAGGGAAATCCGCTACACTAAAGCCACCGCAATTCGTGAGGATATTGAAGCCAATTGGGCTTGGATTATCCCGGAATTTCAGCGTAAACTACAAAAACGCATTGTGATTTTCGGCGCAGAATCCACAGGAAAGACCACCCTAGCTAAGAATCTAAAGAAAGCCTTTAAAGATTCTGTAACGGTGTTTGAATATGCTCGTCCATATTTAGAGCTCACTCCGGGAGAGCTCGATGTTCCGAAGATGCATGGGATTTGGAGAGGCCAAAAAGCTCTTCAGGAAACCGTAGAGCAGATGATCCCAACACCCCGAGTTGTTTTCCTAGATACTGATCTTTACACCACTCTTGGGTACTGGGAATTCTGGAATCCTGCTAGTGTTCCGAATGGCTTGAGAGAAGACGCCGAACTAATGAAAGCTGATCTATACATTCTCCTAAAAAGCAACATTCCTTTCGAGGCCGATCCCATTCGTTTGGGAGGGGATAAGAGAGAGCAGGATGATGACTACTGGAAGGGTGTCCTAGAGGCCAATAATCTTCCGTACATCGAGTTGGATGTTTCAGGAGTCAATGCTAGGGTCATCGAAGGACGCACAATAGTTCGTGACTTTATCCCTAAAGGCGTTGACCACGTGAGATTAGACGGGTAAGCGTAGGCTTGCTCAAAATTGTTTTCGCCCGAGCTGTCATCTTGTGATAGTATTGTTTCAATATGACAAGAGAAAACAGACGGGCCACACGGGCCTCAGATTCAAAACTAGCTTTAGTAACACTTGAGTACTTCGATGAGAAGACTTCTGAGTGGAAGATAGCCCCAACTCGCTACACTTTCCTAACGGATGAAAAAGCGAGAGAATATGCTAACCAACGCTATTCAGCTAACATTCAAATTAGAACTTCGGTAGATTCTCGAATCACCGTGACCGGTATTAACTGAGTTTAGTAGGACCGAAGTTTATTCCCACACGGAATAAAAAGCAACTTTCGCTAGCTCTTTACGGTTCACAGCTCTACCGAAATAGCGATAGACGAAAGTTGTCGCATCAATTGAAAACTTTTCTATGTGTTCTCAAGTTGTCGTCAGGGCGACGAGAACTGTGATATAATTGGAATTAGCCGGCTCATTTGCCGTTCGATTAAGGATAGAATTAATGAAGTTTTCGATTCACCCCCGTGTCTACCAGGCCGTCGGTTTTCTCGGACTAGTAGTTGCAACTCTCCTGGCCATGTGGCTTCTCGCCACCGGCCGCAATGACCACAATCAGGTTTTTACAGTTCTCGGGTACATTTTGGCTGTGGTTGGAATTCTCCCAGCCATGCTCATCGTGAAGCCTCCGCTGCGCCGTCAGGATTTCTGAGGCCGAAATGGACGTGGTGATTCGGGCTGCCATTTTTGATGGTAAGCGAGTGAAGTATAAGTTTTTTCATACTCTCACAGTGCTTCTCACAGAAATGCAGTCCGGACACCTAGATCCAACCTCTCAAACAAAAGGTTTGGGTGAACCAAACACTGAGTTCACTTTACTTTTTGAACATGGAGCTTGGATTGAATCCTTCGAGCCGGAGGAATTTTCAAAAGTACTTGCCCGACTTCGTGAATCGGCACCTAAAAGAGATTACTCTAAAGCCGCCCCAGCAGATCTACAAACCAAAATCAAAGCTTGGCGTAAAGCCGCAACTGAAGAAATACAGAAGCTCTCTTTAGGAGCCTTCGAGTGAGGATCAAACCATGACAGAACCACTACAGCCATTAGTTTCCATCGACGTGGTTCCCGTGCGGTTCAACCGCGAAGAGGGGCGAGTAGAGTTCGCCACCGGAGCGAGACTTTTTGAGCCTTTCATCGGAGAACAGGCTCTCCCCGGTGTTCTTCTAAGCTCTGGAGAATCCATTGACGAGGCAGCTGAGCGTGCTCTTTCACGCAAGGTCGGGCTTCCGAGAGGTGTTTTTCATCAGCTCGGGGCTTTCGACTCTACCAACCGAGATCCTCGTGGCGCGACAATTTCAATCGCATTGCTCTCGGCACAGGCTCCGCAAGCTTATTCCGAAACAGCGCTTTGGCACAGTGAGCTTACTGAGCTTCCGTTCGATCATTCAACCATCATCGAGGCTGGTTTAGAGGTTCTCGAACAGGCCCTCTGGAGAGATGTAAGCTTCACACGAGCGCTCCTAGGGGAACGTTTCACCACAGCAGACGCCACAGCAATCGGCTCGCCTACTCCCCACGTTAGCAATGCTCGCAGATGGTTTGAGACCTGGTCCCATGTGAAGCGTGTGGAGGTGGAGGCTAAGAGCGGCTCCGTCGGTCGCCCTCCGGTCACTTGGGAATGGGTTTCGTAAACATTCACATCGTTTAGAAAGATTCCAGTCCCATATAATTCAGGAGTCCTCATGGCTAAGTTCCATATAAACAGTAAAGGTGAAGCTGGAGCGTGTTCAGCTAAAACTTCAGCTGGGTGCCCTTTCGGAGGAGAAACTGAGCACTACGACTCTAAAGAGGAAGCCCGCGAGGCTTACGAGAGTAAGACTAAGACTCCTGCGGTCGTTCTCAAAAAGACTGGTGATTTAGAGCCGATTCCAGAAGGCTTATCTTTCGGTGAACATGAGCTTGAAGATGGACGCACCGTTGTCATAAATGGCCTGGGTGGGGCTAATTGGAGATCAGATTGCGCTCAGTGTGAGCGTCAAGGTAAAGGAGCCTTCGCTCCTAGTCACGATGCCATGCCTCGCTGTAAATCCGGTCAGCGTCCTCACTGCACCTGTGACGCCTGTTTTTGATTTAGTGGAAACTGTCTCCACAGGCACAGGTTCCAGCGGCATTTGGGTTGTCGATAGCAAAACCTTGCTTCTCTAAAGTGTCCTCAAAGGACACTACCGAACCTTCGAGATATGGAGCGCTCATGGCGTCAACAATTACCTCGATGTCACCGAAATCTTCAATAAGATCGTTTTCCAACATGCGATCATCGAAATAGAGCTGGTAAATCAATCCTGAGCAGCCGCCAGGTTGAACGGCAACCCTAAGTCTCAAATCCTCGCGGCCCTCACGCTGCAATAGCTCGTAGGCCTTTTGAGTTGCGTTTTCAGTGACAGTAATTGGAAAAGACATGGTGAACTCCTATTTGTCGTTATTCTAACGAATTTCAAATTACTTTGTCACTCGTTTGGGATACAATGAGAATGTTCGGAATCAGACTAAAAGTCAAACTTCGAAATGCACTACATTCATGTATTTCAAGTTTAGAGGAGCCGTAAAAATTTCTAAGAAGCGAAAGCGTATCTATGGAGCTCTCTCTGCCGTCGCAGGGGTCCCTTTGGCGCTAGCACTAACGGGCGCTGTCATAATCACTCCTTTCGGAGCTATTGCCACGGGTGAAGGTGAAGTTAATGATAGGCTTTGGGCTGAACAGATTCTCGCGGATGCCGGGATTGATTATGCTGGGGAAATCGTTATCTACGATGAGCTACTGGTGGCTGGGGTACAGGCTGCTGGCTATGTACCGATCTTAAACGATGAAGACACAATCAATGTGGTCTCTTCAGCTCAACTAGCTGCCTACGGGCCTGTGGATGAAGTTTTCCGCTCGGTGGTTCTCCACGAATATGCTCACATTCTGCAGAAAAAGGTTATTGAAGAGCACTGCGGAGATTACTATGCAGCTAGAGCTGTTTGCGTAACTCAACTCAATGACCTTTTAACAAGTTACATCGGTGACGCTACCCACCCTGAAACCACAGTTTTTCCAGGTCTTGAAACCGGAGCGGATTGTATTCTAGATACATATTCTCGCAATGCTGTGAATATTCACGGATATCAAGAAGGCAGTTGTTCTACCCAGCAGTTGGCGGCAGCTTTAGCGATTAGGGCAGGAGAATGGCCCGATGAAAATGCTGTTATTCGTTGGACTCCGGAGGCTGAAACGCTCGAGGATACCATTTCAAAAAACCTCTCAAAGGCTACGGCGGATCTAGGTAAAAAATCAGGTTATTTGGGCCAAAAGAAAAAGTTCGAAGAACCTGGTGGAAAATAAAAACTCATATTCTAAATGAGGGATTGAGGCTTTTATGAAAAATTTGAACTAAAAAGGGTATTTTCTAGCAGAAATATGCGTTTAAACCGATATTTCTGCAAAATCCAATAGTTCAAGCCCCTAGGATGCATGACATGATAATTACCATCAGGAGCATGCCCCGAAAGGCCGCATATCTCATAACTTTTCTATTCGTAACTCTAGCATTGCTAGTTGTCTCCTCTAGCTCAATCGCCTACGCGGCTCCGGTTTCAATCGCCGTCTGCGGCGGAACGGACAATGTGGGAGGCCAGAATGTTGAATGTACTGTAACTATAGTTAACAATCTCAATCAGGCAACGGGGCTCGCAAGCTCAACTGTTACACTCGAAGAGTGTCATGGTTTCGCTAACGCAGCTCCAACATGTACTACAACTGTTTCAACCAATGCTACTGATCTTGTACTTGCGGTGGATCAGTGTAACGGCTCTGGTAACGGCGGTGGCGGCACAGTAAATTGCGTTGTTGATGTTACAAATAATGTTGTCGGTGTTGGAACTGCCGAACCAGCGACAATAAATCAATGTAATGAATCCGGACAAGACGGAGGAATTGAGCCAACTGTTGTTTGTGATCCTATTGGTGTGACCACCGACGCAACGATTACTCAGTGTAACACTTCAGGTCAAGGTGGCGGTGACACCGAGCGTGTTCAGTGTACTGTTGACACAGCGAGCACCCAAACTTCACTCATTCCCGTAAAAATCACTCAATGTATTGGTTCAGGTAACGGAGGCGGCGGCTATGTAACTTGTTCAGCTGCTCTGCGTAGTATCATAACAGCTGCGCCGATTATTGATGACGCTGACAATGATGGTATTCCCGATTCCGATGAAGCGGATACCGATGGTGACGGAATCATTGATGATAATGATAGCGATGCTGATGGCGATGGAATCCCAAATGTGGATGATTCCACCCCGTTGATTCCAAATACTCCCACAGATGATTCCGGCGATAACGGCGGCAACGGAACAGGAGATGATTCTGGCACAGGAACCGGCGAAAACGGAGGCACTCCCAACAAGTTAGCTGAAACCGGAAGTGAAGTAACTCTCCCACTCACGATTGCTGGTAGTCTACTACTAGTTGGCTCTATTCTCTTTATACTCAATAGAAGATTCCCTTTAGCTAATCCCAAAATTTGAATGATTAAGTAACTAATCATTAGCTCCTCCCTTGATAGAATCAATTGTCAAGGGAGGAGTTTTTAATGCCAGAAGGCCATTCCCTACTTCGCGCTGCGCGTCAATGGAATACCATAGCCGGAGTTCCTCTAGCAATCAGTTCGCCCCAAGGAAGATTCTCTCTAGAGGCTAATCAAATAGACGGGCTTGTACTCAAAGAGGCTAAAGCTCACGGTAAACATCTTTTTCTACATTTTGATGAAACTCATATAATCCATATACATTTAGGGCTCTATGGGAAAATGTATATGCGATCAGCAAATCCGCCGGCTCCCATAGGTGCTGTGAGACTCAGAGCCTCAGGGACCCTCGGAACAATAGATTTAAACGGTCCAACAGCTTGTGAACTTTTGACTCAAACAGAAGTCGATGCTCTCATTGCGAGACTAGGCCCTGATCCATTAAAACTATCTCTTCCACCGGATGATTTTTTAGAGAGAGTTTCTCTTAGTTCAACAGCCGTAGGAAAATTCCTTATGGAGCAGGAGAAAATAGCAGGTATAGGTAACTTTTATAGAGCAGAGCTTTTGTTCTTCAGGGGCATTTCTCCCTATCGTTCGGTTAAAGAAGTATCTCGAGATGAGTGGATAGAGCTATGGTCCCTTACTCACAGGCTAATGCTTTTAGGCTCTAAATTAGAGACATACACTCGCTCAATAGCTCCCGGTTGGGAGCGACCGATTACGGTAAAAGAAAGCCTAGTTATCCCAGAGAACCGTACTGCATATGTTTACAAATGCGAGGGAATTCCCTGTTTAGGCTGCGGAAACACTATAGAGGCGGAGCCCTATTTTGGAAGAGTTCTTTATCAGTGTAGAACTTGTCAGGTTTAGCTGAACTGAGGAATCATGTTGAAAGCTATTACAAAGCTTCCAGCAACCCCTATTACCCAAGTTGGAAGTAAAATTCCGTAATACCATCTTACGAGAGTAACCTTTTCTTTTAGTCCTAATTCCTCTAAGTAAACCCAACGGCGATTCCAAACAGATGGAATGTTGAAGCCTAAGACGAATAATGGAAGTGAAGTAACTCCGAATATTGCGAGTACGGATATCGAATCAAATATCCCACTATTTACAAAACCAATACTCAAACCTACGGCGGCTATTCCAGCCAAAATAATTGAGATTAGCATCAATCCAGTAAAGATTAGGCTAGTGATTTGTATTCCGTTTTTACCTTGGGAAATAGACGTGTGTTGTAGAGTAGCTAGCTCTTCAGGTGAAAACTTTTTGAAATCTTGATGAAGCTTACAGCGTCTCCAAAGGGCTATGGGCCCGTAAAACACCCCGAGAACCACATAAATTAGTGGGAGTATAAGATACATAGATTTGCTCCTGCTGCTGCTCTAGTGTAGAGTATTATCAGCGGATTCGATAAAACCATTCAAACGAACCGAAAGTCTCACCTATGAACAAAAAGTTAGTACTCAAAAGTACGATAATCGGAAGTGTTGAGCAGGAGCTCACCGGCGCCGAAGTGAAGCTTTTTGTCTGTGGTCCCACGGTCTACGGGCCCATGCATCTTGGCCACGGTAAAACATACACCCAGCTCGATTTTCTAGCTACGGTACTGAAAAGCATTTATCCCTCAGTGCGCTATGTCATGAACATCACGGATATAGATGACAAGATCATCAATAGAGCTAAAGCTGAAGAGACCACCTCGACTGAGATTGCCGTAGAGTGGGAAAACAAATTCTGGAATTCCATGAAAACCATCGGGAACACTCAAGTAACCGAGATTCATCGAGCCACCGATTTTATCCCAGAGATAATCTCTCAAGTTGAACGGCTAATCGCTAACGAGCACGCTTACGTTGCTCCGGATAACAGTGTTTACTTCATCGGGAATTCCTACAATTTTCCCCACGGCCGATTACATAAAGAGGTACAAAGCACAGCTACGGAATCGAGATTGTCTGAAGAGTTTTTAGAAACCAAACGTTCAGCTAATGATTTCGTTATCTGGAAATCCTCTAAACCAGGCGAGCCTAGTTGGGATTCACCTTGGGGTGAGGGAAGACCGGGTTGGCACATCGAAGACACCGCAATCACAGAAACAATCTTCGGTCAGTCCTATGACATCCACGGCGGAGCAACGGACCTGATCTTCCCTCACCACGAGGCGGAAATCGCTCAAATGGAGGCTCTTTCCGGGATTCCGTTGGTTGATTTTTGGGTCCATACGGGACTTCTAGAGGTTGACGGTAAGAAGATGGGTAAAAGTCTTCATAATTTCAAGATTTTAGACGAACTTGTGGAGGAATGGGATTGGCGAACAGTGCGCTACTCATTCTTGAAAGTTCATTACGGCTCCACCATGAACCTTGACTCAAAGACTTTAGAGGATTCTTCAGCGGCTCGTCAGCGTATTGAGAACTACTACCGCACTAAAGCTCCGGCGGGAAGCTCCACTGAGGTCTGGGAAAACTTTTGGGATTCTATTCTTGAGAATCTGAATACTCCCAAGGCTTTAGCGGGGCTATTCGAAGAGCTTAGGGAAGGTAGAGCGTCTCAGGCGGACATCCAGCGAATCAATGAAGTTCTTGGTGGTGTGTTCAATCTTACGGAAGAAACTACGCCAGATTCGATCCTACGGTTAGTGGCAATGCGGGAAAAGGCTCGCCAAGATAAACAATGGACTACTGCTGATGAGTTCAGAAAAGAGCTGGCCGACGCCGGCTGGGTGGTCAGAGATACACCTTCAGGACCCTATATAACTCGAGTTTAGCTTGTTGACTGGCTAATCAGCTAGTGTTACTATTTAAATGATTAGGGGAGGATAAAATGTCTGTTCAGTTGAGTAAGAAAAATAAGGTTCTTTCCATCTCCGTTGAGCGACGAAGTGGCTACGATGATGATTACTTCGTCGGCACCGTGAGTGAAGAGGGCCTGACGATTTCCCAGGTAGAGAGCTCGTTTTTCTGGCTTGCACTTCGCAGAACAAAGCGTGCGCTGCGCCTGTATAAGAAGCATGGGATCACTGTTCGCACCAGCTACTAACGGCTTTCTTTGATAAAATTACTCACTCGTAATTAATCAAAGATTCAGGCAAAATCATGCCGTTAGAAGTTTAGGATTCCGATGAAGGTTCCATTTAAGTACTATTTACACGATAACTACAGCAGCGGCGAACGAGCCTATGAGATCGCGGAACAGGTGAGTAAGCAGGGTGTTCAATTGCCCTATGATTCGGATGAGCTCTCAGAGCTAATCGGACGCCCCTTCGAAGAGGTCACACTAGAATGTGAACTTGATACCGTCACCGGTGAAGTTACTCTAATCAAAGCTAGCCTGTAAGAAAAGAATAACTCATGGGTAGAAGATTCACCGAAATCTATTATGAAGTAAAAGACTTGATCGACCTTTTCCCTAGCGAATACTGGGACTCCGAGAGAATGACCAAAGAATTAATTGCTCGAGGAGTTAGAAAAAATTTGACAAAGGTGAAGCTCGTTGAAAAGGCGCTCTGGAGATTAGCTACTGAACAATATGTGGCGGTTCGACAGCTCGTTGAAAAACCGACGGCTTTTGTCCGTGTAATTACTAAACCAGAACTGAAGGATGAAGATTCGTGAATCAGGTAAAAGTTAGAAAATTGGCTCTTTGTGAAGCTTACAATGTTGTGCTGCACCCCGGTGAGCCTTATGTTTTCGAAGCTATTCCCGGCTGTAAGAGATGCCGAGAGCTCTTAGAAGAGGCTAATAAAGCCTATGCTAAGGATTTCTCTTTCGCTGATCCTAAAATGGCCGATCTACCTATCTACGCTTCCACGGTGAAGATTCGAACTCCCTCGAAAAGTACTAAAAGCAAGAGTAAGTAAATAGTTCACCACTCCCAGGAGACTGGGAGCTCTTCCTCGGCTAGTATTCTAGTGATTTCTCCTAGGTCTCCGTGTTCAACAAAAGCGAGTCGATGGAACCGAACAGGTTTTCCCGTCAATTTAGATGAGATGTTCTTGTTTTCCTCACCACCGACGGCCACGGTAATGTGCGGTTCATAGGCTTTTAGGTTTCTAGCGTATCCAGTTAGCTCATAGGATTCTTTAGCTGCGGGAGATTCGAAAATCAATTTATCCGCGTCATCGGGTCGCACAATGAACTGTTGAAGTTTTTCGATGAGTTCACTGTTGAAAGTTGTCAGCCACTCAGCACCATTCACATTCCACCAGGTGATGCTAGTGTGATTATGGGTCTCTAAGGTTCTAAACTCTCCTAGAAGAGTTCGTGCTTCCTTCGTGAAACCTCTGTAAGTTCGAAGTTCTTGAAGCGCTGCCTTGTAATCGAAGTTAGGGCTGAAGAAAGTTTGAAGTACGGTCACATGGGGAACATGGTAGTCTAAATCGAGTTTTAGTTCATTGGAATCAAAAGTCTTATTCAGAGCTATAGCCTCCTGAAGAACTTGTCTATCCGGAATAAGAACAAAACCTTTTTTCGACCGCATGGTGTAACTTTCCTGTGTGAGTTGATAGAGGGTATTATCACAAAAAATTGTTGTAAAGGAAGTAAGTTGGCCTCGAAAATAGTAAGTAATCCTGGTGACGCTTTTATCCATTTACAATCTCACGAGCTCGCAGCCCTCTTAGCTCTTCTTTACGAGCTTCAAGATGAAGACGAAATTTTCGCCTGGGCTCAAGAGAAGAACCTAGAATTAACTAAAGCTCAATGCAATAGAATTTCACATCTATGGACTCAATTGGTGCCCCAGAGCAAAAAGTGAACAACTAGCACGATATTCAATTTATGGATAACAACGGCGCTAAAGAGGACTTCCCTCGCTTTGTAGAGCAATCGGAAGAACTCCCACTAATCGAAGAGAAAATATCCACGGGTTTTCCTTCATTTCATGCCCCGGCTAAACGAGCTCATCCGAATTTTCCTGAAACAGATGAAGAGCTTCCCTCAATCGTAGAGGAACCTCCGATCACCGGAACCATCCCCTCCTTCTATAGCGCCTTTGATGCGGAAGAGGATACGGCTGGCTGACGCCAGAATCAAGTCTAACGAACTCTATTGAATCATCTTAGGATGTTTACGATGGATTTCTATGGGAGCTTAGACTCGCGGAGCTAGACCCATTGCTCATCGTGGAGAAGACCCCATACAACGAGCTCCTCCCAATCCTCTTCAAGAAGAATAAGACCCTGTTGAATCTCAAGGAACCCTCGATCTTTGTCATTGGTAGAGACCAAATCGGGGGCCGAGGGAAGAAGATAGTTTCCTTGATCCCCGGAGTGGCGCATGAAGTATTTGAAATCCCGAATAAATTTGTAAAGCTTCTCTTCATCCGGTTCGATTAGATAACTGTCAAGAAGTTCCTCCAGAGGAACCAATTCAGCTTCGATAAACTCAATATTCATATTGCGAGCTATTAGGGCCGTATTCTCTCCGTAGACTAACTCTAATAGAAGAAAAACTTCGGGACCCCAGTTTTTCTGAGCCTTTTTGATTAGCTGCAGCTGAGGAAGATCTTCCGACTCAACATAGATGTCATCCACCATGGAGATACTCTTCAAAAGAGGGAGAAGTTCTTTCGGGAATGCAACGGTGGCGCTACTAAACCAGTAGCTCAAATCAATGAGCCCTTGAATGACAGGGGAGTCCGAATAGATTTTTATGAAATTATCCACGGCGGAAGCTACGGAATTGTAAGTGAGCTCTAATGCCATTATTAGCTTACTTTTCCGATGACCAGAGCGTGAGCCCAAAGCTCATCGACTTGAGAAGAGAACTCTTCGTGGTTCTCTTCATCGTGAGGCAAAAGAGAAAATGAATCGCTAGTTAATAGCTCGAAATAAGCTTCGACCGCAGGAGAACTATTTTTAGTGAGGTAAGTGTTCAGCTCGTTAATAATCGCTCTATCCAGTTTTAGCCTTCTAGCTATTTTGTGGTGAGGTCCGTAAGTGAAAGCGATGAGCTGGTAATCGAACTGAGTAAATTGGCGAAAAGCTAGTTTAAGCTCCGGCACCGCTCGAATTTCATCTCCGTATGAGAGCTTCTTTCCCTCGTAAGCTTTCACAATAAGCTCAAGGGACTCTCGAAGGTGTTCCATACGAAAACCAATTTTTGGCTTACGAACTCCTGAGGCTTTCCACCAGAGCTCTCTCAGCTCTTTATTACGCTGAGAAAGGGAGAGCAGATAATCATCGAGCTCTTCGATCCAAGGCTTAGGCATGATTTGATCCGGTTGGCATGTTGAATTTAAGCATTGACTGCGCTAACCACCACGGTGTGCTTGTGAGCTCGAATGAGCTCCTTCTCGTCAGAGCTGATCCAGCGAACCTTGTCTCCGAGCTCTTCGCCTTTGGCGGACACGTAATCACGGATTCCGAGGAATTCCAGGCAAACTCGGGGAGTTTCCATGGTCTTCTTCTGAGCCCAATCCTTGAACTCAAGAGCCTCGTAGGGGCCGCTCATCTCCTCGAAAGGGCAGGAGGGGCGAACCTTGGAAAGGAGTTTGCGAAGCTTCGAAATCATCATGGTATTACTTTACATCACAAATAAAGTGAAGTCAACCGTGAACGAAACCATTTACCGCGAAATCATCGCGGTGGCGCCAGTCGGCGGCCGTACGAACGTGATCTGCGCGAACAAACTTAGCGATGTTCTTTGAGAAATCAGAGTAGTGGAATGAACCAGCGTTACGAACGACGAAACCTTCCGATTCTTCCGTGGTGCGGCCGCTCTCCTTCCAGGCTGAAACAGCCTGCTTCCAATCGGAACCGCGGTAGAGCACCGGCACGGTGGGAACATTGAGTTCGGCTGCAAGTTCCACAACGGTATCCCAATCGAGAGCGTTGTTATCTTCGTCCCATGCTCCAAAAATAAGGAAAACTCCGGGGAGCTCATCGTAAGCAACGCTTCGGCGAGCATACATGGATTCGCCCGAGATGCGCCAGCCAGCAGGAATGTTGAATCGCACTGAAGCCCAGAGAGCCTTTGCAGCCGTATCCCAAGCGTGAGTACCAGAATCTTTCGAACGGCCGTGGAAAGCATCCCCGTAGAATGAGAGATTACCGCCGTCCATCTTCTCGGTAACGACGAGATCCGGAAGAGAGCTCAAGTGAGCGAGTTCAGGAGCACCGATGTACTTATCGTCGGCTGTAGAACCCGGGGACCAGGGAAGGTGCGGGGTTCGAGGGTACTTGTAAAGCTCCATAGATGAACAGTAACACAGATAATTTGTTCTGGCAACATTCTAGTGTGATATAACCTCTGTTCAATTTATTCTAAACAGGAGAAATAAATGCGTCGATCTAGAACTATTCTTGCAGCCAGTGCCATCATGGTGCTGGGACTCACGTTAGCCGGCTGTAGCGCTGCGGAGGAGCCAGAAAAGACAACTAAACCCGCGCCCACGACGAGTGAAACCGCTCCCTCCGAGGCTGAATCAACAGAAACTCCCTCCACCGGAGGTGACACTGCCACAGACGGCGAACTATCTCCCGGAACAGTTTCAGGAGCCGGTTGGCACTCTTATGAAAACATCAATTACGATGATGCAAAAGCCATTCTCGCCGTGCAAATTGACAGCATCACCCCGGCCTCTCAGGCATTCACCGATGAGCTTGTAGCAAAAAGCGCTAATTTAGTCGACTACGATTTAGTTTTAGTCAAATACAAGCAAAAATTCATCTCCGGTGATGTCATGGACTTCAACGCAGATTACACCAACTTCGGTGTAGGTCAATCATCCGATCAAAGAGTATTACAGAGTGTTTCACTCATCGGCTATGACGACTGCGAAACTCAGTCCTTCCCCAAGGATTGGTCAACCTCCGGCGAGATTCTCGATCAGTGTCTTCTAGCCGCTGTCCCCAAGGGTGGAGCAACCACAGTGGATTCACTAGTCTACCAAGCCTCCGATACTCCTTTCTCGAAATATGACGGAAAGCCCGCTTTTATCAAGCTTTGAGATTAACTAAAAAGGGAGGATACTTTGAGTATCCTCCCTTTTTAGCGTCGATAGTTGGTTCTATGAAGAATTATAAAAGTATCTGGCGCGTCGGTGTACTCCTAATCGCTACATTGGCTCTTGCAGGATGTTCACCAACAACTGTCGAAAACACTTCCGAAAGTCCAGCGCCAGATAATACTTCTACGGCACCTGAGCCGAAGCCTGTGAATTCTGAGCCAGTTGTTGCGAAAGAGGGATTCCTTACTCCAGGAGCCGTTTCGGTGAACGATTGGCAATCCTATGAATTCAAAAACTACGATGATAAAACTGCTGAGATAGCAGTCAAAGTGAGCTCCATAGAATACGCCCCAGCTGATTTCGTGGAAAAATTGGGGGCAAAGAACGCTGTTCTGGCGGAGTACAGTGTTGTGCTAGTAAGATACCAGCAGAAGCTAATTTCGGGGGATGGTATTGAGTACAACTCAGATTATTACAATTTCGGAGGCGGGGAATCCTCAACTCTTAGGGTATTTCCGGTGCTCCCATTAATAGGTTTTGATGAATGCACAACTAATTACTTTCCAAAAGGTTGGTCAAGCGCTTCCGAACCGTTAGATCAATGTGTCGCCGCTCTGATCCCTAAGGGGAGTGAATCCGCAGTTGATTCACTTGTATATTCGGATAATTACGGAGCATTTTCCTCCTACGAGGGTGCCCCTGCTTTCATAAAGGTTGACTCAAAACGCTGATGTAGACGGAAGCTCTTCCCAAGTTCTAGTCTCTTTCGGGCGTCTAAAATAAGTGCGGCCGGGATGTGTGAGTGAATTTTCCACATCAAATTTGTAATCTTTGAAAGCTTTTTCATCTCCGATGAGAGCGACTACTTTACTAGAGCCGTGATCCTTAAGATAGCCGTATTCATAGGTTTCATCGGAATTGGGAATGAGTGCATAATTACTCAAAATCGCCTGAATAGCATCGTGAACCTGGATAAACTCTTTATCCCCGTCTCCAAGGATCTCAGTGAAAGAGTATTTTTTAAAGAGTGAATAGAGCGCGTTATAGTTGGTCATTGTTTTCCCTTCGCGGGAAAAATATCGACCGGTTTAGAACGGGGGAGTATTCTCTTCGATCCCGTTCTCCAAATACCATTCATCTTCCGAAATTTCCTCTACCGCTTTGATTACGGTTCGGATTTCACGATAGAACTTAGGTTTCTCGAACATATTTGATTCGTCCTTGAAATAAGCAACACCGTTGACCTCTTGCCGATTATCACTAGCTCCACCGACGACATAAACTCGTGTTTTTGCGTCAATCTCGGTTCCAGATTTTTCTAATGTCGAGGGAGTCGAAGAAATTGGTTTCTTCGACTCAACGCTGCTCTCGGGAAATGATTTTTTAGTTTGAGAGGTGAATGCTCGGCCTTTTTCAGCCGACAAAATTTTCGATTTTGCGGCTAATGCTTTTTTCTTATCTTCGTCGTATTGACGACGCGCATAGGGATTATTACGATCCCGTGGAGGCTGATGGTATGGGTTTCCCCATTCGTCATCTTCATAATCGCCCATTGGTTACCTCCAAATGCCATTGTATCATTTCGCGAGCTCGCAACAAAATTATTTACCGTTTAGCTCTATCTCGATTTCAGCTAAAAGCAGAGTTGTTTCATTTTTGAGGTTACTCTCACTAACTCCTATAGCCTCTCTTGTTATCTGACTCTGTTCGATAGCTCGACGCAGTGAGTGAAGAAATAGGAGTGCTACTGCGGTGGAAGTAAAGAGTAACCCTAGGGCTAACCACGGAGCAGTTCCTCTAGTGTAAGTGATTAATGAACTCATAAAGCCTGCGAATGAAACACTAGCGTAGATTCCTACCGCCACCCAGGAGCGGGTTACTCTAGAGCGTAGCTCGGCGTCATCAGCCGGAGAGACCCAATTAATATGTTCCATGAGAACATTATCCCAAAACTACGGCGCGATATACCATAAGTTCGCGAGAGAGGATAATTCATGGAGCTCAATTTCATAAATCCGTTGGCGGAAGTGCTGGTTTCAGCTGTTGGTCTACTTCTCATAGGAAGCGCTTTAGCTCTTCTTCTGGTAGTGACAACGAGTGCTGTTAAGCAAATCCCCTTGGGACAATTGTTTGCGACTTGGAAAAAGAGATTGATCGTGGGACTCTTAGGAGCGACGGTTTTAGCTGTCATCGGTGTGCTAATAGCAACACCAATAGCTTTTACTGATGCTCAGAAAAGCCTTGTGAAAGATACCTATGGACTTGAATTATCCACCTCCCAATTGGCGCTATTACAGTGGCCAAAAGAGACTCCTAATCAAACAACCATTTTTGGTGATGTTCGGTTAGATAAGAATCTTGAAATTGCCCTAATTTGGGACGACGGAGTGTATAGATTAGTGGAATCAGCTAGCCTAGATTATGTAGAGCTGGATTCACTGTCGGAGGATAAACCTGATGAACAGGAAAAGGAATAGAGCAAAAGCAGTATTTGCTCGTTGGTTAGCAAAACATGGCTACGGCACGGTAACAATTGAATTAGCCGAATGGATCGCGGTTCCAGCAGATGAAGATAGTTTTGTCTTCGTGACTAGGGATCGCTTCGCTGGAGCATATCTAGTGATAGATCAGGAGGTATCAGCCATGCCTCGAAATGAAGCCGCTCGGCTCATCGCGTTACTCAGGTAGATTACCCGTATCATTCACTCTAAAAACTAGAGGGATTTCAGGATATACTCTCGTATCCTGATTTTTTGGAGTACGAGAAATAGCTCTATCCAGATTCATTTGAAGTTGCATGTCCTCTGAGCACCCGTGCTCTACGAGATAAGCACTTGGTTGAAGCATGTAATCCCAAGCCTCTTCGGGAGAGTGACCCCAGCCATAGCTCTCATCCATTTCGGTTTCAGAGATCTCATAACCCCATGACTTATCGTTTTTGAAAATTAGCTTCTTTCCTTCGAACTTATAAAGAAGCGGTGCCTTTTCTAGAGTCTTGACGAGCTTCACAAGATTCTTTATGAAATTCTCGCGTCCCTCGTACTCCGGGGTTTCCACGCTTGAGCTATAAAGCACATCGTCGCCATAGGGAAAATCACAATCTGCGGTACCGACCCTTAGCGATGCACTCCCATGTCGGTCGCGGTAGTAGAACGGAAGTCCCTCTAGAAGTCCTTCGGCCTGAAAAGGCACAATGCCTCCGGCGGAGGAGATGATTATTCCAGGAATAATTTCCTGAAGCCAGGTCCAATCACCCGGATTTTGTGCCCAGAGATCGAACTCAATCTCTCCATCGGATTCTAGATAAGCTTTGAAAGCCTCGAAATCAATAGCCACTTTTATACCTCGTGGTAGATGAATATTAAAACTAATCCTACCACGAAAAACGCTTGAAAGCGATATTTTTCAGGGACAGGGGATAAACCATGAATTTAGTAATAGCTCTCATAGCCGTTTTAGCTGCAACAGCGGTAGGTACTTTGATTAGTTTCCTAATCGGGCCTCCGAAAGAGGGAGTTACTTCACAGCGCGAGCCACTCGAAACATCTGTTTAAGGAAAACTTTAGCTGCCTTTTGTGAAAGCGGCGAATTGACATCGGCACTAAGAATCTTATTGGTGAATAGTTTAACAGCCTTTTCTCTTTGACGAGGATTGAGCTTCGCAAACTTCGGCATCTGCTTCAAAACCTCTAAAGCCATATCTTTAACATCTAGGCTCATGATTGACTCTTCCTCTTGGCAGCCGCTAAACCTTCGACCCAGCCTTCGGCGTAGGAAACACGTTTCTCGACCATGGCTTTGATTTTCTCTACGCTGTTATAGGCAGGCCATTCATCCTTGATAGGAATAACTTCCGGATAAGAGAAATAGTAACGTAAGCCGCCGAACTTCTCTTTTATTTGAGAGATGTTATAGCCTGGGATCAGTGATTCAAGTTCCTTGTGAAGCCAAACTAAAATTTCGTACCAATCATCATTTTCCCATTGAGCAATGTAATGTTCGTTGTTCTCCGGACGAGATTTAACGAAGCCAGGCGCTGACCTGTAACCTTCAGGTTCCTCCACGGGAGCTAAAGCAATAACTTTATTCACAAAACACCGATCCTCTCATTGACTTACGATACCAACTAGTGATACGATTTCGCTATGAATAGAAAACTCTTCGCAGGCATCGCCGTGCTTATCGTGGCAATCGGTACCCTCACCGGTTGTGCTTCAACACTGACGGAAAGTGAAACTCGGGAAATCACCCCTGCTCTCGTCCGTTACCCGGGTCCCAATCCTGGTTTCTTGAACATTGATCCTCAGTGGATCTTTGTGAATGGGGATCGCCAGGAAGTCAAGCTCACCTGTACCGATCGAGGCATCTTCGCCGGAGGTACTCTTTGTACGGACGAAGCTGGTACCGTAGCATGGGAGCCTAAGACCACGAAGTATGACCGTTACGGCTATCTAACCCTCAACGGTGGTGAGCGGACTAAGTTCCGATGCACTCAGCGTTTCGAAGGTTTCGAGGAGCTAGCTCCTACTCACTTCTGCTACCAGCGGTAGGAAGAGCCTCTTCTTTAAGCTTTTAAAAGGATTTTAATTACCAACCATTACCATCACAAGTTTTATGATCTATGCCAAGTACGGATCTTCCTCTATGCCAAGTATAAATCACCGATTTTCGAGACCAATTGATTTTTGAAGAGATCAATTGCAGTTTTAGATTTTCGGTATAGTGTCTAGAGCTTTGGTTGATGGACCATTCCAACTTAGCTAATCTTTATCATTCTCCAAGGAGCAAACTTTATGTCAGTGCATGTAACCCCGACAGAAATTGTCAGGACTTATAAACTTCACTTTTTAGAGCCGGTTTTCGCGGTTCATCCGAACTATCCGGCTCAAGAGCTCGCCTTCACCGATGCCTCCGTGACTCTTTCTGCGGAGTGGGATAAGCGTTCAAAGACTTGGAAGCCTAAGCGTACTGCGGATGGCAAGACCCCGGTCCTTGAGCTCCATGTTCCTCAGGCTAAACGAGTGAAGGACGGCTACGTCACTCGGCAGGATGCTTTCCACATCAATGGACAGCTTCGGCCTATTCCGGTTCGTCTAGACGCTATTCAGAAGCGCCGTTGGGACGATGATGTCCAGGATGAGATAAGAGTCGGAGTAATCAGCGCTTTCTGGGATGAACTCCTAGGCCGTAAATAATTCTTATTGACAAATCAAGTTTAGCCGTGTGATAATTGTCCTATGACAACCACGACTTATGTTTTCGTAACTGCTCCCGCCGATGAGACCATCATCGCCTCTAAGGGAACCCTCGACCGTCAGGTCATTGTGACGGAAAGCCTTGGCTTCATGTGCCTGGTTTTCAACATCCGTGAAGTTGCTAAGATGCGCTTCCTTCCGTTCTACCGCACCCGCGTTCTCGCCTCCGTGGAGGATGACCGCGAGGCTGCTTTGGAGCTCTTCAACCGAAGCTAAGTCTTTTATCGAGACGCTGGCTCGCGATCTGAGGAATTTTCCTCCGGGCATGACACGTTCCGCATTAGCTGTATAAAGCTCGCGGAGACCGCCTCCTATCGCCTCTGGTCCCGTAAATGTAAATACCGCCACAACTACATATATTTAGTAGTTGTGGCGGTATTTGTTTAGGAATCAATTCATTATTTTGAAGCTTGAGACATAGGTGAAAACCATGCCAGAGGCGCTGGATCGCCGTCTCCGCGAGTCTAATCAAGCCAACGCACGATTGCGTGCGAGAACAGAGTAAAACCTTAGAGCGCCGCCAGTTTCAATAAACTGATTTTTCTGCCATTATTGATAGCCCTCATGGAGGATTGACTTTCGTAACGAATATCCTCATTCAAGGCAAGAAATTCATTGGTGTTGAGCTTAGCCGCTTTATAGCGTCCCCAAATGTCTCCGTCAGAAGTGGCTTTTGCTTTCCACTCACCCTCGAGAAGTTTGTCTTCACTTTTTGTGATGATGGTGAGAACCACTCCTGAGTAATTTTCCTGAATCCATTTCAACATGTCTTCAGGAGTAGAAACTTTGTCATCTATTAGCTCTAGAAGAGTTTTAGCCTTTAGGTCCGTAGGGTAAATATGCTCAAGCACCAATTTACCATCCAATTTCTCTGTTGAGAAATATAGATCCCTAGAATCCTTAGACCAAAGAATAGAGTGTGGTTTGTTATGAGTGTATTTAGGATAGGTAAGCCGCGGAGTTTCCCAGAACGTCACTAAGGATTTGTTTGCCCTAGTCATGAGCGCCCCGAACTGTGCTTTTCCTTTGAAAGCCTTTGCTCTCTTGAACTCGTCTAAAATAAGTTTAGCATCATCCAGGTCTCTTTCAACCCCTAAAGATAAGAATTGGCTCTCTACGATTTCCATCAAATCAGCCTAATTTTACTTTTCTTCATCCAGCACTCGTACCAGTGTATCTGCGGAGAGGGCCTTACCACCACCGGTACCTCCGGCAATGAGTGCCATGGGTGAAGTGGTGATAGCTTGAGACATTTTCAAGCCGAACTTTTCAGCGACTTTAGCCTGCTCTCCGGAAAGATCAAAACCTAGGACATTCTCTACTAAACCTGTTTTTGGATTAGGTAGCTCCAGCCCGTTTTCAACACCGAGTCCGATGGGGAAGAAGCTCCATGCCACACCTTCGGCAAGCACGTAGTGCTCATCCCAAGGTGCTTTACGCGGGAGTGGAGGAACAGCGTGGATTGTGAGCACTCCCTTATCGAAGTCCCAACCGGGATCTCCAGTCTCGGGATTATCAGAGGGCACCCAAGCGGTTTCTTTTCCGAAAAGTTGATTGAACTGCTTCATAAATCCTTCAGCACCCTCTTCACCGAAGGTGTCTGGGATATCGAATTCAGCGATTTGAGGTTTCACGTAGTCGCGCCATTCAGTGATGCGAACTACCTGACCTGGATTAGTTTCATACTCTGAGCTTTGATTCAACTTCGCTTTTGCAACGGAGAACATTCTCTTGAGCACGGCTTCACGGCTCTTCATGAGCTTGTCGGCTGACATGTAACCGTAGACAAGTGATGCCATGTAAAGAAGAGCAGCTAAGAATAAGCCTCCTGCTAAACCGGCGTTGCCGATGACTCCACCTATGAGAGCTACTACTAAACCTGCGATACGAAGAATCCAATAGAATAGGCGACGAGTTATGCCGGTGCTCTTAGGCTCCTGGCCCTGCTTTGGTTTTCCAAAAACAAAAGCTCGCTTATCACTCCTCGTAAATTTCAAGCGCTCTTTCCACTTTGGCCAAGCCGGATCCTTGGCGTTCTTCATCACCTGGTTTTTATTAGCACCTTTTCGCATGAGCTGCTTGTTTAGGAAGTAGCTCTTCATTTGCTTGTCCGCGAGTCCTATGCCCCAGAATAAAATGGGGAACAGGAGAAGATAAATCGCCAGTGCGATTACGAGAGTGGTTAGCATTAATTAGGCTTTCTCAGGAAATTTTCTCTATACGGACAAATTTTTGTAGATTTTCCGCGGATTCATAATTTAGATTTCCAGGCAGAACGATCATAAAACCGGAGCTATCCTGGTTTACTATCGCAAGTACTGCGCGGGTTCCTCCGGAAAGATCCATATACATTACCACTGCGGCTGCGGCGCCCTCAACTTCAACCTCTGTACCGTCCCAAGCGTCTGCAAAAGCCCTAGAATGTGCCATATCTTTGAACACATAGACCTGGGTGCCGTTCCAATCGCCTTCCACCTGTGCGGTGGCTGCGATACCAAAATCAGAGGGATTGCTCGCCGTGAAGTTAGTGCCTTCAAAATCCATACCAGCGAAAGTTAAGACATAACCGTCTTTAATATTGACCCCGTTTGGTAGAATCTCTGTTTCCATGAGGGACTGAGTGGATACGGCTGGAGCGTCAGGGTAAAGGTTTAGGAATCTTTGAGCAGTTGTATCATCCGCTGGTTTTTGTTGCGCTAAGGCGGTGCCGCCGGTCTGGGGTACAGTGGAATAGGCTACCGCGCCGAGGCCGAGAACAAACACGAGAGCCCCGAGAATTATGAAAAGTCTACGACGCTTCTTAGCTTCGGCAGCAACCTCTACCTGATTTCTGAAGTCTTCCGGATTTTGCTCTAGAGATTTCGCCTCTTTACGGAGTTTGTCGGTTCCGGTGATGTGAGCCTCTCGAGGATCAATCTTGAAGCTTCCCACGCGCTCACCAAAAGAATCGGGAACAGCGGGGGTTCCGGAGGTTGATTCCTTCTTTGAGCTAAGACTTCCAGCGTCTTTTGTGCCCTGCGCTAGAAGTGCATCAATATCAAAATTGTCGGCCACCTATTACTCCATATCTTCAGATAATCAATATCACAAAAATAGGCGCCAACAGTCAATGTTGGCGCCTATTTTAGGTTAGATCAAAGGATCAAAACGGGGTGAACTCGTCATCGGAGTCATCGAAGCTCAAGTCGAGGTCATCGTCAGCTGCGGCTGCAGCCTTCTTTGGCTCTTCACGACGCTCGCTTCGAGCGGGAGCGCTTGAACGGTTGTCGCTGCGCTCGCCACGTGCGGGACGATCAGAGTGAGCGGGGTGAGAGGAGAGCTCAAGGCCAACGAACTCGGCAACCACGATGGGCTTTGCAGGAACCTCGGCGCCATCCTTGTTGGTGTAACCGGCCTTCATCTCGGTGCGGCCGATGACGATTACTCGGTCTCCGGGAGTGGCGGACTCGGAAACGTTCTTCGCGAGCTTTCCCCAGGCGGTGACGTTAGTCCAGTAGGTCTCGCCGTCGGTCCATTCGCCGTCAACACGCTTGCGCGGAGTCATGGCAATGCTGAAGTCGATGACCTCAAGATTATCCTTACCGACGGTGCGGAGTTCGTAAACTCGACCAATGGAGCCTACTAATGTTTGATTTGCTAGAATAGCCATTTATCTACTTCCTTACTTGTGTATTATTTATCTCGTTACTCATGGCTATGAGAACTTACAATGTATTGTACCAATGAGCTGGATTATTTTTATCAACGGTTCTACAAAAGAGGTCAACATCGTTCAAATTGATGTTGACCTCTTTTGTTTTTGTGATTTTACTCAGCAACTCCACGGATGAACTTGAGCACGAGGTTGTTGTTCTCGAGGTAGGAGTCATCGCCGTTGGCGCTTGTGATTAGACCTGTGTCGATGTTGTTCACTGAACCAGTACCTGTGTACTGCTGAGTTAGGTCATCGAGGTTGTTGTCCAAGCTGTTGGTGATTCCGTATTGTGCGTAGCAGCGAACATCGAGCGCTTGGCTGATGTTTTCAGTACGAGCAATGCTGATCTGTGATGCATTGTCGGAGCCGGTCGCTACGGTACCGAAACCAATGTTTGCAGGAACCGTTACTGTGGTGGTTGGACGGTATTCCCACTTGATGTTTAGAACAACCGGGCGGTCAGTTTCAGAAGCCCAAGTTCCACCCACCTGGAAGGTGTTTGCGAAACCGGAGAAGGTTTCGGAAATTCCGGTGCTGTAGAGATCGTTACCGAAGTTCTTCTGAGTACCAGGAGCTCTATTGAGGTCCGAAGTCCAGATGCTTGTTCCGTTTAGTCCGTCGAAGAGAACTTCACTTGTTCCAGCCCCAGCACGGTTAGTGATGTTGGTGGCGGTCATGAAGAACTGGCCTGCGGCAGGATTAGTATCCGGTGTGCTCATACCCCAGATGTTCACAGTGGTGGTGAATGGTGCCCCACCGTTGTAAGAGAAGTTAGTACCACTAACGACTGGATATGAAGTATTCACACGAACAGTACGGCTCTGACTGTTGTCACGGAAGATCTCTAGGTAGTTAGAGTTTGTGCTAGGTGATGTGTTACCTTGCTCACGAGCTGTAGCATCAGTCAACACAGCGCCACCGAAGGAATCCTTGTGACCAAGGTTGGTGGTGTTGGATGCGTTACCGGTTCCACCGTTTGCGGCGGTTGAACCAGTTCCGGTTGGGGAAGAGGTACAATCGGTCACACATTCTTTGTCGTAGAAGCCAACGTAACCGGAGGCTGCAAGAGCGGCCGATGGGTTGTTTGCATCACCGAAGTCCAAAATGCTTGGACGAGCGGGAGACCAGACTCGCTGAGTGACTCCGTTGGCAGCAACCAAGGCAGCCTGTGCGGCAGCAAGGTTGTTCTGAGCTGTTGTAATCGCATTTGCACGAGTTGTCACTAGATCTGCAGCATCTTCAACGGCATCGTTAGCCGCTTCGAGCGCGTTACCAGCGTTTAGAAGAGCTACTCTATATGATTCAACTGCAGCAGCAGCGGTGTTGTAATTATTCTGAGCTGTAACCTGTGCGCTTTGTGCGTTGCTGTAAGCAGTCCATGCGGTAGCCAAAGCTGAGTTCTTCGTAGTGAAGGTATCAATGAAGCCACGAAGGTTTCCATCAACAGTACTTGCACGGAGAGCCGTTGCTTGATTTACCGCAGTGTTAGAAGTCGTGCTTGGGTTAGCAACATAGCCCGTGGCGTAGGTGCTCTCGTAAGAAGTTAGTGCGGAGATCATTGCTGTCTTATCCGCAGCAGCAATTCCGTTCGCTGCAGTGTACTTCTTGTAAACTCCACCACTTGTATGGTTGTAAATTGTTCCATCAGACCCAACGGCGATACCGTAACTTGAAGTTCCACCGGTCACGGGAGCGGTTGTGCTAGTCATTACAGGGGAAAGCGTAGTACCGTTAAGAACGAACACATTACCGGTAGTCCATTGGCTTACATAGACATTTCCGTTAGCAAAGGCGACACCTAGCGGTGAAGCCAATGTAGCAACCGCGACGGGAGTTCCGCCGGTGCTTGGGAAACGGAATAGCTGGTTAGTGTCATAGGATGCTACGTAGACATTGTTGCTGTCATCAACCGCGACACCCCAAGCGTAACTGATACCCGTAACGAAAGTGCTCACAGCGCCTGCTGCGGTTACTCTTTGTACTGTTCCGCTTGTGTAGTTGGACAAGTAAACATTGTAATTTGAGTCAACATCCAATCCACCGACGATTGTTCCAACTGTTGCGAGTGTTGAAACGACTCCGGTTGAAGTTGCTCTTTGCAGAATACCACCAGACGTTACGAAGTAAACCCTATTCTGTCCGTCAATTGCTAAACCAAAACCGATGGTTGTAGCAGTTACGAAAGTGCTGGAAACGCCAGCAGGGGTTACCTTCATAATTGCGCTAGCTGTGCGGTAGTAAAGATTACCCGAGGAATCAACTACGGCATTAGAGCTAGAGGCACCCGAAATAGATCCACTTGTTTCGGTGTACCCGTTGGTGCTACCGGAACCCGTGGTCAAGTTGTTTACATACTGACGAAGAGCTACTGAAGCAGCTAAAGCTTCATCTCTAGCAGTACCGTAATTTGTTTGAGCATTAGTAAGGTTCGTATTGGCTGTATTGAGAGCGGCGAACGGAAGCCCATACGCAGAGTTACGGTTGTTGTAAGCTGTCTGAGCATTATTGTATGCGGTTTGAGCTGCTGCTGCGTTAGTAACGGCAGTGTTGTATGCTGTTACGGCTGAGGCGTGAGCAGCCTGAGCAGCTGTAAGCGCAGCCTGAGCGTTGTTCACGGCTTGCTGCTGGGCAGCGTTACTTACTGGAACATCGGCCCAACCTTGATTTCTTACCGGAGTACGAAGGATTGCGGTGATGGTTCCGTCATCGTTGTTAGTCTGCTGAATAACAGTTGCTGAACGCCCGGCAGCTACTAGCGCTGATTTAAGAGCGTTTAGCTCGTCCAAGTTACAGTGAACCGAGAGAAGCTGCCAGAAACCGGTGTTCTCCTGAGTTGGGTTAGCGCTTGTTACGCTGTAGCTTTCGCTAGCGAGAGTCCACCCGTTACCGTTGTTCCAAACCGGAGTAGTGGAAAGTTTAGTATCTATCCAGTTAACATTCTGAACTGGACCCCAACCGGAACCGCTCCAGTAGCGAACACCGGTGTATCTCCAAGGATCCTGGTAGGTCTGAGAACCGGATGTAGTAATAGTTGCTCTTTGCGCCCATTCTGTAACATTGAGCACTCCACCTTCGGCTAGACCTGCCTTATTGGCGGCGTCAAGCTCGACCTGGCCGTGCTGTAGGGTGGTATCCTGGGTCCTCGCGTTGGCGATGAGTGTGGCAATCTGAGTCCACTGTGCCCTAGAAAGATTATTCATCGGAGTAGAGCCGAATAGAGTACCGTTGACAATACCTCGAAGAACGTTACCGTAGTTTGTGGTTACACTAACGGCTGCTTGATCGTGGAGGTTGTTCACACCGATCAGGTCAGCGCCACCGTCTGTAGTGGATGCGTTAGTAGTGTTAAGAACTTCACGCTGCACTGTGGTTGCGAAAGACGAAGGAGAGTTGTAGGTATCTCCATTGGTAATGGTGCGAGTTTGTGTACCGCTCTCGTCAACGACTAGTGCGGGAGAAAGTGTGCTACAAACAACCACAACAGATGAAGAGTTACTGGTTGAAGAGGAAACGTATGAAGATGCGCGAGACTTAACCCAGTCGGTGAAGTAACCGCCACTGGGGGTGGTGTAACCGTCGGAAAGTGTTGTACCAGCGGGTACGTAACCACGAGCATCTCTAGCGGCTCCAGTGAGTCCCGTATTATCTACCCACCAGTTAGGTAGGTGACCTGTGCCGCCGGAATCTCTAATGTTATAGCCGGGATCTAGTCCCCAGAAGCGCGCAGAATTAGGATTGTTGAAGTGAATCCACCAAATCTGAGCAGCATTCTTACATGTATTGAGATTAGCACCGAGGTTTGTTCCATCGGAGGCGTAAATAGTTCCGTTACCCTCACGAACTCCGTTACCCCAGTCGGCTACGAAAGCGTTCCAGGCGTCTCCGGGACGATCTCCATAAGCCCAGTACCAGGAAGAAGTACCACTAGCTCCACCTCCACCTCCACCTTCACCAGCGGTGGTGTCAGCTGAGGCTGGAGCGGCGACTGAGAACACTAAAGTGAACGCGACAGCAGCTCCTAGGAATGCTTTCCAGAAGCTTTTAGTCCTTTCTCTCATGGTCCCACCTTCAATGTAGCTTGGCTTATTAATACTCTGTGATCAGTATTATTAAAGCTTTGGTCGGGATTAGCAACCAATGTCAATATCAATTGACCATTTCTAACGATTTTTTGACCATCGGAGCCGTAGGCGGTATAAGTGACACCGGCGGTGAGGTCAACCGTGTATTGCTGGAGTTCAGTATTGTAGTTCCAAATGGTGTCTACGGTGTCGACTGTTCCGACCCAACGGAGGGCATTGCTACCGAAACTTACACCGTAGTTCTGATCACTCCAGTCAACATATACCGGATAATTACTTGAGGTGGCACCCTGGGATTCAACCCATTCGGTGGTGAAAATGTCATTTATGGAGTTCGGGTTGAATAAAGCGCTGCTAAACTGAGCTCCGGTCCAACCACCCACGATGGGATTTACAAGACGTTCTAGGATCAAACCAGTTTCACCGGTGAAGCGCTCCTGTGTCCAGAATGAATACATGGCGCTGATCATGCCATCGCTGTCTATTTTCTTATCTAGATCTGAGGTAAATCCAGCGCTCTCAGGAGGAAGAACGCCAGCTTGGCTCCAAAGGCTACCATATTGGTACTTTCCTAGAGCACTAGCTTGACCACCGGCGTCCTGCTCGGGATCGTAAGTATTTGTTTGCCAATCATCGAGAGCGATTGGATAGTCCTGCTCTGATGGAGCTTCACCGTTCCAATTGCCACTTGTAGCCTGATTGGGAGTGAACTTAGTTGTTTCTACAGGAGGGGCCGCAGTTGTGGGAGCATCTCCATTACCGAATCTTAGAGAACTGGTGAAAGGATCGTAGATAACGAGGGTTGCCACGAGAGCTAAAGCTACGGCGCTCACTGAGCTTATAAGAATAACCTTCTTCTTGCGCTTAGTGCTAGCTTGCTCGCTCAAGACTTTGGTCTCTCTGCGACGATCAGCTTTCTCTTCGGCTGAAATCTTCGCAAGGTCAACAGCCTTTGGCTCTTTTTCACCATTTGCAGATGTCATTTAACAGCCTCTCCCAGTTCATTCACATGGGAATATCACCAAACAGGGCGAAACTGAAGAGTCTAGATCATTGTGTATGAATATCCATGATCTACAGGTTATCTGCGCTTAGCTTGCGAGCCAGCGGTTCTGGCGGTGTCAGTAGCGAGTTGAGCGGCGTAGCGGGTTCTTGAATTTTGGACGTAGAGCAATAACTGTTCCAAAAATAATTAGAAGCACTCCATAGATTATGGAAGCTGAGAATCCCCAAAGGGTCCAGGGGAACAGGCCAACTCCGATCTGAAGGAAAGTATAGTCGGAGGGTCGAACTCGTGTGCCGAAAATTCCTGTGGCTATAAGTAAAGCAACTCCACCAACGGCGGCGAAGATAATCGGTTCCACCCAACGCCCGTCTAGGAAGAAGTACCAAACTAATACGTTGGCTGCAGCTAGAAGCAAATAAATACCTTGAAGAGCTTTTAGGTTCAATCTAAGTAGTTGTGAAAGTAACATTCCGACTACCATGGGAGCCAGAAGTATTAGGTTCAACATTAGCGGGTCCATCAACCCCACCCTTTCATGAGCTTATCTAGCTCGTCATCATCTTCATTGTCATTACCTTCGAAGCTGGACTCCGAAAACTTTTCTTCAGAAACATCGAAACTAGAATTTCCCGAGAAATCGGGAAGAGCTAGCTCTTCATCTTCGTCATCATTATCACTAAAATCTGGTAAAGCACTAGGTAGTGCTAAATCCGGAAGGACGGGCTCGGGGAGAGAGCCTCCATCCATTATCTCGATACCGGAGGGCATACCTAGATCCGGCATGGGAGCGTCAAGATCGAAACCGGGGAGACCCTCAACTTGGGAACCGGCCATCCAGCTCGGATCATCGGCGTCCTCTTCTAGGGCGGCAATTTGTGTTCTTAGGTCCACAACCTGCTGCTCTAGCTCATCGCGCTCGCGCTGGATAATAGAGTACTGATTACGCAAGTTCTCATAGAGCTCTCTCTCTTTAGAGGAGAGATCCGGAGTACGAGTTTTAGCTTTGATCTGGTCTTCTAAGCGCTTAACCTGAAGCTTGAGCTCCATGTTTTCACGTTCAAGCTCATCGTTATCACTTGTCGGCATGATTCCGATACCGGCTGCAATCTGGCTATCGTATTTCAGGTTTTGTAGATCAACCTGGAGCCTGTCAACGGTTGTTGCCAATTTAGCCACATGCTCGTTGCGCTGCTCGAGCAAACGCAGATACTCTTGAACGGTAGAATCTGCGCGCTCGACGAAGAATTCAACCTGTCCAATGTCATAACCCTGGGGAACCTGAAGATCGAAGTCGATTGTGGGGAAATCATCCGGCATGAGAACATCCGGCGGGATAACGAAAGTTGTTGGAATCTTTAGGACCTCAAGGACATCCCTGATTTTAGCTTCGTCATAGACGACTTCTTCTTTTTTGCCCTTTGAACCGTTAGATTTTTCTGGAAGCTCGTCAAAAACATTACCGCCGCTAGGCTTGTTTTCATCGTAGCGCTCTTGTTGCTTCTGGTAGAAATTCGGCTCTTCGTCATCGAGATCAAAAGCCGTATCCACCGGAGGAGTGAAAACGGGAGTTTCGTAAGGCTCAGGCTCTTCATCTATTTCAAGTTCATCGGGAACAAGAGTTTTCTTATCCTTGGCTCCACGAGCTGGAAGTAAATCACCGAGCTTAGGTCTGGGAGTTTTTTCTCTTGCGACTTTAGGAGCTTTCGGCTCTTTTGCTACCGGCTCGTCAACGGGGACTGCATCGTAGTCCACCATACGCACGGTCTCTTCCGACCCGCGCTGAAAGCGGTTAGTAAGTCCGCCAGTCGCCTTGTCTAAAAGTCCCATAAGATTTCACCGCTCAATCCGCAGATTGTCGTTCAGTAATGGCATAGAGAATGCCTTCACAACTGTCTGGCTTGTTTCCACAGAACAGGCAGTCGTAACCGTATTTTTCGGATTTGCTTGCCCAATAATCGTGATACTTCTTAATTGGTTTGAAACCTAGGGCATTGAGTAGTTCCCCACTACCGATGATCGGAATGCCCGGTTCAGCGTCTCTATCCTCAAACGGAGGAACCTTCATCATGAGCTCAACACGGTCTGCGCCGTATGCTGACATCTTACGGAGAACACCGAATGTCAAAAGAGTACCAAAACCCTCTTTACGATAGGGAACAGCCACGCACACACAGTCAATGACTCCGGTGATTAGGTTTTCTCCTCCGACCTTAGTCGTTTGGTAGTGGTATAGAGCAAAACCAATGAATACACCGTCAGAGATCTTAATCATAAGATTATAGGTGTGATTGTAGCTGAATAGTGATTTTAGCACGCCCAGGCCTAAAGAGTCATTTGCTATTTTCTTGATCTCTATAGGGAGAACAGCATAAGTAAGCTTAGAGCTCATTGTCGCTTCTCTTTCCTAGTATGTTCCAAAACCTAATATTTATATCGGTGTATCCACCGCTCTGCTCAATATTCATCATCGTCATCCAACATTGGATTAGAGGCTACTTCCGTTTTTTCTGGGGGGAGTAGGCCGATTGAATCCCTGAGCTCATTTCCTGCCGGTTGCAAGTAGCGCTCCTTGAACTCCTCATAGGTTTCCGGTTCGGTTACTCCGGCCCTAAAACGCCCATTCCAAACTTTCTTTACTCGATCACTCAGACGAGCTCTTAAGCGGCGACGAGCGGGGATAATTCCTTTCCCCGTGTCAACCTCTTTAGTGTTGTAGCTACTCACTGAGAACAGGCCAGAGAAATTGAAAGCTCCTTTGTTGGCGATTTCTTCCGTGGCGACCTGTTTAAAAGTTTCTAGAACTTCCTCAACAATGTTCTCTTTGATGAGTGTTCTGGCCGCAATCTCGCGCAAGAGTTCAGCCTTGTAGATAGGCTTCTCCTGCTGGAGATTACGGTAGGGCTTGCTAAAAGCTGGCATCTGCTAAAATTACCTCGAAGTGTAAGAACCGACACCGTAGAATACTGCGGTGCGTGACCAAATGAAAAGTGTCTTGATTAGTGATTCATAAAAATCAGACACGTTTACTGCGGAGTCTGTTTCTTCTTGAGTAACAGCCCAACCGGCTTTGTTGAGGAGAAGCATAATGTTTTGATCGTGCTTGCTCTTCTTAGTT
>Ga0247808_10000021_pt1 | contig 209250 bp, 169 predicted proteins | sample UWRJL089202R1_FD_179914 | JGI IMG/M metagenome (GOLD analysis project Ga0247808, IMG submission 179914) | Plant litter microbial communities from Arlington Agricultural Research Station in Wisconsin, United States - UWRJ-L089-202R-1 | ecosystem: Environmental > Terrestrial > Plant litter >...
CGCGGTGGTCCAGAAGTCGCGGCCGGTGAGCAGCAGCACCTTCTCCTCGAGGGTGAGCCGGCCGAGCAGCTCCGCGAGCCGGGCAGCAGTGGGGTCGGTCGGGTCGGTGACAGCGGCGTCAGGGGTGGTGATCGTCATGGTGCGAATCGCTTTCGTGGGGATCGGTTCTGAAGTGGGGGAACCAGAAGAAGGGGAAGAGAAGGACTATTCGGCGGCGCTGTCGGTGAACACGCGCACGTCCCAGGCGCCCAGCTCCACGGTGGAGCCGTGGTCGAGGGCGCTACCCGAGATGAGGTCGCTGAGCTGGGCGGGAGCGGTGAGAGTGGCCGGGGTCCACGACCAGTTGTGCACGAAGTACACCCGGGAGCCGTCCGGCGCGCTCGAGGTCGTCACGGTGACGCTCTCGGGCAGTCCGGTCCAGCCGGCCACCGGTTCGGGGACCAGCCAGGCGGCCAGGGAGTGCGCCAGCGCCTGGTTGGGCACCGTGCCCACCACGGTGACGCGGCCGGTGCCGTGCACGCGGCTGGTCACGGCCGCCCAACGGCCGAAGTGCGGATGCTCGTAACCGACCAGCGCATCCGCACCGGTGGGGGTGAGGCCGTCGAGCCAGGCAGTGGCGGCGGAGCCGGGCCGCAGCACCAGGCCGCCGCCGGCATCCGTCACCGGGACCGGTTCGGGCAGCGTGGCGAACTCGTCGTACCAGGCGCCCGCGGCCTCGGCCAGCCGGGCAGGCTGCACGTCCTGGCGGGCGCGGCCCTCCCGGTCGGCGTACGCCGACCGCGGGCCGAGCACCAGGTGCCCGCCGGCGGCCGCATAGGCGTCGAGCCAGTCCAGCTCGGCATCCGCGGCGGTGAAGAACCCCGGAACGAGCAGCACCGGATAGCGGTTGGCGAACGAGGCCGCGTCACCGTCTTCGAGTTGGTCGACCCCGGCCGTGACACGACCGGGGAAGATCTGTTGCGGGCGCACCAGCCGGGTCTGCAGCCCGGCATCGAAGGCGCCGCGCACGAAGGCGGCGATGATGCGCCGGTAGGAGTCAGGGTCGAAGTACTGCCCGGGCGCCGAGAACGGGGCCTGCGCCGACAGCGCGAACTTGCTGCCCGAGTCGTAGAGCACGGCCACGTCGTAGTCGGGTCGGGCGCGCGCCACCACGGCGCCGGCCGCGGCGAACTCGCTGCCGAGCCGGGCGATCTCCCGGTAGGTGCGGCCGGGTTTCTGGCTGTGCGGCAGCACACCGCCCCAATAGGTCTCCGCGCCGAAGTGCAGGGAATGCCAGTGCCAGTATTCGATCATGCTCGCGCCGCGGGACACCAGCGCCCACGCGGCCTGACGCCACTGGCCGTCGTAGGGCGAGAAGTTGAGCTGGGAGAACCCGATCGACGAGGCGTTCGTCTCGGTGACCAGGAACGGGCCCTGCTTCGACGAGTACATCACGTCGGCCAGGTGATAGAGCGCCCAGGTGCCCTTCACGATCCAGTCGGCGCTTCTCTCGTCGGTCGACGGGTGCGCGAGCGACGCCTCCCCCTCGTAGTAGGCGTTGCCGCTGGCGATCTCGAGGTTCGCCGACAGGTTCACGTCTTCGACGCCGAGCTGGTCATAGGAGATGCAGGTGGTGACGAACTGCTGCGGGGCGGCGTACTCGCGCACGATGTCGGCCTGCCAGCCGATGTACTCGGTGACCAGCTTGGCCTGGAACCGGCGCCAGGCCAGGTCGTACTGCGGCTGGAAGTTGCCGTCGGGCCGCCAGAGGTCGGCCCAGGTGGACAGCTTGTGCGACCAGTAGACCAGTCCCCACTCGCGGTTGAGGGTCTGAACGTCGCCATAGGTATGGCGCAGATCGTCGGTGAACCGCTGGAACACGCCCTCGTTGTAGAGCAGCCGGATGCCGGGCTCGTTGTCCACCTGGAAACCGATCACCGCGGGGTGGTCGGCGTAGCGGGCGATGATGGTGCGGATGATGCGCTCGGCATAGAAGAGGAACGTGGGGTTGGTGAAGTCCATCTCCTGCCGCATGCCCCAGTGGTTGGGGGTGCCGGTGGCCGAATCGCCGGCCACCTCGGGGTGCAGCCGTTTCATCCACATCGGGATGGCGTAGGTGGGGGTGCCGAGGATGACCCCGATCCCCCGCGCGTGGGCGCCGTCGAGCACGGGCTGCAACCAGTCCAGGTCGAAGACGCCGGGCTCGGGCTCCCAGGTGGACCAGACGGATTCACCAACCCGGATGACCGTGAAGCCGGCCTCCTGCATGAGGTCGAGGTCGGCATCCAGCCGGGGGCTCGGCTGGTACTCGTGATAGTAGGCGGCGCCGAAGCGGATGCCCTCGAACGCCGTGGTGTGCTCGTCGGGACCGGCCATCTCAGGCCACCGTCGGCTCGGCCTGGAGCCGCTGTTCGGCGGCGAGGCGCTGCCGCACCGCCCGCCGTTGCTCCTGCCGGTCGGGGTCGGGCACGGGCGCGGCCAGGAAGAGCCGCTGGGTGTACGGGTGCACCGGGTCGCTGGTGACCTGGTCGCCGGCGCCCCACTCCACGATCTCACCGTGGTACATCACGGCGACCCGGTGGCTGAGGTGCCGCACGACCGCGAGGTCGTGCGAGACGAACAGGTAGGCCACCCCGGTGCGCTCCTGGATCTGCTTGAACAGGTCGAGCACCCGCGCCTGGGTGGAGAGGTCGAGCGCCGAGACCGGTTCGTCGCAGACGATCAGCCGCGGGTCGAGGGCCAGGGCCCTGGCGATGGCGATGCGCTGCCGCTGGCCGCCGGAGAACTCCCGGGGCAGCCGGTCGGCGGCGTTGCTGGGCAGGCCCACCTGGTCGAGCAGGTCGAGGACGCGCTTGGAGGCGTCCTTCTTGGCGACGTTCCGCACGGTGAGCGGCTCCACCAGGATCTGTTCGATGGTCAGGCTCGGGTTCAGCGACGTGTACGGGTCCTGGAAGACCACCTGGATCTCGCTGGCCAGGGCCTTCCGCTGCCTGCGGCCGGCGTGCGCGATGTCCTGGCCGCGGTAGCGGATCTCTCCCCCGGTGACCGGTGCGAGGCCCAGGACGGCGCGGCCCAGGGTGGTCTTGCCGGAACCGGACTCACCGACGAGGCCCACGGTCTCGCCGGGGCGGATGTCGAGGGACACACCCTTGAGGGCCCGGAACGGGTCCTTGCGGAATCCCTTGATCGGGTATTCGACGACGACGTTCTTCACGTCGAGGAGAGGCTCGGTCATGACTCTGCTCCAAGGCTGTCGGTGGGGCTGGTGACGAGGTCGCCGCGGGCTTCGCCGTCTTCGAGGATCGCCGCGAGCAGCGACTGGGTGTACGGGTGCTTCGCGGCGTTGAAGATGGACCGCACCGGCCCCGTCTCGATCACGCGGCCGTCCCGCATCACGCTCACCCGGTCGCACAGGTCGGCGACGACGCCGAAGTTGTGCGTCACCAGGACGACGCCCATGTTGAGTTCGGCCTGCAGCTCGCGCAGCAGGTCGAGCACCTCGGCCTGCACGGTCACGTCCAGGGCTGTGGTGGGCTCGTCGGCGATGAGCAGGTCGGGGTCGCAGGAGACGGCGCCGGCGATGAGCACCCGCTGGGCCATACCGCCGGAGACCTCGTGCGGGTAGGCGGCGAAGGTGCGCTCTGGGTTGGGGATGCCGACCCGGGCGAGTAGCTTGAGGGCTCGCTGGGTGGCCTCCTTCTTGGAGATGCCCAGGCACACCCGCATCGGCTCGATCATCTGGCTGCCGATCGTGAACGCGGCGTCGAGGTTCGACATCGGTTCCTGCGGGATGTAGGCGATCTTCTTACCGCGGATTTTCGTCATCTCCTTCTCGGAGGCCAGGGCGAGGTCGTGCCCCTCGAAGAAGATCGCGCCGCCGGTGACCCGGCCGCCGTCGGGCAGCAAGCGCAGGATCGACCAGGCGGTCTGGGTCTTGCCCGACCCGGATTCACCGATCAGGCCGTGCACCTCGCCGCGACGCACGGTGAGCGACACATCGTGCACGACGGTCTTCACGGTGCCGTCGGCCTGGTCGTAGCCGATCGCGAGGTCGCGCACATCCAGCAGCACCTCGCCGGTGCGTCCGGAGGAGGACAGGTCGTCGGCGTGGAACACGGCGGCGGTCTTGTTCACATCGGCGGGGCGCAGCGGCGGGCGGCGGCGGCGCTTGGCCTTGCCGCTCTGCTCGAGTTCGTCGCGCATGGTGTTGGCCAGCAGGGTGAGCGCCACACAGGTGAGCGCGATCACGAGGCTGGGCCAGAGGATGAGCATCGGTTCCTTGTAGATCTGGCGGAACCCGTCGTTGAGCATGGTGCCCCAGGTCGGGATCGACTGGTCGCCGAGACCGAGGAAGTCGAGTCCGGCCTGGATGGCGATGGCGATGCCGAGCACCATGGCGGACTGGATGATGACGGGCGCGCGCACCACGGTGAGGATGTGCTTGCCGATGATGCGGCCGTCGCCGAGGCCGGCGACCCGGGCCGCGTCCACGTACAGTTCATTGCGCACCGCGGTGACCGACGCGTACACGAGCCGGAAGAAGGCCGGCGAGAGCAGCACGCCGAAGATCATCATGGACAGCCACATCGACGGGCCGAGCACGGCGCGGGCGGCCAGCAGCACGACGATGCCGGGCAAAGCCATCAGCAGGCCGGTGAGCCAGGAAGACACCGCGTCGAACCACTTGCCGTAGTAGCCGGCGATGAGGCCGCCGGTGACGCCGATGGCCAGCGCGATGATCAGTGCCAGGGCGGCGCCGGCCAGGCTGAACCGGCCGGCGAAGATGAGGCGGGAGAACACGTCGCGACCCGAGCTGTCGAAGCCGAGCGGATGCCCGTCGGCGGGTCCGCCGAGCACGTTCTGGATCGACGACTCGTTGGGGTCGTGCGGGGCGATCAGCGCGGCGAACACGGCGCTGAGCACCAGCAGCACGAGGAAGACGATGGTGGCCAGGCCGATGGGGTCGCGCAGCAGGCGGGAGAGCAGCGAGCGGCGGGCGGCCCGGGGCAGCGCCGGGGCCATCACGGTGGGGGTCAGATCGATCATGAGAGGCGCACCTTCGGGTTGAGCCAGCCCTGGAGCAGGTCGATGAGCAGGTTGACGATGACGACGATCGCGGCCGTCGCCACCACGAGGCCCATCACCATGGGGATATCGCCCTGGGTGGTGGCCTGCACGGCTACCTGTCCGAGGCCCGGGATCGCGAAGATCTGCTCCACGATGACCGCGCCGCCGAGCAGGCCGACGAACTGCACGGCCAGCACGGCCAGGGCCGGGCCGCCGGCGTTGCGCAGCACGTGCTTGAAGACCACCCGGTTGAACGAGAGGCCGCGGGAGCGCAGGGTGCGCACGTAGTCCTGGCGGAGGGCGTCGACGACGCTTCCACGCACCTGCTGGGCGACGCCGGCGATGCCGCCGATCGCCAACGCGACGATGGGCAGGGTGACGCTGGCGGCCCATCCGCTGGGCGAATCGGTGAACGCGGTGTACCCGGTGGGCTTGAACCACTTGAGGTTGAGGGCGAAGAGGGTGACCAGGCCCAGGGCGATGAGGAAGCCGGGGATGGCGAAACCGAGGATGGAGACGGCCTGCACGACCTTGTCGGCCCAGCCGCCGCGGATCGCGGCCCAGACGCCGAGGGCCACGGAGATGATCGCGATGAGCAGGATCGCGCCGATCACGAGGGAGAGGGTGACGCTGAGCCGGGAGGTGATGCCCGCCGTGACGAGCTGGCCGGTGAACCAGGAGGAGCCCAGGTCGCCACGCACGGCGCCGGCGAGCCAGTCGCCGTACTGCACGAGCACCGGACGGTTGAGGCCGAGCTGCTCGGATTTGAGCGCCACGGTCTCGGCGCTGGCCGTCTGGCCGAGGATGCGCCGGGCGATGTCGCCGCCGCCGAGATAGAGGAGCGTGAACGCGATGGTGGAGATGAGGAAGAGGAGGACGACGCCCGAGAGCAATCGCCGGAGGATGAATCTGAACATCACTGTCCCTTTTCTAGAGTTCTAGAGAATGCGACCCGGGTGCGGGAGCCGGCGGGGGCGCCGGGAGGGCCGGGCCGCGCTGGAGCGCGGCCCGACCGACTGGCCTTAGGAAGCGGGGGTGATGTTCCAGAGGTAGGGGTACGCGTTGCCGGCCTGCATCAGGGCAGAGGTCTTCGCGTCGGTGGCGTAGCTGGACTGCACGCGGTACCACGGGGCGAACCAGGCCTGCTCGACGATGTAGGCGTTGAGCTCCTTGAGGGCCGCGTCCGCCTCATCCTCGGTGCCGGTGCCGATGGTGGCGACGAGGGCGTCGACCGTCGGGTCCTGGTACTTGGTGGGGTTGAACGAGGCGTTCGGGGTGAGTTCGAAGTTGATCAGCGCCCAGTCGGCGTCCTGCTGCAGCTGCATCCAGGTGACTCCGTACTTGGGGGCGAGGAGGTCGGCGATGAAGTTGGTGCCGGTGTCGGTGTAGTTCACCGTGATGCCGACGTCCTTGAGCTGCTGCTGGATGAGGGTGAAGACGGCCGGGTTGCCGAGCGAGGTGCTGGGCATCTCGAGGGTGAGGCCATCCGCGTAACCGGCTGCCGCGAGCAGCTTCTTGGCCTCGGCGGGGTCGAAGGCGTACCGGGAGTCGAGGTCCTCGTCGTAGGCGGCCGAGGTGGTCGGGAAGATCTGGGTGGTGGGGGTGCCGAGTCCTTCGCCCACCGCGGTGAGCATGGCCTTGGTGTCGATGGCGTAGTTGAGCGCCTGGCGCACCCGAACGTCGGCGAGGGCGGGGTTCATCGAGCCGTCGCGGTCGAAGATGATCAGGCCGGTCCAGTCCAGTTCGAACGGGTTGATCGTGTAGCCGGCGGCCTCGACCTCGGCGTTGTTGGTGTTGTCAGCGAGCTTGGCGCCGTTGACCTGGCCGCCCTTGATCGCGTTGAGCATGGAGGTGGAGTCGGCGAACACCTTGATCGACAGGTTGTCGTAGTGCACAGAGTCCGGGTCCCAGTAGTCGGGGTTTTTGGTGAACTCGTACGAGGTGCCCACGACGGTCTTGGCGGTGTCGAGGATGTACGGACCGGAGCCGACCGGGTTTGTCTGCACGTCAGCGGCGCCGAAGGCGGCGGGGCTCTCCTGCATGCCGGCGTTCTGGCTGAGGTAGTGCAGCAGGGCGGGGTCGGGCTGCGTGAGGGTGAGTTCCACCGTGGTGGCATCGACCGCGGTGGCCGTGCCCAGCGCCGCCAGGAAGGAGGCGTTCGGGGAGGTGCCGTCACGGAAGCGGGTGAGGTTCTGGGCGGCAGCATCCGCGTTGAACGCGGTGCCGTCGGTGAACTTCACGTCGTCGCGCAGCGTGAGCGTGAGCACGGTGTTGTCGTCGTTGTAGGACCACTCGGTGGCCAGGCTGGGGAGCAGCTTGCCGGTGGGGTCTTCCTTGAGGAGGGTGTCGTAAACGGCCTGCCCGTACGGCGACTCGTTGGCGAAGCTGATGTTGGCGGCCTCGAAGGTGGTGTTCTGAATGAGGACGCCCAGAGTGAGCGTGTCAGAGCCGGATCCACTGGAGGATGTGTCGCTTGCCGAGCAGCCTGTGAGTGCGAGGGCCGCGACGGCGACCACGGCCGTCAGGCTTTTCCATCGGAACATCGGTGTTCCCTTTCGGTACGTGCAGTCCTTCGTTGGGCCGCCTCGAAAACCGAAGCTAACACGAAAAACGAATACTTGGTAGGTTTTCGCAGAATTGTTACCGAGCGCGCTAGAGTCGGGCCATGATCCCCTCCGGAACCATCCGAAAGCCGCGCGGCGCCTACGCCAAGACGGCGGCGCGGCGCCGGGAGATCCTTGAGGCCGGCATGGACGTCTTCGCCACGAACGGTTTCCGCAGTGGGTCCATCCGCGAGATCGCGGAGATGGTGGGCATCAGCCAGGCCGGTCTGCTGCACCACTTCTCCAACAAGAATGAGCTCCTGGCCGGGGTATTGGAACTCCGCGACGACCGGGCCACCGAGTACGTCGACACGGCGGCCCCGGCCGGTATCGAGACCATCCGCGGCTTCGTGCGACTCATCGAATACAACGCCCGCGAGAAGCCCGGCCTGGTGGAATTGCACTGCGTGCTCTCCGCCGAGGCCACCTCGCCGGAGCATCCGGCACACGACTACTTCGTTCGCCGGTACATCTGGGTTGAGTCGTTCCTCACCGATGCGTTCACCGCGATGCGGGATGCCGGCCAGCTGGCCGCCGGGATCGATCCGTCCAGCGCCGCCCGCGGCACGATCGCGATGAGCGACGGCCTGCAGGTGCAGTGGCTGCTCCGCCGCGACGCGGTGGACATGGCCGCGGAGATGCGCAACTACCTGCGCCCCCTGCTCACCGTCGCCCTGTAGCCCCGCGCGCGCGCCACCCCCGCCGCCGCGAATTCCATTGCGCGGGTCAGGCGCCGTTTCGCGGGTGGCGCGCCACCCGCGAAACGGCGCGCTGCCCGCGCGCCTCCTCCCGGCGGTCAGCCGGCGGCGTGGGCGGCGAGCTTGGCGGTGAAGTCGGCGAAGAGCAGCCGCAGGTCCAGCCGGGTGTACACCCGCATCGGCCGGGGGCCTTGCCGGGGAATCGTGTCGTAGGACCCGTCGGCGCGGATCCGGGGCACGGTGCGGGTGACGTACTCGCTCGAGGAGGGGTCGGCCTCGAACGACGACTGCAGCGCGGTCAGCAGCACGAGCGGGCTGTCACCCAGGATGTACGTCTCGCCGAGGGGCAGGCCGTGGCTGCCGGCCATCACGGCGACCTTCGCGAGGGCGTCGTAGAGGTGGGCTCCGATGGCGCCGTGCGGGCGCACATCCGTGAGCAGTTCAGCCCAGGAGTACAGGGTTTGCCGGTAGGCGTCGCGCGGCACCTGCCAGATCGGCATGAACGAGTCGAAGATCACCCGGGCGGCGGGGATGTCGATGGCCAGGTTGTACTCGGGGCCGTGGGACCCGGGCGGCGGCACGGCGAGGCCCTCGTGCTCGGGGCCGCCGATCCAGACCAGGGTGAGCCGGGTCGCGATGCGCGGTTCGAGCAGGTAGGCGCTGGCGATCTCGGTGAGACCGGCGCCGCAGGCCACGAAGAGCGGCAGGTTCGTGTCGGTGCGCATGGCTTCGGCGATGATGACGTCCGTTGCCGCCGAACGGATGGGCGACAGCGGGTCGGTCATGCCAACGTTCGACCCGGCCAGCACGGGAATCGTGCCGGTGCGGCCGAGCACGTCGAGCACGGTGCGGGCGGCCGCGGCCGCGTTGTCGGCGGTCTGCTCGGAGGGGTCGAACGGGTCGCCGGGCTTCAGATGTGAGCCGATGATGGCGCGGATCTGCACCGACGGCGAGAGCACGTGGTGGGCGAGCTGCACGAGCCCGTCGGGGTCACCGGAGAAGTCGTTGTCGATGATGACCCGGGCGCGGGGCTGCACCACCCGCCGCAGTTCGGTCTCGAATGATGTCAACGCCGGCACCTTCCCTGAAGTTTTTCTGATGAGTGTAGTGGCCCCGCCGCCGGTCCCCCTCGACGCACGAGATAGTGCTCGCGGCGGGTGAAAGTGCTCGCAGCACGCGATTGTCGCGGATTTTTCGCACGCCGCGAGCACTGAGGCGAGCGCTGAGGCACGCCGCGAGCGCTCCCGACGCGCGGGCTCCGTGCTGCGGCCGTGGTCCTACTGGGGCGCCATCCGGATGCCGCCGTCGAGGCGGATGGTCTCGCCGTTGAGCATGGGGTTCTCCACGATGTGGCGCACCAGGGCGGCGTACTCAGCCGGGTTGCCGAGCCGGGCCGGATGCGGCACCTGGGCGCCCAGCGACGCGCGGGCCTCGGCGGGCAGCCCCTGCAGCAGCGGGGTGTCGAACAGCCCGGGCGCGATGGTCACGACGCGGATGAGCGAGCGTGCGAACTCGCGGGCCAACGGCAGCGTCATCGCCGCGACCCCGCCCTTCGATGCGGCGTAGGCCGCCTGGCCGATCTGACCGTCGAAGGCCGCGACGGATGCCGTGTTCACGATCACGCCGCGCTCCGGGGTGCCTCCGTCAGTGGAGTCGACCCGGTCGGTGCCGGCCGAGCCTGAGTCGGTCTCAGCGCCGCGCGAGCCGGAGCCCGTGGAACCCGCTGAGCCGGGACCGACCGGGTTGAGGTCCTGCATTGCCGCGACGGCCAGGCGCACCACGTTGAAGGTACCGAGGAGGTTCACCCGCAGTACCCGCTCGAAGTCGACCAGCGGCATCGCTCCCTGCCGGCCCACGGTCCGGGCCGCCGGGGCGATCCCCGCGCAGTTGACCACGATACGGAGGGGCGCGTGGGTTCCGGCCACCGCGACCGCCGCGGCCACGTCGGCCTCGCTGGTCACATCCCCCGGATGGAATATGGCCTCGCCGCCCGCGCGGTGACCCATCCCCGCCAGGGAATGAGCCGCGTCCGAGCCGTCGCTGTCGCCTGACGAATGGCGCGCTGACCGGGCCCAGGCGTTCAGCTCGTCCGCCCGGTCCGTGCCCGCCGAACCGGCCAGGTCGAACAGCACGACATGCGCCCCGGCCCCGAGCAGCACCCGCGCGGTGGCCAGGCCGAGGCCGGAGGCCGCTCCGGTGACGAGGGCGGAGCATCCGTCGATGCGCACTGTCAGAGCCGTTCGATGATGGTGGCGTTGGCCATGCCGCCGCCCTCGCACATGGTCTGCAGGCCGTAGCGACCGCCGCCGGCTTCGAGGGTCTCGAGCAGGGTGCCGAGCAGCCGGGTACCCGAGGACCCGAGCGCATGGCCGAGGGCGATGGCGCCGCCGTTGGCGTTGAGTTTCGCCGGGTCGGCGCGCAGTTCGCGTTGCCAGACCAACGGCACACAGGCGAATGCCTCGTTGACCTCGTAGGCGTCCAGGTCGTCGATGCCGAGCCCGGAGCGGGCCAGGATGCGCCGGGTGGCGGGGACCACCCCGGTGAGCATCAGCAGCGGGTCGCTGCCCGTCACCGCGAAGCTGTGGAACCGGGCCCGCGGGGTGAGGCCGAGGGCGGCGGCGCGGCTGGCGCTCATGATCAGGGCGGCGGAGGCGCCGTCGGTGAGCGGGGAGGAGTTGCCGGCGGTGATCTGCCAGTCCACCTCGGGGAACCGGGCGGCGAGCTCATCGGTGCGGAAGGCCAGCGGCAGGTCGGCGAGGGTCTCGAGAGTGGTGTTGCGGCGGATGGTCTGGTCGTCGATGACGCGGCTGCCGTCGGGCAGCGACACCGCGAGCAGGCTGCCGGCGAAGTCTCCGCGGTCGGCGGCTTCGGCGGCCAATCGGTGCGACCGGGCGGCGTACTCGTCGAGTTCGGCCCGGGTGAGTCCCCATCGGGCGCTGATCAGCTCCGCCGAGACGCCCTGGCCCACGAGCCCGTTCGGGTAGCGCTCGTGCATCAGGCGGCCGTGCGGGTCCTGGCTGGCGACCGCCGACCACGCCGTGGGCGAGCCCCACCCCTCGGTGCGTCCGGCGGCGTCGGAACCGCCGGCGGGAACCGGTCCCCCGGCCGACCCGAGCGGTACCCGGCTCATCGACTCCACCCCGCAGGCGATCACGATGTCGTAGCTGCCCGCGAGCACCCCCTGCGCGGCAAAGGTCGCCGCCTGCTGGCTGGAGCCGCACTGCCGGTCGATGGTGGTGCCCGGCACCGACTCGGGGAACCCGGCGCTGAGCAACGCGGTGCGGGTGATGTTGGTGCTCTGCTCGCCGACCTGGGTGAGGCATCCGCCGATCACGTCGTCGACCAGGGCCGGATCGAGGTCGTTGCGGCTGACGAGGTCGTGCAGCACCCCCGCGAGCAGGTCGGCTGGGTGCACCCCGGCGAGCGCGCCGCCGGGCTTCCCGCGGCCGGAGGGAGTGCGAACGACATCGACGATGACAGCATCATTGCTCATGCCCCCAGCCTAGGCTCGCGGGCCGGCCCGGGGCGGTGCATAACTCCTCCAATTCCCGCCGGCGCGGCGAGCGGATGCCGGAATCCCGCGGCTCTGGCCCGGCCCGGGAGATCCAGCATGAGTCATGCGCGCCGGTCGGGCGGAGCGGCCCGGTCGAGTGCCGGGGCAGAGCGGCCGGGCGGGCAGAGCGGCCGGGCGGAGTGGCGGGCGCTCAGCCCGAGAGGGCCCACATGGCCACGGCGCTGGCGGCGGCCACGTTGAGGGAGTCGATGCCGTGCTTCATGGGGATCTGCACCACGGAGTCCGACGCGGCGAGCGCCTCATCCGTGAGCCCCTCGCCCTCGGCGCCGAGAAGCAGCGCCAGCCGGGCATGCTGTTCCCCGTTGACGTCGCGCAGGCTCACCGCGTCCGGGGTCAGCGCCAGGGCCGCGACGTGGAAACCGTGCTCGGTGAGCAGCCGGCGGGTGCTCGCCCAATCGCCCACCCGGGTCCACGGGACCTGCAGCACCGTGCCCATCGATACCCGGATGGCCCGGCGGTAGAACGGGTCGGAGCAGCGCGGCGTGACGAGGATCGCGTCGGCCCCGATCGCCCCGGCGGAGCGGAAGATGGCGCCCACATTGGTGGGGTCGGTCACGTTCTCGAGAATCAGGATGCGCCGGGCGCCGGCCAGCAGCGTCCCAGGGTCCGGCAACGCGGGCCGGTGCATCGCGGCGATCAGCCCCCGGTGCAGCACGTAGCCGGTCAGTTCGGTCAGCAGCTCCCCCGGCCCGACGAACACCGGTACGTCGTCGCCGACGAGCGCGCGGGCCTCGTCGAGCGTGTTCGCCAGGGTGAGCACCGAGCGGGGCCGGTGCCCGGCGCGAAGCGCTCGCTCGAGCACGAGCGCGGACTCGGCGATGTACAGCCCGTGCTCGGTGTCGCGCGCCTTCTTGAGCGCCACATCCGTCGACTGGGTGTAGTCGGCCAACCGGGGGTCGCTGAGGTCGGAGATCTCGATAACGGGCATCCGAAAAGCCTACCGACGCCCGTGCCGGGCAGAAACGCCCGCGAAAGCGGCCGAAAGGCTGCCTCAGCTCGCTGAGGTGACCGTTTCACCGCTTTCGCGGGACGCCCCTAGTCGTAGTCGGCGAAGGGGTCGGGGGTGAGAGTGTACTTCGTCGAGAGGTACTCGTGGATGCCCTCGGCGCCGCCCTCCCGGCCGAGGCCGGACTGCTTGACCCCGCCGAACGGGGCCGCGGCGTTTGAGACCACGCCCATGTTCAGGCCCATCATGCCCGTCTGCAGGCGTTCAATCATCCGCTGACCGCGTGCGAGGTCCCGGGTGAACACGTAGCTGACCAGCCCGTACTCGGTGTTGTTGGCGATGCGCACGGCGTCGTCCTCGTCGTCGAACGGCACGATCGACAGCACCGGGCCGAAGATCTCTTCGCGCAGGATGTCGCTGCCCGGCTTGACGTCGCTGATCACGGTCGGCTCGTAGAACGTGCCCGTGCCGGCCAGGGCGTGCCCGCCGGTGAGCAGCGTCGCGCCGCGGCCGAGCGCCTCCTGCACCAGGGTATCGGCCTTGGTCACGGCATCCGCGTTGATCAGCGGGCCGATGTTGACGCCGGATTCGGTGCCCCGGCCCACGGTGAAGTCGGATACTGCCTCGGTGACCCGGCGGGCGAACTCCTGGGCCACATCACGGTGCACGATGAACCGGTTGGCGGCGGTGCAGGCCTGGCCCACGTTGCGGAACTTCGCCGCGAGGGCGCCCTCAACGGCGCGGTCCATGTCGGCGTCCTCGAAGACCAGGAACGGGGCGTTGCCGCCGAGCTCCATCGAGGTGCGCAGCACGTTCTGCGCGGACTGCGCGATGAGACTCTGGCCGACGCCGGTGGACCCGGTGAAGCTCAGCTTCCGCAGCCGCGGGTCGGCGATGATCGGCCCGGACACGGCGGAGGACTGCGAGGTGGTGACCACGTTGATCACCCCGGCGGGCACACCCACCTCCTCGAACAGCTTGACCAGGTACAGGGTGGTGAGCGGGGTGAGCGCCGCGGGCTTGATCACGACGGTGCAGCCGGCGGCGAGCGCGGGCGCGATCTTGCGGGTCGCCATGGCCAGTGGGAAATTCCACGGGGTGATCAGGAAGCTGGGGCCCACCGGGTGCTGCGACACGATCATGCGGCCGGTGCCCTCGGGGTTGGTGCCGTAGCGGCCGGTGATGCGCACGGCCTCCTCGCTGAACCAGCGCAGGAACTCCCCGCCGTAGGCGACCTCGCCGTAGGACTCGGCGAGGGGCTTGCCCATCTCCAGGGTCATCAGCAGGGCGAACTCGTGCTTGCGCTCCTGCAGCAGCTCGAAGCTGCGGCGGAGCACCTCACCCCGCACCCGCGGCGGCGTTGCCGCCCAGGCCTCCTGTGCCTCGTCGGCGGCGGCGAGCGCGGCCAGGCCGTCGGCGACACCGGCGTCGGCGATGGTCTTGATCACCTTGCCCGTGGACGGGTCGTGCACGGTGAGGGTGTTCCCGTCGGCGGCGGGCACCCACTGCCCGTTGATGTACAGCTCGTTGGGTACGTGCTGGAGCAGCTCTGCTTCGGTTACGTGCGCCACAAATGCCTCCCTGAAGTCGTTGCTTCAAATCTACCCGCGTACCGCCGGACATCCCCTGGCCCCGCGGCGCCGGCGCTTCCCGTGCGTGTCGCGACCCGGTTGGCCGGCGGCTCTGGTCGGCTCGCGTCAGCCCCGCGCCCGTCGATCGGCCGGCAGGATTCCCAGGCAGAGCAGCAGGAAGATCAGCTGCAGCATCCCGGTGGTGAAGTAGATGGTGTGCAGGATCGAGTAGACCGGCAGCAGCGCCACCTCCACGTAGATCCAGATGACCATGCCGAACCCGGCGACCCCGGCTGCGGCGGGATACCACGGAAGGTGCCGGTGCTGCAGCAGCACGGCAAGCCCCTGCGTGCCGCCGACCACGAGCAGTAAGACGAGCCCGGGGATCACGAACGAGTCGAACGGAGTGCCGTCCAGCCAGCTCAGCGGCATTCCCATCCCGTTGCCGAGGATCAGGCCGACACCCCCGCCGACCGCCGAGACGAGGTTGAACCAGCCCACCACGAGCAACCCCAGCCACCAGCGCCGCGGCGTCACCCGGTCGGTCTCGGCGAGTGTGGGGCGAGCGGATGTCGGGTGGGCGGCCATGCTGTCATCCTGTTCCCCCGGCGGGTCGGTCACAATCCCCAGCTCGGGGCGAGCCGGCGGCGGCCTGGCGCGGTTAGAGGCCGTGCAGGGTGCCGCGCACGATCGAGTCACCCGAGTGCGCCGGGTTGCCGTCGTCGGGTTCGGCGGAGACGTCCACCACGGGGTACTGGGACAGGTCGAGATCTGCCGGAATGCTGAACCGGCCGCTCGAGCCGTCGAGCAGCCCCACGCTCACCAGCCCGGTGGCGTCGGCGGTGAGCAGCCAGACCTCGCGCAGCCCGACGCCGTCGTCGCCCCCGGTCAGATCCACCACGACGTCGCGCTGACCGTCCGCGTTCTCCTCCACGGCGGCGCTGCCGCTGGCCGTCCAGCCGGGCAGAGCGTCGAGCTGCGCCTCGGCGATCACGGGCACCGGGGCGGGTGACCGGGTCGCCTGCCACCAGGCCCCGGCGGCGATACCGCCCACCAGACCTACCGCGCAGGCCGCGGCGGCCAGGGGCAGCCAGCGGCGCCGGCGCCGGCGCAGATCCACAACGGATGCCGGCGGCCGCGCGGGCCCATCGGCTCCCGTGCCGGGTCCGGCCGGTGCGCTCGGCCCGGCCGGCCCTGTCGCCGCTCCGGCGCTCGCACCGCCGGACCCACCAGGCAGCCCCTGCGCGTCCGGCGAGGTCGGTGCTCCGACGCCCTCGGCGTGCGATTCGGGGGTTCCCGCGCCGCTCACCACGTGGTCCTCCGACCGCACGGCAGTGCCGTCCTCGGCGAGCTCCTCCGCGGCCGCGCTGTCCTGCGGATCTGCCAGGCGCGGCACCGCGACCACATCCTCGGAGAGCCCGAGGGCGGCATGGATACGCCCCCAGACGGCATCCGCCGGTTCGACGAGATCGACGCTGCCGGCGCTCCGGCCGATCAGCACGGTGCGGCGCAACGCATCCAGCTCGCCGGTGCAGCCGGGGCAGTCGGCCAGGTGGGCGCGTTCCTGAGGGCTGAGTTCGAGCTCCGCGAGCGCGACCAGGGCGAGGGTGTCGCGGTCAAGATGCGTCATCGTTCGCCTCCAATCGGGTGCGCAAGCGGGTGAGGCTGCGGCGGATGTGGCTCTTCACGGTGCCGAGCGGCAATCCGAGGCTATCGGCGATTTGCACGTGGGTGAGGTCGTCATAGAACGCGAGCCTCATCACCCGTTGCGGAACCGGTTCGAGCCGGCCCAGTTCTTGGCCCAGCAGCAGCCGTTCGGCCACATCCGCCGAGTCGTCGACGGCGAGGATGTCGGCGCCGTCGACCAGGCTCTGTTCGATGCGCCGCTGCTTCGCCCGGGCCTCGTGCGCGTCGGCGATGCAGTGCCGGGCGATGCCCACGATCCAGGCCGGTAGCGGCGCCCGGGCCTCGTCGAAGCCGCCGCGGCCACGCCAGGCGGCGATGAACACCTTCTGGGTGACGTCTTCGGCGTCGCCGGCGTCACCGAGCGAGCGCATCGCGAGGGTGTACACGAGTGACGACCAGCGCGCGTACGTCTCGGCGAGCGCCCGTTCGTCGCCCGCGCGAAAGGCGGCGACCAGGCTCGCGAGGTCGCGTTCGTCGTCGGTGCTGTTCGCGTAGGGTGCGCTCACGTAGCCGTGTGGCCTCCGGGATCGATGCCGCGTGGTGCGGGTGTCCATCTCACTCCTCGCGACCCGCAGGTGCCGGCTCGCAAGTGCGACCAGCATAACCACGACCGGCCGATTCCCGCACGCCCCGTTCGGGCGTCACCCACCGCCGCATCCGTTCGACGGTCATGGTGCCGGCACCGCCGTCACGATGACGTTCGAGAGGTACCGCTTGGCGTCGTAGTCGAACTCACCGCCGCAAGTCACCAGCGTCAACCGGGGCGCTCCGGTGCGGTCGAACACGCTCGCCCACGGCACCTCGGGCTTCTCCTGGCTTTCGACGGATGCGACCGTGTACCGGTGCGCGCCGCCGTCGGCGGTCTCCAGCACGATCTCCGTTCCCACCGGGGCATCGGCGAGGGCGGCGAACGGGCCGATGTCGTAGGCGAGGGAGTCCACGTGCGCGGCCAGTACGGTGGCGCCTGCGGTGCTGCCGGGCCCGGACCCGTACCGGTACCAGGCGGCGACGGCCGGGTTGGCCGGCAGCGCCATCGCCCCGCCGTCGGCCAGGCCTTCGGCCTCGACGGGCATGTCGATGTCGAGGGCGCCGGCCATGACCCGCACCGGGGCGCTGACCGGAGCCGGTTGCGCGGCCAGAGCCGCGGACTGCCGCGGTACCGTCGCCGCCGGGGAGGGGGCTGGAGCCGCTGTCATCCTCGGCACGGTGACCGCGGGCTGGGCGTCGGGGGCCGGTGAAGCACCCGGCATGCCGCCGGGAAGCGTCGCCGAGGCGGGGCCGCCCAAGCCGCTGAAGGCGCCGGCGGCAGGATCAGTGCCGGCCGGCGCCGCGCCCGGGGCGGCGCATCCGCTGAGCAGGCCGACGAGCAGGCTGCCCACCAGGGCCGGCCCGAGGCCAGCGCGGTAGCGGGTGGCCCGCCGGTTCCCCTGCGGACCGCCCTGGCGTACCCCCCGCGGGTGAAGGCTCTGCGGGGGACGACCGCCGGGCCGAGGATTCATCTGCTGCGCACCTCGCTCGCTCTGGGCACCCCGCTTCCGCGGGGCGCGGGCCACGGTGGCCAACCCGAACAGGCTCACCGTGACCCGACCTTTCCTGCTTGGTATCCGCTAGCGCCGCGCCTCGGCCCGACGGGTGCCGTAGACCGCAGCGGCGCTGATGGCCAGCACCAGGGCGAGGGCCGCACCGCCTATCCACCAGCCGGTGGCGTCGCCGGGCTGGTTGGTGGCGACCAGACCCGCACTGCCGGCCGGGACGCCGTCGGGGTTGGAGTGCAGGCCGTCGATCGTCTGCACGGCCAGCGCCAGGTTGGCGTCGGCGAGGCTGCCCCAGGCGTAGACGATGGTGTTGGTTCCCTCGGCGACGTTCACGTCGGCCGGGCCGATCACCGGGTCGGTGGTTCCGGTGGCGGCCACCGACGCCGACACCGTGCCGGCCGGCAAGGTGAGCAGCGACTCGTTGGGGTTGGTCAGGTTGGTGATCACCGGGGTGCCTCCCGCGAGGATGTCCACGGCGGGTGCCGCGGCCACGTGACGCACCGTGAGCCGGCCTTCCCCGGCGCCGACGGTGGCGATGTCGTTGGTGAACAGGGTGGCTGTGGGCGTTCCAGCGGCGTCGAGGTGGGCCACGGCGGTGTAGTTCTTGCCGCCCTCCAAGGGAAGGTCGACCGGGCCGATGGCCGGTGAACTCGCGTCCGTGGCATCCGAGGCGGTGATCGCGACAGTGTAGGTGCCCGGCGCCAGTTCGAGCGGGCCGGCGAGGTCGCCGGGCTCGAAGTTGTCGAGGGTGAGGTCGCCGTTCACGTACACGTCGACGGTGAGGCCGGGGACCCCGTGCAACACGGAGAGTTGGGCGACGTCGTCTGCGGCGTTCGCCGGGGCGATTCCCGCCAGGGCGACAAGGGCGCCGGCTGCGACGCCGACGATAAGGGTCTTGCGCATGGTTTCCTCCAGTCAGTGGAACGAGAGCGGGAACCTGTCGGTTTACCCGTTACCCGTTACTTCCGGAGCAGACCCCTATTCGGATGCACCCGCGCTGGAAAATTTCCGCGAGCGTGCGAGTTGCCACTTCCCGCCCCTTCAAGCTCCCAGGGGGCCTCGACTGCCAAGACACCGGATGCTGCCCACTTGCCGCGAAGCTCCCCTTCACGCCCGCGCAGAGGGCACTATGCCGCAGGTCAGCGCAGCGGCAGGCGACGCAGCAACGAATCGCCGCGAACTCAGGCCTGCTCGACGAGCTCCGACGTGGCCAGCACCGCGCCCGCGTGGGCGAGCTCGGCGAGGGCCTTGTCGCTGGACTCCGGCGCCACTCCGGCCACGAGGTCGGTGAACACCCGCACGTGCTGGCCGTGGTCCAGTGCATCGAGCCCGCTGGCCCGCACACAGTAGTCGGTGGCCAGGCCGACCAGGTCGACATCCGTCACGCCGGCGTCGATGAGCAACTCGCCGAACTTCTGCCCAGAAGCGTCGACGCCGTCGAAGATCGAGTAGCCCGGCTGGCCCTGGCCCTTGAGGATGTGCACCGTGGTCTCGGGCAGGTGCAGCGCCGGGTGGTAGGCGGCACCGGGAGTGTCGGCCACGCAGTGCACCGGCCAGGTGTCGATGTAGTCGGGTTCGGCGTCCACCGCGAAGTGACCGCCGTTGTCTTCCGCGGCGTTGTGCCAGTCCCGCGACGCGTAGACGTGCTCGTAGCTGTGCGGATGCGCCGTGAGCAGGTCACTGATGGCCTCGGCCACCGCCGCCCCGCCGGCGACGCCCAGGGCGCCGCCCTCGGTGAAGTCGTTCTGAACGTCGATGATGATCAGTGCGCGGGTCACGGAAGCACTCCTGTCGTTGAGATTCAGTTGTTCGAGAGGTTGTTCCCGCAGCGGAAGAACCCCGTCGTGATGGTATCGATCGCCTGCTTCGCATTATCGCCCACATCCCCGAGCGCGTATACGGCAAAGGTGAGGGTGCTGGCGTCGTCGGCGTTGATGATGCCGGAGAGGGTGTAGCCGGTGTCGATCCAGCCGGTCTTGGCGAACACGGCGCCGTCGGCATCCGAGTTGGCACCGGTGAACCGGTCGCTGTAGGACAACGACCCGGTGTCGCCGCCGGCGACGGGCAGACCGTCGAAGATGACACCCAGGTTGCCCTCGCGGGCGTTGATCTTCTGAAACAGCTTGGTGAGGTAGGCCGGCGGCACGGCGTTGTTGTCGGACAGGCCCGAACCGTCGACGATACGGATGCCCGTTGTGTCGATGCCGTACTCCTTCAGTCCCGCCAGCACCGCGGGTTCGATGGCGCCGAAGGTGTTGCCTGAACCGCCCTCGACGGCCACCAGACGAGCGAGCATCTCGGCCAGGGCGTTGTCGGAGACGATGAGGGACTGCTGGATCAGCACCGACACCGGCTGGGACTGCGCCGAGGCGAGCACGGCGGCTCCGGCGGGAGCGGTGCCGACGCTCACGGTGACGTCGCCGCCGAGTTCATCGGCGAAGGCTGCGCCGGCCCTTGCGACGGGATCGTCGCTGCGCGCGGAGGTACTGCGGTAGGGGTCGTCCCGGTCGCCGTCGACCTGCAGCGCGGTGATCTCGGGCATGTAGCCGTCGGTCTGCTCCTTGCGATCCCAGCTGGGTTCCCAGCCGGGATCACCGAAGTAGGAGGAGTCCAGGACCACCGAGGTGATCGGCCCCTCCGCCGCGGTGCGGGCCTGTTCGGCCAGCGCGTCGAGGTGGGCCGCGCCCTCGTAGAACGATTCGTCACCCGTGGGGGTGCTCGAAAGGGTGAGGTCGCCACCGCCGACGAGCACGATCTGGCCCGGCTCGGCGCCGGCCACAACCGTGGTCGTGGCCCGGTAGTCCGGGCCGAGAACGCTCAGGGCGGCCGCGGAGGTGAGCACCTTGAGCACGCTGGCCGCACGCGATGCGGTGCTGCCGCCGCGGTCGAAGAGGATCTCGCCGGTGGCGGCGTTGACCACCTGCGCCTGGAAGTCGCCGAGCCGGGAGTCGGCGGCCAGGTCGGCGACCGAGCAGGTGCGCAGCGGGCTGGCGGTGGCGGCGGCCGCGGGGGCCGGCCGTAGCTCCGGGGTGGTCGGGGTGGGCGTGGGGGTCGGGGTGCTCGTGGTCCCGGCCACCGGAACCGCCCGCGGTTCGAGTCCTCCGGTGGCGGCGCCGGCCCAGACGGCTCCGCTGCCGAGCAGCACGAAGGCCACGGCCGCCGCGACGATGACACGCAGCCGACGGTTGGCCCACAGTGCTGCGAGGTTCGCGGATGCGCCGGTGCCGGCCGCTCCACCGGTGTCGGCTGGAGCGCCGGCCCCGGTGCCATCAGACGCAGCCGTTCCGAGGCGTTGGGTGGATTCCCCGGCCGGGTTCAGCGAGGGATCCCCGGGTTCGGGCACGGTCGCATCTGGTGTATCCACTCGCTCATTTTAGCGAGCGAGGGTGTGAGGCCGCCTTACTCGCCCGGGTAGACCAGACCGATCTGCGCGCGCATCTCGTCGAGGGTCTCCATGATCTGCACCGACTCGGCGGTGCTGAGCAGCTCGCTGCTGATCAATCCGGCGGCCACAAGACGCTCGGCCTCGGTGGCCTGGAAGTGCATGCCCCGCCCGACGAATTCCGGCGTTTCATAGCTCTCGACGACCTCGTTGTTGCTGTTGTACACGCGGAGCGAGGTGGGCGAGTACCAGACCTCGTCGATGTCGATGCGCCCCGCGGTGCCGAGGATGCTCGCGGTGTTCGGGCCCTTGGTGTCGCTCGCGGAGTGCAGCGTCGCGATCTGCCCACCCGGGTAGCGGAACACGCTGGCGATCTGCGCATCCACCCCGGTGTCTTTGAACGTGGCCGCGGTCAGGATCTTCTCTGGCGCACCGAACAACGCCGACGCGAACGACACCGGGTAGATGCCGAGGTCGAGCAGCGCGCCGCCGCCGAGCGGCAAGGAGTTGATGCGGTGCTCGGGGTCGTCGGGCAGGTCCTGGGTGTGGTCGGCGAGCAGCGTGTGCACGTCGCCGAGCGCGTTGGCGGCCAGCAGTTCGCGGATGCGCCCCATGTGCGGCAGGAACCGGGTCCACATGGCCTCGAGCAGCAGCAGGTTCTTGCTCGCGGCGAGCGCCACCAGGGTGCGCGCCTCGGCGGCGTTCAGGGTGATCGGCTTCTCCACGAGCACGTGCTTGCCGGCCTCGAGGGCCAGGGCGGCGTTGGCCGCGTGGAACGGGTGCGGGGTCGACACGTAGACGATGTCCACCTCCGGGTCCGCCACGAGCGCCTCATAGGACGGGTGCGCGGTGGGGATGCCGAACTCGGCGGCGAACGCATCCGCCGAGGCCTGGCTGCGGGATCCGACGGCCTGCACCGTGAACCCGTTCTTCACGAGGTCGCCGGCGAATTGGTGGGCGATTCCGCCCGTGGCCAGGATTCCCCAGCGGAGTGCTTCAGTCATGCTGCGAGCCTAGCGAACCGGCCCGGCCGCTCCCCCGATTGGCGTGTTATCGTGCCGTTCATGAGCGAAAAATCCTTCGACGAGAACCGGCACGACCAGCTCACCACCGCCCCCAAGGCGAGCGAGGCGGATGCCGCGCCGCGGGTGACCGTGGACGAGAAGCCCGACGGCGTCAAGCGCATCGACGTGGCCGACACGGCCGCGGTGCGCCCCGGCAACCCCGAGTAGGTCGCGGCAGCCGAGTCGCTCACGAGCCTGCGTACCTCGCTCGCCGTTGGTCGAGCCTGTCGAGACCTCGGGGGCCGGTCTCATGACGACAACCGGCCTAACGGGTTCGCCAGCTGGTTTCGGCGGGCTCAACCAGCGAGTTGTGACGTCCCGGATGTGTCATCTGCCGTTTGCCGAGCCGTCACCGGCCGCGCGTACGCTGACGCACGTGAGCGAGAATCTGCTTCTCCCCCGGCGCACGGCTCAGCACCAGCGAGTCGTGCCGAGTCCCGTCTCCCCCACGCGGCCGGCGACCCCGCCCCCGCCTGACTTCTGCCTCCGCAACTCCCCCACCGACCTGCTGTTCCGCGCGCTCTGGCAACTGGTGGGCCTCTACGTTTTTGTGGTCCTGGTGGTCAAAGACCGCCGGTTGCCCCGCTGACCTGCCCGCGTCACCGGCCGGTCTGCTCGAGCACCCGGTCGGCAAGGGCGCGATAGCCGGCATCCGTGACGTGCACCCCGTCAGGTGCGACCATCGACTCCTCGATCAGCACGGGATCGATCAGGCTCACGTACTCCGCGCCGACGCGCTCGGCGGCGGCCTGCACCCAGTCGTCCAGCTCCACGATGAGCGCCGTCGCCGGTTCGGCGGTCGACGGGCCCACGGCGATCATCCGGGCATCCGGCAGGCCCTGGCGGATGCCGTCGAACGTTGCGTCGACCGCCGCCCGCACCCGCTCGGGATTGCCGGCCAGCGCCCAGCGGTCGTTCTGCCCGCCGGCGATCACGACGATGTCGGGAGCGGCGGCGATCACACCAGGAACCCGCTCCACATACGTTGGGCACGCGTCCAGGCCGCAGGCGTGAGGGGTGGCCGTCGTGACGTAACCGGTGCCGCCCAGGCCCTGGTTCACCTCGGTCCAGCCGGCGTCCGCTGCCACGAGCGAGGACCACCGCCGCTCGACCGGAACGGCGCCATAACCCTGCGTGTAGGAGTCGCCGAGGAAGACGGCTACGGGCGCCTGGGCTGGCGTCGTCGGCTCGGCGGCGTCGCCGGGTTCAGCGGGGTCCGCCGGCGATGCCGCCGGCGCCGGGTACGCGGCGGACGGGGGAAGGGTAGGCACCAACGACGCGGTGGACGCCGCGCCGAAACCGGTCAGGGCCACCCCGACCGCGGCCATACCGCCGAGGACCACCAGCAGCCCCGCACCCAGCAGCAGCATCGTGTGCCGGCGGGTGGCCCCGGCCGGTTTCGCGGCGAGAAGCGGGTCATTCGTCGGTGTGCGCGGGTCGGCCATATCCCCAGCCTAGGAGGCGTCGGCGAGCCCACCGACCCCGCTGACTGTGAGTAAAGCACCCAAAATGGCCCGGGAGGCGGGGGCGGCGTGCTCAAGCCCTAGTTCGCGAGGGGGATGCGCCGGCTAGGAGCGCAGCTTGAGTTCGTCGGTGATGTCGGCGACCGTGGCGGCGTAGGCGGCGATGAGCGCGTCCGCGTCGACGAACGCCGAGTAGCCGTGCTCCCCGGCGCCCATGGCCACCCGCGTGCCGCGCATCCGCGCGTCGGCGAAGACCGGCCAGGCTGTGCTGCTGCCGAGCGGGGTGATGGTGCCGCGGGCGTAGCCGGTGGCGGCCAACGCGAGGTCTTCGTGCGGCAGCGACAGCTTGTTCACCCCGACGAGCGCGCGCAGCTTGGCCCAGCTGATCTGCCGGTCGCCGGGCACGAGCACGAAGATGTAGTCCCCGTCGTGCCGCTTCACCACGAGGGACTTCACGATGCCGGCCGGATCGATCCCGAGCAGCCGGGCCGCGCTCTCGAGGCTGTCGGCCGGGGGCCGCTCGACGATGTCGATCTCGAGTCCGCGCGACCGCGCATCCGTTTCGACGCGTTCGCGCCCTGTTCCAGCCATACCTGAGTCAACCATGCGCGCGCACGCTCGCGGCGCACGTTCAATCTCGCGGCGCAGGTTCCGTCTCGTGGCGCAGGTTCCGTCTCGCGGCGCGAGATAAACCCCACACAAACCTGCGCCACGACGACAAACCTGCGCCACGACGATTTCCCTGCACCGCTGGCCGAAGTCAGTGGCTCCGGTCAGCCGAAGATCGCCCAACCGTGCGGCGGCACCGTGACCCCGGCCGGGCCGGCGTGGGCCGTGCCGGCCAGCCGCGGGGCCGCATCCGTGTCGACCGGGAGGGCCTCGTCGCTCAAGTTGAGCGCCACGACCAGGCGGTGGCTGCCATCGGTCACCTCGAACACGTAGCCGGTGTTCGTGAGGGTGAGCGGCCGGCTCGTGGCCGTGTGCAACCACGGGTGCCGCCGGCGCAGCCCGATCAGCTCCTGGTGCAGCACGAACGTGGCAGCGCCCGCCGGGTCGAGGTCGGCGGGGCTCTCCGGGTAGGCGGGCCGGATGGCGTCGTCGCCGCCGGCGCGCTGCTCCTTCACGGCCTGCAGACCCCGTTCGTCGCCGTAGTAGATCGCCGGGGTGCCGCCCAGGGTGAGCAGCAGCACGAGGGCGTGCGCGTGGTGGCGCGCGTCGGGGATCTGGCTGGCCAGCCGGGTCACGTCGTGATTGCCCACGAACGTGTACGGCACGAAGGCGCCCAGGAACGCGTTGTGCCGGGTGAGCGCCCAGTCCAGCTCGAAGAAGTTGCCCTCGGCCAGGCCGTGCCAGATCGCCTGCCACAGTTCGTACTGGGTGACGGCGTCGACCCCGGATGCGGCGACGAACGCGGCGTAGTCGCCGTGCAGCACCTCGCCCATCACGTACACCTCCGGGTGGCGCTCGCGCACCCGCGGGAGCACGCCCGCCCAGAACTCCGCGGGAAGGGCGTAGGCGGCGTCGAGGCGCCAGGCGTCGACACCCCGGTCGAGCCAGTAGGTCATCACGCCGGTGACGAGGTCGGCGACGGCGGGGTTGGCGTGGTCGAGGGTCACCAGGGCGTCGTGCCCTTCGAACGCCACGAGTTCGCCGGCGGGCGTGCGCCGGAACAGGGCGTTCTCGGGCGCGGACGGGTCGGCGAGCGCGGTGACCAGCGGCCCGAACTCGCGGCCCACGTGGTTGAAGACCCCGTCGAGCATCACCCGGATGCCGCGGCGGTGTGCCTCGGCGACAAGGTGCTCGAGGTCGGCGGTGTCGCCGAGCCGGGGATCCACCTCGAGGTAGTCGGTGGTGTCGTAGCCGTGCGTGCGGGAGGTGAACACCGGGCCGAGGGCCAAGCCGTTGGCGCCGAGCTCGAGGAGGTAGTCCAACCAGGGCACGAGCATCCGCAGCCGGTGCGTCGGCCGGCGGTCGACGCCGGTGACGTCCGCTCCGACGAAGCCGAGCGGGTACACGTGCCACCAGATCACGTGTTCGGTCCAGTCAGGCACGCCTCGACCCTACCGCGGCCACTGGCGCAGGGGGATGAAAAAGGACCGGAGCCTCTCGGCTTCGGTCCGTGTTGGGGCCGCCTATCAGAATCGAACTGATGACCTATTCATTACGAGTGAATCGCTCTACCAACTGAGCTAAGGCGGCGTGAGACCGGATTCTTGCCTGCGCAAGGACGCTCGGTGACACAGCATCCAAGCTTAGTCGGTCGGAGAGGTCACCGTGTACAGCTCGCGGAACGATTTGGCCACCCACGACGAGAGCGGGCTGCAATCGTCCGCTTCCGCCCAACACCGCCAGGCATGCCGGGTGGCCGCCATGGCCACCAGGGTGAACAGCAGCGCCCGCTGCGACAGCGCCTGGGGGTCCTCGGCGAGACGGGGGTCGTCGGCCGCGAACCGGCGCTCCACGATCGCCTGCAGGCCGGCTTCGAAGTTGCGCAGGGTGGCCATCCGCATGGTGAAGAGGTAGCTGTTCTCCTTCATCACCGCGCGGCGCAGTTCGTGGATTTCCCGGTCACCGTCGGTGTTCTGCAGACTTTGGGCGAGCAGGGTGGCCAGGTCGGTGAGCACATCGCCGGGTCCGGCGGCCACGAAAGCCTCGATATCGGAGTCGCAGGCCAGCTCCAGCTCGTCGCCGACCAGGGCGGAATCCTTGGACGCGAAGTAGTTGAAGAACGTGCGCGGCGACACGTCGGCGTGCCGGCTGATCTCCTCGATGGTGACCTTGTCGATGCCCCGTTCGGAACAGAGGGTGAGCACGGCCCGCTGGAGTTCGCGGCGCGTGGCGAGGCGCTTGCGCTCCCGCAGCCCCACTCCGTCAGCTCCCGTAGCCATGGCTCAATTCTTGCACGCGGCGCAAACGCCCCGCCCGGTGGATGCCGGGCGGGAGCCGGTCAGCACATCGGGTCGGTCGCGGGCACCGTGCCGTCGATGAGGTAGTTGTCCACGGCGTCGTTCACGCACGAGTTCGACTTGTTGTACGCCGTGTGGCCCTCCCCCTCGTAGGTCACCAGCTGGCCGCTGTCCAGCTGCGCGGCGAGGTTCTGCGCCCACACGTACGGGGTGGCTGGGTCGTTGGTGGTACCCACGACGAGGATCGGGGCGGCGCCGCTGGCGTGGATCTCCTGGCGTTCCCCGGTGAAGGTGTACGGCCACGCCGCGCAGGAGATGTCGCCGTAGGCCATGTACTTGCCGATGGTGGGTGCGATCGTCTCGATCTCGGCGGCCTCGGCCCGCATGCTGGCGGGGTCGGCGTTGTAGGCGTAGTCCACGCAGTTGATGGCCATGAACGCCTCGGTGGAGTTGTCCAGGTAAGTGCCGTCGGCGTTGCGGCCGTTGTAGGCATCCGCGAACTGCATGGCGCCGTCGGCACTGCCCTGCAAAACGCCCTCGAACATGTCGCTGAGGTAGCTCCACGCGGTGGCCTGGTAGAGCGGGTAGATGATGGCGGTGAGCAGCGAGTTCGCGCCGAGTTGGCGGCCGTCCGAGGCGGTGATGGGGCTGGCGTCGACCGAGGCGAGCAAGGCCGAGATGGTGGCCATGGCGTCATCGACGGTGCCGTCGAACGGGCAGTCCTTGCCGGCCAGGCAGTCGGTGAGGTAGGCCCGCAACGCGCTCTCAAAGCCCTTGGCCTGGGTGCTGGTCACCTCGAAGTTACTCGTGGACGGGTCCAGCGCGCCGTCGAGCACGAGGCGACCGACCTTGTCGGGGTACAGCTCCGCGTAGGTAGCACCGAGGAAGGTTCCGTAGGAGAAGCCCAGGTAGTTGAGCTGCTTGTCACCGAGCACGGCGCGGAGCAGGTCGAGGTCGCGGGCGGCGCTCTTGGTGTCGACTTCGCCAAGCAACGCGCCGGTCTTGTCCTGGCAAGCGGCCGCGAAGCCCGCGGCGCTGGCCTCCTGCTCCTGAATCCAGGCGTCGCTTCCGCGCTCGGCGGTGGTGAGCCCGTAGAGGTACTGGTCCATCTGCGCCGGGTCGTAACAGGCCACGGCCGAGGACTTGCCGACCCCACGCGGGTCGAAACCGACGATGTCGAAGCGGGCCTGCAGCGCGGCATCCGTCGCGTAGTCCACGGAGTCCTTCACGAAGTCGTAGCCGGAGCCGCCCGGGCCGCCGGGGTTGACCAGCAGGGAGCCGATCCGCTCACCCGTGGCGGGGTGCCGCACCAGCGCCAGGTCGACCGAGCCGGCGGCCGGGTCGTCCCAATCCAGCGGCGCGGTCGCGGTGGTGCACTGCATGCCGTCCTCGCAGTCGGTCCACGCCAACACCTGGCCGTAGAAGGGGGCGAGGTCGCCCTCCACGTTCTCCCCGGTGGGAGTGGAGGTGGACGGGGCCGGTTGCGGCAGGAACCACGGCACGCAGCCGGTCAGTCCGAGCGTGAGCGCCAGCGCGGCCGCCATGGTCGTGAATACGCGTGTGCGCTTGCTCACGGATTCCCCTTCTTCGGTATTTCGTCTGGAGTCGTCGACATCGGCGGGCGGCCGGGTCAGCGGCGGATCATCGAGACCAGCATGGCCTCGAGCGCCAGGGCCGGGGCCACGTTCGCTTCGATGCGTTGCCGGGCCAGGGCGATGGCATCCATCGTGGCCACCGTCGCGGCCGGCGCGCAGGCGTTCGCGGCGCGGCGGAGTTCGGGCAGCAGCTCGAGGTTGATCAGGGTGCTGTCCCGGCCCAGCTGCACCATCATCACGTCCCGGTAGAGCGAGGTGAGGTCCACCAGGATCCGGTCGATGCCGTCCCGCAGGCTGCGGGTGGCGCGGCGTTTCTGGTCGTCTTCGAGGGCCTTGATCTGGCCGCGCAGCGCGGGCGGCACGGACTGGCCCGGCTCCACACCGAGCGAGCGCAGCACACCCTCACGTTCGGTGGCGTCGCGCTCGAGGGTGATCGCCTTGGCGTCGTCGCCGGCGATGGCCAGCAGCCGGGCGGCGGCGTTCACCGCGCTGGACACCCCGGTGAGACCGAGGGCCGCGCGCAGGGTCTCCTCGCGGCGGGCCCGGGCCTCGGCGTTGGTCGCCAGACGCAGCGCCATGCCGATGTGACTCTGCGCCTCTCGCGCCGCCCGTTCGGCGATCGTCGGGTCCACGCCGGTGCGACGGATGAGCAGGGTCGCCACGTCGGCGATGCTCGGTACCCGGAGGCGCACGGTGCGTACCCGGGAGCGGATCGTGGGCAGCAGGTCGGCCTCGCTGGGAGCGCAGAGGATCCACACGGTGCGCTCCGGCGGCTCCTCGAGCGCCTTGAGCAGCACGTTGGAGGTGCGCTCGACCATGCGGTCGGCGTCTTCGACGACGACGACCCGGTACCGGCCCACCGACGGGGAGTACTGCGACCGGGCCACGGCCTCTTTCACGGACTCCATCTTGATGATGACGCCCTCGGTGCTGAGCACGGTGAGGTCGGGGTGGGTGCGCGCGTCGACCAAGCGGCCGGTGGAGGTGTCGCCCTGCGGCGTGCCGTCACTCAGTAGCGCCGTGGCGAACGCGAACGCCAGGTTGGAGCGCCCAGAGCCGGGCGGCCCGGTGATCAGCCAGGCGTGGGTCATCGAGGCGGAAGTGCTGACCGAAGAGGCACCGGCTGCCGAAGCGTCTGCGCGACCGTGCGTGCCGGCGCGCGATGCTGCGCCTGTACCGGCGGCGTCCGGGTTGGCGGCTGCATCCGCGTCACCGTCGGGGCGCTCCAGAGTGGCGACCGCTCCCGGGCGTTCTGCTGCCGCGCGGAAGATGGCGATCGCGTCTGCTTGACCCGTCAGGTCGTCCCACACTGCCATTCAACAAGGGTACCCGGCCCCGCCGACAAGCCGGTGCCCTCAGACTCCGCCCGGCTTCGGATGCCCTCCGAGGTCGCCGAGCAACCGCTGGACGCGCTGAGTTGCCAGGTGATGCCCCCTCGATGCCCGCCAAGCGGCCGCAACTGGCGACTCACCGCAGCCGGGAGCCGCGGCTAGAGCAGGGTGGCGACGCGGGCGCGGATGTGTTCCGCGATCTCCTCGATCGGCGCTGCGGCATCCAGCACCAGGAAGCGGTCGGGCTCAGCGGCGGCCAGGTCGAGGAAGGCCGCTCGCACCCGGGCGTGGAACTCGCCCTTCTCGGCCTCGAGCCGGTCGAAGACCTTGTTGTCGGCGTCGAGCCGGCTGCGGGCGGCGGTCTCGTCGAGATCGAGCAGCAGGGTCAGGTGCGGCAGCAGACCCTCGACAGCCCAGAGCGAGAGGTCGCGCACCTCGGTGCCGCCGAGCACCCGGCCGGCACCCTGGTAGGCCACGGACGAGTCGAGGTAGCGGTCCTGGATGACGATCTCGCCGCGGGCGAGCGCCGGACGCACCAGCGTGGCGATGTGCTGGGCCCGGTCGGCGGCGTAGAGCAGCGCCTCGGCGCGTGGGGAGACCTCGCCGCGATGGTGCAGCACGATCTCCCGGATCTCCACGCCCACCTCGGTACCCCCGGGCTCGCGGGTGCGCACGACCGTGCGTCCCTGCGCCTGGAGCCACTCGGTGAGCAGTTGCGCCTGGGTGCTCTTGCCCGACCCGTCGCCACCCTCGAGGGTGATGAACAGGCCGGGCGTCACAGCATCCGTCACGACTTCGCGGCCTGGGCCGCCTTCGCGGCCGCGGTGGCCGCCCGGGTGGCCGCTGCCTTCGCGGCGGTGGCGGCCTTCTGTTCCGGCGTGCGTTCGGCGCGCGGCGCGGTGCCGGGCGTCGCGGATGACGTGCCGGACTTCTTGGCGGGTGCCCGCTTGGCGGCCGTCGTGGTGGTGCTGCCGGCCTTCTTCGCCGGAGCCTTCTTCACGGCGGCCTTCTTGGCGGGCGCCTTCTTCGCGGCCGCCTTCTTGGCCGGAGCCTTCTTCACCGCGGGGCCCTTGGCCCGCTTGTCGGCGAGCAGTTGCACGGCCCGCTCGTAGTCGACCTCTTCCACGCTCTCGGCCTTGGGGATGGTGGCGTTGGTGATGCCATCGGTCACGTAGGCGCCGAACCGGCCGTCCTTGATCTTGATGGCCTTGCCGCTCTCCGGGTCGGGCTCTTCGAAGTCCTTGAGCGCGCTGGAGGCACGGCGGGCGCCGTACTTGGGCTGCGCGTACAGGTCGATGGCGCCGGCGAGGTCGATCTCGAAGATCTGGTCTTCGCTGGTGAGCGAGCGGGTGTCGACACCCTTCTTCAGGTACGGGCCGAACTTGCCGTTCTGGGCGAGGATCTCGGTCTGGGTTTCCGGGTCGATACCCACCACGCGCGGCAGGTTGAGCAGCGCCAGCGCGGTATCGAGGTCGACCGTGGCCAGGTCCATCGACTTGAACAGCGACGCCGTGCGCGGCTTCACCGCGGCGGCGGCCTTCTTGGCCGGGGCCTTGCGCTTGGGCTTGGCGCCGGCAGCGGTAGCGGATGCGGCGGCCGTAGCGCCGGCGTCGGCCAGCTGGGTGACCTCGCCGGTGAGCGGGTCCACGGTTTCGCCGGGGCCGTCGGTGTCGGCCGGCGGCTCGAGCTCGGTCACATAGGGGCCGAACCGGCCGTCCTTGGCGACGATCTCCTTGCCGTTGTCGGGGTTCACGCCGATCACACGGTCGGTCACGACCGGGGCGTCGACGAGCTCACGGGCCTTGGCCGGGGTGAGTTCGTCCGGCGCCAGGTCCGGCGGGATGTTCACCCGGCGGGGCGTGACATCCGGGCCCGCACTCGGGTCGACGACCTCGAGGTAGGGGCCGTACTTGCCGATGCGCAGGGTGATGTCGTCGACGATGTGGATCGAGTTGATCGACTTGGCGTCGATCTCGCCGAGGTTGTCGACCACCTGGCGGAGCCCGCGGTGCTTTTCGGAGCCGAAGTAGAAGCTGGTCAGCCAGTCGACCCGGTCGGCGGTGCCACCGGCGATGCGGTCGAGGTCGTCCTCCATCTCGGCGGTGAAGTCATATTCCACCAGGTCGGAGAAGAATTCCTCGAGCAGCCGCACCACGGAGAAGGCGATCCAGTTGGGCACCAGAGCCTGGCCACGCGGGGTCACGTAGCCGCGGTCGGTGATGGTGGAGATGATCGACGCGTACGTCGACGGGCGGCCGATGCCGAGCTCTTCGAGCTTCTTGACCAGGCTGGCCTCGGTGTACCGGGCGGCCGGGGTGGTCTCGTGGCCCTTGGCCTCCACCTCGACGAGGGTGAGGGACTGGCCCTCCTCCAGCGGCGGCAGCTTCGACTCGGTGGCGTCGGTGGACGCGTTGCGCTCCTCGTCCTTCGACTCCTCGTAGGCGAGCATGAAGCCGCGGAAGGTGATGACGGTACCGCTCGCGGCGAACTCGGCAAGCGCCTCCGACGCGGCGGGGTGCGCGGCCTGGCCGGTAGGACCGGCGGCGATGGTCACCGACGCGGTCGATCCGGTGGCATCCGCCATCTGGCTGGCGACGGTGCGCTTCCAGATCAGGTCGTAGAGCTTGAAGTCGTTGCCGCGCAGCAAGCTGGCCAGCGATGCCGGGGTGCGGAACGTGTCACCCGACGGGCGGATGGCCTCGTGCGCCTCCTGGGCGTTCTTGCTCTTGCCCTTGTACAGGCGCGGGCTCGCGGGCACGGTCTCGGGTCCGTACAGCGACGCGGCCTGCTTGCGGGCGGCGGTGATCGCCTGCTGCGACAGCGACGGCGAGTCGGTACGCATATACGTGATGTAGCCGTTTTCGTACAGCGACTGAGCCACGCTCATGGTCTGCCGGGCGGTGAAACGCAGCTTCCGCGCGGCCTCCTGCTGCAGCGTGGAGGTGGTGAATGGCGCGGCGGGGCTGCGACGGTAGGGCTTGGAGGCCACCTTGGTGACCGTGACTGGCACACCCGGCACCTTGAGCGCGTCAGCGAGGGCGAGGGCGGACGCCTCGTCGAGCGTCGCGGCGACGACCTTCGGCTTGAGCTTGCCGGTGTCGTCGAAGTCGCTGCCGGTGGCGATGCGTTCGCCGCCGAGGCGCACGAGCTTGGCCTGGAAACCGTTCTCGGCAGACGCACCGGGGGCGAGCTGGGCCAACAGGTCCCAGTAGCCGGCGGAGACGAAGGCGAGGCGTTCGCGTTCGCGGTCCACGACGAGGCGGGTGGCGGCGGACTGCACCCGGCCGGCGGAGAGGCCGGGGCCCACCTTGCGCCAGAGCACGGGCGAGATCTCGTAGCCGTAGATACGGTCGAGGATGCGCCGGGTCTCCTGCGCGTCCACGAGGGCGGTGTCGAGGTCGCGGGTGTTGTTGGTGGCCGCGATGATGGCGTCCTTGGTGATCTCGTGGAACACCATCCGCTTGACCGGAACCTTGGGCTGGAGAACCTGGAGGAGGTGCCACGCGATGGCCTCGCCTTCGCGGTCCTCATCAGTTGCGAGGAGGAGTTCGTCGGCGTTCTTCAGAGCTCGCTTGAGGTCGCTGACGGTCTTCTTCTTGGCGTCGGAGACCACGTAGTACGGTTCGAAGCCGTTGTCGACGTCGACGGAGAATTTGCCCAGCGGGCCCTTCTTGAGCTCCGGCGGCAGATTCTTGGGCTCGATCAGGTCTCGAATGTGACCGACCGACGACAAAACCTCGTATCCGTCGCCCAGATAGGCGGCGATCGACTTCATCTTCGTCGGCGACTCGACAATGACCAGCTTCTTAGTGCCTGGCACCAGACTCCTCTTTATAGGTAACGGTCTGTGTAACGACCAAGCCACACCATACACACAGGAATCGGGTGTGCGCCTACCGAGACGGCGGTGGAGGGCTCCGAATCGCCTCCACGGTAGCTCGACTGTGGCCCGATGCAAGGCCTGGGCCGGGCGCCGCACATGTTCCCGGAAATGCGCTGGGGACGCGCGGACAGCGGCGTTGCCCGACCGGCCGGATTCGGTTTGGGGGTTGCCTCTCGGGGGCGCAGACGGACAATGGAGACATGGGTACAGCAACGCACGACACATATACCGCGAAACTCACCGATGGCCCGCTCGAGGGCAAGACCGTCACCACTGAATTCCTTGAATCCGGGGATCCCCGGCCGCGCATCGAGATTCCGTCGGATTCGCACGGCAAACGCTACCTCTACGCTCGTGCCGCCGGGCTCGAGTTCGACTCCACCGAACACCCCGAACGCCCCACGGCCGTGGACTACCGCTATCTGGAGGCCGTTTTCGAGGCGTCCGGCTCGTCCTCGTAGCCGGGCGGGCTAGTCGGGCTGGTCGGGCGGCCCGGGTGGCCCGGGTGGCCCGGCTCGTGCCCGGGACGTCAGCACGAACCCGCCGGCATCCCTGGTCACCGTCACGGTGACCACCAGGCCGTCGACCGTGCAGGCCACCAGTCGCGCCGAATTGAGGTCGGCCGCCCGCTGCGCCAGCTCGCAGGGCACCCCGGGCACCAGCCCGGCAGCCGTGTCCGCCCCGGCGAGCGCGGATGCGTCCGCAGCGGCCCGTACCGATTGGCCGATCGTGAGCAGGCCGAGAATCGGCAGCAGAAGCAGCGTCAGCGCGGCGACCGCTCCCACCACGGCCACCGCGAGCACCGACCCCGAGCCGCGCTCCCCCGCCTTCCACGCAGGCGCCGTCATGGGCCGCCCGCCAGAGCGCAGGATCGCGCCCCGAAGGTGAGCCCCGCGGCGGCGAACGGCCCGAAAACGCTCACGGCGCGGAGTTGGGCACAGACGAACTCGCCCTGCTGCTCCACCGCGAGTGTGGCATTCAGGCCAAGACCGGCCACCAGCTCCGCGGCCGCACCCGAGGCCTCCCCGCGGGCGAGCAGCCGGGCCGCCGACCCCGCGGCATCCGCCAACCGCACCTGCTGGCCGACCACCTGCACGGCGCCGAGGCAGCAGCCCAGCAGGAGCAGTATGGCCGGCAGCAGTGCGGCGAACTCGGCCGTGACGCTGCCGCGGTCAGCGTCACCCCACCGTGAGCGCACTGCGCACCAACTCGGTGAGGATGCCGCGCACCTCGTCGCCGCGCAGGATCAGGATGAGCAGCCCCGCGAATCCGACCGCCGCCATGGTAGCTGCCAAAAGGCGGATCTATCAGGAGCAGGGCGACAGCGTTTGGAAATCTCAGAACTGACCAAACTACCGATGGTCTAACTATGAGCACACATACCGAGAATTTTGAGATGACCTCCGAGCTGCGGCAGCGTGTAGATCTGAGCTGGCGAGCTTTCGAAATCGACAGTGCGTACGCCATCGAGATTGCCCAGCAGGCTAGTCAGCTTCTGGCCCGGCGGGGTGTGCTCCGACCTGCGTACAAGCGGGGTAAGCCTTCAGATTCGGCTTAGCTCCTAAAGCGAATCGAGAGCGGATACTCTGTGAGGGCAGCACTCGCATACGTGTTGGAGACCTTGGGTCAGTAGAGCGCATAAGGCATTGAGTCAACCGGCTCATTGCATGGCTTCTGACACATGAAGAAACCGCCCCACATCTGCAAACATTGGGCGGCTTCTTCGAGGTAACTCATGACCACTGTAACCCTTACTCGTGGAGAGATTAAGGTAAGCATCCTCGCAGGTTCGCACTCCGATTTCATGAAAATCGTAGAGGGCGAAATGCCTCCCGGGATGACATACGTAGTTCACCCCCTTGAGGATGACGAACGTCAACCGACAGCCGATTTTCCCCATGGCGTGGCATTCCGTCTGGTGATCTTCCGACCACCCCAAGGGGTATCAGAAAAGCATCCCTCGGGCGTATCAGATAAGCACCAGTCAGGCGTATCAACTAAGCAGCCGTCAGGTGTATCACTCAAGCTGTCTGTTCCCCCAGAGGGGGAGCACATGAAGCCAAGGGCTCCCAAGAGCATCCCAACGAGAGCAATTCCTGACCAGTTCGAATACAGATCGAAAAAGAAGCGCGTCGGAGCCAAGAGCCTGAATGACGATGTGTACCGGTACGTCTGTCAACGTGCTGCGGATTTCATCAATGAGACGTTCCACATTGAGGGGTGTTTGCTCATGCCATCACGGGATGCACTGAGAGACCACCTCATGCGAATTCTTGAATCAGAGTTCGAGATCACCAATAGCTACGATTCACGCGGCACGAAGACGGAATGGACCATCACCGACGAAGAGGCCGAAGGCATGGCTGCCCGAGCTGCATCGTTCGCCCTCACGGAGTGGGACCCGTATTACTTCAACAAGAAGTCCATCGCTGGGAGCATCGGGGGGTCTCGCGGCAAGCGCCTCCCACGGCTCACTGATGCCGATCTCAGCCGCGTAGACGGCATGACTAAGGCGCAGGCGGCTAAGAGGCTCAAGACCTCCACAGCGACCATTGGTCGGCTCAGGGCACAGGCGAAAGATCGACCAGCGTTCAAATAGTCAGGGCTGGTGGGACAGCCACTGGCCGCAACTGGGACACCACGGAGCCTGTCTCGCCTCTGACCGAGGTCCCTTACACAGAGGCACAGCTGCACTCTCTCAAGCTGCCTCCAGCAGGTCCAAGGACCAGCCGACGCGAAGTGCCGATAGTAGAAAGTGGAGGCGTTGATTCCTATGACAAGTACGACCGAGACTGGCACCAAGTGCTCAGTTTGCCTGCACGACGACTCCGAGCTGATCGACACCCAGCTCCTGGCCGGAATAGGCGTGCGTGAGCTGGCGGTACAGCACGGCGTTTCCACCAGCGCCGTCAGCCGACACTCCCAGCGCCACCTTCAGACAGCTCGACTCGATGCCTCCCGGGACATCACAGCAGCCCCTGCCGACCTGCTCGCAAGGCTGGTGGATCTCGCAGACAGTGCGCGAGCTGCACGCCTCCGGCTGGCTGAGGTCGGGAGCCCTAACGCGCAAGCGAGAGCCTCTGACACGGAGTCTCGAATTCTGTTCGGTCTTCTGAGTCAGCTTGGGATCAGCGACACATCGACGGTGACAGCCATGAAGCAGGCGGAGCAGCTGACACACAGTGTCGCCCGGTTCGCAATCGCAAACCCCCTGGCCTCTAGAGCGCTGATTGAAGAAATCAAGAAGCAGGGACTCCAAGACTTCGGGCAGCAGCTCGAATCAATCGTCGCCAACAAAGCAATCGAAAGGAACTAGACAAATGACAACCGCAAAAAAGCTCCCAGCAGTAGCTCCCGGTGATCAGATCCATTGGCTCCGGGACGGGTTCAGCTACTCGGTTCGAGATGACTGGGGCGCCGGAGAAGTCTCACGCCGGGGTCAGACCGTCACCGTGACCCGCGAAATGGTGCTCGCCAACTCGGACACGGCTGGTGCCAGCTTCTTCGATCTCATCGATAAGCCCGATTCGCAGTTGGAGCGCTGGGGATTCGTGTATCTCGGACGTGGAGAATTCCCGGCGACCGAGCCGCTGCATGTCCGTGGAACTCCTGAATGGGAAAGAGCCAGAGAGAATGCACGACTGGCAGCGTGGGCCGTCCCAGACGAGACCGAGCGTGCAACAGCACTGAAGGCAGTTGTGAAGGATTTCGGACCGGCTCCGAGTTTTCAGCAGACGGTCGAGTACCGGGGTTCCACAACGGTCCCAGCGCGAGAGCAGGCCTAGTTCATGTCAGGAGATCACCGCACCAAAACCGAGAAATTCAGACAGCTCTTGAGCTTCTGGTTCGCGGCAGAACACGGCATCCGACTGACCCCCGCTCCGTACCTGGAACGCCTCAGCACAGTGCTCAGTGACGACCATGAGAGCGGCCACCTCAGGGGGTTGTCTGACTTCTGCCTCCACGTGCGCAACGCCGTTAACTACCTCCCCGGGCAAGCTGTTGACCAAGCCGCACATGACGCAGCGAGCGGCGCGAACGTCAAGACCCTGAGTGCCTCGATCCAGTTCCGGAGGGGCCGAGAACTTGAAGACCAGCTGGTTTTCATGAATCTGGCGACGCTCGCGGAAATCATCAAACGGCTGGAAAGGTGACCGACTTTTTTCCGCCTCGGGAGATCCTGATCGACTTGATGGAGAGTCTTTCGGTTGTGGTCGAAGAGATCGATGAGCGGACCGTCAGGGCGTCGTCAACGCAGCGGGCGGCGCTCGTTTCGGCAGGGGTGGCAGCACGGAAGATTTACGACCAACTCTGATGGTTCGCCCGAGTCTTCGGAGGCGGCATCGGGTTTTCTCGTCGGTCATCTCGATGCCGTCCCCGAGGGTCCGGGCAGACCCTCAAAAGATCCCAGCCTTTCGTTTTCCTTCGTCGGGCAGAAGGCTGGGATCTCCTGTTCCTTGTTAGCTCCAGCTCGCTGACGCAATCCGTAGAATTGTCAGGGAAGACCCCCGGTTTCGTGTTTGCCAAAACCTTGCTGGGGGTCTTCCTTCGTTTCCGACACCAGTCGATAGCCGGACGAGCGGAACGGAGAAGGAGTCGCTGACCTGAGCAGGCTAGCTGGCTGGCAACGGTGGTAACCCTTTCATCAGCTCCTTCGTGAACTCATTCATTCTCTCCTCCTGTGCTCTCGTCGCTAGGACGAATATGTCTCGGTCCGGGAATGCCCTGCCAATAAACACATCAAGCGCACTTGCAATCTGTGTAAGAGCCTCAGCGACCGCGAGGGCGTCGCTCACCTTCCACTTCGATCCTTCGCTTGTGCCTAGCCCATCCTTTGACGCCGCGACCCGGCTACTGCGGAGGCCAAGGTGTCTATCGGGTTCGTCCAACTTGAACCATTGGGCGTGCACCAGAAAATTGCGACTGCTGATTACCTTCTCAGCGGATCTGAAAATCGTGAGGAGCAAAGTCAGGTCTTCCTCGGAGAGATGCTTGTTGTATCGGGCAACTCGCTTGCACATCATGACAATCCTCGTTATGTCTTCCCCCGCTACGATCACGTCTCCGTAAGGGGAATCGATCAAGAGCCCAAAGACTTCCCGAAGCTTGTTTTCTACTACTGCTGATTCCGCTGCTGTGCGGCCGATGGCTGCATACATGGCTTGGGTTGGCTTCTTGGGTTTGGACATGCTGTCAGGGTAGCGATCACCCTGCCGGTGCAGCTCGTTCTCGTCTATCAAAAACGAGGATTAGATGAGAACCCCAGGCACCTCGCTAGAGGGGCCGAAACAAGGCTGATTGCTCTCTCAAAACTCGACTACGGAACCTTTCGAAGAACCTTGCAATGGATATACGGCAAACGATAATATGTGTCCATGGCAAACACGAAGAATTCCCTCCCCTCCCACCCTTCACGCACATACGGATACGTCCGAGTCTCGACCCGAGCCCAAGATGAGAGCTTGCAGCTCGAAGCCATGGATCGGGCAGGCATTCACCCCGCAGACCGCTATGTCGATCACGGTGTCTCAGGATCCAAAACGTCACGACCCGCCTTTGATCAGATGCTTGCAGATGTCGAGTCAGGGAAGATCCTCCCGGGCGACAAGATCGCTGTGTGGAAGCTCGACCGGCTGGGGCGCTCCAGCGGCCACACGATCACCACAATGCAGACTCTTGTCAGCAAAGGCATCCACGTACACATCCTGACCGACGGTATCGACAGCAGCACGGCAGCCGGTCAGGCCATGATCTCTCTGCTCGCTATCTTCGCTCAGATGGAGCTTTCCTTCATTCAAGAGCGCACGCGTGCAGGGCTGGCTGCTGCAAAGGCACAGGGGCACACTGGAGGTCGCGCACGTGCCATGGACAGCAGTCAGGCTCGGATTGCACAGAGCGAGTATGACAAGGGCGAGAAGGTTGCTGACATTGCAAAGTCACTGAAAGTCTCAGTCCCGACGATCTATCGCTACCTGAATGTAGCCAAAGCGTAGCCACCAGCTTGAGAAGCCCCCTTGGCACCAGCCAGGGGGCTTCTGCATGCCCAAACCCTAGAGGCCTTGAGGTCCGCCAAGCCAAAGCGAGAGCCGCAGGCATCCGAGGCTAGACCTCAGCACGCGCCACGGCAGTTCTGATACTCCGAGCTGTGCCGACTGACGCGCTGAAGGCCTCAGGCAGGCGCACAGAGCCGCCCAAAGGCTCTAGGCGTACGTGAGCGTCGCATCGTGCGCTCAGGCCAAAGTCATTTTCGAACTAGAGCGCCCTTCGCCAGCGGGTACATCCTGCCCCGACAGAAGGGGCACCTTGAGACGTGTTGACAGGCGTAAAGTTTCTCCCCATGCCGGATTATCAAATCCTCTACGGAGGCACCCACTTCAGAAATTTTCGGGCGAGAATTCAAGGTCATTTCCACCTGCGCGTGGCCGAGGAGCCGGCGGCAAGAGAGTGGAGCATCTAGCTGGCGGGCTTGTTCAGCCGGTCCAGCACCGACTGCGGTACCAATTCCAAGAACCGCTTGCTGGCCTTTGGCTTGGTAACCAATTCGTCCACCAGCTCGTTGATGGACTCGAAAATGAGCTCTACCAGTTCGGTCTGAGTCTCATCCAGGATCAAGACAACTGACTGGTCGGAAGTCCCGCTGCCATGGAGGGCTTGATTGCCTACGTGCCGGATAACCGTCAGCATCGCTCCCAATGAACTGGAGACCTTGCCTTGAATAGCGTCAATACGTGTAGCTAAGTTGGCGTTCTTTGGCGGAGTCGCGTCGAGCGACTTGAGGACACGTTCGAGCGTGGCTCTGGCGAGAGCTGCACCCGCTCGACGTGACACTGTCATGACCTCGCGGGCCTCATCGTAAAGTGAAGCGATCTCGGGAGGCATGTCATCGGAGGGGGCTGCGATGCCCGACACTCTGGGGTACATCAAAACGCTGTCACGCCACATCGCTGAGCGTTTGCAAGTGAAGCAAAGGGTAGAAGTCCACACTCCTTCCCTGCCACCTATCACTGCGTGGGGGGTGAAATGCTGCTTCGTGTCCGTCATCTGAACGTTACGCGCGCCGATATCCCGAAAAAGCAATATCCGAGTTTGGGACGTGAAGGTGCCGCAGTGAGGGCAATCAAATGCGTCCCGGCCATGTAAGGGTGTCCGGTCTGCAGCGCTCATGGGAGTTGCCATGCCCGAACTCTAGCGGCCAGATGGTCGAGGCTGAGACTCCAGGAACCACTTAGCTGGGCGTGGCTTGTGCAGTGTCAGGTACCAACATCTGAAGCTTGTATTCATCTACAGCAACACGGAAGCCCTCCAGTGCGGCTTCGGGGCTTAGCTCTCCTCGGTACCACAGAGCCGAATACTGGTTGAACGTCGAGACCTCCACGAAGAAGTCATCTCGATTGGCGGCGTTGATAACCATGCGGGCCATGGTCTCGATCAGTGCCTCGCTTTCTTGGAGCAGTAGGCCCAGCTCAAATACCTCTTGATGCGCCGCGAAGTGCTTCGCGGTGTGCACAAAGCTACCGTCCATGGTCTTATCTTTCTCGCGCGCATTGACGCTCCGTTGCACTGACAGCTTGGCAAGCGCAATCTCCGTCGCTGCTGCGGATACCCGCACTAGGCAAACGGCAATTGCCGCGCGACTAGCTTTTCGGGACTGGTGCCGCCGCTCCAGCGAATCCTTGAGCCAAGGGGTCAACACAGAGCCGACCAACGCTATCCCGGCACCAACCACTACTGCCCAACTGCTGTCCATAAGGCTCATACTGTCGGTCCGTGGGTGGTCCAGTCGGCTGCCCCGCCGATAGGACAGGTCTCGCACATCAGTGCCCGTGGGCTGACCAGCGCTGCTCACTTGGATTGCGGGACAATCCGGTATCAGGCGGAAGGCCCTGTGAGGGTCGATTTCCAGGATGCGCTGGTTCAACGAGATTGCAAGAGCCTCGAACTACGAAAACGGGCTCTGATCAGGCAATTTGCACCCCGTCCACTAGGCTTATCGCTGCGCGACCGAAGGCGGTTCCCGTAAGCCTAGTGGACGGACCAAATGAATGCCTAATTCCGCCTGCATTTCGGTGTGTTCGTCACCGACTCTGACTCTCAGTTAATTCGAGTGCAAGCGGCATTTCTAATGCATGTTTCTACCGAACGCATTCTCGACCGGCCTACAGGACAGCTATCGCGGCAGTCCGCCTCGACTCTCATTCCCTGCAGTCGGGCTTGCTAATCGGATAACGCGTTTTATTTGTAGCGCTATTTGTAGCGCTACTTGTAAATCCATTTTCTTATTTATTTGTAGTTCTATTTGTCAGTTTATTTGTAAGTTTATTTGTGAATTACTCGGTAATCGCGTAATGTCGTTTCTGCTGGGTTTCGTCCACGTACGTGGGTACCGGGGTTCGGCTTAGATCAAGGCTTGCGCTAACGTGCAGGCCTTTTTCGTTTAAGGAACACAAACACAGCAGCCTGACCACTCGCGGGTGTGCAAATGCCGCTTCATCCAGCCCCACATAAATCTTCGACTTGGCCGAAGTGAATGGGCTTGGAAGATCGTGTAGGAAACAATATCCGCCATCTGTACGAATTGACTCAGGTGGCTCTCCTGGTGCCAAGGATCCTCGATGATCCTGCGGGTCGACAGCTTTAGAGCCCTGTGAGCGACCTTATGGGATGCCTCCGTACCGTTACCATCTACGACGAGCATCGCCCAACTGTCTTCCGCTGCCAGAACTCGTTCAATTTCAGACAGAAGCATGCTGTAGCAAACTTCTGGCGTCACGTGCGGAACTACCTTGCTGATTATCCGCACGCTGTCCAGCGTGCCGACTGTGGCAACGGCCAGTTCAAGAACCCTTTGGCGTTTTACCAAGTCGGACTTGCCGAACTTGAAGGACGGCGAGGGCTGAGTCTTGCCTCCGATCAGCTCAGTGGCGTGCAATTCGAAGGATGCCGGGATGTCGTAGGTATTGAACAGATTCTTTCGGAAGACGAGCCATTTTGTGAGGTTCTCGGACCATTTCTCCACCGGCATCAGAATTGCCGTATAGACAGCCGTTTTCTCGTCGCCAGAGTCATCGACATAGACAATGTATGTCGTCATTCGTGTTCCCACGCGGAGCGTTGTGCCATTCTGGTCACTTTACTGGCACCCATATGCTCGTTACCCAAATGACACTTTGTGGTTCAGCCCTTGGTGTTGTGACGACAGGCTCAAAATCGCGGTATCAGCAAGATGACCTAGGCTCCGACAATGGACGATGACGGGCTCGACACTATCGATCCGCCCAACTGTGCGGCCTGTCTGACCCGGCTAGTGATCATTGAGCTGGGACACGACCGAGTCGTGTGGAAGTGCCCCAGCTGCGGTCTAATGAGGCTCTAGGCGGCGTTGAGGGCCATCGCGATGTCCGCGGCCTGGGCCTCGGTGAATTTCGTCCTCTCGACTGTGCCTGACTGCTCTTCCAGTGGCATGTTGAAGCTGTATCGCTTCAGGGTGTTTCGCCATGTCAACACAACCGTTCCCGATACTGCCTCAACCGACTTGATTCTCTTCCCCTTGCCGACGGGGTGAATTGCAATCCGTTCCAACAGGGTGCGAATGATCGTTTGCTTGCGCGCCGTCGTGAGGTCCGCCCACACCGACCGAAGGTCTGTGACGGAGACAACGTCAGAGAGAGGATCTCTCTTGAAAGCGGCGGAAAGTTGGGAGGTGATCAGTTCGATCTCCGAATCGAAACGCGCCTGTGCCCTCGCATACCCGGCGCGATCAAGCTCATCGCACTCCCACATCTCATACGCCTCATGAAGCTTGTTCTCCAATGCCGCCTTGCGGACCTTCAGCGCTGGAACGTCAACATCATCGTCCGGGAGCCTGATCAGCGTCCCAGGGGTACTCAGAACGGTGATCACGGCATCCTCGACGTACTGATCAATTACGTCCGCACGACGCTGGAAATGACCGCACTGCCCCGCGTAACCCCGGTTACTTTCCTTCGTCACTGCGGAGCGGATGCTGGAGCCACACTTACCGCAAGTCGCAATGCCGGGGAGAAGCCATTTTCTAGAAGTGTTCCCATCATGCGTGAGCCTCGTAGGGTCCATCAGGAGATTACGAGCGGCGCGAACTTCGTTCTCGGTAACGATGCGCGGCCACAAGCCGGGGCGCGCCTTGGACAGACTGACATCCTGTGCACGGTAGTGAGTTTCCTTGTCTGTGCGGTCAGGAAGCAATGCAGCGTAAAAGGGCGAAAGGAGCATGCGCCGGACAGTGCTTGTGCCCCATTTCGCGCCTCTCCTGGTGAAGATTCCACGATTATTCAGCTCCCGACAGAGCGCCGCGACGGAGCTATGTTGGAGAACTTCGGCGAACATGAATCTGACCACAGAGGCCTCGGTCTCAACCACCGCGTAACGAGTTCCCTTCTCGTCCCGCTTCAGTTTTGGGATCCACTCATAGCCGTACGGCACCAACCCAGCCGTTGGATGACCTGCAAGGTGTCGAGCATCCGCATATGGCTTCATCCGAGCATTCTTGGTATCGATCTCGTTCTCAGCGAGGGCAGTAATTACAGTGAGCATGGTTTTACCCATAGACGATGCTGTGTCGATGCCGTCCCGGCAAGTGACGATGCGGACCTTTCGCTGTGGCTCTGTCACTTCCATGACATCCGTAACACGCCTCAGCAGGCGATCAACAGACACGCTCACAATGACATCGATATTTCCCGCACTGATCTCATTGAGCATTGCTGCCCATGCTGTGGTTTCATCCCGATGTTTGGTTGCACTCACGAAATTGTCCTGATGGGCCTCACCTACCAGTTGCCATTCCTCCGCGTCGATGCGGGACTTGCAAACTGCAATCTGTTGCTTGATACCTTCATCCTCTTTTACTGACTGGCGTGCGTAGATAGCGGCTCTGAGTGTCATTTTTCCTCTTCCATACCCTTGTGATACGGGTCAGAAACGCGTTTGAAAAGATTTACGCCTTTTTGCCCCAACTATGGCCATGGTGGCGACGATGTACTCGGCGGTGGCGGCGCCCCGGTCCTCGCGCAGCCGGGCAAGCGCCCGTTGGGTGTTCGAGCGGATGGTGCGGGTGCGCACCAGGCCGTTCCGCACGCCGGACCCTGCGCCCGGGTGGTATCGCGCCGGCTGGCCGGCACGGGCGGCGGCCGATTCGCGCCCCGGGCTCCCCGCTCCTCCCGGGTCGCGCTCGGACGGAGGGACGGATGGGCTGATGAGCGTGGTCATGGTGGATCTCCTTTCGTGTGCAAGACGCGGTATGGGCGGCTTGAGTGCAGTCAGCCTGCTCTGACGCGACCGACAGCAGGCCACATGGCCGACCGACGGTGCACTGTCGGGCGACGCGCCAGACTGTGGAGGAGACCCTCCCGCTCATCACGCCGTCGCTTGCGCACTCTCCGTTGCTACGCTGAACAGCACAATGAACGCGTATCGGCAGGCCGAGTGGGACGCCAGCGGGACGTATCCGTCCACGGTGACCGCGCCCTACCTGATGGGCACCGGAGTTGTCACCGGAGACGACGGTCACTCCCGGCCGATCTCCCCACCGCACAGCCACCCCGACGCCATGCTCGCGTGGTGCTACCGCGGCACGGTGTGGGTGTATCTGCACGACGCGATGTGGCAGCTCGCCCCGGGCCAGGGCGTCTGGATTCCAGCGCACACCCCGCACACCGCCCGGCACGAGCGCGATTCGACGGGGTGCTACACCTACATCCCCGACACCGCTCTGATCAACCCGGTCACAACGATCACCCGGGTGCTCGTGCCGCGCGCCGTGCAGGAGATGCTGTTGCACCTCGGGATCAACGATATGGACGACGGGCTGCGCGTGCGCACGCAAGCGGTGCTCATCGAGATGCTCCAGCAACCCGCGCCGGAGGCTGCAGAGCAGTGGAGAGCAGTGCCACTGCCTGCCGACGACCGGGTGCGCGCGCTCGTGCAGGCCGTGCTCGCCGACCCGGGTGACACCCGCACCGCCCGCGAGCTGATCCTGGCCCACGGCCTGCACGAACGCACGGTGCTGCGCGTCTTCACCACAGACATCGGAATCAGCTTCGGAAAGTGGCGCACCGGCGTGCGCATGACCCAGGCTGCCCGGCAGATCGTGGACGGCACCCCCATCGGCGCCGCCGCGCAGAGGTGCGGCTACGCCACCACCAGCGCCTTCTCGGCCGCGTTCAAGCAACGGTTCGGTATGACCCCGCGGCAGCATGTGGCGCGGGTGCAGAGCGACTCCGCCCACCAGCTGTACTGGCGCTGACCGCACTCACTGTCGGTTTCGAGACACAAATCGTCTCATCCGCGACACATGTGTCGTCATTACGCCCCTAGCATCGTTATGTTAGGTGAGGCTCACCTAACTATTGAGTCGCGCAGGCGCGACATACCCCTCCCCCATTTCTCATAAGGAGAACCATGCAGCACGTCTTTGCGCGCCCGAAGGCACGCCGGGTTTCAGCGCTCATAGCGGTGGCCGTCGCCACCGTCCTCACCATGACCGGATGCGCCACATCCGCAGCGGACACCGCACCCGCGCAGGCCGCTGCAGACGGCGTGGTGATCGAACACGCGCACGGCTCCACCACGATCACCGACAAGCCCCAGCGCATCGTCGCCCTCGGCTGGATGACCCCCGATATCGTGGCCGCCCTCGGCGTGAATCCGGTGGGCGTCGAGGAAGTGTGGGGCGCCGGCGACAGCGGCTACCAGCCCTGGTTCGAGGACTTCGTCACCGCCGAGTACGGCGAGACACCGGAGATCATCCCGTTCACGGACGAAGGACCGAACTACGAAGCAATCAAGGCGCTCAAGCCCGACCTCATCCTCAGCCTCTACTCGGGCGTCACAGACATCGAATACGAGCGTCTGAGCGAGATCGCCGCGACCGTTCCCTACATCGAGGGGCCGTGGAATCCCGGCACATGGGAGGAGATGACCCGCACTGTGGGTACGGCCATGTGGGAAGACGCCAAGGCAGAGGAGCTGATCGGCGATACCGAGGAGTTGATCTCCACACTCGCCGATGAGCACCCCGAATTCGACGGCAAGACCTTCGTCTGGGGCCTGACCCTGAACGAGGGCGGAACCGACCTCGGGGTCTACCTCGAATACGACCCCCGGGTACGCATCACCGAGGCACTCGGATTCACCTCCACCTCGGCCATGGGCGGTTTCCTCAGCTCCGCCGAGGGCGACAACTGGTACACCGGCGTGAGCCTGGAGAAGCTCTACGACGTGCAAGCAGATCTTTTCGTGGCCTGGGGCGGCAGCGCGGACGAGGCCACCTACACGGTGGAGAACAAGGTGGTCTCCCGTTGGGAGCCGATCGCAGCGAATTCCTATGCGATCTACGCCGACGCCGCAGCGGCATCCGCTATCAGCGCGCCGACGGTGCTCTCGCTGAAGTACATCCTGCCCACCTACGTCGACGACCTGGCAGCGGCGCTGCAGGGCACGCCGACCATCTCCGGCACGTGAGAACCGAGGTGTCCCGGTCGGCCGAGCTGCCGGCGCCGCCGGTGACGGATGCCGACCGCGGCGCCTCGACCACCGTCGCGCCGGAGAGCGATGTCCCGGCTATCGGGGCGGCACCGGTGCGCACCGCCAGGCGCGTGACCGGATTGGTCGTCATGACGTGCGTGCTGGTGTGCGTCACCGTCGCGTCCCTGGCGATCGGCAACCGGGCGATCGACCCGATGACCGTGCTGGCCGCGCTCACCGGCTACGACGACGCAAACCCGCTGCACCTGATGGTGCTCGAGCTGCGGGTTCCCCGCACCATCCTGGGTATCCTGGTGGGCGCCGCGTTGGCCGTCTGCGGTGGCCTCATCCAGGCTTTCACCCGCAACCCGCTCGCCGACCCGGGCATCCTTGGGGTCAACGCCGGCGCTTCCCTCGCCGTCACCTTCGCGGTGGGCGTGCTCGGACTCACGACACCGGGCGCCTACGTACCGTTCGCGCTGGCGGGCGCGCTCGCCCTGACGCTGCTCGTGTACACGCTCGGCAACGTCGGGTCGAACGGTGCGACCCCGATGAAGCTCACCCTGGCCGGAATCGCCCTCGGCGCCGCGTGCACCGGCTTCACCACCGCGATCGTGCTGCACGACCTGGGCACCCTGCAGGTCATGCGGTTCTGGGGCGTGGGCTCCATCGGCGGTCGTACGCTCGACCAGCTCGCCTGGGCACTGCCGTTGATCGCCTCGGGTCTGCTCATCGGCCTCGTCTGTGCCCGGTCTCTCAACGCGCTGGCCCTCGGCGACGATCTCGCCCAGTCCCTCGGCGCCCGGGTGCGAGCCACCCGGCTCTGGGTGATCATCGCCGTCACCCTTCTGGCAGGCACGAGTGTGGCCGCCGCCGGCCCGATTGCGTTCGTGGGCATCATGATTCCGCACGTCGTGCGCTGGTTCACCGGCCCCGACCAGCGCTGGGTGCTGGTCTACTCGATGGTCGTCGGGCCAGTGTTCCTGCTGCTCGCGGACATCCTGGGCCGCGTTGTACTGCCCAGCGGTGAACTGCGCGTGGGCATCGTCACCGGAATCCTCGGCGCCCCGGTGCTCATCGCGCTCGTGCGCCGCAAGCAGGTGAGTGGGCTGTGAGCCCCGAACAGCCCAGCGTCGATTTCGGTCGCCGATACCTGCGCATCCGCACCATCAACGTCGCCGGACTCGTCCCTGTTCGCGCGATCGTCGTCAGCACGGTCCTGGCGGTCGTGATCCTTGCGGCGGGCATCGCGTCGATGACCGTCGGAGCCTACGAGGTACGCCTGGATGCGGTGCTCCGGGCGATCCTGGACCCCGCCTCCGACCCGGACATTCGGCAGGTCGTCGTCGAGTGGCGCCTCCCGCGGGTGCTGTTCGCCGTGCTCTGCGGCGCCGCGCTCGCGCTCTCCGGCGGGATCTTCCAGTCCCTCACCCGCAACCCGCTCGGCTCGCCCGACATCATCGGCTTCGGCATCGGGGCGCAGTTCGGCGTCACCCTGATGATGGTCGTGCTCGAGCTGAACACCTACCTGTTCAAAGCGGCCGGGGCGCTGCTCGGTGGCCTGTTCACCGCGCTGCTGGTGTACGTGTTGGCGAGCAAGAACACCATGTCGTCGTTCCGGCTGATCATCGTGGGTATCGGCGTCTCGGCCGGGCTCGGCTCGCTGACCTCCTGGATCCTAATCTCGGTGAGCGTGGAGAAGGCGATGATGGCCGCCACCTGGGGTGCCGGCTCGCTCGCATCGCTCGGCTTCGACCAGCTCCTGCCCGCCACCATCGTGTTCGTGGTCGTGCTGGTCGCGGCACTGCCCCTGAACCGCACCCTCCCGGTTCTGGAGATGGGTGACGACGCCGCCACTGCCCTCGGCATCCGGCCGGGACGCACGCGGCTGGCGTCGATGGTGCTCGGGGTGGCCCTGATCGCCCTCGTCACCGCGGCGGCCGGCCCGATCTCGTTCATCGCCCTGGCCGCCCCGCAGATCGCCCAGCGGCTGACCCGGTCGAACACCCCGATGGGAACCCTCCCGGTGATGCTGACCGGAGCCGCCCTCGTCGTCGTCTCCGACCTGGTCGCCCAACTGCTGTCGGTGCCCGTCGGCGTCGTGACCGTCTCCGTCGGCGGCCTCTACCTTGCCTGGCTCCTGGCGGCCCAATATGCGCGCCGCGCCTGAAAGGAACACCGTGACCGCTTCTCTGCTCGCCCGCGACATCACCCTGGGCTACGGGGACACCCGGATCGTCTCCGACCTCTCCCTCGAGGTGCCCGATGGCTCGTTCACGATCATCATCGGCCCCAACGCCTGCGGAAAGTCCACACTGTTACGCGGGTTTGCCCGGCTGCTCCGCCCCAGCACCGGCGTGGTCCTGTTGGACGGCGCCGAACTGCGCACACTCAAGCCGAAGGAAGCGGCCCGCCGGCTGGGCCTGCTGCCGCAGTCCTCGATCGCACCGGATGGCATCACCGTCGCCGACCTGGTGGGTCGCGGCCGGTTCCCGCACCAGAACGCCATGCGCACCTGGAGTCGCGAGGACGAGCGTGCCGTGGCGGATGCCCTTGCAGCGACCAACACCACGGGCCTGTCCCGCCGTCTGGTTGACGAGCTCTCCGGCGGCCAACGGCAGCGCGTGTGGGTGGCGATGGCCCTGGCCCAGCAGACCGGGCATCTGCTGTTGGATGAGCCGACGACGTTCCTCGACATCGCGCATCAGATCGACCTGATGGAATTGTTCGCCGACCTACACCGGAGCGGCACGACGCTGCTGGCGGTGCTGCACGACCTCAACCACGCTGCCCGATACGCCACCCATCTTGTGGCGATGCGCGACGGGATGATCGTGGCGCAGGGCGACCCGCGCGAGATCATCACCGCCGAACTCGTCGAGGCCGTGTTCGACCTGCCCTGTACCGTGATCACCGATCCCGTCGCGGGCACGCCACTGGTGATTCCACTCGGTCGGCGCACATCATGAACGCCACCCCGCGCCCGGTGACCCCGCGCCGGTTGTTCATCATCGCCCTGACCACGCAGGGCCGCGGGGCCGCTCTGGTCGCAGCCACCGGTCTACTCATGACACACGCCCTCGCTGAGGCCACTATCCCCGTGATCATCGGCGTCACGATCGACCGCGCCGTGCTGCCGGCTGACCCCGCGGCTCTCACCGGATGGCTCGGCCTGCTGATCGGCGTGTTCCTGGTTCTGACCGTCAGCTATCAGTCGGCCGCCCGACTGATGGTGACAATTTACGGCCACGGCGAGCAGGCCCTGCGGCAGTTGGCCCTGTCCCGCATTCTGCGACCGCGACTCTCCACCCGCACCCTCACGCCGGGCGAGGCCCTCACCTATGTCACCTCGGACACCTACCGGGTCGCCGGGGTGGCGTGGTCGGTGGCTCAGCAGTGTGCCACGCTCGCAGCCATCGCCGGCTCGGCGCTGGCCATGTCGGCTATCTCCCCGCTCGCCACTCTGGTGGTGTTCGCGTCGACGGCCACGATGATGCTCGTGATGCGCCTGGTCTCCCGTCCGTTGGAGAGCCGGGGACTCTCGGAGCAGCGGGCGGCAACGGAGGCCGGAGCCGTCGCGGGTGATTTCATGAGCGGGTACCGGGTGCTGGTGGGCATGCGCGCACGCCGCGAAGCCGAGCGGCGGTATGTCGCCGCCAGCGACTCCTCCCGGATCGCTGCGACAGCGGCTGGGCGCTCCCTGGCGGGCTTCGAGGCGGTGAGCGCCACCCTCGCCGCAATCACCACCACGGCGCTGGCCGGTTTGTCCGCCTGGTTCGCCGTGGAGGGCCGGATCAGCATCGGCGAGCTCGTCACAGTGCTCGGACTGGCGCAGTTCATCAGCGGATCGCTCGCCTACGCGGGCTCGTTCCCCTCCAACTGGATCCACAAGTACGCCTCGGCGCGGCGGCTCGCCGAGGTGATCAACGCCGACGACCTGCTGGATGAGCCCGGCACCGGCGACCCGATCGACCGGCCGGCCGAGGTGGTGCTGGCCTTCCACGCAGGGCCGGGCACCGCCGGCACCGCGGTGGAGGTGCGGCGTGGTGAGCTGCTCGGCATCCGTTCGGCGGACGGCGATGCGGCCAGCACCTTGTCCCGGCTGCTGGGCATGCGCACTCCCTCCGACCGCGGACAGGTCACGCTGCAGGTCGATGGCGCCCACCGCGACCAGCGCGACCTGCACCCGATGGAGTACCGACGCCGAGTCGCCTCCCTGCCGCACCGCCACACGATCACGGGCGGGACGCTGCGCGACGCCGTGCGTGGGCACGGGTCCTCGGACGACCCGCGGCCCACGCTCGTCGACATCGCCGCACTGCACGACACCGTGGCACAGCTCGGCGGCTGGGACGCCGAGGTCGGCGAGGCCGGCCGGCGGCTCTCCGGCGGCCAGCGGCAGCGGATCGGCCTCGCCCGAGCACTGCACACCGATGCGGAGGTACTGGTTCTCCACGAGCCGACCTCCGCTGTCGACGCCCTCACGGAGGCGCATATCGCGGGAGCGTTGGCCCGGCACCCGCGCACCACGATCGTGATCACCACCTCACCCGTGCTCCTCGCCGCCTGCGACCGCGTGATCGACCTGGACCACACCGAGAGAACGGCGGATGCCCGTGGCTGAGCGCACAGACACCACCCTGCCGATCGCGACCGCCAGGCAGGTGCGCGCCGTCATCCTGGAGCTGCTCCGGCGCCATCGCGGCCGGTCAGCAGCCGTGGCGGCACTGTTCCTCGCCGCGTCGGCGCTGGGGCTTGTGATGCCAGCATGTCTCGGCGGCATCGTCGACGCCGTGTCGTCGGGCGCCGCGGTGCCCGCCGTCGCGGGCTGGGTGGCCGGGGTCGCCGCCGGCGCGATCGGCGCCGCCGGGGTCGCCCTGTGGGGAACCCGGGTGCTGACCGGGCTCGTGCAAGACGCGCTCGCGAGTCTGCGCGAAGACGTCTTCTCGTCGGCAATGCGACTGCCGGTGAGCACGGTGGACGACGGCGAGAGCGCCGATCTGCTGTCGCGGGTGACCGGCGATGTGGATGCCGTGGCCGAGGCCGGCGGAAACGTCGTGCCGACCCTGCTCTCCGCGGCGTTCGCCGTGGCGGTGTCCGTGGTGGCGTTGACCGCGCTCGACCCGTGGCTGGCCCTGGCCGGAATCGCCTCGGTGCCGTTCTATCTGCTCGGTAGCCGCGCATTTCTCAGGCGCTCACGGGTGGTGTTCCGGGAGGTACGCGTGCGCGAAGCCGCCCGCAGCCAGGCCGTGATCGACGCGGTGGACAGCGCAGAGACGCTGACCGCTCTGAACGAGCAGGACCACGCGCTCGAGAGGGTGCGACACCGTGCCGAGGATTCGATCCGGATGCAGATCGAGGGCGTCCGGCTGCGCAACCGCCTGTTCCGGTGGATCAACGGCGGGGAAGCCGTCGGGCTGGTCACGATCCTGGCCACGGGTTTCGCGTTGCACGCCACGGCCACGATCAGCGTGGGAATGGTCACCACCGCCGCCCTGGTCTTCCATCGACTGTTCGACCCCATCGGCCAACTGATCTTCGCGCTCGACGACATCCAACGGGCCACGATCGGCCTTGCTCGTCTGGTCGGGGTCATCGACCTGGCTCGCTCCGCGCCCGCAGCCGGCTCCACAGGTGCGCTCTCGTCGGAGCAGGCCGGGTCGCTGCCGCCGCGTGCCGGGAACGCCGGCATCGACCTGCTCGACGTGTCCTTCCGCTACCCCACGACCGGGCGGGGCGTGCTCGGGGTGACCCTGCGGGTGGAGCCGGGAACCACCACGGCACTGGTCGGCACGTCGGGCTCGGGCAAAAGCACCCTGGCCCGCGTTATCGCGGGCCACCATCCGCCGAGCGCCGGCAGTCTGAGCGTCGGGCACGGGACGGAACATCCCTATTACATCTCGCAGGAACTCCACCAGTTTCGAGGAAGTGTCACGGACAATATGCGCCTGGCCGCACCCGACGCGACGGCAGACCAGATCGCCCAGGCGTTGAGAGCGGTCGGGGCCGACTGGGCGGTGTCCGACGGGATGCTCGACGGGACGGCGCTCGTCGGTTCGGACCCGGCGCCGAACGAGGGGCGCATCCAGCAACTGGCCGTGGCACGGGCCCTCCTGGCCGATCCTGACGTCGTGATTCTCGACGAAGCAACGGCCGATGTGGGTCTGCGGCATCGGCCCGCCGTGGAGGCGGCGATCCTGCGGCTGCGCCGGAACCGCACCACTGTGCTGATCGCCCATCGTTTGGAGCAAGCCTCGACCGCCGAGCAGATCGTGGTCTTCGCCGACGGCCGGGCGACCCAACGGGGCACCCACGACGGGCTCCTGACCACACCCGGAGCGTACCGAACGTTCTGGTTCGCCCAGCAGGGTTTCGGCCCCGCCCCTCTCGACCCGCCCACCGAACAGACGGAGACTCCATGAACATCCACCGCGGCATCGTCAGCAGAACCACCCCGCTGAGCCCCACGCTCCGCCGGGTCACCCTCGAAGGTCCGGGCATCGCCGATTTTCTCAGCACCGGCATCGGCGACGAGTACGTGCGCGTCTTCTTCCCGCACGGCGACGACCCGACCGAGGTCTCCCTGCCGGTGCCGGAGGGCGACTGGTGGGCGATCCCGCCCGGAGCACCCGAAGCCCCGATGCGCACCTACACGATCAGCGGCGTGCGTCCGCACGTCGGCGAGGTCGATATCGACTTCGTCATCCACAGTACGGGCATCGCCGGCCCGTGGGCCGCGAACGCCCGCCCTGGCCACGTGATCGGCCTCAACTCCCCCACCGGCCTGTATGCCCCGCCCGCGGACACGACCTGGCAGGTGTTGGTCTCCGACCTCACCGGACTGCCCGCCGTCGCTCGCATCGCCGCCGGAATCCGGGCAGGCATCCGCACCCGGATCGTGCTGGAGGTGCCGGACGAGAACGACAGGGTGGAATTCGCCGTACCGGAGAACGTGGAGGTCACCTGGGTGATCGGTGGCAACGGCCACGGCCCGAGTGCCCTTGGCCAGGTGGTGCGCAGCATTGTCGACGCCAGACTGCCCCTGGGCGAGGGATATGTGTGGGTGGCCGGCGAGACGGTCGCGCTGCGTGACGTGCGCGCGTATCTGCGCCGGGAGCTCGGCCTGAGCGCCGCCCGGTTCAAGGTGATCGGCTACTGGACGCCAATCGAGAACTGGACCTCGAAGTATGCCGACCTGCCCGAAACGGTGCGACGTGAGCTCGACGCGATCTGGGTCGACACGCCGCATGACGAGCCCGAAGACGTGCAGGTGCGGTTCGAGACCCGGCTGAACCAGCTCGGCCTCTGACCGACCTCGCGGATGCAGTCGCGGGGTCTCGCTCCCGTGTCAGCGGCCGTGTCACGAGAGGCCACCGAGCGTGGCGGAGAGCACGCTGAGCAGCAGCGGCGCCACCCCCACGAGCATGAACGCCGGGAGCACGCACACCCCGAGTGGGATCATCAGGGCCACGGCGAGCGATTCTGCGCGCTGCCGGCCGGCGCTGCGGGCATCCCGCCGGGCCTGGTCGGCCTCGCTGCGCAGCAGTTCACCGGCGGGGATGCCCGCCCTCATCGAAAGGTCGAGCACCCGCTCGATGACAGTGTCGGTCGCGATCTCGGTGTCGACCGGGCGCAGACCGAAGCGTTCGGCGCTCTGCCGCGCCACGGCCCGGGCCCGGTCGAGAGAGCCTCCTCCGGCCATCCCGATGGCGGTGAGGTCCAGCTCGAGGCCGGGTGCCGTCAACTGGGCTCCGGCGGAGGCGACCAGGGCCCGGTTCCACCGGGACGCTCCGACCATGAGCAGCGTGCCGGCGGCGAGGCACCCCAGGCCGGGGCCGGTGAAGAACAGCGTGTGCACGGTGTCGAAACCCAGCAGGGCGCCGAACAACAGCGCCACGAATGGCAGTACCAGCACCATTCGGGCGGTGGCCCGGGGCCCGGTCAGCGCAACGGCCAGGTCGCGGCGCAGCTGGCCCAGATCGCGGAAGGCGCCCGCCAGGTCGCGGAGGCTGCTGGCGAGGGGCGCACCGGCCTGCGTCGCGACCTCCCAGGCGGCGGCGAGCGCGCGCCAGGCATCCGCCGGTTGAGTGGGCAGCTGCTGGGCCTCGTGGGCGATCGCCTCGGACACGCTGTCACCGGCGTGCGCCGCGCGCGCGGCGGCCACCAGCACCGCCCGGGAACCGGCATCGGTCGGCGGCCTGCCGGACCGCCGTCCGAACAACCCGCCCGGTGCGCGGCCGGGCGGTCCGTGGCGCGGCACGGTTCTCCGGCTGAGCAGCCCGGGCATCAGGATGCCGCGGGCCGGCCGCTCCGGCGGGTCGGCGCCGGCCGGCGGCACGAGGTAGTCCCACGCGGAGACCGGCGAGACTCCGGCCGCGAGCAGCACGGCCAACCGTTCGGAGATCCGGGCGACCTCGTCGATCGGGTTGGGCACCTCCGGGCGCCGGGTCATGCCGCCACCGTGCTCAGGCGTTCGGCCGCGTCGAGAATGAACCTGCCCACCTGGGCGAGCCGGCGGGTGCCGCCGCGGCGTTCGAGGTGCAGCACCAGGCCGATGGCGCTCACGGTCTGCCGCGCCACGGCGGCCGGACTCATGCCGCCGAGCGCGCCGAGCGCCTCGAGCCGGGCGGGAACGTCCGCCAGGGAGTTGGCGTGCAGGGTGCCGGCCCCGCCGTCATGCCCGGTGTTGAGGGCGCCGAGCAGCTCGCGGATCTCGGCGCCACGGCACTCGCCGAGCACCAGCCGGTCCGGCCGCATCCGCAGCGCTTCCCGCAGCAGGCTCTCCAGTCCGATCCGGCCGGCCCCCTCGAGGTTGGCCTGCCGTGACTCAAGGCCCACGACGTGCGGGTGATCGATGCGCAGCTCGGCGACGTCTTCGATGGCCACGATGCGTTCGTCGGCCGGCGCCTCGGCCAGCAGGGCGGCCAGCAGGGTGGTCTTGCCGCTCCCCGCAGCTCCGGTGACGAGCAGGTTCTGCCGGTCGAGCACCGCGGCGCGCAGCCGGCCGAGCTGAGCGGCCGCGCCGTCGCCGGCACCGAACATGCCGGCGGCAGCCAGCGCGTCGAGGTTGAGGCGGTGCGCCCGCGGCAGACGGATGGACAGCAGCGTGCCCGTGCTCGACACCGGCGGCAGCACGGCGTGCACGCGGATGCCATCGGCCAGCCGCACATCCACGCACGGGCTGGCCTCATCGATATGGCGCCCTCCGAGCGCGATCAGCCGTACGGCGAGGTCCCGGATACCGCGCTCGTCGCTGTGCCAACTCGGCGCGGGCACCAGGCCGTGACCGGCGTCGAGCCAGAGGCCGGCCTCGCCGTTGACGAAGAGATCGGTGACGGTGCCATCGCGGGCGAAGGGCGCGAGCGGGCCGAGCACCGAGACGTCCGCGCGCGTGAGCACGGGCGGCAGGAGGTCGAGTGCCTGGCTCGGCGGCGCATCCGCTCCGGCGCGGGCGTGACCTGGCTCCGCGTCCGGCCGCACGTCACCGGCGGGGTCTCCCCCACCCGCGGCCGGATGCACGGCTGCGCTGACGGTCGCGGGGCTGGGCCGGCTCAGATAGGAGGGTACGGCAACGAAGGGCTCGGGCATTCGAGCACGGTACGACTTCGAGCGGCCGGTGGGAGGGGAGCCATCCGCCGTCGTGGACAGTCGCACTCAAACGCCCTTGTGGAGGAGCGGCACCGCCCAGGTCGGCTGCGCAGTGCACCGGTCGCGCACCCGCGAAAGCGGCCAAACCGTCACCTCAGGGCCACGAAGCAGCCCTTTGGCCGCTCTCGCGAGCTCGGGCTTGGGCGCCGCCAGCGCCCGGGCCGGGAGACACGTGTTGCCCGGTCGGACGGCTGCGCCCGACGTGCGGGGCTCAGGAGTCCGACCGGGCAACAGGTGTGCCTGGAGGGGGCCGATACGGCGGTGAAGCGGTACAGCTGATCACGCAGGTGCACGGTTCGCAGTGGGGCGCGCGAGCCGTGCGGGGGAAAGCGCGGGCGTGTCGTTGAGAGACACGGGCGCGCCGTTAAAAAGAGGGGGGCGGCACCTATTGGGGGGAACAGGTGCCGCCTCGGCAGTGCGCTGATTGGGGGGAACCAAGCGCACCACAGGTCAAAACTTTCGTTCAGACAAGCTCAAGCATACTTGGGAAAACCAGATGCGCAAGTCCCCTGGGTCCCCCTAAATGAGGACATAAAAAGAATGCCACGTGAGAAGCGTTTTCCGAATGTATCCCGGGCAGAAAATCGGTGTTTCTTTCGCTGAGAAATGCCCTCGAACGGTTCGCACGGGCCGTGTAGGGTTCAGGGATGGGGTCGCCCCGGCGCCTCGACACTGCCTGAACTCGCAAAGGAGCGAACCATCATGAGCGTGCAAATCGACCATCTTCTCCACGAATCCCGCCGATTCCCGCCCTCTCCAGAGTTCGCTGCCCAGTCGGTGGCCACTGAGGCTCTCTACGCGGATGCGGCAGCAGATCGGCTCGGTTTCTGGACCGATCAGGCTCGCGAACTCCTGCACTGGCACAAACCGTTCACCCGCACACTGGACTGGACGAACCCGCCGTTCGCGAAGTGGTTCGACGACGGTGAGCTCAATGTGGCCTACAACTGCCTCGACCGGCACGTGCTCGCCGGCAACGGCGACCGGGTGGCATTGCACTGGGAGGGCGAGCCGGGCGATTCCCGCTCGATCACCTACGCGCAGCTGACCGATGAGGTCAAACGTGCCGCGAACGTGCTTCTCGGTCTCGGGGTGCGCGCCGGCGACCGGGTGGCCATCTACCTGCCGATGATCCCGGAAGCCGTCGTGGCGATGCTCGCCGTCGCCCGCATCGGCGCCGTGCACTCGGTGATCTTCGGCGGCTTCAGCGCCGAGAGCCTGCGCTCCCGCATCGACGACGCCGAGGCCGTGGTGGTGATCACCGCGGACGGCGGCTACCGCAAGGGCCGCGCCACCCCGCTCAAGCCGGCCGTGGATGCGGCGCTGGCCAGCGGCGACTCCTCGGTGCACACCGTGCTCGTCGTGAACCGCACCGGCGGCGACGTGGAGTGGAATGACCGCGACACGTGGTGGCACGAGCAGCTCGCCGCGGTCTCCGCCGAGCACGAGGCGCAGCCGTTCCCCGCCGAAAACCCGCTGTTCATCCTGTACACCTCCGGCACCACAGGCAAGCCCAAGGGCATCCTGCACACCACCGGCGGCTACCTGACCCAGGTGGCTTTCACCCACAAGAACGTCTTCGACCTCAAGCCCGAGAAGGACGTGTTCTGGTGCACGGCCGACGTGGGCTGGATCACCGGCCACAGCTACGTGGTCTACGGGCCGCTTGCCAACGGCGCCACCCAGGTGCTCTACGAGGGCACCCCCGACACCCCGCACCCCGGCCGGTGGTGGGAGATCATCGAGAAGTACCAGGTGAGCATCCTCTACACCGCGCCCACCGCCATCCGCACGTTCATGAAGATCGGCCGGCAGGAACCGCAGAAATTCGACCTGACCAGCCTGCGCCTGCTCGGTTCCGTGGGCGAACCGATCAACCCCGAAGCCTGGATGTGGTACCGCGAGGTGATCGGCAATCAGCTCACCCCTGTGGTGGACACCTGGTGGCAGACCGAGACCGGCGCGATCATGATCAGCGCCCTGCCCGGCATCACCGAGACCAAGCCGGGCGCAGCGCAGGTCGCCATCCCCGGCATCTCCATCGACGTGATCGGCGAAGACGGCCATCATGTCGGGCACGGCAACGGTGGCCTCCTCGTGGTCACCGAACCGTGGCCGTCGATGCTGCGCGGCATCTGGGGAGACCCGGAGCGATTCATCGAAACGTACTGGGAGAAGTTCCAGGATGCGCCGAACGGCCCGCTGTACTTCGCCGGCGACGGGGCCCGGCTCGACAGGGACGGCGACATCTGGCTGCTTGGCCGGGTCGACGACGTCATGAACGTGTCGGGGCACCGGCTGTCGACCGCGGAGATCGAGTCGTCGCTGGTGGCACACGCCACGGTGGCAGAGGCCGCAGTGGTGGGTGCGCACGACGAGACCACCGGGCAGGCGGTGGTGGCGTTCGTGATCATCAAGTACAGCCAGACGGATGCGGCGAGCCACGCCGACATCAGCGCCGTGCTCCGGGCGCACGTGACGCTGCAGATCGGGGCGATCGCGCGGCCGCGGGAGATCTTCATCGTCAACGAGCTGCCGAAGACCCGCTCGGGCAAGATCATGCGGCGCCTGCTGCGCGATGTGGCCGAGGGCCGCGAGATCGGGGACACCACCACCCTCGCCGACACCTCGATCATGCAGATCATCACCGACAGCATGCGCTGACCCCTCGCGAGCCGTGAGTTGAGCACCGTCCCTCGGCCCGGGAGCGTGCTTACCTCACGGCTCGCGGGTGTGCTTGGAGGAAACGTTCACGAAGGGGCCCTAGCGTAAAGCGAATGTCTGCCGCCGAACCCCGCACCCGTCTTGTCGCCCTGGACGCCCTGCGTGGCGTCGCGGCCGTCGTGGTGCTCGTGCACCACGTGTCGATGACCGCTCCGTCCGTCTCGGCCGCGTACTCGTCCAGCGCGAATGTGGCAATCTTCTCCACGGGATGGTGGGCCACCCTCTCCCCGCTGAAGATCCTCTTCGCGGGCCCGGAGTTCGTGCTGGTGTTCTTCGTGCTCAGCGGTTTCGTGCTCGTGCTCAGCCCGCTGCGACGCTGGCCCTGGACACCGCGCTCCGGCCCGGGCACCGCCTCCGGCCGCGGCGCCGACACCGAGCCCGTCCTTGGCGCCGCGCCCGCCCACGGCTACGACTGGCTGGCCTACTACCCGCGCCGCATCATCCGCCTGTCCATCCCGGTGATCGTCTCGGTCGCGCTGGCCGCGATCTGGATCACCCTCGTGCCGCGCACCGTCACGGGCAGCGAGGGGGCCTGGATGGCGAAGCAGGGCAGCCCCGACCTGGGCATCGGCAACCTGCTGCGCGAGGCCAGCATTGTGGGGTTCACCGGCCGGCCCGACGTCAACCCGCCGCTCTGGTCGCTGGCCTGGGAGATGTGGTTCTCGCTGCTGCTCCCGGTGGGCGTGATCCTGGCCGTGGCCACCCGCCGGTGGACGCTGACCTGGGTGGCCGTCATGCTCGGCGTCTCCACTGCCGGGTACCTCCTCGGTGCCGAGCCGCTGATGTACCTGCCCGCGTTCGGCCTCGGCGCGCTGATCGCCGCCAACCTGTCCACCCTGCAGGCGCGTTCGGCCCGCCTGCTGGAGCGACCCGGCGGCACGCTCGTATGGGGCCTGATCGCGGTGTCGGGGCCGGTGCTGCTCATCGCCTACTGGCTGGCCCGGCCGCTGCTCAGCGAGCCGTGGAACTCCCTGGCCCTGGCGCTGCGGGTGCCCGGTGCCGTGCTCATCGTCGCCACCGTGGCTCTCTGGCCGCCGGTGCAGCGCTTGCTCAGCGGCCGGCTGCTCCGATGGCTCGGCGCCATCAGCTTCAGCCTGTACCTCGTGCACTTCCCTGTGGTGGTCACCTTCGCGCAGCTCTTCGGCCCGGAACACTGGTGGTGGGGTGCGCTCATCTCGGTGCCGCTGAGCCTGGTGCTCGCGCAGCTCATGTACCGATGGGTGGAACTGCCCGCACAGGCGCTGGCCACACGGGCCGGCGCGGCCTTCTCGGCCGGCCATCCACGCCCCGAAGCCGCCACCACCTCAGAAAACCCGGCGACGCGTTGATCGAGCCTGTCGAGGTGCCGGTGGGTCTCGACAGGCTCGACTAACGTGCGACAAGCTCGACCGACGACGCCGTGAGGTTGGCCGTTAGGCGAAGGAGACGATGAGCTCCACCTCGACGGGCGAGTCCAGCGGCAGCACGGCCACGCCCACGGCGGAGCGGGAATGCACGCCGATGGTGCCGAAGATCTCGCCGAGCACATCGGAGGCCCCGTTCACCACGCCGGGCTGGCCGGTGAAATCGGGGGCGGATGCGACGAAACCGGTGACCTTGACCACCTGGGTGATCCGGTCGAGCGACCCGATCACGCTCTGGATGGCAGCGAGCGCGTTGAGCGCGCACTGCCGGGCGTACTCCTTGGCGTCCGCGGCGGGCACGAGGCCGTGGCCGTCGCCGACCTTGCCCGTGGCGGGCAGCGCGCCGGACACCATCGGCAGCTGGCCGGAGGTGAAGACCAGCGAACCGCTCACGACGGCGGGCACATAGGACGCGACCGGCGGAACAACAGACGGCAGTTCGATTCCCAGCTCGGCCAGGCGAGCCTCAACCTGTGACATGGTCATGCTCCTTCCGCGCCCGCGACCGGGCGCTTGAGATAGGCGACGAGGCCGCCCTCGGGGCCGGTGACGACCTGCACGAGCTCCCAGCCGTCCGATCCCCAGTTGTTGAGGATCGCGGCGGTGTTGTGGATCATCAGCGGGGTGGTGAGGTACTCCCAGGCAGTCATGCGGCTCCGATTCAGGCTGTTTTTCAGAATTGTCCCTTACGCTCAATTGTATGTCTGCCAAAAAACGTACGGTTAGTGGAGCGCTCGGCGGTCTCCTGGGTTTCATCGGGATGAGCGCCGTGGCCGGAGTATTGGTCACCGTCGCGGTCACACCGGCCCTGGCGCTGTCCGGCATGACAGCGAACAACACGATCAACGCGTTCGAGAACCTGCCCGACTACCTCAAAGTCGACCAGTTGGCGCAGAAGAGCACTATCTACGCCGTGCAAAGCGATGGCACCCCTCTGGCCCTGGCATCGTTCTACGACCAGAACCGGGTCGAGGTTCCCCTCGAGAGCATGAGTCAGTTCGTTCAGGATGCGGCGGTGTCTGGTGAAGACCCCCGCTTCTACGAACACGGCGGAGTCGACCTGCAGGGCACCATTCGCGGCGCCCTGTCCACGGTCACCGGTGGCGGCACGCAGGGTGGATCATCCATCACCCAGCAGTACGTGAAGAACGTACTCGTGCAGAAGTGCGAGGTTCTCAACGACCAGGCGGAATTGGACGCCTGTTACAACGAGGCCACCGAGACCTCTCCGGAGCGCAAGCTCAAGGAGATGCGACTGGCGATCGGCGTCGAGAAGACCTACAGCAAGGCTGAGATCCTGCAGGGCTACCTCAACATCACCCTCTTCGGTGGCAGCGTGTACGGCGTCGAGAGTGCGTCGAACTACTACTTCAACACCTCGGCGGCGAACCTGACCCTCTCCCAGTCGGCGAGCCTCATCGCGATCGTGAACAACCCGGAGAAGTTCCGCCTCGACCAGCCCGACAGCGAGACCAACGGCGCAGCGAACGGGTACGCCGACAACAAGCAGCGCCGGGACTACATCCTGACGGAGATGCTCAAGTACAAGAAGGTGTCCCAGGAGGACTACGACGCGGCCATCGCAAGCCCGATCGAACCCACCATCACCGAGCCGAGCACCGGATGCCAGACCGCCGGTGGCAGCGCCTTCTTCTGCGACTACGTCACCCACGTGCTCAAGAGCGATCCCACGTTCGGCGAAGACGAAGACACCCGCATGATCAACTTCCGACGCGGTGGCTACGACATCTACACGACCCTGGACATCGACCTGCAGCGAACCGCCGAGAACACGATCGCCGAGAACGTGCCGCAGACCTTCGACGGCTGGGACGTCGGGGCCGTGGCCACCAGCGTGCAGGTCGGCACCGGTCGCGTGCTGGCGATGGCGCAGAACAAGGTCTACAGCCAGGATCCGGAGGTCCAGGCGACCGGCGGCCAGTACACCGGCATCAACTACAACACCGACGAAGACCAGGGCGGCTCGCTGGGCTTCCAGCCCGGCTCGACGTACAAGGTCTTCACCCTCGCGGAATGGCTGAAAGAGGGCCATGCGCTCAGCGAGCGCGTTGACTCGGCGCGCAAGTCCGACTGGGGCACCTTCCAGGACTACTGCAGCGGGCCGCAGACGTTCCCCGGCTACAACCCGAAGAACGACGCCAACGAGGCCGGCACCAACTACAGCGCCTTGCAGTCGACCATCAACTCGATCAACACGGGCTTCCTCGGCATGGCCAAGAAGCTCGACCTCTGCAAGATCCGTGACACCGCCGAGTCCTTCGGCGTGCACCGTGCTGATGGCGCGGAGCTCGAGAAGGGTGCCTCCTCGGTGCTCGGCACCAACGAGGTGGCTCCGCTGAGCATGGCGGTGGCCTTCGCCGGCATCGCCAACAGCGGCACCACCTGCTCCGCCGTGGTCATCGACCGCATCGTCGGTCCGGACGACGCCGAGATCGCGCCGCCCGCATCCACCTGCTCCCAGTCCGTTGAACCGTCCGTAGCCGCCGGCATGGCCTATGCCATGAAGCGGGTACTCACCGAGGGTTCCGCCACCCAGTCCTACGGAGCCACGTCTCCTCGGGTGCCGATGATCGGCAAGACCGGAACCACCGACGGCGCCAAAGACACGTGGATGAGCGGTGCGAGCACCAAGGTCGCCACCGTCGTCGGCGTGGTCAGTGTCACCGGTGACGCCAACCAGCGCGCCAGCAGGTACTCCTTCGACAGCGGATCCGCGGCCACGGCCCGGCACCGCATGTGGCCGGACATCATGAGCGTCGCCAACGCCAAGTACGGCGGAGACGAATTCGCTGAAGCGTCCACCAATGTCATCCAGGGCGCCCAGGTGGCTGTGCCCGACGTGCGCGGCCGCTCGATGGACGACGCCCGCACGGCCCTCGAGGGTGCCGGCTTCGACTTCCTCGACGGCGGCGTGACCGACTCCGAGCTGCCCGCCGGCACAGTGGCCCGCACTGACCCGGCAGCCGGGGCCACCGCGAGCAACGGCGCCACGGTCACGGTGTACTCCAGCAACGGCGCACAGGTCCTGCTGCCGGATGTCGTGGGTCAGACCCTCGATCAAGCCAAGACCACCCTCGCCGGCTTCGGTGTCGCGAGTTCCGACCAGGCTGTGACCGACCCGAACCAGAACAACAAGGTGCTGTCGATGAGCCCGGCCGCCGGCACCCCGGTGACCAAGGGTGGAACGGTCACCGTCGTGGTCGGCAAGATGGGGGCTGCCGGTTGAGCGCGGTACGCACGATCACCGCCTCGGCCGCCGCGGTAGCGGCGGCCGGACTGGCCGCCTTCGCCTGGGGCTCGCTCGTCGAACGACGACGCTTCACCTTGCGGGAGGTCACGGTTCCCGTGCTCGCACCCGGCTCCGACCCGATCCGGGTGTTGCACCTCTCCGACCTGCACATGGCGCCGTGGCAGCGCGACAAGCAGGACTGGGTGCGCGGGCTCGCCGCCCTCAAACCTGACCTTGTCGTCAACACCGGTGACAACCTGGGCCACGAAGACGGCATCGCCGGCGTGGAGTACGCACTGGAGCCGTTCGCGGGCATCCCGGGCATCTTCGTCAACGGCTCGAACGACTTCTTCGGCCCGCAGCCGAAGAACCCGCTCAAGTACTTCGGCGGTCCGTCGATGCTGCGTTCCCGCCACATCGAGCTCGACACCGACGACCTGCACCGGGTCTTCGCCGAGCTCGGCTGGATCGACCTGAACAACGCTGCGGATGCGCTCGACATCAACGGAACCCACCTGGAGTTCTTCGGTGTCGATGATCCGCACATCCGCCGGGACCGCCTCGACCTCATCACCGGCGCCATCGACGAGCTGCGCGGCAACGACCCGCTCACCGAGGAGACCTGGCCGGACCCTGAGCAGCCCGCCGGCCCGCGCTCAACGCTGACCGTGGGTGTGGTGCACGCGCCTTACCAGCGGGTGCTCAACTCGTTTGTGAACCACGGCGCACAGCTGATTTTGGCCGGTCACACCCACGGCGGACAGGTCTGCGTACCCAAGTTCGGTGCATTGGTAACCAATTGTGATATCCCCCGCCGGCAGGTGAAAGGCCTGAGCCTGTGGAACGTGGGCCTGCGCACCTCCTTCCTCAACGTTTCGGCGGGACTGGGCACCTCGATTTATGCCCCGGTGCGCTTCGCGTGCCCGCCCGAAGCGACCCTCCTCACCCTCACCGCCGCATAATTCCGAGCCTCGGCCCCCAAGCTGGGGCCACCCTCCGAGGTCGCGATCGCGCCGTTCTGCCCTAGGCTCACGCTTATGGGGGAAAACAAACGTACATTCGGTGGCGCGCTCGGCGGGCTTCTGGGTCTGGTCGGAATGAGTGCGGTCGCCGGGTTGCTGGTGACCGTGGCCATCACGCCGGCGCTGGCGGTTTCGAGCATGGCCACCACGAGCACCATCAACATGTTCGAGAACCTGCCCAACTACCTGGCCATCGACGATCTCTCCCAGGTGAGCACCGTCTACGCCGTGCAGGATGACGGCTCGCCCTACGCGCTCGCCTCGTTCTATGACCAGAACCGCATCCAGGTCGGCAAGGATGCCACCAGCCAGTTCGTCCTCGACGCCGTCGTCGCCGGTGAAGACCCTCGGTTCTACGAACACGGCGGCATCGACCTGCAGGGCACTTTGCGTGCGGCGCTTTCACAGATCACCCACGGGCCCACCTCCGGCGGGTCGTCGGTGACCCAGCAGTATGTGAAGAATGTGCTGGTGCAGAAGTGCGAGCTTCTCCCCGACCCGGAGAAGCTCCAGGCCTGTTTCGCCGAAGCCACCGACCCCACTGAGGAACGCAAGCTCAAGGAGATGCGGCTCGCCATCGGCGTGGAGAAGCAGTACAGCAAGGACGAGATTCTCCAGGGGTACGTGAATATCACTGGTTTCGGCGGCACCGTGTACGGCATCGAGGCGGCCGCCCGCTACTACTTCAACTCCACAGCCGCCACGCTCAATCTGCCCCAAGCGGCCAGCCTGATCGCGATCGTCAACAACCCCGAGAAGTTCCGCCTGGACAACCCGGACAGTGAGACGAATGGTGCCGCAAACGGTTACGCGGCCAACAAAGAACGCCGCGACTACATCCTCCGGGAGATGCTGAGGTACAAGAAGATCAGCCAGGAAGACCACGACGCCGCCGTCGCCAGTTTGATCGAACCCGTCATCACGGAGCCGTCCACCGGCTGTCAAACGGCCACCGGTTCTGCCTACTTCTGCGACTACGTCATCCATGTCCTCAAGACAGACCCGAGCTTCGGCGAAAACGATGAGGCGCGGATGCTCAACTTCCGTCGCGGCGGCTACTCGATTTACACCACCCTCGACCTCGATCTGCAGCGGGCCTCTGAGAAGGCCATCGCCGACAACGTGCCGCAGACCTTCCCGGACTGGGACGTCGGCGCCGTGGCAACCAGTGTGGAGGTCGGTACCGGGCGAGTCCTCGCCATGGCGCAGAACAAGCTCTACACGCAGGAGAAAGAGTCTCCCGGCCCCGAGTACACCGGGATCAACTACAACACCGACTTCGACAAGGGCGGCTCACTGGGATTCCAGCCTGGCTCCACCTACAAGGTCTTCACCCTGGCCGAGTGGCTGAAGGAGGGACATCCCCTCGGAGAGCGGGTCGACTCGGCTCGCAAGACGAACTGGGGAATCTTCCAGGACAGCTGCCTGGGCGCTTCGAGCTTCGACTTCAACCCCCGGAACGACTCCGGCGAGGCCGGCCGCAACTACAGCGCCCTCGAATCCACGATCGGATCGATCAATACCGGTTTCATCGGCATGGCCAAGCGCCTGGACCTGTGCGGCATCAGAAAGACCGCCGAAGCCTTCGGTGTGCACCGCGCAGACGGTGACCCGCTTCAGGAAGGGCCCGGTTCCGTCCTGGGCACCAACGAGATCGCTCCGCTGAGCATGGCCGTGGCCTACGCCGGCATCGCCAACAAGGGTGCCACCTGCAGCGCAATCGTGATCGATCGCATCGTGGGACAGGACGGCGTCGAGATCCCCGCACCGGTGTCCACCTGCACACAATCTGTTGAGCCCCCGGTGGCGGCGGGCATGGCCTACGCCATGAAGCGGGTGATGAGCCAGGGCTCGGCGCTCGAGTCGTACCGCAACACCTATCCGGATGTGCCCATGATCGGCAAGACCGGCACCACCGACGGATCCAAGGACACCTGGATGAGCGGCGCGAGCACCAAGGTCGCCACCGTGGTGGGCGTCGTGAGCGTCACCGGTTTCGACACCAACCAGCGGAATATCTACTTCGACAGCGGCCAGGCGGCCACCGCCCGGCACCGCATGTGGCCCGCGATCATGGGCGTCGCAAACGCCCGGTACGGTGGCGACGAGTTCGAAGAGGCGTCGGCCAGCTCCATTCGCGGGGTCCAGGTGACCGTACCGGACGTGCGCGGCCAGACCGTGGATAGCGCCCGATCCACACTCGAGAACGCCGGCTTCGGGTTCATGGATGGCGGCGTGACCGACTCCGAGTTGCCCGCGGGCACCGTGGCCCGCAGCGACCCGGCCGGTGGCGATACGACCAGCACCGGCGCCACCGTCACCGTCTATTCCAGCAACGGCGCTCAGGTGCTCCTGCCCAACGTCGTGGGACAGTCGCTCGACCAGGCCAAGGCCACTCTGAGCGGGTTCGGCGTGGTCAGCACCGATCAGGCCGTGACCGATTCGAAGCAGAACGGCGTGGTGCAATCCATGAGCCCGGGAGCCGGAACCCCGGCGACGCGCGGCGGCACGGTGACGGTCGTCGTCGGCCGGTACAGCGCCCCGCCCAAAGGACCAGTCGCTCCTGGTTGATCCGGTAGCACCCGCCGGTCGAAACCCGCCGGGCTGATGGGGTTATACTTGACGAGGTCCACAGGGCCATCGGGGTATGGCGCAGCTTGGTAGCGCGCGTCGTTCGGGACGACGAGGTCGCAGGTTCAAATCCTGTTACCCCGACAGAAAAGACCCCCACTCTCACGAGTGGGGGTTTTTCTGTTCCCCTGCGCCCGGAAGGCCCCCATGACTGACTCCCCCCTCGTGTCGCCGGCCCCAGTGGTCACCCGCCGTGCCTGGCAGGCGCTCATCGTGCTGCTCGCCGGCATGTTCATGGCCCTGCTCGACACCACGATCGTCAACGTGGCGCTGCCCAGCATCCAGACCAGCCTCACCGCGTCGGAGGCCACCCTCTCCTGGATCATCTCGGGCTACGCCCTGGCCTTCGGCCTGGCGCTCATCCCGGCCGGGCGCATCGGTGACCGCATCGGCCACAAGTGGGTCTTCTTCACCGGGCTGGCGCTCTTCACCGTGGCCAGCCTGGCGTGCGGTCTGGCGCAGAACGAGTTGCAGCTCATCGTGGCCCGCGTGGTGCAGGGGCTTGCCGGGGGCATGTTCGTGCCCGCGGTCACGGCCGTCATCCAGTTGATGTTCCCGCCGCGCTTCCGCGGCAAGGCATTCGCCATCATGGGCTCGGTCATCGGCGTCTCCACCGCCCTCGGTCCGATCGTGGGCGGCTTGATCATCGAGGCGTTCGGCGTGGAGAACGGCTGGCGTCTGGTGTTCTGGGTGAACCTGCCGATCGGCGTGGTCGCGCTCATCGCGGCGGCCATCCTGCTGCCGTCCGGAACCGGCACGGCATCCGCCCCCGGCGCCCCCGTGTCCTCTCGCATCGACTGGGTGGGCCTGCTGCTCGTCTCGGCCGGGCTCGTCGCGTTGCTCGTGCCGCTCATCGAGGGCCAGGACCGGGGCTGGCCGCTCTGGACATACCTCGTACTCGCCGCAGGCGCCCTGCTGATCGTGGCATTCGGCGCGTGGGAGGTCCGGGTGGCCAAGGCCGGCCAGAGCCCGCTCGTGCCGCCGCACCTCTTCTCCCACCCGGCCTTCACCGGCGGTGTGATTCTGGCCCTGGTTTACTTCGCGGCCTTCACCAGCATCTTCTTCACCATCTCCATCCTCTGGCAGGCGGGCCTCGGGCACACCGCGCTCGAGTCCGGGCTCGTCTCCATCCCCTTCGCCATCGGGTCGATCCTCGCGTCGTCGCAGAGCAACCGGCTCACCAAGCGACTGGGCCGCACCGTGCTCATCGCGGGCGTGGGCCTGGTCACGGTGGGTCTGGTCTGGATTTGGCTGGTCCTGCTCGTCACCGACCCGGCCAATCTGACCAACTGGCTGCTGCTGCCGCCGTTGTTCATCGCCGGCCTCGGCAGCGGATGCTTCATCGCCCCGAACGTGTCGTTCATCGTCGCCACCGTGGATCGCACCGAAGCGGGTGCGGCCAGCGGCGTGGTGGGCGTCATGCAGCGCGTGGGTAGCGCCGCGGGTATCGCCGTCGTGGGTAGCGTGTTCTTCGGCACCCTGGTGGTGGCCGGCCCCGGCCCCGAAGCCCTGGCGACCGGTTTCACCGACAGCGCCACTCTCGCCATGGCCGTCAGTGCCGCGCTCAGCGTGGTGGCGCTCCTCTTGGTGTTCCTGCTACCCAAGCGCGTGGCCGTGCCGGGCGTGGCCTAACGCCGAACACCCCGGCCGAGGTTGACCGCGGCTGCCGCCCCATCCAGGGCGGCAGCCCGACCTGGCCGCGGGCTACTTCTCGCGCAGGTTGTTGGTGTGGTCGCGGTACCACTGCACGGTCGAGCGCAGTCCGTCCTCGAGGCCGATGTTGGCCGTCCACCCCGCCTGGGCGAGTTTGCTGACGTCGAGGAGTTTCTGCGGCGTCCCGTCGGGCTTGTCGGTATCCCACAAGGTCTCCCCCGTGAAGCCCACAACCCGGGCGATGGTCTCAGCGATCTCCTTGATCGTGACATCACTGCCAGTACCCACGTTGACCTGCTCAGGCCCGTCGTAGTGCTCCATCAAATGCAAGCACGCCTCAGCCATGTCGTCCACGTGCAAGAACTCCCGACGCGGCGTGCCCGTGCCCCAGTTCGTGACACTAGACGCACCAGAGGCCACAGCCTCGTCGTAACGACGAATCAACGCCGGCAACACATGCGAGCCCTTCGGCGAGAAGTTATCACCAGGCCCATACAAGTTCGTCGGCATCGCCGAGATCCACGACAACCCGTACTGACGCCGCACCGCCTGGATCTGCAAGATCCCGGCGATCTTCGCGATCGCATACGCGTCGTTCGTGGGCTCGAGATGACCAGTCAGCAGCGTGTCCTCACGGATCGGCTGCGGCGCCAAACGCGGGTAAATGCACGAAGAACCCAGGAACAACAACCGCTCCACCCCATACTTCAGGGCCGCGTCGAGCACGTTGACCTGAATACGGAGGTTGTCGCTGAGGAAATCCACCGGATACGTACTATTAGCCAGAATCCCGCCGACCTTCGCCGCAGCCAACACCACGTACTTCGGTGTGGTCTCTTCGAAGAACGCGAACACCGCATCCCGGTCCTTCAAATCCAACTCCGCCGAACTGCGGCCGACAAGGTCAGTGAAACCCTCCGACTCCAGGCGCCGCCAAATCGCGGACCCCACCAAACCCCGGTGCCCGGCGACGTAGAACCGGGCATCCCGATCCAACGCCGCCGGGGTGAACGCGACCTGATCGCGAGCGTCAGCCACAGACACGGTCATGGTTACTTAGTTCCCCAGCTCGTCAGCTTGACCTCGTCGATCCACGGACGACCAGCGTGCTCCAACGCAGCAATATCAGCGTCGACCATGATGCGAGCCAGCTCAGCCGTGTCGACCTCAGCCTTCCACCCCAGCTTCGCTTCAGCCTTGGACGCGTCACCAACAAGAGCGTCAACCTCGGTCGGACGCAAGTACCGCTCATCAAAGCGCACGTGCTCTTCCCAGTTCAACCCAGCGTGACTGAACGAGGTCTCCACAAAGTCGCGCACGGTGAAGTTCCCACCGGTGGCGAGGACGAAGTCATCCGGCTCGTCAGCCTGCAGCATCCGCCACATGCCTTCCACATACTCAGCCGCGTAACCCCAGTCCCGGATCGAGTCCAGGTTGCCCAGGTACACGTGGTCCTGCTTCCCAGCCTTGATCGCCGCGACCGCACGAGTGATCTTGCGCGTCACGAACGTCTCACCACGACGCGGAGACTCGTGGTTGAACAAAATCCCATTCACCGCGAACATGTCATACGCCTCGCGGTAGTTCTTCGTCACCCAGTACGAATACACCTTCGCCGCACCATACGGCGAACGCGGGTAGAACGGAGTCTCCTCGTTCTGGGGCGGCGGAGTCGCACCAAACATCTCCGAACTCGACGCCTGATAGAACCGCGTCGTGATCCCCGACATCCGCACCGCTTCCAACAAACGGATCGTGCCCATGCCCGTGGTGTCACCCGTGTGCTCAGGCTCATCGAACGACACCCGCACATGCGACTGCGCGGCCAAGTTATAGACCTCGTCCGGCTGGATCTCGGCCAACAACGTCACCAGACGCGAACCATCAGACAGGTCACCGTAGTGCAAGAACAACTTCGCCTGGGGGTCATGCGGGTCGACATACAGGTGATCAATCCGCGACGTATTAAACGTCGACGCACGACGAATCAAACCATGAACCTCGTACCCCTTAGCGAGCAACAGCTCAGCCAAATACGATCCATCCTGACCGGTAATACCAGTAATAAGCGCGCGCTTAGTCATAGGGTTAACCAACTTTCCTTGACAGGGCTGCCCGGTAGCTGTGGCGCGCGACCTGTCAGATTTGTGTGTTTGAAACTTCAGTTTATCGGTTCGGTGCCGGCGGCCGGCTTCGGCTTGCCTGCCCGATCCGGGCACTACTCTAAGGAACCAGGTCGTTGACGGAGATGTCCTCCCCGCGACGATCCGCGCCGGAGGTCTCTCGTTGCAGGAGGGAGGTCGGATGAGTGCTCATAGCGGACAGACGCCTGCCGCGTTACGCCGCGCCGCCCGCTGGCTCGCGGCGGCCTACCTGGTGACGCTGGCGGCGATCGCGTTCTGGCCCTCCCCGGTTGATCGTGGTGCGCACCGTCCCATCACGTCGATCTTGGCCCGCTTGCACGCTCACGGCATGCCGGGTTGGATAGATTACGGCCTTGTCGAATTCACCGCGAACATCGTTCTGTTCGTTCCGGTGGGGTTGCTCGGAGTGGTCCTGCTCGGCAGCGCTCGTTGGTGGGTGGCCGTTCTGGCGGGCTTCGCCGCCAGCGGCCTCATCGAGCTGGGCCAGCTGGTCTTTCTGCCCGCCCGCTACGCCACGGTCATGGATGTGCTCGCCAATACGTCCGGTGCCGCGCTCGGGGCACTTCTCGCGCTTCTGCTGCTCGCCGCGATCGGCTCCCGCTCTCCCACACCCGGCAAGGCCTGATCGCACCTTTGGGGCCAGTCAGCGCGCGGAGGCGTTGCTGCGGCGGGTAGGGACGTCATCAGGAACGGGGATGAGGAAGAGGTTCAGCTGTCGCATGGTTCGACGCCACTTCGCCTCCACCAGCGTGAACCCGTTGCCGCGGAGCTCCTCCACCAATTCCCAGGTCACTACGCGGCGCCGATAGTCATCGGTCCAGCCCTGTTTGGGGTCGTACACGCTCAAGACACGGGGCTTGGCTCTGGGGTGGCCGAATCTCGCTATTACAACGGGGGGCACTGAATTGAGCAGGTTTGCCACGAAAAATCCTTCGCTGATTCTGGGAACGGTTCCACACCGGCGTGCAACTGCACAACCATTTCCAAGGTAGATTTTGAAAAAGAGCTCGTCACAGCCGGTGTTTTTCAGGCTAGGTGACGGCCGATGGCCGACTTTTCAGATCTCGATCGAAAATATCTCGTTTCGGTAACGATGCCCCGAATGGGGTACAAATCACCTCAACTTTTGTCCATCTGTGTTGAGCATTACTCTGAATCGTGGGCAAGAACGGGGTACGTGAGCGACACCGCGACCCGTAAGAGGCGAACACCACAGAAAGGGTGACGCGTGATTGCTGCCGCATCACCTGAGAGATCTCGCGAGATCAATAATGGGCTGTCCGTGGCTACTCGGGCTGCAACTGCCGTGGTTCTCAGCGGCGCCGTCGTCATGGCCGTGATCTTCCAGATCGACGACCCGACAGCGGTTTTCTGGCCTGCCGTCGTGGGCCCGCTTGCCATGGCGTGTGCGCTTCTGGTGCAGGCTCGCTGGCCGGGTACTCCCAGCACCGTGCTCTACCTGCTGGTCGGCGGCGTGGCTGTGTATGTCTATTCCTACACTTTCGCCTCGCAACTGCCCGTCTGGCCCGCGCCGAACGTGATAACCGTGGCGCTGCCCAAGATGGCGCTGATCCTGATCGGCGGCAATGGGCGGAGCCCCCGCGCGGCTCTGCGGTGGTGCGCCACTGGATTCGGCGTTGCGGTCGTGGCGTCAAGCCTGGCCATCCTCCATGCCGGGCATCGCTTCACCTTCGATGTGCCAGGCGTTCTCACCTTCATCTTGACCACCGGCGCCCTTCTGCTCGCCTGGCGAGGGCACCGCAACGATGCCACGTCGGTGCAACGCCTCAACCGCGCGGCCCGGGTAGAGCTCGAGTCCACCTTGCAACATCGCGTCGCCGTTCGAAACGCCGCTCTAGTTCATGACACAGTCTTGAGCCACCTGGCGGTTCTCGCGACATCTGCGACCGGGTCGCTACACGATTCGCTGCGCGGCGTGATCCGCACGGATCTGGAGAAGCTCGTGCAGCAGAAGGCGTCGGTGCAGGCCACGCCGGGCACAGAGCCCGGGCATCCACACGCCTCACCTCTGCACGCAGCCATTCTCGACGCCACGACACGGGGCCTCGAGGTCACAACAACGGGGCGGCCCGCGGACGTGTCGCTCCTTGACCCGGCACGTTCCGCCGCCGTGGGCCTGGCAGTCCGGCAGTGTTTGCAGAACGTGCAGGACCATTCGGGTGTTCTCGCTGTCGAAGTCGTCGTGATTCCTTCCAATGGTGAGCTCATGGTCATGGTCAGCGATGGTGGTGTGGGATTTGTGGCCGACGACGTTCCCGCCGACCGGCTGGGCCTGAGGAACTCCGTGACGGCCCGGATCGCAGCCGTCGGCGGCTCTGTGGCGGTCTGGTCGTCACCGGGAATCGGTACGTCCGTCGTGCTTCGCGTTCCGTTCGCGGACACCGTCACTGACGCAGGAGCACCGGCATGAAGTCTCTCGAGCGCACCCAACAGCAAGTGGATCCGGCGCTGTCGATGGATAGTCGCACTGCCACCCTCGCTCTGGCAGCAACGGCCCTGGCTTGGTCCGTGGGTCTGACGTCTTGGAGCATCGCTGCGACCGGAGCCTGGGAGCCGCGGGTCTGGGCGGTGGCACTATTGGCGACGGCCGCGATCCTCGTGGCACACGAGACGGCACCGTTGCGCGCACCGTTCACCACTCAAGTGCATCTGGCGGTGCATGTTCTCGCCTGCACGGCCTACTTCCTCAATACGGTCGACAGTGTGGGAGCCCCCGACTCCCCCTGGTTGCCCTGGAGTGCGGTGCCGTTGACGCTTCTCATCGTGGCCATGTCCCGATTTCGTCCACCTCGCGAGATTCTGGGTGCCGGATTGTTGTCCACGTCGGCCATCGCGCTGGCCACGATGCCCCTCGCCACCGCACCGGAGACGCTGCACAGTGCTCCTGGCGGCGCACTGGTCCTGACCGCTGTCCTTCCCGTCATCATCGCGTCCGTGGCCGCAGCGTGCTACTCACGCGTCTTGGTGTCGAACTCGGAGCGCTGGAAGGCCCAGGCGGGCTATTCGTCGGCGGCGCTCGAGCCGGCCATCCTCAGCGACATTGAACGCGCCGTGTACCGCGACCGCGTCAATGCGCTCAGCGAGGAGGCCTTCCCTTTCTTGCGCCGGGTGCTCGACGCCGACACGATCTCAGCGGCCGACCGCGATACGGCCCGTGACATAGCGGCGCACATTCGCTCGGCGATGGTGCACGAAGTTGATCGAACATGGCTGCAGGCCGCCGTCGACGCGGGCCGGCCCGGGGCGCACGCCCCCGTTGTCGACGACCCGGACGCCTGCGCCCCCATGATGTCCGGAGCCCAGCGCGCTGCGTTACGCCCGTTGATCACCAGCCTGAGCTCCTCCCCCCGACTCGACCGATTCACCGTATCCATCCGTGCCGCCGACGGCACGTGCCGGGGGGAGCTCTGGGCGCGCTTCCGCTCTCCGCATCACCTCCCCCGCCGCCGTTTCAACGCCGATCTGGCCGTGCTGCGGGTCGCCTTCTCCGAGGTCACCGTGAGCACAGCCGCCGACCGATTGATTGTGAGATTTAGCTTTGACCACTCGTGACGACGCTGCGCCTATTCGGCTGGCCCTCCTTGACGACCACGAGCTCTTGCTCGACAGCATGGGCACCTGGATCGCCACACATGCACCGGACTTCGATCTGGTGCTCAGCTCCACCTCGTGGGCAGACTTCGTGCACCGACCTGAGTTTCCAGCGGATCTGGTGCTCATCGACTACCAGATCACCGAACCGGTGTCGATCGAGGCCCGGGTGCGTACCTGCCGTGCCGCCGGGGCCAAGGTCATCGTGATCAGCGGCCTCGACACCTGCGAGGCTCGGGATCGGGCTCGGCTCGCCGGAGCCTCCGACTATCTGGCCAAGGACCTCCCGATGGCCGTGATCATGGACACAGCCCGGTCGGTCATGCGCCGAGGCTCAGGCCATCGCTCGGTCGCGCCATCCCGCCCGCCCGTCGGTGCCGAGCACCGCCCCGCCAACCCGAACCTGAGTCCTGGCGAGGCGACCGCCCTCGGGCTCTACGCGGCGGGTCACAGCACCAAGGATGTGGCCACCGAGATGGACGTGCAGTACGAGACGGCCAAGACCTATCTGCGGCGGGTACGCGAGAAGTACGCCAAGGTGGGCCGCCCAGCCAGCCGCAAAGGCGAACTCATGCGTCGCGCTGCCGAAGACGGCTATCTGCACTAGTCCCGGGCCGAGCGCCTCTCGCAGGACGGTGTGACTCAAGCACTTCAGGACCGATCCAGGAGATTGGCATGTTTACATGCTATCTTTTTGATGAGGCAAACTCGACTGCCGCAATCGCAGAAGAGGTTTGCCATGAAACGTCCCACCCCAAAACAACTCGCCGCCTGGGCCAAGCGCCCGCCACGAATTGTGGGGATATATCTGGGCGGCGAAGGCTGGACCAAGCCCCTCGAGAAGATCCGGCTCACGCCAGAAAGCGTGACGCAACTCAAACGATTCGGGCTGACCCGATTGAGAGTGCGCTCGAACTTTAGAACGTGGGAGATGAGCAGCCAGCGCTACCTCAGCGACCACGAGACGAGAGGCAGGTCGGCGAGGCGTCGCGACATGGCCCGCGGACAAGGCGCCAATGCTGTCTAGTGGTCGGGGCACAATACTCAAGCCGAACCATCCCCGTCTTCAGGTTCTGGTCTTTTCAAAGACTGACCCGCACTTCTGGACTGAGCCTGCATGTCGTTCGCTCGCTCGCCTCACGCTGGCAACAACCTGGCCCGATCTCTACGAATTTCTGACCCCCGGTATTGACCTGGTCATTCTGGACGACGAAGATCTCAGCCCCCTGACTCTCGCTCGCACCACCTACCGGGTGCGCCTCTTAGGGCACTCGGTCGTCGTGATGGGAAGACGGGATCCGAAGAAGCGACATGCTCCCGTGTCCCCCCAAGCGATCCCCTCGCTACTCCAAGCGATCAGTGACCAGCGCTTCAGCACGGGGTGACGACAATCCTGAATCCGCCACCAGCGCACCCAACATGCTCGCCATTCGTGCCGCGCTTTCCACGCTCATGAGCAGGGAGGAACTCACATCGTCCTCGGGGCCGATATGGACCCATGGCTCCGCGTCGTCGTCGTGTTGCTTGATCACGAGTTCGACTTCGGCGGCTCGGATTGACGAGCAGGAACTGCGACCGCCCGGCGCCGCCCTGGCCAGCACACTCGGCACCGATATGACACTGCTGTAGTGCCAAGATGGTGAGGAATTCTCCCCATGCTCAGTTGAACACCAGTCCGGACAGAGCATGACTACCCCCAGCGCGATGGCCCTCATGGATGGTGCTGGGTAGAGGGCACCCTCATGCTCTCACGTTTGGCCTTCAGTCGCGGGCGGAGCCCGCCATCGGGTACAGACTCAAGGTCGACACCCAGAGGCGACCCTCAAAGAGTCGTTGAAGTCGTCTTGGGGACCGTCGCGGGGAGAATGTCTTGAAGCGAGCAGTCCAGCACCTCGGCAATTGCGAGCAAGGTCTTCAGGCGTGGGTTCGACGACGTCCCTGGATTGGACTCGCCATACTCGAGCTTGCGATAGGTGAATGTCGAAATCCCGGCAAGGTGAGCCACCTTTTCCTGACTGAGTTCTCGGCCGTGCCGGAACTTGCCTAGATTCGCGCCGAGTTCCTTGCAATACGAGGCCCACGGATCGACCAGTGATGAATCTGCACTTTTCACTTAGCCATCTTTCTGGACATCGCTAGATTCTACGCACACGTAAACATGTGATTTTGTCTGCAATTCAGCTCTCAGATCGGTCGTGGCCACATTCGTGTAGGCGTCGCTGACGACACCCTGGTAGCCGACTCATCGCAGCGCTACCGCGCCAAAATCATCGGCGCGGAAGGCCTCCTGCACCGAAGGTAGCTCCGTCCAGTCGAGGTTGACGATCGACTGGCCGTCAGCCGAGGTCCCCGTTCCCGCGGTGGGAATGGTGAAGAAGACCACGTCATCCGCCCGTACATCACGCAACTCCACGCCGAGAGCCACGAGGTCAGCGGAGGTCAGGTCTTGGTCGATCGCCAGGTGCGGCGTGACCGCCCCGATGACCGCTCCCATGGTGCCGGGGTTGGTCACGGTGGATTTGTGCATCAGCCCGCTGAGCAGGGCCCGGATGAGCAGCTGCTGGTTGCGCACCCGTTGGAAATCGCCGTCGGTGAACGCATAGCGTTCCCGGGCGAAGGCCAGAGCCTCGGTGCCGTCGAGGTGCTGCACACCCTGCGGGAAGACGTGGCCGGCGAGGTGGTACGAGTCGAAGGCGATGGGATTGTCGATGTCAACGCCGCCGAGGGCATCTGTCACCGCCTTGAATCCGGCGAAGTCGATCACGGCCACATGGTCGATGCGCGCGCCGATCAGTCCCTCCACGGTCTGCACCGCCAGCGGCACACCGCCGTACGACAGGGCGGCGTTCACTTTGGCTTCACCGTAGCCGGGAATCTCAAGCCAGCTGTCGCGGGGAATCGACATCACCGACAGTCCGGCGCGGTCGGCGGGAATGTGCACGATCACGATCGTGTCGGAGCGCTGCCCGCTGATGTTCGCAATCGAGCCGGTACTGTCTCCGCGGGAGTCCGAGCCCAGAAGCAGGAAATTGAGCGCCGTCGCCGCGGCACCCGTGGAAACCGGCGGGCGGTCGACGTTCTCGGCAGGGAAGGCATCAGGGATCTTCTCCACCGCGTCGAAGCTGCGGGAGAGGTTGTAGACAGTGATGCCCGCCACCCCGAACACGACCACAGCGAACACTCCGAAGACCAGGAACACGATGCGCCATGCTCGCCCGCGGGCGGGCGGCGCCGCCTCATGTCGCACTGGAGAGGGTCGCACGGCGGGCACTGTGGGCATCGGGTCGCCTCCTGCGGAACAGTCGGGTTGCGGTGCGCACACCATAGACCGCCGGTTCGGGCCGGGATAGTGTCCCGGGTTTTACCGTCCCCCGAACTGGGGGTCCACATTCGGGGCGCAAGAGAGACTGCTGTCCGCTAGATTTGCCGCATGGGAATCCGCCGACGGACTCGTCGGATTCGCCGCTGGTACCGACGACGCGAGCACAGCAGTGGGATGATCGCCGCCCGGGTGATATTTGTCTCAATCGCCGCAGTCGCCGTGGCCGCGCTGGCCGTCTACGCCGTTCGGACAGCGTGATCGGGCTGATGACCCAGGCGTTTTGGCACCTGAGTGTGGGTAAGATCGCGGAATGCGTCTTCTAGCCCCCGCCACCGCTCTTCTCGGCGTCATCCTGCTGTCGGGCTGCGTTGCCGCACAACCGGTCAAGACCGCGACTCCGACGCCGTCGCCAACTCCCACGGCGCTCACCGAACCGCAGCTGCTCGACAAGCAGACGAAGACCCTGGTGAACCTGTACAGCCAGGTCGTTTGCACGAACCTTGCCGAGCACCCCGACATCGACCTGAACGCTGCGGTGGACAAGGTTCTTGCCACGTACGCCACCCAGGGGCTCTCCGAGGCCTCCCGCATCGAACTCGCCCACCGCGTTCTGGAGCAGTCAGCAGCCAAAAGCTGCCCCGATCAGAGCGCCCGGGTAACCCAGGACCTCGCGGAGTAGAAGCCGTGAGAGGCTGATCGACGCACGGCCTTGCGCTTGGAGGGCGGCTAGTGGCCGCTGTGCGCGTTTCGGGCTATCTTGACTTCACTCCGGGCACTTACCCGGCCGGAGGCGTGCCGCATCAGCCGGCACGAGAACATGCTCCCTAAGAGGATGTGCCATGCCGTCAAGCCGTTACAGTTTCACCCGTTGGTTCAGGCGCGAGATCAGCGAGCCACTGGAGGCAATGTACTCGCGCATGGACGAACGACTGCTCGAAGAGCAGCGGGAACCGGCGCGACCGCCCTCTGCTAGCGGGAAACAGTCTCCAGAGACGGAATGAGGGTTTCGAGGAACTTGGCAGTATCCTCCCAATTCTCAACCGCGACACAATCGACCCCCATGGCCTTGACGGGGTAGTCGTTGCCGTTCTCGTCGAGCCGGTCGCCGACAAACAGCATCGCCTCGAGAGGGATCCCCGTGAGCTCAGCCAGGCGGTTCATGCCGTAGGCCTTGTCGATGCCGCGCCGGGTTATGTCCACCGAGGTTGAACCGCCGGAACGAACCTCAAGGTCTGGAAGAAGAGCCTGCACGGCCTCACGCAGAGCCGTCTTCTTCACGCCCTCAACATCCCACTGGGTCTTCGCGGCAACGGGCGCAGCTTGGCCGAGCGCCGAGAAGGTGATCTGTGAACCGCGGTCCTCAAGAATCGGACCCCAGGTCTCCGCCTCCCAGTAACCCAGTTCCCGCGCGGTTTCCTCGACCGCGGTGAGGGCGCGCTGCTTCTGATCGTCGGTGAGGTTCTCGGCGTAGACCTGCACCCAAGCGCCCTGCTCACTGCGGTAGTACTGCGTGCCGCAGGTGGGCATCAGGTGCAGACGCGTAAGGGCCGACGCGTCCACGTCGATCAGGTTGTCGATGACCTGCATGGTGAACTGGGCGAACTGACCGCCGGAAATCACGCAGACCTCCGCCACGTCGAGCAGCCGCACGAGCAGCTCGGCCATGCGTGGGTCAATCGGTGACTTCGACGGTGCCAGAGTGTCGTCGAGGTCGAAGGCCACAAGTCGAGGGTGCTGCAATGCCATTTAAGGTCGGCCCAATCCGTAGTAGGTCCACCCAGCCGCACGCCATTTGGCGGCGTCGAGGGTGTTGCGCCCGTCCACAATTGTGGGGGTCTTGACAAGCGTAGCGGCCCAAACTGGGTCGATTTCTCTGAATTCGGGCCACTCGGTGACCAGCACCACAGCGGATGCGTCGCGGAGGGTGGTCTCGATGTCGGACTCGTAGCTGAGCTGGGGGTGACGCGCGCGGGAGTTCTCGATGGCCTGGGGGTCGTTGGCCACAACGTTGGCACCGAGCCCGCGCAGCTGGACAGCGACGTCGAGCGCCGGAGAGTCACGCACGTCGTCAGAGTGAGGCTTGAAGCTCAGGCCCAGCACTGCCACCTTCGCGTTGAAGACGGCGCCGCTGAGAGCCCCAACCGTCAGGTCGACTACCCGCTGGCGGCGACGCAGGTTAATGGAATCGACCTCTTTCAGAAACGCCACCGATTCACCTCGGCCAAGTTCCTCTGCGCGCGCAATGAACGCTCGAATATCCTTGGGTAGACAACCGCCACCGAAACCCACACCGGCATTCAGAAAGCGGCGACCGATACGGGCGTCGTATCCGATGGCGTCGGCGAGCTGGGTGACATCGGCGCCGGAAACCTCTGCGATCTCAGCCATGGCGTTGATGAAGCTGATCTTGGTGGCCAGGAATGCGTTCGCGGCCACTTTCACGAGTTCTGCGGTGGCAAAGTCGGTGACGACCAGCGGAGTCTTGGCGGCAACTGCAGAGGCATAGACCACGTTGAGTTGCTCGACGGCACGCTCACCGGCGGCACCGGCCGGGACCCCGTAAACCAACCGGTCAGGGCTGATAGTGTCTTGAACTGCGAATCCTTCGCGCAAAAACTCCGGGTTCCACGCGAGAGACGCTCCGGTTCCAGAGGCGGCGATAACGCCGGCTAGTCGGGCCGCCGTACCCACGGGCACAGTGCTCTTTCCCACCACGAGGTCACCGGCCCGCAGGTAAGGCAGCAGGGCGGCGACGGCGGCGTTTACATGAGTAAGGTCCGCAGCTTGACCGCCCTGCTTCTGTGGGGTGCCCACGGCCACGAAGTGAACCGTGGCACCGGCGACCTCGGCGATGTCCGTACTGAACCGCAGCCGACCCGTGGCCATCGCCGACGTGAGCACCTCAGGCAGGCCCGGTTCGAAGAACGGGGTCTCGCCTTTGGAAAGGGCGGCGATCTTAGCCGGGTCCAGGTCAATGCCCACGACCTCATGGCCAAGTTCGGCCATTGCCGAAGCGTGAACCGCACCCAGGTATCCACAGCCGATGACAGAGATTCTCATACTTGACTTCACGGGCCAACTCTAGCGGCGCCACAGTCGACCCGCGAGTGCCTTCGCACGGGTATACAGGGATGAACCTTCGATGGGATGATGCTCGGAATCAGGCCGCCGCTGCTCTTGGGGCAAAGGCAAGTCCGAGCATCCGTGCCAGCAACGAACTCAGTGTCGGAAGCCGTTGCCCCTCAGCGCGAGTCGGGATGCGCCTTATGCGGCTGATCGCTGCCGACGAACGATACCGAGAACTACGACCAGCGCGATACCGAGAAGCAACGCACCGGCCCCAGCCCAGATAGCGAGCATCGGTGCGTTGTAACCGGTGCTGGCGAGTCCACCGTCTGAGTTAGAAGATCCGGCGCCAGCGTCAACTGCGGCCACGGTAATAGCTGCGGTGCCGACCCGTCCTGAAGTGAGCCCCGTGGCAGTGGTTGTGTAAGTGCCGGTCGCATCGGACGGCAGGGTCACGTCGAGCGTGACGGCGCCAGTTCCAGTTGCAGACTTGACGAGGCTCTGCGAGTTCACGACGGCGCGGATGCTGGCGAGAGTAGCTCCCGCGGCGTTCTCACCGCTGAGGGTGAACGACACGTTTTCGCCGGGCGTGAATGATTCCTCAGTAAAAATGACCTGGACGACGGCACCCGGCGCAGGCGCGCCTTCGACGATAACGTTACCCTCCGGCACGTATCCGGCGGCGTTGGCCGCGGCTGGAACTGAGAAAATAGCGAGAACCGCGAGCGCGGCTACCGCGAGAGACCTTTTGAACATGAACGAACCCCCTGCTGGTGTGCAATGAAATGTGCCGACACTGGCGCTGTCTCGATTGAGACTGACCCCCACAACGAGGGGCTATCACCCACATTAGGTGAGTTAACAGGTCATTTCCAGTTTCTGTGTTTCATTTCTGTGAATTACAGGTGTCATGTGCAACTCCAATTCGCCGTCGAATTCGGCTGCGCCTAGCCAGCTATATCGAATAATCGTGCTCTGACCGGGCGCAAGTTCCACCGTGAGCGCGCTCACCTGGAATCCGTCGTCAGTCGCCGGCAAGTAGGGAACAACTTGTCCGTCTTGGGTCAATCCGAGGTTTTGCGTGTCGGCAGCCGAATATACCGAGACGATCGACTTCACATTGCCCGGAGGTACACCGAACACTCCTCCCCCGGTCACATACCAAGGAAACGCCGTGCCTGCATCCCCCGGGGCCGTGTTGGTGAGAGCCACTTCTATCGAATATGTGGGGCGCAGATCGTCACGACATGTTATCTGCCCTACTTTCGTCTTTACGTCGAGGTAGGTGTCCATCTTCGCGCCCGTCGCGTCGTTGATATACAGCCCGAAGCGTTGAGTTTCCGAATCACTAACCGGTATGGACCCCGCCAGGGTTGTGTCGGCCAGAATGGCCTGTTCAACCTCAGAGGCGCTCCACACCGAGACACGGTGTTCGTCGCCGGCCCTGCTCAAAGCCGTTATTAGTGTGACGGGATCGACGGCTCCCCCGGCCACGGCAGAGAAGACCGCCGCGGCTGCGGATGAGAAGAAGGCGTCCTGGTCCGCAGGATTCTCGTAGCGCTGGTAGACGTCGCTCAACAGCAGGCTCACGGCGTTCTCGGAAGTCAGCACATCGCCGGACGGCAACGCGATCGGTCCGGTCGCTTCAAGCACGTAGCCAAGAGCAACCGGGTCGATCGAGAGTACGCCATCCACCTGCACGCCGTATTCCAGGCGCCACATCTCTTGGGCGAGCCGTGCCGAGAGCGCGAAATTCGGTGTGAGGCCTACGTTGAGCATGAACCTGCCCGTACGGTCTCCATAGAGCCCTCGAGTTTCCATTGGAAGTTCAAGAACAGGATCTGTGTATCCGGGGAACCCGGCCCCGGACGCCTGTTGTGCCAGCTGGATACTGCCGTTCTCGGTGTGAATAAGCGCAACGGCCCCAACGATACCGCCCGAAGACCGCAATTCAGCCGGGTTCTGGAATAGGACCGCGTAGTCGCGTGGCCCCTCCGCCCCGAGAATCAGAGGCGCGATACGCACGGCGCGATCTAGAGCATTGATTGCGGGCTCAACTTCCGCGATTGCGTCGCCTAGAGTCGTCGCCGCTCCTGCTATGTCGTCGAGCGTATTGACAGTGTCGACTGTTCGAAGCTCATCTTGCGCGGATTGGATCGCTCCCGCCGCAGCGGCGACGGCCGGCCTAGCGTTTATAAGGGGCTGCAGGTCAACTATGCCGTCTACAGGGCGAAAGTCAGCGACCGAAATGCCACCCGCGACCTCCGAAAGTGGAAGGATTCCGTCAGTAGCCAAGTCGTCGACTATGGCCGCCAGCTCACGCACAACGCGAAGATTGGAACCTAAAGCGGGAACGGCCTCAAAGGAACGCCAAATCGGGTCGCTGGTTAGCCCGGCCGCTGCCGAGGCGCGCTCGGCCAATTCCGCGCCGGTCGCCCGGACAGCCTCGCCATCGCCGGCAACGACCTGTCGTTGCATCATCCCAGCTAACGGGATTGCGGCTTCCAGCTCGCCCCGAGCGATGAAGGCGCGAACGCTTACCCAGGCGATCATCGCGATGGCGATCAGGAGTACGCCCGAAAGGCTTACAAGAGCTATCTTCTTCCAGCCGAGTCTGGCGCGACGGCTTCGGCGTCGTCCACGACCACGTGGTGGTGTCGCCGAGGGGGACTCCACGCCTTACTCGCGCAGGTTGTTGGTGTGGTCGCGGTACCACTGCACGGTCGAGCGCAGTCCGTCCTCGAGGCCGATGTTGGCCGTCCACCCCGCCTGGGCGAGTTTGCTGACGTCGAGGAGTTTCTGCGGCGTCCCGTCGGGCTTGTCGGTATCCCACAAGGTCTCCCCCGTGAAGCCCACAACCCGGGCGATGGTCTCAGCGATCTCCTTGATCGTGACATCACTGCCAGTACCCACGTTGACCTGCTCAGGCCCGTCGTAGTGCTCCATCAAATGCAAGCACGCCTCAGCCATGTCGTCCACGTGCAAGAACTCCCGACGCGGCGTGCCCGTGCCCCAGTTCGTGACACTAGACGCACCAGAGGCCACAGCCTCGTCGTAACGACGAATCAACGCCGGCAACACATGCGAGCCCTTCGGCGAGAAGTTATCACCAGGCCCATACAAGTTCGTCGGCATCGCCGAGATCCACGACAACCCGTACTGACGCCGCACCGCCTGGATCTGCAAGATCCCGGCGATCTTCGCGATCGCATACGCGTCGTTCGTGGGCTCGAGATGACCAGTCAGCAGCGTGTCCTCACGGATCGGCTGCGGCGCCAAACGCGGGTAAATGCACGAAGAACCCAGGAACAACAACCGCTCCACCCCATACTTCAGGGCCGCGTCGAGCACGTTGACCTGAATACGGAGGTTGTCGCTGAGGAAATCCACCGGATACGTACTATTAGCCAGAATCCCGCCGACCTTCGCCGCAGCCAACACCACGTACTTCGGTGTGGTCTCTTCGAAGAACGCGAACACCGCATCCCGGTCCTTCAAATCCAACTCCGCCGAACTGCGGCCGACAAGGTCAGTGAAACCCTCCGACTCCAGGCGCCGCCAAATCGCGGACCCCACCAAACCCCGGTGCCCGGCGACGTAGAACCGGGCATCCCGATCCAACGCCGCCGGGGTGAACGCGACCTGATCGCGAGCGTCAGCCACAGACACGGTCATGGTTACTTAGTTCCCCAGCTCGTCAGCTTGACCTCGTCGATCCACGGACGACCAGCGTGCTCCAACGCAGCAATATCAGCGTCGACCATGATGCGAGCCAGCTCAGCCGTGTCGACCTCAGCCTTCCACCCCAGCTTCGCTTCAGCCTTGGACGCGTCACCAACAAGAGCGTCAACCTCGGTCGGACGCAAGTACCGCTCATCAAAGCGCACGTGCTCTTCCCAGTTCAACCCAGCGTGACTGAACGAGGTCTCCACAAAGTCGCGCACGGTGAAGTTCCCACCGGTGGCGAGGACGAAGTCATCCGGCTCGTCAGCCTGCAGCATCCGCCACATGCCTTCCACATACTCAGCCGCGTAACCCCAGTCCCGGATCGAGTCCAGGTTGCCCAGGTACACGTGGTCCTGCTTCCCAGCCTTGATCGCCGCGACCGCACGAGTGATCTTGCGCGTCACGAACGTCTCACCACGACGCGGAGACTCGTGGTTGAACAAAATCCCATTCACCGCGAACATGTCATACGCCTCGCGGTAGTTCTTCGTCACCCAGTACGAATACACCTTCGCCGCACCATACGGCGAACGCGGGTAGAACGGAGTCTCCTCGTTCTGGGGCGGCGGAGTCGCACCAAACATCTCCGAACTCGACGCCTGATAGAACCGCGTCGTGATCCCCGACATCCGCACCGCTTCCAACAAACGGATCGTGCCCATGCCCGTGGTGTCACCCGTGTGCTCAGGCTCATCGAACGACACCCGCACATGCGACTGCGCGGCCAAGTTATAGACCTCGTCCGGCTGGATCTCGGCCAACAACGTCACCAGACGCGAACCATCAGACAGGTCACCGTAGTGCAAGAACAACTTCGCCTGGGGGTCATGCGGGTCGACATACAGGTGATCAATCCGCGACGTATTAAACGTCGACGCACGACGAATCAAACCATGAACCTCGTACCCCTTAGCGAGCAACAGCTCAGCCAAATACGATCCATCCTGACCGGTAATACCAGTAATAAGCGCGCGCTTAGTCAATTGATCCCCCAAGGGTGTCGGGCAACAGCGAACGAAGTCGGAGTCCGTCGCTCCTGCTGGGCCATTTCGGTGCAAAGCTGAGCATATGGATTCGGGGGCCGTGACGCAAACGGGGTACACCCGGGAATGTCGTCACCGCGTCTTGGACTGCGTGGGCAGCGTCCGAAGCCACGCAACGAATCGATCGATTGCTGCAGACTCGCCGAGCACCTCGGTACGGTACCGGTAACCGCTGACCCCCAGGAGCCGGGCCGTCTCTGGAGAGTCCCGCAAAGCCAGCGCCGCGTCAAGCAGAGCCTGTGGGTCGCCCGCGGGTACCACGCGACCGGCCTGCGCCGCCTCGATCTCACTAGCCGTAAGACCTTGGGGATCCGTTGCGCCGAGGATCGGGCGAGCCGCGTTGAAGTAGGACGTAAGTTTGCTTGGCACGGCCATCTCCGACACCCCGGGTCTTTCGTTGACCAGAAGCACGTCCGCGGCCGCAAGGGCATCTTGGAAACCCCCGTCAGCAAGCGATCCGATGAACTGAAGGTTACCGAGGCCCGCCCCAAGCACCCGCAAATCTTCACGTTGACTGCCGTTGCCGAGCAATACGAATCGCACTGGGGCGTTCTGCTCCTGCGCGAGCCGAGCCGCATTGACCACGTTCTCCAGGCCCTGCTTGACACCCATGTTGCCGGCGTGGAGCACCACAGTTTCGCCTCCCCACCCGTGGCGAACACGGGTCGCCTGCACGTCAGTGGGCACCCCCGCGTCGAGATGTGTCCAGTTGCGCACGACTTCGATTCGCTCAGGTGCGACGCCGAGGCGTTTGCTGAGGTGGTGTCCGAAACGATCGTGAATGACTACGACTCCGGCCGCGGCCCGAAGAGTAGTCTTCTCAACCCACGTGATAAATTTCGCCACCGGCCCCGCACCCATCCCAGTCTCGGTGATCCCCAGGCTGTAAATGTCCTGCACCCACACGTTCACCGCGGGCCTGTGCACGCCCAGTCGAGTGCGTAGTACCGCGATGGCGGTGGAAAACAGTGCGGGCGACACGAGCACGACCACATCGGGACGTCCCCATCGCGCGAACAAGAGTCTGAGTCCAAAGGACAACTCAGACACCAGGCGGTTGACGCCACCCGGATTCGCCGGAACGTAGTGCCGCAGCCGAGTGACAGGGACCCCATCCACGACCTCTCTACTCGTCCATTGGCCGTATCCCTCATGAACTTCCCACTCCGGGTAATGCGGATGGGCGGTGAGCACGCTCACCGAAACGCCACGGTGGGCCAGACCTCGCGCGAAGGCACTAGTGTAAGGCGATATGCCCGTTGACTCTGGGGAGTAATTCAGCCCAATTATGAGCACCGTAAGGTCTCCCAGGCTTCTGTAGGTTCCCTTTGAACGGTGCGGGTCAACACGTGTCACAACGGCGCTACTTTCTAGGTGCCTAGCGGGGAGAGCGGGTTAGTCACCCCGTGAGGGGCTGGATGTCTGCAGATTGACAGCCTAGCCACCCGAACGGGTGCCATCAGACAAGGGATCACGAGGACGTGAATTGCGTGTTAAGTCCTCGTAAACTCGGGAGCAATCCAGACCTGCGGTTCACAAAGACCGGCCGCAGTCGACAGACTGTAGACGTTGCAAGTCTCGAGGGGAATCAGTGAAGCCGACATCAGTGAACAAGCCTGGCGAAGTGCCTGTGATCAACCTCGCTGAGGCTCCCGGCGAGAAGACAGCATGGGATCGACCCAAAGCGCAGGTCTATCTCTGGGCGCTCATCGAACTGCTGCTGGTCACGAACCCATGGCAAATCAGTTCATCGATCCGCATCCGTGCCCTTCGACTATTCGGCGCTGAGATCGGCAACGGCGTCATCTTTCGCCCGCGGACACGGGTGAAGTTCCCTTGGAAACTTCACATCGGCGACCGCTCATGGATCGGTGAGGGCGTCTGGTTTCACAACCAGGACCACATATACATCGGGCAGGACGTAGTGCTCTCACAGGAGGCATTCCTCACGACAGGAAGCCATGCACATCGTCGAGATATGGCTCTGATCACACGACCGATCAGAATCGAAGATGGCGCCTGGGTGACTTCTAGAGCCGTCATCCTCGGGGGTGCCACGGTTGGCCGGTCAGCCTTGGTGAAACCCCTGACTGTCGTCGCTGGCACCGTGAGCCCGAACACAATTGTGAGCGGTCCGGAGGCCGTCGTCGTCGGCACCCGTTTTAATGCTAACGAGGTCTCGTAGCGCCAGTTTTGCGCCATCCTTGGGTGCCAGATAGGCGACATGCCACACTCTCAGCGACCTCGGACAGGTGTTGACGTATCAAGGGATATTGGAAGTGCAGTTCTCAGGACATTGTGAACAACTTGACGCGTCTTGATCCTTGGATGAGTGGTCTGGAATCTGAACCGCGAGTCCGAATGCTGATCATGACGTTACCCGAAGGCGAGTGCAGTCAAGCAACCTCCCCATAGACCGGGAACCGTCCCGGCAATCAGTCTGCTTACGGCTACTGAGGCAACGCGGTCGGCATCGGAACACCATACTCTCTTGGACGTGGGCGACTGATGTAGCCGTATTTCAAGACGCGCTGACTTAGAAGAACACCTGGCATATCCTCTGCGGCGGCACCGAAAGCATGTCGATGCAACCACCGCGTTCACGGGACTGGTGAAATTCAGGTCGCTAGACTCTTGCCCACGGCATGGGGGGAGCGAGTTGAGCCACACCCAACCAAGTTTCGCCGCCACTCGGCGAATCCCCAACCAGTTGGCCTTCAACTGCACCCTGAACTGATCCCTATATAACTCGGCCGCGAGGTCAAGAGTGCCTCGGCAGGGTCGGGGGGTGCCCGGTGCTCGACGCAGCCGCGGCGGAGATCCGCCCATGGCCCACAACCATCTTATTAATAGCGCTCAGCCCAGCCCCCAGGTGGGACCGAGGTGCAGGCCATCATTCTGAGGACGACCCGAGCGACACGGCGGGGATACCGAGCACCCATCGCGGCTCGGTCAGAGGCGAGCGCAAGAATCCAGTCCGGTCGCCCAGCCACCCTTAATCGTCGGCGATGCGGGAGGAGTCAGCTGCGGCCTTCAACTGGGAGAGCCGATGCGCTGCGAAGCTGGGGCTGCGCATCTGCATTGATGCGCGCTGGAACGCCCACCGCCACGGCAAAAGCAGGAATGTTCTTAGTTACCACCGCACCCGCACCTATGCGGGCGTGCGCACCAAGACTGACCTTCCCAAGGACGGTTGCGCCCGCACCCAGGCTGACGCCGTCTCCGACGGAAGGGACATTCTGAGAGTCAGGATCCGATTGCCCGAGGGTCACCCGATGGTAGATCGTAACGTCGGAGCCGATTGTGCAATTTCCGCTCAGCACGATGCCCCTGCCTGCGTGAGGAAGCCGAAGCCCTGGGCCGCATCGAATGGTGCCGGGGAGCTCGGCTCCAATGATGAGTTGCAGCCAGACCGCGTCAACCACTTTCGCGATGGGTTTGAGCACCAAGCGGAAGCGGCTTCGTTCCGCTGCCTGGTTGATTCGAAAGACCGTGACCGAAGCGCGATCTAAGAGTCTCGTGTTGACCGCATAGTCGGCGCGAAGGTCGCTAGTGATTCTGCCCATAGGAAGACCCTAGCGACAATCGTAGTGCCGTGTTTTCCGCCAGGTCATGCCAGTCGGACGGCCTCGCGCCAACCGGGTTGAAACTGCTCTGGGTTCCCCGAGCGGGGACCACCTCCCGCCGATCAGATCCGGTGTTGTGCAAGTCGACATGGTGCGGCCATGGATGAGCCCGAAAAACGGACGTCGCCACGCACCGGAGGCATACCTGCCTGACCCCAACGATTGCGCCTCGTGGAGAACCAGAGGCCGCACTGGACACTTAACCCGGGAGAGTGAACGGGCATGCCCGCAGCACCCGGCGCTCGGATCTACACTCAGCGGCCCTCGGCCCGGAACCATGCCGGCGAACCTGGGGCGGTTCGTCAATCCCATTGTGCGGGGAAAGCACCATTGGCGGTGTCAACCCAGCAGGCAACGATGTGCACCGCCACATGGAGGGCTGTACGGTGCTCCCACAACTATTCGTCGACAGAACCGAAGCCATCCTCAGTGAACAGCTCTCGTCGACGCGGATCTTCTCCCACTGCTCGAGGCTATGAAACGCATGTGGGATTCCGGGCGGCGAAATCACGCGTGCGTCGGCGAGATCACGCGCTAAGGACGTGGGAGTGGTGGGTGTGCTCTGCGGCCGCAAGACCGCGGCCAGTATCGCCTTGTGATTGGCTGAGCACTCGGAGTCACCCGAACCATCATGCGTCCCATTTTGCTGAGCGAATCTAAAGTGCCAGGCCGCGATATCCGGCCAGCGACCTGCGCCTGTGCCGTCTGCTCAAGGAACCGCCCGCCAGGAATCGCTGCGCTATCGAGGCCCACGAAGCATGAGCACGGTCGACAACACGGAACGAAAATCCTTCCGTACGGATCGAAGAACAAGCAGCATGGAAAACCCAGCGGTGCTGGAGGCTACTACCAGAGCCAACTGGAGAAGCTCGCCATCAACGATCTTCACGCTCGAGAGAACAACGGTACCCACACTGAAGGCTGCTACTGAGGCCCCGATTGACCTCAGACCTGCGAGCAGAAAAGAACGAGAAGGCATGCCCGCGACTTTGCGCAACCACAAGATACACACCGGCCAAGCTATCGCGAGCGCCCCCGCATATCCCCAAGCGACGCCGATCGGCCCCCAAACGCTCCCTAAAATGACGCAGCCAATCGTCAGCGTCTTGGTGACAAGGTTGTAGTGCAAGAGCGACCTCGTCAAACCTTTGGAGAGAAACACCCAATAGCCGATGACGGATAGCACCTGGAAGAGCCCTCCGATAGCTAGAACTTGGAATATCGGCGCGGCGTTCGACCAATTTGGACCCAAGAGCAGCCCGATGGCCGGGACGGCTGCAGCTGCGCTCACCCCAAAAACAAAGCCGAGACTGTACGAGAGCGCCAGCTGGGCACCCATCAGATACGCATAAAATCGAGTTGCTTCGTTGGAAAGCCTACTTAACACCGAAAGCGCAACGTTGGTAAGCGGAACGAGAACCTGGTTGATCGGGGCCATGAGCAGCTGGAAAGCCCTGCTGTAGATTCCGAGATCAACCGCGCCGAATCTTGCGCCAATCACTACAGTGTCGGCGTTTGAGGAGGCCAGCCCCAGGCCCTGGGCAAGGGTCAGGTGAAATCCATACCTGAAGAAGGAACGGATGCTGGTCCTCCGGTCCGGGAGGCCTGGTCTCCACTTGGAAAGAGCGAACCTACTCGTTAAGAGGCACGCGGCGATTGTGATCTGCTGAATCACGAGTGCCCAATAAGACATCCCCCCCAAGGCCGCTAGGACGGCCGCCACCAACCCGATCGCCTGCGCCGCCACATCTGTTGTCACCAGCGCGCCGAACCGTAGGTTCCGGGTTAATTCAATCTGGAACTGAGCCTGAACCGCATTCAACAAGGCAACGGGCGCTAACCACCAGATCAGCTCTTCAACTCGCGGTTCCGAATATAAGACCGCCGCCGGCGCTGCAAAGAGCCACAGCGTCATCATCACGATGAGGCCGAGGACGCAGTTGGTCCAGAACAGGTTGTTCTTCTGTGGGGTGGAAAGCCGCGGCGTCTGAATGGCCGCTGCAGTCAAACCAAAATCCCGAAGCAACTCGCCAACGGCAAGAAGTACTGTTGTCATCGCAATGAGGCCGAATGCGGACGGGTCCAGAAGCCTCGACAGCAAGACAAGGCTCACCAAGAGAAATATGAATTTGGCCGCTTGGCCCACCAACGTGATTCCTCCGCCTCTCGCGGCTGAGTGCCCCAACGTCAATTGCGCCATCGCAGGCCTCCGCTCCCACCTGTTGAGACCAATAGGCACACCCGATGCGCCTGTCGCTTCGTTGGAAACACTGTGATCAGAACTCCTTCAACTTCAGATCGACATCGCCGGTGGTGGTTTGGTCGCAATGACGAAGATTCGACGCGGCGAGCGTAAGTGTCATCGCCAGCAGGTCTTCGGGTGGCCGCGGGGAAGATTACGATCTGGCGAAACTCGATCCGGCGGTACGATTTGCGCAATTGCCTGAAGAGACAACGATGCTTCGTTTCGTTCACTGGGCCCTGACCGCTAGCCGCCCGAGCGTCGCTGGCTTAGGTCCCGCGCATCCGGCGGTCCGAGTAGCTCCAGCTTGCCTTGCCAATCCAAGGGGGCCATTGGGCAGTTGATGTGGGATGCGCCGACGAGCCGGAGCGCACGGCCTGACGCCAGACTCATGTACTGGCTCCTGGGCTCCCTCGTCGGAAGGTGTGTCGTTAGGGTCAGTGGCTGCGGGGACGAGTCTCGATGTTTCGAATGAAGAATGTCCAGATCGTACGCAGCGTTTGTTCGGTCGAAGACCCCAACTCCTACTGTGGAAGAGAAGCTAACCGGAATTGGGCCACTGCCGCCTGGTACATCAATCATGATTCAGCCGTTGGCGCACGCGCTTTTGGACCTGTGCGGAAAGGATCAGGATCTCCTCGGCAAATCAAAATTCCGGGAAGAGAGAAGCCTTACGTCCTGTAGATTGCTGGCAATCTTCGCCCTGATTTCGTTGCTTGCGACAATTTGCTCAACCAGGGCACACACAGTGGTGCCGAAGCCAGCTTCGGGCTCCACGGCAAGGTAGGGACTCTTGAAAAGGTCGGCCAGCCCAGAGACCTTGCCATGAGTGGCCAGTACGATCGATGGGACACCCTGACCTAAACCCAACACGGCCAGATGCATGCGACCGGAGATGATTACTTCCGCCTGAGACGCCAATGCTTGGATCTGTCCCGGCGTGAGCAGCTCATCAATGTAAATGCACCGCGCGCCGCTGAGGATTGATCTGGCGGACTCAATCTCTCCGATGTCATCCGAACTTGGATTGCTGACATGAGGCACCATCACCACCGTAAGACCCAATGAGTTGAGCTTGTTGACGATCGCGAGATACTCGAGTCGTTGGTCCAATTGTGATCCGATCAGCGCGCTCATGTTTACTAACGCAATTGCACGCCCATCACGTTTCTCCACGCTAACTTGTTCAAAATACGTCGTGTCCGAGTCGACCTGATCCAGGGAAAAGGCGATGTCGGCCCCTTCAACGGCCTTAATTCCGGCCTCCATCAGGCGTGACGCTGAGTTAGGATCCCGACTGATGAGCCGGACTCCAAGAGTCCTCGCTGCATCGGCGTATGCAATGGCCTGACTTGCAGCATGGTCACTCCAACTGAACCCGAGCACTTGGGTTGGGATCCCTGCACGCTGAGACGCGATTGCAAGGCCCCATGTGAGCACAGCTGCTCGCCCGTTGTAACTGCCATCCATCACGTCGGCTCCCACAATTGAGAAGGAACGCGCTTCGAGGAGGACGCGAGCGAACTTATAGGTCTCAAGAAAACGCCTGAAGCGGTACTTCAGAACGAGGCTAGGAAGAGTAACAACTTGAAGGTCGTCGGGCCCAATGCCGCCTGGAACAGGGAAGCTGCCCAGCGTGGGCATAACCGCAATAACAGGAGCGGGAAGCCCTCTCACGAAGCTCTCGTACATGGCTTGGTCACCGATATTGCCGCCACTAGGCGAATTGAGTAAGACGTGGGCTGTCGGGCCTTTCCCACCGATGCGACCCGCTCGCACCACACTGATGACAATTAGCGCATCAATTCCAGTAGTGAGGCGCAATGCGGCTGGCTGGTCCCAAACGCGAACCATCAATCGCTTCGCATTGCGGATAGCACTTCCGATTGGATTCATACGCGGCAAAATTGTTCTCCCTGGACGTGTTTGTCGTGACAAATATTGACTTCGAAGACTATTCGACCTCTGGGGCCAAATCGGAATTGGCATCTACTTCGATGCAGGGCAACCGGCGTCTGTGATCGGATGTTCACGTTGTCACCTGAAGCGGTCCCACTCTGCCGCCGGCTGTAACTTGCGCAGACGCGCCGAGGCCCTGGTCAATGCTATCGAGATAGCGACGCCGTAGAACGCCAAGATACTCACGGTAATCGTGCACCACGACCACACGCCCTGCTCGGGAGCCAGGACTCCTCGTGGTCGGTGCGACCCCGTTGCCCAGCGTAGTTTGGGTCGAAGATAGCCGCGTCGCCGGGCCCGTCAGCGCGGGACGTTTCGCAGGTTATGTGGACTCCGTTCCCCTTGCTCCAGCCCCCGCTCGGCGCTGTTGAGTTTGGACCGATTGCTCGGGTGCTCTGCTGACGCGAATGGTTTGGCGGCCACCAGTGCTCGCGTCGGCTGTCCTGGTCTGACTGCAGCGAGGGTCTGATCGTCCCGATAAGTGAGCAGGTCCGAGGCGGACTGCATCCGCCGCCACAAGCGACGCTCATCGAGTTTCTCCTAGGCAGCTGGATGGCGCTGGTCTGCCTCAAGCTTGAGACTAAGTTGCCGCCGTGATTTATAACAGATGGGGGCTGGCAAAGCCAGATGCGCCTTGTTGATAGGCGTGCCAACGGGATGCCAATGAAGTGAGTGAGCGAGGCGGATGTGACTCGGTGAGCAAATGTCACCCGGTATCTTCTGAACCACACCCGCCGGGCGGTTTCGTGATCTACTTATACGAGCCCAGCCGGACTATCAGGAGGTGTCGTGGAGAGAAGTTTTTGGCGTTCCGATCGGGAACGTTACGGCAAGCAAGCATGGCTCATTCAACCTTCCTACTGGGCCGTAGCCGCATTCCGATTTGGCCGTTGGACTCTAACCGCCCCGGCGCTGCTCCGACCGGGACTCCACGGTGTCTATTTCGTCGCGTACAGCATCAGCCGGCTACTCACCGGAATCGATATTCCTCGTTCTGTCGAAATCGGCCCAGGTCTGATGATTCATCATTTCGGCGGTGTGATAATCCATCCGCAGGCAAAAATCGGTGCCAACTGCACGATGAGGCATGGTCTCACCATCGGAGTCCGGCGCGATGGAGAACTTCCTCCAACCATCGGTGATAATGTCGTTTTTGGCGCGTACGCACAAGTTTTGGGTCAAATACTCGTAGACGATGGCGCACAAATCGGAGCAATGAGCCTCGTGCTAAGTGACGTGCCAGCCGGCGGAACTGCCATAGGCATACCGGCCCGTGTCATTCGCTCCGTCCCTTCGTCCGAGGTTTAGGGACTCGCTTCGAGACGGTGTGGAAGCACTGCCAAGGAGTACCCTTGTTCGGAGCCGGACCGGTGAGCGCTGGGTCTTTTCCTCCCAGTTCTCTTGGACGACGCCCAGAGGCAGCCCTCCTCCAGCGTTTCGGCGCTGACCGCGGAGGCCGGACCGTCGATCGCCTCTGGAAGTCCCAATGTCAGGCTGACGTATGCGGCTTTTCCCTCAAGCGCAAGCGTCATTCTGCTCAGTGCCGACGGTCAGGATCAAGCGTCTCGGCAACATGCAGGTTTCCCCGCGGAACCTGGACCCTTGACAGGCCCGGGTGAAGCCGCCAGTCTGGTGCCCCGCCAAGTCCACGACTTCGCGGTAACCCCCTTCCGCCAACAAGACCCCACCGTGTTCCAATAGCTGACCGTGAACCCTCGCAACAATGAAACGACAATGCCGCAAGCGGTGCATCGCAACGCCCCCATTGCCGCCGTGTTCCCGAAAACGCCCACCGCACTCACGGTTTCCCGCTCCAGGTCGTTTTGGCACGTTGAAGCCGTCCTGTCCTGCCACGGGTGTTCGTTGAGCACACAGCAATCTCATCCCGCCGGCCGGCGCGGCTCACGAGTACGCCCACGAGATGCTCCGACCCCTTCGCCAACGTCAGCGCACGACTTGACGAAATCAGCGACGTTTCTGGACGAGCTCGTCCCGTCGGGACGCCAAGGGGCGAATCTGAGACCAACCGGCCTTACCCGCGCCCGGAGCTTGCAGCAGGACTCCCCCGTCCACACTCACCAGGACAAACGGCCCAACACTGTGAGCGAGCACCCGAGCGGCGAGGCAACCCCAGTTCGACACGGCCTAACCGTTCGACGCCAACCGACTTGACGTCAGGCCGAACTCTCAGTATTTTCAGTGTCCATTCAACTGACGATGCCCCGAGTAGTCCCAGCAACTCTAAGCTGCGGGTCCTCCGAGTTCCCGCCCGCAGGCCCCATCGGATTCGCGTTACCTTCTTCGTCCAAGCAGCACAAGGCGCCCAAGGACTTTTCGAAAGAAACTCCTTGAATTCAATTTTGAATACTGTTCAACCAGAGGATTCATCGTTTCCGTGAAGATCGCCAAGTCATTCTGTTCCTTTGCGCGAGCGAAAGCCTCGTGACTCACCACACTCATGTGACGTCGCAGACGGATTAGTTTCAGTCGCTGGTTGGTCACTCCGGCGTAGCTGGGAGCTGTTCGCTTGCGAGGTGTGCTTCGCCCGGCCTTCAGATCATCCAAGAGACGAACGGCGAGGCCGATTCGGCGGTGACGATAGTTGCCAGCCTGAGACTGCCCAGCACTCGCTGCCGACTTGTCATCCCACGAAATTGCCCCGTCGGCGATTCCCCGGTCCAATATGTCGTCGACGATAGCGTTTCGCGAGACCACGATGTTAGTTCCTCTGGGGTCTGAACTGTACTCAGGGAGCCAGGCGTCTCCGAACGCAGCGTCTGCCGTCTCCGCAAAGATGTCGTCGCAATAGTTGCACGCATTCAGTTGGAACATCCCATGTCCCCAGTTGCCGCCAAGGAGAGAGTTCGTCGGAGCGCTCCGGATTTCCGCAGAGGCACGCGAACGGGCGCCAAAATCGTAATCGGATGAGGTTCCGGAGTCTCGTTTGATCCTGAAATCGACACCCTCGAGATCTTGGGGTGCGATCCCGACCTGCCATGCCATGGATTCCGCGAACGCGGCGGATTTCAGATGCCCGCAGACTAGACCCAAGAAAATCAGAAGCTGAGACGCAATTTCAGAGTCCTCGGCACATGTCAGACGAGCCGCGCGGATGAAGCAGGGCACGCCAATTACTGCATACGTCTTGCCGTTTCCGCGGATACTGTCCAGTGCGTCAGCAAAAGACGTTGCGTAGTAATCGGACTTTCGATCCGCCAGGATTTCCGCGGTACTGTGCGAGACACGGTAGGTGAAAAGGCCGAGATCGTCCTGGGCCGACTTGCCTACATGGAGCACGCCATCGACATGCCTCTCCTCGATGAGTCTTGCCGCAACCCAGCTTGTCAGCCCGCCTGAACTGCTCCCGTTGAGGGCCATCTCGTCTGCAACTCGGCCGGCGCCGATTTTGCTGTAGTGGCCTACAACGTCGTCTTTTCCAGCCAGATCCCGATAAAGCTCATTTGCAAGCTCATCTTCATTCTTCGATTCGTCCGAGAAAGGGCACGCCCTACTGGCCTTTGATATCTGTTGGGCAGTTGCTGAGCCCAAATTGGCTTCGAACGCTCCTCGCGTTTGCAGCGTGACAGAGACAGCCCCTCCGGTCACTGCAGAACAGGCGCCACAGCCAACGCACATTCCTTGATCTATGACTTCTCTAATTGTGTGCATCTTCGGTTCCGATCATTCTTTTCTAAAGCGCGGTTCGTGGCAACACCAACTGATCTAACGTAACTGGGCGCTGGCCGGCCAGAGCCACTAGTTCTATGACAATTGGATTAAGTCCGCGGGGTTCGCCGTCTCAACAGCACAGCCCGGCTCAGCGGATCAACCAACCAACAGACGCGCACGATCCCGCGTCGCAGAAGAATCTCAACGAACGCTGAGGCAGCAAGCCCGTGATCCTATGCCCGCAGCGCAAGCTTGGCTCTGTACGCAGCGTAGCGCGCAAGTTCGTATGCTCGCAGCGAGAGTTTCCCGCTCTCTACTAAGTAGGGCCCTATGTCGGTTTCGGAGGCGCGCGCGCGATAGTCGACATGAGCAAGGCGAGCGTTGATCGCTGCCAGGTGCCTCTGATTCTCCCACCAGTAGGGCCATGACGTGATGGCGCTCCGTCGCCTGTAGCCGACGACTGGAACTGTACCTGAGCTAAATGCACCGGTAGACCAACCACGGGCGAACAAGTCGTAGTCCTCACACCAAGCAAGAGTGGGGTCGTACCCCTGCAGGTCTTCAAACCAGGTCCTCAGGAACGCTGACGCTGGGTGTGCGATCGCCATGCGACCACCTCGGAACGCAGCATCAATGTCATCCACGTCTGAGGGGAACAGCAAGTTTGACTCTGGCAACATCACGTCATCCACAACGTCTCGAAGTTGCCCACCAGATACAGCCAGGTTAGGTGATGCCTGAAATGCCTCAAGATGGAACTGGAGTCGTCCTGCCAACGACACGTCATCCGCGTCTGCAACGACGATTATTGATCCGCTGCTCTCACGAACCGCGATGTTGCGCGCCTCCGCGCGACCCACATTCGCTGGCAGGGCGATCAAGTGCACATCCGCGGAGGCTATTTCCCTGATGCGGCCCAAGGTATCGTCCGTTGAATGGTCATCGACAATCACAATCTCGAACCCGCCGTCAACCGATTGTGACTGCAGTGAATGCAGCGCGGCCTGCACAGTCGCGTCAGCATTAAAGGCGGCCATGATTACTGAAATCTTCAATGTATCCTCTTCTGGTTAGACAAGATCCAGACGCCTACGTCTACTCGAAATTGATCGGATGTCCAACCCCACGAGATCCGAGATATCAACTGCCATTCAGAATACCGTCGACCGTTCCATCTGGATCAGCCTCACCTGCACCACCTCGACTAGGGCATTTCGTCTACAACGACCGATCAGACTAGCTGATACGCACGCCAGAACGGTTCTTCCTGCCCATCGACGAATCGGAGCGACGACCCTTGCCATGGACCGGCTGCGTTGGAACCGAACATTGTGAACGGAATCGAGTCACGGATGAGTCTGCAGTTGGCGCCGATAACTGCTCACTCGGTGCAGCAACCGGCTCATGATTTGCCTCATCCGCCCAGTCTTTAGAACTGACCGCTGAACACGCTTTGCCTCAATCGCTATCAAGTCGCTATGCGTCTGGGACGTTCCGCCAGTGAGGAATGCGGCCACTCGTAGCTCTATCACCCGACTGGGCGTGCCCTGTGCGAGTATTCGAGCTGTTACTTCGTAATCACCGACGATTCGGTAAGCGAGATCATATTGCTCCCGCCGTATGACGGCCCCAGGGTAAAAGATCGCTTGGTGGGAGGTCGGCAGGCCATGCCATATATACGAAGACTGACGAGAGTCGCGAGGTATCACACGGTTCCCAGTTTTCAGGACATAACCTGCAAAGAGAACCTGAGAAGGGAACTTGACCAACTCACGCTCCAGTAACTTCCATTCCGAAACGATCGATGTGTCACCTCCGTTAAGGAACCACACGTACTGGCCCGTTGAGCGCGCCAACGCGCGGTTCATCCCGTCGTAGATCCCCAGGTCCTTTACACTCTCGAACTCGGCTAAGCCGTCGTACTGAATGGCAATACGCTCAATCGAATCTGAACCGCCGTCTTGAACGAGGACTTCAATTGAACTCATCGCTTCCACCTTGAGCTGCTGGAGCGACTCGAGAGTGTTCGACAGGCCTTCCGGGTCGTTCGCCGTGACGGTCACGATAGTGAGCAACGGAGCCGGCGACTGGGGGGAATCGGGCATTAGCTTTTCCAATCAATGGTTTGGTTTCGGTCATGCACGAAATGGCGAGCCACAATGAAATGGCGAACTCAGGCAAAACGATTCCCCCGCTGAAGAACATGCAAGCAAGAAGCCAGGAGGGCACAAGCCACGCCAAGCCTTTTCCCTGCTTGGAAAACAAGACGGTGTACCTAATCGTCGCCAAGATCCAAATGAAGACTGCGATCAGTCCTGGCCAACCGAAGTAGAAGACCAGGACGTAGAAGCCGTTGTCTAGCGATGATCCAGTCTGGGTGCCATTTTGAAGGCTGTAAGAGGACATCACCGTTGATATCGACCCGAGCGGATACCCAAAGGGCCCGGACGATAAGAGGTCGCCGATCACCTGAAGCGGCGCGACGAGCCGGTAGTTGGCGCTAGAGCTCGACTCGCCCACGGTTGTGATCCGTTCCAGCAGCGACGGTCCTGCGAGCAGGACAATACCCACGGCTAGCACTCCTGCTATGAACCTGATCCTGGCGCCGGAACGCAGCGCGGTTACGAGTGCGATAGCGGTGAAGATAAAGAGTCCAGTCGCGGATTGACACGCAAGAAGTCCAACAAAGCAGAGCGACGCCGATGCGATGAGGAACTTCTTGAGTGCGACTAGAGCAACGGTTGTCGTTCCAATGACAAATGCTGCGTAGGACGGCTCCAAGTAGAAGCCCTGCGCTCTAGGAATCGGCGAGAACTCCAGGTGGGGTCTGTACTGGTAGAGATACTGATGTGAACCAAATGGGTTGAATAGGGCCACGCTTCCGAGAGTGCCTACTACGACTTGAGCCACTGACAGGGTTACCACAAGGATGAGCGCACAGAAGAGCGCACGCGCAAACTGAGGTGATCGAGCGAACTCGGCTGCTCTGTCGAAAAAGCCGGCAAGCACAATTGCCGACGCAAGAAGCACTAGAAGCAGTGTTTGAACGAATTGGCGTGCATCCGTTTCCGCAGGGTTCAAGAGGGCGCTCAGCCCAGCTACCGCGATAATTCCCGACCAAACGACGGAGAGAGGTATCCATGTCACACGAGTGGTGACGAGCAAAATCGCCGCGAATCCCGCAAAGAATCCGATAGTTAGTGGATACGAGCCAACACTGGCGAACTGGAAGTGCTGGAATATGATGAAGACAAAGATCAGTCCAGCAGCGACTGAGTTCTTCATTCCTTCGCCGCAAGTAGCTCGCGGTATATAGCAACGTACGCGTCTGCCATAACCGTCGGATCGAACATACCTCGCGCCGAACTGAGTTCGTCCTCCGTCATCTCTGCTCTGGGAACGAGGATGCTTTCTAGCATCTCTTGCGAGTTATCAAATATCCGCAAGAGCGGGTTGCCTTGGAATTCCTCCGCGGCCCTCGAGCGGATGGCAAAGACCTCTACCCCAGCTGTGATCGCTTCTGCAATCGTCAAGGGGTAGTAGTCCACCTTCGAGGTAAAGAGGAGCCGGTCGTGTCCAGCGTAAACGTCCGCCAGGGCAGATCGCTCCGATATCGCTGGAACAAACTCAGCTCCCGTAATGATTCTCGGCGCATCATCGCCAACGATTGTCAGCGATTGCCCCTCTGTTTCCGCGACTCGCTGCAAGAGATCCCAGTCAATTTTGACTGGATCACGTAGGTCGCGGCAGACAAACAGGTTCCGCGACCCTGAGGCGAGCGGACGAGATCGCGGCGTGTGAGACGTTCGACTCCAGAATTCGCGATCGACTGAGTTGCGAACCGAAACGACATTGGGAAGGTGCGCCGCTATCGCTTCCTCCTGCAGCCAGTTTGCGCACGCAACCAGAGCCGTCGGCACACCCTTTCGAAGCCGCTCAATGCTGTCTCTGCGTTCACTCCACCTGCGAGCGGCTCGATCGATTTTCGCCGGTGGGTATGCCGTGAGACTGGGGCAGACTTGACAGCCGCTGGCCCAGAGCCGGCAGTCACCGGGTTGCGCGCATCGGCCCGTCATAGCCCATTGATCGTGCAAGGTCCAGACCACAGGCTTGCCGGCTGCCAACAATTCGTCGACCAGAGTGTCAATCCCAATGAAGTAACTGTGGATAATGTGAAGGTGGACCACGTCCGCGCTGCGCAGCCTATTCCTGAACTCCGCCCGACTCTTGGGAGACTGAAGGTTGGTATCTTTGCCACGAAGAGAGTAAGAAACCTGGTTCAAGGCGGCGATTGGTCGTGCCGTCAACCGAGTTGAATCGAATTCGTCCGCAAGCGGCGATTCCAGTCCATGTGGGCCGTACCCGTACGCGAATGCACTGCCCATGCCACGGGAGGTCAATTCGCTCGCAATCGTCCGCGCGACGCCAGCCGCGCCGCCTTCGGAAAGTCGAACACTGACTTGTAATACATTAAGCGTACTCGATGACAAGGACTCCCCCTCACGTCGGTCAGTTCCATCTTCGTAGAAGGGACATCATTCTGTACCGTATAGGCAATTCTAGACTGCGGTCTCTAACGCACGTGACCGGAGTTCTTTGGCTGGCATTCGCCCCTGACACGGCCAATCACCGATCGGGACGGCGTGGTCCGACCCTCGACCCAACGCCAAGGAACTGCCAAGAGAACCAGCGTCTCTGGCAATAGCTGGCGGGGCGGCTTCCCTCGGCCGCGAATGCAATTTTCGCATTCTGAAATTCAGGGCACTGCTGGTGAGAATCGGGACTCCGGGACTGACGAGCTCGCCTCCACCTGAACCACGATATCTAGCGCGTCGGCCGTAGATTCTCGCTTGAGGTAGCACGTACAAGACGAACCCAACATTCTTGCCGTTAGCCAAGACAATCGAAAAGATCCCAAGCCCTTCGGATGCCTCCTGAACCGAGTTCTGCCTCGGCCTAATATGCGCCCTCCCGCGCCAGAACCGCCTTCGCGGTCCGCCACAGAATGGCTATATCACCGGTCATGGACCAATTCTCGACATAGAAGAGATCAAGCCGGACCGTGTCCTCCCAGGACAGATTGGAGCGACCGCTGACCTGCCAGAGCCCAGTGATGCCTGGTTTGACCAAAAACCGGCGGTGAACGTGAGTTTCATATTCAGACACCTCACGTTCCAGGGGAGGCCGAGGACCAACCAATGACATCGAGCCGCCCAGAACGTTGAACAGTTGCGGCAGCTCATCCAAACTGAACCGACGCAAGAAGCGTCCGATCGGGGTGATCCGGGGATCGTTCTTCATCTTGAACATCACCGCGTTACCCTCCGACTGTGCCTGCAGGTCAGCGAGTTTCGCTTCAGCGTCGGAAACCATGGACCGGAACTTGAGCATGTGGAAGTGATTGCCGTTGATACCAATGCGGTCCTGCCGGAACAGCACAGATCCCGGAGTGCTGAGCCGAATGGAGACCGCGATGATGACCAAGAACGGCGACAGGCACAGGATCAAAAACGCGCTGCCGAGCAAGTCGAATCCGCGCTTCGTATAGAGCTTCATCCCCTCGTAGCGTGGCGTCTCCACGTGAATCAAGGGCAAACCGGCTACGGGCCTCGTATGAATGCGCGGACCACCGATGTCGGTCAGGCTGGGTGCCACGACGAGATGCTGCCGGCCCGGCTCGAGACTCCAGCTGAGTTCCCTCATGCGATGCGGCGCGAGTTCATCACTGCTGGTGACAACTACGGTGTCGGCATTCACCGCTGCCATTGCGGCCTGCAGCTGATCAACGCTGCCGGAGACCGGGATCTGTGTACCTGGGAGATATCCGGCGACGAGGCTGCTCGGGATGCACGCGCCGACCACAAGGTAGCCAGCCTCCGGCTGACGTGCAAGCTCCCGTGCCAGGTGGGTGGCCGATGCTTCCGAACCAACGAGGAGCACGCGTGAGGAGAATCTTCCGTCGAGGCGTTGCACTCCCAGCCAAAGCCGCCACATCCACCGCGAGAGCATGAGCACGCCGAGACCGAGCGGAAAGGCAATCAAGATATACCCGCGAGCGATGTCTATCTGAAAGAGAAACGCAATTATGGCAACAAGGCCAAATAACCGTACCGTGGCGTCTGCCGTTTGCTTGTACTCCTGCGTACCCGTACCGAGGACGCGATAGCCTCGACTTCCGTAGACGCCCAGAATTAGCGTCCAAGCCGCAATGAGCGACACGGAAAAAATCGTGTAGCTCACGGCGACCTCATTTAGGCGGCCACGGAACTGTACGTCGGAGGCCGCCAAACCGAACCAGGCGATCTGAACTCCGAAGACAACCCAACTCAAGACAAGAACGTCAGTGACAACTAGCCGCGCAGCATACGTGTCACGCCAATCCCGGGGAACGCCTGGCTTAGACAGGCTTAATGTTTCTGCCGGCAGATCTGTTTTACTCATGTCCCCCACATCACGCCCGGGCAGGAACCCGGGTGGATTCTCCTTCAGTGTTCGCTGAACTTCGTGAAGCAGCTGCGAACGTCAGCGGCTAGATTTCCAGCGTCACGTGCACTTCGCCTGTTATACACTCCAAAATCGCGCTCATCGAGACTCCGCCGGTCTCAGCGTGTGTGCAGCGACCTTTGGGATGACAGGTGCCTCTCTGGAGTACTCAAGCCAGGCACCTGATGCATTAACGTACCCCATATAGGCTACGTACAGATTAACTGCATGAACCGATGAAGAAGATCAGCAAGTGGAATCGAGACGCGCGCTAATGATCTTCAGAAGGGCGACGCACTAGCTGTGTGCGTACAGCTGCCGACGCAAGTGCAGCCGTGATTGACCCGACGGCTGAATTAATGCGCGTTCCGACCCTTTCGTAGACAGCGCGAGACTGCCGATAGGGATCTTCAACATCGTCGTCGTCGGGGTTCTCTGGTGGCGGGGAAAACCCACGCATCGCGGAAACTTCCGCTATGAGTGCGCGGACTGTGGCAGGTTCCGGGGTCTCAAACTGACGGGCTCGTTCGTCCAGCGGATCCGAGACATTCCATGGCGGAAGAGCTGTGGGAAGTAGGCGGGCGAACTGCGTGAGGGTGTAACTGTAACGAGCGGCGCGAGGGTGCAGTGCGACGACGACGCTGCGTTGCTCTCTGGTGGCAGTGAGGACTAGGTCCGCCGACTCAACGAGGCTCGCGGTGAGTTGCCGAGCCTGGTGAGGATGCTCCACCCCTCCATAGCGAAGAGAAAGCGCTGCTGCCTCTGGGGTCATTCCGTGGCCATTTACAGCGAAGGTTCCTGCACTGTGCACCTCGGCAGGCAGCCCGTGCTCCCTGGCTCTGGCACGAAACAACTGTTCCGCTAACGGCGAGCGACAGATGTTGCCCGCGCAAACCATAAGCACCACAATCGGTTTCTGCCCGGCCAGATCTACCCCACTCAGGTGCGCACCTTGGCTCTCTTGGCTCTGGCACGGCGCGGAGTTGGCGCACCTGTGGCCGCGGTAGTTTCCACGTCGCCGTACCCATATCCATACCCATATCCATAGCGGCCATAGCCGTACGCGTCTGGCCCTTTTGTGGGCAACATAGTCAGGACCAACCCGGAGATGGGTGCCCCCACATTATCGAGCGCGCCTATGGCGCCCCTCAGTTGGTTCTTCTGCGCTCGGCCGGCTGCCACGACAATAATCGCGCCACCCACGTTCTTGGCCAGGATGGCCGCATCGGTCACGGGTAGGAGCGGGGGTGTGTCATAGATAACTACGTCGAACATGCGGTTGAATTCGCCGATGAAGTGGCTCATGCGAGCGGACCCGAGCAGCTCGCTCGGGTTAGGTGGAACCTGGCCAGCCGGCAGAACGAAAAGCTGCGCTTTGCCCCAGGGCTGAATGAGGTCATCGAGGTCGGCCCGCCCGATCAGCAGGTCTGTGAGCCCCGCGGTTCCTTCAACGCCCATGTACTCAGCTATCTTGGGCCGCCGCAAGTCGGCGTCGACGAGGAGTACGCGTGAGCCCGCATCCGCCAGTGCGATGGCCAGGTTGGCGCCTGTAGTGCTCTTGCCCTCGCTCTCAATCGAAGACGTAACCACAAAACTCCGGTCGGTTCGACCTACGTCGAGGAACTGGAGATTGGTGCGCAAGGTTCTGAACGACTCTGCACGCGGGCTCCGAGGATCGACGTGCACAATAAGCGGTCTATCCCGCGCTCGCGGATCAAAGACGATTCCGCCGAGGATGGGAACCTCGGTAATACCTTCCACATCATGTTCGTTGCGGATTCGCGTTTCTAGGGTTTCCCGCAAAACGGCGATTCCGATGCCCAAGGCCAAGCCCACGATGGCGCCCAAAGCGATATTCAGTCGAACATTCGGGCTGATCGGAGTTGACGGGACGGTTGCGTCTTGTGCCCTGGTGAGCTTCACTGGGGACATTGCGGAATCGGCATCGGGTGTCTCGATCTCCTCGACTACCGCAGTGAGGCTTTGCGAGATTGCATTCGCAGTCTCGGCGGCTCGTACCGGGTCTGTGTCAGTGACGGTGATGCCGATGATCGAGGTATCGATCGGAGCAGAGGCCGTAACTCTACTAGCCAGCTCATCACTGGTAATACCGAGGTCGAGAGCCCCGATAGCTGGCAACAATACAATGGCGGTATTCACCAGGGTGCTATATGTCTTCACCCGCTGAATCGTGAAACTGCTGCCTTGCTGAAGCTCGCTCGTGGACCCGGAGCCCTGCGTGGAGACGAAAACACGTGCAGTGGCACTGTACTGCGGCGTCTGAGTGAGGGAATACCCAGCCGCTGCTCCCACGCCGACCAGCGTCAACAGCGCTATAAGCACCCAACTCTTGCGCAGAATGCGTATGTAGTCGCGAAGTTCCACTCAGCGGCCCTTTCGTTGACGTGCGTGTTGAGGCCCTGGATCTGCGCCCCCACTTATGGTGCCATACGATCAGCTCGCTTCGTTCCCGCTCCAGTTCCATAATCGAGAATTTTGAGGCACACACAATGTTCCATTAGTTCTACGACCCAACAACTCAACCGCCTCGCTGGGGTGCCGTCGGACCCGTAGATAGATCGGCGAAGGTGCCAACCTCGCCGCGTGATGAACGCCGAGGCAAACCAGGCAGCGGCACATGGCGCATTGCCATTCGAGCATGGGCGGTTGTTCGACGTCGCTGAGCCTGCGCGCGAGGGCGATCAGGGCCTGGTCGTGGCGTTTGCCTTGGGCAATGTTGCGGCCGCAGTCGACGCGTGAGAGCGGGTCCTGGGCGCTGCGAAGCGCGGAGAGAAACAAGGCGAGCGATCGGCCCGCGCCCCGACTCCGCCCAGCTAGGTTCTACGAGTGTTGATACGCGAATCGGCGCCGGTTGCAGCATCGTCATCGAGGCGCGGCACCTTCAACGGCCGAAGCCAACGCTCACCTGGCCGTTCGACATACCTGTGGAGCAGCCATGCGGCAATAACGGCGGCCGGAAGAGAGAGGAACACCCCGGCCAGCTCGCCCAACCCTAGGGACTCTGCCACATTGACACTGGCACTCATAACCATGACGTGAAGGAGGTAGAAACAGTAAGACCATACTCCGAGCTTCACGACCGGCCCCCATCGCGTGAGCGCTCGCTTTCCGGAGAGATCGCTCGTCGCCAGCGCGAGAACAAGAATCGCAAAAGGGAGAAGGGTAACCGCATAGCGCGACATTGCGTAGGGAACGACGGCGGCCGCGGCTATGCTTGCGACCGCTAGGAGCGAAGCCAACCAGAGCGAAATGCGAGGCCGCCACCCTCGGGCGACGAGCGTCCCGAGCACAACACCGAGCACGAACTCCGGGAATCGGGAGGGTGGAAAGACCACCACAAACCACTGCAGCTGGGTCGTCTCCGGGAAAAAGGATCCCACAATCGCGATCGACCAGGAAATGGTGATGGCGCCTGCACCAAGAGCGACCAGACGTGCGGTGTCGAGCTTTCGCGTTAGGCGCCGGAGCAGAGGGAACATTAGGTAGAAGAGCGCCTCGCATGAGAGGGACCAGAACACGACGCTCCCAGCAAAGTAAACCGACTCTAAGGGCACCCACCCCTGCATAAGCGTCAGGGCAGCGAGGTCTTGCGGCTTGAAGGCTCCAAACACCAGGAGTATAGAGAACGCGACCAGACACGCAACGAAGTACGGTGGGTAGATTCGCGCGAACCTTCGCCTGTAGAACTGCCAAGCCGTGTCGTCCGTCCTGTCGGTCCACGCCATGACGAAACCGCTCAGGACATAGAAGAGCGAGACTCCCACCATCCCCGACGAGATCCCATGCCAGTACTCGTTCCCGTGGTGCCAAAACACAAGCATGGCTGCGAAGGCTCGGATCCCAGTTAGGGAATCCAATCGGATGGGCGCATGGGGGATCCTCAAAGTCACTCGCTAAGTATGACCCGTCAGCGTTACGGCACGAGAACACGGACCGGGCAACCGGGGGATCCCTCTGAGCTAAATACACCGAGTGCAAGGGCGAACAAAATTTCGTTGTGTGATTTTCGCGCCCTCTCGGAGTCTCCAGAGACTTTCGCAGTACGTTCGTAATGGCATGCGTACGACCGCTAGTGCTGATCGACTCGTTCGCGCCGGGGAAAGTGAAATCGCCCGCCGTGCGCTTCAAGCTTCCTTCCGGAGTTAGGTCGGCGATCACGTTTCGGGAGGCCACTGCCAAGAGCGCAACCACAATGCGCCGCATCCCGCGAGCCGGCTGCAACTCGGATGCTGGTATCGATCAAGGTGGCGGAGTGTCCCAGCGAATTGCATGGCGCGTGGCCGAAGACGCTGAGAATATCTCTATCAGCGCGTACCTCTTGCGCAGAATGCTCATCGCGCTGCGAGAACTGGCGGCGTTCTTTGATGATCTGCCATGTTCAAGAGAGCGCGCAAGTGTCACCGGTTGAGGTCGCACATTTCATCGCGACTTCTCCCTCTGAATCGGCTACGTAGCCGGCATCAGCAACCGATAGTTTGGGCAGCATGAGATTTGCCGACGACCGAGCTTCAGCGCGACCCACAGGTATAAACGCTGCCGGCGCCGCACTACTCACAGTCATAGTGCTCGCACTGCTGCTCAACTGGGCCTCCGAACACGGTGCAGTGCGTGACCCACAGTTGGCCGTTGCCCTGAGCTACCTGGTGGTGTGGATACCCCTATGCGGTGCTGTATTAAGTCTGTGTTACGTTCGTGGTTTTCGGTCAATCGCAACCGATCTGGGGCTGCGAATTCGACCGCTTGACTTGCTGTGGGGTCTCACCCTTGGGGTGCTGGCCAGAGTAGGCGCCACCGTGTTCGAGATTGTCGGCTACGGGCGGATGGGCACGGCCGGCGCCACGCTGGGCGAGCCCACCCGCGACTTGTGGTGGGTTTTCGCCGTGGTGTTGGCTCCGGTGCTGTTCTCCCCTCTTATAGAGGAGGTTTTCTTCCGCGGGCTACTTCTGCGGGCCGTGGCTCGCACCGCCGCTTTCAACGGCGCGGCCCCACGCGGGGCACTGGCCATCGCGCTGGTGGTAAGCGCCGGCACCTTTGCCCTTCTGCACGTGAGCGGCACCGATTCCCTCACTGTGGCCGCGGTGGTCGGCGCATCTACTCTCCTGTTCGGTGTGGGCGCCGGGGCCCTGGCGGCCATCACTGGACGGGCAGGGGGCGCTGTTGTGGCGCACATCACCTTCAACGCCCTCGTGGTGGGGCCGTCGCTCCTCGGCTGAGTGGAGCCGCGCCGCTAGTGACGGCGGGATCCCGGGTCACACACCTTCTACCCGTTGATGACGCGCGTATTCGTCTGCGCCGAGCAGGCGCCTTAGAACCCCGGTGGGCAGCATGCAGCGAAGATGGCTTCCACTCGCAGGGATTGTCGATTCCAGCAATGGCGCGATGCCAGAATCGTCACCGTGACAATCGCGAAGGTGCCTACCGAAACCGCCACGGGGCTGACGCAGACACAGACCTAGTCCATCACCCCCGCAGAGGTCTCGGGTTTGGAGACGGCGCGAGTATTCCGGTGAATGTGGTGACGCCGTCGGGCGACAGCCTGCCGCCTTCCACGATCGCGTCGGCCTTCGAGAACCGCCCGAGAGAAACTGAAAGTCACGAGGGTCCACTGTCCCACTTCGGTGGTTTCGGCACCGAGATTTCGGGGGTCAGGGGGGGCTCCGCGACCACGTTTGGGACTTGAAGGTAGCTGTTCGGACCCCGCTGCTCCCAAAGCGAGGGCGACGCCCGCCGGTCGAGCGAGATCACGTGGACAGCCGATCCGCTTCACGTTGCCGAACTGAGCTCGGTGGAACAGGTCACGGTGTAAGGCCTCCATTTGCGACGGTCGACCGAGCCGACACGCGCATTCCCACCGGTAACCGCAAAGCCGCCGAGATCGAGTGCGATCAAGTGGGGGGATCGATGAAGCCACTCACTAGAGTGATCGTCGCGGTCCAGATGAGGCCGCCATTTGTCAAGGTCACGGCGCACAGCCTGCCGTTGGTGACGGTGGGGTCGGCGTTGGTGAACCCGCTAAACATCTCGGAGAATGCGATGTTGACAACGGACACGTCACCGATAGCGAGTGATGCGTCGCTGACCACAACGATGGGTGTGGTTACCGCGAGACTTATACAGTCCGCCGTTTGGGTGCGGCAAGTGTCGAACATCGCGAACGCGGCAGGCGGGTCGAGCAAGCAGGTTCGGTGGCGCATGACGCATGCGCTCAGGAACCAACGACCCTGCCGTCCGGCCCGACCACAAGCATCCGCGAAGCGCCCGAGTCGACCACGAGGGTGGCGATGATGGGTCGGCCGGCTGGAAGCACCCGCACGGTGACCCGACCGTGCCGCACTGTGCCGAGCACCTCCGCGACGGTGCGGGCGAGGGCCGCGAGGCCGTCGGGCGGGCTGTCTCCGCTGTCGTCGAGCACGGTCACCTCGACGCCGCGCTGCCGGGCGGCCGTGACCGCCTCGGTGACCAGCGGCATGAACAGGGCGCGGCCGCGGATGGCATCACGAAGGCGCGCCTCCACAAGCAGGCACTGGGCGCGCTCCGTCGCGGTGAGCACGTGCGGCGCGGCCAGCAGCTGCAGGGTGGGCCGGGCGAGCAGGTTCACCCGTCTGAGTTCGGCTTTGCGTTCGTCCAGGGCCGCCACCGTGGTGGCGTCGCCGCGTGCGCGGGCAATGTCGTCCTGGGTGAGCACCCGCAGAGTGGCCTCGGTGCGGTCCAGCCCAACCACGAACAAGGTGCCGGCCAGCAGGGTGCCAGCGTGCCGGATCACCAGCTCAATGCCGGTCACCACCGTCTGACCGGTGACCACGGCCCACGCCATGGCGAGAAGCGCGAGCACGGCGTAGCCGATCCAGGCCGCCCGGATCTGGCCGCGGGCGGCCAACACCACCAAGATCAGCGTGATGGCGCCGAGGTGCCAGTGCGCGAAGGGAACTCCGCTGTGCGGCGGGAGGTAGAGGAACATCAGAACAGCGCCGATGCCGCACAGGCCGAGCACGACGGCCACCCGTACCCGTGGAAACGGCTCCCGGCCCGGCCGCATCAGCGATATTGCCGCGAACACGATCGCCAGGTAGGCGGCGGCCATCTCTGCCAAGGGCCGGCCCGGCACGATGGCGATCATGGCGAGCACGCCGTGCACGAGCACGAACAGCCCGAGAATCAGCCGGGGCAGCGGTGTGGAGAGGTCCAGCGACCGGGAGAGCGCGTAGGTTCTGGCCGTGCTCGGCGTCGGCGCTTCCGGCTGACGCTCGGCGGAACGGCGGTCGCGCGGGAAGGTCTCGACAGGCTCGACCAGCGAAGAGGCGGGCCCGACCGGCGAAGGGGTGGCCTCGGCCGGCGGAGGGGGCGTGCTGCGTTCGGGGGCCCAGACGATCACGACATCGGTACCGCGACCGGGGTGGGAGCGCACGTGGGCCGCACCGTTCGGCACCCGCCGCATGCGTCCCACGATGCTCTCGGTGATGCCGAGGCGCTCCGGCGGCACCCGCTCGGGATCGAAGCCGACCCCGTTGTCGCTGACCGTCACCTGGAACCCATCGGAGGTGGACACCACCGTCACGGTGCGCCGCACCGCTCTGGACGAGACACGGGGCGGCCCCGCCGCCGAGGCGACGGAGTTGCGCAACGCCTCACCGACGGCGCCGAGCATGGCCGCCACGGCATCGGACGGAACCGTGCGCTCCACCGGCGCCGTACCGGCGGGCATGCCGGGGTTGTCGACCCGGACGACTGCCTCCGGCGCGATCTGGCGGGTCAGCCGAGTGAGCCGACGCAGGAGGTCGGACACGAGTACGACCGGTTGCACCGGCGGGGAGCGAAGCGCATCAAGCTGCCAGAGGGTCTTCGAGGCGTGCTCGGCCACCACGGTCGGATCGGTGCGGCCGAGTCCAGCCATCAGCAGGGTGGAGATGACGCTGTCGTGCACGAGGGCGGCGATGGTCAAGCGTTCCTCGCGCCGGGCCACCCGGGCGGCCCGCCCGGCCTCGGCCTGCCGCGTGAGCAGGGTGGCTTCATCGACGCGGGCTGCGGCCCGGCGGGCCGCGAGGGTGAGGGCCACGAAGACGCTCACTAGCAACAGCGAATACAGGCCGTCGGCCAGGCCGATGAGGGCCGGGTTGGCTTCGGCCGAGGTGCTGAACCGCACCAGACCGCTCAGTGTGCAGGCGAGCGCCGTGAACGCCCAAGCTGCTCCACCCCGGGCGAAGATCGTCACGGCTACGCAGGGCACCCCGGTGAAGGTGATCGCCCAGGGGATGTCGGCTCCAGCCGGCAACGGTTCGGTGCGCACCAGCAGCCAGAATCCGGTGATTGCCACGAAACAGACCACTTCCGCGGCCACGATCAGGCGCAGCATCCGCACCGACGCCCACCGGGAACACACCCCCAGAGTCACGGGCAGGCCAAACGATGCGACCCAGGCCGCCGCGGCCAGCTCGGGGCTCGGATGCCAGGCCTGCGCCGTGAAGGTGCCGATCGAGAGAACACCGAAAATGCCCGCCGCGCACGCCACGGCGATGCAGAGCAGCCGGGTGAGGTTGGCCGTGGCGGTGAGGGACGGAACGGGGGTCTCGACAGGCTCGAGCAACGGGGCCGGCTTGACCAGCGGATCCTGTGCGCTCATGAGCGGCCGGGCAGCGGCAGGATGCCGTCCTCCAACGCGCGCTTGTACAGGTCGATCTTGGTGCTGGCGGGCCGGCCCACCCGTTCGTACTTCGAGCGCACCCGGCGGATGTAGTCCACCACGGTGAGCTCGGACAGCCCGGTGTGCGAGGCCACCAAGGGCGCCTTCGCCCCCGCCGCGTAGAGCGATAGCACTTCCCGTTCCCGGGGGCTGAGGCCCGCGTCGGACAGGTCGGGGTCGCCGTCCAGTGCCGCCGCCCACTCCGTGGAGGCGATGGTGTCGCCCGCCGCGGCCCGGGTGACAGCGTCGAGGAGCACATTGGCCGGTTCGGACTTGCGCACGACGCCAAGCACACCGCTGCGGGCGGCAGCCCGCATGAGCTGGGCGTCGTCGCCGCCGGTGAACGCGAGCACCGCCGCACCCGCGGCACGGAGCCGGTCGACGTTGTCGGTGACCGTGGAACCGTCGGAGAGCCGCAGGTCTAGGATGACGAGGTCGATGTGGGACTCCCCCGCCTCGTCGAGCAGCTCTGCTACCGTGGCGACCGTAGCCACCACGTGGATTTCCGGGATGGTGTCGAAGAGACCCGCGAACCCGCGGGCGACGATCTCGTGGTCGTCGATCAACGCGACCCGGTACCTGTGCATGCTCTTCCTCTCGCTGCCCCCGCAACGGGTGCCCTGATAAATGACGGCTTCCACCGATCGAGCTGGATGCTTAGTGTGGTGAAGGGGAACGCGCCGGGGGGCTGGCTGGGGCGCTCTCGACGAAACTGCCTGCGTTCTGCGGGCTCCCGTCGGTTGAGCGCCCCCGCTCCTGGCCACCATGCTCCGGGTCGTGCCGCAGCGCTTCGCGGCGGCGGTTGTTGAGCACGCCGTGGCTCTCTTCGAGGTAACACGAGCCGCAGAGCGATTCGTAGGTGACCTCCACGCCGTCGATGGCAACCTGGTCGCCGTCGAAGACGAAGGACCCGTCGACCTTGCGGCCGTTGAAGACGGCCTTGCGCCCGCACCGGCAGATGGTCTTGAGCTCCTCCAGGCTGTGCGCCACCTCGAGTAAACGGCGGCTGCCGGGGAACGCGACGGTCTGGAAATCGGTGCGGATGCCGTACGCCAGCACCGGCACATTCTCGATGATGGCGATCCGCAGCAGGTCATCCACCTGGGGTTCGGTGAGGAACTGGGCCTCGTCGACGAGCAGGGCGCTCACGTCCAGGCCGGTGCCCGCGAGCACGCCGGCGCGGTGCTCCTGGAACGCGGCATACGCATCCGTTTCGGGGGTGAGCAGGAAGTCGACGCCGCGGGTGACACCCAGGCGGGAGAGGATGCCGCGGTCGCCCTTGGTGTCGATGGACGGTTTGGTGAGCAGCACCCGGTGGCCGCGCTCCTCATAGTTGTAGGCGGCCTGGAGCATCGAGGTGCTCTTGCCGCTATTCATCGCCCCGTATCGGAAATACAGTTTCGCCATTACCGCCGGTACCGCCTTGCCCTGTCGGAATTGCGCCGCAAGCGGCCGTTCACCTTTCAGCGTACTTGGCGGGAGGCTTTCGGCGCGCGCACCCCAGTGGGGGTGGCCGGGGTCGCGGGCGCTTCCGCGGCCGGCGGGCGGGCGTCGGTGCGCAGGCCGTCGAACTCGATGGTCAGCGACGGGCGCCGCACGGTGACCCGCACATTGGCGAAGGACACCCGGATGACGCCCAGATACGGCCGGAGCAGCGCCCGCACCCGCCGCGGCGGCAGGTCGAGGGCGGCCTGGATGGTGATGGTGTCGACGCGTGCGGGCTGGGGTGCGGCGGCGAGCACGCCGAGCGGCCGCAGGGCGGCGGGCGCGACAGCGGCGGCCGGGCCGGGCGCCCCCGCGATCTGCACAACCAGGCTGTGCGGGTCGAAGCCGGGCGCGGCACAGAGGGCCCCGATCAGCGCCGCCGTTGCGGCCCGTTGTTCGGCGCTGAACGCCGTGGCCCGATGCTCGGGGTCGGCGACGACGAGCAGTCCCGGTGTGCCGCGTTCGGTGAGAGCGGCCCGTTCCCGGGTGGCGACGGTGTCGAGCCAGGTGCGGTCGATCTCGGCGACCAGGCTCCGGCGCACCTCGGCGGCCAGATGGCCGGCCTGGGCGATGTCGAGCGCGGTGACGGCGCCCTTGTCGAGCAGGGCGGTGAGGAAGGGGATCACGCCGGACTTCAGCGCGGTGACCTGCTGCTCCACCACGGCACGGGCCATCTGGCCGCGGGCCTCCTCGGTACGGGCGACGATGGCGCGGCGCGCATCCGCCTGCCAGGCGAGGATCGACTGCACGATGCGACGCGAGTACGCGGCGCCGGCCGCGGCGGGCGCGAGGATCTGGATGGCCGAGACGATCGCGTAGACGGCGATGGGCACGTCGACCCGGAACGATCCGGCCTGCGGCAGGGTCACCGCGACGGCGATGAGGCTCGCGACCGCACCGGAGAGGATGATTTCCCGCCAGGGGCGGTAGGGCGCCAGCGCGAGGAGGAGCAGGCCGATGCAGACCGGGCCGAAGTCGTCTTGCACGAGCAGGTTCCCACCCCACCGGCTGAGCTGCTCGAGCAGGTAACCGAACACGGCCAGGCTCACCATGATGAGGTGCATGCGGGCGCCGAAGGGCGAGTGCGCCGGCTGTGTGGCGATCACCAGGGTGCCCGCCGCCGCGGCCATGGCCAGGATGGCGAGGGTCGCCAGCAGCGGATTCCGCACCTGGTCGGACTGCAGCACGGTGGCGATCACGGAGTAGCAGAGCACGAAGGCCGCCACGGCGGGCGCCAGGGGCCAGGCGGCGAGGGTGCCGAGCGGGTCGAGGCGCTGCTGGGTGGCGCGGCGGGCGATCACGGGGCGACCGCGCCGTCGGGCGTGCCGGAGGGAGTGGACGCGCCGGTGTCCGGGGCGGCCGGGTCGCCGGGCGTGCTGTCTGGGGTGGGCGCGGAAGATACCGGGGTGCTGGCGGGCGCCGGGCCGGCGGGCAGGGTGAGCAGTACCGAGGTGCCCGCGCCGGGGCGCGACCAGATCACCACGGAGCCGCCGAGTCGCTCGATGCGTTTGCGCACCGACTGCCGCAGCCCCAACCGGTCGGAGCCGGTCTCGGCCTCCATGAAACCGCGTCCGGCATCGAGCACCATCACCGAGACGTTCTGGTCGTCGGCGTCGATCACCACCTCGGCGGAGACGATGCCGGCGTGCAGCAGCACGTTGACCAGGCACTGCTGCACGGCCAGGCCGAGCTCGCGATCGCTCTCGGGACTAAGCCGGCCGAGGGCCTCTTTGTCGCCGGTGATGTCGACGACGAGACCACGGTCACGACTGCGGTCGATGGCCCGGAACACGGCACTGGAAAGCCATCCGTCGCTGCTCGCCGGAGCGCCGGCGCTCCGTTCGTCGACGTGGGTGAGCCAGTCCCGGTCGGCGAGGGTCTGCAGGGTCTCGCGCAGCCCGGCCTCGAGGCCGCGGCTGAGCGGACCCGGCTTGGCGCGGGCCACCGAGACGAGCTGGTTGAGGGTGGTGTCGTGCATCAGGGCGATGGCCCGCACGTCGAAGTCGTGGCGCAGGATGCGCGATTCGTCGTCTTGCACCGCCCGGTGGATGGCCGGCTGCGCGGCGCGACCGTGCCGGCGGGCGAGCCCGTCGAGCAGCATCACGGCCACCAGGAAGAGGTAGGTCACGATGGTGAACACGTCGGGCCGGTCGGGCACGGCGGTCTGCGAGACGGCCAGGGTGGCGGCGACCTCCGCGAGGAGGAATCCGACGGTGCTCCACAGCACGCCGACGAGCGCCCCTGAACCGGCGCCGCCGACCATGATGAGCGCCATCTTGGGCAGGGAGATGAGGAACATGTCCGAGGACGGGAACACCCCCGGCATGCCGAGCACCGCGCCGGTGAATAAATAGGTACACACCGCGCCGAGCACCAGGTAGGCGATGGTGAGCGGCACCGTGCGCCACTTGGCCAGCAGCGCGAGCATGGCGGCCATACCCAGAAGCGCGGCGACGGTGACCTGGAGCCGATCGGTGACCGGGGACACGCTCAGCGCAAGCACCGACAGCAGCGCACCGGCCAGGCAGACCAGGCCGAACCAGTGCGACGCGCGCGCGAGGGCACGGCTCAACGTGGCCTGAACCAAGTGGCCGGGTAACCCTAGTGACATCGCGCCCTCTCCGCCTCTGATTATCTCAGGTGTGGCGCGGAACGATCGGCGGCATCGCCGCCCCTGCTGTGATCGAGTCCGTCGAGATTCCGGCCGGGGTCCGTCATCCGCTGCCGACGGCCTCACGCGGGTGAGACTCCGCTGCGCTCCGGGGGCGGGCGGTGCCGGCGGGGTCGGGCGGGCGCTGGCGGGGTCGGGCGGGCGCTGGCGGGGTCGGGCGGGCGCCGGCGGCATCCGCTGCACCCCGTATGGCTGGATGCGCCAGCTATAGGGGGCGCATCCGGCCACAGGGGGGGCGCGGCGACGAGCGCTACGCGTTGGTTGGGCGCGGCCCCCGTCGGCGGAGGTACGGGCCGCCGATGACTCCGGCCAGACCGAGAAGCAGCATGCCGAGGCCGATTGCGGGCGTTGCCCCCGTCTGCGCACCCGTAGCCGCCAGGGTGCCGCGCTGAACGGTGACGTCGGAGACGATCGTCACGCCCAGATCGGCGTAGTTGAGGATGAGGTGGTGGTCACCGTTGGGAACCGCGGTCAGGTCGAAGTCGCCGGTCACCGCGCCGTTGTCCCACTGCACGGTGCCGAGGGCGACCGGCTCTGAGCGCATGTTGCCGATGATGCTCGAACGGGACTCCTGCATCTTCTTCATGAAGTTGGTCATGACGTCGAAGGCCTCGTTGCGCTTGTTGGTCGACGACTGCAGGCGGAGCATATCCGTTTGCAGGTTGTACGACGAACTGTCGATGAGGCCCTTCAGGGTGGCGCTCAATGCCCGTCCTGCCCCGGTCGCATCGGTGGGAGATGCCGTCAGGAACGGATCGGTCGGCAAACCGGCGGCTCGAACTGCCGCCGCGGCCTCAGCAAATCGGGTGGAGTTCGGGCTGGCCAGGTAGCCGTTCAGCACCGCCAGGGCGTTGTTGAGACGCGATATTTCCGCATTCTTGGCCTGGACTGTCTCGACTTGGGCGCGGAGCTGCGCCTCCAACTGATTCGCACGGTCCGACTGGACCATCATCATGGCCGATTCGAGGTCATAGGCGACAAGGGACACGTTGGTCACCGTGACGCCGGGCATGGCGCGGGTCGAATTGTTGACCAGGGTCTGCAGCTGCGGCTGGGCGGTGGCCTGCGGCTGTGTAGCCAAACCAAGCACCTGGCCGGCCTCGTTGGTGAGTCCGACGGTGTTGCCGCGGCCGGCCTGTGCGGTCGCTGCCAGCAGCCGGGCGAGCCGCGCCTCGGACATCACGTTCAGGCCGGCGCTCAGTCTGGTTGTGCCGGGGAATACAGTGCCGCTTGCGCCGGGAGTCGGGGTGCTCGTCGGAGCCGAGGTGGGCGTCGGCGTGGGCGTCGGAGCCGAGGTGGGCGTCGGCGTGGTCGTCGGAGCCGGGGTGGGCGTCGGCGTGGTCGTCGGAGCCGGGGTGGGCGTCGGGGTTTCCGTGGGCGCCGGGGTGGCGGTCGCCGTGGGCGACGGTGTCGGCGTATCCGTCGGGGGCGCCGTCGGCGCGGGCGTCCGGACTACGGAAAACTCACGCGACACGTTGAAAGTCGTGGCGCCGGCGGGGTCGACGGGCAGAGAGAACGCCGCATTTCCCCCATCCTGTCCCGCGCTGAGCGTGTAGGTCGGCGGGGGTGTGAAGCTCAGCCGGTACTGCTCGCCGTCGAGGGTCGGCACGGCGGGGCTGCTGAAGGAGCCGTCGGCGGCCAGCGGGATCGTCTGCCGGATGGAGCCCCCGCGGCTGAGCACAGCGGAGCCGCCGGTCAGATCCGACACCGCTTTGGCGCCATTCGTCGCGGTGATGCGCCCGGTGAGGTACCGGTAGGCGTGCTGGACATCGATGGACACCACGTCCGTGGTCGTGGCGCGGAACTCCGTCCGTATCCCCCACAGCGCAACATCATCCTCGTCGCCGGGCCATTGGGGGTCAGCGGAGTACTGCGACGAGGCGTCCGTATCCACGTCGAACGTGACGCGGCCGTCGGATCCCGTCGTGCCTGTGCCCGTCTTGGCACCGCTGGTCGCATTTCGCAGCGTGACGACGCTCCCGACCAGCGGAACGGGGACATCCTGGTCGACGATCATCACTTCGATCGTGACGCTGTTCATCGTCGCCCCCGCAGGGTCTGCTGCTGCGACGAGCGGCACGGCGGTGAGGCTCATGCCGGCTATCGCGAGCACAGCTCCGCTCAGACGGGTCCATCTAGCCACAGGATTGCGGGTCAACGTCGACATTCGGATCCATCTTTCAGCGCCGTGCCCAGCAGGCTATCTCGTCGCCGGAGCCGGTGCGATCGAGAGCCTATCGATCGCCGTTGGCGCTCGCAACAAAAGCTGCGATTCCCGTGGCGACGCACCAGTTGGGTCGGGCGTCGAGCGGGGTGGGCGCCGCTGTGCGGCCAGCACACGCCGGCCGGCGGAGGCTCAGAACAGCGTGGGCGTCAGTTCGAGGGGCAACTCGGCGGCGATGAGCGAGTCCGGCACCAATCCGGCGGGCTGTGGTCCACTCCCACCACCAGTCCCGGCTGGGCTCGTGGCTGATCCGGTGAGCGCCGTCGAGCGGATGCCGCCGGTCGCCGGGTCCTCCCGGCGCCGCTCAAGCCCGTGCGCGCGCAGCAGCGGGTGGATGCGCTCGGCCAGCCACTGACGGTACTCCTTGGGGGCGTAGGCGCCGCGTTTGTAGAGCTCGCGGTATCGGGGCATCAGCTCGGGGTGGTCCTGCTCGAGCCAGTGGAAGTACCACTCCTTCACCCCGGGCTTGAGGTACAGGGCGCTGTAGAGCACCCCGGTGGCACCGGCGGCCTTGGCCTGCCGCATGGCCTCGTCGAGGTGGGCGCGGGTGTCGGTGAGGAACGGCAGGATCGGCATCATGAACACCGAGCAGTCCATCCCCTTCTCGCGGATCGCGGTGACCGTCGCTAGCCGGGCCTTCGTGCTCGGGGTGCCCGGCTCCACGGCCTGCTGCAACGCGTCGTCGTAGATCGCGATCGACAGCGCCAGGTCCACGGGCACCTGCCGGCTGGCCTCAGCGAGCAGGTCCAGGTCGCGGCGCAGCAGGGTGCCCTTCGTGAGGATAGAGAACGGGGTGCCGGAGTCGGCGAGCGCCGCGATGATGCCCGGCATCAGCCGGTAACGCCCCTCGGCGCGCTGGTACGGGTCGGTGTTGGTTCCCAGCGCCACCGGATGCTTGCCCCAGCTGGGTTTGGCGAGTTCCTTGCGGAGCACCTCGGCCACGTTCACCTTGACGATGATCTCGTTGTCGAAGTCCTTGCCGGCGTCGAGGTCGAGGTAGTTGTGGGTGGGGCGAGCAAAGCAGTTGTGACTGACGATGCCATTGGCGATGAAGTCTCCGGTGCCCGTGGTGATGTCGATCATGTCCATGGTGGCGCCGAGGTCTTCAATCGACACGATCTGAAGCTTGGCATCCGATTTGACGGCTCTGCCAGCGATGGAGAGCTTACGGTCGATGGCAGGGCCGCTCAGGTTAAAAAACTTCGACCGCATCGCCAGCCCACCGGTCACTCGAACGCAGCGAACACCATTCGGTCTCGGGTCCTCGAGCACGTGATCGATTCCCAGCACCTCCATGGACCTCTGAATGTTGGCGAGAATCGCATCGTCTTTGTTGCTGATGCGCAGAACTCCCTGCGAACACGATCCCTCGGCGTCGAACACGCCCGCAAGATACCCAGCATGCCAATCCACATCCGGCGACCCGGGCCACGCAATCAGTGTGGTGATCTGGGCGTAGTTCGCCGCCTTTCCCGAGTAGATCGAGTTGATCGCCCGCCGCGTTTCGGAGGCGGCTGAAAAGGGCCGCGTTAGCGTGTGGATGTCTTCCTGGTCGAGAAACAGGCGGGTGCGGTTGAGCGCTTCAGGATCAGCCAATGCGAGCCTGAACAGCCGCACCTTGCTACCGCCTCCCGTCCGACGCGGATAATCACGGGAGATCATCATGCCGTCGCCTCGTATTATCCCCGTCAGGTAACCCCGCCTATAACTGGGCGCAAAGTACTGGGGCTGAGTTGTCTCGGTGAGTCCATTGAGCCCGAAGCCCATCAACTTATTGTTCGTGGTGAGATACGGACGTTGCCCATCGCCGCTCATCGAGCCGGTGACGAACTTCCAGCCTCGCTCGGTGAGAAAGCGGTGGTCGCCGCTCGCCACAATCTCCGTACCGTCGCCCAGAGTGATCCGGTGGCCCCGCTTGCGCGTGTTCCAAGCCGCAAGCACGGTGGTCTGCACGAAGCGACGATAAGACCCCTCCACTCGTGTGCCGATGATGGCCTCGCCGACTTTGACGTCCCACAGGGGCTTTTGCCGCCCGTCTGCCATCAGGATGAGGGTTTCAGGGCTCAGGCAATAGGTGCACGCATGGGAACAGCCCCGGTACGGGTTGATCGTCCAGCCGAAGGGCATCGCGCTCTGGCCGGGGACCCGGTTGAGGGCGGACTTGGCGAGCACCTCGTGGAAGGTGATGCCGTCGAACTCGGGGGTGCGGACGCTCCGCACCAGGTTGTTCAGCCGGGCGAGGCCGGGCAGGGCCCCGGCCTGCTCGGTCGTCAGTTCCTGTCCACTCCAGCGCATTCCCCTAGTCGAACACACGTTCGATTCTGATGCAAGCGGGCTGACCGCATCCGCCAGAGCCGGACCCGACGAGGACGCGGCGGCATAACTCCTGCAATCCCCGCCACACCTAGCCCAAACAACCGATTTTGGACCCATTTCAGAAAAACTGCAGGAGTTATGCGCACCGGATGGTGGCAGCGGGCGGCTAGGGGGTGACCGGCTCGGGGTCGAAGCCGAGCGGCTTGGTGCGGGGCATGTAGAAGGCCGCCGCCACGGTCGCGACCGCGGTGATCGCGAGGGCGACGAACACGGCGGATGACGCGGCCGTGATGGCCTCGGGGCCGTGGCCGGTGTTGCCGGGCAGCGCGTAGATCGCGTTGGCGAGGGCACCGAAGATCGCCACGCCCACGGCGCTGCCGATCGAGCGGGAGAACATGTTCGTTCCGGTGACGACCCCGCGTTCGTCCCACTCGACGCTCGACTGGGCGGCGATCATCGATGGCGTCGCCACCAGGCCCAGTCCGAGGCCGATCACGAAACACGAAACGGCCACGGTGGCAACCGCGGGGGTTGCGGCGGTGAGGGCCAGGGTCACCGTGCCGAGAACGGTGATGGCCAGGCCGATCAGCACGGTGGCGCGGAACCCGATCCGCAGGTAGAGCCGCCCCGACTGGGATGCCGAGATCGGCCAGCCGATGGTCAGGGCCGCGACGGCCAGACCGCCGAGGATCGGGGTGACGCCGAGCGAGCCCTCCAGGTACGTCGGCACGAACGAGGTCAGCCCCAGCATGATGGCACCGACGCCCAGACCGATCAGCGAGCTGGTCAGCACCACCCGCCGCGAGAACACCCACATCGGCAGCACCGGTTCGGCCGCCCGGCGCTCGGCGAACACGAAGGCGGTCAGCAGCAGTGCGCCGGCGCCGAAGACGCCGATGCTCTGTGGTGAGCCCCATGCCCACGCCTGGCCGCCCTCGAGCACCGCCAGGAGCAGGGCGCTCAGCGCGAGCATCAGCAGGGTGGCCCCGAGGTAATCCACCTTGTGCTTGCGGTGCTGGATGGTCTCGTGGAAGGTGCGCATGAGCATCCCCGCCGCCAGGAGGCACAGGGGAATGTTGATGAAGAAGATCCAGCGCCACGACGAGAATTCGGCGAACACCCCGCCGAGGGTGGGGCCGACCACGGAGGACACCGCCCACACGCTGGCGAGGTAGCCCTGGGTCTTGGCGCGCTCGGCCACGGTGTAGATATCGCCGGCGATGGTGACCGACATCGGCAGGATGGCGCCGGCGCCCAGGCCCTGCACGGCCCGGAAGGCGATCAGGGCGGGCATGCTCCAGGCGAACCCGCACAGGATCGAGCCAAGCAGGAAGATCCCGATGCCGAACAGGAGGATCGGCTTACGGCCGATGACATCGGAGAGCTTCGCGTACACCGGCACCGACACCGCTTGGGCGAGTAGGTAGATGGAGAACAGCCACGGGAACTGCGAGAAGCCGCCGATGTCTTTCACGATGGAGGGCACCGCCGTGGCAAGGATCGTCGACTCGATGGCGACAAGCCCGGTCGTCAGCATCAGGGCGATGAGGATGGGCCCGCGTTCGGACCGGAAGCCGACGTCCCGTCTATCCACGCTCATCGGATGGACGTTGCCCGGGTGTCGTCGCTAGTGCTCACTGTGGACCCAAGCTTCGGGCTGGGCGAAGTATTCCGGCCACTCGCAGATCGAGCCCGTCGAGATCGGGTTGCGAGGTCTCGACAGGCTCAACCAGCGGACGGGGCACGGGGTCTCTAACGCTTGGCGACACGGGCGCAACCACTCGGTGATCGAGCTTGAGATCCCGTCGCCAGGTCTCGGCAAGCTCGACCAACGGATGGGTCGCCGCCGACCGAAGCGGCCTACGCGGTCAGGTGCAGGGTCTTGGCGGTGGCGGCCAGGCTGGCTGCGGCGGCCGCGGGGTTGTCGGAGAGTTTGGTGCCCAGGCTGGGGATCATTTCGCGCAGCTGCGGCTCCCAGCGGGAGTAGTCGCTGGGGAAGCAGCGCTTGAGCAGGTCGACCATGATCGGCGCGGCGGTGGATGCACCCGGCGATGCCCCGAGCAGGCCCGCGATGCTGCCGTCGGCGGAGGTGATGACCTCGGTGCCGAACTGCAGCACGCCGCCGGCCTTTGCGTCCTTCTTCATCACCTGCACGCGCTGCCCGGCCGTGATGAGCTCCCAGTCCTTGGCCTGAGCGCTGGGCATGAACTCCCGCAGCGCCTCGAGCTTGGCCTTCCGGGAGGCGAAGACCTCGCCGATCAGATACTTCATCAGTCCGAAGTTGTTCTTGGCCACGGCGAGCATGGGCACGAGGTTGTGCGGACGTACCGAGAACGGCAGGTCGAACCAGGTGCTGCGCTTGAGGAACTTGGGGCTGAACCCGGCGAACGGGCCGAAGAGCAAGGAGGTCTCGCCATCCACCACCCGCGTGTCAAGGTGCGGCACCGACATCGGCGGCGCGCCCACCGCGGCCTTGCCGTACACCTTGGCCTGGTGCTGCGCCACGATGGCGGGGTTGCTGGTGCGCAGGAACTGGCCGCTGATGGGGAAGCCGCCGAAGCCCTTGATCTCGGGGATGCCACTCTTCTGCAGCAGCGCGAGGGCTCCCCCGCCGGCGCCGACGAAGACGAACTTGGCCTCGACGGTGTTGGTGTACCGGCCCACGAGGCTGAGTAGCTTGAGTTTCCAGGAACCGTCGTCCTGCTGCTTGAGGGTGGTGACCTGCTGGTTGAGGTGCACCTTCACGCCGCGCTTCTGAAGCGAGTCGAAGAGGTACCGGGTGACCGCGCCGAAGTCCACGTCGGTGCCGGAATCGATGCGGGTCGCCGCGATCTTCTGGGTGGCGGCGCGCTTCTTGGTGAGCAGCGGCGTCCACTGGCCGATGACGGCGGGGTCCTCGCTGTACTCCAGGCCGGCGAACAGCGGCTGGTCGGCGAGCGCGTCACGGCGCTTGCGCAGGTAGTCCACGCTGGAGGAGCCGTGCACAAAGGTCATGTGCGGGGTGGAGTTGATGAACTTCTCGGGCTCGGGCAGCACACCCGTCTCAACGAGGTGCGACCAGAGCTGGCGGCTGATCTGGAACTGCTCGTTGATCGCCACCGCCTTCTCCGGTGTCACCGAGCCATCCGCCGCCTGCGGCATGTAATTGAGCTCGCAGAGCGCTGCGTGGCCGGTACCGGCGTTGTTCCAGGGGTTGGAGCTCTCCTGAGCGAGTTCGCCGAGGCGCTCGTAGACCTGGATGTTCCAGTCGGGCTGCAGTTCGGCGAGCAGGGTGGCCAGGGTGGCACTCATGATGCCCCCGCCAATCAGGGCGACATCGACCTTTTCTGAATTCACGCTCTTACTCTAACCCGCGGGATGCGCGGGTCCGCCGGAGCCTGCGGCAACCAGGCGCACCCCACACGTACGCCGGGGCGCACGCCGACGTATAGGGTGGCCAAATGGAATCCACCGGAAGCCGTCTCGGCCTCTCCCTGGGCATCATCGCCCTCGCCGCTCCGATCGTCGCGCTGGGCCTGTTCATCGGCAGCTTCGCGATCACCGCCGTCGAAGCGATGCGCAGCAACCCCCTCGCCGGGGCGACCTTCTATTCGAATCCGGATTCAACGGCCCGGGTGGCCGCCGCCGCGGCCGACCCGGGGTCCGCCGACGCCGCCACCCTCACCCGCCTGGCCGACCAGCCCGCGGCGATCTGGCTGCTGCCGGAGCGATACCCGATGGACACCGTGCGTGCCGATGTCGCCGCGATCGCGGATGCCGCGGCGGCGGCCGGTCAGCTGCCCGTGTTCGTGATCTACGGCATCCCCGACCGCGACTGCGGCAACTTCTCGACCGGCGGCCTGTCGGAGAGCGACTACCCGATCTGGGTCGAGTCAATCGCCACGGCCCTCGACACCCGCGCGGCCGTCGTCATTCTCGAACCGGATGCGCTCGCCCTCGCCCAGCAGTGCGGCAACGTGCCCCAGCGGGTGGCGCAGATCCAACAGGGCGTCGCCGCCCTGCAGGGCACCCTTGCCACGGTGTACCTCGACGCGGGCCACTCCGACTGGCTCGATGCGGCCACCACCGCCAACCTGCTCAACCAGGCCGGCGTGCAGAACGTGCGCGGCTTCGCCACCAACGTCTCCAACTACAACGACTCGGCCGCCGAGCAGGCCTTCGGCGAGGCCGTCTCCGCGCTCACCAACGGCGCCCACTTCATCGTCGACACCTCCCGCAATGGCGCGGGGAGCAACGGCGAGTGGTGCAACCCCACCGGACGGGCACTCGGCGCGACCCCCGAAGCCACCACCGATGACGGGCTGCGTGACGCCAACCTCTGGGTGAAGGAGCCCGGCGAAAGCGACGGCACCTGCAACAACGGCCCCGCCGCCGGCGAGTGGTGGCCGGAGCGGGCCCTGCAGCTGGCCGCCGCCGCGGGCTGGTGACCCTCAGCTAGGTATTGATGGATGCTCAGGGCGAGTAAGATCCTCAGGTATGTCATCGTCTGGAGAAACACGCAGGGTAGCGGTGATCATCGAGGATGACGCGGATATCCGCCATCTGCTCGAAGCCGTGCTCACACAGGCCGGATTCGACGCGATCGCAACGAGCAACGGCCTCGATGGCGTGCGTGCCGTGCGCGCCTACGACCCCATTGTGACCACGCTCGATGTGAGCATGCCCGGCATGGACGGCTTCGAAACCGCCAAGCGTATCCGGGCGTTCAGCTCGACGTACCTGGTGATGCTCACCGCTCGCGACGAAGAGATCGACACGCTGCAGGGCCTCGAGGCCGGCGCGGACGACTACCTCACCAAGCCGTTCCGCCCCCGTGAACTGCGCGCCCGCATCGACGCCATGCTGCGCCGCCCCCGGCTGGCTTCGGCGCCGGCGACAGCCGGCGACCCGGTGGATGCTCCGACCGCCCAGCCCGCGCCCGCCGCTCCGGTAGTCCAGGTGCAGGCCACGCCTGCTCCCGCCGAGATTCCGTACACCCCCGCCTACGTGCCGCCGGCGCCGGTGGCCGCTCCCCCGGCCGAGGTCATCCCGGCCCTGGCCCCGGTGCCCGTGTCGGTGGAGTATGTGTCCGCCGCCGCGCCCACCGTCATTGTGTCCAACGACAGCGCCGTGGCCGACGAACGCGCCGACGACTGGATCGAGCACAACGGGCTGCGGTTGAGCAACGACATGCGCCTGGCGATGCTCGGCTCGGCCGAGCTCGACCTCACCCGCACCGAGTTCGACCTGCTGGCCGCGCTGCTCGAGTCCAAGCGCCGGGTACGCAGCAAGGCCGACCTGGCGCTGCTGCTGCGCGGTGAGAGCTACGTGACCTCGTACTACGTCAACGAGGCCGACAAGCGGGCCGTCGAGGCGCACCTGAGCAACCTGCGCCGCAAGCTCGGCGACAGCCTCACCGCGCCGCGCTGGCTGGAGACCGTACGCGGGGTGGGCTACCGGCTGGCGGCGTCAGACGAGGCCGGACGCGAGACCTACTAGCGCGGGTTCACGCGACGGGTCGCGGAGTCTCGACAAGCTCGACCAGCGGAACGGGGCTCGACCAGCGGGAACTGGGCTCGACCGGCGGGTGGGTTGCGCGACCGGCGGGATGGGTGCGTGGCGGGACGGGTGTGCGGGCGTAGGGGGTCGGTACCGCGCCGTCAGCGCTGCAGGGCGAACATCGTGGCGAGGTCGTGGCAGGCCTGCTCCCCCACCTCGTTGAGCCGGTCGATGTGCCGGGCCGAGCCGGCGATATCGCCGTCACGAAGGGCGTCGTGCATCATCGCGGCGGTGGCCTCCACCGTCACGGCGCCCACCATGGTGCTGCTCGAGCGGATGCTGAGCAGCACGACGTGAGCCTCTTCGGCATCCGGAAAGGCCAGTGCCGTGGCGAGGCGCTGCGAGCGGCTGCGCCACAGGTGCACGAAGTCGTGCACAAAACGGCGCTGCATCTCGCGGTCCCCGCCCATCTGGGTGAGCAGGGTCCGCAACGCCGTGGCTTCGATGTGGGCGCTCACACCCGGTAGCCGCGGTGGCGCTTGATCAGGGTGAAGAACATAGTAAGAGTCTGCAGCACGGTGGTGACTCCGAGGATCGGCCAGCCGATCCAGAGGATGGTCGACTGGATGACGACGGGCAGCTGCAACCAGATGAACACCATCGCGGCGGCGGCGGCCACGCCGACCAGCAGCGGCACGAGGTGGGCGTTGCCTGAGCCGCGCTCGGCCTTGGCCTGCTCCGCCCAGTTGTCAACCTGCTTGTTGCTGGCGAACTTGGTCCAGGCCCGCACGAAGTGGCCGATCCGCACCCACATGTAGATCTCGGCGGGGAAGAAGGCGATGGCGAAGAAGATGTCCTTGCCGTTGCGATTCTTCATCGACATGGCCGTGCGCAGGTTGAGCAGCAGCGCCACGGTGGGAGGGATCAACCAGATGGGGCTGAACACGAACGCTCCGATCGACAGGGAGGCGAACAGCAGGATGAAGAACATCACCCGGGTGAGCACGTTGACCACCATCGAGAAGTTCTCGATCCAGCGCAGCCGCAGGTTGGGGTGGAACGGCTGGCCCTTCGTGTCGCCGCGCTGACCCGGCCACATGAGTTCGATGGCGCCGAAGTTCCACTTGACCTGCTGGGCATCCAGGCCGCGCAGGGTGGTCATGCCGCCCACGTTGGCGCGCGCCTGGGCGCTGATCTTGGTGAGGTAGCCGGCGCTCTTGATCTGCAGGGAGAGCAGCGAGTCCTCCACCTCGCTGTCCTTCACCCACGGGGTGGCCTGATGGCTGTCCACCATCACCTCGCGCAGCGCCTTGGTGGAGAAGATCGAGAACTGGCCGCCGAGCACGGCCATGTTGCGGCCGCGCAGCATGTTCTGCATGTTGAAGGCGGCGAACTGGGCACGCTGGCCGGCGATGAGGAAGCTCGGCACGACGCCCTTGATGACGGTGTCGTCGATGCTGTAAATCGCCGAGATGCCGCCGACGCGGGTGTCCGAGGCGATCTCGGCCTCGAGCTGCTCCACGGCGTTCGTCGCCGCGGTCGTGTCGCCGTCGACGCCGAGCAGGAAGTCACAGCCCTCGATGAGCGAGTAGCCGTAGTTGAGCGCGCCGACCTTCTTGTCGGGGTTCTCGCCGATGTCGTGCACGAACACCTCGGTGAACTGCATGACGCCGTCCGTGACGACCTCGTGCGGGCCGGCGTACTGGCTGGCGATCTTCACGGTGTCGTCGGTGGTGTTGTTGACCACCACGTGGATCACGTCGGGAAGGCGCGTCTGGGCGAGCAGGGAGTCGAGCACCCCGCCGATCGAGTCGGCTTCGTTGTACGCCGGCACGATGCATCCGATAGTGGGGCGGAAGGTGGGGAGGCCCTCGACCATTTCATTGAATTCATTGGCGTAGGCAGCGAGCACCGGGTCGACGGGCGCGGGCTTGGCGTAGCGGTTTCTCTCGTTCACATGTGCAACTTTGTCAGGGCAACTCCCGGTTTGTGCCGAGGACGTGTCAAGGTTTTCTCAAGATAAGCTCAAGAACGGCGCAGCAGCAGCACGCCCACACGATTACCGGGGGGACCACATGCCGACGACGACCCGCACGCGCCTCGCGTCGCTCACCGTGGCCGCCGCCCTCACGCTCAGCCTCGCCGCCTGTGGGCAGGCACCCTGGGCCGGTCTGGATGCCGCGGGCAGCACACCCACGCCCACCGCGAAGGCCACCATCACCCCGATCGTCAACGATCTGTCGGCCGGTTCGGCCCGGCACGAGCTCATCGCCGGCGATGCGGCCCTCACGGTGGACTACTCATCGTCGCTGAGCATGGACCAGTGGACCGCGTCGGCGAACAAGCCCGTGAGCTTCTCGGTCAGCGCCGCGCTGGGCACCGATGACGGCCAGGGTGTCTACCTGTCCAAGGTCAGCATCGTCACGGCCGTCAACGGCCCCACCGGGGCCTTGGATGCCCCGGCCACGTTCGTCGACCAGTCCTCCCTGCCCACCGGGTACGTCATGAAGGCGCCGTACAGCTACGGCCAGACGTACGTGCTCTCGGCGATCGACCCGGCCGCCACCAGCGTCACCCTGTCGTTCACCTATGAGCTGCTCATCCAGACGACGCCCACGTCGACGACGTTCGCCAAGCAGACCGCGAGCGACCAGCTCACCATCGCCATCGCGCAGTAACCGCCGGCCCCACTCGGGAAGCGTGAGTGGGGCACGCAAACTCGAGTCTTGTGGCGCTCAGCTCCCAGTTCGCGGATGCTTGTTCGCGCGTCGGGTCAGAGGTCGCCGCGGGGAATCGGGGCCGCATCCACGGCCACGGCGATGTCGTTGCCGCCGCGGTGCTTGACGATGTCGATCGCCTGGTTGACCGCGTCGCTGAGCGCACCGAGGTCGTAGCCGTGGTCGAAGGTGTCGGCAATGCCGAAACTCGCCGTGAGCCGGATCTGGTACGACTCGCCCAGCGGGCCGTCGACCAGGGCGTTCTGCACCCGTTCGGTGATCGCCCGGGCCTCGGTGGCGGAAGACACCCCGGCCAGGATGAAGAACCGGCCGGCGGCCAGGTGGCCGATCTGGGCCATCATCGGGGCGCTGCCGCGGAGCGTGTCGGCGAACCGGGAGATGGCCTCATCCCCCGCGGTGCGGCCGAACGCGGTGTTGATCTCGGGCAGGTTGTCGATGTCCGCGCCGATCACGGCAAGCCCACGCTCGGACATCTCGGCCCGCTGCAGGTGGTCGGCTGCGGCCTGACGGAACGACGGCCCGGAGAGCACGCCGGCGGCCGAGTGGATGCCCACGGCGATGTCACCGACGGCGTTGCTGCCCACCCGCTCGGCTCGCAGGATCGACACCGCGATGCTCGCCGTGACGATGAGCGCCATGTTGAAGATCGAGGTGGTGCCCGTACCGAAGTAGGTGGTGAAGGTGATGCTCCCCGGGCCGTCCAGGAGGAAGGTGACCGCGCGGCCGAGGTAGAAGAGGCAGGCGAGGAACAGGACGATCGCGAGGATGCGTCCGTTCACGTTGCGGCGCAGCCGGCGCCGCATCGCCTCTGCACCGCCGAGGGCGCCGAGCGAGGAGATGACCAGCCAGAGCAGCCCTGCGCCGGCCCATTCGCCGCCGTCCTCACCGGGGATGATCGTGACGACACCGACGATGAGGGCCAGTCCGCCGACAACGAGGAAGGCCGAGGACCGGCCGTTGTAGACCCGGCTGCCCGACCAGAGCGAGCCGATGGAGATCACCAGTGCGGTGTTGGCCAGGGCGATGGCCCACCAGGCGGTGTCGCTGATGGCATAGACGCCGTAGCCGACGGCCACCATGATGCCCGTCACGAAGGCCAGGCTCCACAGTCGCCCGGGCGGGTCGTTGCGGTTGAGCGCGGTGTTGAAAATGAAGGATGCCCCGCAGAGCACCACCATCAGCCCGCTGATCATCTGCAGTGTCGGTGCGTCTAGTTCCATATTGTCCCCCGGCGGGCGTGGCAGTCCACGCTCACCCTCTGTTCACCGGGAGCGTGGCGATCGCCGTGGTTCCCTTGCCTTTGACGGATTCAAGTCTGAGGTCGCCGCCATGCTCGCGCATGATCTCCCGGCTGATGCTGAGGCCCAGCCCGGTGCCGTGCACGCTGGAGCCGCGTACAGAGTCGGCCCGGTAGAACCGGTCGAACAGGTTGCCCTGCTCGTCTTCGCTCATGCCGCGGCCGGTGTCGGCGACGCGTACCTCGATGCCGCAGTCCACTTCGTGCGCCGACACGGTGACCTTGCCGGACTCCACGTTGTACTTGATCGCGTTCGAGAAGACGTTGTCCACGACCTGGCGCAGCCGGAAGGCGTCGGCGATCACAATGATCTCGGGCAGGTCGACGAGTTCGAATCGAATGCCGCGTTGCGAGGCCAACGGCTCGGCCGATTCGGCGGCATCCGTGATGATGGCGGTCAGATCGCACGCCGCCACGTTCAGCGCCAGGCCTTCCTTGGAGGCGCTGGCCGCGGTGAGCAGCCCGGAGACGATCTCGAGCAGCCGGTCGGCGTTCTTCGACGCGATTTCCAGCATCCGCCGGGTGTCGGGGTCGACCCGCTCGTCGTCGAGCGCCAACTCGAGGTAGCCCAGAATCGAGGTCAGCGGGGTGCGCAGCTCGTGGGAGACGGAGGCGACGAGGTCGTCCCTGGCCTGCACCGCGCGCACCTCGGCCGTGACGTCGCGGGTCACCAGCACCCCACCGTCGAACCGGCCGGCGGTGTCGCGGATGGGCCGGGCCGACACGAGCACGGCGGCCTGCTGCTGGTCGGGCGAACCGACCCACACCGTCACCCGGTCGACGGTTTCGCCGCGCATGGCCCGCTGGGTGGGCCGGTCCGGGCCCTCGAAGAGGGTGACCCCGTCTTCCTTGAAAACTATGGCGTCCAGGCCGACCCCGTCGCTCACCCCGAACCGGGCGAGCAGCGATCGTTGGGCCCGGTTGATGAAGTTCACCGTGGTGTCTTTGTTGTACCCGACGACACCGAAGTCGACGGTGTTGAAGATCTCGTCGAGGGTCTGCTCCTGGCGGCGGGAGCGCTGCAGCGCCGCCTCGAACAGGCCCGCTTGCTGGGTGAGCAGCACCCGCTGCGCCTGGGCGCGTCGGTTGGAGGTGTAGGTGACCGAGGCGACGAACGCGAGCATGATCGTCACCACCGCCAGCAGCGGCGCCTGGCCGGCCGTGTAGCCCGTGGCGTTCAGCGGATCGGTGAAGAATTTCAACGGCAAACCGGCCCAGAGCAGCACGGCGGAGAACAGCACACTGCCGGTCGCCCCTGCCAGGCCGAAGTGGGTGGACATCCAGATGACCGGGAAGACGAGCAGGAAACTGACACCCAGTTGCGGCTGGGCTTCCCGGGCCAGGGTGAGCCCGACGATGTCCAGCAGCGGGAGGATCACGATCCACGACTTGGGGAACAGGCGCCACGGCACCGCCGCGGCAAGGCCGGTGGCGGCGAAGATGATCATCACGCCGAGGAAGTACAGCGGGGCCGCGAACATGGCCGCATTGTTGACGACGGTGACGACCACCAGCAGCAGGGTGGCCGCGGCCAAGAGCAGCTGGGAGAGGAAGACGCTGCGTTCCACGCGCTCCCGCACGCCGACGCGCGGCATCCTCAATATCTGCTCGACCATACTGTGACCCTAACCTTTACAGCGACAACCCAGACACGGCGCGCACAGGCAGTACGGCGGCCGCTCCGAATTCCTCCAGGCGGGCGAGGGTCTTCTCGAAACTGCGCGGCACCCCGTAGTGGAATCCCTGTGCGCTCCGGATACCCAACGAGGACAGGTGGGCGGCCATGGCCTCGTTCTCGACACCCTCCACGATCATCGAGTACTCGAGGTTGTCGCCGAAGCCCTGCAGCGCCGTGAGCACCTCGCGCTGGCGCACATCGTCGAGGTCGTCGACGAGGCTCTTGTCGATCTTGAGGATGTCCATGGGCATCCGCACGAGGGCGTCGACCGAGGAGTCCTGGGAGCCGTAGTCGTCGAGCGCGATCATGATGCCGATGTCACGCAGGTGGTCGGCCTGGGCACGCACGGCGGTAGAGACGCGGGCCACGGAGCGCTCGTTCAGCTCCAGGCAGAGCGAGATGCCGGGGTAGCGTTCGGCCAGGTCTTCGACGAACGAACCCACTCGTTGGGGCAGGATCTGGCCCGCCTCCACGTTGATGGTCATGCAGACGATACGCGGTTCGATGAGCCGGAAGTCGGCCGCCGCGGCCATGGCCTTGACGGCCACCTGCCGGGTGAGCGCGTCGAGCCGGCCGAGGCTCTTGGCCTTCTCCACCAGGGAGGGCGGCGACAGCGGGCCGAGCTCGGGGTCGGTGTAGCGCACAAGGGCCTCGAACGCCCAGATCTGGCCGGTGACGAGGCTCACGATGGGTTGGAAGGCCAGTTCGAGGAGGTCCTCGTCGATGGCGCGGGCGACGATGTCGTTCATCTGCGAGGAACGGTGCCCGGAGATGTTGATGCTGCTCTCGTTGGCGGGGCCGCCGCGGCGGCGGGACTTCTTGATGGCGAGCATGCTGCGGTCTGCGTCGCGCAGCAGCTGGTTGACATCCGTCTCCCGGTGCGCGGAGTAGGCCAGGCCGATGCTGAGGATGGGGTTGATGCTGAAGCTGCCCACGGCGAGCGGGGCGCCCGTGGCCTCCATGATGCGTTCGGCGAGCAGCTTCGCCTCGGCGAGGGAGGACAGCCGGGTGAGGATCACGACGAACTCGTCGCCGCCGACCCGGGCGACGACGTCGTACGGGCGCACGACGCCGCTGAGCCGGCGGCCGAGTTCGCTGAGGATCTCGTCGCCGGATTGGTGGCCGTAGCGGTCGTTCATCCGCTTGAAGTCGTCGAGGTCGATGAACAGCACGGCCAGGGCCTCGGAGTAGTCACGGTGGTCGTTGATGTTCGCGAGGGCGTCCTGGAAGGCGCCGTAGTTGGGCAGCCCGGTGAGCGGGTCGGTGTTGGCGCGGATGGTGAGGCCGCCGATGCTCTCCCGTGCGGTGAAGACCACGTCGGCGGTGTGCGCGAGCGCCGCGAGGGCGCGCCGGTCGTCGTTGGTGAAGGGGAAATCCATCACATCGCGACGGGCCACCAGGTACTGGCCGCCGAGAACGGTGATGGCCACCGGCACGTCGATCTCGCCGCGGCCGGCGGGCTCGTGCCGGATGCTGGCGGATTCGACGCCGATGGTGTCGTGCACGGCGCGCAGCAGCACCGTGGCGAGGTCGGCGGTGGGGTTGACGGGGCTGAGGGTGATGGGCGTGATCTGCCCGCCGGTCTTGGTGAAGTGATTGGTGGCGTTCAGGTCGATGACGCCCGCGACCACCCCGGCCAGCCGGCGGCGCATCGCGGTTCCGCGCTGGATGAGGATGGTGCCCGCGGCCGCGACGCTGAGCGGCACGAGGGTGACCGCCACCGCCAGGGTGTCGGTGCGCAGGTCGAAGAACGGATGCGTCCACATGGCGATCAGGGCACAGGACACCGCGTAGCCGCCGCCGACGAGCACCAGGCGAACGGCGGAGTAGGTGTGTTCGGTGGCGGGCTGGGGCGGGGTGCCGGAGAACCGGCGGCGGAGCGCCTCGATCACGACGACAGTGACGATGTAGGCGACAGCACCGCCGGCGGCTACGACAGGTTCGGCGGAGCCGACGGCGTGGAGCAGGGCGACCGTGGCGAGGAAGGCGACGCCGCCGACGCCGGTGAGACCGGCCGCGTAGACGGCCACTTCGACCCGGCGTGCGGTGAGCACCACCACGAGCAGCACACCGAGGCAGACCAGACCCAGGGCGATGCGGGGGGCGAAGGCCGGCTCAAGCGCGAGGACGACCAGGATCGGCAGGCCGACCACCGGGCTGCGGAACCCGAGCGCGCCCAGGCGGAAGCGCGGGATCTCGAACACGCCCGCGCAGACCACCGCGCAGGCCGCGATGAAGAGGTGCTCAGGGTTGCCCTCGAGGATCAGTTCGATCAGCGAGAAGACGATGAAGAAGAGCGCCGTGGCCGCGAACAGGCCGAAAACCACCCGGCCCGCCACCGCTGCCGCTTTGATTGTCTCCACAAGGTCTGACACTACTGGAGCGCTGCCGCGGATCGGGCCCGCGCCGGATTATCCGACCGCGAGTTTTGCGGCCAGGAGTTCGGCGATCTGCACGGCGTTGAGCGCCGCACCCTTGCGCAGGTTGTCGTTGCTGATGAACAGGGCCAGACCCCGGCCGTTCGGCACCCCGGGATCCTGGCGGATGCGTCCCACGAAGCTCGGGTCGGCGCCCGCCGCCTGCAACGGCGTGGGGATGTCGGTGAGCTGCACGCCGGGAGCGTCGCTGAGCAGCTCGGTCGCCCGGGCGACGGAGATGGGCCTGGCGAACTCCACGTTGATCGAGAGCGAGTGGCCGGTGAACACCGGCACACGCACGCAGGTGCCGGAGACGAGCAGGTCGGGCAGCTCGAGGATCTTGCGGCTCTCGTTGCGGAGCTTCTTCTCCTCGTCGGTCTCGAACAGGCCGTCGTCGACGATCGACCCGGCAAGCGGGATGACGTCGAACGCGATGGGCCGCTTGTACACGGTGGGCTCCGGCATGCTCACCGACGAACCGTCGTGCACGAGCTGGAAGAGGTTGTCGTCGCTCGCGGCGGCGCGGATCTGCGTGGCCAGTTCCTGCGCGCCGGCCAGGCCGCTGCCGGAGACCGCCTGGTAGGTGCTCACGATGAGGCGTTCGAGGCCGGCCTCGTCGTGCAGGACCTTGAGCACCGGCATGGCCGCCATGGTGGTGCAGTTGGGGTTGGCGATGATGCCCTTGACGGCCCGGTCGATGGCCTCCGGGTTGACCTCGCTGACCACCAAAGGTACGTCGGGGTCCATCCGCCAGCCCGACGAGTTGTCGACCACGGTGACCCCGGCGGCGGCGAAGCGCGGCGCCTGGCTCTTGGACAGCGTGGCGCCGGCCGAGAAGATGGCCACATCCAGGCCGGTGGGGTCGGCCGTTGAGGCGTCTTCCACCACGATCTGCTCGTGCTTCCAGGGCAGCGTGGTGCCCGCGGAGCGCGCCGACGCGAAGTAACGGATGCTGGCGACCGGGAAGTCGCGCTCCTCGAGCAGACGGCGCACCACGGCACCGACCTGGCCGGTGGCGCCCACGACGCCGATGTTGATGCCGGCGCGGGTGCTGCTGGGTGCGGTGCTGGTGGCTACGGTGCTGGTCACTGTGTGGTCCTTACTCAGTCAAGTCTCAAGCCGTGCAAAAAGTCGGAGAATGCGCACAACTCCTGCAATTCTCCCCGAACGGAGCCGAATCGGGCCGGTTTGGGTGTTTTTGGCAGAAATTGCAGGAGTTATGCCGGGGTGTGGGCCGGACGTCGGGGGGGCGGCGCGGGCCGTTCACGAGGGGGAACTGTTCCCGAAGCGGACAAATGGTACCGGCGTACCGGGCGCAGATGTCCGTTCGGGCAATAGTCGGCTGCCGGGGCGACGGCCGACGGGGTCAGCGGCCGGTGCCGCCGTGCACAACGGCCTCGTCGTCGGCGTCCAGGCCGAAGGCCGTGTGCACGACGCGCAGAGCCTGGTTGATGGTGTCGGCCCGGGTGACGACCGAGATGCGGATCTCGCTGGTGGAGATCATCTCGATGTTGATGCCGGCCTCGAACAAGGCCTCGAACAGCTTCGCGGAGACACCGGTGTTGGTGCGCATCCCGGCGCCCACCAGAGCGAGCTTGCCGATCTGGTCGTCGTACTGCAGGCCGGCGAAGCCGACGTTCTGCTGTTCGTTGGTGAGCGCGGTGAGCACCTGCTGGCCCTCGGACTTGGGCAGGGTGAACGAGATGTCGGTCAGCCCGGTGGAGGCGGCCGAGACGTTCTGCACGATCATGTCGACGTTGGCATTGGTCTTGGCGACGATCTTGAAGATCTGCGCGGCCTTGCCGGGGATGTCGGGAACGCCGACGACCGTGACCTTGGCCTCGCTGAGGTCGGCCGCGACCCCCGCGATGATGGGCTCTTCCACTGTCTCTCCATTCGATACTGCGGCGGCGTACGGGCTGATGGCGCCCGGGTTGTAGACGATGGTGCCGGTGTTGTTGTTGAACGATGACCGCACGTGCAGGGTCACACCGTGGCGGCGGGCGTATTCCACCGCGCGAATGTAGAGCACCTTGGCACCAGCGGCGGCGAGCTCGAGCATCTCCTCGCTGGAGACCCGTTCGAGCTTGTGCGCCTTGGGCACAACGCGCGGGTCGGCGGTGAAGATGCCGTCGACATCCGTGTAGATCTCGCAGATGTCGGCACCGAGCGCGGCGGCGAGGGCCACGGCCGTGGTGTCAGAGCCGCCGCGGCCGAGGGTGGTGATGTCCTTGGTGTCGCGGTTGAAGCCCTGGAAGCCGGCGACGATGGCGATGGCACCCTCGTCGAGTGCGTCGCGCAGCCGGCCCGGGGTGACGTCGACGATGCGGGCGGCGCCGTGCTGGGCATCCGTGATCATGCCGGCCTGGCTGCCGGTGAACGAGCGGGCGTCGTAGCCCATGCTCTTGATCGCCATGGCCAGCAGCGCCATGGAGATGCGCTCCCCCGCGGTGAGCAGCATGTCGAGCTCGCGCGGCGCCGGGATCGGGGTGACCTGGTGGGCGAGGTCCAGCAGCTCGTCGGTGGAGTCGCCCATGGCGGACACGGCCACGACGATGTCGTTGCCGGCCTTCTTGGTGTCGACGATGCGCTTGGCAACGCGTTTGATGCTCTCGGCGTCGGCGACGGATGATCCGCCGAACTTCTGCACGATCAGGCTCACGTGGGCACTCCTGGGGTCCGGGTACGCGGACACAGCCCGCCATCCCATCCTAAATGCGTTCGTATTCTCGCCGGTTCATGTGACGCCGCGCGCGGGCCCCGATGCTGACTGGCCCATTTCTGCTAGTCGCGAGCACCTCCGCACTAGCAATTCCGGGCCAGTCATCTCTGAGGGTTGGATGACTGGCCCATTTTCGCTAGTCGTGAGGGGCTCCGCACTAGCCAAAATGGGCCAGTCATGACGGGGCGCTAGGAGGTGACGGTGCGTCGCCCCTCGAAGGCACGGCCGAGGGTGACCTCGTCGGCGTACTCGAGGTCGCCTCCCACGGGCAGGCCCGACGCCAGCCGGCTCACCTTGATGTCGAGGGTCGTCAGCAGACGCGACAGATAGGTGGCAGTGGCCTCGCCCTCGAGGTTGGGATCGGTGGCGATGATCACCTCTTGCACGGTGTTGTCGGCCAGGCGCGTCATCAGCTGACGGATGCGCAGGTCGTCGGGTCCGATGCCGTCGATGGGGCTGATCGCTCCGCCGAGCACGTGGTACAGGCCCTTGAACTCGCGGGTGCGTTCGATGGCGACGACATCCTTGGCCTCTTCGACCACGCAGATGGAGGTGGGGTTGCGGCGCGGGTCGCGGCAGATCATGCAGGTCTCCTGCTCGGAGACGTTGCCGCAGATCTCACAGAACTTCACCTTGTCGCGCACCTCGAGCAGTACGTTCGCCAGGTGTGACACGTCGAAGTTCTTGGTCTGCAAGATGTGGAACGCGATCCGCTGCGCGGATTTGGGGCCGATACCGGGCAGCCGACCGAGCTCGTCGATGAGTTCCTGAACGATTCCTTCGTACATTTAGTTGTCGTTCCTCTGTCGCGAGATGGGGTCGTGCGGCTGCTCCTCGATGAACGTGGCGCCGAGAATCTCGCGCACCACCGCCTCGCCGTACCGTTGCTTCTCCGCGAACGCGGGTGAGCGTCGGGCCGGAGCACCACGCTGACCGGCGGGGGCGGATGCGGCAGGCGCGGCGGTCGCGGATGCCCCGGCTGCCGGTGCCTGACCGGGCGCCTGCTGGCCACGAGCCTGCTGTGGCGCCGCGGGCGGCTGCGCGGTCGGCTGGCTGCCGGGCCCGCCGCCGGGTGCAGAGAACCGCTGCGGGTCCGGCGGCAGGTCGTCGTAGGGCGGCGGTTCTTCGTCGAAGGGTGGGTCGAAGTCGGGCTCCGGTGCGTAGTCGTAGCCCGGTGCCGCCGGGGCCGATGGCTGCGGGGCAGAGGAGGATACAGGCGCGGAGGGGACGTCTGCCGGGGCGCTGGGGGCGGTGCGGGCGCCGGTATCGGAGGGGACTGTGTCGGCAGGGGAAGCGCTGGCGGCCGGGGCTCCAGCAGCAGCGGGGACACCGTGGATCGGCGCCAGCGCGGGCTCCTCGGCCAGGGTCTCCGCGGCAGCCAGGGCGGCGGCGGATCCGGGAATGACGACCGTGGCCCATCCGGTGGACGTGGTCGGCGGCGCGAGGGTGGCGGTGGCCGAGCGAGTTGTTGTCGCGGTGGCTGCACCCGCTCCGGCTGATCCCGCGCCGGAACCTGCGCCGAAGGCGCGTGCGTCACCGGTCGTTCCGCTGCCGGACGGGCCGCCGAACTCCGATGACGGGGCGCCTGCCGCGGTGGGGTTCGACGCGGACGATCCCTGGGCCATCGAGCCGGCGGGAGCAGTGCCCGCGGAAGCCGTGCCCAGGGAGGCCGAGCCGGTGGGCGTGGGGCCGGCAGCTGAGCTTGCGGGGGCGGAGCCTGCGCGACCGGCGCCCGCGGGAGCCTGGGCCGACTCGGCGCTGGAGGGCCGGGAGGTGGATGCCGCGTCGGCGCCAGCGGTCGGGCGCGCGGGAGCTCCTCCGGCGGACTGGCCGGCGCCCGCCGCGGCGAAGGTCTCGGAGTCGGCGCGGGCGATGAACTTCACGCGCAGGCCGAGCACCTTGACGATGGCGCCGCGCAGGAACTCGCTGACCCCCTGGCCGGGCGCCTGCTGAGCCTTGAAACCCTGCATGTCCTGCTCGCTGGGGAAAGACAGTACGAGGATATCCTCGCCGCGCAGGTCCAGCACGCGGGCGGTGTACACCACGAGCCAGGCGCTGAGCTTGACCTCCTTGACGGCGTCGAGGATCTGCGGCCAGGCGTCCTTGATCTGGGCCAGCGTGACCGGCCCGACGGGAACGGCCGGGGTCGCGACAGGCTCGGTGGCGCCGGCCGGCTCGGCCGGGTCGGTACTGGCGGATGCGGCGGACGATGCACCCGAGGTCGCGTCGTCTGCGGGCGTACCGGATGCGGGCTCGGCGGATACAGGCGTGCCGGACGAGGCGGCAGCGCCGGCGGACGCAGGAGTGTCTGAGGACGCCGGCGCACCGGAGTCGGCCACGGAGCCCGCGGTGGGGTTGGTGCCGACGGGGAGAACGTCGGCGGCCGGGGTGGCCGCGGTCGCGCCGGTCTCCGCGGCGGCCGTCGCTGCGGTGTCGCCCGGGGTGGCGGCCGGGGATCCGGGCACGCGAGTGGCCCATCCAGCGCCGACTGGGGCGGCGGCCGCGGCCGGGGCAGGCGTAGCGCCGGCGGCCGGCGCGGCGGCCGGGGGCGAGGCTGGGGCCGCGGAGGCCGGTGGGCGGGACGCCGCGGGCGCGGGCGCGGCGGCCTGGACCGGCGCATCCGTGCTGCCGCCGTCGACGCCGATGCGCCGTTCGAGGCGCTCGACGCGGGCGAGGGCGCCGCGGGTGGTGTCGTCGGCGGCGGGGATGAGCACGCGCGCGATCATGAGTTCGAGGTGCAGGCGGGGCGAGGTGGCGCCGGTCATCTCGGTGAGGGCGGCGTTGAGGATGTCGGCGGTGCGGCTCAGCTCGGCCGGACCGAACTTGGCGGCCTGCACCTGCATGCGGTCGAGTTCGTCTTGCGGTACGCCCCGGAGCACGGCGGCGGCACCGGCGGCGCTGGTGGCGGCCACGATGATGAGGTCGCGCATGCGCTCGAGCAGGTCTTCGACGAAGCGGCGCGGGTCTTGGCCGGTCTGGATGACCCGGTCGACGGCGTCGAACGCGGCGGAGGAGTTGCGGGCGGCGATGGCGTCGACGGCGTCGTCGAGCAGGGTCGCGTGGGTGTAGCCGAGCAGGGCCACGGCACGCTCGTACTCGATGGCCTCGGTGTCGGAGCCGGCCATGAGCTGGTCGAGCAGCGAGAGGGTGTCGCGGGGCGACCCGCCGCCGGCGCGCACGACGAGCGGGAGCACGCCGGGAGCCACGGTCATGTGCTCGCTGTCGCAGAGCTGCTGCACGTAGTCGAGCATGGGCGCCGGCGGCACGAGCCGGAACGGGTAGTGGTGGGTGCGCGAGCGAATGGTGCCGATGACCTTCTCGGGCTCGGTGGTGGCGAAGATGAACTTCACGTGTTCCGGCGGTTCTTCCACGATCTTGAGCAGCGCGTTGAAGCCCTGCGGCGTGACCATGTGCGCCTCGTCGAGGATGAAGATCTTGTAGCGGTCGCGGGCCGGCGCGAAGATGGCGCGCTCGCGGATGTCGCGGGCGTCGTCGACACCGTTGTGGCTGGCCGCGTCGATCTCGACCACGTCGAGCGAGCCGCTGCCGTCGCGGGAGAGCTCGACACAGCTGGGGCAGACACCGCAGGGGGTGTCGGTGGGGCCCTCGGCGCAGTTGAGGCAGCGGGCCAGGATGCGTGCGGACGTGGTCTTGCCACAGCCGCGGGGTCCGCTGAAAAGATAGGCATGATTGACACGGTTGGTGCGCAGGGCGGTCATGAGCGGATCGGTCACCTGAGACTGACCGATCATTTCGGCAAAAGTCTCTGGCCGGTAACGGCGATACAGGGCGGTAACCACGAGTTCAATCGTACTTGGTGCCACTGACACGCCGGTCGGCCCATGCACAGGGCGGATGCGTGGCCAGGCAACACTTTGAGCTCGCGACAGCGGTCAGAGGGCTGCTTCGCTGAGCGCGAAGCAACCGTTTCCCCGCTTTCGCGGGAGCTGGGGTGCGAGCACGCGGCGGATGGCGAGTCTCCCGCTCCGTTCACGTGCGGGCACGCGGCGGGGCTCGGCGGGCACCGCCGTCAGTCTTCGTCGAAGAAGATCTCTTCCACGGGTTTCTCGAACAGCCGGGCCAGCCGCAGCGCCAGGGGAAGGCTGGGGTTGAATCGGCCTGCTTCGATGGCGTTCACGGTTTGCCTGGACACCCCCACCTCTCTGCCGAGAGCCTCTTGCGACCACTTGCGTTCGCGCCGCAGCGCCTCGACGTGGTTCCTCACGCGGCGGCCTTCGCGGCAGACCTCGTGATCACCGCGTAGCGCACCCAGAAGTCGGCGACCAGCACCACGACCAAGCCGATCAGCACCCAGGCCGGATTCGTTTGGGTGGGGAACACGACGAACAGGCATCCCGCGACAAGGGTGAGGATCAGCAGGTCGATGAAGGCTTTGGCTTGAGCCTGCGTGGCCACCTGGCGCTCGAAACTGTCCGGGGCCGACGTGAGTTCGCGGCGCCCGATCCACCGGCGAAGCACATTGATGCCCAGGCCGCCGCCGACGATCACGAGGAACTGCAACACCATGAGAGCGATGGGTACCCACGGTGCGACATCGGCGTCTCGCGCCACGCCCGCGAACCCACCCACCGCTCCGCCAACGACGACCAACACGGCGATATAGGCGATGTAGACGAACCGGACCTTCATGACGAACTCCTGACCTGGCGACCAATGTGTAAAGGTTACTTTCCACCCTAGTGGAAAGTTAGTTTTACAGTTCGCTGGAGAAACGGCGCAACTGTTGCCCAAGCGGACTAGTGCGCCCGGCGTAGCGGACGCAGTAGTCCGCACTGGTGACAGCGGGGCGAACGCGGGGATGCTCTCCAGGTTTCGACAAGCTCAACCAACGAGACGGGCGCGCCCCAACGTCGGTCGAGCTTCTCGAGACCTGGCGAGGTGGCCCCTAGAAGTCGGTGTGGCCGAGGTGGGGGCGCGGCACGAAGCTGATCCGGGTGCTCTCGGTGCCGTGCAGGCACAGGATGACCAACTCATTCTCGGCGCGGAGCACCGGGCCGGGCACGTACAGCGTGGTCTGCGGGCCGCGGTCCCAGAACCGGCCCAGGTTGAACCCGTTGATCCAGGCCTGACCCTTGCCCCAACCGGCGGTGCTGAGGAACAGGTCCACGCCGGGCTCGGCTCCGAACCGGCCGCGCGCGAACGCCGGACCGCTGAGAGAGCCGGCGACCTCTGCGTCCGGAACCAGCGACAGCGGCGCCGGCGATCCGGGCGCGTCGGTCGTCGACGCGGGCACGGTGGCCGTCGCCGCGGGCGAGGTCGCACGCGACATCGGCGCAGTGGCAGCCAACCCGGGTGTGGTCGCAGACAGCGGCTCCGGGGAGCTCAGCTGTGGGGTCGGGGTGAGGTTGAGGGCGAGGTCGAGCTCCACGTCGAGATCGAGGTCGACCGCGCCGGGGCCGGCGATCGGTGCACGATGCGATGAAGCGGCGGTCGCGGCGCCGTGCTGCCCGTGCTGGGGGGCGAAGAGGCCGCTGCCGGAGCGCACGAACCCGTCCACGTCGAGCGGCAGCACCTGCCAATGGGCGAGGTCGACGCGGTCGAGGGTGGCCGGGCCGATCAGGCCCTTGTCCTCGCCGATGCGGGGGCCGTAGTTGACCCGGCCCTGGTCCTCCACGAGCAGGTCGAGCCGGTCCCCCGGCGGCAGGCTGAGCGAGCGGTCGTGGTGGTCGCGCTGCAGCACACCGACGGCGGTGCCGTCGACGAAGACCTGCGCACGGTCGCGCACCTCGCCGAAGGAGAGCACCCGGGCGCCGGGCGTGAGCCGGCTACGGTACAGGGCGAACCCGGTGTACTGGCCGAGCGCATCCATGCTGGGCAGCTCAGCGGCACAGGCGGCACTCGTGTCGGCCAGCTCCGGGAGGGCATCCCAGAGCGACACGGATTCGTCGAGCACCACGTCGAAGGCCGGGGCCGGGTTCGCGGGTTCGGGCAGCGGCGGCAACGCGGCATCCGCGGCAACCGGCGCATACCGGGTCAGCACCTCGCGGAAGGCGAGGTACTTGGCCGTCACCTCGCCACTCTCCGAGAGCGGGGCGTCGTAGTCGTAGGAGGTGACGGTGGGCTGGAACACGCCCTTGTCGTTGGCGCCGTTGGTGAAGCCGAAGTTGGTGCCACCGGTGAACATGTAGAGCGATACGGATGCGCCGGTGGCGAGCAGGTCGTCCAGCTCCCGCGCGGAATCCTCCGCCGAGGTGGTGTGGTGGTGCGCGCCCCAGTGGTCGAACCAGCCGTTCCAGAACTCGGCGCACATGAGCGGCCCGGTGGGCTGGTGCCGGCGGAGCACGGCCAGGCGTTCGGTGGCGCGGGATCCGAAGGAGCCGGTCTTGTGCAGCTCGGGCAGGCTGCCGTCGTCGAGCATCTGGTCGGTGGGCTGGTCGATCGTGGTGAGCGGCACGGTGATGCCGCCGGCCCGGTTGAGCTCCACGAGCGCGCGCAGGTAGTCCTTGTCGTCGCCGTAGGCGCCGTATTCGTTCTCGATCTGCACCAGGATCACGGGCCCGCCGTGGTCGATCTGGCGGGACGCCACGATCGGCAGCAACCGGTCGAAGTACTCTGCCACGGCCGTCATGTAGAGCGGTTCGTTGCGGCGCACGCCCACGGCGGGGTCGGCGAAGAGCCAGCCGGGCAGTCCCCCGTTGTCCCACTCGGCGCAGATGAACGGGCCCGGCCGCACGATGGCGTACATACCCTCGGCCGCGATCAGGTCGAGGAACCGGGCCAGGTCGAGCTGCCCGACGGTGTCGAAGGTGCCGCGCACGGGCGAGTGCGCGTTCCAGGCCACGTAGGTTTCGATGGTGTTCAGACCCATCAGCTTCGCCTTGTGGATGCGGTCGGCCCAGTGATCGGGGTGCACCCGGAAATAGTGGATGGCGCCGGCCAGGATCCGGAACGGTTCCCCGTTCAGGAGGAAGTCCGTGTCGCCGATCGCGAAAGCGCCCGGGGTCGGGGGCGTGGGTGCGGAAAGGGTGACGTCGCCCATGATCAGGCCTCCGTTCGGGCTCGGCTCAACACGGCAACGCCGGTGGCCGGGAGGGTGAGGGAATCGGCCGCGAGGGTGCTGCCGCCGAGGTCCACCGCGGTGAGGTCGCCGTCCGCCGCGCCGAGCGGCACGGTCACGGCCAGCGCCGAGTGGTTGATGTAGAAGAGGTACTCCCGGCTGTCGCTCTGACGCACGGCGAGCTGCACGGTGCCGTGCACCTCTTCCGGCAGCGGGGAGTGGATGCCGGCATCCGCGGCGAACCGGCCGACGAGCGCCACCAGGGCGGCGCGGTCGGGCACCGTGGCGACGAAGCTCGCGCGGCCGGCGCCGACGGTGCGCCCGGTGATGGCGGGTACGCCGGGGAACGGGCCGTCGTCGAAGCGCGCGAGCACCTCCACATCGGGCCGCACCGCCACGTCGTGGGTCAGCAGCGAGCCGGTGGACCCGGCCGGCAGGTCGCCGGAGAGCGCCACGGTCTGACCGGCGAGCAGCCCGCCGAATTCCTCGGCGCGCACGCCGAGCAGTTCCCGGAACGCGCCCGGGTAGCCGCCGGGGTGGATGTGGTCGTCGGCGTCGGCGATGCCGGAGAACACACCGACCACGAGGTGGCCGCCGTCGCGGGTGTAGTCGGCGAGGGCATCCGCCAGCTCGTCGGGCACCACATACAGCATGGGGGCGATGACCAGGTCGTACCCGGCCAGGCCGTGCCCGGCAAGCACCGAGCGGGCCGGCACGATGTCGGCCTGCAGGCCGTTGGCCAGCGCGGCGGTGTACCAGGCCATGGCCTCGGCCTTGTAGCGGAGCAGCTCGGTGGGGTGCGAGTCGAGCTCGGAGGCCCACCAGGAGTCCCAGTCGAAGAGGACAGCGATGCGGGCCTGCTTCGTGCGGCTGCCCGCCACCTCGGCCAGGCGCGCGAGCTCGCCGCCGAAACGGGCGACGCTGCGGAACACCGAGCTGTCGGAGCCCGCGTGCGGCAGCATCGCGGAATGGAATTTCTCGGCGCCGGCCAGCGACGCACGCCACTGGAAGAAGCAGATCGCGTCGGCGCCGTGCGCCAGGTGGGTGAGGCTGTCGCGGCGGAGCTGGCCGGGGGTCTTGGCCTGGTTCACCGGCTGCCAGTTGACGGCGCTGGTGGAGTGTTCCATGAGGAACCATGGTGCCCGCCCGGCGATCTGACCGGTGAGGTTGGCCGAGAAGGAGAGTTCTTCGAAGCGGTGCGGGTCGGCCACGAGCAGGTAGTGGTCGTTGGAGACCACGTCCACCTCGCTCGCCCAGTCGGCGTAGTCCATGCCGCGGGTCTCACCCATCACCATGAAGTTCGTGGTGATCGGCACCTCAGGGGTCGCCCGGCGCAGGATCTCGCGCTCGTCGACGAGGTAGTCCTTGAGCGCGTCGCTGGAGAACCGGGCGAAGTCGAGCTGCTGGGTGGGGTTGGGATGCGTGGCGGCCAGGCGCGGCGGCAGGATCTGGTTCCAGGACGAGTAGTTCTGCGACCAGAACGCCGTTCCCCAGGCCCGGTTGAGCTCGGCGAGCGACCCATAGCGGGTCGCGAGCCAGGTGCGGAAGGCGCGCGCGGCGTCATCCGAGTAGTCGTAGACGTTGTGGCAGCCGAGCTCGTTGCTGATGTGCCACATCGACAGGGCGGGGTGCTGGGCGTAGCGCTCGGCCATCTTCTCCACCAGGGCGAGCGCGTAGCGACGGAAGACAGGCGAGGTGGGGCGCCACTGCTGGCGGCCGCCGGGCCAGATGGTCTCACCGAGGCGGTTGACCGGCAGCACTTCGGGGTGCAGCTCGGTGAGCCACGGCGGCGGGCTGGCGGTGGCTGTGGCCAGGTCGACGGCGATGCCGTTGGCGTGCAGCAGGTCGATGGCGCGGTCGAGCCAGCCGAAATCCCAGCTGTCGGGCGTGGGCTGCAGCAGCGCCCAGGAGAAGATGCCGACGGAGACGATGTTGACGCCGGCCTCGCGCATGAGGCGCATGTCGTCGGCCCAGACCTCTTCGGGCCACTGCTCGGGGTTGTAGTCGGCGCCGTAGCCGATGCGGGCGGCGTCGGCGGGCAGGCTCTCGGTACCGTCGGCGAGGGTATGCGCGGCGGGCCAGCGCACCCAGCGGGCCCCACTGGTCGAGCCTGTCGAGGCCACGGCGCTCATGCTGCGCTCCGGGCGGTCAGGCGCACGATCGACCAGGACAGCGCGGGCAGCACGACCGTGGCCAGCTCGCCGTCGTCGGAGAGCGTCACATCCGTCAGGGGCACCGGTTGCACCGTGTCCTGGTGGTCCACGGCGTTGGTGCTGAACCGGTCACCGCCCTCGGGCGCGAACAGGCTCTCGGCCGAGAGCACCGAGCCGGCGGGGGCGCCGGCCAGGTCCACCTCGAGGGTGAGCGGGTCGGTGGCGGACCGGTTGACCAGGAACAACACGATCTCCTCATCGGTGGCGGTCACCGCGGCATCCACCAGGTCGACGGTGCCGTACTGGGCGCTCTCATAGCTGTCGGAGTGGATCGTGACGGCCAGCACGTCGCCCCGCGCGGCGGCGGCGGTGCGGGCGAAGGGGAAGAAGGTGGTCTGCCGCCACGCCGGACCGTTCGGCTCGGAGCGGATGGGCGCGATCACGTTCACGAGCTGGGCGAGGTTCGCCATCGAGACGCGATCGCTGTTGCGCAGCAGCGAGATGAGCAGCGAGCCCACCACCACGGCGTCGCTGACGTTGTACTCGTCTTCGATCAGGCGCGGATGCGTGTTCCACTCGCCGCTGAACAGGGGTTCCTTGTCGACCTCGTTGAACCGGGTCTGGTACCAGACGTTCCATTCGTCGACGCTGATGCCGATGAACCGGTCGATGCCCTGGCTCACGGCCACCTCGTCGATGACCGTGGCAACGTCGCCGATGAACCGGTCAAGGCCCACACCGGAGGCGAGGAAGCTGCCCAGGTCGCCGGGCTTCTCTTCGTAGTACGCGTGCAGCGAGATGTGGTCGACAAGCTCAATGGTGTGCTCGAGCACGGTGCGTTCCCAGTTGCCGAAGGTGGGCATCTCGGCGTTGGAGCTGCCGGCCACGACGAGCTCGATGGTGGGGTCGACCCACTTCATCACCCGGGCGGTCTCGGCGGCGAGCCGGCCGTACTCCTCGGCCGTCTTGTGGCCGATCTGCCAGGGCCCGTCCATCTCGTTGCCCAGGCACCAGACGCGGATGCCGAACGGCTCGGTCTGCCCGTTGGCCCGACGCTGGTCGCTGAGCGCGGTGCCGGCCGGATGATTGCTGTATTCGAGCAGGGCCGCGGCATCCATGATGCCCCGCGTGCCCAGGTTGACGGCCTGCATGACCTCGACGCCGGCGGCGGCGGCCCAGCCGGCGAACTCGTGCAGGCCCACCTCGTTGGTCTCCACGGAGTGCCAGGCCACGTCGAGCCGGGTGGGGCGTTCGGCGCGCGGGCCGACGCTGTCTTCCCAGCGGAAGCCGGAGACGAAGTTGCCGCCCGGGTAGCGGATCAGGCTGGGGTTGAGCTCGCGTACGAGGTCGAGCACGTCCTGGCGGAAGCCATCCGCGTCGGCGGTGGGGTGGCCGGGTTCGTAGATCCCGGTGTACACGGCGCGGCCCATGTGCTCGACGAACGAGCCGAAGAGCTGGGGCGAGACGGGGGCGACCACGTCGTCGCGGGAGATGCTGAGCCGGGCGTGCAACACGGGAGGAATCCTCTTTAAGTAGATAGGTACAGCAGGAGGGTGGGTCTGCCTAGACCCACCCTCCTCAGATGGTGGTGCGGATGCTTACTTCTCGGTGACGGTGAAGCCCTGCTCGTTGCCGTAGCTGGCGGTGGCCTTCTGCCACGCGGTCAGGCCCTCGTTGATGTCGCCCTTGTTGGCGTATGCCTGGCCGACGGTGTCGGAGAAGATGCTGTTCGAGTAGACCTGGAACGGGAGGTAGCTCCAGCCGGGAACGACGTCCTTGGCCGACTGCACGAGCACCTCGTTGATCTTCTGGCCGCCGAAGTACTCGCTCTCGTAGCCGAGGAACTCATCGGAGTCGAGGTCGGCGACGGTGGACGGGAAGCCGCCGGCGTCGATCGAGATCTGGGTGCCTTCGCCCTCGTTCATGTACTGCAGGAAGCCGGCAGCGACGAGCTTGTTCTTGCTCTGCTTGAGGATGGCGTCGCCACCACCACCGTTCTCGGCGCTGGCGGTGTCGCCGGCCGTGTAGGTGGGCAGCGGGGCTACGCGCCAGTCACCGGAGGCTTCCGGTACGCCGGACTCCAGGTTGCCGGGCATCCAGGCGCCGATGTTGAGGGTGGCGATGGTGCCGTCGCCCAGGCCCTTGTACCACTCGTCGCTCCAGCTCGGGGTGGGAGCGAGGAGGTCGTTGTCGAGCAGCTGGTTCCAGGTGTCGGCGAACTTCTTCGAGCCCTCGTCCTGCAGGTTCAGGGTGACGTCGGTCGAGTCCTTGGTCGTGTACGGCTGGCCGCCGGCCTGCCAGATCATGCTGGTGGTGAAGCCCGCGTCGCCGGTGTCGTTGGTGATGTAGGCGTTCGGGTTGGCGGCGTGCAGCTTCTCGGCGGCGGCGATGTACTCGTCCCAGGTGGTGGGCACTTCGATGCCGTACTGGTCGAAGACGGCCTTGTTGTAGAACATGGCCATGGGGCCGGAGTCCTGCGGCAGGGCGTAGATGCCGTCGCCCAGGTTGACGGAACCCCAGGTGCTGTCGGTGTAATCGGAGGCGTACTGGTCGAAGCCGAAGTCGGTGAGGTCGGCGAGGGCGTCGGAGAGCGCGAACTGCGGCAGGGCGTAGTACTCGATCTGGGCGATGTCCGGCGCGCCGGAGCCTGCCTTGATCGCGTTCTGCAGCTTGATGTACTGGTCGTTGCCCGTTCCGGCGTTGACGACCTTGACGGTCACGTTCGGGTTTTCCTTCTCGAACGCCTTGGCGATGTCTTCCACCGCAGGGGCCCAGGCCCAGACGGTGATGGTCGACTTCTCCTTGAGCGCCGCGGCGATGTCGTCGGCGTTGCCGGTCTCGGCCGAGCCGCCGCCGGCCGCGGAGCACGCGGCGAGGGACAGGCTGAGGGCGAGGCCGGTGGCCACGGCGACCGCGGTGCGGCGCAGGGTGCTGTGTGTTGCTTTCATGGGATGCCTTTCACTTCCTTGTAAATGGATGTTCGGTGATGCAGTAGGGATGGTGCGGGTGGTGGTGCAGGTCGTGCAGGTCGTGCGGGTAAGCGGTGATGCGGTCGGAGAGGTCTGGGGCTACGCCTTGACGCTGCCGGACGCGAGTCCGGACTGCCAGTAGCGCTGCAGGAAGAGGAACGCCACGATGATCGGCACGATCGTGAGCAGCGAACCGGTGATGACGAGGTTGTAGATGACGTCGCCGCCCACGGTCTGGGCCTGCGCGCTCCACTGCTTGAGCCCCACGGTCAGCGGGTACCAGGTGGGTTCGCTGAGCATGATCAGCGGCAGGAAGTAGTTGTTCCAGGTGGCCACGAGCGTGAACAGCAGCACGGTCACCAGGCCGGGGGCCAACAGCTTGAGCGAGATGGTGAAGAACGTGCGGAACTCGCCCGCGCCATCCATTCGGGCGGCTTCGAGGACCTCGGTGGGCACGGCGTCCAACGCGTAGGTCCAGATCAGGTAGAGACCGAACGGGCTGATCAGCGAGGGCAGGATGACCGCCCACGGGGTGTTCGTGAGGCCCATCTGGCTGAACATGAGGAAGGTCGGCACCGCGAGGGCCGTGCCGGGGATGGCGACGGCGCCGAGGACGACCGCGAAGACGGCCTTCTTGCCGGGGAAGTTGAACTTGGCCAGGCCGTAACCGCCGAGGGCGGCGAGGAAGGTGGCGCCGCCGGCGCCGACCACGACGTAGAGCAGCGTGTTGCCGAACCAGCGCACGAAGACGCCGTCGTTGTAGGTGACGGTGGCGACGATGTTGTCCCACAGTGCGTTCGGGCCGGAGAACCAGAGGCCGAACGAGTTGAGCAGCTCGGCCTGGGTCTTGGTGGAGTTCACGAACAGCCAGAACAGCGGCAGCAGGCTGTATATGAGCAGCGCGCCCATGATCACCGTGAGCAGGATCGACTTCTTGGTGTGCAGGCCCTGGTTGGACTTGCCGGCCTTCTTCTCGCTCGTGTAGCGCGACATCCGCGGGGCTTTCGCCTTGTCGGCGGGTGCGTGGGTCTGGTCAGTCGTCGACATCTCAGGCCTCCTTCCTGGAACCGGAGTTCTGCACGATGTAGGCGATGACGGCGGTGATGAGGCCGACGATGATCGCGATGGTTGCCGAGTAGTTGTACTGCTGGCCGGAGAACGACAGGTTGTACGCGTACATGTTCGGTGAGAAGTAGGTGGAGATGGTGTTGGGGGCCAGCGACTGCAGGATGCTCGGCTCGTTGAAGAGCTGGAAGCTGCCGATGACCGAGAAGATGCCGCCGATCACGATCGCGGGGCGCAGGGCCGGCATCTTGATGCTGCGGATGATGCGGAACGCGTTGGCGCCGTCGAGCGAGGCGGCCTCGTAGAGGTCGGTGGGGATCACCCGGAGGGCCGCATAGAACAGGATCATGTTGTAGCCGATGAACTCCCACGTGACGATGTTGCCGATCGACGCGAGCACCCAGCTGCTGGACAGCGGGTCGGGGATGGAGAGGCTGAAGAAGTCGTTGAGGTTTCCGACCAGGCCGAACTTGGTGCCGTACATGAAGCCCCACATGAGCGTGGCGACCACGGCGGGAACCGCGTAGGGCAGGAAGATCGCGATGCGGAAGAAGCTGGACAGGTGCAGTCGCGCGCTGTCGATGGCGAGGGCGGCGAACAGGGCGATGCCGAGCATGATCGGCACCTGCACGACGAAGAACAGGGTGACCCGGCCCATCGACTCCCACAACTTGGGATCGGAGAGAGCCTGAGCGTAGTTCTCGAAGCCGACGAAGGAGTTGCCGCCGACGAGCTGGTCCTTGAAGAAGCTGAGGTAGATCGAGTAGAGCACCGGGGCGATGAGCACCAGGGCGAAGACGATCATGAACGGGCCGATGAACTTCCAGCCGGTCCAGTCGCGCTTCTGTACGTGCTGCTTGCGGGGACTCTGAAGTGTCTGGCCACTAGGGGGGAGTGTTGACAGCGTCGTCATGCCTGTTTCTCTGACTCGGGAGGTGGTGCGGTGGATGGTGAATCTCGGGAATCATGTTTACGTAAACATGATGTGTAAGCACGCTAGCATGTTTACGTAAACATACGGAACTTTTTCCGGGACTCTGGAGAGCACGTGGCAACGATCCGCCCCACCGACGGCACGGGATCCGACGACGCGCGCCCGGCCTCGTCCGCGCGGCCGGGGCGACTGCCCTCGATGGCGGATGTGGCCGCGCTGGCCGGTGTCTCCTCCCAGACCGTCTCCCGGGTGGTCAACGCCCGCAGCAACGTCGAGGCCGACACCCGGGACCGGGTGCTCGCGGCGATGGAAGAGATCGGCTACCGGCCCAACAGCGCCGCCCGCGCGCTCAAGTCGGGCAAGTTCAGCACCATCGGCGTGATCATGTTCACCCTCTCGAGCTTCGGCAACATGCGCACGCTCGACGCCGTCGCCACGGCCGCCGCGCAGGCCGGCTACTCGATCACCCTCATCCCCGTGGCACTGCCCACCCAGGGCGCGGTCGCCGGCGCGGTGAACCGGCTCGCCGAGCAGGCCGTCGACGGCATCGTGATCATCATGGAAGCGCACATCCTGGATCGCATCGACGTGACCGTGCCCACCGGGCTGCCGGTCGTGATCGTCGACTCCGATGCGGGCGAGCGCTACACCGTGGTCGACACCGACCAGACCGAGGGTGCCCGGCTGGCCACCCAGCACCTGCTCGACCTCGGGCACAAGACGGTCTGGCACATCGCCGGACCCGAGTCCTCCTTCTCGGCCGGGCGCCGCACGGCATCCTGGCGCGCCACGCTCAAGGCGGCGGGCGCCCCGGTGCCGCCCGTGCTCGAGGGCGACTGGAACGCCGAGAGCGGCTACCGGCACGGCGTCACCCTCGCCGCCGACCCGTCGGTCACCGCGATCTTCGCCTCGAACGACCAGATGGCCCTCGGTGTCATGCGCGCCATGCACGAGGCCGGGCGCTCGGTGCCGGCCGAGGTGAGCGTGGTCGGCTTCGACGACATGCGCGAGGCGGATGCCTTCTGGCCGCCGCTGACCACCGTGCACCAGGACTTCGGCCAGGTGGGGCGGCTCTGCATCGAGAAGCTGCTGCGCCAGATCGACTCCCCCGCCGCCGTGGGCCCCGGCACCACCATCGTGCCCACCCACCTCGTGCTGCGCGCCAGCACGGCCCCGCCGCCCGCGCCCTGACCGACGACCCCGGCACCCCGGCCGCCCGCCCGCGAAAGCGGCCATGGGGCCGCTTCAGCCCCGCGAAGCACCCCTGTGCCCGCTCTCGCTGACGTGGAACGTGGCGTCTAGTCCAGGAGCACGTTCTTGAGGTGGGTCAGCGCTCGGATGGTCGTGAGTGCGATGACCGTTTCCGGTGAGCCGCTGAACCGGTACGAAAATGAACGCACCCCACAGCGGGTACCGACGCTGATGAACACAGTGCCGGCCGGCTGCCCCTCTTCGGCTCCCGGTCCGCCGACACCTGTCACCGCCACGCTCGCATCCGCCCCGATACTTTCGAGCACGCCCTTGGCCATTTGCTCCGCGCATTCCGCGGACACCACCGGCCCCGGCTGCACGCCGAGCAGCCGGTACTTGGTGATCGGCTGGTAGGCGATGACGCCACCACCGAACCACGTCGAGGAGTCCAGCGCAGCCCCGAGCGCCTGGGAGATCCGACCGGCGGTCAGGGACTCCGCGACCACGACCGTCATGCGGTCCGCCGAGGCCAACTGCCCGATCCGGCGGGCCAGCTCAGCCATCTGGGCCTGTTGTTGCTCCGCGCCACTCGGCATGCTGGCTTGCAGAATAGATGTCATCTCGCGGCCTTGACGCTCGGCCCGCGCACGAATGGTCTAGGCACTTGTCCTCCACGCTGAGAAACGATCGAAGCCGCCCGAACTGCTCCGTACCTCTAAGACGGGTCGTTACCGGGTTTCGTCACGCCGGCATCCGTTATCGACCCCGGGCGGTGCCTGAACGCCCTGCACCGCTCCAGGGGTTCGGTGCGGAGATGCGGTCTTCCCTGCGCTTCATGCCGGCCGGCTGTATCAGCCGGATGGGTTCTCGACGGGCTTGCCCTCAGGATCGGTTCCCGTCTCCGGGTCGACCTCGTCGGGCTTCACAGGCTCGGAGCTCGGGGATACGGGCGAAGTGTTGCTCTGACTGGTCATGTTTCCTCCTCGGGATGCCGACCGATCGGGAGCTGGACGTTGGCCGGTGCCGCCAGGGGCGGCTCTCATGCGAAAAGCGGGTTACCTGTGAGACGGAGTGAACCGCGGATGTGTCACGCTTTCGGACGGAAAGAACTCGGGCGGGCTGAGTCACGCCTGGCGGGCGCGGGCCCGATCGAACTCGCCGGTGCCGGCCGGCACGATCTCCTTGCCGAGCGGCGCGAGCGAGACCGGCACCAGCTTGAAGTCGGCGATGCCCATCGGGATGCCGATGATCGTGACGCAGAGCGCGATACCCGAGACGATGTGCGCCAGCGCCAGCCACCAGCCCGCGAGAATGACCCAGATCACGTTGCCGAGGAACGAGAACGCGCCGCTGGTGGGCTTGGCGACCACGGTGCGGCCGAACGGCCAGAGCGCGTACGCGCCGATGCGGAACGAGGCGATGCCCCACGGGATCGTGATGATCAACACGCAGAGCACGACTCCGGCCGCCACGTAGCCCAGGAACAGCCAGAAGCCTGAGAGGACGAGCCAGATCAGGTTGAGAAGTGTGCGCACGCCGACGACATTACCCGCGGAATGACCCGCACGCCGGGTGGGCGCAATCGCGGATTCGGCTCAACGGCCCACCACGAAGGTCTCGATGGCTGTGGCCGCCGCCCCCCTGGCCCACTCGGACAACCCCACCACCTGCACCTCGAGGTCCAACGGCGTGGCTCGCCGGCTGCGATGAAGGTCGATCCCCCGCTGCAGGGCGTTCTGCCCGACGAGGGCCAGCGCCACGCCGTCTCCGGTGACCACGACCTTGCCCGGCAGCGCGAGGTTGGCCACCGCAGCGATCAGCTTGCCCAGGGCGAAGGCCGCCGTCTCCACGATGGCGGCCGCCGCGGTGTTCTCCGGCACCAGCCGAAGCACCTCCTCGAACGAGACGTCGCCGAGCGTCGGCAAGGCCCGGCCTCGGATTGCGTGGATCGTCAGGAGGGTCTCCGCACACCCGGTGTGCCCCTCGCTGCACACCGAGCCCCCGAGATCGAGGGGAAAGTGAGTGATGGTGTTCAGTCCGGCATCCGGCCCCTCGATGAGCGTGCCGTTGGCCACGAGCCCGTAGCCGATACCGGCTCCGATGGTGATCAAGGCGAAATTATCGCTGTTGCCAGCGGCGCCGAACCATCGTTCCGCGCGCACGAGCGAGAGCACGTCGTTGTCGACGACCACGGGCACGCTCAGCCGGGCTCTCAGGAGAGAGCCGAGATCCACGCCCGCCCAGCCCAGCAGAGGGGCCTCGGTGACCAGGTTGCCCTCGAGCACCTGGGCCCCCAGGCTCACCCCGATCGCGCGCACCAAGGGAACCCGCACCGAGAGCTCCGCGACCATATCGGCGACCCGATCGGCCACGTCCTGCGGGCTGAGCGAGGTGAGCGGCACCGTGGCCTCGTGCAGTACGTCTGCCCGCAACGTCGTGACGACACCGTGCAGGTGATCCGCGGTGATCTTGATGCCGATGAAGAAGTCGCGCGTCAGCTCGACATCGAGAGGCTCCTCCGGGCGACCGAGGCCCTGGGCGCGCACGTGGGGACGCTCCACCAGCAGGCCGGCCGCGATCAACGGATACGCGGCCCGGGTGACCGTGCCGCGGGTCACGCCCAGGCGAGCCGCGAGCTGTTTGCGGCTGAGCGGCCCGCGCAGCAGCACTTCAACAGCGACCTGATGCTGCAGGCCTTCGAGGGGCACCCAGCTGTGCGCTGCGTTCGACACGGCATCCTTTCGCGCGCAGTCCCGGTGACTGTGGCAAGACCCATGATAAGTGATATCGGCAACTAATGATGCCGAATTCTAGAGTCGCGCACCGCATTTCGCCGAAATTCGGCACTCTTGACATTGACTAAGTTGCGGCCGACAATTATGTCGGGGGCGCGGCAGAGTCCAACGCCCCATCCAGTCGCAACACTTTGGAGATGCAATGACGCCTACCCCTCGCCCCGACCCCACCCTCACCGGTGCGCGCGATCCCCGCCGACACACCGTGCACCTGCGACGCGGAGGGGTCAGCGCCGTCTTCGATCTCTCGGCCGGGCGGCTTCCCGTTGTCGCCTACTGGGGAGCCGACCTCGGCGACCTCGACGAGGCGGCCCTGCAGACGCTGGCCATAGCCGCCAGACCGCCCGTGGTGCCGAACGACCTCGATGTCGCCGAAACGATCGAAATCCTTCCTCTCGCCTCCGGCGGCTGGCGCGGCCTGCCCGGAGCCGAGGGACACATCGGCCCGGAGACCTGGTGGCCGCGGTTCCGCGCCGATGCCGTTGATGCCGGCGAGCACAGTCTCACGGTCACGGGCGTGGATGACGCGACCGGAGTCAGCGTGAGGGTCATTGTCGAGCTCCTGGTTTCCGGGCTCCTTCGTCAACGCGCCGAGGTCACCGCGGGCGGCGTCGGCACGCTCACCCTGGATTCGCTCCAGCTCAGCCTGCCCGTGCCCCGCCGAGCCACCGAACTGCTCGACCTCGCCGGCCGGTGGGGTCACGAACGCGCACCGCAACGGCTACCCCTGGTGGTGGGCACTCACCTCAGAGACAGCCGGCGCGGACGGACCGGAACCGACGCCGCCCTCATCCTCGCCGCCGGCACCGCCGGCTTCGGGTTCGCCGACGGCGAGGTCTGGGCCGTGCACGTGGCCTGGAGTGGCAACCACCGGGCCTACGCGGAGCGGTCCTCCACCGGGACCGCACTGCTCGGTGGCGGTGAGCTGTTACTGCCGGCCGAGATCATCCTGCAGCCGGGCGACACCTACGCCTCACCGTGGCTGTACGCGGCTTACGGCCGCGGGCTCGACGAGGTCTCCGCGCGCTTCCACGGCTATCTGCGGTCGCGCGCGGCGCATCCGTACACCAGCAGGCCGGTGGTGCTGAACACCTGGGAGGCCGTGTACTTCGATCACGATCTCGGCAGGCTCACCGACCTGGCGCGTGCTGCCGCCGACGTCGGCGCCGAACGGTACGTGCTCGACGACGGCTGGTTCCGGCACCGCAGGGACGACACCGCCGGACTCGGCGACTGGTACGTCGACGGGGGCGTCTGGCCCGACGGCCTGGAGCCACTGATCAGCGCCGTGAACGAGTTGGGGCTCGAATTCGGGCTGTGGGTGGAACCGGAGATGGCCAACCCCGACTCCGACCTGGCCCGGGCGCATCCGGAGTGGCTGCTCGCCCCGGCCGGCCGGCTCCCCCTGTCTTCTCGCCATCAGCAGGTGCTCGACCTCGGTCATTCCGGCGCCTACGCGTATATTCTCGAGCGGCTCGACGATCTGCTCGGCGCCCACAACATCGGCTACCTCAAATGGGACCACAACCGGGACCTGCTCGAGGCCGGGCACTCTCCCTCCGGCACCGCGGGTGTGCACGAACAGACCCTGGCGCTGTACCGGCTGCTCGACGAGTTGCGCGCCAGGCACCCGGGCGTGGAGATCGAGTCCTGCTCCTCCGGCGGCGGCCGCGTGGACCTCGGCATCCTCGAGCGCACCGACCGCATCTGGGGCAGCGACGTGATCGATCCCCTGGAGAGGCAGAGCATCCAGCGGTGGACCGCCATGGTGGTGCCGCCCGAGCTCGTGGGCAGCCACGTCGGTTCGCCGTCGGCACACACCACCGGCCGCTCGCACAGCTTGGCCTTCCGGGCCGGGACCGCGCTGTTCGGGCACTTCGGTATCGAGTGGGACATCAGCCGGGCCACCGCGGAGGAACGCCGGGAACTGGCCGACTGGGTGGCCCTGTACAAGGAGATGCGCCCCCTGCTGCACAGCGGCCGGGTCGTGCGCGCCGACGGCGTCGACGAGTCCGCGCTGCTGCACGGGGTGGTGGCCCAGAATGCCGATGAGGCGCTTTACGCCTATGTGCAACTGCGCACACCGCTCACCTCGATCTCCGGCAGCGTGCCGCTGCCCGGCCTGGATGCGGACACCCGCTACCTGGTCACGCCGCAGTTCCCCGGTGATTCGCCGTCCACCCGTTCCACCTCGGTGACTCCGTGGATCGCGGCGGGCGGCAGCATCCTCACCGGCCGCGCCCTGGCGGCGGCCGGCCTGCAGATGCCGGCGCTCGACCCCGAACAGCTGCTCCTGCTGCGCGTTCAGAAGGTGGGCTGATCATGGCCGTCGACACCCTGCCGCCCAGGGCCGGCACCCCCGGCCGCGCCTCGGCGTCGCCCAGGTCCCGCAACCACGCCATGGCGGTGCGCCGGCAGACCCGGATCGCCCTGGCCTTCATCGCGCCGTCGATGCTGGGTTTCGTGGTCTTCTACTTCTGGCCCACGCTGCGCGGCATCTACATCAGCTTCACGGACTTCGACGTCTTCTCCGCCCCGGTCTTCACGGGACTGGCCAACTACGCCCGGCTGTTCACCGACGAAACCTTCGCCAACTCGGCCAGGGCGACACTGCTGTATGTCGTGCTCAACATCGCCCTGCAGACGGTTCTGGCCCTCGGCCTGGCGGTGCTGATGCACCGACTCACCCAGTCCGCCGTCATCCGCAGCATCGTGGTACTGCCGTACCTCATCGCGAACGTGGTGGTGGCGCTGGTCTGGTTCTGGATGCTCGACTTCCAGATCGGAATCGTCAACCAGGGTATCGAGTGGCTCGGCGGCACCGCGATCGCGTTCTTCGGTGACGAGAACTGGGCCATCCCCACCATCGCGCTGGTGAACACCTGGCGGCACCTGGGCTACACGGCTCTACTGATCTTCGCCGGCCTGCAGATGATTCCCAAGGAGATCTACGAGGCCGCGCGCACCGAGGGCGCCAACGAGTGGCAGATGTTCCGCCGGCTGACGCTTCCCCTGCTGCGGCCGGTGCTCTCGCTCGTGCTGGTGATCACCCTGATCGGCTCCTTCCAGGTCTTCGACACTGTGGCGGTCACGACCAGCGGAGGCCCGGCCGATGCCACTCGGGTGGTGCAGTACTACATCTTCGACCTCGCCTTCCAACGTCTGGACTTCGGCTATGCATCCGCCGTGTCCGTGGTGTTGCTCGTCGTGCTCGCCATCATCACCGCCGTGCAGCTCAAACTCACGCGGGCCAATGAGTCAGACCTGAACTAGGAGCCGCACCGTGACCACACTGTCAACCCGCCCCCTGGCCGCTCCCGCCCGGACCCGGCGGCCCCGCCCCTCCGCGGGCAAGATCACCGCCTGGATCGCCATGTCGGTGTTTCTGCTCGTGAGCCTGTTCCCGTTCTACTGGATGCTGCGCACGGCGCTCTCCAACGGCGCCTCGCTTGCTTCCGACCCCGGATCACTCCTGCCCGTCGACTTCACCTGGGGTGCCTTCGAGAGGGTGCTCGGGCTGGCCACCACCGAAGAAGCCCAGGCGCAAGGCGGATCGGGAGCCAGCCTCAACTTCTGGGGCTACCTGCTGAACTCGGTCTTCGTGGCAACCCTGATCACGTCGGGACAGGTCTTCTTCGGCGCACTCGCGGCGTACGCCTTCGCCCGGTTGCGCTGGCCGGGCAGAGACGCCGTGTTCTTCCTGTTCCTGATCGCACTGATGGTGCCGCCGATCTTCACCCAGCTGCCCAACTTTCTGCTGATGCGCGACCTCGGCCTGATCAACACCTATGCGGGCATCGTATTGCCGTTCTTCTTCATGACACCGTTCGCCATCTTCTTCCTGCGGCAGTTCTTCCTCGGCATCAGCACGGAGATCGAGGAGGCCGCCAGGCTCGACGGGGCCAGTGACCTGCGGATCTTCTTCAAGGTGATCCTGCCGATGTCGGCGGGCCCGCTGGCCACCCTGGCGATCCTGCAGTACATCCAGGCCTGGAACGAGTACTTCTGGCCCCTGCTCGTCGGCAGCGACCAGAGCGTGCGCGTTCTCACCGTGGCGTTGGGCGTGTTCCGCTCACAGACACCGCAGGGCACACCCGACTGGGCCGGCCTGATGGCCGCTGCCCTGCTCGCGGCGCTGCCCATCCTTCTCCTGTTCATAGTTTTCAGTCGCAAGATCGTCAACTCCATCGGCTTCTCGGGGATCAAATGACCACGCACACACGACAGACCATCCGCTCCCGCGGCACGCGCCGCACCACCGCCCGTCGGTTCACCGCGGCCGCGGCCACCCTGGCCGCCACCGCCCTGCTCAGCGGGTGTGTGCAGGGCGGTACCTCGGAGGGCGCCTGGGCCGAGACCGGCAACCTCAGCTACTGGATGTGGGACTCGAACCAGGTGCCGGCCTATCAGGCCTGTGCCACCGACTTCGAGGCCGCGAACCCCGGCATCACCATCTCGATCGAGCAATACGGCTACGACGACTACTGGAACAAGCTGATGACCTCGTTCGTGGCCAACTCGGCCCCGGACGTCTTCGTCGACCACAGTTCGAAGTACGGCGACTACGCGAGCCGCGGGCTGATCGAGAACCTCGATCCGCTCATCGCGGACAGCACCGTGGACCTGGACCAGTTCGTCGCCGGTACCACCGAGCTCTGGACGGGCGCAGACGGGCACGCCTATGGTCTGCCCAAGGACTGGGACACCGTGGGGATCTTCTACAACCAGGACAAGACCGACGAGGCCGGCGTCTCCGCCGACGACCTGGCGGCCATGACCTGGAACCCCGACGACGGCGGCAGCTACGAGCGGGTGATCGCCCATCTCACCGTGGACAAGAACGGCGTGCGCGGTGACGAAGACGGCTTCGACTCGTCCAGGGTGGCCACCTATGGCCTAGGCCTGGATGATTCCGGCGCCGGCTACGGCCAGGTGACCTGGGCGATGCTGGCCGCGACCACCGGCTGGACCTACATGGACGAGGCCACCTGGGGCAGCGAGTTCCACTACGACGACGAGCGCTTCCAGGCGACGATCGGCTGGTGGCGATCGCTCATCGAGAAGGGCTTCATGCCGCCGCTGTCTCAGACCGTCGGCACCGCGCTCTCATCGAAGCTGCAGGTGGGCGCGTACGCGATGGTCACCGACGGGTCGTGGAACATCAATACCTACGACAAGCTGCAGGGCGTGAACATCAACACCGCGCCCACCCCGACCGGTGTGGACGGGAAGCGGGCGAGTACCTTCAATTCGCTGGCGGACTCCATCTCCACCTCCTCCGAGAAGAAGGGCGCCGCGTGGAAGTGGGTGCAGTATCTGGCGTCCGTCGACTGCCAAAGTGTCGTAGCGGATGCCGGGATCGTCTTTCCGTCGATCACCTCGGTGGGCGAGGTGGCCGAGCAGCGGTTCGCCGAGACCGGCTTCGACGTGTCGGCGTTCACCACGCATATCGACAACAACACCACCGTGCTGTTCCCGCTCTCCGAGGGCGCAGTGGAGATCAACGCCGTGATGACCAATTCGATGGACAAGGTCATGGCGTTCTCGGCCGACCCTGCGTCACTCTCCGCGGTCAACGAAAAGGTGAACACGCTCCTGACCGACAACGCCCACTAGCACGCGCGCAGGTCTTGCCCCTTCGGTCGCGCCGTCGACACCCGGCGACCCGGCGCCGACATCGGGGTTGAATGCAAACATCCCGCCTTCGTTGTCGCAACGAAGGCGGGATGTCCGCGACTGAGGTGCCGGCGTTGAGCTAGATGACCGCGCGGGTTTCGCGGGCGATCTCGAGTTCCTCGTTGGTGGGGATGACGAGCACGGTGACGCGCGAGGCATCCGTCGACACGACGCGGGCGACGCGGGAGAACGGGTCGTTCTTGGCCGGGTCGATCTCGATGCCGAGGCCCTCGAGGCCGCGCAGGGCGCCCTCGCGGATGATGCCGGAGTTCTCGCCGACACCGGCGGTGAAGACGATGACGTCGAGGCCGCCGAGCTGGGCGATGTAGTTGCCCACGTAGCCCTTGATGCGGTGGTAGTACACGTCGAGCGCGGCCTGGGCCACGGCGTCGCCGGCCACGGCGGCGTCTTCGACGTCGCGCATGTCACCGTTGCCGGTGAGGCCGAGCATGCCGCTCTCCTTGTTGAGCATGGTGTCGAGCTGTTCGATCGACATACCCGCCTTGCGGTGCAGGTGGAACAGCACCGCGGGGTCGATGTCGCCGGAGCGGGTGCCCATGACGAGTCCCTGCAGCGGGGTGAGGCCCATCGACGTGTCGATGGACTTGCCGCCGTCGACGGCGCAGACCGACGCACCGTTGCCGAGGTGCAGCACGATGGTCTTCAGCTCGGCGAGCGGGCGGCCGAGGAACTCGGCTGCGGCCTCGGAGACGAACTTGTGCGAGCTGCCGTGGAAGCCGTACCGGCGGATGCTGTGCTCCGCGGCGAGGGCCGTGTTGATCGCGTACGTGTACGCGGCGGCCGGCATGCTCTGGTGGAACGAGGTGTCGAAGACGGCCACGTGCGGCACGTCGGGGAAGTTCGAGCGAGCCGCGATGATGCCCTGCACGTGTGCCGGGTTGTGCAGCGGGGCGAGGTCGGCCAGGTCGGTGATCTGCTGCTGCACGGCATCGTCGATCACGGTGGGACCGGTGAAGATGCTGCCGCCCTGCACGACGCGGTGACCCACGGCGATGAGGTTGGCGTCGGCCAGCTGCGGGCCGTGCTCGGCGAACGCGGCGACCATGAGCGCGAAGCCCGCGGTGTGATCGGGGATCGGCAGGTTCTGCTCCTGGCGGCCAGCGTCCGAAGCTGTGTTGGTGTGGCGGGCATGTCCGGTGCCCTCGCCGATGCGCTCGACGAGTCCGCCGGCCAGTTCGGTCTCGGTGTCGATGTCGATCAGCTGGTACTTGAACGAGGACGAACCGCTGTTGATGACGAGGATGGCGGTCATACGGCTGCCACCACCGCTGCGAGCGATGCGGCCTGGATGGCGGTGATCGCCACGGTGTTCACGATGTCCTGCACGAGGGCTCCTCTGGAAAGGTCGTTGATGGGTTTGCGCAGGCCCTGCAGGACGGGGCCGATCGCCACGGCGCCAGCACTGCGCTGGACTGCCTTGTAGGTGTTGTTGCCGGTGTTGAGGTCGGGGAAGATGAAGACGGTGGCCTTACCGGCCACATCGGAGTCCGGCATCTTCGCCGCGGCCACCGCTGCGTCAGCGGCGGCGTCGTACTGGATCGGACCTTCGACGGCCAGGTCGGGGCGGCGTTCGCGCACGATGGCGGTGGCCTCCCGCACCTTTTCGACATCCGCGCCGTTGCCCGAGATGCCGGTGGAGTACGACAGCATCGCGATGCGCGGCTCGATGCCGAACTCGATGGCCGTCTCCGACGCAGAGATGGCGATGTCGGCGAGCTGGGCGGCGGTGGGGTCGGGGTTGACCGCGCAGTCGCCGTAGACGAGCACCCGGTCGGCCAGGGCCATCAGGAACACGCTCGAGACCACGGACACGCCGGGGCGGGTCTTGATGATCTCGAAGCTCGGGCGGATGGTGTGCGCGGTGGTGTGCGACGCGCCGGAGACCATGCCGTCGGCCAGGCCCAGCTGCACCATCATCGTGCCGAAGTACGAGACGTCGGTGACGACGTCGCGGGCCTGGTCGATGGTGACGCCCTTGTGGGCGCGGAGGCGCGCGTATTCCTCGGCGAAGCGCATCCGCAGCACGTCGTCGAACGGGCTGATCACGGTGGCCTTGGCGAGGTCCAGGCCGAGGCCGATGGCGCGCGAACGCACCTCGAACTCCTCGCCGAGGATGATCAGGTCGGCCACGTCGCGGGCCAGCAGGGTGGCGGCGGCGCGGAGCACGCGGTCGTCGTCGCCCTCGGGCAGGACGATGCGCATGCGGGTCTGGCGGGCGCGCTCGAGCAGGGTGTACTCGAACATGAGCGGCGTGACCACGTCGGCGCGGCTCACCTTGAGCCGGTCGAGCAGGGCGCTGCCGTCGACGTGCTGCTCGAACAGCGCCAGGGCGGTGTCGTGCTTGCGCTGCGAGTCGGCGGCCAGGCGGCCGCGGGTGTGTGTGATGCGCAGCGCCGCCTCGTAGGAGGCCAGGTCGGTGCGGATGATGGGCACCGACGGGGCGAGACCCTTCATGAGCTGTTCGATGGCCTCGGGCAGCGGGAACCCGCCGACGAGCACGACACCGGCCAGCGACGGGAAGGTCGCGGAGGAGTTGGCCATCAGGGCGGCCAGCAGCACCTCGGGGCGGTCGCTGGGGATCACGACAACGGCGCCCTCGGTGAGGCGAGGCAGCACGTTGACCATCGACATGGCGGCCACGACCACGCTGAGCGCCTCGCGGGAGAGCAGCTCGGGGTCGCCCTGCACCAGGGTGCCGTGGGTGGCTTCGAGGATGGTCTTCATGCTCGGGGCCACGAGGAACGCGTCTTCGGGGATCGCCCAGACGGGCACGACGGCCGCATGCATCGCATCCGGTGCGTCGGGCAGGTTGTCGACGCCCTCGCGCACCGCGGCGATGAGGCCGTTGAGGTTCTCGGGGTCGGCGCGGTTGACCACGACGCCGAGCAGGGAGACGTGCTCGGACTGCAGTTCGGTGAGCGCCACATCGGTGAGCTGACGGATGTCGTCACTGGTGCGCGGTTCGCTCTGGCCGAGCTGATCGCTCTGGCTGAGTCCCTCACCCTGGCCGAAGCCCACCCGGCCGGCGAGCACGAGCAGCACCGGAACACCGAGGTTCGCGGCGATACGGGCGTTGTAGGCCAGTTCGGTGGGGCTGCCGACGTCGGTGAAGTCGCTGCCGATGACCACGACGGCGTCGCACTGTGCTTCGACGGCCTTGTAGCGGGCCACGATGCGGGCGAGTGCGGCATCAGGGTCGGCGTGCACGTCGTCGTAGGTGACGCCGACGCACTCGTCATAGGTGAGCGCCGGCTGGGTGGCCGGGTTGGTGCCTGCGGGCTTGCCGGCCTGCAGGTGGTTCAGCAGCAACTCGAGAACGTAATCGGGCTTGTGCTTGGACCGGGCGATGGGGCGGAAGACGCCCACTCGCTCGATGGAGTGCAACAGGGTGTCGAGAACGCCGAGTGCGATAGTAGATTTGCCGGTATTTCCCTCGGCGGAGGTGATGTAAATGCTTCGAGCCACGGTTATACGTTATCCCCGCCGGTGGTGTCTAGTGCGCGCACGGCGGCTGCCGCGGCATCGTTCCCAGCCCATACCCAGTCGGTGACCTCGGGGATGTCTTCCCCGTGGTCGCGGGTGTACTGCCGGGCACGCAGGCGGGCATCCTGCATCTGCTGGCGAAGCAGTCCGGCACGGGCTCCGAGTCCGGGCACCCGGTCGATGACATCCATCACCAGGTGGTACCGGTCGAGGTCGTTGAGCATGACCATGTCGAACGGCGTCGTCGTCGTTCCGTTCTCCTTGTACCCGCGGGCGTGCAGGTTGGAGTGGCCGTGGCGCTTGTAGGTGAGCCGGTGGATCAGCCACGGGTACCCGTGGTACGCGAACACGATCGGCTTGTCGGCGGTGAAGTAGGCGTCGAACTCGCGGTCGCTCAGACCGTGCGGGTGGTCGTCCTCGGACTGCAGGCGCATGAGGTCGACCACGTTGACCACGCGCACGCTGAGGTCGGGCATGGCCTCGCGCAGGATCGCGGCGGCGGCGAGCACCTCGAGGGTGGGCACCTCGCCGGCGGCGGCGAGCACCACATCGGGTTCAGTGCCGGGCTCTTCGGTGCCGGCCCACTCGAAGATGCCCAGGCCCCGCTCGCAGTGAGCGACGGCCTGGTCCATGGTGAGCCAGTTCGGGGCCGGCTGCTTGCCCGCCACGACCACGTTGACGTAGTCGACGCTGCGCAGGCAGTGGTCGTAGATCGACAGCAGGGTGTTCGCGTCGAACGGCAGGTAGACGCGTACGACATCCGCGCTCTTGTTCACGACGTGGTCGATGAAACCCGGGTCCTGGTGGCTGAAGCCGTTGTGGTCCTGGCGCCAGACGTGGGAGGACAGCAGGTAGTTCAGGCTCGAGATCGAGCGGCGCCACGGGATTTCCCGGGTGACCTTGAGCCACTTGGCGTGCTGGTTGAACATCGAGTCGATGATGTGGATGAACGCCTCGTAGCAGTTGAACAGGCCGTGGCGCCCAGTGAGCAGGTAGCCCTCCAGCCAGCCCTGGCACTGGTGCTCGCTGAGCATCTCCATGACCCGGCCGGCGCGGGCCAGGTTGGTGTCTTCGGGGATGTATTCGGCGTTCCACTGCTTGTCGGTGGCGGCGTAGACGGATGGTGCGAGCCGGTTGGACGCGGTCTCGTCGGGTCCGAAGATGCGGAAGTTGTCGGGGTTGTCGCGGATGACGTCGGCCAGCCAGATGCCGAGCACCTTGGTGGCCTCGTCGACGGTGGCGCCGGGGGACGGCACATCCACGGCGTACTCGCGGAAGTTGGGCAGCTTGAGGTCGCGGCGCAGCAGCCCGCCGTTGGCGACCGGGTTGGCGCTCATGCGCAGGTCGCCGTGCGGGGCGAGGGCGGAGATGATGCCCACCGGGGCGCCGGCCTCGTCGAAAAGTTCCTCAGGCCGGTACGACTTGAGCCAGGACTCGAGCACGTCGGTGTGCGACTTGGTGTCGCGGGCGTTCACGAGCGGCACCTGGTGCGAGCGCCAGGAGTCCTCCACCTGCACGCCGTCGATGACCGGTGGGCAGGTCCAGCCCTTGGGGGTCTTGAGGATGATCATCGGCCAGCGCGGCCGGTCGGTGCTGCCGGCGAGGGCGGCACGCTTGATCGCGGCGATCTCGTTGAGCACCTCGTCGAGGGTCTGCGCCATGCGCTGGTGCACGGCGAGGGGGTCTTCGCCGTCGAAACCGCCGGAGACGATGTGCGGGTTGTGGCCGTAGCCGCGCATGAGGTCGAGCAGTTCGTGCTCGGGGATGCGGGCAAGCACGGTGGGGTTGGCGATCTTGTAGCCGTTGAGGTGCAGGATCGGCAGCACGACGCCGTCTTCGAGCGGGTTGACGAACTTGTTGGAGTGCCAGCTGGTGGCCAACGGTCCGGTCTCGGCCTCACCGTCGCCGATGACGGCCGCGACGAGCAGGTCGGGGTTGTCGAACGCGGCGCCGTAGGCGTGGCTGAGCGCGTAGCCGAGCTCGCCGCCCTCGTGGATGGAACCGGGGGTCTCCGGCGATGCGTGGCTGGGGATGCCGCCCGGGAAGGAGAACTGGCGGAACAGGCCCTTGACGCCGTCGACGGACTGGTCGATGCCGGAGTAGATCTCGGAGTAGGTGCCGTCGAGGTAGGCGTTGGCAACCATGCCGGGCCCACCGTGGCCGGGGCCGGTGATGTAGAGGGTGCTGATCTCGCGTTCGCGGATGACCCGGTTCAGGTGCGCGTAGAGGAAGTTGAGGCCCGGGGTGGTGCCCCAGTGGCCGAGCAGGCGCGGCTTGATGTGCTCCCGGGTGAGGGGCTCGCGCAGCAGCGGATTGTCGAGCAGGTAGATCTGCCCGACGGAAAGGTAGTTGGCAGCGCGCCACCAGGCATCCACACTGGCGAGAGCTTCGGCGCTCAGGCTGTGCGGAAGGCGGCTGGGCCAGGTGAATGATGAGGTGGCGTTGGACGACTGAACCATCACGGACTCCAGGTGCTCTATGGGCGCCACTGGCGCTGTTCAAGTCTAAGAAGTGCCCGGATGCAGAGCAGGGGACGTTAGTCCCGCATGAGGGGCCTGGAGAGGGCTAGGCTGAGCGATTCGCGTGCGGCCCGTGCTGTGGGCGGGTTGCGGGGCTCGATGGGGGCCGGCGGCGGGGCGCGTTCTGGGCAAAGTGAAACTCCTCGCGCACCCACCAGAGCCCAGTTACCCTTGCTACGTTTCCGTCCTGGGGGAGTTGGCTGAGATAGCGCCACGCGAGGAGCCATTGCCAGTTTAGGGCGTCTCGGGCCAGCCCCCAAACCCGGCGGCCGATCGACGTGTCACCGGGAGCCCCCAGAAGCAGGTAAGATTTTCCCTGGTCGTTGTCTTGACGAATCGACCGGTTCAGGAGAATTCGCCTAGTGGCCTATGGCGCACGCTTGGAAAGCGTGTTGGGTGAAAGCCCTCGGGGGTTCGAATCCCCCATTCTCCGCCAGTGAAACGCCCGCCTCCGAGCGGGCGTTTCCGCTTTAACCCGCCACTTGTTGCCGAAGCGGACAAATGGTCCCGGTACGCCGGGCGCAATTGTCCGGACGGGCAACAGCTACTGCGGGCTGGCGGCGGGGAGCGGGGCAGGAGGCGGCATCCGCCCGGCTTGACCTCAAGGGCGGTTGAGGTTCTACGATCACACTCGTGCCCCTTCCCCGACCGACCCCGTCCGCGCTGCCGCGAACGCCCTCCATCTTCGCCAAGGAGTACGTCTGGGTCACCGTCGGGATCCTCGCGCTGATCTTCCTGGCCGCGTTCGAGGCCCTGGCCGTGACCACCGTGATGCCCACCATAAGCGCGGCGCTGAACGGCGGGTCCCTCTACGCCCTGGCGTTCTCCGGTCCACTCGCCGTGGGGGTCGTGGGCATGGTCGCCGCGGGCAACTGGGCGGACCGCTCCGGGCCCGTTCCCGTGGTGATCACGGCCGTGGCCCTGTTCGCCGTGGGCCTGGTGATCGCCGGCACCGCCGCATCCATGCCCGCCCTCATCGTGGGCCGGCTGGTGCACGGCCTCGGCGGGGGCGCCCTGAGCGTGTCGCTGTACGTCGTCGTGGCGCGTGTCTACCCGCAACGGATGCATCCGGCGATCTTCGGCGCCTTCGCCGGGGCCTGGGTGATTCCTTCGCTGATCGGCCCGTTCATTGCCGGGGTTGTGGTCGAGCTCACGAGTTGGCGCTGGGTGTTCCTGGGCGTGGTGGTGCTCGTGCTGGCCGCCCTGGTGATGCTGCGACCCGGGCTGGTCTCCGTCGCGGCGGCCGAACGGGAACGGCCGGCCACGGTGCGGACCCCCTGGCGCCTGTCGCGCACGCTGTGGTCGCTCGGCGCCGCGGCGGCGGTGCTCTGCGCGTCCCTGGCGGCTCAGCTGCCCGGCGCCCTGCTCTGGGTGGGTACCGGGCTGGCGTTCGTGCTCGCGGGGGTGGCGCTTCGGCCCCTGCTGCCCGTCGGGACCCTGAGCGGCCGGCGCGGGCTGCCCGTGGTCATGAGCATCCGGGGGCTGGTGTCGGGGGCGTTCCTCTCCACCGAGGTCTACCTGCCGGCGCTGCTGACCGGGGAGTATCGGCTCTCCCCCGTGCTGGCCGGACTCGCGCTGAGCTGCGCGGGTGTCACCTGGGCCACCGCGTCGTGGCTGCAGGGCCGCTACGCCAGCGTGCTGAGCGACCGGAGCAGCATGCGGCTGGGCAGTGCGCTGTTGCTGGTGGCGATCGCGGCATCCGCGCTGACCGCGGCGTTCGGCCTGCCGCCGGCGCTGGCCATCGGCGGCTGGGCCGTCGCCGGAGCGGGCATGGGCACGCTCGTGCCCCGGCAGAGCGGGCGGGTGTTGCGGCTCTCGGCGCCCGACCAGCAGGGTTTCAACTCCTCGGCGCTGCTCATCGCGGACTCGATCGGTGCCGCGCTGGCGCTCGCGGCCACCGCGGTGGTGTTCGTGGCGGTCACCCCGCTGGGCGGCACGGCCACCTACACGGCCTCGTTCACCCTCTCCGCCCTGCTGGCGATCGGCGGACTGCTCCTGGCCGGCCGGGTCGGCCGCGACACCACCGCCCTCGACGCTCCCGCCATCGAGGCCACGCCCGCCTGACCCCACGTCCAACTGGTCCCTGGGCGGACGGCTGGTCCCGGTGTGCCGGGTGCACTTGTCCGCATGGGCTGCAGTCGTGGCGCGGATGTCGATCGGGGGCTGGCTCAGTCGTCACAGGGGTGTCAGTATCAATCACGCTTGGAAGGGACATCTCATGCAGTATTCACTCCTCGTCATCAGCCAGGAATCCGGCGACGCCGGCGTCACCGAAGAAGACCTGGAATGGGGTCGGGCCGCGTTCGACGCCTACGCCAAGGCCCTCGACGCGGCCGGGGTGCTCGTGTCGGCCGACATCCTGCAGCCCGTCTCCTCGTCGACGACGGTGTCGCTGCGGGATGGTGCGCTGCAGATCCAGGACGGACCGTTCGCCGACACCAAGGAGCGCCTGAACGGCACCTTCGTCATCGACGTGCCCGACCTGGACGCCGCCCTCGACTGGGCCGGCAAGTGCCCGGCGGCGCAGTACGGCGCCGTCGAGGTGCGCCCCTCGGCGATCATCTTCACCGCGGGCGAATGGCACCAGGTCGCCTGACCGCCCGGGCGCGGGCGGAGCTCGCCGCCCGCGCCTCCTACGGCCGTCTGGTCGCCGTGCTCGCCGCGCCCACCGGCGACCTCGCCGCGGCCGAAGACGCGCTCGCCGACGCGTTCGAACGCGCCCTCACCACCTGGCCGCGCAACGGCGTGCCCGACAACCCGGAGGGATGGTTGCTCACCGTGGCCCGCAACCGGCTCAAGGACCTGTGGAAATCGGCCGCGGTGCGGCTGCGGGCGCCACTGGACGACAGCGCGCTCGAACGCACCACACCGACCGGGACCGGTCCGCTCGCCCCGGCCGGCCGGCCGGGCCCCGACTCCCCGGCCCTCGATGCGCTCGAGGGCCTGGACGCCGACGCGATCCCCGACAAGCGCATCGAACTGCTCTGCGTGTGCGCCCACCCGGCCATCGACCCCGGGATCCGCACACCCCTGATGCTGAACACCGTGCTCGGACTCACCGCGGCGGACATCGCCGCCGCCTACGCCCTGCCGGAGCAGACCATGGCGCAGCGGCTGGTGCGGGCCAAACGACGCATCCGCAGCACCCGCATCCCGTTCGTGCTCCCGTCGCTGGCCGACCTGCCACAGCGCCTGCCCGCGGTGCTCGAGGCCGTGTACGGCGCGTATGCGATCGACTGGCCGACGGCCGGGGCGGATGCCCGCCGCACGCCCGATTCGCTGGCCGGCGAGGCACTGTACCTGGCCGAGACCCTCGCCGCACTGCTCCCCGACGAGCCGGAGGTGCTCGGGCTGGCCGCCCTGCTGGCCCTCTCGCTCGCCCGGGCGCCGGCCCGCACCGGGATCGCGGGTGAGGTCGTCGCCCTCGACGACCAGGATCCGGCCCGCTGGGATGCCGCCCTCATCGCACACGGCGAGCGCTACCTCCGGCGCGCACAGGCCCTGCACCGGATCGGCCGGTTCCAACTCGAGGCGGCCATCCAGTCGGCGCACTGCGACCGGGCCCGCTCAGGGGTGACCGACTGGGCGGCGCTGAAGACCCTGCACACGGCGCTCGTGCGCCTCTCCCCCACAGTGGGCGCCCGGGTGGCGCTTGCCTCGGTGCTCGGCGAGGCCGACGGCCCGGCCGCAGGCCTCGACGCGCTCGACGCGCTGGCCCTGGACCGGCCGGACGCGGGGACATTCCAGCCGTTCTGGGCCACCCGCGCGCACCTCCTGGCCGTGGCAGGCCGGGTGCCGGATGCACGGGCCGCCTACGACCGCGCGCTGGAGCTGACCGGCGACGAACGGCTGCGCGCGGCCTTGCGGCACCGGGCCGGGGCCCTGCCGCCCGGCTGAGCCGCGGTCAGTCTGCGGTGCGCGACCCGTGCGCTGGTCGCACCCCTTTCCGTTGGTCGAGCTTGTCGACGCCGTGCTGAGCCCGTCGAAGTAGACCCCGCGAGACGAACTCGGGAACGCGGCCGACTCTCGCAGGCACGTCACCGGGTTTCGACACGCTCAACCAACGTCGACACGCTCAACCAACGAGGTGGACTCGAACCAGAGCGGCGCTACTCGCCGACGTGGCGGCGCGGGCGCGGCGGGGGCGGCGGCGGAACCTCTTTGGCCGCGACGACCTCGGCGAGCGCGAGCGACACCGTGCCCCGCTTGGTCTCCACGGTGCAGTGGGTGAGGTCGCAGGAGCGCAGGTAGCCGAGCGCATCCGTGTACCCGCCCTCGATGCGCGTGCGCACGACGACGCGGGTGCCGAGCTCGGCGCCGGCCAGGAAGTCGCGGGCGGGGTTCGTCATCGCCGCCGCCGGACCGGCTGGTCGCGCCTCGCAGGCCCGGTCAGGGGCCGGTCATTCGTCATCCGCGGGTTCACCCTGACACTCTACGGGCCGCGCGGTGCGGCCGGGAGCCCGGCCGTTCGCGGCCTGTCGCGCCGCCGGATGCCCCCCGAACGGTGTCTACTGAGGGGCCGGGTCATGGGGCATACTCAACAAGACACCGGCGAGGGGGAACAAGGGTGGGGAAAATCACGGGTCGGCCTGTGCGCGCGCAGGTGCTGCGACCGCACGGCCATCTGCTGCGCCAGACAACCCTCTCGATCATCGCCTTCTTCGCGCCCGTTTTCGCCGTGCTGTACTGGCTGACGATCCCCGTGGGGGATTGGCCGGCGGTGGCCGCCGCCCAGCTGGCGGTCATGGTCGTGGCCGCCGTCGGCATCGTCGGTTTCCTCCGCACCTGCATCTGGGTGGACGACACCGGCGTATCCGAACGCGGGTTCTTCGGCCGGCACACCAGCTTCCCGGCCGAACAGATCTCCAGCGTCGTGCTGCTCGAGCTGTACCAGAGCGGCACGGTCGACAGCCAACCGCAGCTCTTCGTCACCGGACAGGACGGTGAGCTGCTGGTGCGGATGCGTGGCCAGTTCTACTCCCGCGGCGCCATGGACACCGTCGCCGACGAGCTGGGCGTGCCGGTGGTGCATGTGCCGGACCCGATGACGCTGTCCGAGCTCAACCGGCTGCGCCCCGAGCTGCTCTACTGGTTCGAACGCCGCCTCACCGGGCGCCCCCGGCCGACCGTGACGGACTCAGATTTGGGCGCTGACCTCGGCGGTTAGTCACCCGGGTCAGGCTGATGCGGCGCCGTCGCCGTGCCCGGCGCCCGCGTCGGCCGGTTCCCGGTCGCCCGGATCCGCCGTGAACACGTAGTCGTTGAGGCCGGTCACCTCCGGCCGCAAGCCCCGCCGGAACGCGTCGGCGAACACGGCTCTGGACTCCTCTCGGCGCCGGGCGGCCGCGGCCGGATCATCCGCTCGCAGCCGTTCGAAGTCTGCGTCGAGGGCCCAGGTGCCCTCGGCCCGCCAGAGTGGCGCCGGGCGACCGTCGAGCGCGCGCCGCACCCGATCGGAGCCCAACACCCACCGCGCCTCGAACCTGTCGCTGTGGTCGGCGCCCGAGATCACGTCGTCGAGCCGGCCGTAGAAGTCCGGCAGGAACCCGGTCACCTCGGCGCCGAGCTTGACCAGGTTGAAGTGCGCGTTGCGGCGAATCAGCGGGTCGAAGGTCCAGCGCATCTCGGTGACGCCCTGCTCCAGGCAGACGGCGCGCTGGAAGAGCTTGAGCGCGAAGCCCACACCGCCGCCGCGGTGCCACGGCACCACCGCGGCCATGTGCGAGTGCAGGTGCACCCCGTTGGTCCAGCCCAGGAACCCCAGAGTCGCCCCGACCGGCTTGCCGTTCTGAGTGGCCAGCAACACCGTGTTGCCCGCGTAGTCGAGCGCGAGCAGCATGGCCCGGTCGGGACTGCGCCCCACACCCCAGGTGCGTTCGAACAACCCGATGATGCTGGCCAGATCGCGCGGTTCGGCCATCCGCACGCTCACGCCGGCCGCCAGGGCGGCCTCGTCGTACCGCCGGTAGGCCTCGGCCACGGCCGCTGGGTCAACGCTCATGGGTCGAGTGAACCACACGGCGGGCCCGAGATCGAGAGTGCGACCCGGCCACACGGATGTCGCGCCTCGCACTCCTGGCCGGCGCACGCGCGTGCCGGTCGACCGCCGTCACCGGTTAGAGAGGAGAAGGTGACTTTGATAGGACGGGATTGCGCAGGCGGTCCTTTTTTTTCGGCCTATCCCCTAGGAAGCGTGAGTCGCTCAGATGGCGCCGGACGCTAGTGGCCCCGGCCGGAGACGCGGTCGGCGAGGGTCGCGAGCGGCGAGGTGCTGTCGCGCCGGGTGAGTTCGGCGCGGTCGGCGCGGGTGTAGGCCTGGTACAGGGCGGTCACGGCCAGCCAGCGCAGCGGCTCCGGCTCCCAATTGCGCACCCGGTGGTTCACCCAGGGCAGCTCGGTGAGTGCGCTCGCCCGGCCGAGGATCAGGTCGGTCAGGGTGCGCCCGGCCAGGTTGGTGGTGGCAACGCCGGTGCCCACGTAGCCACCGGCCCAGGCGAGGCCGGTTCGCCGGTCGAGGCCCACGGTTGCGGCCCAGTCGCGGGGCACGCCCAGCACGCCGCTCCAGGCGTGCGCGATGGCGGCATCCGTCGTGCCCGGAAAGAACCGGTGCAGGATGCCGCGGAGCGCCTCGACCGCGCTCGCCGGGGTGTGCCCGTCGGAGTCGGTCTTGGACCCGAACCGGTACGGCACCCCGCGGCCGCCGATGGCGATGCGGTCGTCGGCGGTGCGCTGCGCGTACATGTAGGCGTGCGCCATGTCGCCCAGGGTGGCCCGGCCCTCCCAGCCGATGCCGGCCCACACGTCGGCGGGCAGCGGTTCGGTGACGATCAGCGACGAGTTCATCGGCAGCCAAGCCCGGTGCAGGCCGGCCAGGCCCGCGGTGAAGCCCTCGGTGGCGCGCACGATGAACTCGGCCTCCACCGTGCCGCGGGCGGCGCGGGCGGCGTGCGGGGTGATCTCGGTCACCCGGGTGTTGTCATAGATCTCCACGCCGAGCGCCAGCACCGCCCTGGTGAGCCCGGCCACGAGCTTGGCCGGTTGGATGCGGGCGCAGTGCGGGTGCCACATGGCCCCGGTCGAGCCGGCCACGTTGATCTGCGCGGTGGCGTCTTCGGCGCTGAGCAGCTCCGCATCCGTGTGCGGCCAGGCCTGTTCGGCGCGCACGGCGGCCTCGAGCCGGCGCTGCTGCGGCCGGTCGTAAGCGACGGTGAACTCGCCGCCCCTGACGATGTCGGCATCGATGCCCTCGAGCGCGGCGACGCGGATGACCTCGTCGACGGTGTCGTTCATGGCCAGCTGGAAGGCGCTGGCGGCGTCGCGGCCGTGGCTGCGGATGTACTGGTCGCGGCCGCCGGTGACCGAGTTGGTGAGCCAGCCGCCGTTGCGGCCGGAGGCGCCGTAGCCTGCGAACCGCTGCTCGAGGATGACGATGCGCAAGCGCGGCGCCGCCTTCTTGAGGTAGTACGCGGCCCACAGCCCGGTGTAGCCGGCGCCCACGATGCAGACATCGGCGCGGGTGGAGCCGGGCAGCGGGGCACGCGGGGCTGGGCGGCCGACCTGGCTCCACCAGAAGGAGACGTCCCCGTTGATCATGCCCGCACCGCTTCCCATGTCGATCGCCGTAACGCGATCATGGCGCATCCGGGCCCGGGTTGCGAAGCACTCAGCCCAGGTTGGATCCCTGGAACGACAGGCCGGGCGCCTTCGGCAGCCGGGACACGTCGAACCGGGCGCCCGCGGGGTTGCTCGGCAGCAGCGTGAAGACGAACAGGATGATCGCACCCACGCCCGGGATCAGGCCGAGGAAGACGAACCAGCCGGAGAAGTTCGCGTCGTGCAGCCGGCGCACGAGCACCGCGAGGCTGGGCAGCAGCACGCCGATGAAGAGGATGGGCCCCAGCAGCATCGGGACGATCTCAAGGTTGTGGGCGGGGTCGCCGTACATATTGGTTCCGGTGGGGATCAACGCAATCACGCTGATCAGGGCGATAACGACCCACAGCAGCAACCCGAACCACCAGTACTCGCTGCGCGGGGCGCGTCCGGTGAAGTCGGCGTATTTGCGGAAGACGGACTTGATCGCTTGGGCGGGTGTGAGCATGGGGGTCTCTTTCGTCGGCTCTGGTGAGTCGGCGCAGGCCGACGGAGGCCGTGCACCCCCGCGTTCAGGCTAGCGGTCCGGGTGCGGCGCGGTCAGGCGGCGCGGCGCGGGCGGCACGATCCGGTGCGACGATTCCGGCGCGGCTCCTAGCGCTGGAAGAGGAACAGCAGGGTCGTGGCCCCGACGGTGATGGCGACCAACGACAGGATCAGGATCCAGGTGAGCCCCTTCATCCCGCGGAGCTTGCCCATGAATCCCACTGGGCGGCCGTCGTAGTCGTCGTAGTCATGCATGGGGCGACTCTATCGAAGCGGGTCGGGTAAGGGCTGTGTGTGCCGGCCGAGCACGCCGGTCAAGCCTGTCGAGACCACGCGAAACGACCCACGGACGCGCGGCAGCAAACGCCCGCGAAGAGGCAGGTCACGCGGCGGGGGTTCGCTCCTGAAGGCCCCAGGGCTGGCCATAGCCGGCGGGCTCGGGGGCGGCCATGAGGTCGAGGTACGGCTTCGCGTCGAAGGCCTCCGGGCCGAGCACCCCGGTGCCGCTCCAGACGCCGGTCGCGAGCAACTCCAGCGCGATCGCGGGGTTTAGCGCGGTCTGCCAGACCACGCATTGGGCGTCGTACTCAGCCATCGTCCACTCGTTGTCGCTCACGTGATACAGGTAGACCTCCCGCGGCGCGCCATCCGTGCCGGTGCCGGTCACCCACACGCCCGCGCAGGTCTTGCCCGTCATGCGCGGCCCGATCGTGGCCGGGTCGGGCAGGCTCGCGGCCACCACATCCCGCGGCGCGACCATCGCCGGGCCGTCCGCGGTGCGCACCCGCACCGGGTTCACACTGTCCAGGCCGAGCAGGTGCAGAGTCTTCAACACCCCGATGAACTCCTCGCCGAGCCCGTACTTGAACGTGACCCGCTTCGCATCCAGCCAGCGCGGCATCAGCAGCACCTCCTCGTGCTCCACGTTCACGCACTCCACCGGGCCGATGCCCTCGGGAAAGTCGAACACCTCCGGCTCGCTGAACGGCGCCGTGGTGAACCAGCCGCGGTCCTTCTCGAAAATCACCGGCGGGTTCAGGCACTCCTCGATGGTGGTCCAGATGCTGAACGACGGCGCGAAGATCTCGTTGCCGGCCTCATCTCGCACCACCAGATTGGCGCCATCCCGGGTGCCGAGCTCGTCGATCTCGCTGAACAGGTGATCCGAGGCATACCGGGCGAACACATCGCTGAGGCCGGGCTCGACACCCATGCCCACGAGGGCGAGGCGTCCGCTGGTCTCCCAGTCGGCGGCCTGCTCGAATTGGTCGTCGCCGAGCTTGATGCCGGTCTCGGTGTGCGGGTCCGTCGGATGCGGCTCGCTCAGGCTCATCGCCATATCCAGATAGTCCGCGCCCGCGGCGAGCGCCCCGGCGAAAATGCTCTGCACGAACTTGGGCTCCACGGCGTTCATCACGTGGCTGACTCCGTGCTCCCGCGCCACGCGAGCCACGACATCCGGGTCGGATGCGTCGATCTGCGCCGCCGTGAACCTCTCGGCGGTCTCTGCGCCGTGGCGGGCCTCGATCGCCGCGACGGTGCGCTGCGCCCGTCCCAGGTCGTAGTCGCTCACCACCACGTGCTCATAGAACGAACGGCGGGCAATGATCTTCGCGAACGCGTCTCCGACGCCACCGGCACCTACGAGGAGAATTCTCATGCCCTGACGCTAGCGCGCCGCCGCCTGGAATGTCAGTACGCGGTCGACATCCGTTTGCGCGGTCCCTCCGGCCCGTATGGCCAGGATGGCACTCGGGCCACGGGCAGCTCAGAACGTTCGACCCTTCGCACCGAATACACCAACGGTGTCGTTTCGAGGACGTCCACCGCGCTGCGGTTGAGGTAGACCTGGGCCGTCTCGTCGTTGCAGCCCTCGACCTCGTAGGTCTCGCCCCGCCAGGTGGTGGTCGCGGACACCTGCGTGAGGTCGGTGACCTCGTTCGCGTCGAGGTGAGCTCGCCACTCCCAATACGAGTCGTATCCCGACGTGCACGGAAACAGGAAGAAATCGTCGGTCACGGACTCACCCTGGCCCTTATCGGCCACGAACCCCGTGCCGGCAGCGGCGACAGGGGCTTCCCCCGGCTTCGGTCGTGGCACGGCGGGCCGGCTGACCAGCGCGTACCGACCGCGCACGCGGCCGACGAACCCGGCCGTGGTGCCGGATCCCACCGGACGGTCCACGCGTGTCCACGACCGCAGGCTCAGCTGCTCCGCCGGCACCAGCGCCGACCAGCCGCTGTTCAGATTGTCCTCGACGATCGTGATCTCGGGAACGTCGAAGTCTGGCACTCCCCCTGTGGGCACGTAAACCAAAGCCAGACCCTCGCGGATGCCGGCAACGGTCACCGTGAAGTCCCGCCAGACCGCCTGCCACGTCACCTGCCGCACCGCCGAGGCCCGACTCCGGTCCACCAGCGCCGTGTACGCGCCGTAGCCGTCAGGCGTCCAAGCGGCTCCAGCTACTAGGTCGGCGGTGGGTTCGCCGGCACCGGGCCCGATCAGCTGGAGCTGCGGCACCCCGGCCTCGCTCACGGTGCCGCAGGTGTCGGCCACGGCGAAGTCCCGGCCGTCGACCCTGGTCGTGACGCCGGGCTGCGGGGTGCTCTCGTCGATCACATCGTAGGTCGTCGTGCGGGTCAGCCAGAACCGGTCCAGCGCCCGGAAGTCCACCATTCCCGTCGCCCCTTCCAGCCGGGGGTCGTCGTCGCGGCGGTAGACGCCCTTCTTCGGCAGGTCCCCGCCGATGTACACCCGACCGTCATAATTCACGAGGTAGACGTCAACGCGCACTCCCCGGAAGGTCGCGTGACCGCGGACCTCAGTGTGGCCGCCCGGGATCGGCCGGGCTCGCAACACCTCCACGCTGGCGGGGTTCGTCAGCGAGCCGTCGAAGGGGTCCGGCAGTGCGGCGGCGGATGCGGGCATGTCAGGTTTCCTATCGTCGGTGGCGGTGATGCTGGGGCTAGTGGAGCGACAAGACCTTGGAGTCGACGGGCAGCGCGCTCCGATCGATGGGCTGGACCGTGTAAATGAAGGGAGTCGTGTCCGCGATGTCCACCGTGGAGTGGCTCAGGTACACGAGTCCCGCACCGTCATCACGCCACTGGACGGGATGGGTCTGCCCGTTCCAGGTGGTGGTGGCGGTCACCTGTCGGAGGTCGGACACCTCGCTCTCGTCGACGGTCACCCGCCACGTCCAGTAGTGCTGGGACGACGCGACCAGGACAAACTCGTCGGTCACGGTGTCACCCCGGTTCTTCTCGACGACGACGGCGCTGCCCGGGGCAGCCACCCGCTCCTCGCCGGCGACGTGCGGCTCCGCCACGCGAACCATCGACGCCGTGCGGCCACGCAGCGTTCCCACGCATGCGTCCACGACTCCGACGCCCAACGGGCACTCGGTGAGGGTCCAACCGCGCAGACTCAGCTGCGCCAGCGGCACCACGGCAGACCATCCGTTCCTGCGACGGCCTCCTCCCAGCACGACCTCTGGTGCGTTCGACGGTGGCTCCCCGCCTCCCCCGGCGAAGATCATCGCCTGTCCGTCACAGATCGCGGCGATCTGCACGGTGAAATCCCGCCAGATCGCGGTCCACTCCACCCGGCGCACCACCGAGACGAGACTCCGGTCGACGATCTTCGTGAATAAGCCGTAGCCATCCGGTGCCCAGCCCTCGCCCTCAGGCTCGGCCGTACTTAACCAGATCAGCTGCAGCTGAGGCACCCCCGACGCACTGACGGTGCCTTCGGTGTCGACCAGGCCCACCGTCAGCCCGTCGATGGATGCCGTCAGCCCGGGCTGCGGCGTGGTCTCGTCGATCAGGTCGAAGGTGGTCGTGCGGGTCAGCCAGAACCGGCTCAGCCACCCGAAGTCCACCCGGCCGAACGCGACTCCCACCTGGGGGTCTTCCTCGCGCCCGAACACCCCGTACAGCGGAAGGTCACCGGCGACCGATACCCGGCCATCCCTGCCGACACCGCGCACCCGCAGCCGCACGCCCTGGAAGGTGGCGTGCCCGGAGACCTCCATGCGGCCGCCGGGTACGTTCCGTTCGCGTACGACATAGATGCCCGAGGGATTAGTGAGCGAGTCGTCGAACTCGTCGGACTCGTCGGACGGATTGGTGCAAGGTTCGGTCATCCGTTGAACCGGGCGGATGCTCGTCGGTCGCGGCGGGTCATCGCGGCGCCGGGCGCGCTGACGCGTTTGACCCTGCTGCCCGGCGTCTGGCGAGAGTGTTCTCACCGTCGAGCTTGGCCGCCAGCGGCGCCCACAAAACCACGGCCACGCCCACACCGAGCAGCAGGCCGCCGATGGTGTCGGTGAGCCAGTGCGCGCCGAGATAGGTGCGGCTGACCATCATCGCCACCGTGTACACCGCCCCGGCGATCCATACCCACAGCCGGGGGAAGATGATGCCCAGCAGCACGGCCATGGTCGCCGCGTTCGCCACATGGCCGGATGGGAACGAGCCGAAGTCGGAGGTGACCAGCATGTCTTCGGGACGGGCCCGACCGAACAGGGTCTTCAGCAGCTGCACCAGGCCGGCACTGGCGACGGTGGCGAGCACGAAGTACAGCGCCGCCCACGGGCGCCTCAGCACGAACAGGGTCACGACGATCGCGATCGGGATCACGAACACCCCGGCGATGCCCGCGCCGAGGAAATTCATCACGAGGGCGGGCACCTCCCAAACCGGCGACCGGTGCTCGAGGATCTCTTCCATCCACTCCAGATCGGCCTCGATCGGGCGCCCGCTGCCTCGGGTGAGGATCAGGGCGCCGAGCAGGAAGGCGAAGAGAACGGCAATCGCCCCGCTGATCAGCGGCCAGCGCCGGGCGATGCGGCGGGAGGGGGCATCCGCCGCGGCTTCGGCCGTGGCCGGGGTGGGCGAATCGGGTCTGGTGGGCTCAGTCTCGTCTGATCGGGAGGGGTCCATCAGCCCATGCTAGATCGGCGCGCATGGGAACCGGCTCGGACCCGCGGAGCCCGGCAGCACCGGCTCAGGCGGTGAGCAGCGTGTCGCGGCCCTTGCCGGCCCGTTTGGAGGCGAGCATGGCCTCATCGGCGAGGGCGATCAGGTCGTCCGGGCTCATCGGCACGGCACGTCCCGGGGTGTACACGCTGATGCCGATGCTGGCCGACACGCGTTGGCCCCGCGCGAGGCCGTCGAGAGGTTCCCGCACGGCCTGGCGGATGCGCTGGGCTACCTCGAGCGCGCTCGTCTGGTCGATGCGGTCTGACGCGATCACGAACTCGTCGCCGCCGAACCGGCTCGGGGTGTCGTCCTCCCGCAGCACCCGCCGCAGCCGTACGGCGACCTGCTGCAGCACCTGGTCGCCGGCCTCGTGGCCGAAGTCGTCGTTGATCGCCTTGAAACCGTCAAGATCGAGGAAGAGCACCGCGACCGCCCGCCCGTGACGCTCCGCGTCGCCGATCAGCCGGCGCAACCGGTTCTGCAGCGCGCGCCGGTTGGGTAGGCCGGTGAGGGAATCGTGCAGGGACTGGTGTTCGATCTGGTGTTGCAGGTGGATGCGTTCGAGCACCGGTGCCGCCTGGGTGGCCAGCGCTCCGAGCAGGTCGAGCAGGTTCTCATCGAGCACCCGCTGCCGCTGGAACCAGCAGGCGATGGCTCCGCTGACGGTGCCGTTGTCGATGATGGGCACGACGCAGAGCGCCTCGACGCCCTCCGCATCGAGCGGGGCCGCCAACGCGGGAAAGCTCACCGCGATGTCGGCGGCGCTCCGGCACAGCACCGGCAGCCCGGAGGCCAGCGCCGCGCCCACAGGCAGCAGATCGGCCAGCTCGACGGTTTCCGCGAGCGGCCGGGCCCCGGACACCAGTTCACGGGTGCCGCCTGGACCGGTGACGATCACCGAGACGTGCGCGGCATCCGTGGCCATCTCGGCCGAGACCCGCAATGCCGACCCGAACGCGGCGAGAGTGGATGCGGGCGCCAGGCCGGCCGCGGCGGCCTGCAGGATACGCACCCGGGCCACGGCGGTCTCGGCCGTGCGCCGGGCGTCCAACAGGTCGCGCTCGTACTTGAGCCGGATCCCCGCGTCGAAGACGGCGGCGTAGACCAGCGGCTCGGCTCCGGAGCCGTCCAGAACCGAGCTGACCAGCACGTCGCGGGTGCCGCCGGCGCTGGTGGAGAGGGTGAGCATCATCTCGTTGAGCCGGCTCTGGGCCTGCAGCAGCGGCATGTAGCGGGTCTCGAAGATGAGCTTGCTGCCGCGGGAGAGCAGCGCCAGGAAGTACCGGCCCACCACGTCCTCACGGGGATAGCCGGTCCACTCGCAGAACGTGTCGTTGGCCGAGCGGATGACCCCGTCCGCCGTCATGGCGAACAGGCCGGCCGGCGCGTGGTGGAACAGGGCGCGGGCGATGTGGTCCGTCGTGCCGCCCGCATCCGTCACAGAAAGCGCCGGATCTGGCGTTCGATCTCGCCGGGATCGGACAGGTGCGCGTAGTGACCGGCGGCGTTGAGCACCACGAGTTCGCTGCCGATGATGTGCTCGTGCAGGTACGCGCCCACCTCCAGAGGGGCGATCAGATCGTCGGAGGACTGCAGGATCAGGGTGGGCGTGGTGATGTTCTTGAGCAGACGGCGCCAGTCCGAGAGGAAGGTGACCCGGGCGAAGTGTTGCGCGACCATGGTGTTGGTGCGGGTCATGCTCTCGGCCAGCTCGGCGGCCAGCTCGGGGCGGTCGGCGTTCTGCATCAGCGCCGGCGCCATCTCGGCGGCCCAGCTCACGTGGTTGACCTCGAGGGCGTCGAGGAGGGCGTCCACGTCGGCGCGTTCGAAGCCGCCCAGGTAGCCCTCGTCGTTGAGGTAACGCGGGGACGGCCCGAGCATGATGAGCCGGGCGAAGCGGTCCGGCTCCTCCACGGCGGCGAGGGCGCCGATCATGGCGCTCACCGAGTGGCCCACGAACACCACATCGTGCAGGTCGAGAGCGCGCAGGATCTCGAGCAGGTCGGCCGCGTAGCCGCGCAGCGAATCGTATTTGCGCCGGTCGTAGGCCGAGACGTCGGAGTCGCCCGAGCCGACGTGGTCGAAGCGCACCACCCGGCGTTCGTCGGCGAATTGCGGCGCCACCAGGCGCCACATGTTCTGGCTGGTGCCGTAGCCGGGGCCGAAGACGACGGGCTGCCCGGCCGGGTCGCCCAGCACCGTGACGCCGTTGCGGGTGAGCACGTCGGCCGTTGAACTCTCGGGGAGGTTCGCTCCGGCTGGCTGAGTGAAGGTCACGTTCGAAATTCTTCCATACCGAGGCATCGCTCCGGTGACGAGAATCGCCCGGTGAGGCGGCACCCGGGCCGCGCAGGCGCGTTCACCGGGTCAGTGCGTCGCGTCAGTGTGTCGCGGGTCAGTGCGTCGCGGGTCAGTGGGTCAGCGCGTCAGTGCGTCGCGGGTCAGTGGGTCAGCGCGGCCACCGTGCGCGGGCGCACGATCAGCCACAGGCTCAGCACGGAGATGATCGCGCAGACACCCATCACCGAGGCCATCGGAACGGCGGTTCCCACGCCGAGCAGGCCGACGACCGGGGAGATCAGGCCGGCGATACCGAAGTTGGCCGCGCCCAGGACGGATGCGGCGGTGCCGGCCTCGCTGCCGTGCGAGTTGAGGGCGATGACCTGCACGGTGGGGAAGGTGAATCCACAGCCGGCGATGAAGAACCAGAGCGGGATGAGCGTGCCCCAGAGGCCGGCGCCCAGCAGGTCGAGGGTGAAGATGGCCGCCGACGTGAGCACCAGCACGGCCGTGGCGCCGATCAGGATGTTCTGCGGACCCACGTTGTAGCGGTGCATCAGCCGGGAGCTGGTCTGCACCCCCACGACGATGCCGAGGGAGTTGATCGCGAAGAGCACGCCGTACTGCTGGGCGCTGAAGTCGTAGACCTGCTGGAACAGGAACGGCGACGAGGAGAGGTAGGAGAACAGCCCGGTGAAGGTCATCGCGCCGATGATGGCGACACCGACGAAGGTGCGGTCGCCCAGAACCGCGCGGTAACGCTGGCCGAGGCTGGAGTGGCCCGGAACCGTCCGGCGCTCCTTGGGCAGGGTTTCCACGATCCAGATCGCCACGGCGATCATCACGACGATGCCGTACCCGGCGAGCACCCAGAAAATACCGCGCCAGGGCATCACGAGCAGCAACTGCGAGCCGATCACGGGCGCGAGCACCGGCGCGAGGCCGCTGACCAGGGCGAGCCGGGAGAGCATCTTCACGAGAGGCTTACCGCCGAAGAGGTCGCGCACCATGGCCATGGCCACGACGGCACCGGCCGCGGCGCCGAAGCCCTGCAGAACCCGGAAGATTCCGAGCGAGACGATATCGCTGGAGAGCGCCGCGCCCACGCAGGCGAGCACGTGGAAGCCGGTGGCCAGCAGCAACGGCAGACGGCGGCCGATCTTGTCGCTCCATGGTCCGACGATGAGCTGGCCGAAGCCGAACCCGATCATGGTTCCGGTGAGGGTGAGCTGGATGGCCGCGGCCGAGACCCCGAGTTCGCTTTCGAGGATGGGGAACGCCGGCAGGTACAGGTCGATCGTGAACGGACCGAGCGCGGTCAGCGCGCCCAGGATGATGATGTAGACGATGCGCTGTCCCCGGGAGAGCGCGTCACCCGGGTGCCGGGCGGTCGAGTGCAACTGTGCATCGGTGATGACGGGGATGACGGCGGTAGTCACGTGTGAGAGTCCTCGGTCGGGATCGTACGGTGGGGAGGGCGGGCGCGCGGGCCCAATGGCGGAAAGCGTGCCCGACCCGGTTCTATTCCCCCCGCCGGGGCATCCGGGCAAAGATTGCGCGGATGCGTGAGTTCCTGCAATTTACCGCCGGTCCCGGGCGGCTCCCGGTGCCGTCGGCGACCCGTCAGAGCAGCAGTTCCATGAACACGTCCGCTCGGGCGTAGGGCATCGGGCCGATCCGTTCGGCCGGCACGTGGGTGAACCCCACCGACTCGTAGAGATGAACGGCGTTGGCGAGCCTGGTGCTGCTGCCGAGGAAGAGGGAGCGGGCGCCGAGCCCTCTGGCGGCGTCGATCGCGGCCAGGATGAGCTGCCGGCCGGCTCCGCGGCCCCGCAGGGCCGGCCTGACCGCCATCTTGGACAGCTCGAACACGCCGTTCCCTGTGGGCACCAGGGCGACGCACCCCACCCGGTCGTCGCCGAGCCGGGCGATCAGCACGGTGCCGCCGGGGCCGACGATGCGGGCGCCGGGGTCGTTCAGCAGGGCACTGTCGGCGTCCTCGAGGGTGAACAGCCGGCTTATCCACTCCTCGTTGAGCTCCCGGAAGGCCTGCGCGTCCTCGGCCGAACTCATCGGCTCGATGACGAGTGACAGCGGGTGGGTGAGGGTCATGATCTGCTCCTTCTTCCCCTCCATTTTCCGGCCCACGCATCCAGACGTCCAATATCGAATGCCGTCTGTTCCAGACTTCTGGCGTCTTGATAGGGTCGGGGCATGACGGCGAATCTGGAGCTGAGACATTTGCGCTACTTCGTGGCGGTGGCCGAGGAACTCCACTTCGGCAGGGCGGCGGAGCGCCTACACATGGCGCAACCTCCGCTCTCCCAACAGGTGCGGCGGCTGGAGGAGCTCATCGGCACAGCGCTGTTCGACCGCACCTCGCGCCGGGTCGCCCTCACCGAGGCCGGAACGGCCTTCCTCGAGCGCAGCCGAAGGATCCTCGACCAGGTGAGCGCGGACGTCGACGAGGCCGCCCGCATCGGTCGGGGCCAGCAGGGGCGGCTCGACATCGGCTTCATCACCTCGGCCATCCCCCTGGGCATCACCGAACGCATCCACGCCTTCCGCTCGCTCTATCCGGCCGTGCAGGTGCAACTTCACGAGGGCTACACCTCGCTGATCCTGGACCGGCTGCTGGCCAGGGAGATCGACATGGGCGTCGTGCGGGATTCCGAGCCCGACCCGGCGCTGACCACGACCGCCCTGGCGACCGAGCCGTTCGTCGCCGTCGTGCCTGTTGAGCATCCCGCGGCCGGACTGACGGTGCTCGACGCCGGATTGCTGCGCGACGACCCGTTCGTGTTCTATCCCCGGGCCGCCGGCGAACGGGCCTACCTGCGCAACCTCGAACCGTGCCGGCAGGCCGGCTACGAGCCCCGGGTGGTGCAGGAGGCCTCGTCCTGGGTCACCATCCTGCACCTGATCGGGGCCGGACTGGGTGTGAGCATCGCCCCGGCCAGCGCCACCCTCACCGTGCCGGCCGGGGTGCGCATCATCCCGCTGGCCGGCACGCATCCGCGCAGCGAGGTGCAACTGGTGCGGCGCGCCGATGACACCCGCGCGGTACTGACGAATTTCCTGCGGGTGCCCGGGTCGCTCACCCCCACCCTCACCCCGGGAGCGCTGCCGGCGTCAGGCTGACGGGCCGCCCACCCCGGTGGGCAGTGCGGCCGGGTCGTCGAGCAGGCCCTCGAAGGCCAGTTCGGCGGCGCCGATCATGAGCAGGTTGGAGCCCAGTTCGGCGGCACTGAGCCGCACGCTGCCGAACGCGGCGCCGAGCGACAGCGCGGCAACGGCCGAGCGCAACCGGTCGGCATCCACGGCCAGTAGCGCGGCGAGGAACCCGCCGAGCACCACCACCTGGGGGTTCAGGATGTTGATGGCGCCGGCCAGCGCCACCGCGAGGTGGTCGATCTGGCGGTCCACCTCCGCGCGCACGGCCGGTGACGTCGAGGCCAGCAGCGCCTGCTCGAGCTCGTCGGCATCCGCCCCGGCCAGGCCGAGCACGTCGAGCAGTTCGCGCCGCGTCACCTCGGCCTCGAGGGTACCGCGGATGCCCGCGGAGTCGACCCGGTCGCTGTCGCTGACCCGCGTGTGGCCGAACTCGCCCGCGTAGCCGGCGATGCCCCCGGCGGGCACTCCGCCCACGATCATGCCACCGCCGATGCCGCTTGCCCCACCGTTGAGGTAGATGAGGTCGGTGATGCCCTTGCCGGCGCCGAAGAAACGTTCCGCCATGGCGCCGAGGCTGGCGTCGTTGGCGGCCAGCACGGGGTAACCGGTGGCCGCCTCGAGCATCTCGGCCAGCGGCTCGTCGACCCAGCCGAGGTGCGGCGCGTGCCGCACCAGGCCGTCGTGCGCCCGCACGAGCCCGGGCACGGCCACACCGATGCCCACGACGGTGAACTTGGCATCCAATTCGCCGCGCATACCGTCGATCACGGCGGCGGCGATGTTGACGGCCTCGGTGACACTCGGGGACTGGTCGGTGGGGTAGCGCACCCGGCGGTGCACCTGGCCGTCCAGGCCCACGATGCCGATTGTCACCGCGTCGATCTCGGGGTTCACGGCGAGCGCGACGACCCGCTCGCTCACGCTCACGATCGGGCTGGGCCGGCCGACCTGATTGGTGGCGCTTGGTTCGCTCTCGACGACCAGTCCGCGCTCGGCCAGTTCGGACACGAGGGCGGCGATGGTGGAGCGGTTCAGCCCGGTCACCTTGGTGAGCTGCGACCGGGAGGCGGCGCCGCTGCGGTGCACGAGTCGCAACACCACCGACAGGTTGTGTCGGCGCACATCGTCATGGCTGCTGCCCTGCACGGTTCCTCCGTCTGACTGGTGCCCAGTCGATGTCCCGCGGGCGACCGACTGGCTGCGGCAGGGGTTCCCCCGCGCGCCGGGCGTCCTTCGCCGTGGACCTCAGAATACCCGGCAGAACTCTCGGGGCGGCGTGATACGTTGCACCACGCCACAAATCGCCCGGAGTCCTTCCCGGCACGGGCACACTCAAGCAGGAACCCGTGAGCGCAAGCAGGCTCGACGACGGGCGCTCGCGGTACACACGATCGACGACAAGGATGTCCATGGAATCCCCCAGCATGAGAATCGCCCTCACCGGCGGCAGCGGCAAACTCGGCAAGACCGTCCTCGCCCGGCTCCGGGCCGAGGGCCACCAGGTGATCAACTTCGACCTGGCCGGCAGTCGCGGTCCGGGCTTCGTGCGCATCGACCTCACCGACTACGGTCAGGTGGCCGACGCGTTCACGGGCGTCAACGACCAGATCGACGGCTTCGACGCCGTGGTGCACCTCGGTGCGATCCCCGCCCCGGGCCTGGCGCCCGACGTCGCCACCTTCCACAACAACATGCTCTCCAGCTACAACGTGTTCCAGGCGGCCCGTCGTGCGGGCATCCGTCGCATCGTCTACGCGTCGAGCGAGACCGTGCTGGGCCTGCCATTCGACACCGACCCGCCCTATATCCCGGTCGACGAGGAGTACCCGGCCCGCCCGGAGAGCACCTACTCGCTGGTCAAGCACCTCGAGGAGCAGATGGCCATCGAGCTGGTGCGCTGGGACCCGACGCTCTCGATCACGGCGCTGCGCTTCTCCAACGTGATGGACCCGGAGGACTACGACGGGTTCGAGGCGTTCCAGGCGGATGCGACGCTGCGCAAGTGGAACCTCTGGGGTTACATCGACGGCCGCGACGGCGCCCAGGCCGTGCTCAAGGCACTGCAGACCGCGCCGCCCGGCTTCGAGCGTTTCATCATCGCCGCCGCCGACACCGTGATGCGTCGGCCGAGCGCCGAGCTGGCTGCCGAGGTGTTCCCGGAGGTGCAGCTCACCCGCGAGGTCACGGGAACCGAGACCCTCCTCGGCATCGACAAGGCCCGCCGTCTCCTGGGCTTCTCCCCCGCCCACTCCTGGCAAGACCCCCGCTGACCCCCTCGAGAACGACGACGAAAGCCCCAGAATCCGGACGATTCTGGGGCTTTCTCACGGTTCAGGGAAGGGTCAGGCTGGGAGGGTGTGGGTGGCGACCAGGGCGGCGTACCAGTGCGCGCTGTCCTTGGGGGTGCGCACCAGGGTGTCGTAGTCCACGTGGATGATGCCGAACCGCTTGGAGTAGCCGTAGCCCCACTCGAAGTTGTCCATCAGCGACCACACCTGGTAGCCGCGCAGGTCAACGCCGCGGGCCATGGCCCGGTGTGCGGCGGTGAAGTGCCTGCGCAGGTAGTCGGTGCGTTCCACGTCGTGAACGCGGGGGCCGTCCTCGGTCTGAACGACCTCGTCCGCGAACGCGGCGCCGTTCTCCGTGACCATGAGCGGCTGGTTCGGGAACTCCTCGTGCAGCGCCACGAGCAGCTCCTCAAGGCCGGCCGGTTCGATGTTCCAACCCATCTCGGTGTACGGGCCGGGCTGGGCGAGGAACTCGACCCGGTCGGCACCGGGCCACGGAGATGCGCCGACGTCCTTGTGGCCGTCGGAGTTCTCGCGGGGCGAGACGCCGTCCCACATCCGCACCAGGGTGGTGGAGTAGTAGTTGACCCCGAGCACGTCCAGCGGCTGGTGGATGATCTCCGTGTCGCCGGGCAGGATGAACGCCCAGTCGGTGATGCCCTTGGTATCTTCGAAGACATCCGCCGGGTAGGCGCCGGTCAGCAGCGGGCCGAGGAATACCCGGTTGGCCAGCGCGTCGATCTGGCGCACGGCCTCCGGCCCGGTCTCGCCCTCGCCGCGGATGACGTGCAGGTTCAGCGTGATCGAGAAGTCGGGGTCGTTGGTGACCAGGGGCTTCAACGCTTGGATCGCCAGGCCGTGGGCCAGGTTGAGGTGGTGCACCGCGGTGAGCGCCTCGGCGCCGTCGGTGCGGCCGGGCGCGTGCGCGCCGGAGCCGTAGCCCAGGTAGGCCGAACACCACGGCTCGTTCAGGGTCGTCCAGGTGTCGACCCGGTCACCGAACTCGCGCCCGAGGATCGCCGCGTAGTCGGCGAAAGCGTAGGCCGTGGCCCGGTTGGTCCAACCGCCCTCGTCCTCCAGCGTCTGCGGCAGGTCCCAGTGGTACATGGTCACGATCGGGCGGATGCCGCGGGCGATCAGCCCATCGATCAGGCGCCCGTAGAAATCGAGTCCGGCCTGGTTGGCCGGGCCACGCCCGGTGGGCTGGATGCGCGACCAGGCGATCGAGAACCTGTAGGCCGCCAGGCCCAGCGACGTCATCAGGTCGAGGTCGGCCTCGAGCCGGTGGTAGTGGTCGGCGGCGACGTCGCCCGTGTCACCGTTCCAGACCTTGCCCGGGGTGTGGCTGAAGGTGTCCCAGATGGAGGGCCCGCGGCCGTCTTCGTCGAAGGCTCCCTCGATCTGGTAGCTGGCGGTGGCGGAACCGAAGAGGAACGACTCGGGGAACACGAGGCCGGAGTCGCGGTAGTCGGGGTTTCCCGCGGACGCGGTGGGGGCGGTGGTGCTGGTCATCGGAGCAGTGCCTTTCGGTCGGTAGCGACCACGGTAGTGCCACCGGCCAGGCGGGCGCGGAACGGCACCGCCGAATCGCCGGTAACGACAGTCTGGCCGAGTTCGGCGCTGACGGTCACGGAGACGTGGCTGCCGTCCAGCGGGTTGTCGATGACGACGACCCGGTCCGCTCCGTCGCCGCCCGGATACACGGTGATGAGGGGCTCGTCGGTGTAGTCGTAGTCGGGCCGGTCGTCGCGGGACCCGGTGACAAGCACCGCGCCCTCGCGCACCCACAGCGGGATGCTGTCGAACGCGTGGGTCTCCCGGCGCCAGACCGGGCCGGTGACCACTTCGTCGGTCAGGTAGTTGGTCCAGGTGCCGGCGGGCAGGTAGTACTGCACGTCGCCCGTGGCGCTGAAGACCGGCGCCACGAGGAGGTCGCCGCCCAGCAGGTACTGCTTGTCGAGGTAGTCCACGGCGGGGTCGCCGGGGAATTCGAGTTGCATGGGCCGCATGAACGGGGTGCCGGTGGCGTGAGCCTCCAGGCCCACCCGGTAGAGGTAGGGCATCAGCGCGAGCTTGAGCTTGGTGAAGAACCGGGTCACATCCACGGCGCTCTGGCCGGGTTCCTCGGCGCCGTCGTCGAAGAGCCACGGCACCCGGTAGCTGGTGGAACCGTGCAGCCTGGAGTGGCTGGACAGCAGGCCGAACGCGAGCCAACGCTTGAACACGGCGGCATCCGGCATGCCCTCGAAACCGCCGATGTCGTGGCTCCAGTAGCCGAAGCCGCTGAACGCGAGCGAGAGCCCGCCGCGCAGGGTCTCGGCCATCGACTCGAACGACGAGGAGTTGTCTCCGCCCCAGTGCACGGGCTGCATCTGACCGCCAACGGTGGCCGACCGCGCGAAAAGCACGGCGTCACCCTCGCCGCGGTGCTCCTGGAGTACCTCGAAGACGGCCTTGTTGTAGAGCTGGGTGTACCAGTTGTGCATCACGTCCGGCGAGGAGCCGTCGTGCCAGACCACATCCGTGGGGATGCGTTCGCCGAAGTCGGTCTTGATGGCGTCGACCCCCTGGGCGAAGAGGCCGCGCAGCTTGTCCTGGAACCAGCGGGTGGCCGCCGGGTTGGTGAAGTCGACCAGGGCCATACCGGCCTGCCAGAGGTCCCACTGCCAGACGTCGCCACTAGCCTTCTTGACCAGGTAGCCGGCCTCCTTGGCCTCGGCGAAGATGCCGGCGCGCTGGCCGATGTACGGGTTGATCCAGGCGCTCACGTGGAGGTTCTTCTCGTGCAGCCGGGCGAGCATGCCCTCGGGGTCGGGGAACACCCGCGGATCCCATTCGAAGTCGGTCCAGTTGAATTCGCGCATCCAGAAGCAGTCGAAATGGAAGACCGAGAGCGGCAGGTCGCGCTCGGCCATGCCGTCGATGAAGCTGTTGACGGTGGCTTCGTCGTACTGGGTGGTGAACGAGGTCGACAGCCACAAGCCGTACGACCAGGCCGGCACCTTGGCGGGGCGGCCGGTGAGCCGGGTGTAGCGCTCGAGCACGTCCTTGGGGGTCGGCCCGTAGATCACCAGGTACTCGATGGCCGGGCCGGCCACGGAGAACTGCACCCGCTCCACGGCCTCTGTGCCTACCTCGAAGGAGACGTGCTCCGGGTGGTTGACGAGCACACCGTAGCCGCGGTTGGTGAGGTAGAACGGCACGTTCTTGTAGGACTGCTCGCTGGAGGTGCCGCCGTCGGCGTTCCAGATGTCGACGGTCTGACCGTTCTTGGTCAGCGGGCCGAAGCGCTCGCCGAGACCGTAGACGAGTTCGCCCACGCCGAGGGAGAGCTGCGCGTGCGTGTAGGCGGATGCCGGCGCCAGGCCCGTGGTGGTCACTCCGGATACCCCGGCCGGTTCCGCCGCCACCGGCGCACCCTGAGCCAGGTCCATGTGCCCGATCGACTTGTGGCCGCTCTCGGTGAGGACGCGACCATCGGCCTCGAAGCTGAGCGCGAACGGGGCGCCCGGCTTGATGCGTGCGGTCAGCGGGCCGGCCGTGAGGGTGCCGCCGGTCTGGTCGACCACGATGACTCCGGCATCCGCCTCGGCGCCGACCAGGTCGAACCCCGGGCCGGTCGCGGTTCCGGTGTGCTGTTCGACCCGAACCTTGACGATGCCCTCCAACGGAGAGGACAGCGTCACGGTGAGCAGGGCCCGGTTGAGCACGTCGCCGCGGCGCTCGATCACCTTCGTCGGCGCCGAGATGCGCAGGGCGGCGCCGTCTTGTTCGATGTCGTATGCCTCCTGTGCGTAGAGCGCGGTGACGCCGGGGCGGGTGTGCCAGAAACCATCGGTGAATTTCATAACTACTTGACTGCTCCTGCGGTGATGCCCCTGGTGAGGGTGCGTTGGAAGATGAGGAAGAAGATCAGGGTGGGCAACAGGCCCAGCAGGGCCGAGGCGCTCGTGGTGGTGACGTCCATGAGCCGGTCGCCCTGCAGCACCGCGATGGAGACGGGCACGGTCTGGCTGGCGTTGCTGACCAGGAAGGTCAGCGGGATGAGGAACTCGTTCCAGGTCCAGATGAAGAAGAAGATCACCAGAACGCTCAGGGTGGGCTTGGTGATGGGGTAGACCACCCGGTAGAGGATCGTCCAGCGGCTCGCGCCGTCCAGCGACGCGGCCTCGAGGATCTCCTTGGGGAAGGTGCCCAGCACGCTGGCCAGCAGGTAGGTGCCGAAGGCGCTCTGGATCACCACGAAGATGATGATGACGGCCCACTGGTTGTCGTACAGGCCCACCGACTTGAACATGAAGTAGAGCGGGTAGAGCAGCACTTCCTGCGGCAGCATATTGGCGAGCAGGATCAGCAGCACGATCCAGGTGCGGCCGCGGACCCGCCCGATGCCCAGCGCGAACGCGTTGAGCAACGAGATCACCACGGCGAGGATGGCCACGATGCTGGAGATGAAGAAGCTGTTCCAGAGCTTCTCCGGAAAGTTCACCCGCTCCCAGAAGTTGACCATGCCGTCGAAGTAGAGATTGGTGGGCAGGGTGAGGGGGCCCGCGGCGTTGTAGTCGGCCGGCGACTTGAACGAGTTGATCAGGATCAGGAAGAACGGCACCGCGATGAGCAGGCCGATGAGGATGGCGACGAGCAGGATCATCCAGTCGCCGAAGGTCTTGCGGGTGGTGCTGCTGCGGTTCTTCCGCTTGGCCGGGGGCCGCGGGGCCCGCGCGCCGGGGGCGCTGACGGGACCGGTGGGCTCCTCGAGGATGGTGGTCTGCGACATTAGCGTTCCTCTTCTTTACGCTCGAGTCGGGTCTGGGCGAGGAGGAAGACGACCGAGACGGCGGCGATGACGATGGTGAGGGCGGTCGCGATGGTCGCGCCGTATCCCACCTGCTGGGACTGGAAGAACTCGCTGTACGCGTAGTACGCGGGCACGATGGTGGATGTTCCGGGCCCGCCGCCGGTGAGGGTGTAGATCGGGCCGAAGACCTTGAGCGCCGCGATCGTGCAGGTGAGGGTGACCACGAAAATCTCGGGGCGGATGATGCTGACCGTGATGGCGCGGAACCGTTGGATCCAGTTGGCACCGTCGAGTTCGGCCGCCTCGTAGAGCTCGGGGTCGACGCGCTGCAGCGCGGCCATGAAGATGACGATCGGGTAGCCCAGCTGCACCCAGATCATGATGACCATGATGCTGGGCAGGGCGGTGTCGGGGCTGCCGAGCCAGTTGTGGGTGAGGCCGCCCAGGCCCACACCCTCGAGCACCTGATTGAGCGCGCCGTTCTGCGGGCGCAGGATCCAGCCGATCACGATCGCGGCGACGACGCCGGGCAGGATCTGCGGAAGGTAGTAGGTGGCGCGCAGGAAGCTGGCGATCTTGCCGCCGAACTTCTTGCCGATCAGGTCGAAGAGCATGGCGGCCAGCACCAGGCCGAGCAGGGTGGGCACGACGACCATGGCGACGATCATGGCGATCGAGTTGCCGAACGAGGTCCAGAAGGTGGTGTCGCCGGCGAGCTTGGCCCAGTTCTTCAGGCCTACCCATTCCGGCGGCTTGATTCCGCGGTAGTCGGTGAAGGTGAGGTACACGTTCCACACCAGCGGGATCACGATGATCAGCGTGAGCAGCGCCAGTCCCGGAATGAGGTATATCCAGAATTTCTGGGGATTGCTTCCCGGGATGAGGCTCTGCCGGACAGGGCGGTTGCCTGTCGACGGAGCCTCGCCGGGCGCATCGTCGGGTGCATGGAGCACGGATGCTGTCGTCATGCGCTTTCCTTCTCTTCTGTCTCTTCTGTCAGTGGTGGCCGGGGGCCGTGAGGCCCCCGGCCGGGTACTGCGAGGTGGTACCTGGGGGCGGGTACCGGTCGAGCCGGGCTCGGGTGGGGTGTTAGCCGACGATGTCGTCGACGCCGGACTGGTACTGGCCGCCGAGCTGTTCGTTGACGTCAGCGGGCGACTTGGTGCCGTTGATGAGCTCCTGCAGGCCCGCGTTCAGCTGGTCGTAGAAGGTGGCGGTGGGCCAGTCGGGGTAGAACGCGATGCCGTCCTTCTCGGTCAGCGCGTTGAAGTTGCCGATCAGTTCCTGGCTCTTCGGGTCGGTGATGTCGGCGGTGTTCGCCGCGACGGGGATGCCGCCGTTGTTGCCGATCAGGGCCTGGATCTCGGGGCGCATCGTAATGTCGATGAACTGGGTGGCGAGGTCCTTGTTCTTGGCCTTCTCGGGGATGACCCACATGTTGCCGGCGGAGCCGGGCGACATGTCAGCCTCGGGGAAGAGGAACGTGCCCCAGTCGAAGCCGGTGGCCTCGGTGGTGAAGCGGTTGTGCCACCACGAACCCGAGAAGAAGATCGGGTAGGTGCCGTTGATGAACGCGGTGCCGGCATCCTCTGCCTTGAAGCCACTGGCGTCGGTGGAGATGTAGCCGGCGTCGGTCCAGTCCTTGATGGTCTCGGTCGCGTAGCTCAGCTCTGGGCCGCTCCAGTCGACGTCGCCGGTGTAGAGCTGGTAGTCGTCGACGAAGCTGCGGTCGGCCTTGGTCAGCGCGAGCTGGTACCAGAGCTGGCCGAGCGGGTACTCCGCGGCCGACTCGGCCAGCGGGGTGATGCCCTGGTCGGTGAACGCCTTCATGACGCTCTCGAGCTCGGCCACCGTGGTGGGTACCTCGAGGCCGGCGGCCGCGAACATGTCCTTGTTGTAGTACATCTCCACGAACTCGCCGTAGTTGGGCACCCCATAGAACGCGCCGGAGCCCATGATGCCGTCTTCGTCGTACCGGGCGGTGGTCTGCAGCGACGGGGCGAGAGCGTCGTCCCAGCCGTATTCGGCATAGGCGTCGTCGAGGTCGGTCAGCAGACCCTGGCTCGCGAGCAGGCCGGCGGTGGCGTTGCCCTTGTTGTACTCGAGGATGTCGGGGGCCTGGTCGGAGTTGAGCACCTGGCTGGCCGTGGAGCGGATCTGTTCGAAGCTCTTCTCCTCGAACTCCACCGTGGCGCCGGTCTCTTCCTCGAAGACCTTGATGGCTTCGTCCCAGGCGATGCCCATGGCGCTGGTGTCGCTCTCGAAGTGCCAGAGCTTGAGGGTATTGCCGTCGCCTTCGCTGGATCCGCCGGCCGAGCAGCCGGAGAGGAGGAGGGCGCTGACGCCCAGCACGGCAATGCCGGCGAGGCTTCTCTTGGTTTTCTTCACTGTTCTACTTCCTTGTAGTGATGCGCTGGTGATGATGCACGGGTGATGGGGCTGTGGAGCGCGGTGCGGTGGAGCGTCGGGATGCTGTCGAAACGTTTCGATAGTCAGCCCGCGAGAATCCTTCCTTTCCGGGTCTTAGTGGCGGCGGTGGGCGGTCGTCGAGCCGAGCTCGACGTACGTCGGTTCGATGAACTCGACGTGCGGCTCGGCGTTCCCGCTCAGCTGGGCCATCGTGAGCTCGATCGCTCGAGTGCAGGACTGGTCAGCGGGCAGGGGGATCACGTCGAGAGGCGGGTTGAGATGGTCGGTGGAGAAGCTGGAGCAGGCCGAGACGACCGACAGGTCGTTCGGCACACTGATGCCGCGCTGGGCGAGCAGGTCGAGCACCATGGACTGCACGGGTTCGTTGCAGTGCAGCACCAGGCCGGTCATGCCGGGAAGTGACGCGGTGAGGCCGTCGAGCGCGGCGCGCACCCCGGCCGATTCCTCCGCCGCGGGCGTGAAGGCCGTGGTGACGCCCAGTCGGGCGGCCTCGGCCAGGAAGGCGTCACGGAAGCGTGGCGGGAAGTTCGAGCCGCGTTCGTAGATCAGCGGAGCCTGGCCGATCAGGCCGATCTCCCGGTGGCCGAGGTCGACCAACCGGCGCACGGCCAGCACGGCGGCCTGCTCGAAGTCGAGGTCGACGCAGGTGAGACCGTCGGTGTCGGTGGGGATGCCGATCACCGTGGCCGGAAGGCCGAGTTCGCGCACCAGGTCGGTGCGGGGGTCGGCGGTGGAGACGTCCAGCAGCACGATGCCGTCCACCAGGGAGCTGCGCACGACGCGGCGCAGGCCGCTGGTGGCCTCGTCCTGGGTGAGGAGCAGCACGTCGTAGTCGTACTTGCGGGCGGCCGTGACCACCGAGAGCACGAACGTCATGTGCGCCGGGGCGTGGGTGCCGGCGTGCAGCGGGGCGCTCAACGCGAGGATGTTGGTGCGGGCGCCCTTGAGCATCCGCGCGCCGGCGTTGGCACGGTAGTCGAGCTCGAGAACGGCCTCGTCGATGCGCTGCTTGGTGGAGGCCGCGATCGAGCGCTTGCCGCTCAGGGCGTAGGAGACCGTGCTGATGGACACCCCGGCGACGCGTGCAACGTCGTGAATGTTGGCCATCGGGACTCCATCGTCGTATCGGTTCAAGCGCGGTGGGATGCGGTGGTGCACCCATTCAGCGGCCGTTCGGCTAAACGTTTCGACTGCTGCGCTAGGAGCCTACGACACGCATCCACGGTTCCGCAAGCAATTTGTGGTGATTGTCTACAAATGCCCGATCAGAGGCGCTCCGGTGCTCCGATGAATCTCGCCGACGCGACGGGAGCCGATCCACACGCCACGACCCATCCGCCGGTCGAGCCCGTCGAGGCCCCCGCGAGGCGACCTGCGGATGTCAGCAAGTCGCCCGGACAGGTCACCAGGTCTCGACGAGCTCGACCAGCGTGACGGGGTCAGCGGCGGCTGGAACGGCCGCGGACGAAGCCGGCGGGGTCGTCGAGCAGGCCGGCGAAAGCCAGTTCGGCCGCGCCCACCATCATCAGTCGCGAGCCCAGGCTGGCACGCTCGATGGCGACGGTGTGGCCGATGCTGCTCATCGAGCGCACGATCATGGCCGCCGTGAGCTGCTCGCGGCCCACCGAGAGCAGGGAGCCGAGGAACCCGCCGAGCACGACCATCTCGGGGTCGAACATGTTCACGAAGTTGGAGATTGCCTCAGACAATAGCTCGATCTGCCGTCGCACCTCGGCCAGCACGGCCGGGTCGCGAGAGACGCCGAGAGCGATGTCGAGGTCGTCCTGGTCGGCGCGGGGCAGCCCCAGCACGGCAAGCAACCGGCCCATGCTCACCTCGGTCTCCAGGCAGCCGATGCGGCCGCAATGGCACCGCACCCCCTGGCTGTTCACCAGGGTGTGGCCGAGCTCCCCCGCGTAGCCGCTCGTACCGCGCAGCGGCGAGCCGCCGATGATGAGGCCGCCGCCGATGCCGCTGGCGCTGCCGTTGAGGTAGACGAGGTCGTTGATGCCGCGGGCCGCGCCGAACATGCTTTCGGCGATTGCTCCGAGGCTCGCGTCGTTGCCGGCGAAGACCGGGTAGTCCAGCACCCGGGCCAGGTCGCGGGCCAGGTTGGCATCGCGCCACCCCAGGTGCGGGGCGACGAGCACCCGGCCGTCGGCCGAGTTGACCAGAGCAGGCACGGCCACGCCCACCCCGGCGATGCTGTAGCTCTGGTCGATCTCGCCGCGCATGCCGTCCACGATGGCCTTGACCGCGTTGATGGCCTCGGCCAGGGTGGGCACCCGGGTGGTGTCGAACCTGATGCGCCGGATCACCTCGCCGCCGAGCCCCACCAGCCCCACCGTGATGGCGTCGATGTCGGGGTTGACCGCGATCGCGGCCAGCCCCGGGTTCGGCACCACCTGCGGACTCGGCCGGCCCACCCGGCCCACCACGCTCTCCGGCTCGACCTCGAACGCCATGCCCAGCTCCACGAGCTCGGCCACGAGGGCCGCGATCGTGGAGCGGTTCAGGCCCGTGCGGCGGGTCAGCTCGGCGCGGGAACATCCGCCGGCGTGGTGCAGCATCGTCATGACCATCGACAGGTTGTACCGCCGGAGCTGGTCGTTGCTGGTGCCACCCCGAGAGCCGAGGGTGGGTGGCGCGTAGGTCACGGGTGGGTCACTGTCCTCTCGGGTGGGGGCCTGCCGGGTGGCTGCGTCGACAGGCACTCCCGACGGGGAAGTTCTATCGTCCCCCAGCGCGCCGCTTGTTGAAGATATCAAACGCCACGGCCAGCAGCAGCACCAGCCCCTTGATCGTCATCTGCCAGGCGGCATCCACCGAGAGGATGGACAGGCCCATGTTGAGCACGCCCATCACCAGGCCACCGACCACGGCGCCGACCACGGTGCCCACGCCGCCCTGCACAGCCGCGCCGCCGATGAAGACGGCCGCGATCGCGTCGAGCTCGTAGTTCTGTCCGGCCGATGCGACGGCGCCGCCGGCCCGGGCGGTCGAGACCACACCGGCCAGGCCGGCGAGCACGCCCATGTTGACGAAGATATAGAAGTTGACCCACTTGGTCTTCACGCCGCTCATCACGGCGGCGAAGAGGTTGCCGCCCATGGCGTAGACGTGCCGGCCGAACACCGTGCGGTTGAGCACGAAGTTGTAGATCAGGATGAGCGCGGCCAGAACGATCAGGATGATCGGGGTGCCGCTGTAGTCGCTGAGCAGCCAGGCGAACCACACGATGGCGATGGCCGCGATGCCGTTCTTGGTCCACATCGAGGCGGCAGGTTCGCGCGGCAGGTCGAGCCGGGCCAGGGTGGCCCGGGTGCGCAGCTGGAAGACGATCAGGGCCACGGCGGTGAGTATGCCCAGCGCCAGGGTGAGCACGTCGCGCCCGCCCAGTTCGCCCAGGTACGACGGCAGCCAGCCGGCGCCGATCGCGGTGAACTCCGGCGGCAGGCCGCTGATGGTGCCGCCCGTGAGCAGCACGAGGGTGAGGCCGCGGAAGATGAGCATGCCGGCCAGCGTGACGATGAACGCCGGGATGCCGACGAACGCCACCCAGTAACCCTGCCAGGCGCCGACCAGGGCACCGACCAGCAGCGACACGATGACCGCGGCCCACCAGGGCAGGCCCCAGTTGTTCATGCTGATCGCGGCGACGGCACCCACCATGGCCACGACGGAACCGACCGAGAGGTCGATGTGACCGGCGATGATCACGATGACCATGCCGATCGCGAGGATCAGCACGTAGGCGTTCTGCTGGATGAGGTTGTTCACATTGCCGGGCAGCAGCAGGCGACCGTCGGTGAGGATCTGGAACAGGATGACGATCACGGCCAGGGCCGCGACGATGCCGTACTGGCGAAGGTTGATCGAGAGCTTGGGCATCCGTCGCTTCACGGGTGGTTCTGTGGGCGCCTTGCTGCTCGCTGGCGTGGTGGTGGTCATCGCGCTCAGTCCTTTCCTGCGGTCATGTAATGCATGAGGGTTTCCTGCGACGCGTCAGCCTTGGCGACCTCGCCGGTGAGTTTTCCTTCCGAGATCGCGTAGATGCGATCGCAGATGCCGATCAGCTCGGGCAGCTCGGAGGAGATCACGATGACCGCCTTACCCTGCGCCGCGAGTTCGTTGATGATGCCGTAGATCTCATACTTGGCGCCCACGTCGATGCCGCGGGTGGGCTCGTCGAGGATCAGCACGTCGGGGCCGGAGAAGATCCACTTCGACAGCACCACCTTCTGCTGGTTGCCGCCGGAGAGCTTGCCGGTGATGGAGCCGACCGACGGCGCCTTGATGTTCATCTTCTGGCGGTACGAGTCTGCGACCTTGTACTCGCGGTGCCGGTCGATCACGCCGTACTTGGCGAGCTTGGCCAGCGCCGCGGCGGACACGTTCACGGTGATGTCGCCGATGAGGTTGAGGCCGTAGCGCTTGCGGTCCTCGGTGGCGTACGCGAAGCCGTGCTCGATGGCCTCCCCCACCGTGCGCATGTGGATCTCCGTGCCGTCCTTGAAGACGGTCCCGGAGATGTTGGTGCCGTAAGAGTGGCCGAACAGGCTCATCGCCAGTTCGGTGCGCCCGGCGCCCATGAGGCCGGCGAAACCGACGATCTCGCCGGCGTTGACGGTGAAGGATGCGCCGTCGACGACCTTGCGGGCCACGTCGACCGGGTGGTGCACGGTCCAGTTCTCCACCCGCAGCACCTCGGCGCCGATGGCGGGTTCCCGCGGCGGGAACAGGTTGTTGAGGTCGCGGCCGACCATGGCACGGATGATGTGCGCCTCGGTCGCGTCCGGGCCGTCCATCGGGATGGTCTCGATGGTCTTGCCGTCGCGGATCACCGTTACGGTGTCGGCGATGCGTTTGATCTCCTTGAGCTTGTGGGAAATGATGATGCAGGTGATGCCCTGCGTGCGCAGGTGATCGATCAGGCCCAGCAGATGCGTGGAGTCTTCGTCGTTCAGTGCGGCAGTGGGCTCGTCGAGGATGAGCAGCTTGACCCGCTTGGAGAGCGCCTTGGCGATCTCCACGAGCTGCTGCTTGCCCACGCCGAGCTCGAGGATCTTGGTGGCCGGGTTCTCGTCCAGGCCCACCCGGGCCAGCAACAGGGCGGCCTCGCGGTTGGTCTTGTTCCAGTCGATCACCCCGCGGGTGGCGTTCTCGTTGCCGAGGAAGATGTTCTCCGCGATCGACAGGTACGGGCTCAGCGCCAGCTCCTGGTGGATGATGACGATGCCGTCGTGCTCGCTGTCGTTGATCGACTTGTAGGCCACCTCGTGGTCCTCGAACTCGATGGTCCCGTCGAAGCTCCCGACCGGGTACACCCCGCTGAGCACCTTCATCAGCGTGGACTTGCCCGCGCCGTTCTCCCCACAGATGCCATGCACCTGCCCCCTCGTGACCTCGAGGGACACGCCGTCGAGGGCCTTCACCCCATTGAAGTCCTTCACGATGTTGTTCATCCTGAGGATGATCGAATGCTCCACTACCGTCTCCTGGTTTGCTGATGGACCGGGCACCCGGTTTCCCGGGTGCCCGTCGAATGGGCCGGTCCGCTCCAGCGAGCGAGTGGGCCGGCCCGGTTCGGCTCGTTAGAGTCCGACGTCCGATGCCTTGATGAAGCCGGAGTCGATGAGCTTGGACTGCACGTCGTCCTTGACGACGACCTCGGGGTCGAGCAGGTAGGACGGAACCACGTGGTCGCCGTTGTCGTAGGTCTTGGTGTCGTTGACGGTGACGTCATCGCCGGCCACGATCTCCTGGATCATGTCGAAGACCTGCTTGCCGAGCGTGCGGGTGTCCTTCCACACGGTCATGGACTGCTCGCCGTCGAGGATCGCCTTGACGTTGGCCTTGTCGGCGTCCTGTCCGGTGATGATCGGGTAGTCGGCGCCCGGTGCGTATCCGGCGGACTTCAGCGAGGCCTCGATGCCGATGGCCAGGCTGTCGTTCGGGGAGAGCACCACGTCGACCTTGTCGCCGCCGGTGTAGAAGGACGACAGACGGTTGTCCATCTCGGACTGTGCCTTGTCGCTGGCCCAGCCCTGGATGCCGATAGAGGCCCAGTCGTCGTCTGAGGCGGGCGACTGGCCGCTCGGAACCACGAGCACGCCCTTCTCGACATAGGGCAGCAGAACGTCCCAGGCGCCGGAGAAGAAGAACTTGGCGTTGTTGTCGTCGGGGCTGCCGGCGAACGGTTCGAGGTTGATCGGTCCGGTCGCGTTGGCCAGGTCGAGTTCCTTCTCGATGAACTCGCCCTGCAGCTGGCCCACCTTGTAGTTGTCGAAGGTCGCGTAGTAGTCGACATCCGGGGTGCCGTTGATCAGGCGGTCGTAGGCGATGACGGTGGCGTCCTGCTTCTTGGCCTCGGCGAGCACCGGTGCGAGCACCTTGCCGTCGACGGCGGCCACGACGAGGATCTTCGATCCGCCGGCGACCTGGTTCTGGATCTGGCTGATCTGCTGGTCGGTCTTGTTGTCTGCGTACTGCAGGTCGACCGTGCAGCCGGCGTCTTCGAGCAGCTTCTTGAGCTGGTCGCCATCGTTGATCCAGCGTTCGAGCGAACGGGTGGGCATGGAGATACCGACGTTGCAGTCGGCACCGGAGGCTGCGGCCCCGTCGGAGCTGGTCGACGTGGATCCATTGCTGGCGCAGGATGCGAGCGTCAGCGCGAAGACGCCGGCCGCCGCGAGGGCGAAAATTTTCTTAGTCTTGGACATTGTTGGAGCTTTCCTCTCTGAGAGCTGCCAGTCACCACAGGCACCGGGTTGCCGGCACCTGCCAGAGGAGGAAATCTTGTCCCGCACTGTCCCGGCGTTGGGAAGCGCGTGTCAGGGTTACCTCCTTGTAACGGGACATCGCTGTGATTGACCCACCGCTAAAAGCGGCCTTTGTTGACGGACAGAACTTATCTCAGGCTGTCGCGGTTTCACAAGGGGCAAATCTGAAATGCCCACCTTTGGGGGGTGTGGAACACTGGTTGCGAGGCCTGCAGGTGTATTTGTGGAGTGAATCGTCGAAACCGTTCGACGGCTCGACGAGCATTCCTGAGGCACTCTCGGCGTCTCAGTGAATAAGTTGTGGCCGGGCATTTTCCAACGATGCAGAGGAGCGTCTGTACGAATCCCCTCGTCGTGTGTAATATGTTGGTAATTGCAACAAATCGCCAATGAAGCTGAATCGGAGCACCGAACATGTCCCTCACCCCCACCCCCGCCGACAAGTTCTCGTTCGGCCTGTGGACCATCGGCTACAACGGGGCTGACCCGTTCGGCGGGCCGACCCGCCCGCAGCTCGACACCGTCGAGGCCGTCACTCGCCTGGCAGAGCTCGGCGCCTACGGACTGACCTTCCACGACGACGACCTCTTCGCCTTCGGCTCCACGGATGCCGCCCGCCAGAAAGAGATCGACCGCCTCAAGCAGGTCCTCGCCGACACCGGCGTGATCGTTCCGATGATCACCACCAACCTCTTCAGCGCCCCCGTCTTCAAGGACGGCGGCTTCACCTCGAACGACCGCTCCGTGCGCCGGTTCGCGCTCCGCAAGGTGCTGCGCAACCTCGACCTCGCCGCCGAGCTCGGTGCCAAGACCTTCGTCATGTGGGGCGGCCGCGAGGGCGCAGAGTACGACGCGGCCAAGGACATCCGTTCGGCCCTCGACCGTTACCGCGAGGCCGTCAACCTGCTCGGCGACTACGTCACCGACAAGGGCTACGACATCCGCTTCGCCATCGAGCCCAAGCCCAACGAACCGCGCGGCGACATCCTGCTGCCCACGGTCGGCCACGCCATGGCGTTCATCACCACCCTCGAGCGCCCCGAACTCGTCGGCGTGAACCCCGAGGTCGGCCACGAGCAGATGGCCGGACTGAACTTCACCGCCGGCATCGCCCAGGCGCTCTACCAGGGCAAGCTGTTCCACATCGACCTCAACGGCCAGCGCGGCATCAAGTACGACCAGGACCTGGTCTTCGGCCACGGCGACCTGCAGAACGCGTTCTCGCTGGTGGACCTGCTCGAGAACGGCGGCCCGAACGGCGGACCGTCCTACGACGGCCCGCGCCACTTCGACTACAAGCCGAGCCGCACCGAGGACATCACGGGCGTCTGGGACTCCGCCGCCGCGAACATGCGCACCTACCTGCTGCTCAAGGAGCGCGCCGCGGCCTTCCGCGCCGACCCCGAGGTGCAGGAGCAGCTCGCTGCCTCGCGCGTTCCGGAATTGTCGGTGCCGACCCTGTCCGAGGGCGAAAGCTACGACGACTTCCTCGCCGACACCTCGGCCTACGAGGACTTCGCCCCCGAGGAGTACTTCGGCGGCAAGGGCTTCGGCTTCGTGCGCCTGCAGCAGCTGGCCCTCGAGCACCTGCTCGGCGCCCGCTAACCCGCATCCGCTAGTCCATCCGCACCATCGCCCCGGCCAGGGAAACCTGGCCGGGTTTGGCGTGTGCGGCGCCGGTGGGCGGGCTCGCCGGCCGCCGCATCCGACGGAGGCCGCATGCCCGACGCGCGGGCACGGCGCCGGTACAGCGCCTCTTCGCGGGCGTTCGGACGCCCCGCCCCGACGCGCGGGCACCGCGCCGGAACGCGGGTGGCACGCCACGGGCGCAGCGGCGCCTGACCCGCGCGAGGGGTCTCACCGGGCACGACGCGGGCAACAGCGCGGGCAAGGCGCCGTTCCGCGGGCAAGACGCCGTTCCGCGGGCAAGACGCCGTTCCGCGGGCAAGACGCCGTTCCGCGGGCAATGCGCCGTTCCGCGGGCGACCCGGCCACCGCAGCCCCGAAGCGCGGGCACCGCGCCGGAACGCAGCTGGCACGCCACGGGCGCAACGGCGCCTGACCCGCGCGAGGGCGGAGGCAGCTACGCGGCCGGCTGCGCGCCGTCGTCGATCGCGGACGTCACCGCTGTGAGCAACACGACGACCCGCTTCGCCTCGCGCAGCGACATCCCAGACACCAGCAGGCTGAGCACGGACTGGCTGTCGTCCAGGGTGTGACTCACGGCGCTCGTGGCCTCGGGGCTGAGGTGCAGCAGCTTGCCCCGGCCGTCCCGCGGGTTGGCCGTGCGGGTGAGATAGCCCAGCTTCACCAGGTGCGACAGGATGACCGACGTGGCACCGCTCGTCACACCCAGGCTGTGCGCCACGTCCAGGGCCCGCACGTCCCGACCGAGACTTGCCAGGCGGGAGATGAACTGCAGGGCGCCGAGTTCGTTGGCGCCGATGTTGAGCCGCTCGCGCAGCCGGGACTGGTGCAGCGCCTCGGCGTTCTGCAGCAGGTAGAACGCGTCGATGACGCCGTTGGGCACGGGTGCCGGCGGGATATCGCCTGATTCGAGGGCGGAAGCAGGGCCGCTCATGAGGACCTTTCGAGTGGGTCCGCGAGCATCCGAATTGAACGATGAACATCCGCAGGGTACTCATAGAAGCACACCGGGGGTGCCCGCGTCGCGTGTTCGACGCAACTCGTCTCACGGCCCGCTCGGATGGGAGCGGATGCAGGTGCCGCCGGAAGCCGACGGCACCCGGTGTGCTACTGGTTGTGCGTGCGTGCGTGGCGGCGACGCAGGCCGACGAACGTCACCAAGGCGATGCCGGCCAGAACGACCAGTGCGCCGACCACGAGAACCGGGGCGGCATTGGCGCCGGTCTCGGCCAGCATGCCCTCGCCGGCACCGCGGCCGCCACCGCCGCCGGGGGCGGCGCTGTTGGTGGGCGTGGGAACCAGCGGCGCGGGCTGGGTGCTCGTGGGGGTCGGCGTGGGAGTCGCTGTGGCCGTCGGGGTGGTGGTGGGCGTCGGAGTGGGTGTCGGCGTGACCACGGCGGCCGGGTTGGTCGTCACGGTGTAGTCGGCCGTCGCATCCGGTGCCGTGCCGTTACCGGCCGAGACGGTGAAGCCCGTCGAACCCGGGGTCGTGGGGGTCCCGGAGATGACACCTGTGTTCTCGTCCAGCGTGAGGCCGGCCGGCAGCGTGCCGGCGGTCACGGTGAAGGTGGGCGTCGGGGTGCCAGTGGCGGTGACGGTGTGCGAGTAGGGCGTGCCTTCCGTCGCGTCCGCCGGTGCGCCCGAGGTGATGGTGGGTGCCGTCGTACCGACCGGCGTACCCGGGGCGGCGCAGCCCGTGGGAGCGGTGATGGTGTTGGTGTCGAGGGTGACCGCGGCGGAGCGGGCGAGCAACCGGCCGACGATGGTGGCGCTCGTGGTCGCAGTGATCGACTGCTGGGCCAGGATGGTGCCCTGGAAGGCGGCACCGGTGCCGATCGACGCGGAGCTGCCGACCTGCCAGAACACGTTGCAGGCGTTCGCGCCGCCGGTGATGATGATCTGGGTCGCCGACCCGATGGTGAGGGTCGAGGCGGCCTGGAAGACCCAGACGGAGTCCGCGGCGCCGGCCAGGGTGAGGGAGCCGTTGTTCGAGAGCGCCAGTGCGCCGCCGGTGTACACGCCGGGGGTCAGGGAGAGGCCGGTCAACTCGCTGATTCCCGTGGTGGTGGGCGTGAGCGCCGCGGCGACGTTATAGGCCGTGGTGGTGTCGCGTTGGGCCTGAAGCGCCGCGGCATCGGTGGCGTGCACGGTGCCGTTGACGATGCCATTGGGGGCGGCGCCGAACCCGGTGATGGCAGTGCCGGGCGAGATGCCCAGGTCACCGTTGACGACCGTCGGGCCGGTGTTGGTGACCGCGCTGGCGGCGAGCACGCCGTAGCTCGCCGCGGTGCCGAGGTCGATCGGGCCATCGGTGGTGACGGCCGCGGACGCGGAGGAAGCAGCGCCGAAGACGAGGGCTGCGGTGAGGCCGAGGCCGCACACCGTTCGCACCAGGGAGCGGCGAGGTGAGGTTGTGGCCATTGTGGTGCCTGACTGCGAGGGAGAGCCACTCGCTGGGCGGTCGATGACCCCCCGTGTTCCCCGTTACGCAAAGCTACCCCAGAACGGGCCGGAAATGGAGAAAGTAGCTCATAAAGTAAGCGACAATCGGCCACGGGGCCCGCGCACCATGCGGGAGCGGTACCGCGAGAGTGCTGAGCGCGGCGGCGTCGGGGCCACCGATGCGACAGGCGCGGGGCGGCCGGATCGGGGCGGCACCGCCGGAATTCCGCGGCGAAACGACCGCTGGAATGTTTGAACATCCGCCCCTGACCGAATATGTTTAGACCCAGAACATTTTATTGTGAACCATCCCGGGCACCCGCGGCGAAGACGCCGCCCCGCCCGTGGGTGGTGGCATAACTCCTGCAATTTCCTCCTCAGGCGCCGCCCGCCCCCGCAGAACCGGGGCGGGCATCCGGCCCGGGCGAAAATTGCAGGAGTCGTGCTCACCCACCGCTGCTTTTTCTAGTTTGGAGTTCGTCATGCTGGTTGCCGGAGTCGACTCGTCGACACAGAGTTGCAAGGTGGTCGTTCGGGATGCCGAGACGGGGGCGCTCGTGCGCACCGGTAAGGCCAGCCACCCGGCCGGCACCGAGGTCGACCCGGCCGCCTGGTGGGATGCGTTGCTCCTCGCGATCCGCGAGGCGGGCGGCCTGGACGACGTGGCCGCCGTCTCGGTGGCCGCGCAGCAGCACGGCATGGTCGTGCTCGATGAGGACGGCCGGGTCATCCGCCCCGCCCTGCTCTGGAACGACACCCGCAGCGCCCAAGCAGCGATCGACCTGATCGACGAGGTCGGCGCCGCCGAGTACGCCCGCCGCACCGGCGTGGTGCCGGTGGCCTCGTTCACGGTCACCAAGCTGCGCTGGCTGCGCGACGCCGAGCCGGCCAACGCCGCCCGGGTCGCAGCCGTGGCCCTGCCCCACGATTGGCTCAGCTGGCGCCTGCGCGGCTACGGCCCCGCCGGCGAGAGCGAGTTGGGCCCGCAGCTCGACCAACTCAGCACCGACCGGTCGGATGCCAGTGGCACCGGCTACTACTCGGCCGCGCTGGGCAAGTACGACCGTGAGCTGCTCGCCCGCGGGCTCGGCCACGACGCCGTGCTCCCCCGGGTGCTCGGCCCTGGCGACACCGCCGGCACCACAGTGGCACTGCCCGGGGTTCCCGCCGGGCTCGTCGTGGGCGTCGGCGCCGGCGACAACGCCGGTGCGGCCCTCGGCCTCGGCGCCGCGGCCGGCGACGTCATCGTCTCCATCGGCACCAGCGGCACGGTCTTCGCCGTGACCGCGCAGCCCAGCGAGGATGCCTCGGGCACCGTGGCCGGGTTCGCCGACGCCAGCGGGCTGCACCTGCCGCTGATCGCCACCCTCAACGCCGCGCGCATCCTGGACTCGATCGCTGGACTGCTCGGTGTGGACCACACCGAGCTCGGCAAGCTGGCACTCGAGGCACAGCCGGGCGCCGACGGCCTCGTGCTGCAGCCGTACTTCGAAGGCGAACGCACCCCCAACCTGCCGGATGCCACCGCCTCGCTGTTCGGGATGACCCTGGGTTCGACCACCCGGCCCAACCTCGCCCGCGCCGCGATCGAGGGGCTGCTCTGCGGCCTGGCCGACGGACTGGACGCGGTCCGCGCCCAGGGCGTCACCGTGGAGCGGATCCTGCTGATCGGCGGCGCCGCACAGAACGTGGCCGTGCAGCTCATCGCCGCGCAGGTGTTCGAGGTGCCCGTGGCCGTGCCCACGCCGGGCGAATACGTGGCCGACGGCGGAGCGACGCAGGCCGCCTGGTCGCTCACGGGCACCCGCCCGGCCTGGTCGGTGGCCATCGCCTCGCAGCCCACGCCGGACTTCCACCCGGTGATCCGCGCCCAGTACGCCGCGCACCGCGCCTGACCCGCACACCGAAGCGGCCATCCGCTCACCCCGAGGTTGTCGAGGCGAGCGGGTGGCCGCTGTCGCGTGCTCTCGGCACGAGAAAGTGCTCGCAGCGTGGGACACGTCGTGCCATATCGCACGCCGCGAGCACCAACGCACGCTGGGAGCACCACCCGGTGCCGCCAGCGGGCCGCGGACCCCCTAGGCCAGCGCGACGGCCGACCAGGAGACCGGCGGCAGTGTGACCGTGAGGATGCCGTCGGCCAGCTCCGCCCCGGCCAGTGGCGACAGGCCCACCCGGGTCTGGTCGGCGAGGGTGTTCTTCGCGTAGGGGTCGGCGTCGTGCAGCGTGACGGCTTCGACGATGCGGGTGGCGCCGAGGCCGGCGACGTCGATGGTCACCTCGATCGACTCGGTCTGACTGCGGTTGACCAGGAACACGGCGGAGTCACCGGTCTCGGCATCCGCGGTGACGACGGAGTCGATCAGCGGAGCGGTACCGTACACGGCTGTGTCGTAGGTGCCCGCGTCGATCCGAGCGCGCACGACCTCGCCGCGGGCGAGCCGCGACGTGACCGAGAACGGGAAGAACGTGGTCTGGCGCCAGGACGGTCCGCCGGGTTCGGTCATGATCGGTGCGATCACGTTCACCAGCTGCGCGAGCGACGCCGAGGTGACCCGGTCGTGGTTCTGCAGCAGGGTGATAAGCAGGTTGCCCAGCACCACGGCATCCGCCACCGAGTAGACGTCTTCGAGCTGGCGCGGGGCGACGCGCCACTCGTCGTTGACTTCCTCGGAGGCCTGGTGCTCGTCGAGGTACCAGATGTTCCACTCGTCGAAGGAGAGCTGGATGGTCT